>Ga0210396_10000018_pt1 | contig 416901 bp, 368 predicted proteins | sample IncBWH17OmetaG_FD_155466 | JGI IMG/M metagenome (GOLD analysis project Ga0210396, IMG submission 155466) | Forest soil microbial communities from Barre Woods Harvard Forest LTER site, Petersham, Massachusetts, United States - Inc-BW-H-17-O ... | reverse complement strand
AAGCACCGAGCGTGCGTGGAAACCCAATGCGGTTGGAGTTCATCCGTGAATGATCTTTGTCCGTCTAGGCGCCTGGAGCTAATGGGCGCGGGAGGCCAGCTAGGGAGCATGGCCGCTTGGGAACACTATGATGGTATCTCTCACGACGGATATAGCGCAAGTGCTAACTGGCAGTAGTTTTGCACAGAAGTAACTGTAGAGTGGCTTTCCGGTGAGTTTCTTAGATTTTTTTGAGACTGACGGCACGGCTTGAAGTGTGTACGCTGGACCTTGGTCTTTGGTCCTTGGTCTTTGGTCTTTGGCCCCGCTGGGGCTCATCGGCTTCCCGCTTTTACCCACGGCTTACGCCGAGGCGCGCTCCTTCGAGGCGTCGCTTAGATTCCCGAGCTTACCTGGCGCGCCCATTGCATGGCTTGCCAGTAACACTCCGCGACTTCGCTTTCGGCAAGATGAAGATGCGCCGCCAGTTCACTGGCGGTCTTCCATTCGCCGGACTCTTGCGCCAGCATGAGTTGATAGAACGGGCGCAGACGGCTGGCGCCGCCGAGCAACACGGCCTTGCTCTCCTGGTCGATGGGAACGTTGTCGAGCACCTGGGACATGGGAATTTCGAGAATGACGTCCATCATCGAAAGCATTCCCATCAGGAACAAGTCGGAGTCACCGTGCGGGATTTTTGGCGAGACCAGTTCACAAAAGCGGGCGCGGACCATGGCGGAGAGCACCAGTTCGCTGCTCTTGCCTTGTCCGGCGCCGAGCGTGGCCACGAGGCGAATCCAACGGCGGACTTCGCGTTCTCCTAAGATCGATAATGCGTGCCGGACTGAGTGAATTTCATTGGCGAATCCGAACGAGGCGGAATTCAGGTAACGCAGCAGGCGGTAGCACAACGACGCCTCGCTCTTGACCAGATTCTCGATCTCGCGCACATCCAACTCGGCCTGCGAAACCGCAGTCAACATGCGCAGGTAATTGAGCTGATTGGCGGGGATCTCATGCGCGGTGAGCATTTCCGGGCGGCGAAAGAAGTATCCCTGGAAGTAGAGGAAACCGGCTTTCTTGGCGGCCAGGAATTCCTCGCGAGTTTCCACCTTTTCCGCCAGCATGCGGCAACGCCAGGGGCCGTAGCGTTTGACCATGGCGGCGGCGTCAGCGGCAGAGGTTGTACGGAGGTCCACCTTGATGATGTCGGCGACGTCGGTCAGGGCTTCTCGCGGATCGTTGATCCCGAAATCGTCCAGCGCTATCGTGTAGCCGGATTCTTTCAGCCGGCGACAGGCTGCGATCACCAGATCGTCGGCAGGAACGGATTCCAGAACCTCGACCACAGCCTGCTCCGATGGCAGGAGAGTGATGTAGTCCTTGAGCAGGATGTCGCGAGTGCAGTTGACGAAGGCGCGACGGCCGTCGGTGAGGACGTCGAGACCAAGCAACATCGCGGTGTTCAAGGTGCTTCGCGAAGCCACGTCCGCATCCGTGTGACGGAAGAAATCTTCGACGCCATCGCGAAACAGGAGTTCGTAGCCGAAAACCTTCTCGTCCGCTGTAAGAATTGGCTGGCGGGCGACAAACTGGGTTCCGGGCTTGGGCGCCGGTTTTCCGTCACCGGGATTAAGCGCAGTCGTAGGGGCAGTCACTCTTTATCTATCGGCACAAGCTTGCGGGAGATTAGTCCGACCGATAAAGCGTTGTCATGCTGAGCGAAGCGAGGAATCGCTACCCTCCGCCGAATGATGGCGGCAATAGGAATGCTTCGCTTCGCTCAGCATGACTTTCCAGCCTCGATTAGCTACCGATGGGGGCACTTCTGCGTTTTATTCCTCGACCCATTCGCTTCCGCAGGTGTAACACTTCCAGTTGTTTTTGCGGATGGGAATGGGAAAGGACAGAAGGAGCCAGAGACCGTAGGTCCAGAAGCGATTGATTTTTTCGAATCCGATGTCGAGCGAATAACAGCGGGGACAACGTGGCTGGGCGTAGGATTCGCCGACCTCTTCTTCGCTGAACTCGGGTGGGATAGGCTCGTCCAGAATGGCGCGAGCCGCAGCGGCGTCTTGCTCATGCACCTGCAGGCGAATGCCGCCGATGGCGTTCGAGAGGAGCCAGTCCATGCGAACCAGGTTGCCGTCGGCCAGGGCGCAGGCGATTCCAGCGGACTCTAATTTACCTTTGGCCAGCAGGGCCTCGGGAACATCGCGAAAGTGCTGCAGGGTGACGAGTTCGCTGGACATGGGAACGTAGCCGCTTGGTTTCGAGACAGCCGAGCCGAGCGGCTTTGGCCAGAATACTCCATACGTCCAGAGCGTTGGTTTGTCAGAAGTCTAGGGGCTGGCCTCGGGCCAGCCCTGTTTTCCTATTGGATGATCAGCGTGACGGGTACGGAATGGCTGAGGGAGCCTGCTGTCGCCGTGACCGTTACGCTGCTTGTGCCGGCTGGCGTCCCCGGATTGCTGGGCTGACTGCTACCGCCGCCGCAGGCGGGCATCCAGAATGTAGAAAGGGCCAGGACGGCGATCAGGCTCAACAGACGCAGCCGGCGCAGCGTACGCTTTCGACCCCCTGCAGGCACGACGAGTCCCAGAAAGCCCGGAAGAAGCAACGCATAGAAGAGTCTCCGGCTTCGTCCTAAGGGACTCTTGTCTATCCTTGCCGAGGGAGGCATGGTCGTGATCGTCAGGGTTCCTCCGGTTGCTGCGGTTGGGAAAGTACAAGCCGCTTCGGAAGGCAGTCCGGTGCAGGTGTAAGTCACAGTCTGACTGAAGCCGCCGAGTGGCGTGATGGTCAGCGTGGTGGTCCCGCTCTGGCCTGGAGCGGTCACGGTAACGGTCGTGGGATTGGCGGCGATCTTGAAATCCTGCACCTTGTAGGGAACGGCCGAAGATGTCGATCCGGAAAAGTTCGTGTCTCCGCCGTATGTCGCAGTGATGGAGTATGAAGCCCCGACCAGCGTGCTGCTGGTGAGCGTGGCTACCCCTGAGCTGTTCACCGTCCCCGTACCTAGCTTGCCAAGCGTCGCGTCGGTGAAAGTCACGGTTCCCGTGGGCGTTTTGGTGGAGGTGGTAGACGGCTTCACCGTGGCGGTAAGAGTCACGGTTGTTCCCGCGTTCGCGGGCGACGCGGGGGAAATGGCCAGGGTGGTAGTGGTGGCAACTGCCGAGCTCCAGCCAGTGATCAAGTTGTAGGCATCCACAGACCCGAGGCCCGTTACCAAGTCGTAGCCAGAGCCGGCACTGTAGCCAAACTGCCCAGCCGCTGGGCACTGCTGCGAAGTGGGATAGGTTGGCGGCGTACCGGGCGTGCATGGCACGATATTGTTGCCAGTCGTTATATCGTGAAAGGCAGTCGGGTCGCTCTTGGCGCGTTGGTAGAGGGCCGGATTGATATTGCTCAAGCCGGGCTTCGTTACAAGGCCATTCTTCAAAAGATATTGGTTGAGCAGAGTAACGATACCGGCAAACACAGGCGAAGAGGCCGAGGTCCCGCCAGCGATAAAGTTATCGTTTACAATGCCGCCGGCACAGCTTCCGCTAGTGCAGAGAAGATACCCGTCATGATCGGGGGACGCCGCGATCGTCACATCTGGCACGTCTCGCACTCCGTCAGTGCCCGATTGCCATGCGGGCTTGCTGAAGTAGATGCTTTTGCCCCCTCCGGTCGAGGCGAAACCTCCGCCCAACGCAGTGTCGTTCCAGCCCTCCTCCGGGATGTAGGAAAGCGCCGAGCCGAGATTAGGGCCATTGCTTCCCCAGTATGTCCCGCTTCCTTCGTTAAATTCGCTGCCGCCGAGGGCAGTGGTTTCGGGCACGCTCGCCGGAAGATTGACTTCGAGGCCTCCGGTTGCCGGAGGTGGATGCCCCGTATCACAGGCGGCCGCTCCTTCGTCGCCTGCAGAGGACATAAAAGTAATCCCGCTGCTGTTCGCCTGCTGAATCACAGCCCGGATCTGCGTAGCAGTGGTCTGGCCGTTCAAGGGTTCGCAGCCGCCGTAACTCATGCTGATCACGGGCGCGAGGTTGTTGTCGATGGCGTACTGGGCTGAGGTGAACACACCCCCGTGAGCCGCATCGCATTGAACGAAGATAATGTTCGCATTTCGTGCCACAGCACCAGACCACTCCAGGTCAAGGTCGGCCTCGACCAGATCGCCTGTTGTACCGGGGTTGACGCAGCCTGTCGCCAGTGTCTGTTGGAGTTTGATTGTGGGCAGATTGAATCCGGTGCGGAACTCAGTGATGTCTGAGAGGGCGATATCTGTCTGCCCTACAATGACGAGATTCATGTTTGTACCGTCGATCCCGGCTGCGTAGAGGGGCTTGATGTCATAGATGGTGGCAATGTCGTCAGGAGCGAGGAAGTTTCCGTTACCGCTTGAGTAGAAAGAACTCCAAGTGCCGCCCTGCGTGCTCGTCCGGCGCGCCACCATCGATTTCCAGAGAAAATCGTTTAGTCCATTTACGCTCGTTACTATGCCCACAAGGGCTTTCGGCAATGATACTTCCGTGGTGTTCGCGTAGTGTTGTTCCCCATCAACAAGGAAGCGATGAATCTGGGTGTGCAGCACGCTCTGCACCTGGGCCGCAGTTCCACTGAATGCCACCCAGTTGCGGGCGCGAGCTATTTGCACAATTGTGAACCCCTCGGAGCGCAGCCAATTCGCAATAGTTGCGGTGTCTCTGCGGCTCATGCCAAAGCGGCCGGCGAACTGCTCCGGCGTAAGCCAGTTGTGGTAATTCGGCGAGGCTGGGTCCTGCTGCTCGGCCAACAACTTGTCGAGTGCGGCCTGCTGCTCTGGCGATGGACTGACTTGGAGCGTGATGCGTCCGAGCTTCATCGAAGGATCAACCGGACCCCTGTCGAACTGTGGCTGGGCCTTGGGGTTGACATTGCCCTTCAGGACTACGGTCTGGCTATTGTCAATTGGCGTGACGATTCGATCTGGTTGTGCCGACCATGCAGTGACGGACAAAGTCGCCACAAGCAGAACCAGCATGAACAAAACGAACAAAGGGCACTGAGGTACGGCGTTGCGGTTCGGGGTTGCAGGGAGCATCAGTTTCTCCAATCACTCCAATCAATTTCGACAGGGATCTAACTACCGCTGCGAGGGAAGGGTGCAGCGAATGGGCCGATTATCGTGGAACCGAAGATCGACGTCAAACACAATAGTCTGGTGTACCAAAAGAGTCTCCCCGAAAAGAATCCATTCCATCTTGTCCCGATTCCGACGAAGAAAATGTCGCCGCATACCTACGTGATCTGGGTAGCCTTTGTCTTGACCCCTAGATTGGGCTTATGGGAGTACGCGGGAAATTTCATCATCTTCTTCTTTTTGCGATCTTAGTCTCTGGGGGCTTGATCTCTGTTGGCGCTCGGGCTCAAGTTTTGCCTGACGGATCGAGTGAACACCATTTTTGGGACACGACTAACAGGCTGCTCTTTGCCAGTCACGGAGTTCTGGAGGCTGTGGACTTAGGAATCACTCATCACAATTTAAGCGATGGAGGAAGGGAGATGGATTCGATGGGAAAGGCGCTGTGCGAGAGTGGAACGGCTGGCCAGTTGGTTTTCTTCGGAGGGAGAATGGTTGGGGTGGTTGGGATCAGCTATCTCTTGCACAGGACTGGGCACCATAAGCTGGAACGGGTTTTCCCGGTTTACGCCAGCGGCGATTCGGCGTATGGGGTGGGTTACAGCTTCGCTCACCGGTAGAGTCGGGGTGCGAATGTCCTGGGAGAAATGAACTGACCTGGCGATGTAGGAGTGAAACAGCGGATCCCTCCACTCTGCTTCGCTCCGGTCTGGATGACAGAGTTTGGAGCTTGGCTTCGGCCGGGGTGACTAAATTTGTGCAGTAGCTGCGGAACTATCTTGCTGCTGGTTTATCTTGCGCGGGCGAGGACCAGGGTTACGTCGTCGGGTTGTTCGTTGGCGCCGATCCAGTCGTCGACGGCGGCGGTCACAATTTCGGTAATGCGGGGAAGCGGCAAGTCGCGATTCTCGCGCAACAAGTCGATCAGGCGCTGCTCACCGAACTCACCAAAATCATTTTCGGGTTCGGTCACGCCGTCGGTGTAGCCCACGAATATCTCGCCGCGCCGGAGCTCGACCGAATCCTCCTGATAGCTTCTCTTATCGAACAGGCCAACCACGGTTCCGCCGCATTCCAGGCGGCGAATCGATCCGTCTTCGCTCAGGATGATGGGCGGCAGATGGCCTCCATTGCTGTAGGTGAGCTTGCGCTCCGCGCCGTTATAAATTCCGAGAAACAACGTGGCATACTTTTCGGGCGGCGTGCTTTCGTAGAGCTGATGATTCAGCAGGGAGAGCAAAGCGCTGGGGGAAACGTCGAGCGAGCGGAATGCAGAAGCCAGGAGGACTTCGGAACCGAGCGCCGCGCCGACGGTCGCGGGTTCGCGCAGGACAGGAACGTCTTGCATGCTGAGGGCGCGGACGGCGGAGTGGATGGTCGCCATCAGCAGGGCGGCCGAGATTCCTTTGCCGCTGATATCGCCGACAGCCAGGATCAGCCGATCCGCGTCCAGGGTGAGGAAATCGTAGTAGTCGCCGCTTACGGTGCGGGCCGGGCGGAAGAACCCGTGCACTTCCAGCGATGCGAGCTGAACGCTTTCCCGCGGAAACAACTGTGCCTGGACTTCCTGGGCGATGACCAACTCGTTCTCCAACCGTTGTTTGTCTTTCTGCTCTTCGATCAGCTTTTCCAGCGAAGCAGTCATTGAGTTAAACGAGTTCGCCAGCGTAGCCACCTGATCGTTGGACCTGACCGGAATGCGGTGGCGGAAATCTCCGCGATTGACGTGTTGAGTGCCCTCGTAAAGTTGGGCCACCGCGCCGGTTACGGTGCGCGTGAGATGGTAAGAGATGACTAGCGCGATGAGCTCGATGATTGCAAAGATTATGGCGACGATCAGTAGACCCCATTCGACAGCCGGCGCAATGTCTCCCAGGGAATTAAACAGGCGTTCGTAGAGCTTGGAGACGCGAGTTTGCACGCTGATGAGCACTGGGCTCAAGGTGTCGCCGGTATCCCAATTGACCACCGAGACCGATGTCCCGAACGAGACCTGACGATCCAGACTGCGGGTTGGCGGGGGAACGGTTCCGGCAAAGTACAGGGGCGCAGCCTTGCTCGTGTCGAGGACGAACGTACCTGTTTTCGCGATATCGAGCGCACAGTCGCCCTCGGGCCTCTTGGTGTTCGTAGAAATTTGCATGTTGGCGCTGCCCGGAATGTTCGAGTTTGGCGCAGCAGTCTGGGTCTCGCTCACCTTCCGCAGTGTGATTCCGGTATACAAAGTGATTTCGCCCAGGTTGGCGGCTACGTTCTGCAGTAGATGCTGATCCAGTGGTTCGCTCGAAAGCACGGTCAAAGTTCCACCTTGCACGGGGATGGTCTCTGACGCGCGCAGGAAAAGTTTGTCGTGATCACGAACCACATCGCGGCACGATCCCTTTAAGTAGGAAGGAAGAATGGGAGGCGACGAGGCCGCATCCGCCGGAGTGCTGTTGAGCACTACCTTGCCATCGTGCCACGCGTGCACATGGCGGTTGCTCCAGGCCTTGTTGGTCTGGCGCAGGCGCTCGACGGCGGTCGTGTCCGGCTTCTCTCCGCTCTGCATCTTTGCCGCAAACTCATGGGCAATCGCGGAGTTTGCTGCACCCAGACTCTCTAACTCTGAATCCAGCGCAGTGGTAACAACGAAAGTCGCGAACTGTCCCGCGAATAGATAAGCGGAAAGCAGCGCCAACACGACGAGCATGACCACAGGAATTACGCCGATGAAGACGTAGGTCACGATCAGCCGATTGCGCAGCCGCCAAAGTGCTTTTGCCTTTACCCAGCGGAATGCCAGGATCGAGCAGAGAACAATGACTACGAAGCTGAGGAAACTGACCCATCCGCCGAGGCTGTCGCCATAAGAAAGCTTGAGCAGCCCAAACCCCTTTTGCAGCACGAACAACAACAGATCCAGGCCGAGCAAGTACCACGTCACCAGCGCAACTTTGCTGGTGGGCAGCAATCCCGCGTCGCCGAGCCGCATACGAAGATAACGGTAGGACAGGGTCATGATTAAAAACAAATTATAGATGGAGTGGGCTTCAGGCTTCAGGCTTCGGGCTCAGGAGGCGTCGACCTGAAGCCTGAAGCCTGACGCCTGTCGTCTCAAATCTCCGGATAGAAATCGAAGAAGGCCTCCAGGCTGGTCTTCAATTGTTTTTCAATTTCATCCTTGCTGCCTTCGAGCACGTGCATGGTCACGTGGGCCTCACGGCCGTTCTTGAGCTTGAGAGTTGCGTCACCGACTTCCGCAACTTCTTCCGAAGGCAGCAGCCTCAGTCCATAAACAAGTGTTAAGTTCGCCATGATCTGATTCTACCTTTCCAGGCGAACAGAAAATTCTTTGCTGTCCAGACGTCGCTTGAAACATCTGCCGGCGGACCCGGGGGAGACGTAGCAAGCTGCATCTCTACAGCGCAGTCTGCGATTTAAGATTCTCGTGATCTTCATTTAGAATGCCATCGTGCTCCGAAACATCCTGATAATCCTGATCAGCGTTGGCCTGGCACAACTGGCTGGCGCGCAACAATCGCCCCAGCCGCAGGTCAAGGTGAACATGCTGAACGTTTGTTCGCCTTCGCCGGAAGATCAGCAAGAGATTGCCTCCGCGCTGGCTCGGATTCCCAAGCAGCCGCTCTTCAGTCCGGATTTTGAAGTCGATCGCGGACGGTCGACACTTGAGGAGCGCCCGGATTTCCTTAAGGCCGGTGAGAGCGCGCAATTCTCCTCCGATTCCGGAACTGCCGAATGGGTACGGATTCGCCGTGAGTTCGCGGTGCAGGCCGCATTTTCGACGGTTCAGTACTCGTTCAGCCATGACCCGAAAAATATGGTGGAGACTCTGATCTTCCACGTGCGCGACCCCAAGGACTTGATGCAGGTTGCGATCGAAGACAACGCCTCTGCCGTGACCACGCCCGCGGCCATGCTATCAACCAGCACTCCAGCCAGCCGAATCAAGCTGGAGCGTTTCGGGAAGTCCTCGGTGGTATTGGCGCGGTGTCCGGGGACTGAGGGCAATCCTCCGCCGGATCAAAGCGCTTACGAGCCACTGTTTCGGAGCGCAACAGCGATCGTTAGCAACTATCGCAACCTTCTGGCGGCCAAGAGCACCGTGCCCGCGGAGTTGGTTCGGGTCAAATCCCTGGAAGCGACCAAAGCCAAGCCGCCAGCGAAACCGACGGCCAAGACGACTGTGCCAGAGAAGTCCGCATCCGAAAGCAAATGACGCTTAGCTCGTGTCAATTCGGCGCGCTGAACCGAAATCTGAAATTCGCAATCTAACAATTTACTCTATGGAAAATATCCGCGACGTCGTCATTATGGGATCTGGTTGTGCCGGTCACACTGCCGCACTTTACACTGCGCGTGCCAACCTGAAACCGCTGGTGCTGGAGGGCCACGAACCCGGTGGCCAGCTTTCGCTGACGACGCTGGTGGAAAACTTTCCCGGCTTCCCGGAAGGAATTCAAGGACCTGAGTTGATCGAGAACATGCGCCAGCAAGCGACACGCTTTGGCGCGGAATATAAGCACGGACACGTGACCAGTGTTGACCTCAGCGAGAGTCCGTTCAGGCTCCACGTCAGCCATGAAGTGATTCATACTCGCACGCTGATCGTCGCGAGCGGCGCCTCAGCCCGCTGGCTGGGACTGCCACACGAGCAGCAACTCATCGGACACGGTGTTTCTTCCTGCGCCACTTGCGACGGTTTCTTTTTCTCCGGCAAGGAAATCACGGTGATCGGGGGCGGCGATTCTGCTATGGAAGAGGCGATCTTTCTTTCACGCTTCGCCACCAAAGTCACGGTCATTCATCGTCGCGAGCACTTCCGCGCTTCGAAGATCATGCTTGACCGCGCCCAGAAGAATCCGAAAATTTCGTTCCTGCTCGATACGGTTGTCGAAGATGTGCACGACATCAACAAGAAAGAGGTCAGCAGCCTGACGCTGCGAAATCTCAAGACTGATAAGGTCTGGGACTTTCCCACCAGTGCGATGTTTCTGGGCATCGGCCATATCCCCAATGCGAAGGTGTTCGAGGGCCAACTCGATATGGATCAGGACGGCTATCTGAAGACCACGAACAATGTCTTTACACGGGTGCGGGGCGTCTATGCTTGCGGCGATGTGCAGGACCGGCGCTATCGTCAGGCGGTCACCGCCGCCGGCTCGGGATGCATGGCCGCGTTGGAAGCCGAAAAGTTCCTGGAGGAACAGGGCCAGTAGTAACCTGGTGCGGCGCGCCCTCGCGGATGGTCACGCGAAATTCGTCGTTTTGAGTATGAATTCCTTTGTGTACCTTCGTGCCCTTTGTGGTTTGAGCATTTGAACTTCCATCAACCACAAAGGACACAAAGGTACACGAAGGGAATTGTGGAGGCGACACATGCCAGACGAACAAACAACCTGTCCGCACCTAAAGGAGATCCGCAAGGTGAAGCCGAGTGGCCAAAGCTGCAAGGAGTGCCTCGAGATGGGCGATACCTGGGTTCACTTGAGGGAATGTCTTATCTGCGGTCACGTTGGCTGTTGTGATTCCTCCAAGAACAAGCACGCCACCAAGCACTTTCATGCAACCAAGCATCCCATCATGCAGTCTTTCGAGCCGGGAGAGAACTGGCGCTGGTGTTATGTGGACGAAGTGTTTCTAGCTTGATGTGTCACTCGCTTCAACGATGACGGTCACATCGCAGATCACTTGAGTTGTGATACAAATTCCTGTGATCTTCATGTACGTGCAAGGTCGTCATAATCGCATCTTCTCTGCCTGCGAAGGCGTACGGTGCTGAGGGCGCTCTTTATCTCTCTGTCGGAGAGCCATTGGCTGCGTACCGTCGCTGAGCGTTCCTCCATCGGCCAGAAATTCTCCAGCCGTTTTGTTGCCGGCACTCAGGTCGAAGACGCGCTTCGGGCAACGCGCGCTGTGAATGAATCCGGGCTGAGCGTCTCCATCGACAATCTGGGTGAAAATGTCACGAACGCCGATGAGGCGCGGGCCAGCGCTCAGCTTTATCACCAGTTGCTGGACGATATCGCCGCTCAAAAACTAAACGCCAACATCAGTCTGAAGCTCACCCACATGGGCCTCGATGTTGACGAAAAACTGGCGCGCGACCAGGTGACCGGGTTGGTGGCCAAGGCAGCGGCCATGAACCCGCGCAACTTCGTTCGCGTCGACATGGAAGGTTCGCCCTACACCCAGCGCACGCTTGATTTCGTCCACGAGTTGCACCGCATCCCAGGCAACCAGGGATGCGTGGGCGCGGTGATTCAGTCCTACATGCGGCGGTCGGAGAGCGACATCGAGAAACTGCTGGCCGAAGGTATTCGCATTCGCTTATGCAAAGGCGCCTATAAAGAGCCTCCCGAGATCGCCTTTCAGCCGAAGTCCGAAGTCGACGCCAATTATGTCGAGCTGATGAAGATTCTGATGAAGAGCAAGGTTTATCACGGCTTGGCTACCCATGACGAAAACATCATCAATCAGGCCAAAGCCTTCGCTATCAAAGAGAGAATTTCGCGGGATGCCTTTGAGTTCCAGATGCTTCACGGCATCCGCCGTGATCTGCAGCAGAGCCTGGCTCGCGACGGATGGCGAATGCGAGTCTACATTCCGTTCGGAACCGAATGGTACCCGTATTTGATGCGGCGGCTGGCCGAGCGTCCGGCGAACGTGCTGTTCATCGCCAAGAACCTCCTGCGGCGATAACGAACACATCGTCCCGGCATTTCGCCATCCTTCGTTGCCATTCCATCATTCTTCTTGTCATTCCGAGGAGCGAAGCGACGAGGAATCTGGGTTACCGGCGAGCGCTCGAAGAACCCAGACCCCTCGCTTCGCTCGGGACGACAACTGAAAAGTATTGGCGGACCGAATCCTTATTCCACCAACCCAGCCACAGTTTCGCAAATACTCGGCCTCATTTCTGCTAGCATAAAACCGTGGGCAATCATGGGCAGACCGCGCTTGCCGAGGCTTTCGCAGCCCTCGTTGGCCCCCAGGTCGGCGACGAAGATATCGATCTGGTCCGGGCTGCCCTGACCATTGCCCTCACCGAGTATCCCGTGCTGGACATCGAGTCTTACGTCGAGCGCATTGACGAACTCGCCCGCATGGCGGAGGCTCGCATCTCCGATGTCGGCGACGCCGTTCAGACCATTGCCGCTCTCAATCACACTCTCTTCGACGAAGCTGGGTTGCGGGGCAATCGCGAGGAATACTATGATCCGCGAAATTCTTTTCTAAACGATGTCCTCGACCGCGGCCTCGGCATTCCCATTACGCTGGCTTTGATCTACATGGAGGTGGGCCGGCGACTTGGCTTCCCGTTGTTCGGCGTGGGTATGCCTGGACATTTTCTGCTGAAGCACTACGACATTGACGGTCGTGAAACGCTGGTTGATTGCTTCAACGGTGGCGATATCCTCAGCCCCCGGGACTGCCAGCGCCGCCTTGACGAAATCTATTCTGGCCAGATGACTTTGCGCCCGGAGTTCTTGTTTGCCGTCAGCCGCCGGCAGATATTGACCCGTATCTCGAACAATCTTAAGACGGTTCACCTTTCCACCCGCAACTTCCGCAAGGCGCTGCCGTTGGTGGATCTGGTGCTCGTCATCTATCCCCGGTCGCCCGAAGATGTAAGGCAGCGTGCTCTGCTGCGCTACAGCCTCGGCCAAATCTCGGGAGCGGCCGAAGATCTGGAGCAATATTTAAAGATGTCGCCGGATGCGTCCGATGCCGACGAAATCCGCCAAACTGCGCTTTCCATCCGCAGAATGCTTGCCTTGATGAACTAAGTTAAGGTCTCCAGCCGTTCAGATTGCCCGAATTTCCACAGGATGCTTGCCGATTCGATGGCGTGACAAATGAACTGCAAAATCTTTCATCTTGACAGGCGCTCGCCGGTGTCCCACAATGTCCCGACATTTTTTTAGGCGTCCGAATCGTTAGTTGTGGAAGTCCGCTCTCCCCTTTTGCCGTCCCCCTGGCAAGGACCTCCTCATTCTCGGATGTTTGATGGTCACAATTCTCGAACCTTTGCTGACAAATTCAGGAGGAATTTATGCGCGTCAAAGCGCTTGTGGTAATGGCAGTAACCCTAGTCCTAGTGGCTAGTGCGTGGGCTAGCACTGAAACCGTGATCTACAACTTCTGCTCTCAGACCAGCTGTGTGGACGGTTACGTTCCCTATGGCCCCTTGGTTGCCGACGCCTCGGGTAATCATCTTTATGGCACAACCTACGAGGGCGGAACCAACAACTTGGGCGAGGTCTTCGAGCTGACGCTTTCCGGTGGCTCGTGGTCCCAAAGCGTAATCTACAGCTTTCTCGGTGCGAGCAACAATGATGGTGCATACCCCTTTGGTGGTATGGTGATCGATTCGTCCGGAAACCTCTATGGCACGACCTACAATGGCGGCGCAAGCAGCCAGGGTACCGTGTTTGAGCTGTCCAAGTCGGGGAGCACATGGAAGGAGACTGTGCTTCATACCTTCGACGACATTAGCGGCAGCGACGGGTACTACCCATATGGCACCTTGGCCTTTGACGCGGCCGGCAACCTGTACGGCACTACGTTATACGGTGGTAAGACCAGCGGAGGCACTGTCTTCCAGTTAAAGGCTTCAAACGGCAAGTACACTTACCATAAGATTCACGATTTCACGACAAGCAGCAGCAGCGCGTATTATCCCTACGGCGGGGTGGTTGTCGATCCCAAGAACGGTTATCTCTACGGTACCACGTACAACGGTGGTGTTATCTGGAATGTCGGCGCGGTTTACCAACTGCGTGAAGTTAGCGGCGTGTGGATCTCTTCGGTAATTTACACTTTCCTTGGGGATTCACTCGGACAATATAGCGAGTCTGCTTTGACCGTGGATGCAGCCGGCAACCTCTATGGCACCAACTATCAAGGTGGCGCCTTCAACCTCGGAGATGTGTTCAAGCTGACGCTAGGTGCGAACAACAAGTGGACGGAAAAGATCATCTACAGCTTCAAGGGTTATACCAGCAAGGACGGCGCATACCCGTATTATGCGGGTGTGACCATTGATTCAGCAGGGAATCTCTACGGCACTACCTATCAAGGTGGGTCAAGTGCAGCCAACAATCTGAATTATGGCACCGTCTATAAGCTGACGGCGGGCACCTATAAGGAAAGTGTGCTCTGGAGTTTCGGCACTAGTGGCGACGGCTACTACCCCTACCACCAAGCGATTCTCGTCGGTGGAAAGCTCTATGGTACGACCAATAGCGGGGGATCACATGGAGGGGGCGTCGTGTACGAGGTTACACCGTAGTCGGGGTCTTCAGGGCTCCGCTCTGGTTCCGCTCTACTTTCTCGCCGCTGGGCCTTATGGCTCGGCGGCGATTTTTCTTTCGAGGTGCATGTCCGCGCTGGTGGGTCGTGTGGGTTCCGTCCGAGCGCGGTTCGGTAGCGTTGGAACTCGATTGCGGCTAGCTATTCCGGCGCTTCGGGTCCGTTGGGTCCGGCAGGCGCGAGCGGCAACTTGGAAGCGCCGCCCAGAATGTTTCGTTCTTCGGGTGAGAATTGTTTCTTGTAGGCGTCGCTGTCAATCTGACGCTGGCGCGCTTCCGGAGGCATTGCCCGCAAGGTTTGGATGGCATTTCGCACTGCCTGTCTACGCTCCGGCGGAAGTTGCTGCATCTGCGAGTGAAGCTGTCGGGCCGAGTCTTTCTGCTCCGGCGTCAGGTGCCCGAACGTATCCATGCGATTCAGCACCTGCTGCCGTTTCTCCGGCGGCAGGTTGTTGAAACGATCCAACTGATTCTGCAGATGCAGCTTCTGTTGCGGAGGAAGATTGCGGAACTGAGGATCGTTTTCGAGCGCCTTTTTCTGTTGCTCGGGCGGCATGTCTTTATGCTGGCGCAACCATTGCCCTGCATGAGCGTTTTGTTGAGCTTTGGGATGCTGGGCGGGGGGATGAGGAGCCTGATGATTGGCCTGACACAAAGACGGGACAACACCGGTTAGTGCCAGCGCAAGAGCCGCCAGCGCGACCCGTCCCGTTATGAACTTGACCCGCACTCTTCCCCCGTGTTGGTAGATCACTACATCGGTCGCTACATCACCGAATCCTCACGCCTTGTCGATTACGGATTCTGGTCTACATCCTGCTGCGCTTGCAGATCGTCAAGGACTTCGAAATCAGAATACAGCTCACCGTTCTTATCCAGCGCCTGCAAGTCGCCTACAGCCGTCCCCGGCGCAGCCACCATGGCCCTCGGGCCCTCCGGCGTAGGACTCCGGCCCGTATCGCTGCGGAACAAAGTAAGGCTCATCACCATAAGCACGGCCAGCGAAACCGCCAACGCGGGCCTACGAACCCAATGCCACCAACTGGAAGCCTGTTTCGCCGCCTCTTCCCGTAGACGAGCGTGGAGCCGCACATCAAAATACGGCGACGGCTCCGGCGCTTGCCACTCATCCAGCAGCACCATGGTCTGGCGGAACTCCTTGAGCTTTTCCGCGCAGCCAGCGCAGCTCTCGATATGTTGATTTACTTCGGGCGTGACCGCGTCCAAGCCGGCGGCCAGGTCCGGCATCAGTTCGAAAATTTCCTTGCATTTCATGACTACACCCTTCACACAAACTCTTTCAGTTGCACGCGCAAAGTTTCGTAAGCGCGGAATAACAGCGACTTAATGGCAGACTCACTCAGCTTCAGAACTTCCGCAATCTGGTGGTAGTCCATCTGCTGATACTTGTGCATGATGACCGCGATCCTCTGCCGCTCGGGCAGCGCCTGTACGCGTTGCCGGATGGCGGCCAAGCGTTCACGCCTCACGATGTTCTCTTCCGCGGTAAGCGAATTGTCCGGCACGTCCATGGTCAAGCCGGTTTCCTGATCCGGCTCGTCCAGGCTGACGGTATTTTCCGGGCGCTGGTGCCGGGTATCGCGCGCATGATTCACCGCCAGATTGCTCGCGATCCGGTAGAGCCAGGTAGTGAACTTCGCGCTCGCTTCGTAATTTTCGCGAGAACGATACACTCGCAGAAACACTTCCTGCGCCAGATCCTCGGCTACGGCCGTGTTGTGGGCCATGCGATACATAAAGCTCAACATGGGCCGGCGATATTTCTGCACCAGATAATCGAAAGCTGATTCATCGCCAGCCTTCACCCGCAGCATGACTTGCGCGTCGCTCAATCCTTCACTGGATTGATCGCTCGCAACCTTCGCCTCCCCATGAGTGGGGACCGCTGCCATCGACAGCAATCCGCGATCTATGGCTATGCTGCTCACACCAGTTTGAACCCTTCCAGGGTCCGAAAGTTGCGCGTTGTCGCCGTCAGGAAAAGGCTGGGAAGTCCTCTCGGGAGAGGGATCTGGGGTTGCCTTCGCGGGGATGAATCGGTTTGGCATCCAGCACGGGACCAGGCCCGGAAGTCCTCCCGCGTGGCAGGATTTCCAAGGCTGCGGAACCATAGGCTATCATGGACAGGTCTACGAAAAAACTGTTTCTTTGCTACAATATAGCGGCTGATTCCAGCTTGGGCGCTTAACTCAGCGGTAGAGTGCCATCTTCACACGGTGGAAGTCATAGGTTCGAATCCTATAGCGCCCACCAGTAACCAACTGGTGTTACTGAGGTTATCCCATCCTCCATCCAGCCCATCCCTGACCGAGTACGCTGACTGGGTAAAGCCGCAGATTCAGATTAGAGTTCGGCACCCCTGCCGCAACTTTCATGATCTGGAAGGTTTTATATGAAGTGGGAATTCGGTAACTCGGCTAGAGATCTCAAAGATGAGGAAGACGTTGAGCGCTAACTCCGGAAAGACCGTTTTGGATACCATCCCTGCAGCTTGTGGGCAGAAGTTCCCTTTGAAGGCATTGATCGGGTGCTTGATCCTACTTTGTGCCGCGGCAGTCCTGTGCGCGCAGGATCACGGTATCAGCGCTGGCGGAAAATGGATGGAATACGATTCGCAGGACGAGATGACCCTGGTCAAATCGGCCAGATTCGAGCTCGATGCCGATAATTCATTGCCCGGAAGCCAGTCCACTCCCAAAGTCATACTCTTCTGCACCGGCGGCAAGCTGAAGCTGGCCGACTTTCGTCCGAACGCTGTGATTGCCCCGCCAAACCGTCCCGGCTTCTGGGGCCAACCTCAAATGGAGGTCACTGTACGCGTGGACAATTCCCACAGCAACCACGGTTGGAACTGGGTCAATGGCCATTTCCTCTCCATGGACAAAGGAACCACGCGCGAGATGCTCGGGGCGCAGGTATTCAAAGTAGAAATCCAGACGCCCCAGGGCCCGCAGATTGCAACCTTTTCGCCTGCGGACCTCGATCTTGCTCGGGTCAAGAAAGCCTGCGATCTTACTCCTCAAAAGCCTTAACCTTCCTTCACTGGGCTGTGGCCGGGATTGAGTGCTAGTCGGCGTTTGCCGTGCGTGGGGCCGTCACCGGGGCTGCCGCTCCAGACAACGTTGCCCACCCCCGGCGGGAAAGATCCCAGAAGATCAGATAGCCGGCAACCGCAGCAATCAGCAACAACGTGATTCCCCAGAACCATTGCTGGAAAACAATTTTACCGATGCCGAATAGACACCCGTACACCAGGATGACTCCCATCACCCAGTTGAACGCGTTGCCAGCCAAGTCGCGCACCTCTGGCAACTCGGGCACGAGACGGGCGATATGCTTCCATCCGTATACCGTCGGATGCACTCGCTTGTAGAAGCCCACCAGCGTCTGCTGCGACTCCGGTTTGGTAATAAAGGTCGCGATCACCCACGCGATGGTCGTGACAAATCCAGTGATTAGCGCGGTCTTCGCGTAAACCAGCGCCGTGTTTCCGGAAAATGAAATCCGACTCAGCCCGATCGTCATAGCCGCGGCCACCGCCATCGCCGAAATCTCGCTCCACGCGTTGATCCGCCACCAGTACCAGCGCAGAATGTAAACTGCGCCCGTTCCGAATCCAATATTCAAAACTAAATCCCAACCTTGATTGATCGAGGTCAACTGCATCGCGGTGTAGCCGCTGCCTAGGACCAGCAGCACAGTAAAAATCTTGCTGATCAACACATAGTGCCGTTCGGTCGCGCCGCGCACGAAAAAGCGCTTGTAAAGATCATTCACCAGATACGAGCTGCCCCAGTTCAACTGCGTTCCAATCGTAGACATGAAAGCAGCCAGAAACGCCGCCACCATCAACCCGCGCAAAGCGGGAGGAAGATAGTCGCGCAACACCATGACGTAGCCTTGCTCCGGGTTCTGCACAAAAGCTGCGCTCGGATGCAGCCCGCCATTCGGCGAATAAACCACGACTGCCACCAGACCTGTAATTACCCACGGCCAGGGCCGCAGCGCGTAGTGCGCAATGTTGAACCACAGGGTCGCACCCAGCGAATTTTTCTCATCCTTGGCGCTGAACATGCGCTGCGCCACGTATCCACCGCCGCCCGGCTCCGCTCCCGGATACCAGGCTAGCCACCACTGCATCCCCAGATAAACGATGAATGTAAGCACCGGCAGAGTCCAAAGCGCATTGGTGGTGAGTCCGCGATGAAAGTCAGGCAAAAACGCCACCGGATTCGCGGTCTCGACTCCAGTCGCGCGAACGTTGTTCTCGATCACCTGTAGATGCATCTGCAAAGCCTGCATCCCACCAATCTTCGTCACTGCGACCCAGGCCAGCACGATAATCATCGTCATCTTCAAGGCAAACTGAAACAAGTCGGTGACCAACACGCCCCAGAGGCCGCCGATAAACGTATAAAGCCCAGTAAACGGAATCAGGATGAAGATGCAGATCAGCACCGATGTGTAGCGCGGATCACCCAGCGTGTGCTGAAAAACGTGCCCGGCGATCGCCACCCGCAACACGCGCCCTTGAGCAATCACCGGGCCGAGCAAAACCGTAATGATGCTGACCATGGCCTGGGTCACCCATCCCAGGATGAAGCAGTTCATAAACAATCCCAGGTAGATGGCTTTGAATCCGCGCAGAAAAGCTGCTGGCTTTCCCCCATAACGAAGCTCGACCAACTGCACATCCGTCAACACCTCGGCCCGCCGCCAATAGCGCGCGAAAAAGAACACCGTCATCATTCCGCCGACGCACGATCCCCACCAGATCCAGTTTCCCGCGATGCCCTGCCGTGCCACCAATCCGCAAACCAGCAGGGGCGTGTCGGCGGCAAAAGTGGTGGCCACCATCGAAGTCCCCGCCAGCCACCACGAAACATCGCGGCCAGAGATGAAAAACTCTTCCGTGTTCCCACTCGCGCGACGCCGGTAGTAAAGCCCGATCAGCAGGTTGACCAGCAGGTATCCGACGATGACGATCCAATCCGTAGAGGTAAGGGGCATGAGTTCTCCGGTTAAGGGGACATTCTAACTGTTCACGCGTTGAGCGCCAGGGTAATCCTGCGATCGCGGTAAGAAGATCTTGTCCCCAGAATCGGGAAAGGAGTGTGGACACGAAGCGCAACTGGGTTGGGATTTGTGAAGACGGCAAGGCCGACGATGCCCCCAAACGAACTGGAGGCATCGACGCGCCCAACAATCGCAGTTGTCAGAAATGAGAGGATGCCATTACCAGCGAGGTTCGCGAGGCTGGCGAGCGTGGCCCTGGTAGTCGTCGCGTCCACCGCCGCTACCGCCTGAGCGCCCACCGCCGCCGGGACGTCCGCCGCCGCGGGGTCCGCCGGGGCCGCGATCGGTCTTCGGGCGGGCCTCGTTGATATTTAATGCGCGGCCGCCGAGTTCTTTTCCGTTCAGCGCTGCAATAGCTTTCTCGGCTTCGGCGGCATCCGCCATTTCGACGAACGCAAATCCTCGCGAACGCCCGGTGTCACGATCGGTGACCAGGCTGACTTGATCGACTTTGCCGTGGGGTTCGAATAACGTGCGCAGTTCCGCTTCCGTGGTGCTGTGAGGGAGGTTGCCAACAAAAAGCTTCTTCATGGATTTCCTTTTTCTGGTGAGCCAACGCAAGACGTCAGGTTTCGTCGGCGGGTTAAGTGAGTCGCGTCGGAATGCAGAGCGCGCGCTTCGATGGAGAGCGTGTTGCCTCGCAGCTCAATGGAGCCAGTTGGTTCTTCCAGACGCGATTATGTCGTCCATCTTCTATCGCGTCTGAAGTCCGGACCTGATTATACCCGCTTGCCCCTGATAGCAATGGAAAATATGAAATTCGGGCCTGGGTTGATCAGGATGCACGATCCGTTTCGGAGCCGCCGCCGGCCCATGGCCACGTTACTTTGGGTAAATCGCGGACCGGTTAAAGTTGACTCATCTGATATACTGTATTTGCGTTAGAACGAAATCGGTTGTCGAGCAGCTTCTTGCATACCAGCTAGTCCTGCCCTCAGTACCTCCGACTCGCACCAACGTAAATAATCTGAAAAGGATACAAGCAACAAAATGGCAGAACAAGGAACAGTAAAGTGGTTTAACGACGCCAAAGGCTACGGCTTCATCAGCCGGCAGACTGGCGAGGATGTATTTGTGCACTTCTCGGCCATCCAGGCTGGTGGTTTTCGCAGCCTGCAGGAGGGCCAGAGCGTAGAGTTCGAGGTCACCAAAGGGCCAAAGGGCTGGCAAGCTGAGAACGTTCGTCCTCTGTAAGTTGGCGGCGTTTTAACCAAAATTCGTGCCCGTCAACCGCAACAAGGGGCGGGCACGTTCTAAGAAAATAATCCGCACTCCGGGATGGAGTCCTCTTCATGCAGGCTGAGTCAAAGGGTTCATTCGCCGTTATCCGCTACAATCTACGCACTTATGAGTCCGGCGGCGTGATGGCCGTCATCAAAGGCCGGGAAAGCGCCGAAGCTGTTCTCAAACAGTTCGAACAGAGCCAGACCTCCGAAGACCGGCACATCGGCTGGCGCTACTTTCTCGAAAAGACCGACTTAAAAGCGGGAATGGATCCCGTAGAGGCCACCAACCTCCGCCAATCGCGTCTTGAAATCCGCGAAGCCGAAGCCTAGAGGTTAGGGATTTTCGGCTCTCAGATCCACAAAACCAACTTTCAACCTCAACATCCCATCAATGTCGACGCTCGGTCTCGAGCAGGATGGTGGCGAAGTTACGCCCTCCGAACGCGAATGCTTGCTGGATACGTCCGGTGACCGCCAATTTGGCTCCGCTGCCTGGAACGCCGTAGTTCTTGCTAAACACCCACATGGTTCCGGTGCCGTCGTCGAGTTGGAAAACTCCGGTTCCCACCGCTCCGAAGGAATCGGTAACCTGTCCTGCAATCGAGATCTCTTTGCCGGCGAAGCGCCCTGGATCTTGATTAATCTTGCCGATGCTCTCCCGGGGAGGGCATCCTGCCAGCAACAAACCCGCTAGACCTAACAGCAAGACAGAAAGGATTTTAGTGCTCGTTTTCGACACACCATTCTCCTGCGACGGTAGAAGATGAAGGCTGCAAGCTATAACCCGAATTTTCGCGGGAAGTTGTCCGAATGGCGCTTTCCGACCTAAAGTAAACATAACGGAGAGATCCCGTGACCATGCTCGAACATATCCGCAACCTTTTCTCTTATGACGACTGGGCCAATCGCGAAGTCCTGACTTCGCTGCAGGCTCTGGATGCCCCGCCAGGGCGCTCGGTCAAACTGCTGGCTCACATCCTTTCTGCCGAAAGGTTGTGGCTCGAACGGCTGCTCGCCCAGAAGCAAACCTTACCGGTTTGGCCGCTGTCTACGATCGCGCAGTGCAAGCTGGAAGTCGACCAACTCCCGGGTCTTTGGAGGAACTACCTGACGGCTGTCGGCGAGGCAGGCCTTGCCCGCTCGCTAACTTACAAGAACACGAAAGGTGAAAGCTTCAGCAGCCAGAAGCAAGATATCCTGCTGCACGTGGTCATGCATTCGGCCTATCACCGCGGCCAGATTGCCGCCGATCTGCGTGCCGCGGGATTTACTCCGCCTTATACCGATTTCATTCACGCCGTGCGGCAGGGATTCTTAGAGTAGGCAAGTAAAACGTGGCCAGCGCAACCGCCAGAAGGGTGATAGGCCACGAAGCCAGCGACGTGTACATGGGTAATTCGGCCGCGGACCGAAGCCTTGCCGCCGGGATCAGAAGCGAGCAAAGGGAGAGCATGACTGCAGCACTCCACTGCCATAGCTGGCATCCAAACGCTGCTTTCACCATGGCTCGCGGGACCAACCCCATCTTCCAGATAGTTTCACGCTGAGCCAACAAGACAAGTAGCGCGGGTATCATAAAGAGCTGATTGTATGCAGCCAGTTTGGGAATGATTACTAGGGTTACGCTGCTAACCCAGGCCAGGGCCCAAGCGAAATTCTCCGAGCCTGCGGGCGCCTTTCTCCATCGCCAGCAGAGGGCGAAGAGGAAGCCAAGCAGCATCGCCGAGAATAGCTTTGCCACAAACGATGGCAGCAATGCCCGCACGATCGACGGATCGGCTGCGTACGTTTGGTACGCAAGGGCGGCCCTCAGAAACTCACCGATCCAGTGCGGGTAAACCGCTTCGCTGGCGATCAGGAGCATCGCCATCGTCCCAACAAAGCTCCAGACAAGGGCTTTGCGTTCCCTCCAGCACCCCGTCGCCCACAGCACGAGCCAAAAGATAAGGAACCCCGAAAGCTGGGGCTTTATAGTGGAGAGTGCGAGAAGAAATCCACTTAGCAATAACCAGCCCCTGGCGGTAGCAGCGGCCGCGGCCGCCAGCAGCAAAACCACAAGGGCGGTCAGGTTTTGCATATGAAATTCTTGCACTGCCGGGAAACAGCTCACTGCGAGCACCATTCCTGAGACCGCCAGCAAGGGCCCGGGACGAAACCCGATAGCGTACATCCAGAGAGGAACACTGCATGCTATAGCGCTTAGCAAAAACCATCGGAACATTACCATCACCGTTTGAAAAGGTAAGGTTACGGTCGGCGCCAGGAAGAAGATGGCGTACAGCGGGTAGGCGAAGGCAACCTGATCTATGGGATCACCAGGCTTCGCCGGGTCCAGCGGCCTTCCGTAGTAGCCGGTCTGGATCTCGCGAGTCACTTCCGCACTATAGGGATTTCGCCCGTGCAGCAACAGTTCGCGAGCACCCAGCCACCACGAATAAAGATCGGAATTATTCCCGATGGGCCGCTTCACTGCGAGGGCATGCGCCGTGTACGCCGGTGCAGCAAAGTCTTCCGCCCAGTGCCACACGCCAAAGCAGACCAGGAGTGACACGGCCAGTACAAACTGGGAGAAGTGGCGACCCTGCGGGTTCAGTTTCACGTCTGCATTCTAACCGCAAGTTTCGAGCTGCTGTCGAATTGTCGCGGGATTGCGGCGGCGGGGAAAAGCATCGCCCGGGGGAACCCGCACCTGACAATGTTCTCGTCCCGTGTTATTTTCGGGTTGAACCACAAATATCATCGGGAGACCATGAAGAAACTTTTTGCGTTTGTTTGGGTGCTCTTTTTCGGGGGATTGCTTTCGGCTGCTGCCCAGTCCGGGGTCGACGCGCTTCCTGACCCCGTCTCCAATAATGCCGTCGCCGAACTCAAGGTCCATGGGCAGCTTTTGCTGTTTTCTTTCATGGGAATCGGTGCGAAGAAGACTCCGGACGCAATTACCAATACGGCCTTTTCCGTAGATACGAGGGAAGGAAAGTGGTCTGCGATACATGCCGTCCCCGGAACCGTGGGGCGGATTGGCGCGATGGCCGCTGGCGCGCGTGATCAGTTGTTCGTCTTCGGCGGCTACGTAGAGGATGCCCAGGGTGCAATGGCCGTGCCCGACGTTGGAATGTACGAGCCTTCAAGAGACCGGTGGTTGCGGGGCGCCGATATTCCTCTGGCCGTTGCCGATTCGGTAATCGGTGTCTATCGCGATCGCTTCGTTTATCTGGTCGGCGGCCGCTCCAACGGTGGCGTGGTGAACAACGTTCAACTCTACGACGCAGAGAAGGATAAGTGGTCGCAAGCCACGTCGATCCCGGGGACGCCAGTATTCGGCCATGCCGGCGCGCTGGTCAACGGGACCATTGTTTATATAGATGGAGCCCGCAAGAATCCGTCGGGCAATTCCCCAAGGTATGTTGCCTCTGACGAATGCTGGATGGGCAAGATCGATCATCACGATCCTCACAAAATCCAATGGACCAAGTTGCCGAATCACCCGGGCACGGCGCGTTTCCGCATCGCCAGCGGCGGTTCGGAAAAGGACGAGAAGATTTATTTCGCGGGCGGAAGCGATAACCCCCACGAGTACACTGGCATCGGCTACGACGGCAAGCCTTCCGAGCCGTCTCCCGTGACCTTTGACTTCAACCTGCGCACCGAAAAATGGGAAACGTTGAATGAGAATACTCCAGACCCAACCATGGATCATCGAGGATTGCTAGTGACGCATGAAGGTTTGGTTCTTATCGGAGGTATGGAAAAAGGACAGAAGGTGGTCGATCGCGTGACCTTGTTATCGAAACAACCGAGCGCAAAGTAGGGTTTGCGGTCTCGACCCGGATAGTGGACCGGAACCAACAATCGTAACCACTTCTTTGCTATCTTCTTGTAAACTGACGACAAACGTATTCTCAGGCGGTCACGCGAGCTGCTCCCACAGCCGGTCGAGGACGCGCGGACTTTTATGCAAAAAGACGCGAATGCTGATAAGAGCGACGTAACCAAGAACCGTCCAGCGGGGAAGAAACCATATCAAAAACCTGAGTTCCGGTACGAGCGGGTTTTCGAGACAATGGCCTTGTCCTGTGGCAAGGTAAGCCCCACCGAATTTCAGTGCCGCTTCAATCGGAAGACTTCGTAGTTTCAGTTGCTCATGCCGGTTATGACAGAGGCCCGCGGGGATCATAAGCTTGAACTTGCGACCGAAGTTCTCCGCTCGGGCGGCGCCATCCGCCTGCAGGCACTCGGAACCAGCATGCTTCCGTCGGTCTGGCCCGGGGACGTTCTCAGCATCGCGCCAGCGCCTGGCAAAGACATGGTTCCGGGTGACATCGTACTGGTGGTGCGGGACGGCCGGTTCTTCGTTCATCGTCTGATCGAGAAGCGCGACTGCGCGTGGATTACGCGAGGCGATTCCCTGCCCCAGAACGATCCTCCGCTTACTGAGGCGCAGGTCCTGGGCAAAGTCTCTCTGATTCATCGAAAGACCGGGGATATTGTTCCGAGCTCGCAGGTCTCGCCTTTCGGTCGCACGCTTGCCTGGATGCTGTGCCGATGGGACTTGTTCCGGAATCTTTCCCTCCGTATTCATTCATTCCAGCAACTCGGCGCTTCGGCGAATCGTAGCATTGACACGAATGAGCCCCACCTCTCAACTTGCGGCGAGTGACCCGATTGGAATCGACATCGGCGGCATGACAATCGCGCTGCGCACCCAAGACCCCGCGTTTCGCCAAATGCTTGAGGATCGCTACGCGGGTTTCGTTAAGATCTCTCCCAATCCTCAATTCGAGTTCGACATTAGTCTGTTCGAGCCCGAGGACTCGCCCGATCCTTCGGAAGCAAGGCACGCTGATGACGGGGTACAAGTACGGCTGCAAGGTGGTGAGTGGTTGCTCCAGCGCGGCGACTTCAGCGCCCGTTGGGATTCAGTGGCTGGTCGCGGGCACATTCGTCAGTCTCGCAACCCCTATGCCATCGACTCCGCGCTGCGCATCGTTCACACTCTGATTCTGGCCAGGCAGGGCGGCTTCCTCGTCCATGCCGCCAGCGCTATTCGCGGTGGCCGCGCGTTTCTGTTCGCCGGCGTTTCGGGCGCGGGCAAGACTACGATTTCCCGTCTCGCTCCGTCGGACGCCACCTTGCTCACCGATGAAATTTCCTATGTACGACGTGCCGGGAACAGTTACGAAGCCTGGGGCACTCCCTTCGCTGGAGAGTTAGCCCGAGTCGGTGAAAACCGGGCGGCGCCCTTGAGTGCGCTTTTCTTGCTGGAGAAGGGACCGGAAAACCGAATCGAGCCCGTTGGTGAATCTGAGGCCATCCGGCTGCTATTGAGAAACATTCTGTTTTTCGCCGAGGACCCGGAACTGGTGAATCTGGTCTTCCGCTCCGCGTGCGAGTTTGTAGAACGGGTACCTGTTCGCCGATTGATATTTGTTCCCGATGAGCGAGTCTGGGAAATGATACGCTAGCCGCTGGAGACAAGGTCATCGCCGAGAAGTACATCGCGCACAGTTCTGCCATCGCGGCCCGCCTGATCGGCGGCGAAATGATGATTATGTCGGCAGTGGACTCGACGTTTTTCACTCTCAACGAAGTCGCGACGTTGATATGGCAGGCGGCGGACGGCCACACACCGTTGTCAGAGATCGTGGCGCGCAGAATCTGCCCGGAGTTCGAAGTTGATCCGGTTGAGGCCGGGCACGATGCGGAGCAGTTCGTCAACGATCTCTCGCAGCACGGCATCCTTCTGGTCTCAGAACAACCCATCGCTTCGTCCCCGCCGCCGGAGGCGCGATGAGCCTGCTGGCGGAGATGAATCAGAAGGCGCTGGGGCTCGGTATCCCGATCAGCGTGCATCTGGACATCACCTACCGTTGCAATGAGCGTTGCGTTCACTGTTATCTGGATCACGACGACCACGGTGAGATGACTACGGCTGAGATCGAAGACGTGCTGAACCAGCTGTCGGACGCGGGTGTCTTCTTCCTTACTCTCAGCGGCGGAGAAGTTCTCATGCGGCGCGACTTCTTCGAGATCGTCGAACATGCGCGCCGTCTGCTGTTCAACGTCAAGCTCAAGACCAATGGTGTAATGATCCGCGAAGCCGAGGCCCGGCGCATTCGCGAGCTGGGCGTCGAGCAGGTGCAGATCAGCGTCTACTCGCACCGTCCTGAAGTTCACGACGCGATCACCAAACTGCCCGGATCGCTGAAGCGGACCATCGACGCGATCCGATTTCTGAAATCGCAAGGCCTCAAGGTTGTGATTGCCAACGTGCTCATGGCTGGCAATCTGTTCGATAACACGGGCGTGATGGCATTGGCGAAAGAGTTGGGAGTTTCCTACACGCTTGATCCCACCATCACGCCGAAAATGGATGGGGACACATCCGTGCTCGAGTTGCGCATTCCTGGGTCCGACCTGCAGCAGGTCTTCCGCAGTGAGGAGCTTGTCGGCAACGTCGAGGAGTTCTGCGCTCCTCCGCCGACGCCGGGTGAAGACATTATGGACGGTTTGCCGTGCAGCGCCGGCCACACCGCTTGTTACATTACTCCTTACGGCGACGTCTTCCCTTGCGTCCAGTTCCCTCTTCCCAGCGGGAATCTACGGACGCAGAAGTTCGCTGAAATCTGGCAAAACTCGCCGCAATTGAACGAAATCCGCTCAATCCGTGCCCGGGATCTGCCAACTTGTTCGGGCTGCGCCCACGTAGGAACGTGCACCCGGTGTCCGGGTCTGGCCTACATGGAAGGGAATATGCGTGGGCCATCCACCGCTGATTGCGAGAAATCCTTTCAGAGGACGGGTATCGCATCGGCAAATATGTTGCTTCGGTCACGAGGAAGCGCTGCCGCTCCGTTGATTCAAATTCGGGCAGCGTCGTTGGCGTAGCTCGAACTTCATCAGTTCTCTTCCCCCGTGGGCGATGTTACGCTAACAATCGCTGTTGAGCATGGCTATCTAGTCCGACAGGGTGCGCGAAAAGCGAGCTACGGCATGATTTCAAACACCGACCCGAAGGTCGCGGTGCCATCCCCATAGGTCGTCCCGTAGAGGTTCCCCGCCGCGTCAAAGACTACGCCCGCGCGGGGAGAGCTCCCCGGGCGATTCTGAAACGCGTGCACAACCGTCTCCCTCCATCCTCCGCTCGAATTCGGTGTCAGCTTAAAGACCACGCCATTGGTCGTCCCCGGCCCATCAACCTCCGTCGTCCCGTAGAGGTTCCCGGCCGCGTCGAAGGTCAGGCCGGCAGCCGGGAAGCCTCCATCCCTGCCCCGGAATTGATGCAACACGGTCTCCGTCCAACTTCCACCGTTCGGCGTCAACTCGAAGGCCACGCCGCAGCCTACAGAACACCTCCCTATGTGGCCGCCAAGGACCGTCGCGCCGTAGAGATTTCCTTTCGCGTCGAAGATTAGTCCCCCAGCCGGAACACCCCCGTCACCGCCGCCTGTGAAGCTGTGGAGCACGCTCTCCGTCCAGCTTCCGTTCGACTGCGGCGTCAACTGAAAAACCACCCCACAGCCAAAACGACAGGAACCGGCGTTGCTCTCCTGTGCAGTGCCGTAAAGATTTCCCGACTGATCGAAGATCAAGCCCCCAGGGGGAGCGCCTCCGTCACTTCCGCCGGTGAAGTTGTAGAGCACGCTCTCCGTCCAACCTCCTCCCGACTTTGGAGTCAGCTTGTACACCACGCCACAGTTCAGGTTGCCGCCGTTGCAATTGTTGGCAGAATTGCCCCCGTAGACCGTCGTGCCATAAAGATTTCCCGCGTGGTCTAAGATCACACCGGCATAGGGAAAGCCTCCGTCGGTGCAGTTCGTGAACGAGCAGAACGAATACAGCACGCTCTCACTCCAGGTCCCGTCCTTGTTGGGAGTGAGCTTGAAGACGGTACCCCCAAAACCGTTAGCGCCGCCGCTCGACGTGGTACCGTAAAGATTTCCCGCCGCGTCGAGAATCAGACCAGCGTACGGGTTAGCTCCGTCATTCCCGCCTGCGAACCTGTAGAGCACGCTCTCCGTCCAGCTTCCGCCTGAGTTTGGAGCCAGCTTGAAGACCACACCACAGCCGGTACGGCTGCAATTGTTGGTGCCCCCGTAGACTGTCGTACCGTAGAGATTTCCGGCTTGGTCAACGATCAGGCTGTCACTGGGGGCGTATCCATTCAGCCGTCCAGCGCGGCGCTGGGTAAACCTCGTCAGCGTTTTGAATTGGTTCTGTGCGACGGCGACGGGCGCCAGCAGCAGACTCAGCACCGTAATGAACAGGAAAGCTGCGCCTAACCTGCCCAAACTTCGATATTCCTTCATATACTTCTCCTCTTCGACCGCGTCTCAAGAAGGTCCCGCCGCCAGATGGAAAGCGCGGGTGCCCCCAGGGCTAACATCCCGAGCGTTGCGGATTGAGGAGTAGGTGCGGTTAGAGACACATCCCATCCCTCGAGTTCGTCCGGGCCTTTTGTCTTTCCTGTAATAATCGACTTGTTCGGAATCGTTTCGTAAGCGTAACCGGTCAAAGTCACCGTGATCTTGCACGCGGAGTCAGAGACGTCGAGGCGTGCCCAGCCGTAGTGCAAATGTCGATTGACCCAAAATTGCAGACCGAGGTAGCGGTGCTTTACGTTCTGCCAAGGGCCAGAATGCCTGGCATTTCCGGACTGGCAGGTGCTCGTCACCATCCCCGCAGTGGACTGAAAGTGGATTGCAGGCCCGACCCGGCGGTTGGCCCGCATGGCCCGAGCAAATCCCTGGCTGTCTCCTGCAGCGCCAGCATAGGTCCCAAGTCCTCTTATCCTCATGTACGCATGTTCGAGCGCATCGCCACCGTTGCCGGAAGATTTGGAGATGTTCGAGAGCAGGAACTCATGGCTTCCATTGTTGAGGAGGTCAAGATAAAAGTTGGTGTTCGGTGAAATAACCTTGTGAGCCGGGTGTAAACAATCTTTGCGTCGGCGGGTTGGGCCAAAGCAAACATTCCGACTCCAGCCGCGCCTGCCGCGATCGCATAAAGGTTGAGCTGTTGATGGAGTGATCGGGGAAGCTCGGCTGTCTTACGTGGCCGGGGAGAGCGCTTCATAAATCCTCCGTCCGAAGGCTTTTCATTATCTGTCGACTCAGGATCGAGAGTCAACGCTGAGAACCTCAAGTTTTGAGAATTGGGTAGGCAGGTCAATGAGGGCTATGTCGGTATTACGACAGCAATCACGAATTAAGTTGTGAGTCGAGCTTTCTCAGGCTTTGCTAGACTGGGTTGGCCATGGGCGTCATCGACGAAGTTCTGGAAGCCAACGAGATTTACTCACGTACCCACGAGTTGCGCCGCCTTACTCCGCGCCCGGCGCGCCAGCTTGCCATCCTCACTTGCATGGACACCCGGCTTTCCATCCGCACCCTGGGGCTGACCACCGGGGACGCGCACATCATCCGCAACGCGGGCGGTATTGTGACCGACGATAGCCTGCGCTCGCTGCTAATATCGCATTACCTCCTCGATACCCAGGAAATTATGGTCATCAACCACACCGATTGCGGCCTGATGCACACCAGCGAACAGGACTTACGCACGCGCATCCAGAACCGGACCGGGACCGCAGCCATTGCTCCTGCATTCTTCTTTGCCTTTCAGAATATCGAGGAGAACGTGCGTCACCAGCTACAGAAACTGCATACCCATCCCTGGATTCCGAAAGAGGTCTCGGTGCGGGGATTTGTCTACGACGTGAGCAACGGCCGCTTGCGCGAAATCAAATAGGCTTGGGCGGACTGTTGCGTGCCGGTGTCGCGGTCGGGCAGTTTCGATGGTCGTTTGAAATGAGCCGCTAGGGTTTGCGGCGGATGCCGTGAGATCTATAGGATTTCGATTGGGTTGTGCAGGTTACTAATCGTCTTGGCAGCAACAAGCCGGAACGAAGAGAGCGGTGGGACCTGTTCTTGTAAGCCGTCGTGAAGTCTCGGACTGCAGACGCGCCATCCTGCCAACGGGTATTTTGCCGAAGACGAACCCAATCCAATGAATACGGTTTGTAAGGGTTTTCAGATCGGAACATTCTCGTTCGGCGCTTATCACCCCCTAACATCCCTTGATTTGCAGAACGTTAGGGTCGCAAGTGCTCGAAAAGAATTGGCGGGGACGACGGGACTCGAACCCGCGGCCTCTGCCGTGACAGGGCAGCGTTCTAACCAACTGAACTACGTCCCCGGTTTTGACGACCGGAATTTCCGAACTGGTGGGCAGTGCAGGACTCGAACCTGCGACCTCCTGCTTGTAAGGCAGGCGCTCTAACCAGCTGAGCTAACCGCCCCTCGCCCCCTGTGGTTTCATCATGACGTTAAGCATGATGTCACCGTCACGTGATAGGCCTCGCAGAGATGAGGGGCATCCACACGAAGAACTTTTTCAGTATACGGGAGCGCGGAGAGAGCGGTCAATGCGAATGGAGCATTCAGCATTCAGCATTCAGCCACTAAGTTTTAGAAACTAGATCGATCCTCCGGGACTCAGTGCTGATTGCTGAGAGCTGAGTGCTCACGGCTGATAGACTGTCGCTTGCGGCGCTTGATTGTTAATGCGGATGATTTTGGGCTTACTCGGGGAGTGAATCGCGCCATTGTTGAAGCCTCCAGCGATGGAATCGTAACGTCCTCTACCCTCATGGCCAATGGTCAGGCATTCGAGGATGCGATCGCGCAGGCAAAGTCCGCGTCACGGCTGAGCGTCGGCTGCCACGTGGTACTCCTAGACGGCTCGCCTGTACTTGGCGGACGGCGAGCTTCCACTCTCTCTGACAAGAAGGCCCACGACGGACGCTTCTGCGACGGGCTCGGCGCCTTCGCCTTGCGCGCAGTCAGTGGCGGGGTCGACGCCGACGAGATTGAAGCCGAAGTCACGGCACAAATTCGCAAACTGCAATCGGCCGGCCTTGTCGTCTCCCACCTAGATACGCACAAGCACACTCACATCTTGCCGCAGGTGCTGCGGCCATTGTTACGGGCGGCTCGCACATGCGGCGTGCCGGCGGTGCGTAACCCCTTCGGACCGGTGCGCTTTTCCACCCTGGCAAAATACCCGAGCTTGTGGAAGCGGTACTGCCAGGTCACCGTTCTGAATCGCTTCGGCGGAAGGTTCCGAGACTCCGTCGCCGACGCAGGTGTGCTTACGACTGACGGAACTGTGGGCATTGTGAGTACCGGTGCGATGGATGATTACCTGTTCGCGAGCATCGTGGAGAGCCTCCCGGAAGGGACATGGGAATTCGTCTGCCACCCCGGATATAACGACAGCGAACTGGACAGCATCCGAACCCGCCTGCGTCTGTCTCGCGCGCTGGAGCTACAGTTGCTAACTTCGTCCAAGACCCGCGAACTACTAGGTCGAGGCGGAATTCAGCTGATCTCGTACCGCGACCTCGCCTGAGATTCCCGAGTATCGCAACCCCGGACGTACACGGCCTTTGGATAGCCGCCAGCCCCCGAATTACAGTAACAACGGCGCGAGCGCCAAGGTATCATATGCCAGCCGCGGAGAATACGGTGGAAGGCACGTAGAGACATGGACAAAAGACCGGAAACCCGGGTCGCGACCGTAATCCTGGTACGAGTGTGGGGCATGGATGCGGACGGCCGCCCGTTCTTTCAGAACGCCAACGCCAACAATCTCAGCAGTGAAGGCGCCCGGCTCTCGGCCATCAGTCATCCGCTGAAGGCTGGGGATGTTATCGGCGTGCAACACGCCGACAAGAAAGCTCGGTTCAAGGTGGTGTGGGTTCTTGATGGGGGCGTTGCAAGGCAGATTGAGGCTGGCGTACAGATTCTGCCAAACCAGCAGACCCCCTGGCGGGAACTGGCCAAGCCAGGTGCAACCGAGGTCGCTCCCGCAAAGAACAAACGGCGCTACGTCCGGCATAAGGTTTTGTTTCCTCTGGAGATTGGGTTCGAGGATGCCCGGCGCACTCACATGCAAACCAACGCTACGGACATTGGCGGTCGCGGTTGTTATGTAGAAACCCTTCTTCCTTTACCGCTCGGCACAAAAGTCAAAATCACTTTCTGGATGGACTCCGAAAAGATTCAAACCAGCGGGGTGGTGAGGGCCAGCGATGGAGGAGTAGGGATGGGCATTGAGTTTACCCAACTAGACAATCACGTCCAGGACCGGCTGCAGAAGCATCTCGACAAGCTCGACGAGGGCCTTAGGGGCAAAGATGCCGCAAAAGGCGCCAGCAACGCAGATTCCTAGTCCTGATTCTTTATTTACATTTCATCCATTCTCAGCTTCCAAAATCTGAATCCCATCGCACCGGTCACCATCGAATCAGAGAGCCGAACAGGCTTTCGTCGAAAGGACCGGGGAATGAAGATCGGAATCACCTGCTATCCGACCTACGGTGGCAGTGGAGTGGTCGCCACGGAGCTCGGCGTGGAACTCGCGGTGCGTGGGCACGAAATTCATTTCATCTCTTATGCTCAGCCGATCCGGCTGACCGAACTGCATCCCAATATTCACTACCACGAAGTCGACGTGTCGCGATATCCGCTGTTCGAATATCCTCCTTACGATTTGGCGTTGGCGACGAGAATGGCGGAAGTCTCCGAACTGTACGCTCTGGATCTTCTGCATGTGCATTACGCGATCCCGCATTCGGTGAGCGCTTTATTAGCCCGACAAATGCTGGCTGCGAAGCCCAGAGGACAGAAGCTGCCTTTTGTGACCACGCTCCATGGTACCGACATCACGCTGGTCGGGCTGGATCGCTCTTACTTGCCGATTACGCGTTTCTCGATCGAGCAGAGCGATGGCGTGACTGCTATCTCGCAATATTTGCGCGAGCGTACGCTGCGGGAGTTCGACGTCAAGAATCACATTGAAGTGATTTACAACTTCGTCAATTGCGACGTCTACATTCGTGACGCCGAGGCGCCGCAGCGCAGGCTGGAGTATGCCCCGAACGGTGAACGCCTCATGGTGCATCTGTCGAACTTTCGGCCGGTAAAGCGTATTACCGATACCATTGAAATTTTCGACCGCGTCCGAAAGAAAATTCCTTCCAGGCTGCTGCTGATTGGCGACGGGCCGGACCGTTCGCGCGCGGAATGGCTGGCAGTGCAGAGGGGGATTCATAACGACGTTTTGTTCTTGGGCAAGCAGGATGACGTTCACGAAAAGCTGGCGCTGGCCGACCTTATCCTCATGCCCAGCGAATTGGAGTCGTTCGGGTTGGCTGCTTTGGAAGCGATGGCTTGCGAGGTCGTGCCCATTGCGACCCGCGTGGGCGGAGTGCCTGAGGTGATTGAACACGGGAAGAGTGGTTTCCTGGCGGATGTCGGGGATGTCGATACGATGGCGCGCTACGCGATCGAATTACTCAGTGACGAAAACCGCTTGCAGGAAATGGGGAAGGCGTGTCGCGGGGTTGCGAAATCCAGATTCTGCTCTTCGAGGATCATTCCGCAATATGAGGAATTTTACCGCCGCGTGCTCGAACGTTCTTCGTAGAGGGCCGCTGGTATCGAGCCCTCACTCTGCAGCACAGGCAGGCGCAAACGAATCAGGGTTCCCTTCCCTTCATGGCTGTCGATAGTCATGCGGGCCGTGTCTCCATACAACACTTTCAGCCGCTCCGCGACGTTGGCCATCCCAATTCCGGTTCCGCCCAGGCCGCTGGGCTTTTCCAGCAGGTTCGCGGCGCCCATGCCCACGCCATCGTCTTCAACTTCGATAATCAACTGGGAGTCCGTCAACCGGCTGCGCAGGAAAATGCTGCCGCCTTCAATCTTGGAGGAGAGGCCATGCTTGATCGAGTTCTCGACCAGCGGCTGCAGCAGCATACTGGGCACCATCACATCGAGCGATGCGGGCTCCAGTTCCTTCATGACCCGGAGTTTGTCGCGTCCGAAGCGAACCACTTCGATGTCGAGATAATTATCGATGAACTCCAGTTCTTCGCGCAGAGGTACGAAGGCGTCGCCGCTGCTCAATAGTCGTCGCAGAATCGTGGCAAGCTTGATGATCAGTTCGCGCGCTGTATCAGGATCGAAGCGCACCAGCGAGGAGACCGAGTTCAGGGTATTGAAGAGGAAGTGCGGGTTGATTTGGTTTTGCAGCGCTTCCATTCGGGATTGCAGTAACAGGCGTTCCTGTTCTTCGAGCTTGATCTGGATGCGAACGCTGTTCCAGATTTTCAGTTCTATGCCGATCACGGTAACCGAAGTGGCATAGATCAACGCTTCGACCCACAGGTTCGGACTCTCCAGGCTGAACGTGGCACTTGGCAGGAAGCGAGAAATCTCCGTCTGCACGAAACGCAGCGCGACGATGGTAACGAAGAACATGGTCTGCCAGTCGAACAGGCGCGGCGTGGGCAGATTGCGGCGGATCATGCGATAAATGCTGAGATCGATGAAAGGAGAGAACGACCAGATGTCTTCCCGGTCGGGAGTGAGGGTGCGCAGTTGTCCGGCGACGAAACCCACCAGAAGGTTGAACGGCAGAGTGGCCCACTCCCCATGCAAAAGTGCCGGAAGAGCTAGAACTGCTCCGCCCACCATCCCTGTGAACCGGCCACCAATCACGCCTAGAAGGACCGTGGTTTCAAAAGATAAATCTCCGGCTAAGAAACTGGTTTGAATAAAGCGGACCCACACGCCTAAGGCCATCGGAACACCGATCCACAGAATCAGGTAGATCCGATGCTTCAGAGCGCGGCTTTCGCGGAACAGAAGAGATTTAAATTCAACCGAACGGACGAGAACACTGGCCACGGCGGCCGCTACGCCGAGCTTGATCAGCAGATTGACGAGGATGAGGCGTTGTTCCATGGTTCGCCGCTGAAGAGATCCGCTGAGGAGAATGTAGCACGGCGCGGTCGTCGGAGTGGCGCGTACGTTTCCTGTGTTGCAGACTTAGGCTTCAGCCATGAAGTTGCACCGCGATTTCGTTGAGTGCGGCTTCGACTCCTTCTACTTGCGTAGGTCCGCCCTGTGCCATGTCCTTGCTTCCTCCGCCGCGCCCGCCAAGGCGTACTAGCGCGTCCTTCATGAGCCCTCCCATGTCGAACGGTTGCCCAGCGGATTGAGCAAACACTAGTGCGGGCGGCGCCGAAGTGGTTCCAAGAAGCGCAACTACACCCGCGCTCTGACGAGTCAACCGCTGAGCCAGCAATTTAATGAACGTCAGATCGCGGTCGGGGAAAGTGCGGATTATGATTTTTCGACTGCCGCTTTCGGGAGTTTCTGCGAGCAAGCGGCTGGCATGCAACGCGGCCAACTCCTCCAGCAGGTGCTCACCCGATTTCCGCGCGGCTCGCGCTTCCTCCTGCAACTTCCGAAGCTGTTGCGGAATATCCCAGATGTGGCTCGAAAGCAGACCGCCAGATTCTGCCAGAACGCTGTAATCGTGTCGCGCGGTGGCGACAGCGTGTTTGCCACAAACAAACTCGACCCGCCATCCCTGGCGAGTTTTTTCTGTTTTCCTTAGCAGGATGCTGCCGATCTGTCCGGTCGCTGAGACATGGGTACCGCCGCACGCGGTCAAATCAAAATCATGCACGTCGATGAGCCTAAGCTTGTCGCGTTCGACCGGCGGAATCTTGCGCAGTCCTAAACTCTGCGCCTCTTCCTGCGTCACAAAACGGATGCTGACAGCCCGGTTCTGCGTGACGACGTCGTTGGCGAGCGCCTCGGCAGCTTCGACTTGCGTGGCGGTCAGGCTCTTCGTATCCAAGTCGATGGAACAAGACTCCGCACCCATATGAAACGAAACCGTTGGCAAATTGAACAAGCGTACAAACGCCGCCGAGAGCACATGCTGGCCAGAATGCTGTTGCATGTGATCGCGGCGACGGTCAACATCAATCAGACCATGAACGCGGCTTCCCTTGTGGATCGATCCTGCATCGTCGATAACATGGAGGATCAGCCCATCCGCTCTTTCCGTCACATCGGTCACGCGCAATTTGCTGCTCGCCTGGCCGGGAAGAATCCAGCCTGTGTCGAAAATCTGTCCGCCACTGGTGGGATAGAAGGCAGTGCGATCGAGAATGACGGCGGGGCGAGATTCAGAATCCGAAAGAGAAACTAGATCCAACACCTCAGCGTCGAATTCATAAAGAAAAGAATCATGGTAATAAAGATGTTCGGTCATGATTTGATTTTGCCGCGCCGGCATCCCACCCGCAGTGGTGGAGGCGGAACGACTCCACGACAGTCGCCGGGACGGCGGCGCTACTAATAAGGTCCGATAATTCCGCCGATTTGCCGCGCTGCGGGGGCCAATTGATGCTCGGACTTCTTCCGATCCTCGATCACATCCAGATACTTCAAGCCTGAGCCCGTATTAAACAACACCACCGTGTCGTCCGGGCCGAAGAAAGTGCTGGCGCGCAACTTACGATACGCGGCCAGCGCGGCCGCTCCTTCCGGCGCGGCAAAAACTCCTTCCACCCGGCCCCATTCCCGCACTGCGTCCATGATCTGGTCGTCAGTGACCGCCAGCGCGACGCCGCCGCTCTTCTTGAGAATATCGAGAATTAAATAGTGTCCATATGCCTTGGGCACACGAAGACCCGCAGCCAAGGTAGCGGCGTTCGGCCAAAATTCCGCTGTGGGCTTCGCATCGTCCCACGCTTTCGCGATAGGGGCGCAGCCAGCCGCTTGAACCGCGATCATCTGGGGACGCTCCGCGCCGATCCAGCCCAGGTCTTGCATCTCTTGAAACGCTTTCCACATCCCGATCAGGCCGACTCCGCCGCCAGTGGGATAAATAATGCCCTGCGGCATTCGCCATCCCAATTGTTCCGCTACTTCGTAGCCCATGGTCTTCTTGCCTTCCAAGCGAAAAGGTTCTTTAAGCGTGGACACATCGAACCAGCCTTCCTTCTCTTTTCTCTCGGCAACCATGCGCCCACAATCGCTGATCAAGCCGTCGACCAAGGTGACGTTTGCGCCGTAGGTCTCGCACTCAACTCGATTCGCGAGCGGCACGTCTTTGGGCATGAAAATATATGCCTGAAGGCCAGCTGCAGCGGCATAAGCAGCCAGCGCGCTGCCCGCGTTTCCCGCGGAGGGAGCAGCCAATTTTTTCAAGCCGTACGCTTTCGCCATCGTAACGGCAGTCGACATGCCGCGAGCCTTAAACGAGCCGGTCGGGTTTGAACTTTCATCCTTTATATAGACGTTGGGGAACTCGCGGGAGCGCAGCATCGGCGTAAAACCCTCGCCCAGCGAGACCGGCTCGGCTTCCGGCAGAACCTCGGCGTAGCGCCACATGGTGGGCGTGCGTCCAACCAGAGAAGCAGTCGTGAATTTAGATTTCAGCGGGGCGAGCTTATAGCGGACGTAGAGCACACCGCCGTCCTTCGGGCAAACCGTCTGCGGACGAGCAGCATCAATCGATGCGCCACATTTTGTGCATTCCAGATGGTCGATGCGGGCCACATCCAAAGTCTAGCATTCCGCTGGGAACAATAACGAGGCTCGGCCGCAACGCCCAGAAAAGTATTCCCTCGGTCAGCGGCGGCTCATGTTCTCTCCTTCACAACAATCGTTTCCGCAATCCGGTCGTGGACGGTTCGCCGGTTAGGATGAATGAAGTACTGCAGGAATCCAAATCCCGCCTCAAGTGCCGAGGCGCCATAGCCCAACGCCCGCTCCACCGAGTGCCACAGGCTGACACGGTCGTGGACGAGCGACAACACACGGATTCGCATAATCCGTTTGCCGATAGTCCGGCCCTTTCCCAAGTACAAAGAGGCGCCGAAAAACAATACGAGGTACACGATGCTGTACCAGTTGTGAAAAAGATTGAGCTCAATCTGAATGTCACGATGCAGGATTTTCTCCAGGAACTTGCCGATGGGCACCGCTGCCAAGACAAACAGGAATGCAGCCAGGAGGAAATCGATTGCGAAGGCTGCCGCGCGTTCCCCGCAGCTCGCCAGGGGCAAGCCGTCAAGCGTACGCATGCGTTCGGTCTCGTGAGCCCTGTAGCAGCCTGTGCTGTTTCGGGTTTCTTTTAAGGTAGTCACGGCTTACGATTTTAGCCGTTTCCAACCGGTCGCCCTAGTTCAATTCTCGCATCATATAAACCCGATTCTTCTGGGTGCGGGTAGCAAATCTATCGCAAGTCTGCTGTTTCATTTCTGCGGGAACCTGGCGTTCAGGTCCAGATTCAGTTCAAGCACGTTGACTCGCGGCTCGCCTAGAAAGCTTAACTGGCGCGACTGAGTGTGCTCCTGCATGAGTTGCTTTACCTGGTCTTCCGAAATTCCACGTTGCTTTGCGACTCGTGAGACTTGAAACTCAGCAGCTGCGGGAGAGATGTCGGGATCGAGGCCTGAAGCGGACGCGGTTATCAAATCGACGGGTACAGGCTGGCCGGGATTGTCCGCTTGGTTAGTGGCGACGTCTGCCTTCACCCGGTCGATCAAATGCTGATTGGTGGGGCCCAGCTGCGAGCCGTTCGAATTCGCGGCGTCGTATCCGTTGCCTGCCGCCGAAGGCCGCGAGTGAAAATAGCTGGGACCGAGGAATGACTGACCGATGATGCGCGAACCCACGACTTTGCCGTCTTGCACAATCAGCTGGCCGTTGGCTTTGTCTTTGAAAAAGAGCTGCGCCAGTCCCGTGACCACCATCGGATAAACGATTCCCAGCAGGATCGTGGTCACGATCGTCATCAGCACCGAAGTTATCAAGTTCTTTTTCATGACAATCCTCTCAGGCCATCCCCACGCTTGTGATAAACATATCGATCAGCTTGATTCCAACGAACGGCACAATGATGCCGCCAACGCCGTAGATCCAAAGGTTTCGGCGCAGCAAGACCGCAGCTCCCATGGGCCGATATTTCACTCCGCGCAGAGCGAGGGGAATCAAGGCAACAATGATCAGCGCGTTGAAAATCACCGCCGACAAAATCGCCGACTGCGGCGTCTTGAGCTGCATGATGTTTAGCGTATTCAAGACCGGAAAGGTCGCCGCAAACATCGCCGGAATAATCGCGAAGTATTTGGCTACGTCGTTGGCGATGGAAAACGTGGTGAGGGCGCCGCGAGTCATGAGCAACTGCTTGCCGATTTCGACGATCTCGATGAGCTTGGTGGGATTGGAATCGAGATCGACCATATTGCCGGCTTCTTTCGCCGCCTGCGTGCCGGTGTTCATGGCCACGCCGACGTCGGCCTGCGCCAATGCGGGAGCATCGTTGGTGCCATCACCGGTCATGGCGACCAGCTTGCCTTGTTTCTGTTCGCCCCGAATCAAATCCATTTTGTCCTTCGGCGTTGCTTCCGCGAGGAAGTCATCGACGCCGGCTTCTCGCGCGATGGCGGCTGCGGTCAGGGGATTGTCTCCAGTAATCATTACGGTCTTGATTCCCATGGCGCGAAGCTGATCGAAGCGCTCGCGCATTCCACCTTTGACAATGTCCTTGAGGTGAATCACGCCGAGAGCCCGGCGATTCTCGGCGACTACCAGCGGAGTTCCTCCTGAACGCGCCACAGTTTCCACGGCAGCCTGAACTTCTTTAGGAAGAACGGTGCCGTGCTGGGTCAGATATTTTGTGATGGCATCCACTGCACCCTTGCGAATCTCGCGGCCATCCATGTCCACGCCTGACATGCGGGTTTGAGCGGTGAACGGAATGAATGTGGCTTCCTGCGAGGCTAGTTCCCTGCCTCGAAGGCCGTAGCTTTCCTTGGCAAGGACAACGATGGAGCGACCTTCCGGAGTTTCATCTGCCAAGGAAGAGAGTTGGGCTGCATCCGCCATCTGCGCAGCAGTAATCCCAGGTGCGGCTATGAATTCCGACGCCTGCCGGTTTCCCAGAGTAATGGTCCCGGTTTTGTCGAGCAGAAGAGTGTTAACGTCGCCAGCAGCCTCGACCGCTCGCCCGGACATGGCCAGGACATTGTGTTGCACCAGGCGATCCATGCCAGCAATTCCGATGGCGGAGAGAAGTCCGCCGATAGTGGTCGGAATCAAGCAGACCAGCAACGATACCAGCACAAAAACGGTTTGCGGTGAACCGGAGTAAATGGCGAAGGGCTGCAGAGTCACGACGGCGAGCAAGAAGATAATCGTCAGTCCTGCCAGCAGAATGTTCAGCGCGATTTCGTTCGGCGTCTTCTGGCGTTCAGCTCCTTCTACCAGAGCGATCATGCGATCCAGAAAGGTTTCGCCGGGGTTGGACGTGATCTTAATTTTCAGCCAGTCGGAGAGCACGCGTGTGCCGCCGGTTACAGCCGAACGGTCGCCACCAGCCTCGCGGATTACAGGCGCGGATTCTCCGGTGATTGCCGATTCGTCGACTGATGCCACGCCTTCGAGAATCTCACCGTCGCTCGGGATGAACTCACTGGTGGCAACTCTCACTAAATCGCCCGCACGCAATTTGGAACTGGCAATCTGTTCGATTTTGCCATCGGGCAGCAGACGATTGGCGATTGTCTCGGCGCGAGCCTTGCGAAGCGAATCGGCTTGCGCCTTGCCCCGGCCTTCCGCCATGGCTTCGGCGAAATTTGCAAACAGCACGGTAAACCAAAGCCAGAGCGTGATCTGGAGGTTAAAGCCGAACGCTCCCTGATTTCTGAGAACGTCGCGAATCAACAGAATCGTGGTGGCGACGCTGCCCACTTCGACCACGAACATCACCGGATTCTTCATCATGTTCCGCGGATCCAGCTTTACCAGGGAATCCAAAAGCGCGCGGCGCACGATTTTCATGTCCCAGATCGATTTCGATTTCTTCTCTGCCATAGTTCCTCAGAAAGTCTTCCCGACTGACATCAACAGGTGCTCGAGTATGGGGCCAAGGCTTAAAGCCGGGAAAAACGTCAGCGCTCCCACGATCAGAATCACGCCCACCAGCAACACGCTGAACAATGGCGTGGTCACGGGGAATGTTCCCAGCGACGGCGGCACATATTTTTTCTTGGCGAGATTGCCAGCAATCGCCAGCATGGGAATGATCATGAAGAACCGCCCCACCAGCATGGTCATTGCGCCCGAGGTGTTGTACCAGAGAGTGTTTCCGTTCAGGCCTCCGAAGGCCGAGCCATTATTGCCCGCCATCGATGTGAAGGCATACAAAATCTGGGTCAAGCCGTGAGGTCCTGGATTGCTGATGCTGGATGTGCCAAATCCCTGCACGGACGAGATAGCCGTAAGCACGAGAATCACAAGAGGAAAAACTAGCGTGACCAGCATCGCCATCTTCACGTCATAGGCTTCGATCTTCTTGCCCAAATATTCCGGCGTGCGGCCGACCATCAGTCCGGCGATGAACACCGCCAGGACAACGTAGATCAGAATGCCGTAAAGCCCAGCGCCCACGCCTCCGAAAACGGTTTCGCTGAGCATGATGTTCGCCAGCGGCACCATTCCACCGAGCGGTGTATACGAATCGTGCCAACCGTTGATCGCTCCGCAACTGGCGTCGGTCGTGACGGTCGCAAAAAGTGTGGCGTCGGCGATACCAAACCGGACTTCTTTGCCTTCCATGTTGCCGCCGGACTGGAATGCGCTCACGCGTTGATCCGCTCCCTTGAGCAACGGATTACCCCGCGCCTCTGCCCAATAAGCAGTTGTAACTCCGCATAGGAATAAGAAAGCCATTGCGGCCCACACCGCCCATCCATGGCGTTGCGATCCGGTCATGCGGCCGAGCGTGTAGGTCAAGCCCGCGGGGATAAGGAAGATGGAAAGCATCTGCAGATAATTGCTGAGCGGGGTGGGATTCTCGAACGGGTGCGAGCTGTTCGCATTAAAGAAACCGCCGCCATTCGTGCCCAGCATCTTGATGGCTTCCTGAGACGCGACCGGTCCTTGCGCGATGGTCTGATCGGTTACCGTGTCCATTACCGGCTTGCCGTCCTGGCCGACCATTGGCTTTCCATCCGCTCCGGTTTTCTGGACCTGTTGCGGCTCAACCAGTTTCACCGAGTCGTACGGTTTCAGGTTCTGCACGACTCCCTGGGAGACCAGGGCCAGGGCGTAGACGATGCACATCGGCAGCAGCAGCCACAGCGTGGCGCGCGTCATATCCACCCAGAAGTTACCGATGGTTTCTTTTTCCCGGCGCGCAATGCCGCGAACGAAGGCGATGGCTAGCGCGATGCCAACCGCTGCCGATGCGAAGTTGTGATACGCGAGCCCAGCCATCTGGGTGAGATAGCTCATCGTGCTCTCACCCCCGTAGTTCTGCCAATTGGTGTTAGTCGTGAACGACGATGCGGTATTGAACGCCAGGTCTTGAGCGACGGCCCCGAACTTCTGCGGATTCCACGGCAGCCACTGCTGAACTCGCTCGATCAGGTACAGCAGCAACATGGAGACGCCGCTGAACATGAGCATGGCGACGGCATATTCCGTCCACCGCATCTCATGATTCTCATCGACGCCCGTCAGGCGGTACAGCGAGCGCTCGACTGGTCGCGCAAGCGGATCAAGGAACGTGCGTTCGCGGTTGAAAACCCGGGACATGAATACGCCCAGCGGTTTAGTGACCGCGAAAATCAGCACTAGAAACAGCAGTATCTGAATCCAGCCATTCACCGTCATCAGAACTTCTCCGGCATCAAGAGCGCATAAAGCAGGTAGACCATCAACAAAACACAGACCACCAGCATTAGGATCGATTCAAGATTCATGACGTTTCACCTCAGCGAATCCGATCACAAAACCGTACGTAAGCCAGTGCCATGACAAAAAATGCCAGCGTCACAGCTATGAAGATGATGTCTTTCATGAACTTTCTCCGATGGATATCTTGCCCACGATTAAATTCACCACGCACCCTCCTTGCGGCCCCACCACCACACCAGACCGAGCGTCGCCGTGTTCTGTTGTTTGCTCAGCACGCCTTGCACACTGGTCAGGAATGACGGCTGATTCGAGAAGTCACGGCGCCACTCATACCGCATCAGGAAACCATCTGCGACGTTGTAGTCGAACGTTGCTGTCGTTTCCTTTAATGCCTGATTCAGGCCGCTGAAAAGACCGCCGCGATCGGAAAGGTACTCGGCCCGACCGGCCAACGCGAACTTGGGAGAGAGTTGATATTTCACATAGGCGGCACCGCCATCGGTATGAGACGGCGCTGACGATTCTCCCGGCGCAGCATTCTTCCAAAGGCGTTCGATGACATAGTCGCCCTCGATGGCCACGGTGAGCTTCGGCGTAGTCTGCCAGCTCACATAGCTGTCGAAGATGTGAAGCCGACCATTGGGGGCAGGAATAATCGGCGCGAAACTAAGGCCCGGTTGCACTGGGATCGGCGAAGTGGGAGGCACGCTGATCCGATCTGGATGGTCTTGACCCAGGTAGTAATTCGTGGTCCAGCTTATCGTTTTGCGCGGGGTCGCGGTAAAGCCGAACAACTCATCTTTAAAGCTGTTGGTGGGTTCGACCTGATTGGTACCATTGATCAGCCAGTAGTTCAGGGCAAATTTATCGTTGACTGGGTAGCTGACACGAAAGCCCATGTGGTAGAAGGGCAGAAAGTCGAACCAGTACGACCGGGAATAGTTCATCTGATCCTTGGTGTAGTTACCTTCGATGCCAAGTGAGCTTGCCCATTTTCCGAAATCCACATTCAAGCCGCGGCCAAAGGGAACAACATAGGTGCCGTAAGCTTGAAAGATGTCGCGATAGATGTCCGGCCGCGGTTCGTTCGTAGGATTTCCCTGCAGCGTATCCGTTGCTTGACCAAATTGGAGGTCGAGACGACCTCCGAAACGTCGCCCCTCGGCAACCTCCGGCGGGTGATCGAATATCACGCTTGCCTGATTCAAGCTGAAACTGTTACTGAGAACGTCATAGGCGCGCAGCAGATTGACTCGCCCGACGGGTGCATTGAAGTTGTATTCGTAATATCCATCTATCCCAATGTTGATGGTGGTGTCGCGCAGAAAGTCGAGGCTCTTCCTGTCCTGGGGCGTGAGCGTCGCCTGCTCCACCGAAACAGACTGTGGTTGCGCTACGGACGTCAACTGCGACGCGTTCGGAACCCCCTGCGAACCGCTTGGTGGCGAATTTGATTGCAACTCTTCCACAATGCGCTTCAATTCAGCTACTTCACTTTCAAGTTCCCCAACTCGTTGTTGCAGCCCTTCACTGGTGAGGGCGTTGCCAGAAGAGTCCGTCGAAGCAGTGCAGGTTTGGCTCTGCGCACCCGCCGGCAATGAGCATAGGAAACCGATCATCAGTAACACCAGAACGCTTTCAGCAAATCTATGCGCTCTGAAGAAACTACAGGCAACCAGCACCTCCGAGAATTTCATGGCTTCACGCTCCTGTCGAAAAGTCGTCGCCAGAAGCGATAAATACTAGAACTTGACCAATATTGCCAGATTGAGCCGGTTTTCATCCCTCACTAGATCAGGAGTAAAACCTGACACGACCGAGCCGGGGGGTCCGGTGTTGCCGCCCGGAGGCGTAATGCCGCCTCGTCCCGAGAAATATGGCACGTTCGCCGCACGATGATCGAACTCCCAGCGAAATGTAATGTACTGGCTGGGCATGAAATCGAAAGTCGCGGACGCGTCCCAAGCCTTGTAAGGATCGCCAGGATTCTGGGTAAAGTAGGGCGTCCCCGAAGCAGCGGTTGCGCCATTGATGGGCGGCAACAACACCAGATAGCGGCCGGGATTGTTGATCTTTCCACCGCCTAGCGTGAAGCCGTAAAGGTTTCTGTGGAGCCACAGGCGGTTGTAGAGCATGAAGCCCAGGAAGTCCTGCTTGGGCCCTTTTGCGGAATCGCCGGCGCAGCTCACACCGCCGCCATGCTCGCATCCCATATCGCCGGTCAGCGAGAAGGCGGCCTTGCTCAAGAAATTATTTTCAGGGTGGTCGTAGTATTTGTATTCCATGCTGTCGTCAGTGTGATAGCGGACGCGCCCCGGGACGCCCAGAGTATCCTCACCCAGCATGTACTGGTTGCCTAGGATCTCGAACTTGCCATTCGGCCGCCACAGGATCTGGGCTCCAATGCCTGGCCGGTTATTAAACCGTCCATAGGACTGCCATCCGTTAATGAACCACGGCTCAATCTTCAAGTGCTCACTCGGGAATATCTGCACTCGCACACCATTGAAAAACCATGGCGTGTTTGAAGAGACGTAGGAGGGCTGGTATGCCCAGTTATCGGCGTTGTAGTAGCTGAAGAGTCCGATGTACGACATGAAGATCCCAGCATCGACATTGATCCCGTGCAATGCGTTGAAGTGGTAGCCGCCGTACGCTTCTGAAATGTAGCGGTAAGCATCCGCAAGCTGCCATTGTCCACGGGCTGGGCTGGCATCGTTGCGCGGTGTTGTCGTCGAATACATGCCAAACTGTGTCATCAACCTGCCGCGAACATTGTCAAAGTGGAAATCGCCGCCGACCCCGAGCTGGGTCAGCTGGACTTCGTACGCCCGAAACACTTCGCTCGATCCGCCGATGGTGTCATCTTTCGGATGGTTGAAATCGACAATGTAGTCCACGTCGGCCTGGACTTCCGGCGTAAAGAATTTCGTATCAAAGGGAGGTTCCTTCACACGACTGTTGCCGTTCAGCCAAGTCCAGTCGGCGAAAGCAAACGGTTCTGCCTTAGCCGGTTTCGCGGGCGGAGCGGTCTGGGGCAGCGCAGCCTGGGCTTCGGGCGGAACGGTGCTCGTAATTGCGGTGCTCGGAGAAATGCCCACCGGTGCACTCGCTTTCGCGGAATGGACGACCGTGGTCGGCTGCTCAGCGACCTCATGCTGCTTCAGCGCCGTTTCAAGTTGCTCGATGCGTTTTTTCATGGCAGCAAGTTCTTCCACGATCTCTTGCTGGGTTTGCTGATTTGCCACGCTCGCCTGCTGGTTGGGCGGCACTGCAGTAACGGCTGGAGCATCAGTAGGCGTATGTTGGCCATGCATCGGGAGAGTCAGCAACGCTGCCGCCACCACGATAAAAGCCGCCCGCTTCGTCATTTCTGCTGCGGATTTATGCATATCGTTTCTAGAATTCATGATTATCAATTCTCCACGTCGTTTAGCTGGATTGAATCTCGCGAAATAAACTCTTAGCGGTTGCAGCGACTGACTTCTCCCCTCTTTTAGAAGGGCGGCAAGAAAGCGCAGCATGAAGAGCACTGCGCCTGCACACAAGGATGTGAGGACCACATTCATTTCGACCGCTCGGGCACAATTGTCAGGAGGACGCCGCGAAAGTCATTCGACAACTGCTGACATAAAAATGGGCTAAAGAGTCCGTAAAGACTTCGTAAAGAAGACCCAACTGGTACCGGGCAGAAAACTAACAGCCCCAATCCGCTTCACCAGGCTTGGCGAAATACTGCCGATTGGATTGCTCTCCCTCGGACGTCGCCGCCAGTTCCAGCAGTGTGAGGCGGGCAGCCGCGATCATCAGCTTGCGTTCGTTTTGGGGAGCTTGCTCCCAGGAAACATCTGCTTGCCGGCTGGCGTGACCATGGAAGTCATGGGCGAGAGCCTCGTGGTAGTGATGAAAAAGTTTTGCCAAGTCTTCCGCGCATACGTTATGAATCGATGACATAAAATCCTAGCCTTTCTGTACAACTTCAGTGAGTTGCTGGATGCGTGCCTGCCTTGCTGCCGACTCGGGCTTTTCCAATGCAGTTCGGCCAGAAATCCACTCAACAAAAGCAGCATATTTACGATTGCGGGCATGACCATCTATTTTCTGCTTCCTCAACTCAACTGATTGGATAATGAACGCCGTAAAGATTGAATAAAGACTTCGTAGAATATTCGTTAAGGCCGATGAGATTGAAAAGAGAGGAATTATGCGCCAGGCTCGAAGCGGTACCCGACCCATGGTTCGGTGACGATGTAGCGTGGAGACGAGGTTTCCGATTCCAGCTTCTTGCGCAACTGGCCGACGAACACGCGAAGATATTCAATTTGTTCGGTACTCTGCCCACCCCAAATCGCGCTCAGCAACGTCCGATGGGTCACGACTTTGCCGGGATGGCGCGCCAGATACACGAGCAGATCAAATTCCTTGGGAGTAAGGTGAACATCGTGACGACGGACCGCCACCTTGTGGGCTGCGAGGTCGATACGGAAATCTCCGATCTCAATCAGCGATGCCTGTTCCTTCTCGCCCGCCGGGACCCGACGGAGACTCGCTCGCACGCGCGCCAGCAGTTCCTCGATCCCGAATGGCTTGGTAACGTAGTCGTCGGCGCCCGCGTCGAGGGCCTGAACTTTAGTCCTTTCCTCACCCTTAACCGAGAGCACGATAATGGGAATCTTGGTTGAAAGCCGCAATTTGCGGCACAGCTCCAAGCCATCCATATTCGGCATGGAAAGGTCGGTGATCACCAGATCGGGCGTCCAGTCCTTCATGATTTCGAGCGCGGTCTCACCGTCATTGGCCACGCGAATGTCGTAGCCCTGACTGGAAAGACTGGTCCGCAGCACGCGCGTGATCTGGGTTTCATCGTCCACCACGAGAATGCGGCGATGTTCGTTCATGAAGAATCAGGAGGGCTCCTGCGTAACAATGTGTACGTCCACCGGGGGCGCATCGCGCAGGAACTTGTTGATTGCAGTGAGATAGAGGTACTTTCTCCATCCGCCGGTAGCCGAACGCCCAAACACAACTTGCGTGACGTGTTTTTCGCGAACAAAGTCAGCCACAAGTTCGGCGACGCTGGCGCCCTTCAATTTGGTGATCTGCGCGCCAACATTTTCGGCGAACTGGAGATTTGCCGCCAGCGTTTTCTGGTTAGCTTCATTGTCATCCTGGCCTAGATCCACATACACAACGTGCAACTCGCCTCCCATAGCCTGGGCCATGCGCGCGCCTCGTGCGATCAAGTACTGCGCGGCTGGATTGGAGCTGATGCACACCGCGATACGCTCCCGCACGGCGACAGTTCCGCTGGCTTCGTCCTTCTCACGATACGACTCCAGACTCTGATCTACGGCCTGCGCAACCTGACGCAGCGCCAGTTCTCTGAGAGCAATTAGATTTCCCGGACGAAAGAAATTACCCAGGGCGCGACCGACGCGGTCCAGGGGATAAATGTCGCCACGGCGCATCCGGCTCTGCAGTGCCTCAGGAGTCAGGTCGGACATGACCACTTCATCCACTCGCTTGAGCACCCAGTCCGGCACCGTCTCGCGCACAGTGATTCCGGTCAAGCTCTGCACCGTCGGCGTAACGCTCTCCAGATGCTGGATGTTCATGGTCGAGAGCACATCGATGCCGGCATCGAGCAATTCGATCACGTCCTGGTATCGCTTTGCGTGCTTGCTGCCCTCTACATTCGTATGCGCTAACTCGTCAACCAAGGCGACAACGGGCTTTCGCGCCCGGATAGCATCAACGTCCATTTCCTCGAAAACCGTTCCCTTGTACTCCAATTTCTTTCGTGGAACGGCCTCAAGCTGCGCTGCCAGCTCGGCGGTCGCCTTGCGCCCGTGAGTTTCGATCACTCCAATCACCACGTCCTCACCCCGGCTATGGCGGCGGATGGCCTCGCTCAGCATGCTGAAAGTCTTGCCCACCCCCGGAGCGTAGCCCAGGAAAAGCTTAAACACGCCGCCCTTTTTGGTGGGATCAGCCTCCGCCAACCATTGCTCGGGAGTTTTTGGCATCGCGGCTATTGTCGTCGAGCGGACCAAAATTGTCGATAATGCTGTGTACCCTGATCGCCATCGCTGATCCTCAACAACAAGATCAGCTACAATCGGCGGCGTGAAACAACCAGCGTTCAAATCGGCCCTGCGCTACGCCGCGACTGCAGCGGCTGTGGTATTCGTCGTTTTCGTTTACCACGTTGTAATCAGGGTGAACCCCACTACCGTGGCGCTTACGTTTCTGGTCGGCGTACTGATCGTCTCGGCAAACTGGGGGCTTCAGCCTGCCGTTTTCATGGCGTTAGTCGCCACGCTGGCTTTCAATTACTACTTTCTTCCCCCCGTCGGCACTCTAACCATTGCCGATCCGCAGAATTGGGTCGCCCTGTTTGCTTTCCTGGTCACCGCCATCATCGCCAGCCAACTGGCAGAGCGAGCGCGCCGGGAGGCCCAAAGCGCGAACGAGCGCCGCGGCGAAGCCGAGCGTCTTTATAAATTCAGCCAGCAACTTCTTTCCAGCGATAACGTGGTCGAACTCTTGAATGCAATCCCGCGTTACATCGTGGAAAGTTTCGGCGTCAGAGCAGCAGCTGTCGCCTTGCCCAACCGGCCGGACGTCTATCGGTCGAGCTCCGCTACCCATGACTTGGAAATCCATGATCTTCAGCTGGTCTGCATGCGCGGTGAACCTATGACTGTTCCGGAGAAGCATGCCGTGTTCATGCCCCTCCGGATGGGCGTCCGTGTCGTGGGCAGCATGGGTGTTTCCCACGGTATGCTTTCCCGCGAAACCCTGGACGCGATGAGCAGCCTGATTGCGATCGCGATTGAGCGAGCCGGAGCCATCGAAAAACTCGGTCGCGCTGAGGCCGCCCGCGAAAGTGAACAACTACGTTCCATCTTGCTCGATTCAGTCACCCACGAATTTCGCACACCGCTAACCGCTATCAAGGCATCCGCCACCTCGCTGCTCTCCAGTCCTGGGCTGGACGAAGCTCAACGTCTTGAACTTCTTACCGTCATCAACGAGGAAAGTGACCGGCTGAATCGCCTCGTGGGCGAAGCCGCCGAGATGGCGCAACTGGATGCCAACCAGTTCGAACTTCACTTGGAGGCGCGCCCGGTCCAGGAAGCCGTCGCGGCCGCACTGGAAAAGGCGAAGCCAGCCCTGGGACAGCATCCTGTTGATGTCCGGCTGCCCAGCAACTTGCCTCTGGTCAGGATGGACGAAGAGCGCATCACCGAAGTCATAACTCAGTTGCTCGAAAACGCGGCCAAATATTCCTCCCCCGAGTCTCCGATTCAAGTCACCGCAGAAGTTGGGAACCGGATGGTGATGACCAGCGTATCCGACCGCGGGCCAGGCATTGACGATTTCGAACAGTCCTTGATATTTGAAAAGTTCTACCGGGGTCGAGATCAGCGCCTCCAAGTTCAAGGCACCGGCATGGGCCTCGCGATTGCTAAAGCAATCGTCGAAGCCCACGGCGGCAAGATTGGCCTTACCAGCCAGCGAGGCGCTGGATCGGTGTTCTATTTCACTCTGCCCGTTGCCTAGCCTCAACACGCAAGAAACCCCGCCCCCGCAAGGCACTTTCGCTGCGAGGGCGGGGGGGTATGGTCTACGGCAAATAGTACCGGAAGGACGTGAAGAACATATTTTCCGTCGCCGCTGGGTTACCACCTACGCCACTCCAGGTATTGCGTACGATGTAGGAATACTGCGGTCCCCATTGCACTCTGCCCTTCGGGCCGTTGTAAAAGCGATACCAGAACCCGATCGTGCCTTCAATGATGTTCCGCGTGTCCCCGTTGCAGTTCGACAACCCTCCGGGGTTGAACCCGTTGGTTAGAGGCGTGCCCACCGCTCCCGGAACCGGGATGCTAGCGGTGCCGCCAGTGGGGTTAGTGGAAGTGGGAGGTGTGGCAACGGTGACAGTGGTGGCGGCTGGGGGCGTCTCAATGCCGCACCCTGAATTATTGAACAGTGGCGATCCGTAACCAACGCCCTTTCCGGAAGAACTAAGGAACGCAGTCCGGCTGTCATATTCGCCGCCAGCGTTGGCATAGACGTCCAACCTTGGGCCGTGCCATTCCAGAGTACCCAGCGCTTGATAATTCCTGACCGGAACCAGCACGCCGTCGGGGCGGACGATCGCATCCGAAAGCCCGGCACTGCCGTAGCGTCCGATGCCATTGCCGCCCAGGAAATGCAGTCCAACATCGAAATGCTTGGCGATGGTCCCGCGCATGTTGGCGCCGATCCCACCATCTGGAGACGAGTTGTTAAAAGCACCCGCTGCCGAAGGCTTGGTTGCTGCACCCAGCGGGTAGACGCGGTCGCGGAAGTCGGTGAAAATCCCGAAGACTTCAAAGTGTCCCCAACCTGGCTCGAAAGCAAGTTTGCCGACGAAGTCAGGCGAAGGATTGTAAGAGTAGTTTGCGGTCGGATTGTAAAGACCGCCGGCCGCGCCTTGCTGGCCCAGGAGGAAGTTGCTCGTGCTTCCGTGGCCGCCAATGGTTTCCTGTGCATCCTCCACCGAGAACGCCGCCCACGCTTTATTGCCAATGTTCTTGGAGATCCGGAAACCGTATTGCCGCGCCCAACTAAAGCCAACCGTATATTGCGGGTCGATGGTCATCGGCAACGCTTCGGTGCGGTTGTCGACGCCCTTTTTGGTCTCGGTGACCAGGCTCCACATTTGTCCGCCCGTGAAACTCCAGCCGCTATTCAACGCAGCCTGCGCCCACGCTTGTCTCACGCGAAGGGAATAGCTGTTGCTCTGGTTGTTATTCGAGGTCACCGCAGCCGACAGAAAGTCCGACTCGTAATAGCCAGTCAACTTGGCGGTGTTCAGTTTGCCCTCAATCAGGGTGGAAAGACGCGACTGGCGGCCGGACCCGAAGAATTCCGCCAAATGGCTCTGCCCCGCGCCATCGAATGTGATCGAGTTGAACGGCGTATTGATGTCGGCGCCGAGTCCATGCGACCGCCAGACAGTTTCTGCCGCGATGAAGCCACCCGGAGTTATCGTTACACCCTTGTAATGAATGGCCAGCGGGCTTTCTAGCTGGTCTTTGATGTTCTTTTGTGTCTCCTGTAACGAGAGCGCAGCGTTGGTAGCATTTTGTTTCAGGTCAGTCACATCAGTTCTTACCGCAGCCACGTCCTGTTGCTGTTGAGCCGCCTGCGAAGCAGCAGTGTCGGCCTTCTGCGCCGCCTGCCCCGCCGCACTCTGCGCCGAATTTACCTGTTGCTGCAACTGCTGGATGGCCGCATCCCGGCTCTGTACTTGTTGCATCAGTTGTTGAATCTGCTGTTGTTGTGCATCGATCGCCTGCTTCATTTCACTGAGCTGGCTCGAAACACTGGGCGCAGACGTCTTGACAGCCGCCTTTTTCTTGGTGGCCGTGCTGCTGCCTGCGGTCGTACCTTGCGGTGCGGGCGCCGCGAGTGCGCCAACTACCAAAGCAAACGCCAACGCCAAAGCCAATACGTGCTTCATTTCTCCTCCCGAATCGTTCAAAGATGGACAGCCGACAAAAAATATTGGTGCGACTTCTTCTGTGCTGTTGTGCAGGGTTTGTGGGACCGTTGATGCTAACTGGTCTTTATTAAAAATTGATGAATATTTGGTAAATCCTGAATGAATTGGTCCGCCCACAGGCCCAAATTGAGACTGATCGCACCTTGCCCGTGCAGCCTCGGCTGCCGCCGTCCGGGGACCGGGCGAGGCCCCTGGCCTTGCCTTTCTTATGGCTCGGCGTCACCGGGCATTCGCGGATCGACCGGTGGACCTGATCGGGTCTAAGGGGATAAATCCCACGCAACCCGTTCAAAATGAACCCACGACCCGTACCGCCCGCGTTACACTTCTAACTCATCCAAATGTGACAAACTCTTCTTCGGGGGTGCGATGAATATTCTCGAATTCACCATCCTGGTAGCGGCAGGATCGTTTCTGGCCGGATTGCTGGGATCGCTCACGGGACTAGGCGGTGGAGTGGTCCTCGTCCCCTTGCTCTCCCTTTTCTTTAAGGTCGATATCCGGTATGCCATCGGAGCCTCCCTCGTTTCCGTGATCGCGACTTCCTCGGGCGCTGCCGCCGCCTATGTGAGGGAAGGATTCTCCAACATCCGCATCGGAATGTTCCTTGAGATCGCGACCACCGTTGGCGCTTTGGTGGGAGCATTTCTGGCGGCTTTCATTTCCACCAAAGCTCTCGCCATGATTTTTGGCGTGATGCTGCTTTATTCGGCGTATCTTTCCAGAAAGCCACGACCCCGGGCACAACGCAATCTTCCGCCAGACCCCCTGGCGACTCGCCTTCGGATGAACGGGGACTTCCCCTCAGAAGAGGGAGGAATGCGCCACTACAATGTGCAGCGCGTGCCTTTGGGCTTCAGCCTGATGTTCGGTGCGGGCGCGCTTTCGGGACTGCTCGGCATAGGTTCAGGAGCGGTGAAAGTTCTCGCCATGGACCAGGCCATGAAAATCCCCTTCAAGGTCTCCACCACCACCAGCAACTTTATGATTGGTGTCACCGCCGCAGCCAGCGCGGGCGTGTATCTCAGCCGCGGGTACGTCGATCCCGGTCTCGCCATGCCCGTGATGCTCGGCGTTCTTGGGGGTTCGATGCTGGGCGCCCGCATTCTGGTCAAAGCGGAAACCAAGGCGTTACGGCTAGTCTTCAGCATCGTGATTGGCGTGCTCGGCTTGCAAATGCTTTACAAGGGATTAACCGGAGGAATCTAAATGTCCACCACCCGTTATTGGACGGACAAAACCATTGAAGAAATCGTCGGCACTCTCCTTCGTGTCGGCGTCTCTCTTTCGGCCTTCGTAGTGGCGATCGGCGCCGCGATTTACCTGGCCCGGCACGGTCGCGAACCCGCGAACTACAGGGTCTTCCATGGCGAACCCTCCGATCTGAGAAGCCTGAGCGGAATCGTCCGCGACGCCTTCCGATTGCGCGGCCGCGGCATCATCCAACTAGGACTGCTACTGCTCATCGCCACCCCGGTAGCCCGGGTAGCATTCTCCATCTGGGGATTTGCCGAAGAGCACGATCGCCTCTACATGATCTTCACCGGCATGGTCCTGATCGTCCTGCTCTACAGCCTGCTAGGCTCCGGCTCCGCCTTCTAAAAGTATGGCTTCTGAGCAAAGTTTTTCGGCCATGTGAAGCCGTGACTTCATGGTCGCAACCGATGCTGAAGTGTTTTCTGAAAACTAATCTCGAGTTACTGGGATGGAGGGGGGGGGGCTGGTTTGGGAGGTGGGGGTTGGAGGCCGGTGGCGCTGAAGGTGAGGGTTCTCACTTCGCCGTAGTCGCCTTGGGTGGGTAATTTTTTGCCGTTAAATTCGAAATCCAGAGCGCCTACGTTGCCTGCCTTGATGACGATTTCGTTTTGCGCACGGACTGACTTTTGCGCCGGCGCGGTTAAGAGCGCGCGGGTGACTATTTCGCCGTCGACCGAGACGGAGAGCCAGGAGTCTTCGCGCGCCTTGATTACCAGCAGCAACGGCGCGTTGGACGGGACAGGCGGCTGCGGCTGGCTGTTGGCCGAAGTTGGCGGAGCTGGGCTGACGGCCGGGGATGGAATCGGCTGGGTCGCTACAGCGGTGGCAACCGGTGCTTCGATCGGTTTCGAAGTGGGGGCGGAGGAGTCTACGGACTCAGCGGGCTTCTTTTCTTTTTCTGGCTGAGATTGTTCAGCAGCCGCGACTGGCGGCGTGTTGGGAGGGTTGGACGGAGTCGCGTTCTGCGCGGGCGCGGCGGAATCGCTGGCCTCTTTTTCTGATTCGCGGGAGTAGAAGCCCCAGGCAGCGAATCCCAGGGCGACGATCAGGAGCACGACCGCGAATGTGCCCCACGGAAGCCCGGCGGTGGCGGGAGTCTCTTCTCGCGATGGGGGATCGAGGATCGGAGCCTGGTCGTTCTCTAATTTCTTGGCCGACGGGGTGGCTCCACTCGCCACCAGGTAGTCGGCGATGGCTTGCTCTTCATCCATACCTACGCAGCGCGCATAGGCGCGAATGAAACCCTTGTTGAAAATGCCGCCGGGAAGTTGGTCGAAATGTTCTTCTTCCAGTGCGCGCAACATGCGCGTGCCAATTTTGGTGGTGAGGGAGATGTCCTCGAGGGTGACGCCTTTTCGCTCCCGCTCCTGTTTCAGTTGTGCACCGAACGACGCCACTTGAGGTTCTCCTGCGCGCGGTATAGCCAGGTGTTCACATTAAATATATGTTATGCGACGGTTTGGGGGTCGTGCAATTTTGTGGGGTTTTGGGAAAATCGGCCACGGATTTGCGCGGGTCGGCACGGATAAAACATTAGAGACCAGAAAATCAACTTCAAAGTTCATCAAAGGAAGGAAAGAAGGAAAGAAGGGAATCTGACCGCCATTGGTCGGAACCCAGGGTCTCGAAAGGCGCGAGACCTGAGACATCCGGTTCGCTCCGCCTGGACGGACTGAGACGCCCATCGCTAGGCGACTAGGCCCTGTTGAAAACCCGTCCCGTATAACCATGATTTTCTAACCGGTTGATTCCAAACCGAATATAGTTTGCAAAAAGTTCTTGCGTTAAATGTAGTGTTATAGTTAACTATAACACTATGGCAACACGAAATGTGGCCCTAGCGAGCGAGACAGAGCGGGTTACACCGAAGGCTGCACAAAATTGAGAAGGAGAATGAAGATGAAACCACGCATCGCATTTTCGCTTTTGTTGGTTCTGATCGCAGCCACCGCTTTCGCAGCAGACGCTGCAGCGCCGCAGTCTGACGCGCAACAATCCTTCGACAAACTGAAAACTCTGGCGGGAGAGTGGGAAGGCCCCGTCACCGTCGCGGACGCGCCGGAGATGTCAGGCGCCAAAATGCACCTCTCGCTGCGCGTCACCTCGCGGGGGAACGCTCTCGTGCATGAGTTTCAGGAAGCAGGAACTCCGTTGGATCCGACCAAATACGACCATCCCGTCACCATGCTTTATGTCGATGGAGACCAGCTCACGCTGGTTCACTATTGCGACGCGGGAAACCGCCCGCGCATGACCGGCAAGATGTCTCCCGACGGCAAGACGGTCGAGTTCGAGCTCAAGGACATCAGCGGGAGCCCGGAGTACCACATGCACCATTCGGTGTTCACCATCATCGACGCCAACCATCACACCGAGGATTGGACGTTCATGATGAAGGACAAGCCGATGCACGCACACTTCGACCTGCAGCGCACCAAGTGACGCTGCTTCGAACTGAGCCATGATTGCTCTTAGAGAAATTCGCAAGCAACTAAGTTCGAGGACATTGCCATGACCATCAATCCGAAAGTTATGTTTCAACGGAACGAGCGATACGAAGGCGTCCCCAACATCAACATCTACCTGTTGCGGTTGCTCTATGTATTGATGTTCTTCGTGTTGGGCAGAATCACCTGGACGCACGTGCTCACCCATGAGGGGCCATGGGACCCGACAAACGCCGTTGCCTGGTGCGTCTGGACGGCCTTCGCGACTTTGGCGGGGATAGGAATCATTCGTCCTGTAAAAATGCTGCCCATCGTGCTACTGGAGATATTTTACAAAGTCCAGTGGCTCATTCTTGTGGCGTACCCGCTGTGGTCGAAGGGCACGTTGGCGGGATCGCCCGCGGAAGAAATCACCTCGCAGTTCTTGTGGGTGATCTTGCCCATCGTCGCTGTACCGTGGGGATATGTGTTTGCGAACTATTTTTACCAAGCCAAGAAAGTAGAACCCGTTCTTGGAGCGAGGCCGCAAGGTGCGGCGCTGTAGCTGCGGAGGCAGACCGAATGAATTTCTTGCCGCGAATCGTGTCTTTGCCTCTATCTGGAAAACACAATGGACAGTGAGTGGAACGACAGTCAGCCGATTTACCGCCAGCTTCGTGACCGTGTGGTCGCGATGATCCTCGACGGCGTGCTCAAGGAAGGCGATCCGCTTCCGTCGGTACGCAACGTGGCTGCCGAATATCGGGTCAATCCGCTCACTGTTCTGAAGGGCTATCAACAACTGGTGGACGAGCAACTGGTCGAGAGCAGGCGAGGTCGGGGGATGTTCATCAATGCGGGAGCACGCAATTTGCTATTGCAGGGCGAACGGCAGAAGTTTCTGGCAGAACAGTGGCCCACGGTTTACGCGACTATTCAGCGGCTCGGCCTGACGCCGGAAGAGCTGCTGGAAGCTGCAAAGAAGGAGCCAAAGCAATGACGGTGATAGAAGCACGCGGTCTGCGCAAGGCGTTCGGCAAAACTATCGCGCTGGATGACGTCAATTTGCGTGTCGACGAGGGGCGCATCCTCGGACTGATCGGCCCGAACGGCGCGGGCAAAAGCACCGCGCTCAATGCAATTCTCGGCCTTACCGAATATCAGGGAGAACTTAGAGTGCTTGGACGCGACCCATGGGACGAGCGCGATCAGCTCATGCGCGATGTGTGCTTCATTGCCGATGTTGCCGTGTTGCCGCGCTGGATGCGGGTTTCGCAGGCACTCGACTACGTGGGCGGCGTGCATCCGCGATTCGATCGGGCGAAGGCGGAGGGTTTTCTGGCAAAGACCGATATCAAACGCTCCAGCAAGATCAGGGAATTGTCGAAGGGCATGGTCACCCAATTGCACCTCGCGCTGGTGATGGCCATTGACGCGAGGTTGCTGGTGCTGGATGAACCGACGATTGGCCTCGACATCCTGTATCGCAAGCAGTTCTACGATTCCCTGCTGAACGACTACTTCGACCGCAGCCGCACCATCGTGGTGACGACGCATCAGGTGGAAGACGTTCAACACGTCCTCACCGATCTGATGTTCATCAACCGCGGGCGGATCGTGCTCGATTGCAGCATGGAAGAATTCGAGTCGCGCTATCTGGAAGTGGCGGTGCACCCTGAGCGTGTGGCCGCAGCACGGGCACTCAAGCCAATTCACGAGCGCCAGGTGATTGGCCGCAGCATTCTGCTCTTCGACGGAGTGAATCGGCAGCAACTGGCCGCGCTGGGTGACGTTCGCACCCCCAGCATCGCGGATTTGTTTGTTGCCTTGATGGGAAGTACGCCGGGGAATCAGGCTGAAGGGACGCAAGGAGCGACTCAATGAATAGCCAATCGAACGCCGGTCCGGATTCTCTCCTCGACTCGCAAGCAATCCGGCCCGCGGCTCTATCGGAGACTCGGCCGCTCTATTGGTCGGTGCGGCGCGAAGTGTGGGAGAACCGTTCCATCTATGTCGCGCCGCTGGTCATCGCCGGCGTCTATCTGCTCAGCTTCGCGATCAGCGTGATCTGGCTGCCGAACAACATGCGTGAAGTATGGATGCCGCACACCATGCGCGAAATGGCTGCGCTCAAAGTGACGGATAGCTTGATCGGGCTCGCCATGCCGTACACCCACGCTGCCATGCTGGTCGGGCTGATCGCATTCCTGGTCGGGATCTTCTACTCGCTTGAGGCGCTGCACGGCGAACGCCGCGATCGCACCATCCTGTTCTGGAAGTCGCTGCCGGTTTCCGATCTGACGACCGTGCTCTCGAAGGTGGCCATCCCGCTCGTGGTTCTGCCGCTGATTGTGTTCGCGGTCACCGTTGTCCTGCACCAGATTATGCGACTGCTGAGTCTTGCGGTTCTGGTGATGAACGGTGGGGGTGCTGCGACCCTGTGGAACCGGCTGCCATTGTCCGAAATGGAATTGGTAACGCTTTACGGCACGGCTGTGCTCGCGCTCTGGCATGCGCCCATCTACTGCTGGTTTCTGTTGGTCTCAGGCTGGGCGCGGCGCGCGGTATTTCTCTGGGCCGTGGTGCCGTGGCTTGCGATTGCCGCCATGGAGAACATTGCTTTCCACACTTCGTTTCTGGGATCCATGCTGCAAGCCCGCCTGTTTGGGTTCACTGAGGCTGCTTTCGATCTGACGGACAAGAATGGCGTCGCGATCGATCCGCATTTTATTCCGCTGGAACAACTCGCGCCGGGAAGGTTCCTGAGCAGCCCGACTCTGTGGGTCGGGCTGATATTCGCCGGGGTGTGCTTCGCCGCGGCCGTCCGGCTGCGACGTTATCGGGAACCACTGTGAGTCGCGTGTGCTTTTGTGAGTCGCATTAGGAGGAAAGATTATGAGTACCGCTGTGATGACGGAACGGATTGCTGAAACGTCGCGGCGTCTTGAGGCCTCGAGGTCGAGGACACAGATTGCTGGCGTCATTTATTTACTCACCGTGCTGGCGGCGACATTTGTCGAGATCTTCGCCGGTGGAAAGCTCAACGTCGCGGGAGGCCTCATGCTGGTATTGGCCATGGCCGCTGTGACGCTGCTGTTCTATGACATCTTGAGCCCGCTGAATAGGAGACTCTCGTTGCTGGCGGCGTCTTTCAACCTCGTAGGACTCGCTTTTGAGGTTCTTCGAGTGCAGTCTCGGGGCGTGAACATCGCCGTTGTGTTTAACGGGTTCTTTTGCGTTCTGATTGGCTGCCTCGTTTTCCGTTCGAGCTTTCTGCCTCGAGTCCTGGGCGCGCTCATGGTGTTGGGTGGTTTAGGGTGGCTCACTCTTTTGCCATTATCGCTTGCTAGTTCCCTGTCTCCCTACAACCTGGCCATCGGTCTTCTCGGAGAGGGATCGGTGTGCCTGTGGGTGCTCTTGACTGGAGCGAACCTTTAACGATGAACGGAGCCGGCGAATTGGCGATCACCGCGCGCCACTAATTGAATCGCTCGCTGAGGACGTAAAGAGTATGAGCACAGCTATGCGAGTTTTGTTTCGTGTGCTTCTTGCCACCGTATTTCTGCAATTTGCTCTACCCGGCGAGGCGCAGGAACAGCAAAGCGCTCCCGACGACCAGGTCATTCGCGTCAACGTGGAACTGGTCCAGGTTGACGTGCAGGTGCAGCAGAAAAAGACCGGCCGTCCCGTGGGCTCGCTGAGCAAAGAGGATTTCCAGCTTTACGAAGACGGGGTACAGCAACAGATATCCGAGGTGAGCCGGAATCAGCTTCCACTCTCCGTGGTGCTGCTGTTCGATCTTACGGCTAGCGTTCAGCCGGTGCTCAAGCCGCTGGCCGCCGGAGCGCTGGAGGCGTTACAGCACCTCAAGCCCGAGGATGAAGTCGCGGTTATGGTCTACGCAGCGTCAGCGCAACTTTTGCAGGATTTCACCACCGACCGCAAGCAGGCCGTGGCAGCCATCGAAAAAGCCAGCACAATGGAAAGTAGCGAGGCCGCCTTTTTCAACGAAGCGATTTTCCAGGCGTCGGAGCAATTGGCTAAAGCGACAAATCCCCGGAGCAGAAGAACCATCATATGGCTCACGGACAACGTTCCCAACATTCCTTCTGACCGCGAGCACGGAGAGAAAGATGCGTTCCGCGCGGCATTTGAAACCGGAACCGTGATTTCTGCCCTGCTCGAGCGCAGCGCATTTTCCGACTTTGCCATGGTGACCTTCAGCAAGAATCCTATGTTTGCTGCCATGCGCAAGCACAACCCTCCGGGCGATGTTTACCAATATGCGGAACGCACCGGCGGTGACGTAATGAAGTCCGGCAAAGATGAGATCGGCACGAAGCTGGCGCAACTGATCGACGAGATTCGCAGCCGCTACACGCTTGGCTATTATCCGTCGGTGAAACAGCCGAAAGGCAAGTTCTGTGAAATCAAACTCCGGATCAGAGCAGAAACCCAAAAGCGCGAAGGTCGGATGCTGGTGCGGACAAAGCAGGGCTACTACAGATGAGGAGTGGCAACTCGCGGAACCTAGCTCAAGTTTTGAAAGGGAGGACGTATGGAAACGTTTGTTGGTCTTAATTGCTCAGCCGTTGAATGTACTTCACCTAACGCGCCGATCTGGCAGGACATCCTGGCGCAGGCCGTGACCGGCGAACTGATGGCCGCGATGAACTACGTCTCGTTATCGGAGATCTGTGACGATCCCGCAGAAGTGGCCGATGCCCTGGAGCATGCGCAGATCGAACGGGGACATGCGGCGCGGTTCGCTGCCGAGGGCCGCAAGATTGGCGTGGACGTCTCCAATAACGTCGACGGCAAGCATTGGAAGCGGCTGCGCGAAGCATTCCTGGGCTGCATCACCGAGCGCGATTTCATTGGCTGCCTGATCGTCCAGGAAATCATGCTCGAATCATTCGCCGTCGCCAGCTATGCCCGCGTTGGCAAGGTTGCCCCGGGGAGCCTGGGCACGACCTTCGCATCTATCTCAGCCGAGGAAGAAGAGCACGTCGATCACGCCATGACGATTCTCCGAGCTGAGCGGGCTCTGGACGCGCAGCGCTTTGACGACAAGGTCTATCGGCTTCATCTCGACGTGATGACCACCCTCGCTAAGATGCTGGCGAAGGAATGCAAAGACGGTCATTGCGAAGTGTGCCACGCCAGCTGCGTGAAGCCGGCATTGTTCGACGTCAGCCTGAGTGCAGCCGAGCTTCGCGGGGCGTCGCTGCAACAGTATCTGAAGACGCTCGACATGTTGGGGATTCCCGGGGAGGTCACACTCACATGGGTGGCTCAGTTGCCGGTTTAGATTTCGCTTTGATCGGGCATCAGGAAAGTTGGCGAGCGGCTGCGGACGTACTCGCTGTCCTGCGCGGACCCGAGCGTTCGCGGCTGCCCGAGGATGAGATCAAGGACATCCTACCGTGGATTCCGCCCCGAGTGGTCTGTCACGTCGAGGTCGGCTCGATTGACGACGCGAAGATTGGCAGAACGCAAGCTCGCGGCATTTACATCGACTCATTCATTCCACCTGACCGTCTCGGAGCCGGGTATGTGCAGGAGAACATCACTCGAGTTCGAGCAGCGGCGGCCTGCGCGATCAAGGCAGGAGCAAAGATCGTGAGTCTTGGCGGATTCAGCTCCATTCTGATCGAGGGCAACTTCGATCAGCTTCCCGAGAGACACGCTACGGTCTTCACCACCGGCAATACATTGACCGTTGCTTTCATCGTTCAGGGCATCAAGAAAATGTGCGCGCTCGAGGGTCGGAACCTCCGCAGCTCAACGCTCCTGATCGTCGGAGCAACTGGAGACGTGGGGTCCGGCTGTGCGCGCTGTTTAGCGCCTCTCGTAAAGCGCGTGCTGCTCAGCGCACGCAACGTGGAGCGGCTACGCAAGCTCGCGGCGGAGTTGCAAGCCCATGGAGTTCAGGTGGGAATCACGACAGGTCTACAGCAATTTTCTGCCGAGGCCGATGTCGTGATTTGCGCCGCGAGTCTCGCGTCTCCTTCGCTTCTGTTGGGCCGCGTCGCGCCCGACGCAATCGTTTGCGATGCCGGCTATCCGAAGAACTTGTCTCCAGGTGCGCAGATGCCGGGCGCCAAAATTTTCTTCGGGGGGCTGGGACAAATTACCGGTGGATTGAGCTTCGCGCCGGATTTTCATGGAATTCTGAATCGGCATCCCTTCCCTGACGTGGTCCATGGATGCCTGCTCGAAGGCATGGCCCTAGCTCTGGAACGCCGGTTCGAACCGTTCTCTCAGGGAAGAGGCTTCATCGCTCCTCAGCGGGTCGCGGAGATTGAAGCCATCGCTGCCCGGCACGGCATCTATCTCGCACTGCTTTACAACTCCGACGGACCGGTGCAGGACACGCTTGTTTGCGACGGAATGGTCCTCGCCAGAAAATCCGCACCCAAGCGAATTTTGGATGGGGCACCCTTCAGGGTTGACGCGACGAGGCTTAGCGGGGCCAGCCCCGTGATCGTCTTGAAGTGTGAAGAGAAGGCGTACGATTGGTGAGCTGGTGGCGGGGTGGCCAGGCTATTCCAGGGCGAGAGCCATTTTGAGGGCTCGGTCCAACTCTCCAACCTTGGAGCGCGGCAGGGAACCCACGAAGCGGGTCAGTTGCACCTTGCGGAGACTTACGAGGTTATCGCAGAGGATCCAGCTTTCATGTTTCAAGCCTTCGTCGATGCCGACCGAAACCTGGGTTGAGAACCCGTGACCGCGCGTGAGTATCGGCGCACAGACAACGGTGGGGAATCTGGAATCGATCAAGATCTGGCGGCTCACTACGACGAAGCTGCGGTAAAGTTTAGGATCGTCGCTGGGATGATGAACGCGATAAATTTCGCCTCGTCTCATCTGTTCATCTCCGCCGGCAGCTATTCCGGTGTTGCCTGATACCGGAGAACGTCTTCCACTTCTGCATTCAGCTCATCCGCGGCCTTATTAATGAGTTCGAGATCGCGAGCTTCAACCCGTGCCCTCGCCTGCCGGCGCAGGTACTGTCTCAGCACGGCTTCGATAAAAGCTGAACGCGATTGCTTCGATCCTGCAATCCGATCGATGCCAGTGAGCACCTCTTTCGATAGTGTGATTGAAGTCTTCTCTTTCATACTACTATTATACTACCACGACACTAGACACGTTGACTTGGCGTGCCTCATCCTTTCGCAGCCCTTCGCGAAGGTGTGAACGCCTCTTCTGTATGCCCAGATGGAAGGTCGGACGTCCCAGGTTCCAACTTAGCCTCTGTTTGTTAGGGCAGGCTGGCGTGAATACCAAGAGCTTCGGCGGCCTTGCGGAGTCGCTTATCTCTTGTCCATAGATGCGTGGGTGAATTGATATTGATAAAGATAGACGCTATCAGATGTGCGTCGGTCAGGCCGATGCCGAGGCTGTACAAACGACGAGCCTGAATCGTGAACCGCACTTCGCTGAGTTGCGCCACTCGCACCTGTGGTAAGAGATCCAGCAGTCCAAGCGTCTTGGTTCGCTCCCGCAACGATCCCAGAGCAAGTTCAGCAATGATGAACGGATGGATCACAATGTCCCCTTGGTCAAGATGCTTACGCATTTTCCTATCTCCCGACCGGAGATGGTCGATCCAAATAGACGTATCTGCGAGAATCAATTCGGCCGCCTGCGGCGTGGAACATTCTTCAATTCGGGCATGGTGCCTCCCAGAGAGGCCAATCGGCGAGCGCTTTCCCGCTCGATAAGGGCTTTGAGAGCCTCCCGAATCAACGCCGTTTTCTCTGCTACCCCAGTGAACTCCTGGGCGATACGTACGAGTTCGTCATCAAGCGCAACGGTTGTTCTCATAGGAACTCCAGGCACTAATTATAGCATCAGATGATGTCACTTTGCGTGCTCTCCGTATATCAGATTGAGTGGGCTAATCCTCCTCAAGGCGGCCCGTCCGCCGCCGAGAGCAAGGCGCAATGAATCCGGCGTTGCCGTGAAAGCTAGAAGGTAGACTGGTCCCGCGGCAGGAGGACGGCGACGCTTTCGACAGGCCAGCGTGGCCTTCAATCCATCCTATATTTCTGGGGACGCCTGGATGTACGCCCTCATCATGCGAACCTCATGATCCTTTTCATTGAGGTCATGCAGCAGGATGTCGCGCAGGGAAACGATCCCTCGGAGTTCCCTGCCCTCGCATACCGGCAGATGGCGGAAACCGTGCCGCCGCATGAGAACCATGCAGGTTTCGAGGCTCTCGTCGGGGCTCACGCTGAGTGGGTCATTAGTCATGACAGCGCAGACCAGCGTGGTTCGAGCGTCGAGACCTTCGGCCACCACGCGTTTCATCAGGTCGCGCTCGGAAAAGATCCCGACCAGGAAGCCGTCGCGAAGTACCGGTACGGCGCCGATGTTGCGCTCCACCATGGCTCGCGCCACGTCGAGCACGGTCTCATTGGCATCCGCTCGATGGGTATGCTGCGCGCTAATTAAGTCGTAAACATGCATTGATTCACCCCCTCGTAAATTCACCTCCGAAAGCAACGCGGGCGCGAGTATATGACGAAACGTTGCCAATGAAAAGAGGAAGAATCACCGATGCAACCGCGGGACAATCCCTTAGGCCCAAATTGGTCCGCTTTGTGGACAACCACAAACGCGACGAGCGTCCGCAGGGTGGAGCTAATTCGCTGCAACGAAAACAAAGTAGGAGCATGCCCAGAGCGCGGTGGGAAGGCTGCCGCGAGCCCGCGTCGTAAGAATAATGTTGTAGTCATCGGAAGGCCTGAGAGTCTCGATGACCGATGGTGATGACTGCGGCTGCGCGATTGCGAGATGCGCGAGAAAGCCGTAAATATCGGGCTCTCCGCTGTAGCCCTGAGAGACGAAGGAGATCTCCGTGTTCTGAGCCGCGAAGTGCCAACTCAGCGATGCTGCCAGAGCGACCGCGTCTTCGTACGCTTTCTCGGAAATCACCCCGCTCGCAGGATTGTCGAACACGATTCGGAGTTTGCGCTCGTCCTCGCGGCTGAACTCGCGCACTTTGAGCGAGCCCGATTTCGCCGTAGCCTTCCAGTCCACATGGCGAGCTGAATCTTCCGGCATGTACTCGCGAATCAGATACAGGTCATCGCCGCGTCCACGCGCGAACGTTTCTAACTCGCCCGTGATCATGGGCAGAACTTCGAAAAATTCGTCGGCCGGCTCCACTCGCGGATAGACGATGATTTCACGGGCCAGCGGCAGGTGGCGGGTCTTGGTCAGAAATGCGAAAGGAAACCGCGTCGACAGGCCAAACCCCTTCTGCTGATAACATCCTCGGCGCTCGAAACGAAGTTCGAGATCTGCCTTCTGTTCGCTACCAGCGGGAATATAGGGAAAGTATGCCGCCCCTTCAAAAATGCCAGGTGGGGCTTCGGTTTTCGAAACTCGCCGCAGTTTGAAATCCCGGAATCGCATCCACTGCTTTTCCCGAGGACGTCCGGGCGGAACCGCAAACGTTGTCGGCATCCACTCCCAATGTTTGGCCGAGCTCTCTTTTTTCATCGATACCACATTCACCGAGAACGAGGGCAACCAGCGCCGTGGGTTCCGCAACACGATTCGGCCCAGCGTCGGCCGGCCTGCGAACACATGCTCGGGTAAGCGGACGTCCAATTCAAGATCCCGCAACACGATGGCCGACGCGAAACCGGAAACCAGAATCGCGGCCAGCATCGCCGCCAATACGATATAGAGCAAGTTGTTGCCGGTGTTCAGGGCGGCGATCCCGATCACCAGCACGATGGCCACGTACACGATTCCAACCCGGGTAACGTCGAAGTCGAAAGCATCATGAAGGCGAGCGCCAGCCACGCGGCGGGCGAGATAGGGTACCGTGGTCAAGCCCACGATCACGGCCAGCACGAGCGCAGCGGAGGCCAGCGCTAGAGTTGCCCAGAGGTTTCCCGACTCCCTCGACACCGTGGAGAAAAGCGCAGCGCCGAACGCCAGCGCCAAGCCCACAATCGCAAGCAGGAAACGAACCCACACTTCGGGAATGTCGAGATGCAGGAAGCGAGACAATCGCTGAATCGCGGACAGCGGCGGAGGGTTGGCCGGCTTCATCTTCGAGCGTATTCGGAGTGCTTCTGGGTTCGAGGGTAGCATCCACTGCGTGAAGCATCAATGAGAGTTTGCAGACAGGAATGCAGTCACGGCGCCATTGAATTCTTCGGGTGCTTCTTCGTAGGGAAGATGTCCCACGCCCTTGAACATGAGCATGCGGCAATCGTGCAATCGCTCTTGCAACTGGTGGGCTGACGCGGGATCGACCGCTGTATCCGAGGTTCCCCAGATCAGCAGGGTTGGGATGTCTGCGATGAGTGGCAACACCAATTCCAGTTCTCTTAGATCGCGGTTCCACGAGCGTAGCACGGCCAATCCATATTCGTAAGAACCTGGAATGCGCATGGGCTTGCGATACCCTTCGAGGCTGTCGGGAGGAATGCGTCGCGGGTCGCCGAACATCCGGCGATGATAGAACTCATCCAGAATTCGCACCCGAGGCGCGAGCTTCAGAAAGATCGGCCCCACCAGAGGGTTGCTGAGAAGAACGCTCAAATGCTTCCCGTGGGCCGACCAGGGATTGACGGGATCAACTAGAATCAGGCGCCGAATGCGTTCTGGCGCCAAGGCGGCCAGCATCATGGACACCGCCCCGCCGTGCGATGTGCCCAGAAGATCGCAACTGGCGATGCCGGTTGCATCCATGAAGCGCAGCAGCCGCTGAGCACTTGCTCGAAACGAGCAGTCCAGTCCTTGCGGACGATCAGAAAAACCGGTTCCCATGAGATCGACGGCATAGACCGTTGCGTGCTGCGCCAGGGCGGGAATGGAAAATCGCCAGGAGAACGAGTATCCGAGCAGGCCGTGGACGAGGAGTAGCGCCGGTCCGGAACCCGCGTACAGATAGCGCATGCGAGCACCGTCGAGGTTGATCCAGCGTTCTTCGATCTCCACTTCGCGCAGCGTCTTGATGTCGGCTGGCAATGAGCCTTCTCCACGACTTAATCTTTGTGGTAAGACAACTTTTTGCTGACTGAGACGTTCTATGTAAGAGTATCGCCTCTTGTTGCTTCTGTGCAGGGGAGAGCTTCGGCTCTCCTTTTTTTGCGGCGCCGGTTCTGGAGTTTGCCCCTCACGAACGTTCCCGGCCTTCCCCAGCGTAATGAAAACCAGAAATCCAAGGAACACATTTCCGGTTGAGTCGTGACGTTGTGTAATTGCGGTTGACACGAACTAAGTTTTGCAATAAAGTTGTGGTCCAATTCAGTGAGTTGGCCGGCCCAAGGGGGCTCTGCGGTTCAGACGGTTGTGTCCTCCTCGCTGCTTCCCCAGGAAAACTGAGCGCATGATCTGCGTACGTTTTGTCGGAAACGCTACGTGGTGAGAGTGTGCGCAAAATCGGGAACCCTGCGCAGCCTGCGTGGTCCTGACAAATAGTGCGCGAAAAAACTCGTCGCACCTGCTTGTGCTGCACATCAACCAGCACTTGAAGGATGAGCTTGCCAGTGAATGGGAATGAAAAGGCAGCCAAGGAAGGACACGAGCCATGAGTAGCGAACAAAAACAGAGTGAATGGGGCGAAACCCTGCTCGGCCTTGTGATTATTCTGATCCTCCTGGCGGCCGTCGCCGGTGGGGCGTACTTCGCCTACTTGAAGTTTTCAAGTTCCGGTCCAAGCCAGGTTTCTCTTTCGGCCTACTTCGTCGACCAGTCAGGGACACCGGTGAATGAGGATTCCTCCAACTATGAGCAAAGTCATTTGAAGATTAGGGGCGATGTCTACCAGGGCGATCAGCCAGTAAAGAGCGGGAACGTCAGGCTGACGCTGCAGACTGGGGACGAATCATTTCGACAGTCGTTCTCTGTTCCGTTGAAAGACGGTCACTTTGAGACGGAAGATCCAGCCCTCCTTTCGATCCGTCCCGGCGCGCAGATCGCGATCATGGCTGATGTGTCGTCATCGCAACCCTCCCTTAGGGTCAGCGACCGAATCGATCTCAACAGCGCGCACCCCGAAAGCAAACTGGCTCTGGAGATCCTACTGACGGCTGGCTTCGTTTTGCTCAGCATAGTCTTTTTCTATTCGTTCACCGGCAAGAAAACCCACCTTAAGAATCGAACTGCTATCATTTTTTCCTATGTAATCATAGGTTTATTTCTAGCGGTTCCGATCCTGGCTCCAGTCTTATTGTTCCGAGCATTCCCGAGCGCAGCAAGAGCGATGATTGGACAGCCCGCGGGGCTGGTCAATACGAACACGGCCATTCAGAAGAAGGATCAATCGGAATGGGCACTGAATATCGGCGGCTATTCGTACATACCCTCGGAAAGTGTTCCTGCCTTGCCCGGCACTGCTTCCACAGCCGAGAGCGGCGACGCATCAAACAGCACAACCACACCAGGCTCTAAGCCGGCAGGCCCCGGGTCCGCCCAAGCTCCAAGCTCAGATCAATCATTCGGGAATCACGCACAGGCTTTGCAACCGACTACGAATGGTCAACCGGTTAGTGCTGCGGATCCCGGCGGGAGATCGCCGGCAGCTGCCGCGCGCCCGCGGAGGTCCGCCCAAGGTGGTCCGTCAGTTCCTATCGTGGTTAAGGTGGAGGGCGGTCTCGTGATTCCCCTCTACGTGATCATCCTATCGGTCATCGGCGGCGCCATAAACATGACCAGGAAAGTTCCGGGTTTCCAGAAAGAAGGAGAGGAGTCGGATTTCAGCATCGTGCGTCCGATATCCAGTTTAGGAACAGCAATAATCGAGAAGTTCCGGAGCGGGGAAGCTCCGAAGCCGGTACCCGTGGAGGCCAACAAAGCCACTGCGGCACAAATCGACGCCGAAGAAAAAAAGAGTGAACTGGCCCTGGAAGCCGAAGCTGCCGCTATCGACGCCCTGATAGATCCGCTAGTGGTAGAACAGGTCAAGCGCAACTGTGACACCGGAATTACCGTAACCAAGATCGGATCGTTAGTATTTAAGATGCGGGAACTTTTTAAGTCAAGAACACCGGACGACCGTCTCCTCAAGTTCAACTCGTTTGAGGATTGGTTCGGAAGTCATCCTCGCCTCCGCGAAGTACTCGGCAGCAATTGGCGAGTCGAGTTGTTAAACCAGTACATGTATCTCATTTCGGCCCCCTTCTTGGCGATCGTCACCTACTACATCATTGATCTGCTGGGTCTCACCAAGCTAGGGAAAGGAGTTTTGGTCGTCCTTTCTTTTTCGGTGGGTTTGATTTCGGAGAAAATCGTGACCTGGATACTCGGCATAGCCAGCGGATATCTAAGGACAGATCCAAAAAGCGGGCCTGCGAAAGAGGCGTAAGTCAGCGATCAATTTTCCGGGTCCTTTCCGAGCAGTAAGAAAACGCTTCGACAAAATCAGCGCACTCTGGACGCGTTTTATCCGCAGAGCGTATGGCGAGAGCTTCGACGACACCAAAATTAGCGGCTTCATAATCGTGAGGAAGTGCGTGTCTTCCCCAGATGCACGGACGATCCGTGTTCCCTTTTCTCGCCATGATGGCGCCCTGTTTTAGGCCTTGCTGCGTTTCTTTCCCAGAAGCTTCCTGAGGACTCGCATGCCTTTGTCTACGTGCTTTTGCTGCAGCAGGAATGGGGGCAGAAAGCGCAGGACGGTGTCCTGGGTGCTGTTGAAGAGCACTCCTTCGGCGAGGGCTTGCTCAACAATCGGGCGAGCGGGGACGTCGAGCTGCAAGCCTTGAATCAGGCCGCAGCCTCGAACTTCGCGGGCTACTTCATAGCGTTCCGTGAGTGCTTTGAGTTGTTGTTGCAGATACGCGCCGACGGTGGCTACGTTTTGCAGCAAGTTCTCGCCTTCCACGATTGCCAGATACTCGAGTGCAACCCGGCACGCCAGCGGACCTCCGCCGAAGGTGGTTCCGTGCTGTCCGGCGGAGATGGCCGATGCGAACTCTTCCTTGACCAGAAAAGCTCCCAGCGGGATTCCCGCGGCGATGGGCTTGGCAATGGCGACAATGTCGGGCGTGACGCCGAAAGTCTGGAAGGCGAAGATGGTTCCGGTCCGGCCGAGACCGCATTGGATCTCATCGAAAATCAGTGCGGCGTGATGGCGGTCGGAAAGGGTGCGGCACTCTTGCAGAAATTCAACCGAGCACTCGTGGATTCCGCCTTCGCCGAAGATCGGTTCCAGGACGATGGCGCAGGTGTTGTCGTTCACCGCGGCACGGAGGGCTTCAAGGTCGTTGCGGGGAACAAACTTCACGTCCTCGAGCAGCGGTTCGAAACCTTTGCGGTACTTGTCCTGCCCGGTCACGGACATGGATCCGAAGCTGCGACCGTGATAGGAGCCTTCGAGGGCGATCAGCTGGCTTTTGGCGGCGCCTCCGACGCGGTGTCCGGCCAGACGAGCCAGTTTGATTGAGCCCTCGATGGCTTCGGTACCGCTGTTTGAGAAGAACGCGCGTTGCAAGCCGGACAGGGTGCAGAGTTTCTCGGCGAGGCGTCCTTGATATTCGTTGTAATAAAGGTTTGACAGGTGAATGACTCGGGCTGCCTGCTCGCGGATGGCCTTCACGATTCGGGGATGCGCGTGGCCGAGCGCATTCACTCCCAGGCCGGCGACAAAGTCGAGGTACCTCTTGCCGTCGAGGTCGAAGAGGAAGACGCCCTTGCCGCGCTCGATGACCAGCGGGTAGCGGCTGTAGGTTTGGAGCAGAAACTGTTTTTCACGCTGGATGATTTCTTCGGTGGTCGTCATAGGGAAATTATGATTTTACCGGAGAAAAGCTACGCGAATGTCGCTGCGGAACGAATCACGGTGTGATTTGGTAGATCACGCCGTTGTTCCCGTTGCCCCCTGTATCGGTGGCGCCGTAGAGCTTGCCGGAGGAGTCTTCGGTCAAGCTACCGCTAGGGAGCCCGCCATCCGTTCCCCCGGTAAAACGGTAGAGCACGGAATATTTGCCGGTGCTGCTGAGACGATAGACCACGCCGCAACCAAAAGTACAAGCCGAGTTTATGGTTCCACCGTAGAGAGTTGCGCCGTAGTAATTGCCTGACACGTCGAGAAGTCCACCGGAAGGCTCGTCTCCGCCACTGGCCTGCTTGCCGAAGGTATGCAGGACGCGCTCTTTGGCCGATGCGTTCACTGTGAAGACAACGCCGCATCCGGCCGACGAGATCGCGCAGTTCGTGGTCTCACCGCCGAACTGGGTCACACCGCTGAACACGCCAGTTGCGCTTCGCAGCAGGTGCCAGCGAGGGGAATTACCATCGGCGCCGCCAGGGAAGGTATACAGCGTAGTCAGCTTGCCGGTTGTATCCAGCTTGAACAGCGTTCCCGCGTTGCCCTGCATGTAGCTGCCGCCGGTGGCGCCATAAATGTTTCCTGCCTGGTCGCTGGTCAAGTCCTGGGGGAAGGCTCCGTCGGCTTGGCCGGTGAAGCGGTGCAGTACTGTCTCCTTGCCGGATTGGGTAACTTTGAAAAGTACTCCGCAGCCCAGGGTGCCATCGCAGCCAGAGACGCCACCGAAGCTGGCGGAGCCATAGAGGTCACCGTTGACCATCACCAGACCAAGCTCGGGCTGTCCCTGGTTCTGGGCGCCGTCTTTGCCGCCCTTGAATTTATGCAGCGTTTTCAACGACCCATTCTTCGCCAGTTTGAATACCGTTCCACAAGCGCACGTGGGATCGCCGCCGAGGGATGTGATTCCGTAAAGGTTGCCAGCGCTGTCGCGAAGCAAGCGGCCAATGGGAGTGCCGCCGTCGGATGCGCCCGTGAAAGTGTAGAGAATGGTTTGATGGCCGGTGGAGTCCAGCTTGAACACCAGTCCTCGATTGGACGAGCCGCCGAACTGGGTCGTGCCATAGAAATTTCCGGCGGAGTCACGGATAAGATCTCCGTTGGGAGCGCTCCCGTCGGTGAAGTTGAAGGTAAAGAACACTTTGAAAGTCTGGGCGGTTGCGGCGGTAAGAAACAAGGTCACGGATAGCACGATTGCAGCGAGTCTCATTGAAGTCGTTCTCCAGGCCGTCGAGGAGTATACCATTCTGAGTTTTGCTTGGTGTCTTCGTTGGAGCGGTAGCAGGGCCCCGCTGCTGTGGATAGTTTACTTAATAGTAACTAATAGGGCGGAGTGATTAACCATTAGGTATCTGGTATATACCTTAAAATTTGCATTTCCCGCTAGATCCATCAAAACAAAGGATCTGTTTCCGAGATACCCACGTAAAATATCCCTTCTAAAGGACTTAGCGTAGGCATACCCCCAATCTCGCTGCCTAAGTGTATGAAAATGGGTCGGCGATTCGAGATACCCTTCTAAAATATCCTTTTTAAAGGAGTTGTGCAGGTTCCAAGTTGTCAAAGAGCGCAACCAACCGCTGTTATCAAACAGCTAATGTTGCTCGCATTATATTAGCCGTTTTGGAGGGCCGCGTCAAGTGGACTCTTTAGTCGATTCGAAACTCTGGCTTGTACCCCGTCCAGATTGGGGATCCAGCGCGTTAGGGGTGTGCGCGAGAACCGGCCTTTCGCCCCGCTGGGGGCCCCATCGGCTTCCTGCTTTTACCCACGGCTTGCGCCGTGGGCTGCATTCTTACGCCGCTCTGCGGCTAGGTGGCTTTCACGAATCCTGCTTCAATCGGGTCGCGTCTCCCCAAGGGAGCGATGCTGGCCGCACGGCACGCGGACAGGAGTGTTCGGCTACACGGGCTGGGCGGGTTTCCTTTGAATCAGGCGGATTCGTCTGCTTGGTGGGAAATGGTGCAGAGATTCCTTCGTTGGGAGTTCTTCGCGAGCGAAGGCCGCTTCCTCAGGATGACGGCCATCTAACAGGGTGACAGGCATCTTTCTGCCCAACGATGTGCCGATCAATGGGTTACAAAATACCACATGGGCTATTCCAAAAAGCATACTCCTGTTATGGGCGGGCCTCTATAATATTGGAAGCTGTTGTATTGAGGCGTTTTATAGGGCTTCGGATGTCCCTGCTGATGGCAGTGAAAGTGCAGAAGGAAGAGCAAGGTAGTTTGTCCCTGCGGGCGGCGGAGCCTGTGCGGCGCATGAACAGGGATTTTCAAATCCGATTTACAGCCATCCTGCTGGCCTTGCTGACCACGGCTGCCGTGGTTTACGGCGTAATTAACTTTCAGGCCGAACGCCAATTCCAGGTTCCAGACGACGGAGTTTGGTGGGTCGAGCATCATGGGCAGCTTATCGCCGACCGAGTCGAGAATGGTGGACCGGGCACTCGAGCCGGGGTCAAGGTGGGCGATCAGCTTACCGCCATCGATCAGCACGAGGTAAAAACTACCGCCGCTCAAACCCGCCAACTTCATTTCGTGGGAATCTGGAAGAAAGCGACCTATTCTCTGGTGCGTCAATCGGTCCCAGTGGATGTGGTGCTGATTCCTGTTCCGGCAGATCTGTCCACGCACAACTGGCTGCGCCTGATCAGCCTGATCTATCTTGGCATTGGGTTGTATGTATTGCTGCGGCGCTGGACGGCGCCGGGGTCGACGCAGTTTTATATTTTCTGCCTGGTTTCGTTCATTTTCTACTCGTTCCATTACACGGGGAAATTCAACGGGTTTGACTGGACGATTTACTGGGGCAACGTCGTGGCTGGACTGCTCCAGGCTGCCTTGTTTCTGCACTTTGTGTTGACCTTTCCGGAGCGGCATTGGTTCGTCCGCAGGCACCGCTGGATGATTTTCGGGATTTATGTTCCGGGATTGGTGCTGTTGAGTGTTCACGTGCTGGCGGTGTCGTTCTTCAAAGCCAGCGAAATCCTGCGCTGGAACCTGGACCGGTTGGAGATGGGTTGCCAGGCCGTGTACTTCATCGCGGCCGCGGGAGTCCTGGTGTACAACTACCGCCGGGCAGGGACGCCGATCCTCCGGCAACAGCTGAAGTGGGTGACCCGGGGAACGATCCTGGCGATCACGCCGTTCACGCTGTTTTATGTGCTCCCTTATCTGACCGGGGCGCTGCCCACGACGGCGATGAAGGTTTCGGTGTTGTCGCTGGGCATCCTGCCGCTGACTTTTGGTTACGCCATCTTCCGCTACCGGTTGATGGACGTAGACCTGATCTTCAAGCGCGGCATGGTGTACACGCTGGCGGCGGGCGCGATCGCGGGCGCATATTTTGCGGTCGTGGCGGGCGTCGCCGAATTGGTTCACCTGCAGATACCCAGCTCGGGACCGATCGGTCTGGTGCTTGCCATCGTGGCCACGGCGCTGCTGTTTGATCCGGTGCGGAAGTGGATTCAGGAACGAATTGACCAGTTCTTTTATCGGACGGGCTACGACTACCGGAAAACGCTGATCGAGTTTGGACGCGAGCTGAGTTCGGAAACCGATCTGGACAAGATGCTGAGCGCGGTCGTAGACCGGCTGTCGCGGACGCTGCTGGTTGATCGGATGGCAGTTTTTCTGTCCGACGGGGAGACCTCTGAGCAATTCGGGATCGCGAAGTCTTTCGGCATGACGCAGACTGTGGGGCTGGATTTGAGTTTTCTGGGCACGCCGCGGCCGGAGGACGTGGTCGGACATTTGTTCTTCGACAACACTCACCAGGTTCCGCGCGAAACCTTGAATGCGCAGCAGGCCATTGCCAAGCTGGATCTGAATTATTACATTCCCTGCCGCGCCCAGAAGCACATCATCGCGGTGCTTGGCCTGGGCAAGACGGTGGAAGGAGATTTCCTGACCAGCGAAGATGTGGAACTGCTGGAGACACTGGCGGGTTATTTGGCAATCGCCATACAGAACGCGCGTCTGTATGCGTCCCTGCAGCAGAAAGTTGCGGAGTACGAACGCCTGAAAGACTTCAACGAGAACATCGTGGAGTCGATTAACGTGGGCGTGCTCGCGGTGGATCTCGCGGACCGGATCGAGTCCTGGAACTCGCAAATGGAAGTGATGTATGCGCTGCCCCGGTGGCAGGCGCTGACGCGACCGCTGGGAGAAGTTTTTCCGGCTGCATTCGTGGAAGAGTTCTACCGGGTGAGGCAGAATCCCGGCATCCACAACCTGTACAAATTCCGCCTGGGAACGCCGACCGGGGAGAGCCGCGTAGTCAATGTCGCCATCGCGCCTCTGGTCACGAAGGACTTCAGCGTGATTGGCCGGCTCATCATCATGGACGACATTACCGAGCGTATTGAACTGGAAGCGCAGCTTTCGCAGGCGGACAAACTTTCGTCCATCGGGTTGCTGGCCGCGGGGGTTGCACACGAAGTGAATACGCCGCTGGCAGTCATTTCCTCGTACGCGCAGATGCTGTCGAAGCAAGTGCAGGGTGATCCGCAAAAGGGTGCGCTTCTGGAAAAGATTACGCGGCAGACTTTCCGGGCGTCGGAGATCGTCAACAACCTGCTTAATTTTTCCCGCACCAGTGGCACGGAATTCACGGCCATCGATATCAACAAGATCATCTCGGATACGCTGGCGCTCCTGGAGCATCAATTCAAGGTCATGCGCATCAAAGTACAGGATGAGCGCAGCCCTCAAATCCCGGCGATCAACGGAAATGCGGGGCGACTGCAGCAGGTGTTTCTCAACCTGTTCTTGAATGCCAAAGACGCAATGAGTAACGGCGGGACGCTGCGCATTGCAACCATGAATGGCGAAAGCGTTAGCGTGATGGTGTCGGATACGGGAACCGGCATTGCACAGGAGCATATCCACCGAATTTACGACCCGTTCTTCACGACCAAGACCGCCCCTCGGGAAGGCCAGTCACGCGGCACCGGGTTGGGCTTGTCTGTAACCTACGGCATCATTCAGGAGCACGCGGGGAAGATTCGAGTGGAGAGCCGGCATGGCGAAGGCACTACCTTTTATCTCGATTTCCCTTTGACCAGGAAGGCTGTCAATGTCTGAAGCGGCGGTGATTGTGCGGCAGAATTCGGGGGAAAGGTCGGTGCCGCCGGCTGGCTCAGTGTTGATTATCGACGACGAGGCAGAGATCCGCGAATCGCTGGAGACGCTGCTGGAACTCGAGGGCTACGGCGTGGAATCCGCGTCGACGGGAGAAGAGGGTCTGGCCCGGATTGGCGAACGGAGCTTCGATCTAGTGCTGCTTGACCTGGCGTTGCCGGATCGCAATGGCATGGATCTGTTGTCCGAAATTCACCTTCAGGATCCGGGGCTCTCGATCATCATGGTCACCGCTTACGGGACGGTGGAAAATGCGGTGAAGGCCATGCAGGCCGGCGCGGCCAATTTTGTCCAGAAGCCGTGGGATAACGAAAAGTTGCTGGCGGATGTGCGTGCAGCGGTTGCTCGCCATCGCGCCGAAGAAGAGAACGTTCAACTCAAACGCGCGCTCAAGCAACGGTACAACTTTGAAAACATCGTGGGCAAGAGCGAGCCCATGCTGAAGATTTTCGACCTGGTGGCACAGGTCGCGCCCAGCCGATCCACAGTGCTGCTTCAGGGTGAAAGCGGAACCGGCAAGGAACTCATTGCCAAGGCCATTCACCTGAACTCGCCGCGTCGCGAGCGTCCTTTTGTTCCAGTCAATACGGGCTCGATGCCGCCTGATCTGCTGGAATCCATTCTGTTCGGGCACGTGAAAGGAGCGTTCACCAGCGCAGTCGCTTCGAAGAAAGGCCTGTTTGAAATTGCCGACCGGGGCACGCTGTTCCTGGACGAAATCGGCACCATGAGCCTGGACACGCAAAGCAAGATTCTGCGCGTGCTGCAAGACAAGAAATTCATGCATCTGGGTGGAGTACACGAGCTTCAGGTGGACGTGCGCATCATCGCCGCTACCAACGTGGATCTGAAACAGCAGGTTCGCGAAGGCAAGTTTCGCGAGGACCTGTTTTATCGGCTGAACGTGATTACCATCGACCTTCCACCGCTACGGCAGCGCAAAGAGGACATCCCGCTACTGGCTGGGTTCTTCCTGAATCGATATTCCGAGGAGAATGAGCGCCCGACACGGCGCATCACTCCGGAAGCTTTGCGGCCGTTGCTGACCTATTCCTGGCCGGGCAATGTCCGCGAACTCGAAAACGTAATCGAGCGAGCCGTGGTGCTATCCGCAGGGGTGGAGGTCGGCCCGGAATTGCTGCCTGACCAGATCGCGGGTCGAGCCACCGCATTTTCCGCGCTGGAGCGCCGGACCGACGCGTCACTGTTCGACATCATCGAAGACTGCGAGCGGCAGATCATTGTCGAGATGCTGGAGAAGTGCAACTGGAATCAGACCGACGCGGCGGAGCGTTTCCACATCCCCCTTTCTACTTTGAATCAAAAAATCAAACGCCTGAACATCGATATCAAGAAGAAAGCGAAAGAATAAGCTATCAGCTGTCGGCTTGTCCCTTCCCCCTCAAATAGTGGTGCCTAGGAGCGTTTCGCTGAAAGCTGACGGCTGATAGCTGAAAGCTTTCTTAGCCTCTGCTATAGTTCGGAGACGCGGCCACACGATTTCCAAATCGCATGGAACTGATCTCTCCTACGGAATTCGCCAGAGATACCCTCCAGACCCTGCAGGATTATTCCTTGCTCGCGGGACAGTCGATCGCCAACCTGTTCCGCTATCCGCGCTATTTCGCCGATATGTTGCAGCAGGCGGATCTGATCGGAGTAGGATCGCTGCCCATCGTGGTGCTCACTGGATTCTTTACCGGGGCGGTTTTGGCTTTGAACAGTTCTACCACGCTGCAACGATTTGGATCGCTGTCTCTGCTTGGTCAATTGGTTTCGGTTGGCATGGTTCGGGAGTTGGGTCCGGTCTTGACCGGGCTGATGGTGGCCGGGAGAAACTCTTCGGGCATGGCGAGCGAACTGGGCTCGATGGTGGTGACCGAGCAAATCGATGCCATGCGTGCGCTCGGTACCGACCCGGCAAAGAAACTGATAACGCCGCGCGTGGTCTCCACTGTCTTCATGCTCTTTTTCCTGACGATCATCTCGGACCTCCTAGGCATGATAGGAGGGGGCGTGGTTGCCCGCTTGCTCCTGGGGATGGACTGGCATCAATATTGGAGCACCGCCTGGCAGATTCTGACATTCCAAGATGTTTTCATGGGTCTGGTAAAACCGCTGATATTCGGTTTTATTATCTCCACCGTGGGTTGCTATTATGGAATTTCCGCACGCGGCGGGACCCAGGGCGTGGGCAGGGCAACCACTCAGGCTGTGGTCGCGTCTTCGGTCTTTATCCTCCTGGTGGATTTCTTCGTGACCAAGTTATTGATGGCGATTTTCGGTTACCGCTGAATCATGGCCGCGCCTCCTACTGCGATCGAACAACGCTTACCATCGGAACCGGATGGGTCGACCGATATCGTTGTATTCGACAACGTGTTCATCGCTTTTGACGAGAAGCCGGTGCTCGAAGGAATCTCATTCCGACTGACAAAAGGGGAAACCAAGGCAATCTTTGGTGTTGCCGGTTCCGGAAAGAGCACGATCCTCAAGCTGGCGCTCGGGTTGTTGAAACCGGACTCCGGACACATTTACGTTCTGGGCGAGGATGTGACCCAGATGCCCGAAGATGCTCTATTCGACCTGCGCCGAAAAATTGGAATGGTCTTCCAGGAGAGCGCGCTCTTCGATTCGCTCACGGTCCGCGAAAACGTGGCCTTCCGGCTGCTCGAAGAGGGAGACATATCCGACGACGAAGTTGAAAAACGGGTACGGGAGGCCTTGAGATTCGTTGAGTTGGAAGATACGGTAGACAAGTTTCCCGCAGAACTCTCAGGAGGTATGCGGCGGCGCGTTGCCATTGCGCGCGCAATTATTACTCAGCCCGAAATTCTGCTTTATGATTCTCCGACCGGCGGCCTTGATCCTGTCACTTCTACAACCATTGTCCAATTGATTGTGAAACAGCGCGATGTGTACAAAACCAGCTCGCTGCTAGTTACGCATCGCTTGCAAGATGCCTTCATTATGGCGACTCACTACTTCGATCGCAAAGCAAACGAGATGCGACCCTTACCGCCGGGAGCCCGTGGCGAAGTGCCGATGGCATTCCTTATCCTCCGCGACGGCAAGGTCATATTCGATGGTGATGCGCACCAGTTGGCGCAATCGAAGGATGAGTACATCAAGGAATATATTTCGTAGGAAAGTCGACCCTCGTTTCTTCATTCCTGGAGCGAAGCGACGAGGAATCCGGGTATTGCTGACTTATTGCAAAGAACCTAGATCCCTCGCTTCGCTCGGGATGACAAACAGGCAAAGCACTCCTTAGCTGGCTTTGGCCGCTTTTGCCATGGCGTCCCGGCGTGAGGCCACCTGGCCCTCGACATATTTTAACCACTCGCGCCCTTGCTTCGTGCTGTTAATCAGTTTTTCTATGTTTGCAAACATTCGCGGATTCTTCATCTTTGTGCGCAGCTCGCCGAGAAATGGCTTTACTTTCGCAAAAATGAAGAACATCTCTCCACTGACGCTGGGATCGAGGAAGAGTTCCTGATTGATGGCCCCCGAAAGTACCAGCGAAGCGCTCATGCTCCAATATCCCGCCGCCTGGCGCAACCAGTTATTTTCTTGTGTCCCCAGAGCAGAACCTACCTTCATGAAATCTTCGGCGCTCTCGGGCCAGAAAGTTACCAGCCACCAGTTACGCGCCTTTCGGATCTCGGCTTCGCGACGAAGATCGTAGAGCTGCAGAATCAGTTGCGCATCGGTAGAAGTGGGCTTCTTAGACATTAAAAACCTCCAAGCGAATTTAGGATGGTGTGACGGGAAAGCCGGATAGCTTTCCCAGTGTACGGGATGCGTAAATCCACGAAACGGTGCAGTTTTATTAGGAAACTCAACCGGCAAAGCCCGCCGTTAGCCCGTCCCCGGGGTCGCCGGAACACCCAATTGCTCAATCACTGCCCACGGCCGCGGCTTCTACCGGCACAGGTCGTTCGTACTCGCATTCTTTATTCGGACAAGCAATGACCGGACCTGACTTCAAGAACTTCTCTACCAAATATTCACTCCCGCACGCGGGACACTTCTCCGCAATCGGCTTGTGGGCGGAAGTGAACTTGCACCCGGGATAGTTTCCGCAGCCGTAGAATGTATTGCCCTTACGGGCCCGCTTCTCGACCAACTCGCCCTCTTTGCAGAGCGGGCACTTCACTCCGATAAAATTCTGCTTCACATACTTACACTCGGGATATCCGCTGCAGGTGGTGAACTCGCCGTAGCGGCCGTGCCGGATCATCATGTTCCGGCCGCACTTGGGACAGATTTCATCCAGCGGAATGTCCGGAACCTTCTTGCCCTGATCGAGGCGGCGCGTAGTCTTGCAATCGGGATATCCGGTGCAAGCCATGAATTGACCGAAGCGTCCGCGCTTCAGAACCATCACCCGGCCGCAGTTCTCGCAATACTCTTCCTGGGTGGTTTCCTGCAGATCGGCAGAGTCCAGGTCCGGCAAGTTGATGGGGTTTTCCTTAGTGAAGGTGCAACTGTTGGGATCTTCTTTATCGTAAGAACTGCAAGCGTAAAACGATCCGTGCTTGCCCCACTTGATGACCAGCGGCGAACCGCAGCGCTCGCACTTCTCGTCCGTGGGCTTCTCCATCCGCTTGATGTTTTCCATGTGCTTGGCGGCGTAACGGAGATCTTTCTCGAACTTCTTGTAGAAGTCAGCCAGCGCGTCGGTCCACTTCTCCTTGCCCTCTTCGATCTCGTCCAGTTCTTCTTCGAGACGCGCGGTGTACTGGACATCGAAGATGTCGGCGAAATTCTCCACCAGCAGATCGGTCACGACCAGGCCGATTTCCGTGGGAGTAAACTTGCCGCCGAGCTTTTGCACATACTGCCGCTCCTGAATGGTGCTGAGAATGGCGGAGTACGTGGAAGGCCGTCCAATGCCGCGCTCTTCCAGTTCCTTCACCAGCGAAGCTTCGTTGTAGCGCGGTGGAGGCTCGGTAAAGTGCTGCTCCGGCTTCAGGGCTTTCAGTGTCAGCTTCTGACCGGGCTGGAGTTCAGGCAACTTGTGCTTCAGTTCCTCGTCTTCCTCGTCCTGTCCTTCTTTAGATTCGACATAAACTTTGAGGAACCCGTCGAACTTGGGTACTGAACCAGTGACGCGGAACCAGAACGTCTCTGCACCCGACTTGGCATCGATATCCACCGTGGTCTGATCGAACACAGCGGGCGTAATCTGCGATGCTACGAAACGCTGCCAGATCAGCTTGTAAACTTTGTATTCGTCTTCCTTCAAATACTGCTTGATCTGATCGGGATGGCGAAGTACCGAAGTCGGCCGTATGGCTTCGTGGGCAGCTTGCGCCGCCTTTTTCTCTTTGTAGACGTTGGCCGCTTCCGGCAGATATTGATCGCCATACTGAGACTTGATGTACTCGCGGACTTCGGCGAGAGCTTCGTTCGAAACGCGTACGGAATCCGTACGCATGTAAGTGATGAGGCCGACTAGGCCTTCTTCGCCCAGTTCCACGCCTTCGTAGAGGCGCTGCGCGATCATCATAGTGCGCTTCACGCTGAAGCGAAGCTTTCGGGAGGAATCCTGCTGCAGTTTGCTGGTGGTGAACGGTGGAGTCGCGTTGCGGCGGCGCTCTTTGCGATCGACAGTGCGGACCACCCAGTCGGCTTTTTCCAGCGCCCCGCGAATTTTTTCAGCGTCATCGCCGTTCGTGACTTCGATCTTCTCTTCGCCCTTGCCTAAGAAACGTGCGTCGAATGCTGGCGGCTTGGAGAGGGTCGCGTCAATCGTCCAATATTCTTTCTTCTCGAATGCCTTGATTTCGCGTTCCCGCTCAACGATCAGACGCAATGCGACCGTCTGCACCCGGCCGGCGGACAGGCCACGCCGAACCTTATCCCAGAGCAGCGGCGAAACTTGATAGCCTACCAACCGATCGAGGACGCGCCGGGCCTGCTGCGCATCCACGAGATTCTGGTCGATGTCACGCGGATGCTCGAAAGCTTCACGGACAGCACGCTGCGTGATTTCGTTAAATGTGACCCGGCGGATGCGCTCAGGTTCATCCTTCTTCTTTTTCTTTTTCTTCTTGCCGTTGGATTCGCCCAATTCTTCCGCCAGGTGGGCAGCGATTGCCTCTCCTTCACGATCCGGATCGGGCGCGAGATAGATGGTATCCATCCCGAGCGCCAGCTTCTTCAGCCTGGCGACAACTTTCTCTTTACCCGGAATGACAACGTATTCCGTCTCGAAGTCATTGTCGACGTCGACGCCGAGAGTGCTCTTGGGTAGATCCTTCACGTGGCCGAGCGACGCCTCGACGGTGAAGCCCTTACCCAGATATTTCTGGATGGTCTTCGCCTTGGCGGGCGACTCGACGATCACTAAACCTTTGGTCAATGTGTCCTCAGTCTGATTTTGAAACTAGCACGAATGCGGTTGCGGCAACAAGCCGCCGCCACGGCTATCAGCTCTCAGCTGTCAGCTCTCAGCTTGTGAAGGAACGAAGCCAGCATACGTTTTACTTCGATGGCCCCTCCAGAAAGTCGCTGATAATCAATGGCTGGCAAGAGCTCCAGATCACGAGCCAGCAGTAGATGGTACTCGAGTTCACTGGCCGAGCCCATCGCAATCTGCAGGAAGCGTCCAAATTCGCAATCACCCTTTCGACAGGATCCTTCGGCAATGTTCGCTCCAATAGAAGCAGCCGACCGTCGCATCTGACTCGTCAATCCATATATTTCGTCGCGCGGAAAACATTTGCTCGACTTGTATACATCGAGCGTAAGAGCGTGGGCCTTCTCCCAAACCTTCAGGTTCATGAAACTTTGCACAAGATTCTCCTGTGGAACTGGGCCCGTTTGGCTGACAGCTGACAGCTGATGGCTGATAGCTCAGAAGCTCTTTACAAAATTCTTCCCCGGCAACTGCTTCACTTTGCCCGCCAACTCCAGTTCGAACAGCGCCGCAAATATCTCGGAGGATGACAGCGCCGGCTCGAGCCTTTCCACAATTTCATCGATGTGGGTGGATTCGTCCGCCTTGAGGAGTGCGAAAATCTTTTTTTCGTGGGGCGAGAGCTCAGTTTCCCCGAATAGAGATGCAGTTTCCCCCACCTGCGATTCATCGCCGCCCTCGGGCTGGAGCGTAAGTCGCACATCCGCCGGGAGTTCTTCCCAAACATCCTCCCAGGTTGCCACCAGCTTCGCACCCTGTTTAATCAGGGTATTCGGCGTCCACGAGCCTTTGTTGGTGACGTTGCCCGGCACGGCGAAAACCTCGCGGTTCTGTTCCAACGCGCAGCGTGCGGTGATGCGGGTGCCGCTGTACTCGGCGGCTTCCACGACCAAAACTCCTAACGAGATGCCGCTGATGATGCGATTGCGAATGGGAAAGTTTTGCGGCGCGGGGAAAGTGCCAATTGGAAATTCGGAGATCACAGCACCACCCAAAGCGAGAATCTGTTCTGCCAACCGCTTGTTCTCCTTCGGATATACCTCATCGACGCCCGTCCCCCACACGGCTACCGTTTTCCCCTTTGCCGCAATCGCGCCGCGGTGGCCGGCGGTATCGATGCCGCGTGCCATACCGCTGAAAATTACCAATCCACGAGCCGCGAGATCGCATGCCAACCGCTCCGCCATACCTGATCCGTAAGGCGTGGGATGTCGCGTGCCAACCAACGCAATCCCCGGCTGCGAGATCACGCTTTCACTTCCACGCACGTAAAGAATCAGCGGCGGATCGTAGATCTGTTTCAATTGCGTCGGGTAGCCGGGATCATCCAGAGCGACGATTCGGGCGTCGGCGGCAGCGGCTTTCCCCAGTTCATCCTGCGCCAGTTCCATGGAGCGTCCCGTGCCGAGGGATTGCGCCGAAACCGCGCGAAGGCCGGCTGCTTCCAGTTCGGTGAGAGAAGCCTGGAACAATGCTTGCACGCTGCCGAAAAATTCAATGACCCGGCGAGCTTTGGTAGGTCCGAGACCGGGCGTAAGAGCCAACGCCAGCCACTGCATGGACGTTTCACTGGTTTTGCAAATTGCGGCAACGGCTTCGGACACAGCGACCTCCGGGCTCTCTCGGGCATCTATACACGTCCCGAAAGCAGTGTCAAGGTAAGATGAACATCGGGTTTGTTAGAATTAATGTATTCCCGTGATGAAATGCCTTCGAATTTCCGCGATTTCCTACCTTAATACTGCGCCCCTGATGTGGGATTTCGAACACGGAAGCACGGATGCCCGCTCAGCTTTCGAGATCGCTTACACCATTCCGTCGCAATGTGCCCGTAGTTTGCGCGAGGGGTCGGCGGATATTGGCATCATTCCAGTTGCGGCTTACGCCAGCATCCCTGATCTTGCCATTCTTCCGGGCGTGGCTATCGCTTCACGGCGGGCAGTCCGTTCCATTCTGCTGGTAAGCAAGGTTCCGCTGGAGAAGATTCAGACCGTCGCTTTGGATACATCCTCCATGACCTCGGTTGCGCTGATTAAGGTTCTTTTTGCGAAGTGGTGGGGAGGCGGTAGAACATTTGCTGCCATGGCTCCGGACATCGAAAAGATGCTTGAGCTGCACGATGCCGGCCTGGTAATTGGAGATCCTGCGCTAAAGATCGATCGCTCGCGATATCTTACGTTCGATCTCGCCGAGGAATGGATTCGCTTCACGGGCAAGCCGTTTGTGTTTGCCTTCTGGGCGGTACGGCAGGCGGCTCTGGTGAATGCGCCTCGCGACTTGGATCTCGCCACAGTTTTCCAGGAATCGCGTGATCACGGGCTACAGCCGGAGAACCTTGATCGTATAGCCAGGGAATGGGGTCCACGTTTGGCGTTGAGCGAAAGCGGAGTCAAAAGCTACCTAACTGAGAACATTCATTACTCTCTCGACCCGGCGTGCCTTCATGGCATGCGACTCTTCTATCAATTTGCTTGCGAATGCGGGGCGCTGCCGTCCGCACCGCCCCTATGTTTTCTCGACGTGGCGAAAACGGCGGCCGTTTAGTCTTATTTTTCAACCTTACAACTCAGCCCTGTAAACTACCTGCACATCAATCGAATGCTGCCTCATCTCCAGTTGTTGCTCGCGGTCTCCACCTGGGTTCGATTGCGCAGGCTGGGTGGGCCGGGGCTGGTTATTTTGGGAATCGCGGACAACTCCGTCGTTCCGCTGACCGGCAGCATGGACGTGCTGACCATCTGGCTGGCTGCCCGGCATCGTGAACCGTGGCCCTACTACGCATTGATGGCAACCGTTGGCGCAGTGCTCGGCGGCTACATCACTTACAGTCTGGCCCGAAAGGGCGGCAAGGAAGCAATGGAGCGAAGGCTCTCGAAAAGAAGAGCCGCTAAAGTTTACAAGCGATTCGAACGTTGGGGATTTGGAGGGATCGCGATACCAGCCTTGCTGCCTCCGCCTTTTCCTTTTGTGCCTTTCCTGCTGGCGGCGGGCGCCATGCAGTACTCGCGAAAGAAATTCTTGGGGGCACTTGCTCTCGGTCGCGGAGTTCGCTATAGCGTAGCCGCATGGCTCGGATTCCACTATGGCAACCACATCCTGCGCTTCTTTTCTCGTTATTACAAACCGACTTTGGCCATACTGATCGGCCTGGCCGTCATCGGCGGAATCCTTTCGCTGGTCCAGTATCTTCGGTACAGAAAATGAGGATTTCAGCTGCCCAGCAGTAATTCCTCTCGCTTCCTTTGTGTACCTTCGTGTCCTTTGTGGTTGATGAGTCTAAAAACCTAAACCACAGAGAACACGAAGGTACACAAAGGAATGCGGGGCGTCTCTGCGAACTAGCTCCCCAATTTGGAACAAGCGCGGCGGCTCCGCTACAATTGTTATAGCTTTCTTAACTGCCATGACCCTGACCAAGCAGCAAGCTCTCGACCTGTTTCGTTCCGATGACTTGATTGGTATCGGCATGGAGGCGAATGCCTTGCGCCGCAAGCTTCATCCCGAGGGCGTGGCGACTTACATCATTGATCGCAATATTAATTACACCAACTATTGCACCGAGTATTGCACTTTCTGCGCCTTCTACCGTCCGCTAAAGGGACCCAAGGCCAAAGAGGGATACATCCTCGACTTCGAAACTATTTACGAAAAGATTCGCGAGACCGTCGAGCTGGGCGGGACAGGAGTGCTGATGCAAGGGGGCCTGCATCCCGACCTGAAAATTGACTGGCATGAGCAGATGCTGCGCGGCATCAAGCAGCGGTTCCCCAGGATTCATCTGCACTGCTACTCGGCTTCCGAGATCATCGCGATTGCGGAATACAGCGAACTGAGTATTCGCGACACCATTGCGCGGCTCAGAGATGCGGGCCTGGATTCGATCCCCGGCGGCGGCGCGGAGATTCTCGACGACGAAGTCCGCTACAAGATCGCGCGCCTCAAGTGCCTGACCGACGATTGGCTCAATGTGCATCGCACAGCGCACCAGTTAGGGATGAGAACCACAGCGACCATGATGTTCGGCGTCGGCGAAACGTATGAGAACCGCGTGAACCATTTCCAGCGGCTCTACGAGTTGCAGGAAGAGACCGGTGGCTTCACCGCGTTTATCCCATGGAGCTTCCAGCCAACGAATACCGCTCTGGGAGGACGCCACTGGGACGAAGCCACGGCGGTTGAGTATCTGAAAGTGCTGGCGATCTCCCGGCTTTATCTTTCGAATTTCCTGAACGTGCAATCCAGTTGGGTGACGCAGGGACTAAAGGTTTGCCAACTCGGCCTGCAGTTCGGCGGTAACGATGTGGGCTCGGTGATGCTCGAAGAAAACGTGGTGCGGGCAGCGGGCGTCACCAACTGCACGACCGAAGAAGAGTTGCGGCGAATTATCCGCGATGCCGGATTCAAACCGGTCCAGCGCGACACGCTGTACCGGACATATTTCCTCAACTAACCTGTGGAAATGAAAACGGCCTCTAAGATAGAAGCCGCTCTCGGATACTTAGTACCCCATCAAGGTCAATCTCATTATCAGCTTTGCCTGAATCGAAATCAAGTAAATTTGAGGAGAGCCGAGCACCCCATTTTGGCTGGCTCTCCCATTTTGGCACTTCCGGGCCCCCTTTGATCCGAGGGTGTGGACCTGGCGGGATTTGAACCCGCCCCTGTAACCTTGATGGGGTCCCGTGCTGCCGTTACACCACAGGCCCACTGCACTGAAGGCTATCCTCAATGCAACGCAAAAGCATGGTCATCCATCACATTGTCCGATTTGGTAGTGGGCTGTTTTTAATTTTCACGGAAAATTTGACTGAGCGTGACATAATGGAGTCATGCATGGTCGAGCAAGCAAGGACGATGTAGCACAAAACGCTCTGAGAGGCGTCGAGTCCGTGATTGGCGGCCCTTTGAAGGTAGCGCGGAAGACATTACAATTCCCGCGTAAGCCGAAGAATCCGGCAGCGGTTGCACTCAGCAAGTTGGGTAGTAGGAAGGGTGGCATCGCTAGAGCAAATAAGCTCACGCCCGAAGAACGTAAAGAGATCGCCCAGCGTGCGGCTAAGGCACGCTGGGGCCAGAGTAAAAACAAAGATTGAGGGAGGGGCTTTAGCGCCTCGCTCAACAGGGGCAACTAGCAGCGATTATCGGCACTTCGATCACTAGGGTTTCATCTCCGATGCGGATCGTGATTGTAACCTTCGTGACCGATACCGTGATTCTCACGGATCGCAACACATAAATGCTCCTTCCGAGACGCCCTCTGCCAAAGGGCGTCTCTTTTATTTGGCAGAAGAATTTTTATCAACCACAACCTTCAGTGATCCTCGACTATCGTCGGAATTTTTGTAGATCACATTGAAGATGCCAGATACCATTTCCAGCCAGTTCTTGCGTTCTTCGATTGGCCATTCTGTTTTTGGCTCTGGCAGTTCCTCCAACAGTCCTTCGATGAGAGGATGGAGTCGCGTTTCACGTTTCTTGTCTTTTTCCTTTTTCCCCTTGTCCTCTGGCTCTTCTTTTTCTTCTGGATTGACTGGTGAGGCTGCGGCTCCGGCGCTTCCTTTGATCGCAGGCCGTACAAGGCGATTGGAGCCGGACCAGAAGTAGTCAGCGGATTGCGCGGAACGCTGGAATGCTTGACGCGCCTTCCCCTTTTGCTTTGGGGCAACGCCCATCTTAACGATTTCGCTTTCCAGCGCATCGGTAGGTGGAAGAGTTGTGTTTTTGTAGTTCTCGTAGATTTTGAAGTAGAGAGGGACTTTCAAGAATGCATCTGCTTTCGCGGCCTTCTCCTGTTGGGGATCATTTAATCGTTGTCCCAGCTCAGTCAGAGTTACCGTTCCTTGGCCGTATGTGAGAAGGCCAAATGTTTTCGCCGTCATCATTCGCAAACGAAAACCACCGCCCGCTGCGGCCTGCTTTAACTGCGCTGCAAGTTGATCCCAACCGCAACTTGTACCGCCTACCTTATAAACTCCCTTCGCTACTTCGACGGCAGCATCAAGGTCTAAATAAGGAAACTCGATAGTCGAGCGTTCTCGTTTCGCATCCCCGTCCTGCCCTTGCTCAATCTCTTCAGCTTCGATAATTACCGCCTCTGGTTCTGCCATTGTTATGCTCCTTCTGCATTACTGGTATTAATTGTAATACCTATTTCGCCGTTTTTCAATGGGTTTAGGTATTAAATTTTATACCGTTATCATTATTCCCTTGACTGCATGGTCGAGCAAGCATATTATTCCAGCATTATGAGCCGCTTACCTATTGAGAAACGTGCCCAGATTATCAACGCTTTAGTTGAGGGGAATAGCATTCGGGCCACTTGTCGCCTCACTGGTGCTTGTAAAGATGCGGTTCTAAAGCTGATTCGAGACATGGGATGGGCTTGTGCGGCGCATCATAATGCTACCGTTCGCGGAATAAAAATCCGCCGAGTCCAGTGCGATGAAGTGTGGGCCTTTTGCTACGCGAAGGCTAAAAACGTTCCCGAAGAAAAGAAGGGGACGGGAGCTGGCGACGTGTGGACGTGGACAGCGATTGATGCAGATTCCAAGCTGATCGTTTCCTATCTCTGCGGTGGGCGCGATGCAGAATGGGCAACGACATTCATGGAGGATTTAGCTTCGCGTGTTAGCACGCGGATTCAACTCACAACAGACGGCCATCGTGCATATGCTGAGGCTGTCGCTGGAACGTTCGGATTCGCGGTTGACTACGCGATGCTGATAAAGCTGTACGGCGCACCTTCTGATAATCCTGAAACGCGCTACAGTCCTGCAAAGTGCATTGGCACGCGGACCGCAACTCTAAGCGGACGCCCCGATCCTAAGCACGTTTCTACGAGCTTCGTAGAGCGTCAAAACTTGAACCTTCGCATGGGCGTTCGCCGATTCACGCGACTTACGAATGCATTCTCGAAAAAATTCGAGAATCACTGCCACATGGTTGCGATCTATCATGCGTACTACAATTTCTGCCGGGTGCATCAAACACTGAGGGTCACGCCTGCGATGGAAGCTGGCCTTACAGATCACATTTGGAGTTTGCAGGAGTTGGTGGGATTATTGGAAGGCAAAGAAAAAGAGGTGGCCGCGTGAAAGCAAAGGCAATAATATACCTGCCCCAACCCAAGGTCGGCGCCGAATGAAGCGCAGTCCTTACGCGAAAACGAAATTGAACACACTCCACGTTTTGTGACATGATCAATTGGTGGGGAGATGGGAGCGGCGTCGAGCGCAATCGATGAACCGCCACAAGCACGTTCACCAGGAGAACGGTGAACCGAAGTCGAAGCTGCAAAGTCTCCGTGTACCGATAGCTCTGTTCTTCATCTTCATATACGCAGCACAGTGGGCGTTCCGTTTCCCGAAGAGAAACCCAGTCAACTTGACGGCAGGAATTATCTTTGCTGGAGCCGCAGCATTCCTCTGGATACTAAAGCCACGGAAAAATCGCCACAAGGGATGATTTCCGCATTTCAACGAAGGCACTTTATTCAAAACAGCCCACTACCCCGATTTGCTTTCCGATTCGGGAAGCTTGGATCAGGTAGAATGGAGGTTTCGGATAAGCTCGCCGCGAGCCACCGAAGAGTTCCAACTCGAACTGCATGCTCTTTCCCTGTCAACTGTTAGCCGTGTTCGTCGCCCCGAAGGGGATTGGGCAATACATCCGCCAGCACTTTCTCGATAAGACTTTTCAGGGCTTGTATCACGCCAACGCTTTTGACACGGCGTTGCTGATTCCCTATTTCATCGTGTTGATCCTGCTGGCTTCGTATGGCGCGCACCGCTACGTTCTGGTTTATCTTTATTATAAGAACAAGAAGAACCGTACAACCGAACCGCCCGCATATTTTTCGGAACTGCCTTGCGTCACGATTCAGCTGCCTATTTTCAACGAGCAGTTCGTCGTCGAGCGACTGCTGGATGCCATTTGCCGCATGGACTATCCGCTGGAGAAACTCGACATTCAGGTGGTCGACGATTCGACAGACGAGACCGTCGCCGTGGCACGCGGGCTGGTCAATCACTATGCCGCCCAGGGATTCCCTGTCAGCTACCATCATCGATCCAATCGCGAGGGATTCAAGGCAGGGGCGCTGAGTGAGGGTCTGAAGACGGCGAAAGGCGAGTTCGTCACGATCTTCGACGCCGATTTCGTTCCGCCAGAAGATTTCTTGCTCCGCACCATTCACCACTTCACCGATCCCAAGATCGCAATGGTGCAAACCCGCTGGACCCACATCAATCGCAATTATTCGTTTCTGACAGAGGTGGAGGCCATTTTGCTGGACGGCCATTTCGTATTGGAGCACTCGGGCCGGGCGCGCAGCAACGTCTTTTTCAACTTCAACGGAACCGCCGGGGTCTGGCGGCGGAACGCGATTGACGACGCCGGCGGCTGGCAGCACGACACTCTTACCGAGGACACCGATCTCTCGTATCGAGCCCAACTGAAAGGCTGGAAATTTATTTATCTGCAGGATGTGGAATGCCCGGCAGAACTACCAGTGGAAATGACAGCCTTCAAGACGCAGCAAGCTCGCTGGGCGAAAGGGCTGATCCAGACCAGCAAAAAAATCCTGCCCCAGGTGCTCAAGAGCGACCAGAGATTCCACGTGAAGCTCGAGGCCTGGTATCACCTGACGGCAAATCTCAGCTATCCGCTGATGATTGTGCTCTCGGTATTGCTGCTGCCGGCCATGATCATTCGTTTCTACCAGGGCTGGTTCCAGATGCTGTACATCGATCTGCCGCTGTTCATGGCGTCGACCTTTTCGATCTCGAGTTTTTATCTGGTATCGCAGCGCGAGTTATTTCCCGGGAAGTGGTTTCGCGCACTGCTTTATCTTCCCTTTCTGATGGCTCTGGGAATCGGCCTCACCGTCACCAATACGCGAGCCGTGCTGGAAGCGCTGCTGGGAAAGCAGTCCGAGTTCACCCGTACTCCGAAATATCACGTCGAGTCCAAGAAGGACAAAGTACGCGCCAACAACTATCGCCGTGGTCTGGGCTGGGTGCCGTGGGTAGAACTGCTGATCGGCTGCTACTTCGCCGTTACGGTGTACTACGCGATCGACAACGAAAACTACATTACCGTGCCGTTTCTGGTTTTGTTCGTCCTGGGCTATTGGTACACGGGATTAATGTCTCTGTTGCAAGGACGATTTGCGGGCATCTCGCTGAGTGCGGAGACCCACAGCAAACCGTTTCCGGTCGGTGTTTGAAATCAATTCGAAGCTTCAAGGAAACTTAATGCGCAAGCTCCTCGTCTTCGCTGTCCTTGTCGAAATCTTATTTCTTACTCAGCTCGGCTCGGCACTGGACCGCCAGCCCAATGCCGACTACCGTGCCCGGCGCCAAGCTCTGGCCAGCAAGACCAACGGAGGCGTGGTCTTACTCTTCGCTCCGACTGAAGCTGAGGGTCCAAACGCAGTGTATGGATACCGCCCCGACAGCAACTTTTTTTATCTTTCCGGCTGGACCCAACCCGGTGCCGCGCTGCTCATTGCGCCTGCAGTCGAAGCCAAAGGCCAAGACCCCGCGCGTGCTTACACGGAGATCCTCTTCCTACCCGCGCACAACTACGCGGAAGAAAAATGGATTGGACCCAAGCTCGGCCCGGAGAATCCCCACGCCACCAGCATCACCGGGTTCGAGCACGTGGAAGTGCTCGACAGCATGCGCGACGAACTGGTCCGCATCCTTCCCCAACCCAGGGCCACAATTTATACCGATGTCCCTGCGCCCGGCGAGAAATCGAACGCTAAAACGCCAATGGAATGGCTGAGCCGTGCCAACGCATTTCCTCTGGGACTCGCTCAACAGGATGTTCGCCCGCTGCTGGCTTCCCTCCGAACTTACAAAGATGCAGGAGAGATGGATCTCATCCGCAAAGCTGTCAATGCCTCGATCGCGGCGCATTTCGCAGCTATGCATACCATGAAACCGGGCATTAGCGAACGCGAGATTTCTGCCCTGATGCAGTACGAGTGGGGCAAGCGCGGCTGCGAACGTCCGGCCTATATTCCGATCGTCGGCTCAGGATTCAACTCGACCGTTCTCCATTATTCCGACGATTCGGGAGTAGTTCAATCAGGAGACGTCGTCGTGATCGATGCCGCCGGCGAATACTCCCTGTACGCGTCGGACATTACGCGCACCCTGCCGGCCACGGGAAAGTTCACCGCGCGTCAACGCGAGATTTATGAAATTGTCCTGGGGGCGCAACGCTCGGCCATAGCCGCATTTCAATCGGGGAAGTCTCATCTGCGCCGCGACCAGCCCAATTCCATCCACAACGTGGCATACGACTACATCAACACGCATGGCAAGGACCTGCATGGCGAACCTCTCGGAAAGTATTTCATCCACGGCCTCGGGCATTACGTCGGCCTGGATGTCCACGACTCCGGAGACTACGACGTCCCGCTTGCGCCGGGAATGGTCTTCACCATCGAACCCGGCATTTATATTCCAGAAGAAAAGCTCGGAGTGCGAATCGAAGACATGTATTACGTGGACGCCAGCGGCAAGCTCATAGAACTGACCGCGGCGCTCCCGCACACCGCCGACGAAGTGGAGCGCGCAATGGCCTCCAAATGAAAGCCGCACGGGCCTCCTGCTTTTGATATCCTAGGGCATTGTGCGGATGATGTGGTTATTTCTGATTCTCGCCTGCAGCGGCGGAGCCGTGCTGTGGGCGGGCATAGCAGCTTATCTTCGAGTGCGGCGCCACATGAAGATTACGGCCGAGCTAAGAAAAAGTGGCGTCCACCGTGAAGTGGACAGCCTCTAACACGAACTTTCCTCTCGCAGCAGATCGGAGAACCGCAGGCATGGCCAAACCCGCAACTGCAACCATCGGAACCCAAGATCGCGTTCTCGACGCCACAGGTCACGTCGCGATCGTGATTGGCGCCAGCCTGTTTGTGGCTTTGTGCGCGCGCATCTCGGTGCCTTTGCCCTTCACCCCCGTTCCTTTGACCCTGCAGAACTTCGGCGTCCTGCTTGTGGGACTTGCACTCGGCCCCCGCCGCGCCTTCGCTGCACTCTTTCTTTACCTCGCCGAAGGCCTCATGGGCATGCCCGTGTTTAGTCCGATGGGCCCCGGTGGCGTGGCTCAACTATTAGGTCCCACCGGCGGCTTTCTGCTGGCCTATCCTTTCGTCGCTGGCATAGCCGGTTGGGTTTTCGAAGGAAAGTCCGAAGCAAAGAACGGAAAAAAGAGTTTCGCGCGCGCGGTTCTGGCCTGTGTTCTCGCCGAGATTTATCTGTTTGCCGGCGGCCTCTCCTGGCTGGCCATCCTCACCCATTCGTTCGCGCAAGCAATTCGCTTCGGCCTTTACTGGTTCATCTTCGCCGAAGTCATCAAGATCATGTCCGCCGCCGCGCTGGCCAGCGGCTGGCAACGTTTCCACAAGGTTCAATCATGACTCTCATCAGCGCCCCTTCCGAACACTCGCCTACTCCCATCACCGAAGGCAAACGCGAAATCACAGTCGCTCACAGTCCCGACTCCGACGATGCCTTCATGTTCTACGGACTGGCCACCAACAAGGTTCGCGTCCCGGGCCTTCGTTTCACCCATACGCTCTGCGACATCGAAACCCTGAATCGCAAAGCCATGGAGGGCGTCTACGACGTCACCGCAATCTCCTTCCACGCCTATCCTTACATCCAGGATCACTACGCGCTGCTCCCCAGCGGCGGCAGTGTCGGAGACGGTTACGGCCCCATGGTCGTCGCCCCGCGCGCGTACTCAGTCAGCGATATCAAGCACAAGCGTATTGCCGTCCCTGGAACCTTAACCACGGCGTACCTGGTCCTTAAACTTTTCGCTCCAGGAATCGAAACTGACATCGTTCCCTTCGACCAGATCATCCCGCAAGTGCTGGATGGCAAGCACGAGGCCGGCCTGATCATTCACGAAGGCCAGTTGACGTACGACAAATCCGGACTGCATCGCATCGTAGATCTCGGCAAGTGGTGGCAGAAAGTAACCGGCTTGCCGCTGCCCTTGGGAGGCAATGCCATCCGCCGCAGCCTCGGACCGGAACTGATGTCCAGTGTGTCCACCGCGTTACGCGAGAGCATTCAGTACGCGCTCGATCACCGCGAAGAGGCGTTGGCTTACGCCATGCAGTTCGCTCGCGACCTCGACTCCCAACTCGCCGACAAATTCGTCGGCATGTACGTCAACGAGCGCACCCTCGATTACGGCCCCGATGGAAGAGAAGCTGTGCGCCGGCTCCTTGACATGGGCCACGCGGCGGGAATCATTCCGCAAGAGTCCCGGGTGGATTTCGCGGCTTGAGAAGCTTCTTAGGTTCTAGCCTCTGGCGTCGTAGAATTTCACTCCAATGCGAACCCTTGTAACGGGAATGTTCTTGTGCGCGTCCGTGCTCTTCGGACTTAATGAGAAGGCCAGCGTAGACCGTATCGTTGTCTACAAGTATGAGCGTAGGATGGTCCTCCTTTCAGACGGAATGGAGCTGAGGTCGTACCGGGTTGCTCTCGGCGGCGAACCCAGCGGACCGAAAGTGCGACAGGGCGACCATCGAACTCCAGAGGGCTCGTACGTACTCGATTCAAAAAACCCTAACAGCCATTTTTACAAGGCGTTCCACATCTCATATCCAAACTCAAAAGACATCGCCGTTGCGAAGAAATTAGGGGTCAGCCCCGGAGGCGACATCATGCTGCACGGCCTCCCTAAGGAGTACGCTTTTGTGGGAAAGGCACACAGCCTGCACGACTGGACCGACGGATGCATCGCGGTCTCGAATGAAGAGATGGACGAGATTTGGAAATTGGTACGCATCGGTACTCCGATTGAAATTAAGCCTTGAACTGAACAACTGTAGTAGCTTGCTCCAACAGCTTCACCAAACTATAAAGAGTCTGGTTCACGGGCGTAGGCACGCTTAACTCGGTCCCTCTACGAACCAGAAATCCGTTCAGTGAATCAATCTCTGTCGGTTTTCCGCGAGCAATATCCTGCGCGGTTGAAGACAAGGCTTCCGGCATCGCCTCGCTGCCGAGCTTCAGGGCAGCCGCGATCATCGAATCCGCGGACAATGGCACTCCAGCCGCGTTGCCCACTGCCACGGCCTCAATGACCACACGCTTGATGACGTCAATCGAGCCGGCATCGCTGGCAATGCGCCCATATTTCATGCGCGCGAGCGCCGACATCGCGTTGTAGGCGCAATTCATGATGAGTTTTTCCCATAGGTCCACCGCAATGTTTTTTGAAATTCGACAAGGAACGCCAGCCCGCGTGAACGTCGCCGCTACCTCCACAAGCTCCGATTCACTCTCATCGTGGCCTGGCAAAGGATTGCCAACAATGAGATCGCCCCGCCCCGAGTGCCTGATCTGCCCCGCTCCGGTCATCGCGACCGCAATATAGACCACCGCCGGAATCACGTGGATACCGGCCGCGAAATCGATTCGCTCGGCATTGTCCACGCCATTCTGAAGAGAGACCACGATGGTGTCGGGTGCGAGGTATGGCGCCAGCAGTTTTGCGGCGGCTTCCGTGTCCACAGTCTTCACCGAGAAAAGAACAAGCTGCGCATCGCGCACAAGTTCCAACTCGGCAGACGCGGACACCGAAACCCGCTCCTTGAAATGAATGCTGTCGATAAGAAGCCCGTCACGATTGATCGCTTCGACATGCGGTGCGCGACCGATAAGAGTAACCGGCGCCCCAGCACGTGCCAGCATTCCACCGAAATAACTTCCCACAGCACCAGCCCCGACGACGGCAATCCGAGGCCATTCTTTTTCGGCCATACTCTCTCCCCAGCGAAAACAGAAGGCTCTAACTCTTCAATCTTTGCTTTTGTTTGAATGATCGAGCAGAACTAACGAACTGGATCGTTGATGCGATAGCTAGAAGCCAGAACCTAGAAGCTCTCCTTAAACGAAAACACCGGATCAATATCCACCGGCACATCGACTGTCGACTTCAAGGAAGAACGCAACTCCCCCGGCATCGCCCCATATTTCTGGAACCAGTTCTCGGCACGTGCCCGGTCGCCGGTCGCTTCGATCTGCAACAACTCTTTCGCCAAATCTTTTATGGCGCCAGGCATGCGCTCATAGTTGATCGCAAATCGGCTCGAAGCTTCGCGAACGATTGCCCCGCGCTCAACAAGGTAGTTGAACTCCATCATTTCCGCTTGTCCATGAGCTTCGGCGACGCCAAAACGTACCGTGCGAAAAATACCCGCGACATACGACGCGTAGTATTCTTCGAGCTTGTCCTTGGGCAGAACGTCGTGGTCGACCAGCCATTTCAAACCAAACATTCCGACCACATCCGCTTTGGCTTCCTCGAGTGCGCTGTAGATTGGTCCGATGGATTCGCGAATGTCCATCTTGCCCGCAGGCGTACGCGCAAACGCGGGTCCCAGACCGTGCGCCATCTCATGCATAATCGTCGCCAGAAGATAACCCTCGCCCGATGCCTGAGCTGCCTGCGCCGGCAACATGATATTCTGCGCCACCGGGAGCACCACGTAATTCACGCGCGCATCCATGAAGTTCTTGAAGAAGAGTTTCTTACTTCCCTTTTGCTCGTGCACGCGCGGATCGTTGGGCAGGTTGTCAGCGACCGCCTGATAACCGTGTGTCAGATCGCCTGCCCGGAATGGAGTGTCCATCACCTCCATTGGAGTCTCGAGGCCATGCTTGGAAGGCCGATCCTCCGCCGCGAGCGGAAGCGCATCCTGAATATCCGCCACATACTTTCGGAACATTTCGAGCTTGGCGCTCTCTTCCCCGTTGCGAATCATCACCGCCGCACCGTAGGTTGCTTTAACCCCCAGCAGGCCGTCGTCATAGGTCTCGTCCGGAGCAAAAGCCACATCAAACTTTGGATTCTTCAAGTCAAGCCATGCCAGGTTACTCTTGAAATAATCGTCGTTGAGGAGCGCGTCCGCACGCAGACGGAGAAAATTCGCGAAAGCCGGATCATCGCTCAAGTCGGCCGCATCACGCAGGTCCTTCGCCGCGGGCTCGAGAAATGAACGGTAGGCAACGTGGTACGGTAGCCCCTCAAGCTGATCGCCGCGCCAGCGCACCACGGTGAATGAACTATAAATCTCGTCCTTCTTTTCCGGATGAGCCTTCACGTACTGCGCAATCTGTTCACGGGTCAGATTTTGCGGATAAAATCCTCGTCCAGGGGGCGCCAGAGTCGAACCGACGAAAGGTTTGTTATCGTCGAGAAGATCGAATCGCGAGGCGTTAATCCAGAGGTAGCGGCGCAGCGCTTCATCCTGTGGATTGTTGCTTGCCGCGAGCGACTCGTACAGCGTCAATCCGTCAGGATCGATCTGTCGCCAATAGATTTCTTCGAGAAAACGCGAAGCGTCCACCAACTTCTCCACCAGCTTCACTTCGCGAGCGGTCAGACCGGCGGAGTGGAACGGCATCTCTACACGGCGGAACTTGGCAAGCCGCTGATCCAGGTCAGGAACAACTTGCATGTTAACTGACACTGACCCTTTAGCGGCGGAAGCCGTCATCGGCAGGTGTCCTTTCTGTGCTGAAATAGTAGTGGGAAGGATAAGTACAGCCAACAGCAGTGAAAACCAGGCCCCCATTTTTGTGAACATGAATGATTTATTTTAACAGAGCATCGCGCAGTTAATCGTTTTACATCTCGCGGATCAACACTAACACCGCTATCATGTTGAGTGATGTCCCAGAAGTTTAATTCGGACCCGCAGACGTTGCTCATCGATGCCGATGACACGCTTTGGGAAAACAACATTTACTTCGAACGCGCGATTGCGAATTTCATTTCGTTTCTGAATCATCACGAGTACTCGCCTGAACAGGTGCGAGAGGTCCTGAACGACGTTGAGCGCGAGTGCATTGTCAGTCACGGCTACGGGCTGCACAGTTTCAGCCATGCGCTGGTCCGGACTTTCGAGCGGCTGGCAGTCGAGCCGCTCACGCCCGCGCTGCACGAAACGATCAGCGGCTTCGCCCACACTATCGCCGAACACCCGGTCGAGATTCTCCGCGGTGTTCCCGAGACACTTCAGTACTTGTCCGAGCGCCATCATCTGATGCTGTTGACCAAGGGGGCTATCACCGAACAGTCCGGCAAGGTCGAGCGCTCGGGTCTGAAGGATTATTTTTCGGTGGTAGAGATCGTCGCCGAGAAGGATGTGTCCACATATCGCATGATCGTATCGAAATACGATCTGCCCAGCGATTCCACATGGATGGTAGGAAACAGCCCGAAGTCCGACGTTAATCCCGCTCTGGCAGCCGGACTAAATGCCGTTTTCGTCCCCCACGGCAGCACCTGGATTCTTGAGCACGAAGAAGTCGCGCAGGCCCAGCCACCGACTCGGCTGCTGATCGTCGAGACCTTCGCAGGATTAAAAGACCACTTCTGAATCAAAAACCGTAATGGGAACGTAGTTTGCTACGTCTCGGATTGCTGCCAAACTTAATCCATTGTCATCCCGAGCAAAGCGAGGGATCTGCAGTTCCTAGATAACCAAGCCGCTATTTACTGGCGGGAACCGCGCAGAATTTGTCGAAGGCTTTCTTCAGCTCGGCCGCGATATCCACGGCTTCCCGATGTTCAATATCGCTACGCTGGATCATATGAATCAGCTTTCCGTCGCGAAGCAACGCGATCGAGGGCGACGACGGAGGATATCCTGTGAAGTAGCTGCGAGCCCGGTCGGTGGCTTCTCTGTCTTGTCCAGCGAACACAGAGAACATCTTCTCGGGGCGCGCGGCATTCTGCAGCGCAATCCGGACAGCAGGACGCATACGGCCCGCTGCGCATCCGCAGATCGAATTCACTATCACCATGGTTGTGCCAGTTTGGTTCGCAATAGCGTGATCCACTTCTTCGGCGCTGCGAAGCTCTTGGACTCCGACGCGGGTTAGCTCTTCACGCATAGGAATCACCATTATCTCTGGGTACATTTTTTCTCCTTGAGAGGTTTCTGATAGCCTAACAGAAGACTCCCGCAACTGCCGAGATCGAGCCTCCGGATTCGCCGCACGAACGTAGTATCGCCAGCCTAAACCCTTTTTTTATTCGTATATAGTGGAGGTAACCGCCGATGGTGATCACCGAAAACGTTGCGCTGGCCCCGCTCACGACTCTCAAAGTCGGTGGCGCAGCCCGCTATTTCATTGAGGCAACGAACACCGCCGAAGTTTCCCAGGCCGTCGAATTCTCGAAATCCGCTGATCTTCCATTATTTATTCTCGGCGGGGGCAGCAACCTCGTCATCTCTGACTCCGGCTGGCCCGGCCTCGTGCTCAAGGTCGGAATCACCGGGATCAATCATCGGCACGGACACGACGAAGTCATATTCGAAGCCGGCGCGGGCGAAGACTGGGACAAGTTCGCGGGCATGGTCGTGGCCCACAACATTGCCGGCATCGAATGCCTCAGCGGCATCCCGGGCTCTGTCGGAGCTTCCCCCGTGCAGAACGTTGGGGCTTATGGACAGGAGGTTTCGAATACGATTGAGTCGGTGGTTGCGCTGGATCTTCGAGATGGGCAAGTGCACGAACTCAGCAACCAGGATTGTGGCTTCAGCTATCGCACCAGCATCTTCAACTCTACCGAGCGGGGAAGATACATCATCTTGCAGGTGAATTATTCGTTGAAGCACGGCGCCGAGGCGTACGTCGCGTATGCCGACCTCAAGAAATACTTTGCGGGATGGAGCGAGAAACCAACCTTGGCCAACGTTCGAGACGCGGTAAGAAAAATCAGAGCCGGGAAAGGGATGCTCATTACTGCCGGTGACGATGACTGCCGCAGCGCCGGATCTTTCTTCAAGAATCCAATTCTTTCGGCGGACCAGTATCAGGCGCTAACCGCGCGAGCCGCAGCCAAGAATCTGCAGATTCCGAGTTACCCGGCCCTCGACGCTCAGAAGAAAGTTTCGGCCGCCTGGCTGGTTGAGCACTCCGGGTTCAGCCGGGGATACGGCAACGGCCCCGTCGGCATTTCCCGCAAGCACGCGCTGGCTATCGTGAATCGGGGGAACGCGACTGCGGCGGATATTGTGGCTTTCAAGCAGGATATTCAGCAGCGCGTGGAAGAAATATGGGGCATCCTTTTGGAGCCGGAGCCAGTCTTCGTAGGATTCTAGATTTTAGGCAGGACGCGAACATCCTCGCTCATGATCCCTCACAATAACATCGGCAGCCGCCACCCCAGATCGCGCCCTTTTTTGGTATTTCCCCTGCATTGGGGAGGGTGAGCTTTCCGGCCCCGGTGGCGGCCGCCTCTCTTTACTCATCGGCAATTCTTGCCGCCTCTTTAAAGATGTTCACGAACATCTGGCGGGTCAGCTTTCCGGTTTGGGTGTTCTGGTTGGAGGGATGGTACGAGGCCAGTAAGGTCTTTCCGTCTGCCATTTTGTATTTGGCCCCGTGCTTGAAAACGTAGTCTTTCCGGCTGATGAGATGGCCTTGCCGTTTGAGGTAATTAAGGTAAGCATGGAAGCCAATCCGGCCCAGCGCGACGATGACTCTCACATTCTTGAGGCCCGCCATTTCGCGGTCAAGATATGGAGCGCAGTTCGCCAGCTCTTGCGGAAGCGGCTTGTTATCAGGCGGAGCGCAGCGTACCGCGGCCGTGATGTAAAGGCCTTGCAGCTTCAGCCCGTCGTCGCGATCGGTCGCGTTGGGCTGGTTGGCAAAGCCAGTTTCGTACAAAACCGGAAACATGAATTTGCCCGACGCATCTCCGGTGAACGGCCGTCCGGTGCGGTTGGAACCGTGGGCTCCGGGAGCCAAGCCGAGGACAAGGACCCGCGCATCGGGATCGCCAAAGCCGGGCACGGGCTTCCCCCAGTACTCGCAATCGCGATAAGCGCGACGCCTCTCGCGGGCAATCCTTTCGCGATATTCGACCAGGCGTGGACAACGGGTGCAAGCAACGATCTCGGCATTGAGTTCCGTCAGCCACTTGCTGTTGATCGAAACATGAGCCATCGTTATCACTCTACAACGCCTCCCCGGGCGGCGCCGAGACCGGGAACAGATCTTCACCACGAAGACACGGAGGCACAGAGAAATTTCTTGCCGTTTCGAAAACCGCAATACGTCCGGCGCTCGGTTGCAAGATATTGCTATCGCAGGACTTACGATGGACGGTTTAAAAAGCCCGGTAGTGGCCCTTCCGGGTTGATATTGTAGTTGGCCTGTTGAAACGCAAGGGGTGGACAAACCACTATCGAACATAGAACTTGACTTGTGCGCAGAACCTTGCAATAACTATGCAGTCCTGTTGGACGAGTTTGGGGGTGTAGTTCCGTTGGCAGAAGTCAGATTGCAAGAGGGCGAGTCCCTTGAGAATGCACTGCGCCGGTTCAAGCGCAAGGTGCAACAGGAGGACATCATCAAGGAGGTTAAGCGCCACTCCTTTTATTTGAAGCCGGGCGAGAAGAAGCGTGTGAAGGAAGCATTGGCGCGTAAACGCAGCCGGAAAAAAGCTCGGAAAGAGCAAGACTAATCGATACAGGGCCGCTCCTCCCCGGGTGGCGGCCCTCTTCCCTTTTATGTAGCGCGTTCCCTGGTCTGGGAAACGCGCAAACCACGGGGTCTCCGCAGTTTTTGCATCAGCAGTAATCCATGTCCGGTCAGGGCATGGCGGGCCGAATCCAGGGGTAGTTCAACTGAGGGGGATGAATCGAAAATCCTGCGCATTCGTGCGCCGGGTGAGAGGTTGGATTTTCTCATTTGGTGGGCGAGTGGGGTCGGGAATGGGCCGAAGGAGCATCCTCAATGGAATTCCGGGACAAGATGTTGAAGTGCATTGACTGCGGCGCGGATTTCGTATTTACGTCCGGGGAGCAGTTGTTTTTCCACGACAAGCAATTCAGGAACGAACCCAAGCGGTGCAAGAGCTGCAAAGCGAAGCGGGTTGCGGTGCTGGGAGCCGGAAATATGGGGCATCACGGTTCGTCGAGAACCGAGACCCGGGCCGTGTGTTCGCAGTGCGGCAAGGAGACCACGGTTCCGTTCAGGCCCACGCAAGGACGTCCGGTGTTGTGCCGGGAATGTTTCCAGCAGAGGCGGCCGGCGGCGTCGGCTTAATTTTGACAGCGGCGTCACCCGGGGTAACCCGGAGGTTACTGCGATGGCTGCCGAGTCTCGGGCTAGCTGATCTTCCTCCTGCCTTCCCGATTCAAACCGGCAGTGTGTCCACCCAGAGGAGAAGTGGGCGGCAAGAGGGGCATTCCGCCTGCTTGCGGCGCATTCTCGCGCAACGCGTCTTCACGCTGTATCAAGAGAACCTCAATTTGACGCAGCAAATCCTGAGTGCCTACGGGCTTCACCAACAAGGACTGCGCTCCGTCCTGCTTCCAATCGGCGTTCTCAGGAGGGTAAGCGGTGAGCAGTGCGGTAGCGGGATTGTAGGTTTGACGTCGCGCCGCTCGAATTACCTCGAAGCCGGCATTCTCGTTCTCCATGCGCGCATCGGTGATGACCATCTGGTAGACGCCTGACGTCAATTTCTCGATGGCTTCCGCCGCTGAGCTCGCCGTGTCGACCAAGAACTGGTGCAGTTCGAGTACCGCCTTCAAGGTAAGTAGAACCGCAACGTCGTCATCGACCAGCAGGATTCGCCGCTTCATTTGGAGCACCTCGCACTAAGCTCTCGAAGCCGCAAGTTGTACGGCCGCGCATCGAACCGGAAGAACCGCCTTGGTGGAGATCCGCTTCAGCTCGCTGCAGCCAAGTATAGAACACGACCGGGCGGTAATGATGAATATGTACGCATCTCAGAGTATGCGGCGGGGAAATAGCCGGCGTCACAATTGGCGTCACGATCGATGACAAGGTTGTTTCGACGAGTCCGGGGCTGAGTTCTGCTACCATCGCCTGCTCACTCAAAATAAACTTTCTGGGAGAGGTGCGACGAGTGGCTGGCTAAAAAGAGCATAACATTGCGTTCATACTGCAAATACTTGCACGTTTTTTGTAGATTTATTTTTAATACGCAATTTGTAGTGGATAAATCAAGAATTTCGTTGAATCCCCGCTCCGCTTCGTGATACCTTGCGCTCCCATTAAGTTTTACATGCCGAGTGAACAGCAAGAAAAAATCAGATCCCAAAAACAAACGAGGAGAAACTAAATGAGGGGTTTCATGAAATTGATTTTGACATTGGCCTTGGTAGCGCTGTGTGCGGCTAGCACATTTGCGGCAACCAAATATGTTGTAACCAATGATGACATTCCAAGCGCCAACACCGCTACTTTCTATACCGTAGGCGCAGGTGGAAAACTGACACTAAAAAAGACCGTAGCCACCGGCGGTACGGGATTGGGCGGAGGGTTGTTCGCAGACGTGAGAGTTAACGTCTCCCACAGCAAAACGCAACCCTGCGTATACGTCTCTAACGCGACTTCGAACAACGTTTCGGCGATCAATGAAGCAACCTTGAAAAACAACGGACCGTATAATGCCGGGGCGAACGATCACGGCAGCGCGGGCGGCATTACCGTGGTTTCAACCAAAGAGTGGGTTTACGCAGGCTTCAGTGGCGCATCGAGCGGCGACGGCACCGGCAGCATCGCGACCTACAAGGAACAGCCGGGTTGCAAGCTGAAGTATGTGAAATCGGTTCCCGCACATGGCCTGGGCCAGGGCATTTTCGGCGTCGGGCAACCGACTGGCATGGGCGTCACTCCCGATGGCAAGACCATGGTGGTAGGGTACGATGACGGCTCGATCCAGTCGTTCAACATTTCTTTGGGCGTACCCAAGCCGATCGGAAAAGCAGTGAACACGACTGGTTTCGCTTCTGGCGATTACGCGGGTAGCGTGGACATTACTGCGGATGGCAAATATGCGATCTTCGGTGACATTCCGACCACGACCACTTCCGGCGCCATCGTCGAGGTTGGCCTGGTCTCCACCCTGAAGACTGGGAAGACCAAGGTCTACGGTCCCATCCAGACTGGGTTCAATTCCAACTTCATCACGCTTAGCCCTGACGAGTCGCTGGTCTACATCAGCAACAACCAGGGCGGCACAATCACCGCCGCTCATTTCAGCAAGACAACAGGTGTGGTTTCCTCAACCAAGTCTTGCATGTCTGCGGCGTTGAAGAACTTTAACAGCACGTGGTTTTATGTTGGCGGCCTTACCACGGAAAACACTCAGTCTGGTCCCGGCCTGGCAGTGTATCTTGCCGAACTGGGCTTCGGAACAGGCTCGGGAGTTGGGCAGGTCAATGTGAAATACAGTACGTCTGGCTGCACCTTGACCGAATCAACAAGTTCACCGTACGCCGGCTCCAGCGGCAGCTACGTGTTTTCGGTTGGGTCGTATCCTCCGCGCCCGTTCTAACAGCAGTCGTAGACGGACGAAGGAAATTGGGGCATGGCCATCCTGGCCGTGCCCCTTTTTTGCAAAAATCTTCCCTGCGAATCGATTAACGCTGCCGTTCCGCATGTCGATCGCGGAATCAGGAATGACCAGTTCAAGGTTGGGGCGCGGGAGAGGGAACCGACGTCGATGCCGCATCTGGTTTGCAGGAACACGCTCCTAACTCCTGATTCGAACGCCAAACGGCGCCCATCTGAAGACGCATGGCGAGTTCATCGTAGTCGTCCCAGATTTCTGCAATCTTGCCGTCTCGGATCTGAAACATGAGCATTTCAAGCGCGTGGATTTTTCTCGGCGTGGCCTCAGGAGCGGCCGTCTCCGCGAACAAACGCTCCTTATAAGACCCCGTAAAAGTTAACCGCATAGCGACGCGATCTCGCTGCACGATCGTGTCTTCAATCTTGAAATTAAGATCCGGCATCGACTTGCGCCACGACATAATTACTTTTGCTAACGTGCCAGTGTCGAGAAACTTCTTTTGCCCGTGAAAAGTTATGAAGACCGGATACGTGAACATGGTGGCGATCGGGTGCAGATCGCCAGTGTTCCACATTTCGACATACTTGCGAGGCATGGAGTCCATCGGCTGGCTTTCAGAAGATTGGTTCTCAGCGAGCTCACCCTTCGATTGGGACGGTGGCGCTGCTCCAATGGCTTGCCCAGTGGGCTCTGTCGTAGCATTTGGTGGCTTGGCTGGGGTGGATGGTTGCGCCGGATCTTGTGCCACCACCAAGTGTTGCGAGAGCATTGTCAACGCCAGAACTGCAGGTGCCAGTTTCACAAATTTCACTTTTGAAGACCTCCTCAAACCAATTGAGAATATCTTAATTTCTCTATTCCATGCAGGGTTGCCTACTTCTGGCGAAGGACGCCGCTCACCGCCTTATGATTACGAGTGAATGTCCGCTGGGGCCGGGTTACTATAGAAGCTTGGACGGTGAATCCTTCCGTTCGCAGAATCAAGCGAGAGGAACCTTGACGAGTTTCTACGTAGAGAACTTTGGATGCCGGGCTACGCAAGCCGATGGTGCTGCTATCGCGCGCCAGTTCGAGGAGCTCGGCTTGGCGCGGGCCGACGCACCTACGCGATCGGAAATCGTGGTATTGAACACGTGCACGGTCACGGCTTCGGCTGATCAGGACGCCCGCGCAGCCATCCGCCGCATCCGTCGCGACAATCCGGACTGCCAAATCGTGGTGACGGGTTGCTACGCGCAGCGTGCGCCGGAAGAAGTCGGCTCGCTTCCGGGGGTGAGCCGCGTGATTGGCAATTCGCACAAACATCAACTCGCGGAAATCGTTGTTGGCTCCCGCAGCGACCAGGTCTTGAGCATTGCTGGACACGCTGCCTTTGTCCCTCTGTCAAGTTTGGGGCGAGAATCGCAAGATCAGATTTTCGTCTCTGACATCTTCGCTCACACCGAATTGCTGGCCGCACCGGTTTTCGACGCCCCTGGGCCGGGAATGAACGGCCGCACCCGCCCCAACCTCAAGGTGCAGGACGGCTGTGACAACCGCTGCTCATTCTGCGTGATACCGTACGTGCGCGGCCATAGCCGGTCTTTGCCTTTGAATCGAACCCTTGAAGAAGTGAGTTCTTTGGTCCACTCGGGCTATCGGGAGGTCGTGATCTCTGGAATCAACCTGGGTCGCTGGGGGCGGGATTTCGACAGGCCGGTGCGATTTGAAAACGTGGTTCAAGAGATTCTGGATCGGACGGCTTTGGAAAAGCTGCGCATCTCCTCGGTTGAGCCAATGGACTGGAGCGACGAACTGATTGGCATGATGGCCAGTTCTCCGCGCATCGCCAAGCATGCTCATGTTCCGATGCAATCGGGCAGCGACCGAGTGCTGCGAGCCATGCACCGAAAGTATCGTCCCTGGCATTATCGCGAGAAGATCGAGAACATTCGCGCGGCAATGCCTACGGCTGCCATCGGGGCCGATGTGATGGTGGGATTTCCCGGAGAAAGCGAAACTGATTTCGAACAAACCCGGCGGCTGATCGAAGAACTGCCTTTCACTTACTTGCACGTTTTCACCTATTCCTCGCGTCCGGGAACCCCGTCGGCGGCTATGCGAGATCAAGTACCGGTGCAAATCGCACGCGAACGCAATCGGATTCTGCGTGACCTCGCCGCGGAGAAGAAACTGGCCTTCATGCAGACTTTTGTTGGAACCACGCTGGAAGCGATCACTTTGAATGTGTTCAATGGCAAGTCCACCGAAGCATTGACCGACAATTATCTAAAGCTGCGGCTAGACGGACAGCATGAAACCAATCAGTGGGTAAGAGCTCGGGTCGAGCAAGTCACCGGCGGCTCATTCTTGGGGGTAAGAATGCCTTCGTGATTTTCCTCTTGTAGTGAGGCGCCAGAGTCATAAGCGGGAAGTCGCGGTTTGCCTACGTTCCTGGCAGGTTGTAGCAGTTCAGCTCCGGCATGGGGAAATCCTTACGATTGTCGGTCATTAACGTGCATCGGCGCTCTATCGCGATGGCAGCGACGATGGTATCGGCGAGAGTGAGAGTGCGTCCCCTTCTTGCGTATTTGTTCTTGAGACTTCCAGCCAGCCGTCCCGCGGCGACGGTCAGTTCATAGCAGTCAAGTGCGTCGATGAAGTTTTCGGTCCGCGACTCTTCTTCCGGCCGCATTCCTGCATACAGCTCGGCGACATTCAACGCCGTCGTGGCCAAGGTGTGTCCGTCGCGAAGAAGTTCAGCGAGTAGCTCGCGGCGGCCCTGGCGAAGCCGGAGCACATCGATCAGCACCGAGGTGTCAAGCAGCAGGCGCATCAGTGAGTGCGTCGGTTCGGACCTTGGGACCCCGCCCGCTTCTTTGGTTTGTGCTGGAGCACACCACGAGCTTCGCTCTGCGACCGAAGCTTGCGCACCCAGGCGGCGGCGTCCCCGGCCAGTTCGGGATGATCCTCGCTCTTCCAGGTGGGGTCTTTACTCTCCAGAAAATGTAGTAGCTTTTGCCGACGAACTTCCTGGCGTGCCGTTTCTACTAGAAAGGAACTGCGCCCTCGAGGTCCTACCAAGGCATCGATTTCTCCGACTAAGTCTTCGGGCAGAAGAATGTGGGCACGTTTAGTTTTCATGTGTGCCTATTTAGTGTGCTCTATATATGTGCGTTTGTCAACACATTCTGAATATATCTGCGGCTAAGCCACGAACCTGAGGAGTGCTAGAGCGCTTCCCTCCCAACGCTTCATCGGAGTTTCTGGGCTGATCGGAAGAACCAAGTCATGCCCCACGAATAGAAGGCAATAATGATCAAAATGTTTACCGGCATGCCGAAGATAATGTAGAGCACGGGCATGAAGAGAACCGTTTTCTGCAAGAATAGAGCTTGCAGAAGAACCTGGAGGGGCAGGAACAGTGCGAGGTGAACCATGGTGATGGCCGTGAGGAAGGCCTTCTTCAACAAACCGAAATCGAAAATGTAGTAGGTCAATCCGAATATGAGGGGGACGATCGATATCAATGCTATTCCAGCGGTGACGAGGCCTTGCATATAGCTGTCAGGAGTATGAGGAAAACGCGCCGGCACAAGCGCGAAAAACAATAGGGCCGTAGCCGGTACCAGCAAAATTCCGCGCAGCAGATAAATGATCGGAATCAGCCTGCTGGGCAGAAAAAAGGTGGTAGCGAACAGCGCCAACGTGACGGCAAGAGTTAGCCACCAAGCCTCAGCGCTTGGCGGCACCGGCTCCATGCGGAGGTACGGAATGTCAAAGCGGATAAAGCGTGTGAGATGATGTTCGGCCAGGCCAATTTCAGCACGCACAGGTAAGACGCAGATTCCGAATGTCAGAACCCGATTCCAGAAGTGGCACACCCTCGGCAGAAGCAGTAACCACACGGATAGAAAGAACACAAAAAGAAAGATGGCAGTAATCAGGTTCATCGGGCCGAGACGGAAGTGGGCGAGGGCGCGGTGCATGGGGATGACACCGCCACGATGTCCGCGTGTACGGACCGTATCCGTCAGCTTCAAGGCATCGGGTTCGACGGCCGCAATCTCGCGGCGCTCAAAACTCCCGGAAGAATCCAACGCTCGTTCCACCTCTCTGGTAAAAGGGACTGTGATAGTAATCTCCTACCAGGTTCAAGCCCCAGTTTGTGCCTACCCACTGACGCCAGGTAGCAGTGAACGTCTGACTCTGGAAATCGTTCAGCGCTACTGTGGGCCCAACAAGTTGATACGCCTCTACGCCAACACCGGCGCGAACCGTAATGTAGTGCTGCCGATTTCGCCCTTGAGTCACGGCTACAAAACCGGCCGGCGAGAAGACGGATCCCGGATTGCTGACGTTGAAGCGAATTCCTTCTTCCAGAATCCACGGCTTGGCCAAGTAGTAAGTGCTGCCCACGAAGAAACTGTGATCGCGGTGAACGTCCTTAGCGGCGTAGTAACCGAAGCCGAAAGTCGTAATGAACTGCTTGCGCGCCATCCATTTCCGGTTGATGAATCCATCGCCCCGGAAGCGGGGCCAGAAAAAACCTCCGACACTCGAACCCAGGGTTAGCGAGCCGTACCAGTCAGGATTAAAGTTATAGGTATCGCCAGCGGCGAGATACACGCCAGCGTCGCCGAATTCGTATTGTCCATTCACTTCCGCGTTCAAGATATTCTTTCCCTCAGTGACCACGCCGCGAGCGTATCCACCCGCCCAATAGCCGAAGCCGTTGGTCAGAGTCAGATAGTCGCCGCCAGCTTCGAAATAGTTGGTCAGCTGCTTTGGTCCAGGTTGCGGCGGGACATCCGATCCCGGCTGCTGGGCAGAAGCTTGCTCGGGGCCGGCCGCAGCAACGCTGACCGAAGCAGCACCTGGCTGAAGCGGCTCTATCCTGGGCTGCGGAGCCGCATACCAGGGCACAGTGCAAGAGCAGGAGCCTTGCAGCGAATCCGCGCCATCGTCTAATGATCGTCATTTGCTCAGCGTCTCAGACTCAAACCGGAGGTCCTTCCCTTCTCCGGCAATGACCATCCAGGCATCGTCATCTCGAATCACCTTGGCCGAGCCCTCGACGACTCTTGGTTGGGCGAAACTGCTGGCTGAAATCCTCCACGTCTCGTGATTAAGGCTCAGGGGATGAGTGGCTTCGACTGTGACCAGACCATGGTTGTCCGACACTTTCCACTTCACTTGCTTGCGCGAGTTCAGAAAGTTCGCAAGTTCGGTCATGGTGTACCAGCGAAACCGTCCGTCGGCCTTCAGACGCCCCGTCTGTTCTAACCAGCGATTCACAAGATCGTGGTATTGCAGAATTCCGGGCGGATGGAAATACATCAGCCTCACCGAATGATGGTCACTCGTAAAGTCGGTTACGGCTGCAAGCCAGCGCTCGATCTCGGAGCTGGAATATCCCTCCGTACTCATTTCCTCGAAGCCAGCAGCCCGATCCAAATGCAGGATTGGAAAAGCCCAAAGATTGCGGGCTTCGCGTTCCCCGTTTCGATAACCCTGCGTCGGCCCCATTCCGGTATCGCCAGTGAAGTAGTACGCGACAAAACCGTGGGCCTCCAACCAGTGCGTAACCCATGGTGGCTGATTGCCATTCGGAGCGGAATATTCGGCGACCGGCTGTCCAGTAATTCGTTCCAGCGAATTCTGGTTTAGTGCCAGAAACTGTTCGAGGTCTTTCGGATTGTCGGTTTCGACGTGTGCGGAAAAGTAGTCGTGAATCCAGCCGCCATGGCTGCCAATTTCATAACCGAGACCCATGTATTTGCGGATCAGATCCTGGCTGACGGGATTGTGATCAACATTAAAGCCTTTCTTGTCGCCGAACTTCCCAGCATCGGGTCCCGCGGTGATGTGAATCGAGTACGGCCCCTGTTGCAGCAACGTCCACGAACTCATTTCCTGCAGCGGCTTGATGGCGGCGTTGGAATCGATATGCCAGTTCAGGACCAGCCCCCCGACTCCATCCGGGACGGGCATTAAATAAGGTAGAGACAATGCATGTCGCCCGAAGTACTTCAGAAACGCGTGTAGGAGCAATCCGTCAGTACTGCCTTTCAGATATCCGAGAGGCAGATTCACAAACAGGACGGAACCTTTCTGGTACGACTGTTCACCAGCCACGAGTCCCTTGCTGGACTGAAATAAAACCTGGCCAGCGTAGTTCCCGGAAGTTACGAAGCCGGGATACTGCAAATCGCCATACTTGTAGCGCCTCAGTCCGACTTCGAAGGCTGCGCTCGCGGGAATGGGTGCGCCACCCCTCAGCACGGGTGCGGCGGCATCTGCATGGAATGGATAGTATTTGCCGGGCGGTATTTCCAGCTGACTGACGATTGCACTGGTGCTCGTAACCTTGCTCCATTGAATCGTTTTGTCGCCAAGCTGGTTGTAGAGCGCATAGTTCACTCCCGCCAGATCCGACAACCGGGAACTCCCCGATGCGTAGGTACCATTCAACGAGAACGTGCCGGCATCGTAGACCAGCATGAGTTTTCCGCCGTCCGCCACAAAGTGATGCACAGTGGCAATGAAGAGATCGCTGGCCTGTTGGTGAATTGAATCGGGCAGAATCACTCCCGCACACTTCGACTCTCCCCACAGCGGGCGGAGGAATTCGGAGTCATGAACCGGGACGACATGAAATCCTTCTTCGCTCCCGGCGTCCAGCCACATGGCAACTTTGGGATTCGAGAAGCTGATGTCGTCGGGCACCAGCAAGAGCAGGCGGTCTGCGGTTGAGCGAAATCGGTCGTGCCTAGCCCAGGACCATGCAATCAGGGCCGCGAGAGTTATGCAGATACCTGCGACGATGGCATGGAGGCGCTTCATGGGCTAGCCACCACCAGGCCTCGTTCGCGAGCCCACAGTGTGCCAAACACCAACACCCCTTCTTCCACCTCGATACTCGGCGCGCTGACCGTTGTCGGATGTTCCCGGGCGCCGCAGCGGGTTCCGGCCGCGATTGCTAGTTCACGTTCGGCAATGACGGGCCCACGAATCGTGCAGTGTGGGCCAATGCTTAGTTTTCTTGCGCCGATCAGGCTTCCTTCCACCGAGACGTCGTCCTCGAGCACCATGTCGTCGAGGCTCTTGACGCTGCCGCAAACCCGCGCTCCTGAGCATAAGAGCAACCGGCCGCGAATCACCATGTTGCTGCGTATGATCTGGCCGGCATGAACCTCGAAGTCGCCGTCGTGCAGGAACCGCGGAAGAACTCCAGCGTTCGACGGGAAGCCCGAGTCTGGCAACCCTTGCTCGCGATTGACGGCGTGCCCGACTTCAATGCGGGGAGCATTCAGCCGGAGGAAGCTGCAATTGGCGTGCAGGCGTATCAGCGAGTCCGAGGAAATGCGCCCGAAGAGGCCGCAGCCCAAGTCCGCCGTGAACTCTCCGACGGCATGAGCCCAACGCATCACCCGGCTCGAAGCGCCCAGCCGGACATCTTTTTCTCCGAGAATCGCCCGGTAATTGTTCTTTTCGCCTCCCTGAAAGTTGCCCCCGGCATAGATGTCTCTCGAAAACGTTGAGTGCGGGGGCGCGATGAGATCGGCGCCGGCCGCAATTACCACGGGGTGAGTTGCATCTCGCTGCGCGAGCGCACGCATTAGCGGCTCGTCGAGCCGGCCGAGCACAAGGTATTCCTCGCCGTCAGGAAGCGTGCCGGTAGCGGACGTCCCAGCCGCCACGCAGACCTGCATGATTGGCTCGAGGTCCTTGATGTAGTCACGAAAACTGTTGGCAAAATGGCGAATCTCTCCCGCGTTTTGTTGCACCACGCTGAGCGGTAGCGCGTCCGACTTGCGGCGCAATTCCACAAGGGCAGGAAGAAGAGGCAGCACGAATAAGAGGCCAGCCGTACAAACCAGAATGGCCACCGCGAGAAAGGGATTCACAGGACCTTCCGGAAGCGTTCGGTCTTATCCCAATGGAACTCTGCCCCGGTGACCAGGTCGCTGAGTTGCGATACCGCGGCGCGAGAAACCGAGAAGATGCTCACCGCAAACCCAAGAATGAGGAACGGCAAAAGGGCGACACGTTTCCGCGTCCCGTCCAGCCGGGCGGCAGCCGCGATCTCGAAGAACGCCGCAAGATTGCCCAGAGCGGCATAAGCGGTCAGGGAGAGCACGGCTATCACACCGTGCAGCGGAGCGACACCCTGGTAGAACACCGCCAGCGCGAGCGCCCAACCAACCAGCGTGATCGGCGCCATGGCATACACTCCCAGCAGCAAGGTCCCATCGATCCGTTCCCGAAGGGTGGCCCGGTGTTTTCCCAGGAGCAATCGAAAACCATAAGTCGCCATGGCCTGGTTATGCCCCTTGGCCCAGCGCATGATCTGCCTGATGCGAACCGGCCAAACCTCTGGAACCTCCTCGTAACACTCGGAGCGATTCTGGTACACGGTTTTCCAGCCATTCAGCAACAGGCGATAGGTCAGGTCGGTGTCTTCCGTTAACGAATTCTCATTCCAGCCGCCAATTTCCCGCAGAGCGCTCAACCTCACTCCTGCCACCGTGCCGCCATGCTGGGGCACGAGGCGGAGGTTCATGCGCGCCTGCTGATCCACCTGGTAGCCGCCCGACCGCTCCAGATCCAACAGGCGGGTCAGCAAATTGGCACCAACATTCATCGGCACAACCCGGCCCATCACGCCGCCCACTTCGAGATCAAAGAACGGAGCCACCAGTTGCTTGATCAGTCCGGTACCGGGGAGGTAATCGGCATCAAAAATCAGAATGACCTCGGTCGTCACCAATTCCATGGCATCTTTCAGTGCGGCGGCCTTGCCCCCTTTGCCTCCAACGCGATGAAACGGCTGAATGCGCCCGGGAAAGTCTTCCACAAACTTGTCGACGATCTCGCGAGTCCGGTCGGTGGATCGGTCGTTCACCGGAATCACTAGCATTTTGTCGACTGGATATTTCACCGTCATCAAGGCATCGAGAATGTTCGCGATGACTTTTTCCTCGTTGTGAGCGGCTACCAGCACGGTGACCGGAGGCCAGTCGGCGGTGTCGATGTCGATGTAAGGATGTCTCTGGAAACCGAATAGCCGGTTGAGCGTGAACCAGTAGTGGCGGCCAGTGTAGATGCAGATGACGAAAACTATGCTGTAGAGGACATAGATCATGGCGCGCAACCGCAGCTCGGACGGAGGTTCTGCGAGGTCACTCCTTACCTGCCGCGGCCGTGCGAGCGCTTTCTTTCAAGTCTGATTTCCGACGACGAGGCTGCGGCCGCGGTGCCAGCTTGAATTGCTTATCGGCCTCTAACAGTGGAGTCTTCTTTGCATACCAGCGCGCGACGGCCTCCACGATCCGTTCCGAACTATGCCCGTCACCATAAGGATTTTCGCCCTCGGACATGTCCTGATACGCTTCCGCATCGTTGAGCAGATGGCTGGTCTCGTTCACGATTCCCTCGCGCGACATGCCGATGATTTTCGCCATGCCAAACTGCGAGGCCTCCGGCCGCTCCGTAAGCTTGCGCAGGACCAGCACCGGTTTCCCGAACGTCGGCGCCTCCTCCTGAATGCCGCCCGAATCCGTCAGCACCAGAAAACAACGCCGCAGCAGGCTGACGAACGTGATGTAGTCAAGCGGTTCAGTCAGATGAATTCTGTCCGTGTTCTGTAGCAGAGCGTTCACCGTGGTGCGCACGTTGGGATTCATATGCACCGGGTAGACGATGCGAATGTCGGGATGCTGCTGGACCAGATCTTTGAGCGCCATGCACATGTGTTCCTGGTCCGTACCCCAGGATTCCCGACGGTGCGATGTGACCAGCACCAGGCGGGAATTGTCGTCCGGAATTCCGGCCAGGGGAGTGTTTTCCCAGGAATGCGGCAGTACGCTCAAGGCGCGCAAGGTATCAATCACGGTATTGCCGGTAACCACAATTTTTTCCGCAGGAATACCCTCAGCCAGCAGGTTGTCCCGGGCCAACGCCGTGGGAGCAAAGTGAATCTCGCTCAGCACTGAAGCCAGCCGCCGGTTGGCTTCTTCGGGAAACGGGTTGTAGATGTCGTGACTGCGCAGGCCCGCTTCGATGTGGCCTACGGCAATCTTGCAGTAGTACGCCGCCAGCGCGGAGGCAAAAGCGGTTGTAGTATCGCCCTGGATTAGCACCATGTTGGGCTCGAAACGGTGGCACGCATTCTCGACCGTGTCCAGAACGCGCCCGGTGAGGGAGTTGAGCGTCTGGTTCGGACGCATCACGTCCAGATCAAACTCAGGCTTGATCTTGAAAAACTGCAAGGCATGGTCGAGCATGGTGCGATGCTGACCGGTGTGAACCACCGCCGTCTCAAACTCTTGCGATCGCTGGCGCAAGGCGTGAATCACGAGCGCCAACTTGATGGCTTCCGGCCTCGTGCCCAAAACCGCGATGATCCGACACTTCATACAGGTCGCCCGCTGTTTCCAATAACCTAGAATTCACCATCCCCGTCCCTGGAAACGTGTCTCGGCGTGGATTTTGTGAACAAGGTTGCGGTCCACTGCTGAACTTCTCATCCTGTATTGCTTGTGGGGGTCAGGGAAAGATTACGAAGGGCGCTAAAAACCTCGCTGGGATGAAAATCTCGCTCGTTTGGTCGTACTTCACAAGCTTCCAGGGCTCGCGGTGCCCTGTCACGCTGCCACGCAAACCCACCAACAAATTCACTGGTCGTGCTAATCTTTTTAGTTGGCCGCCGTCTAATCCCGATTGGCTGTGTTCCGCCGCAGCTTTCTTGGAGCGCAATCTTATGAGACCTACTTCTTGCTTTCCGTACCGGATCTTCGCCCGCGCCGCCACCTGCGCCCTTTTAGCTCTATCTGCACTCGCCGCTCTGTCGCAGGACGCCTCCAAACCCGACGCCCATGGCATCGCCATCGAGAATATGGACCCTTCGGTCAAGCCCGGCGACAATTTCTACGATTATGCCAACGGCGGCTGGATCAAACGCACCGATATTCCGCCCGACCGCAGCCGCATTGGCGTCTTCTCGACTCTCGACGACCTAAGCAACAAACGCACCGTCGGCCTGATTGAAGAAGCAGTAAAGTCCAACGCGCCCGCGGGTTCGAGCACCCGTAAAATTGCCGACCTCTACACCTCTTATATGAACGACGCGGCCATCGAGGCCAAAGGTCTTGACCCGCTGCGCCCGCACCTCGAAGCCATTGCCGCCATCCACGATAAACACGAACTGGCCCGGGCGCTTGGTGAAAGCCTGCGAGCCGACGTCGACGCGCTCAACAACACCAATTTCCACACCCCAAATCTTTTCGGATTGTGGGTTGCGCCCGGATTCAACGACTCTGAGCACTATGCCGCCTACCTGATGCAAGGCGGACTGCAACTGCCCGACCGCGAGTACTACCTCGCCGACAACGCGCGAATGCGCGACATTCGCACCAAGTACCAGGCGCACATCTCAACCATGCTCAAGCTTGCGGGATTCACCGACACCGACGCCCGCGCCCAGCGCATTGTTGATCTGGAGCATGCCATCGCCGAAAAGCATCTGACCCTCGCCGAGAACGAGGACATCCAGAAAGCCAACAACCCCTGGAAACAAGCCGACTTTTCCGCCAAAGCCCCCGGCCTGGATTGGGCAGAATACTTTCGTGCCGCCGCACTCGGCAACCAAGCCAGCTTCATCGTGTGGCAGCCTACGGCCTTCGCTGGCGAATCCGCTCTCGTCGCCTCCACCGATCTCGAAACCTGGAAAGACTGGCTGTCGTTCCACTTCATCGAGGCCTACGCCGCCGTGTTGCCCAAAGCGCTGGCTGACGAACGCTTCGCCTTCTTCGGCAAAACACTCACCGGCACAACAGAACAGCGTCCACGTTGGCAGCGCGGCGTCGCGACCGTCAACGTATTCCTTGGCGACGCCGTCGGACAAATCTACGCCCAGCGTTACTTCTCTCCCGAAGCCAAGGCCCAGGCCGAAGCCATGGTCGCAAACCTTATCGCTGCATTCCGCAAGCGCATCGAAGCGCTCGACTGGATGAATCCCGCCACCAAAGCCGAAGCCCAGGCCAAGCTCACCACTCTCTACGTGGGAATCGGTTACCCCGACACCTGGCGCGACTACTCCGCCTACGAAGTCAAAGCGGATGACATTTTCGGCAACCTCTGGCGCGGTCGCCTGTTCGACTATCACCACGATGTCGCCCGTCTCGGACATCCCATCGATCGCAAAGAATGGTCGATGGAGCCCCAGACCGTGAACGCCGTCAACCTTCCGCTGCAAACCGCGCTCAGCTTTCCCGCCGCCATCCTGCAACCGCCGTTCTTCGATCCGCTGGCTCCCGCCGCCGCGAACTATGGCGCCATCGGCTCCGTGATCGGTCACGAAATCAGCCATACCTTCGACACCGAAGGCAGCGCCTTTGACTCCAAAGGCCGAGTCCGCGATTGGTGGACGCCCTCCGACTTCGCCCATTTCAAAGCCGCCACCGCCCGGCTCGCCGCCCAGTACGACACCTACAAACCTTTTCCCGACCTTTCCGTGAACGGCAAGCAGACGCTCGCCGAAAATATCGCCGACAACGCCGGCATCTCCGCATCCTTCGATGCCTACCACGCCTCGCTCGCCGGCAAACCCGCCCCCGTCCAGGACGGATTCTCCGGCGACCAGCAGTTCTTCATCGCCTTCGGACAAAACTGGGGATCGAAACAGCGCGAAGCCGCGCTCCGCCAGCAAGTCATGACCGACCCGCACTCCCCGGCCGAGTACCGCTCCGACATGGTGCGCAACGTCGACGCTTGGTACCCCGCATTCAACGTCCAACCCGGAGAGAAACTCTATCTTGCGCCGCCAGACCGGGTGCAGATCTGGTAGTCGTCCCAAAAAACACTCTTGTCTTCCCGAGCGAAGCGAGGGATCCGGGTGTTTCCCTGCGCCAGCAATGCTGACGGGTTCCAAGGCAGGAACCTGAATCGCCCGCTTGCCACTTCGCAGGCTATAGCACCCGTGAAGCTGGCCTAGGAGCGCACCCGCTTCCTTTTTCTGCAGCGCAAAAGCCCCCATGCCTCAATGTAGCGGGTGTATTTCTGCTTCTTCCGTCGCGGAGACAACAGGATGTTGTATTTCTGCCGCGTCGCAACCTCAGACGGAATGATGTACCAGACGTCCTCCGGTATCACGTAGATGGCAAAGAAATCGACTTGGTCCCGCCGATAAGGCGGCGTGCCCGTCTGTATGAAGCTGCAGACATATCCTTTATAGCCCGACGTGGATGCCGTAGATTTCACCTGTACCCGCAGGAACTCGCCCCCGCTCTCGACCGTCACGTCATAAGCCTGGGACTCGCCCCAGGGCTTGGAAACGCTAAAACCGCGCTCGGCCGCTCGCGCCATGAACAGCAATTCGGCCCATTCCCCTTGCAGTTTGCAAGTCTTGAAACGCCTCTCACTCGTCATTTTTATTCAGTCCGGAAACGGATTTTCGACCAAAGAAAAGGCGCGACCCGAGGGCCGCGCCTGAGTTAATCTTTATAATCTTATTATATCACATGGAATAGGTAAACCCGCCAAATTTTGAAATTTATATTTGCCCCGCCTGCCTAGACATACACCGATTCGTGTAATTTCTCCCTATTGACAACTTTTCGGCACTCCACCGCCGATCGCCCCATTTTCCCATTCCTGGGCGAGAAGCGGGCAGAATTCGTAGGCACGAGCTTCGGAAAAGCCATGATCGTCAAGAACCAGATTAGATTAATGTGGTGAAGCCACCCTCGGCTGTCCAGCGAGCTTAGCTCGCCAGCATTGCCTGTGTGGTCGCGGGCGCCCCCGCCCGCGAAGATTCGTGAAAGGGTACGGCTTCAGCCGTGCCACAAAAGCCACAAATTCGACCCGAGGCCCCGCAGGGACCAAACCTCCTACCACCCCCAGGTTGGGAATCTCTTTTGACAATCGACAACGCCGAGAGTAACATTCCTCCCGCCTATCAAGGAGGCTTTATGAAACGTCCCTCCGGGCCCCGTAAAACGGCTTCCAACCTTCCTGAGTCAGTCCATCAACACCTCAACATGTACGCGCTGGCCGCGGGTGCAGCAGGAGTGAGCGTGATGACTCTGGCTCAACCGTCTGAGGGCAAGATCGTATACACGCCAGCGCATATCTCAATCGGGGTCAATAAACTGTACAATCTCGATCTCAACCATGACGGCATAACCGACTTTGCCATCGATAATGCCTTAACTCATGGCATAAACAACTCAAGTGGTCTCCTGAAAGTGGTGGACAATCGAGGTAACGGTATCGAGGGTGGCCGTGAGGGATTCAAATTTGACGCATTCGCATTGAACCGGGGCTACCGGATCAGCTCCAAAGGTTTTTTTTCCTCTTCCGAAGCAATAATGGCTGTATGGAGCTGTCATTTTGTGCAACACACCTGTCATACCGCCGGTGATTGGGATAACGTTGCGAACCGCTACCTCGGACTGAAGTTTCTGATTAATCGGAAAACCCATTACGGATGGGCCCGACTGAGCGTACGAGTCCGGCGACACAATCCCATCACCGCTACCCTTACGGGCTATGCCTACGAAACCATCCCCGGCAAGTCGATCAAAGCTGGCCAGACCAAAGAGGCGGCGGACCACTCGGGTGAACAAGATTTTAGCCCCAATGCAGACCTGACCGCTCCCATTTCCGACACTCCGCAACCCGCATCGCTCGGCATGCTGTCTCTCGGAGCGCAGGGCGTTGCGTTGTGGCGGCGGAGGGAGTCGGTAGACGCTACGCAGTTGAACAACTAGTTTCCCGGAAGCGTCGCCAGAGGGCTTTCGAGAGCAAGGACAACTACACCTGTAGCATCTTCGTTGCCAGCAGTTCCCCTGTCTGCTTGACGGTTTCGTCTATCACTTGGATGTAGTGTTGCTGGACGGGTGGCCCCGACGACCGTGTTCACCGACTCTCAATGCTAGCCGGGTGCCCCATTTCTCGCGTTATGTGCGAGAAGTGGGATAGGGCCCAACAAGAACGACCGCCGGGCGACAGTCAGCTAAAGCCCCGCCCTCTCGCAAAGAACGCGAGAAGGGCAGGGCACCCACTTTTGCCTAGGGCGAAAGCCTGGGCCAGCCCGCCGGAACACAATGCTCTGGTTACAATACGATTCGGCCACCCGATCACTGTAATAAGGGGACTTCTTGATAAGTACCCGATAGAATGCGCGTTGTTGAGGTTTTCTCATGCAGACGAAACTTCAATCGCGACCGGACTTGTTGCTCCTCTTATCTTTGCTACTGGCCATTCTGTTGACTCCGGTGTTGGACCACGATAATTGGAGCCGCCTGGTGCTCGCGACCGTAACGTTCATACCAGTCGTGTTATCCATTGTCCGGTTGTCGCAGATAAAAAAGTGGGTGTGGCCGTCGATCGTGTTGGCGTTGTGCAATGTGATCTTTGTGGTAGCAGGTAATACGTTCCGCAGCCGAACACTGAGCGGAATTCGATGGGGATTTCTGGCTGCGTTCTTCGCACTCGCGGCTGCGGGCCTTTTCTCGTATCTCAGGAATTCACGTTCCGTCACTCAGGCGCAGCTCTACACTGCTGCCAATATTTATCTATTGCTTGGGTTGCTATGGGCGACGCTTTATTTAGCGATAGATGCTTTCTCTCCGGGTTCAATCCAGGTGGGAAGCCACCCAGCCGACCGTCAGACCGAGCTGCTTTACTTCAGCCTGATAACGCTCTCGACGATTGGATACGGCGATATAGTGCCGCTTAGCGGGGAAGCCCGTATACTGGCGGCACTAGAGGGAGTGACCGGAGTTCTCTACATTGCGATTACAGTGGCGCTCTTAGTAAGCAGGTTCAGGAACGAGCCTTCAGATTTGCCCGACGTGACTGGCGATAACGGGTCAGCACGACCAAACTCCGGTCACAACTAAGCATGAAAAGAGCTTCTACGGCAACCCCATCTCCGCGATTAGGCGGGTGGCCCGGGCGACCTGTTCACCGACTCTCGAGGGTGGCCGTCCAAGCTTGCTTGGGCAGGGATTTCCTTGGCCGAACGTGTGGAGCATCGCTGGAACGAGCCATAGGGAACACCGCGGCCGTCGTGTCCATTCTCGATACGTCTTCACTACCTGTCGTAGTACCATCCCGACCACAAAACCCTGTCGCGGCGGACACGTCTAACCGCACCATGCAAAACCAAATATCCCAAAAACAAATGCAAGACGGGCCGCCCAAGCACGGCCCCGCCTGGAACAACTAGAACACGCCTTCCACCGCCCTGTTGATCAGGGCTAAGACGTTATCGGTCGCCTGTCCGGCTGCGTAGGTGAAGGTGGCGGACTGATCGGGCAGACTGATCACCTCCGACGCCAACACTGTGCTTTTGCCGGCGACGACGACCTGCACCGAATACGTCCCGCCCGGTATGCTGATCGCCTGCTGCTTGCCGGGGTTTGCCGTTACGGTGAACGTTTTACCATTCTTGACGTTCAATTGCCTCAGCGTCGCCCGCAACTCGGGCGCATCTGCGGCGTTAGCGAAAACAAAACGCGCATTGCCTGCCGTTACCGGCGTCAGGTTATCGTTGAACTGCAGCGGAGTGGGTTTCCCGCCGCTGACTGCGGCCACGAGCGAAACATTGCCCCCAACCGCTAGAGTCACTTGGGTGTCGATGACCACCGGATTGGTGCAGGGGGCCAGCGTGTTGGACTCGCTGATCTCCACATCATAGGTTCCGGCGGAAAAACTGAGCGGCAAGCCGCTGCTGCCGAACGTCAGTCCTCGCGACTGGCAGGACTCGCCGTTCACCAAGACATCGATGGGATAACCGGGATTGAGGGTTTTGCTGATATCCCGTCCCGGAACGCCATTCACGATGTAGAGGTGGGCGTTATCGGCGTCGGCGGCGAAGCCGACTGCGCCCAGCACCAGGCATAAAGCTGCAACTTGCAAAACGACACGTGTGCGATGTTCCATAAGTCTCCTTTGTGTTGTCGGATGGTTCGAACTGATTTGAGGGACAAACTGCTCTGCGCCTACAAAAATTGCGTCAAAGCGGTTCACGATTCACTGCTGAGATCTCAACCGGAAAGCCGTCTGGCTTCGACGGAATCAAACCCTCGACCCAGGCGGAAGTTGTGGTAGTACAATCCACAGCGCAAAACCTTGAGCCGGCAGTTACGTCTAACCGCAGGGAGGAGTTTTCGAATATGAAACGGCTACCTATTTTTTTGCTGTTGCTGTTGGCTGTTCCAGTTCACGCGCAAGACAAGAAGCCCACGACTCTGCGCGAGATATTGCTGGCGGAATTGCAATCGACGCATACGACTGCGGAATGGTTCGTGCCCGCGAACACAGCCGTCAAGGGGCTGACGGCCGAGCAGGCAAACTGGACTGATGGCAAGGGAAATCACTCGGTCGGCCAACTCACCTATCACCTGGTGTTCTGGAATCGGCGGAACCTCGCGAGACTCAAAGGGGAGAGCCTTGAAAAATTCAGCGGAAACAACGACGAAACATTCGACAAATTTGACAGCAAAACCTGGAATGAAACGGTGAAACAGCTCGACGACGTCATGAACGAACTCGAAAAATGGGTGGAAACCGCTGACGAAGAGAAGCTGAAAGAATCCGCCCAGATGTTTACTCACATCAGCACCCACAACGCGTACCACATCGGCCAGATCATCTACGTCCGCAAGGAGCAGGGCTCCTGGGACCCGAAAAACGGTGTGAACTAGAAAAGGCGCTCACAGCCGGAGTTCCTATTATTGACCGCAAGCCGGAGTGAGCAAACTTTTTCCTTGTGTTCGATACCAGACGGTAGTTCTTTCGCGTCTGTGGTATACGTCCTCGTCAGTAAGGTTGAGGGGGAGAGCGGGCCCTGGTTCCTCCCGGTTCGGGGGGGGCGGGGAGGCTCTGGGGTCCGCCTTGCGAACCGCGACTAGGGGGAAGACACTCAACCCCGCACTACCACCAGCCGAAAGGGTGGCCCAGCCTTTCGCGTTCGTTGCGAAAGCTGTGCAGTTCAGTCGGGGAAGAAAAACTGGACCAGTCCCAGCTGCTACTTAGTAGCGGCATTCTCCTCTTGGCCTGGCTTGCCGGCCGAATGCCTCCCACTCCCAGCTAGTATGTCAGTTCGATTGTCATCCTGAGCAAGCGTTCTTCGCGCGGCGAAGGATCTGGGCGAACCGCGCGATGTGTCGCGTTTTTTGCGACACAATAATCGCGCGTTTGGCTCGCTTCCGTATCGACTGACCCACTACCCGGTCCCGGCTTTCCGTGAAATCACAATCTGCCATGTTATAATCTTCCATCTTGGTTGCTGCTATAGCCGACGGAGGATTGTATCGATAAACGCTTTATCCGCACGAACGACCGTATTCGAGCGCGTGAAATCCGAGTCATAGGGGACGAAGGTGAACAGATTGGTGTGATGCCCCCGTACGAAGCGCTCAAACTGGCTCGCGAAAAAAACCTGGACCTGGTTGAGATCTCACCCACTGCGACCCCTCCCGTGTGCCGAATTATGGACTACGGGAAATTTCTCTACCAGCAGGAGAAAAAAGAACGCGAGGCCAAGAAGCACCAGAAGACGATCACGGTCAAGGAAGTCAAATTCCGTATCAACGTGGACGACCACGACTACGAGACCAAGAAGAATCACGTGCTGCGCTTCCTGGACGAAGGCGACAAGGTCAAGGCAACAATTTTTTTCCGCGGACGCGAAATGACCCGCACCAACCTGGGACGCCAGATCCTCGAACGTCTGATCAAAGACGTCGAGAGCCAAAGCATAGTAGAGTTCCGCCCCCGCCAGGAGGGTAACACTTTGCATGCGATCCTGGCGCCTAAGAAGGATACCGGGGCAAAGCCGCACGCCGCGCCGCCAGCCCAGAAAAGCGCGGGGCAGGCGTAGTTGAATTCGAACATTTTGCATTTAGCCTTCAGCCAAAACGGAGTGTTGGCGATGGAGCTAAATGCCAAGTGCTAAATGCTAACTGCTGTTTCTGAGGACTTATGCCAAAGTTGAAAACTCATAAAGGCGCTGCCAAGCGCTTCAAGAAAACTGCCACCGGAAAGGTAAAGCGCGGGCATTCGCATTTGCGCCACATGCTGACCTCCAAGTCTCATAAGCGCAAAAAGAAGCTGGGCCACGCCGTACTGGTCAGCGACGCGGACACCCCCAAAATCAAACGAATGATTCCGTACTAGAGTAAGTTGGTTCACGCGGGCGATTTGGCCGCGTTTTGTGGGCTGCGAATGCTTGTGGTTCCCCGCCCCCGGCGTGTGAAGAGGTGATAAAGACTGTCTCAGTCTCCTACCTCCAGCCGCCGCAAATCGAAATAAAAAAGGAGCAACACCATGCCTCGTGTAAAACGTGGAACCAAACGGCGCGCCAAGCGCAAAAAGATATTAGACCGCGCCAGCGGGTACTTCCTCACAAAATCCAAGCTGTACCGGTCGGCCAAAGAAGCGGTCGAGCGCGGCCTGAAGTTCGCCTACAGCGGACGCAAACAGCGCAAGCGGCAATATCGTTCGTTGTGGATCGTCCGCATTGGCGCCGCCGCCAAGCTGAATGGGATGAGCTACAACACTTTCATCCACGGCCTGAAGAAAGCTGGGGTGGAGTTGGATCGCAAGATCCTTGCGGATCTGGCGGTCAGGGACGCGGCCGCGTTTACCAGCCTTGCCGAGCAGGCGAAGGGCGCTCTCGGCGGGGCGGCGTAGAAAACCAGCCTTTGGCAATTAGCACTTAGCATTTTTCAGAATTGTCATTCCGTGTGGGCGATAGCCAGCGAGGAAGCCGCAGTTTGCCGGTTTGTAAAGAAACTGCAGATCCCTCTCTTGCCCTCACCGCTGCCGCGGCTCGGGCGGCGCTCGGGATGACAGGGTGTTGATATGAGTCCGAAGAAAATATCGGCGTACGCGGTCCCAAAGTTGAAGGATTTCTCAGCGAACTCATTGCGCAAAGCGTTGATTGAGGCAAAGTCCGCGTTCAATGAGGAACTCCTTAGCGCAAACTCCGAGGCAACCTGGAAGGCGTTCCGTGACCGTTGGATGGCGCGCAAGAACGGCATGCTCACCCAGATTAACGATCTATGGCTGAAGGCTGCGCCGAAGGAACGCAAACGCGAGGTCGGGCAGTTAGTCAATGAACTGAAGCAATTTGTAGACCAAGAGATCTCTAAAGCGCGTGTGTTCGTCGACGAAGGCGCTGCGGAGCTTGCGGTCGCGATTGAGCGTATCGACATCACCCTTCCTGGAATTCGACGCCCGCTCGGGGCGGAGCATCCTGTCATCAGGACCATGAATGAGATGGTCCGGGTGTTTCGCAATCTTGGGTATTCGGTGGAGGAGGGTCCCGAGATTGAGACGGATTATTACAACTTCGAGGCGTTGAATTTTCCTCCTAATCATCCGGCGCGGGATACGCAGGATACGCTGTTCATCGCCAATCAGGAGTCGAAGCCGCTGCGGGAGCGGTTGCTGTTGCGCACGCACACTTCTCCGGTGCAGATTCGCACCATGGAAAAGATGAAGCCTCCCTTGCGCGTGGTCTGTCCGGGGAAAGTGCATCGCAATGATGCGCCGGACGCGACGCATTCTCCGATCTTTCATCAGATCGAAGGCCTCGCGGTAGATACGAACATTACGTTTTGTGATTTGAAGGGGACGCTCGATCACGCGATGAAGGAGATGTTTGGATCGAGCGTGAAGACGCGGTTTTATCCTTCGTTCTTTCCTTTCACCGAGCCCAGCGCGGACGTGCAGATCAGTTGCATTTTCTGCGGAGGGCGCGGCTATCGCGATGGCGGTCCTTGCCGGAACTGCAAGGCCAGCGGCTGGATTGAGTTGCTGGGGTGCGGCATGGTGGATCCGAATGTGTATGGGTTCGTCGATTACGATGCGAAGAAGGTCAGCGGGTTTGCGTTCGGCATGGGGGTGGAGCGGATTGCGATTCTGAAGTATGGCGTGGACGATATTCAATTGTTCTTCAACGGCGATGTTAGATTTTTGCAGCAGTTTGCGTAAAAACCTTTTACCACAGAGTCACAGAGACACAGAGAAGCCTTTTTCTTTCTGTGTCTCTGTGACTCCGCAGTAAAGGCCCAGAAGCTGGAGGCTAGGAGCCAGCAGCCAGTCATGAAAATTTCTCCTCAATGGTTGCGTGATTTCGTTGACCTCGACGTCAACTACCATCAGCTTGCTGATGATTTGACGCTGGCCGGGATCGCGGTCGAGTCGGTCAACGGCGAGGGTGATGAGACGATCTTCGAGATGGACATCACTACCAACCGTCCTGACGCGATGAATCATTATGGCGTGGCGCGGGAGTGTTCGGCGATTTATGACCTGCCCTTGAAGGCGATTGATCCTCAACTGCCGGTCGCCTCAGCGGCTCTCAGCGGCACGACTGAAGTCGTGCCCTTCCCAATCGAGATTCAAGATCAGGAAGGTTGTGCGCGGTTCACAGCCCGCATGATTCGGAATGTAACCATTAAACCTTCGCCTGAAAAGATTGCACGGCGGCTCGCGCTGCTGGATCAGCGACCCATCAATAATGCCGTGGACGCCACCAACTACACGCTGTGGGAGATGGGCAAGCCGACGCATGTGTTCGACCTGGATTTGCTCGAAGGCGGGAAGATCGTGGTGCGGCGGGCACGGGACGGAGAAACGCTCAAGACACTCGATGGGATCGAGCGCAAGCTGACCTCTGAGGATCTCGTAGTTGCTGACGCCAGGAAGCCGGTCGGATTGGCCGGAACCATGGGCGGCTTCGACACCATGATTACCGAGAAGACGCGCAACATTCTGATTGAATCGGCGTGGTGGGACCCAGTCACGGTTCGCAAGATGTCTCGACGGCACGGGTTGCACACGGATGCGTCCCATCGCTTTGAGCGCGGCGCTGATTATGAGTCCACTGTGCTTTCGTGTGATCGCGTGGCCGAACTGATTTTGCAGTCGGGTGGCGGTGAACTGGTTGGTGGGCTGGTTGATGTGGTCGCACGGCGGCTCGACCAAGCTCCATTGGCGTTACATCTTTCCGAGGTGCGTCGTATTCTCGGGGAGAAGCTGGAGGCGGCGGAGATATTGCGCATTCTCCGGCGGCTGGGTTTCGAGTTGATCCCGGAACCTGGGGAAGACCTTGAGTTCACGGTGCAGGTTCCGAGCTGGCGGCTGGATGTAGAACGTGAAATTGATGTGATCGAAGAGATCGCTCGCCTGCACGGGTATGACAAGTTCGCTAATACTCTGCCAGCGTATGTTGGCGCGGTCGTCGAACTGCCGGATGCGGAGAAAGAAAAGAAGCTGCGGACTTCTCTGCTGGCTTTGGGTTACGACGAAGCGATTTCGCTGACCTTCATCTCCCATCAGGATGCGGAGCAATTTTCGTCGGTGCCGGTGATTGAGCTGGCGAACCCGCTGAGCGAGGAGGCCTCGGTGATGCGCACCTCGATGGTACCGGGCATGTTGAACATGCTGGCCTACAACCTGAACCGGGGCGCGAACCATGTTCGCTTGTTCGAGGCAGGAAATGTGTTCGAGGCGGCGGGCGAGAAGACGGCGGAATTCAAGCGCGTCTGTATGGGTGCGACAGGCAGTGCTGTGAAAGCTGGCGTGCATCAGGCAGCGAGGCCGATTTCTTTTTTTGATCTCAAGGGGGATGTGGAAACATTGTTGAGCGCCTTCCAGCATGTTGGGCTTGAATACAAGGCCGATGCAGCGGATTATTACCATCCTGGGCGTTCGGCGTGCGCAGTGATGGATGGCGAAGTTGTGGCTCAGTTCGGGCAGATTCATCCGGAGATCGCGGCGGGGCGAAAGCTCAAGCAGGATGTTTTTGTGGCAGAGATCTATTCGGATCGGCTGTTCAAGCGCGGGCTGCGTGCGGTGCGGTATGAGGCGTTGCCACGATATCCGGCGGTGGAGCGCGATTTTTCTTTTATCTTTGACGATGTGGTTGCATTTGCGACGATTGCAAGAACTGTGGCAGGGTTATGGTTGGGCGAGCTGCGGAGTTTCGTTCCGGTAGAGATTTTCCGTGGTGGTTCCATTCCAGCGGGCAAATATTCTTTGCTGCTTCGAGGTACGTTTCAGTCCGGCGAGCGGACTTTGCGCGAGGATGAAGTGGGGCGTTGGTCGGGGGCGATTGTGCGAGCGCTTGAAGGTTTGGGTGGGACTTTGCGGGCTTCGTAGGCGGCGATGAGGTTCGGGTAATTTGGTTGAAATTCCCTTTTACATTATTGCCGATGCCCGCGTCACGGGGTCCTTCGACTACACCATCGCAATCGCTCCGCGATTGCGATGGTTCCGCTCAGGATGACATCTTTAATTGTGTACGTCGGATGGCATCTTTAATTTTTTGCGTCGGATAATTTGTAGCTGTCCCTACGTGTTCTCAATCGATCCTACCTTTCTTGTGCTAGTCTGAGCGCATCATGGCTGATGTGGTTATCCAACCGAAGCATTTTCTCAGCGACAAAGTTGAATGCTTTACCGAGTCCGTCATCCGCGAGATGACGCGGCAGGCCATGCTGCATGGAGCGGTTAACCTGGCGCAGGGCTTCCCGGATTTTCCTGCTCCGGCCGAGATCAAGCGGGCGGCGCAAGAAGCGGTTGCCGCGGACGTCAATCAATACGCGATTACCTGGGGCGCGAAGAATCTGCGGAATGCGATTGCTCGGCAGATGCAGGAATGGCAAGGGATCGCGGTTGATCCGGAGACGCAGATCACGGTGTGTTGTGGCTCGACCGAGGCCATGATTTCGACGCTGCTGGCAGTTTGCAACAAGGGCGACGAAGTGGTGATCTTCGAACCGTTCTACGAGAATTACGGGCCGGATTCGGTGCTGTCCGGCGCGAAGCCGGTATTCGTGAAGCTGCGTCCTCCTGTCACAGTCGACGGTGAATGGGCGTTTGATGAGCGCGAGTTGCGTGCGGCTTTTCATCATCAGACCAAAGCGATCATTCTCAACACGCCCAACAATCCAACTGGCAAAGTTTTCGCACGCCGCGAACTGGAGTTGATTCGCGATCTGTGTGTTGAGTTCAACGTTCTGGCCATCACGGATGAGATTTACGAACACATTCTTTACGACGGCACGCAGCACATTTCAATGGCGAGCCTGGAGGGCATGAACGAGCGGACGGTTACGATTAATGGTTTGTCGAAGAGTTACAGCGTGACCGGGTGGCGGGTGGGGTGGGCGGTTGGACCGCCAGCGATCACAAATGCGATTCGCAAAGTTCATGATTTTCTCACCGTGGGTGCTCCGGCTCCTCTGCAGGAGGCGGGCGCGGCTGCTCTGGGTTTGCCGCGTGCTTACTACGAAAATCTCGCTCATGGATACTGTGCGCGTCGGGATCGGCTCATGCCGGCTTTGGAGGAGGCTGGATTCCGGTGCTTTCGACCGCGTGGGGCGTACTACGTGATGACGGACATCAGCGCGTTTGGGTTCGACGACGATGTCGCGTTCACGAAATATCTCGTGAAAGAAATTGGTGTGGCCGCGGTTCCGGGATCGAGCTTCTACAACGATCCACGGGATGGGGCGAAGCAGGTGCGGTTCGCGTTTTGCAAAAAGGACGCGACTCTCGATGAGGCTGGACGACGGTTGAGGAAATTGCGCCCGGCCTAGCCGAGCTTCGCTCGTCTCGAACAGCCGGGGGCGGCTGTTCCCACGTGAGCAATGGCGGCTTCATCTATGTGATCCATCCACAGGGTTGTGCGGTATACTGCGCTGAAGATCGAAAATCTTTGTGGGGAAGAAGTGCAATCATGGTGGTGAGAATGGCTGAAGAAGTATCCGCGCAGGTTCCGTCTGATGATTTTCACGCGCTCGAACAGAAAGTCTATCGCACAATTGAGATGTATAAGGCAGCGCGGGAGGCGCGAGCGGCATCGGAACGCGATGCGCAGCGACTGCGTGAGCAGTTGGAAGAACGCGAAGAAGAAGTCGAAGGCCTTCGCCGCGAAATGGTGCAGCTACGGCGGGAGCGCGAAGAGATTCGCGGCCGGGTGGAGAAAATGTTGCAGCAGATCGACACTCTGGCGGAAGAGCAGGCAGCGAGCTGATCGGCGCTCTGGCTAAGGTTTGACGGGACGGTTCACAGGAATGGAATAACTTATGGCGAGCGGTATCAGGCAGCCTGGGGCGAAGAACGCTGGTGAGAACAGCGTGCGCGTGGAGATCTTCGATCAGGCTTACAATTTGCGCGGGTCGGATGCGGAGTACATCCTGAAGCTGGCCGAGTACGTGGATGCCAAGATGCGGGCGGTGGCGGAGCAGACCCACACCGTGGACACGGCGCGCCTGGCGGTGCTGGCTGCGCTGAATATCGCCGATGAATATCATTTATTGAAGCGGAACCAGGATGTTGGCGCGGTGGACTATTTGAAGCGGGCACATCATCTGGCGGATGCTTTGGATGAAGTGCTGGAAGAGAAGCGGCGAGCGGGGTAGTGTTTTCGAGTTTCGCTCGACGGACAGCCGGGGGCGGCTGTCGCACGTGGTTTCCGGATTATCCCCTTACGAAAGTTGCTGGCAAATCGAGTGCCAACTATTTGTGCACTGCCCCTTGCGAATCGGGCGGGATTTGCCTAGGATTCGGAATGAAAGCCGACCTGCGAAGTTGGTGATGGTGGTAACCGATTTTTGAACCAACACCGAATGAACGGGGGCCTGACTCGTACAATTAGATCCGGTGTGCGATGCTCCGCCACGCGGAGATGCCTAAAGGGTCGCGGCGGGTTCCCACTGTCTAACGACGGGTTCATTCTCGGCCTACCACACGGCTAGGTGGGTCGGCTTGCTTCTTCTTGTGGTTCCTTCCCTGCTACACTAGCGGCTACTAATCTCAAATGCTCTGCATCTAACAAACAGTGTTCCCACGACTCTTTCATACTGGCAACTTCAGTTTGCCGACCTACGGACTTCTTGTGTCGTTGGGCGTTCTGATCGGATTGTGGATCAGCGTGCGCAATTCGGAGAAGCAGGGGATCGATGGGGACGACGCGTGGAATCTGGGCATCCTGGTGGTGCTGTGCGGAATTCTGGGCGCGAAGATTCTTTACATTGTGAACGACTGGACCTACTACAGCGCTCACGTGGGAGAGATTTTCAGCTTTGCCACGCTGCAGGCTGGTGGAGTGTTTTCCGGTGGGTTGATCGGCGGTTTTTTGGCGGCGGCCTGGTATGTCCGGAAGCATCGCATGCCGGCGCTGGCCACTTGTGATGCTTTCGCGCCGGGATTGGCTTTTGGGCACGCGCTCGGACGCGTGGGTTGTTTCGCCGCAGGCTGCTGTTATGGCAAACCGACCAATCACTTCTGGGGCGTGACGTTTACCAGTCCCATAGCGCAGGCTTGGGTTGGTACGCCGCTGGGAGTTGCGCTTGAGCCCACGCAGCTTTTCGAGGCGGCGGTCGAACTGGCGAATTTCTTTATTTTGATGTGGCTGCTGAAGCGGAAGAAGTTCGATGGGCAAGTGGTCGCGGCTTATTTCATCCTTTATGGTGTGGCGCGCTATTTCCTCGAGTTCCTGCGCGACGACCCGGGACGGGGATCAGTGTTTGGCGGGATCATGACCGGAACCCAATTGATCGCGATTGGATTGGTCGTGTTGGGTGGGCTAATCTGGTGGCTGCGGCCGGGGTTTAAGGCGGTTCCGGCGCAGGCTGCTCGGTAAATCTCTTTTCACCACAGAGACGCAGAGACACAGAGAAGACATTTGCTTTTCGAATCTTTGCGCCGGTGATCGACGGTCGCGGTATTCTTGGCGTGCACTACTTTCGCTGCGCTTGGACAATTTCCCTAAAACTCTGGTTGCGACGAACGAGGATGCGGGCAAGCGGCTGGACCAATTCCTGGTCAGCCAGCTTGCCGGCACCAGTCGGGCTCGCGTCCAACAATTGATCAACGAAGAGAAAGTGCTGGTCAATGGTGATCTGGCGAAGGCCTCTCTACGCTTGCGAGGAGGAGAACGGATTGCGATTCTCGGTGAGGTGAAATCTGCTCCTCTGCGGGCGATGGCTGAGGAAATCCCGCTGGACATTGTTTACGAGGACGAGGACTTGGCGGTGGTGAACAAGGCGGCTGGGATGATGGTGCATGCTGGCGCGGGTGCCACCGAGGACGAGCGTAATCGCGGGACACTGGTGAATGCGTTGCTGCATCGGTTTGGGGAACTCTCGGGGGTGGGTGGAGAGTTGCGACCAGGAATTGTGCACCGTCTGGACAAGGCCACAAGCGGGCTCATCGTGGTGGCGAAGAACGACGAGGCGCATCGCAAGCTGGCGGCTCAGTTCGCACGGCGTGTGGTCAAGAAAACATATATCGCGTTGGTACACGGATGGGTCAAGCAGGACCGTGGGACGATCAGCAGCAGCATCAGCCGCGACCGGGTGCGGCGGACCCGCATGACGACCAACCGTTCCGGAGGGAGAGAAGCGATCACGCACTACACCGTGCAAAAGCGGATTGATTCAAAGTACGGAAAGTTCACATTGCTGGAACTGCGGATCGATACCGGGCGGACGCACCAGATCCGGGTGCATCTGGCTTCGCTGCGACATGCCGTCGTGGGCGACGCACTATATGGGGCGCCACGCGAGATGAGCGCGAAAAACGAAGCGGGCATTTCTCTGCCGAGAAATTATCTTCACGCGACGGCGTTGCGGTTCCAGCATCCCCGGACCGGCGTGGCTCTGTCATTTGAGCGGCCGTTGCCGGAAGAGCTGAAAGGTTTTCTGGAGAAGATCGGAGCGATGTGAAGCAGGGACGGCCGACGCTCTACTATCGTTCGAAGTGGAAAATGTCCAGCACCAGATACGTGCTGGGATTCACGAGCGCTACGTGGCCGCCGATCACAAAGTGCTGGTAGCCCTCTGGGGGCGGAGGCAAACGCTGCTCCAGATCCTGGGGACACGGCACCATCATTCCGCGCAATCCCGGGGGCAGCGTCCCGCGCACTCGTAACTGCTTTTCGAGTCCTGGAGGAAGCTGATCTCTTTTGGCCAGCCCGGGAGGCAGACGATCGCCTTGGTCGTAATACCATCCTCGCATCTGGTCGCGGTCGTGCTCGCTGTAGTAGTGCTTCCCTTGGTCATCGTCATCGTCGCCGTCGTGTTTGCCATGGCCGTGTTTGTCCGCCAACGCCGAACCAGTCAGGGCGAAGCTTATTGCCAGGCAGACGTGCAGCCATCGTCTTGATCGCATGACTTCGAGCCTAGTGAACTGAGCGAACATGGGCAAATTACCAACGTTGTTGACCCCGGAGGAGCAAGGCTCTGTCCAATCGAGCGGCGCTCGTTGAATTTCGTTTACAATCAGCAACCATACCTACTAAAACGATTTAAGGAGCAAGTCTTGAAGAATCGGATGGCGGTTCTCGTATTGCTGGTTGAATGCTTTTCCCTGTTGGCCGTGTGTGCGGCACAGACGATCCAAGTCGACATAACGCCCGCGCACTCGACGAATCGATTCGCGCCCAACCAAACGCTTGGTGCGGGGGTTGATCGTATCCCGGCAGCCGCGATCGACCATGACTTGCTTCAGCCTACTCTGGACAAGGTGTTTGCTTCGGGCTGGCAGCCGGTGACCTATCGCCAGAATACTGAACTTGCGATGGAGGCCTGGCACTGGAATCCGCAGGGAACCTGGAGCGATCCCAGTGGAAAGGGTTACTTCACAGGTTCCGCCACCCCGACCGAGACCATTCGCTACTCCTACGGATATTCGCTGCCTCACCGCGGGACCACGCGCAACGACGGAACTGGCAACGCTGGTTTCTCGCGGCTTACGGATGGCGATCTGAATACTTATTGGAAAAGCAGTCCGTACCTGACCCAACGTTTTACTGGTGAAAGCGACTCTCTCCATCCGCAGTGGGTGATTCTAGACCTCACGCAAAATCAAATGGTGGACAGTATTCGCATAGCATGGGCGAACCCATACGCGACTCATTACGTGGTGCAGTATTGGACAGGCGACGATCCCATCAAGGCTCAAACCAAAGGCGTGTGGGAGACTTTTCCGCATGGCACGATTACGAACGGGAAAGGCGGAACTGAAACCATCCGATTGTCCGACGGCCCAATGCCCATCCATTTCGTGCGCATCCTGATGACCGAGTCATCGAATACCTGCGACTCCCACCAATCCGCCGATCCGAAACTCGCCGACCCGAGAAACTGTGTGGGCTACGCGATCAGCGAGCTCTATCTCGGCACGACGACGGCCGACGGAGCCTTCCACGATATTCTCCGGCACACGCCAGACCAGGAACAGACAGCGACTTACTGTTCTTCGGTGGATCCGTGGCATGAGCCTTCTGATCTGCTGACTACACTGCAGGCACAGGTGGGATTCGACATCTTCTACACTAGCGGAGTCACGCGGGGGCTGCCAGCGATGATGCCAGTCGCGCTTCTTTATGACACTCCTGAGAACGCCGTTGCGGAGATCGAATACCTGAGGAATCGTAACTATCCCATTTCGTACGTTGAAATGGGCGAAGAGTCGGACGGGCAATTCATGGTGCCGGAGGACTATGGTGCGCTCTACCTGCAGTGGGCAACGGCTTTGCACCGTGTTGACCCTGGCCTAAAGCTGGGCGGGCCATCCTTCCAGGGAGTGAATAAGGATATTGAAGTATGGCCTGATGCGAACGGCAAGGTCTCGTGGCTGGGACGATTTCTGGATTACCTGAGACAACATGGGCGCATGAGCGATCTCGCATTCTTCTCCTTCGAGCACTATCCCTATGACGGTTGCAAGACCCCATGGGGCACCCTTTATGACGAGCCAGACCTGGTCAACCACATCATGCAAGTCTGGCGGGAGGACGGGGTGCCGGCGAATCTTCCCGTTTTTATCACCGAGTCGAACCTTTCGTCCGCTGCGAGCGAAACCTACATGGACATGTTCGCGGGGGTGTGGCTGGCTGATTACATCGGATCCTTCCTGAACTCGGGCGGGAACGGGGTTTACTACTTTCACTATTTGCCACTGCAGATGGAACATGGCTGCAACGATTCGCCCGGAACGTTTGGCATGTTTACGGTCGATATCAACTACCAGATTCAACAGCCTCTGTCTCAATTCTTTGTCTCGCAGCAGATCAATCTCGAATGGGTGCAGCCGGGCTCGGGGGAGCACCAGGTGTTTCCCGCAAAAGGTGACGTCGATGATGGCGCGGGTCATGCGCTGGTAACGGCTTACGCGGTGAAACGTCCGGACGGGCAATGGTCGGTCATGGCGGTCAATCGAGATCAGCAAAATGCACACCGCGTGCGAATCCTGTTTCAGGATCAAGCGTCGCAGGGGACAAGCTTTTTATCCGGTCCGGTTGAGATCTCGACCTTTGGAAGAAATCAATATCAATGGCATCCTGCAGAGACCCGCTTTATGGCGCATTCGGAACACGCAGGGGAGTTGCCTGTGGTGGCGACCACGAAGGGCACGGCGGATCCGGACGGACCCGTCATGCACTCCAAGCAAACTGGCGGAAAGGATGCGTTGTACGATTTGCCGGCAGCGTCGGTCGTGGTGATTCGGGGCAAGATCGGGGGAAAATAGACGTCGTGGTGACAATCTCGAGGCGGCGCGTACGGGGCCAATGTACGTTAGTGCGAAATCCGGCAGCGGCTGGAGTGTTTGATTTGCGGCTATAATTGGGGAAACTCATGAAGGTCCGCACCGCCATTCTATTTCTCGGCGTTTTATTTCTGGGTAGCTTTGGCCTGCTTGTGCTGGAGGCGCAGGACGCGGGGCAAGCAGAACTGCCTTCGGCGCCCTCCGCGTCCCAACCGAGCAAGTCGCAGAAGACTGCACCGGCTGTGCAACAGACCGCTCCACCACCGCAACAAACGGCTCAGCAATCGCAAGCGCCAGCCGACCCTACCAAGCCTGTCGCAGTCCCGCCTGCGGGAGACGTTGGACAGAACCAAGCCCCAAAAGCGGGGACACCTTCGACCTCGTCCTTACCTGCCGCAGGCAGCCCATCGGAAGATGACTCGCTCACGACGATTCGCCACACCGTAAACGAGGTGAACGTCGTTTTCACGGTTACCGATAAACACGGACGTTATGTCAGAGATTTGAAAAAAGAAGATTTCAAGGTGGTGGATGACAATAAGCCGGCATCGGATATCCGCAGCTTTCACGCGGAAACCAATCTGCCTCTGGAGGTTGGTCTGCTGGTCGACGCCAGCAATTCGGTGCGCGACCGTTTCAAGTTCGAGCAGGAGGCGGCCACGGAATTTCTGAATCAAACCATACGTCCCAGGTACGACGAGGCTTTCGTCATAGGCTTCGATGTGACTCCGGAAGTCACGCAGGATTTCACCGACAACACGGAAAAGCTCTCGATCGGAGTGCGCTCGCTGCGCCCGGGCGGCGGCACAGCAATGTACGACGCGCTGTATTTCGCCTGCCGTGACAAGCTCATGAAAGCGCAGCACAACGGGCCGGTACGCCGGGCGATCATTCTGCTGAGCGACGGTGATGACAACCAGAGTCACGTCACGCGCGAGGAAGCCATCGAGATGGCGCAACGCGCCGACGTGATTGTCTACACCATCAGCACCAACCTCAGCGGCGCGGGCCATCACGGCGATAAAGTACTGGAACGCATTGCCGACGCGACCGGCGGACGGGCCTACGTTCCCTTCCAGATCAACGAAGTGGCGAACGCATTCGCTGCGATTCAGGAAGAACTGCGCAGCCAATATGCGATAGCGTATAAACCTGCCGACTTCATCGCCGACGGACGCTATCGCAGCGTCGACATCCAGCCCGTGGGTCAAAAAGGGCTCCGAGTACGCAGCCGACACGGGTATTACGCGCCCTCGCAATAGGCCATCGCATGGCGGGATACTCCGGCACTCCCTTGCCCCAAAAGCTCGGCATCCAACTACAATTCCGCGTGGCGTTGCACGATGTGCCGCCGGATGTGCAGGCTGAGTTGAAGAGTGTGCTGGCCAGTTGTAACGTCGCCAAGGGTGGGCCGATTGATTTCGCGATGATTTTTACGAGGACCGCCGGCGAGTTGAAAAAACACTTCCCGCGCTTCGCGAAGCAACTGGCTCCTGCCGGGATGTTGTGGGTAAGTTGGCCGAAGAAGGCATCCGGTGTTGCTACCGGCCTCAACGAGAATGAGGTGCGAAAGATCGGGTTAGAGGCGGGACTTGTGGACGTGAAAGTGTGCGCGGTGAATGAAGTTTGGTCGGGACTGAAGTTCGTGATCAGGGTGAAGGATCGGAAGAAGAATAACTAGGAACCCTCCCCGTTTGGGCGAGTCGCCTGTCGCCACACGCGCCTCAGTCGCGTTTGGGAATTGCGTAGTATCCGGCGCGGGATTGGATTTTGTAGTCTTTGTTGGTGGCGTGGATTTCAATCTTGCGGAAGGTGCCGTCCAGAACCGCATTGGTGGGCGTGTAGCCGATGTTGTACTGGCTGCGCAGTTCGTTGGCGATCTGATCGAAGCCCTCTTTCAGCTTTTCATATTTGTTTCCGACGTCAATGACACGGCCCCCAGTTTCCTGAGTCATCTTCCTCATTTCACCCTCACCCGAGTAGCCTCCGAAACCGCCGTAAAAGCCGCGGTCTGCACAAAGCAACACGTAGACGATGCTGTCGGACTTCTGGGCCGCTTCGATGGCGTCTTTGATCTTGAGCTGGCTGCCTTCATCCTGGCCATCGGTGAGCAGGATCATGGCCTTGCGTCCGACTTGCTGGGCTAATTCGTCGTGCGATGCCAGGTATACGGCGTCATAGAGCAATGTGCCGCGGGGTGCGCCCTGGGTAGGAACCGTACCTCCACCAAGACCCGGGATGCCGGTGCCGCTTCCGCCAGCCGTGTTGATGCGGGCGCTGTTTAGAGCGGCTTTCAGCAAACGCGTGGAACTGGTGAAATCCTGCAATAGTTCAACGTTCACATCGAAGTCGATGACGAAGGCCAGGTCCTTTTCGCGCAGAATCTGATTGAGAAACTCGCCACCCACTTGCTTTTCCATGTCAAGTACGCGGGCCTGGCTGCCACTGGAATCGATCAAGATGCCGAGCGTAAGCGGGAGGTTCGACTCGGCCGCAAAATACTTGATGGTTTGCGGCTTGCCGTCTTCCAGAATCTGAAAATCATTCTTGGTGAGGCTGGGTATCAGCGCTCCTTTTTTGTCCTTGACATTGAAGAAGAGCTGGACAACATTGACGTTAACCTTCAGCGTCGCAGCCGACTGATCCTGGTCTTGATCCTGGCGGTTCTGGTCGGGCCTGTTATCGGGCGAAGAAGCGGGTTGCTGGGCGTTGGCGGCTGAAGAAGCCGCGACGAGAAGACCGAGGAGCAGGGCGCGCCAGAACGGTAGTGAGCAGGCTTTGGACATGAAAGTATTCTCTCGGTATTTTTGTTAGTCTATCCTTTTAGCATTAGATGCACCAATTGACGAGTCTTGGCATCCGAATTAGTGGCGGTTTGCCGTGAGGCGGAGGGTTTCCACAGTGCTTCGAACAACGGGTATCCGGTGGGCAGCAGGGATGGCAACCTTCTTGTTTTTCCTCACATTAGGGGTCGCGGCGGCTCAGCAGCCGGCGCAGCCTAAACAGGACATTCCCGACGCACCTTCGGCCAGCCGCCCTCCCCAGCCGTTTCCTAGCGCTCCACCAGTCGAACCCCAGGGCCAGCCTCCCAGCGAGGAACCCACGGCAGAGCAGCCACCTTCAGGAAACGAAGCGCCACCGACGTCCACCAAACCGGCTCCAGCCCCCGCAGAGGACGCGTCGAACCCACCTCCGCATCCACTTGAAGTAAAGACGGTTCCGGAGGGTAGCGTGGCGCCCGACGCAGGCAGCCCACAGGACGAACTGTACAAACTTTCGGTGAACGTCAACGAAGTAATCGTGCCGGTGAGGGTAACAGACGATTCCGGGCGTCTGGTCAACGGACTACTGCCGAAAGACTTCTCCGTGTTCGAGGATGGCAACAAGCGCGTGCTGAACTTCTTTACCAGTGATCCTCTGGCGATTTCCGCGGCGGTAATCTTTGATTTGGGTATGCCCGACGTAAACGTACAGAAGGTCAATCAAACCTTTGGGGCTTTGGAGGGAGCGTTCAGCCAGTTTGACGAAGTCGCGATTTACAGCTACAGCACAACGGTCGGGAGGATGGCCGACTTCGGCGCCGTGGGCAAGAGATTGGACGGAGTGCTAAACCAGATGAAAACCTACCACGGCGAGAATAACGGAGTCCCCGTGCTGGGCGGACCTTTGGGCCCCGGAGGACCGTCGATCAATAACGTTCCAGTTGACCGCAGCATTCCCCCCGCTATTTCGCCTGCAAAGCAGGCTCGCGTACTCAACGACGCCATTTTGACTGCGGCGATGGATCTGGGTGCGCGCCAGAAGGGACGCCGTAAAATCATATTCGTCATCAGTGACGGCCGTGAATACCGCAGCAATGCCAGCTATAGCGATGTATTGAAGGTGCTGCTTTCAAACGGGATTCTGGTTTACGGGATTGGCGTGGGCGGTTCGGCGATACCGGGCTACAAGCAGGTGGAAAAGTTGCACATCCCGGGGCAAGCCTATGGCAACATTTTGCCAAGGTACGCGAACGCAACCGGCGGCGAGATTCTAAGCGAGTATTCCAAGGATGCCATCGAAAACGCGTACCAGCGCGCCATTGGCGATGCCCGCAATCAGTACACTTTGGGCTACGCCAGCACTGCTACTCCCAGTAGTACCTATCGGGAGATCGAAATCAAAGTTGGTCGTCCGGGCTGTAAATCATCCGACCTGCGTCCCTGCGTGCTGGTATTTGCAAAGGCCGGATATTATCCTTTGCCAGTGAGCCGTTGATTTGCCTGGTGTTCTGCTTTCCTGACTACGCTTACGAATGCACCCATTTGACGGACGACTATCCGGGGAAGATAACTTGGCCCGTCCGTCGGGAGGAAGTTTATGGGTCACACTCGCCGATTATCCAGCAAACCCTCCAAGCTTTCCGAATCCTGCAATCGACGGCTGAATGCCTATGCTCTTGCCGCGACTGCAGCCGGCTTGGGTCTGTTTACACTGGCGCCCCGAGCCGACGCGAAGATCGTTTATACTCCGGCCAACTTGCCGCTCATGAACCAGCAGCAAGTCTTCTTCGATCTCAACCATGACGGCATCAACGATTTCTCGTTCTACGGTCAGTCTATTTCGCGAAGGTCGGTCTCGACTTTCTTTTTCCGCTTGACGCTTTCGCCAGCTCAGCAGGGAAACGCGATTTGGGGAGTCGAGAGTCACGAACATGCTTCCTGTGCGGCTGCTCTGCCCCGCGGCACTCGGGTCGGATCTAAAAGGCCATTTCAACCGAATCGCGTTGTTCTATTTGATTCGAGTGGCGGACCTAATGGTGGTACAGCTTACTGCCCATGGGGCGGGAAAATAGGAACGGCCTATGTGGGCCTGAAGTTCAGCATTAAGGGACAAACCCATTTCGGCTGGGCCCGGGTTAAGATTGCTTCAATGTACCCGTACAAAGTTTCCCTGACTGGCTACGCTTACGAGACCATCCCGAATAAGGCAATTATTACGGGCGCGACGAAGGGGCAAGACGATGGCACCGTTGGCCAGCCTGCTCCGGCTGCGCTAAGCGGACCGATGCCTCCACCGGTCACGCTTGGCTTACTAGCGCTGGGATCACCCGCGCTCTCTATTTGGCGTCGGTGGGACTCAGCCTAGCCTACCCCGAGGACAATTAGTAACCAGGGTAACCTGCCGGTAGAGTCCTGCTCTGTGGTATAAAACCAGCAGTACCAAGCCAATACTACAGGTGGAGGCGCTCCGGACTTTTAGCGCCTGCCGCGTGTCTAGAGGAAAGTCTTTGAGTTTCATCAACTTTGCAGCCCGCGAGATTAATTGCAAGATCGTGTACTACGGAGCTGGGCTGGGTGGAAAAACCACGAATCTCCAGTACATCTTCCAGAAAACTGCTGAACAGCAGAAGGGGAAGATGATTTCGCTGGCTACGGAGACGGATCGAACCTTATTCTTCGACTTCCTGCCTCTGGACCTGGGCTCGGTGCGCGGGTTCAAGACCCGTATCCATCTGTACACCGTTCCCGGGCAGGTTTTCTACGACGCGAGCCGGAAGTTGATCCTGCGTGGAGTGGACGGGATTGTGTTTGTCGCCGATTCTCAGCAAGAGCGTATGGACGCCAACGTTGAGGCGCTGGACAATCTGATGGACAACCTCAAAGAACATGGCTACGACTTCAAGAAGATTCCGTATGTGCTGCAGTTGAACAAACGCGACCTACCCAACATCCTGCCGGTGGATGCTCTAGCCAAAGAGTTGCGACGAAAAGACGAGCCTGTGATGGAAGCGATCGCCTTCCAAGGGAACGGCGTTTTTGAAACCTTGAAAGAGATCGCGCGGCAGGTTCTGCTGGAATTGAAGCAGGGTGGTTAGGAAGAAGATCGGCTTCAGGCTTTCACTTAACAAAATTGGGCAAGAAAAAAGCGCCGCGGGTTAGCGGCGCTCTTTCCTTGTCCGGACGTAAAGCAAAACTACTTCGTGTCAGCAGTTGGCGTCGCCCCGAATTCGCGGCGCCCAATCGTGCGCGCAGTACGTGCCGCCATGGGAGGAATTCCAGCCGCCGCGCCGTAACGCTCCATGAGCATGGGCACCATTGCGCCTTCGGCTTCTTTCACGAACGTCAGAGCACCTTCTGCAGCCATATCGACGCGAATGAAATCCCCTAGTCTGACCTGGCCGGTAGCCACCAGATTGGCCAAGGGGAACACCAGGTGACGTTCAATCGCCCGCTTCAGATGCCGCGCACCGTATTTTGGATCCGTGCCCTCATGCAGCAGGAAACTCTTCACCTTCTCGGTGCAGTTAAAGACAAACTGGTTTGCGGCCGAGGCCATCAGAATACGCTGCTGCACCATGCCAAGCTCGATGTCGAGGATTCGCTCGAGGTGCTCCGGCCGGAGAGTTTTGAAAACCACCACTTTGTCGATCCGGTTCATGAACTCAGGCGTGAACTTGCGCCGGGCCGCGTCGACCGCGGTGCGATCGATCTTGTCATCCAGACTCGAGTCCACAAGCTTTGGCTTGTGGGTAAAGCCCATGCCCCCGTCAACCAGGTTGCTCATCTCACTGGTCCCCAGGTTCGAGGTCAGAATAATGATGCATTGCGAGAGATCGACGCGGCGATTGTCGCCCAGAGTCAAGGTTGCCTTGTCCAGAATGCCCAGCAGCAACTGCCAGAGCGCATCGGAAGCTTTCTCGATTTCGTCGAACAACAGGATCGACAGCTTGAGCTTCTCCGTATGCCACTGGTTGAGCGCTTCCTGGGTAAGGAGCGGATGAGTCTCGCGGTGCCCCAGGTATCCGGGCGGCGAACCGATCAGCTTCGCGATCTCATGGGAGTGCTGGAATTCCGCACAGTCAATCTTGATGCATGCCCGCGCATCGCCGAACAAAGTCTCGGACATGGCCTCGACAACCCGGGTTTTTCCCGAGCCCGTGGGTCCAAGAAACAGGAGATTGCCGACCGGACGTCCGGGAGGATTCAACCCCGCCAGAAACATCTGGTAGATTTCAACCACCTTTTCAAGCGCGGCATCCTGGCCGACGATCTTGCGCCGCAAGGTGTTGTCAAAATCTCGGGCATCGTTACTTCGGCGAGTCGGATCAAGCATTGTGTTAAGGACGTTTTTCATTCCGGGCATTTCCCTTTCCTGGCCTTCCGTTGATCCTGGGAGAGTGCGTCGTTCTGCCTGACTCGGGAGCGACAAATTCTGTCACTCTCTGAGCTGTTTGTCGAGACCCCTCACTCACCGCAACGTCCTCTAGTGCAAATGACTCGCCATCCCAAGGAGACAGCCAATGGCTTATTCCTTCGTTACTTAGATGCTTATTTCTGCCCATTGGAACGCCTGCGTGGCACGGGGAAATCATGTAAAGGGAAATAGTTTGCGCACGCAGGAATTTCCCTGGCATGGGGAGCGGCTCGGAATCTACCTTTGTGGCCTTGGCCCGACGTAACTAGCACAGGGATTGGCTGCCCCGCTAGCATCCGGAGAAAGCGCCACACGCGTTTTCACGGAGAAAAACTTGCGCCGCTCTAGCTCAATTCTGATCATAATTTTGTCTTGTCTGGCTCTGGGATTCGTCTCATGGAGGTTGGCGTTCGAACTACCGGCAGCGGCCGCCCAGGCCGGGCAAAGCCCCGAACTCATGCGAACCTCGAACCCGGTGCCGCATGTAACCAAGCCCGGAGAACCACCGGCCCTGGTGACGAGCATTGCTCCCCCGGGTAGCGCCATGTATGTGGCGAAGCGCGGAGACACGGTGGCGTTGGTCGCCCATCGCTTTCTGTCGCAGACCTCCTACCTGACTTCGAGCGAACTGGCCGATGCCATCCGCAAGGCAAATGGGGATCCCCAAGGAACGTATCTGAAGTCCGGCCAGGAGTTAATTGTGCCGGGAATTCTGCCCGCACCGATCGTGGAAAAAACCATTCCTGTGCCTCGCGATTTTGAGGTCCGTGCGGTGTATTTGACCGGAGTGATGGCGGCCAGCGATCGCGGCCTCCGCATCATTCGCCGCTGGCGCGAGTTGGGCGGGAATGCGGTGGTTTTCGATGTAAAAGATAGCGATGGAAGCGTCAATATCCCATTCGATCATCCGCTAGCGGGCGGGCACCATATTGCGATTCATGACCTGCCCAAGTTCACCCATTTTCTGCATTCGCAGGGCATGCATGCCATTGCGCGAGTGGCCATCTTCCGCGACGAGCGACTAGTGGTTACGCATCCTGAGCTGGCGGTGAAGTCCCACAAAACTGGCCAACCATGGCGCGAAAACGGGAAGCTGGTATGGACCGATCCCTCGCAACCCAAGGTTCAGGAATACGATATTGCCCTGGCAAAGAAAGCTGCCGAGTCCGGAGTGGATGAGGTTCAATTCGACTACGTACGTTTCCCGGCTGAGGGGGATCAGAAAGACGCAAGTTTCGTGTTTCAGACGGAGCATCCCACGTGGCATCGTTCAGATGTGATCGCTGATTTCCTTAAACATGCTTATGCCGAACTGCATCCCACAGGCGTGCTGCTTTCGCTGGACGTATTTGGAATTATGGCCTGGCAGCGGCCCGTCGACCTGGCGCACACCGGTCAGGATATTGTGCAGATGGCAAAGTATTGCGACGTGGTTTCGCCAATGATCTATCCTTCGCACTTCTTCGGCATGGATGGAATCGCACATCCGGGTGACGCGCCTGAGCATTTTATCGGGGAATCCATGAAACGCTTTGAGCTCATTACCAAGGGCAGCGATGTTGTTATACGTCCTTGGTTGCAGGCCTTCCGTTGGCGCACCAAGACCTACTCGCCGGAGTACATCGAAGTCCAGGTGAAGACGGCAAAAGACACGGGCGGAATCGGCTTTCTCTTCTGGAATGCTGCCAACGATTACAGCAAACCCTACGCCGCAATGCCCGAGATGCGGGCGGCCAAAGGGCAGTATTTCCGCGGGGATGAACTCCCGAATCCAGTCCAAGCTGGGCTGACGGCACCGGGCGCAGCGGCTGCAGCGGACAGGTCAGGAACCGACAAATAACAAATTTGCAAATTGAAGATTCACTGCGCCGAACTGAGTCATCACTCTCGGCGCCAGATCGAGAGTCCGGGAGCGCCAATCGCCAGTAAGCCCAGAGCCGGCGGCTCAGGCTCGTGAGGTACCAGGGCGGCTTCTGCTGGATTTACGCTGCTCGCGTTAGGTCCGCTCGTCTTACCTGCAACAATCGGCTTACCTGGGATGGTTTCATAGGCATAGCCGGTGAGAACAGCAGTAATGGAAAGGCCTTGCTCGGTGACGTTGAGCCGCGCCCACCCGTAGTGAAATTTCCCATCGATCTTAAACTTCAGGCCGAGATAACGGTTCTTAACCTTAGTCCAATGACCATAGTAGTAGTAACCGAAATCTACATCCCAATGGACATAGGACATGGTCTTAGCCGAGAAGCGCAGTCCTGTGCCGATGCGAGCACCGCTTTTAAGTGCAAGAGCATAAGGGTGAGGCTTCGCAGGGCCTCGCACACCATTGCCCATAGCGGGTTTAGCCGAAAGGGTGGCAAAACCAAAAGCGCTGTAGTGCTTGAGCCTGTCCTCAAAAGCAAAGTCTGTCACGCCGTCGTGGTTGAGATCGAGGTTGAAGTGCTGGCCTGGCCCGATTCTTACGTTGGCGGGTGTGTAGACGATCTTCGCCTCAACGGGTGGTGTCAAAGCCAGAAAGCTCACTCCTGCCGCACCGGCGACAAGGGCGTACGAGTTGAGCCGCTGATGGACTGAATTGGCAAAGTTGCAAGGTGTCCGAGAAAGCTGGGCTGAGCGTTTCATAAGCTCTCCTCTTGAGATAACGTTTTCAAAAGCGTGTGCTTTCCGATTGCTCCCGCCGCCAGACGGACAGTACAGGTGCTCCTGTGGCTAACAAACCCAGACTGGTTGGTTGATGTGCGGGTGCGCGGAGAGCCGCCGGACTTGGTTGTGCGACGCTGCTCAAGTCCACCGGCCCCTTTGTCTCCCCCGTGATGATCGGCTTGTTCGGGATCGTCTCGTAGGCGTAGCCGGTGAGAACCGCACTGATTTTGTTGTTCGCCGAGTTGCAGCTAACGCTCAGCCTGGCCCAGCCGAAATGAGTTTCTTTCTTAATGACAAACCTCAGACCGAGATACCGATTCTTCACGTTGCTCCAGTTTCCGAAGCATCTTTCGGCCGCGTCAGCGGAGACCATGGAAATGGAGTGCAGAGAAATGAAACGCGCCTTTGACCCCACCCTAGTCCCAGCCTTGAGGGCTAAAGCGCGGTCGTATACGGCTTCTCCGTCGACCGCGTTCTTAGCTTGTGCACTGATTACGTTCAAGAACCCCTGCTCACTGCCTTCGAAGGTGTTGGAGTAATTCTGGAAACTGAAATCGGCTATTCCGTCGTGGTTCAGATCGAGTGGGATCGTTTGACCGCTCTCGATCAGTTTGTGGGCTGGGGTGTAGACGATTTTCGCCTCGGCTGACTGAGACAATGCGAGCATCCCCACCCCGGCTGCGCTTGCCATCGCCGCATACATGTTGAGCTGCTGATGGATTGAATCGGAAAGAATAGAAGGTGTCCTACGGGGTCGGGGAAAACGCTTCACAAAGACCTCCTCTGCGGGCGAGACATTATCCTTCTGCGTCAGCCGGCAGTCAACGAGGATTCTCTATCGCCGCTCCGGAGTTCCAGGCCTGGCCGCTTCCCACGAGTCCAAGTCACAAAGATTACTAGCCCTGTTTCGTGGGGCTTAGCGTCGGCGCGGCTCGATTTTAGCTATTCTCGATGTTCTGTGGGAAAAACGTCGTGAACCGCTTTTGGTCTGGGTTATAATTCGTTGTAGTTTGCTTGACCCTGCCTCCCTTGTGTACCGTGCTGCCTGTCATGACTGCCAACAGGCGGGTCCGCCCACGGAAGGAATTTTGGCATCTAACCGACGAAACTCCCTGCTGTACGCGTGAATCAAATCTTTAGGAGTGCTCATGGCGATTCAGAAGACGGAGAAAATCTGGCACAACGGCAAGCTCATTCCCTGGGATGATGCGCAAATCCATGTGATGTCGCACGTGGTCAACTACGGCTCGTCGGTATTTGAGGGAATCCGATGTTACGCCCCGCCGAGCGGTCCCGCTATTTTCCGCGCGCAGGAACACACTCAACGTCTGCTGGATTCGGCCAAGATTTACCGGATCGACGTTGATTTCACCCGTGACGAACTGATCTCCGGGATGGTCGAACTGGTGAAGAACAATGGCGTGTGGCCGTGCTACATGCGCCCCATCATTCTGCGCGGATACGGCGAGGCTGGGGTCAATCCCTTTAATTCGCCGACGGAAGTTTTTATCTGTAATTATCCGTGGGGAAAATATCTCGGCAGTGACGCCGAGCAGGGCGTGGACGTGTGCGTCTCGTCGTGGACTCGCATCGCACCCAATACGCTGCCCGCCATGGCTAAGTCAGGCGCGAATTACATGAACTCGCAGCTGATCAAGATGGAGGCCATCATCAACGGTTACGTCGAGGGCATAGCGCTTGATGCCAACGGATACGTCAGCGAGGGCTCGGGCGAAAACGTTTTCGTCGTGCGCAATGGCGTTCTACAGACAGCGCCGCTGGGCAACTCTGTGTTGCCCGGAATTACGCGTGATTCAGTTTTGCAGATCGCTCGGGAATTGGGGATCTCGGTGGTCGAACAAGGAATCCCCCGCGAACTCCTTTACATTGCAGAGGAAGCCTTCCTGACCGGCACCGCCGCTGAGATCACGCCCATTCGGTCGGTAGACAAGATCAGCGTGGGCAAAGGCGTGGCCGGGACCGTGACCAAAGCCATTCAGAAGGAATTTTATGGCATTGTCCACGGGGAAAAGGCCGACCGGTTCGGTTGGCTAACGCCAGTGCCGGTGGGCAGCAAGCAACCAGTCAGCGTGTAGGCAGCACTTAGCGGGTTCTGATTGGGGGCGCCTAACTCAGCGCCCCTTTGGTTTTTCGGTCCAACTAACACATAACACCCTCAAGGAGAAACTCATGGCAACTGCACAGCAGGCTCTCACACCCGAGATGGCAGCTGGTTTTCGCGAAGTCATGCTCGACGGCGTCACCCGGGAACTGGAAATCACTAAGAAAGTCATCGCCGCTATTCCTGATGCCAAAGCCCAGTACAAGCCCGATCCCAATGCACGCACGGCATGGGAACTGGCGTGGCATCTGGCCAACAGCGATGTCCAATTCCTCGATGCAATCGCCGACCTTAAATTCACCATGGAAACCCCTGAAGAAAAAGACAAGCCCAAGACAGTAGCCGAATTGGTCGAATGGTACGACAAGAATTTCAAGCGTGCGGCAGCGAGGGTGAGCGCCCTGACCCCGGAACAGCTTGCCACTCCAATCGATTTCATGGGCGTGTTCAATCTTCCGGCAGTTTCCTATCTCGGGTTCCTCAACAACCATAGCATCCACCACCGCGGAGCACTCGCCACCTATCTCCGTCCGATGGGCTCAAAATGCCCTTCGATTTACGGAGGCAGCTACGACGAGCCATGGCAGGGAGCTCCGGACGAGACCGCAGCGGCCTGATCGTGTGGAAGCGACTTGAAAGCCGCCCTGCAGGGCGGCTTTTTCATTGCCCCGCCCAGAGAAGTCGTATCGGATATCGGTCGAACATCCGGTCGGCGGTAATCAGGGTCATTTCCTCCACCTTGGCTTGCGCGATCAGCATGCGGTCAAACGGATCACGGTGATGGGCAGGCAGCGCGAATACCGCCAAGGCGTGCTCGTGAGACACAGTCAGCGGACGCAGGCCCTGAGCCGCCATGCGCCGTGGAACATACAAATCCGGCGGCTCCGGAAGGTGCAGCTTGCGCGACGCCGCTTTGATGGCAACTTCCCACGAAGTGACAGCGGACAGAAATACGTCGTTACGCGAATCGGCGATGACATCGCGCGCGTTGCGTGAGATTCGCGACGGCGCGCCAACGCTCCAGAGCCAGACGCCGGTGTCCAGCAGGTACGTCAATGCTTGTTCTTCTTTGTCTTGCGGGTGGGAGCACTGGTCAGCGGCGCGTTATAGAACAGGGCTTCGAGTGCCGGGTCAGGAGCGTCGAAGTCTTCCGCGATCCAGATCTTGCCCTCATCCATGCCCATGGGACGCGATTTGCTTTGTGGGCCGGCCGCTATCAGCTTGGCCACGGGTACGCCCGCACGTGCGATGGTGACTTCTTCTCCTGCCGCAACACGTTGCAGGAGGCGCGAGAGGTGGGTTTTTGCCTCATGAATATTCACTTCCATGGTTCCTCAAAAATAGACTAAGTCTGTGGACTAAGTCAATCTCCGCGAGCGCTCAACAAGACTTGTCCCGGTTACGCAGCGCTGTGAGCATCCACCAATCTTGTCTGGAATCCCGGGCCCGGCCAGCGCGCCCAGCCACTGCCCAAACGCGCATTTCCCCATTACTTAGGTCATCTTGGGTTAGATGCGGTTTGGGTTCATCATACGAATTGATCCTGGGGACTTATCCAAATGAATATTGATGATCTACTTCGTATCGCCATGGAGCGGCGCGCCTCCGACTTGCACCTGAAGGTCGGCAATTATCCTCACCTGCGCATTGATGGCGAACTTACCCCTCTTACTGACCAGCCTCGTATCAGCGCGGAAGATATGCTGACCATGGCCTTCAGCATGATGTCGGCAAGGCAAAAGCAGAAATTCAAGGAGAGTACGGAAATCGACATGGCCTACGGCGTAGCCGGACTGGGCCGCTTCCGTGTGAACGTTTTTCAGCAGCGCGGCAATGTGGGACTGGTGCTGCGCGTAATTCCCACGAAGATTCGCGCGCTCGATGAACTGTACTTGCCCAAGATCGTTGAGCAGGTCTGCGATATGCCGCGCGGCCTCATCCTCGTTACCGGCGTCACCGGCTCTGGTAAGTCCACGACTCTGGCAGCGATGGTAGACCGCATTAACTCCACCCGCGCCGAGCACATCATCACCATTGAAGACCCGATTGAATTCCTGCATCGCGACAAGAAGGGCTATGTAAACCAGCGCGAGATCGAAGTCGATACGCCCACATTCTCGGCAGCCCTGCGGGCTTCTCTCCGCCAGGATCCTGACGTCATTCTGGTCGGCGAAATGCGCGACGTTGAAACCATCGGCACCGCGCTCCACGCCGCTGAAACCGGCCACATGGTTTTCTCAACCCTGCACACGCTCGACGCGGTCGAAACCATCAACCGTATTATTGCGGTGTTCCCGCCGCCAGAGCAGAAGCAGATTCGTCTGCAGCTCGCGGCTGTACTCAGAGCCGTGATCAGCCAGCGCCTGGTTCGACGTTGCGACGGCGACGGCCGCGTGCCCGCGGTCGAAGTCATGATCAATACCGCGTATATCCGCGAATGCATTCTGGTACCGGAAAAAACGCGCGCGGTTCGCGACGCCATCTCTGCCGGAACTTCGCAGTACGGCATGCAGACCTTCGATCAATCTTTGTGGGACTTGTTCCAGGCAGGGCTGATCAACTACGAAACCGCACTGGAGAGCGCCTCCAACGCAGACGACTTCAAGCTGCGTATGCAGGGCATCTCTTCCACCAGCGACATCTCCAAGAACGCTATGCAACAAACCGGCTTCGGTGGCCGCTGATTTATCCTCCTGAAACACTTAAGGGCGCGCCCGAGCGCGCCCTTTCTTAATTTCGGAGGAGGCCGGAACCTAACCTCGCCTGTCAACCCCACAGTCGAACGACGGGAAGGTTCCAGCCCAGTGAAGAGCGTTGCAGCTAGGCGGCCGCATATCTCGCGTGGTGACAATCCCGAGCGCTAAGAACAAAAAGCGCATGCTCGAATTTCGAGATGTCAAACACACGATTCAATCCAGTGCGCGTCAGCACCTCGTTGACAAAATGCGACGGATTCACCAGCTTGAGTTGAACATTGCGGTTCCGAGCCCACTGCTGCAGAGAAAGCAGGGCAGTCAAGCCACCGGCATCCAGGGTTTCCACGTCGGACAAATCGATCACCACAATGCGAACATTTTTCTCCGAGAGGACCGCATCCCTAAGCGTGCGTATTCCGGCGCCGCGAACGATCCGCCCGACGCATCTCACAACCGCTACATCGCCCGTTTTTTCCACATCGATGGTAAGCATGACTGACTTCCTCACTCTTTCAATATCTACGCAAATAGACGCCCGGAAGTTCCCGATGTCACCACACAGAAGGTAAAAAGTTGTAACGTAGTTAGACATGCAAGCTTTTCTCGCCGGAAAATGTCGAGCGAGCTAAATTGTTACTGGCTATGGCTTTTAACCGTCCGAGAAAGACCGAGTCCGAAAACGAACTCTACGAGTACGCCGTCGGAGCGCTCGGTCGACGCATGCGTTCCGTGGCGGAGTTGAAGCGTCTGCTGCGGCCTCGCGTCGAAGCCGACACCGAATATGGACAGACCCTGGTAGAACTCGTCATTCGCCGGCTTAAGGACCGCGGCTACCTCAACGACGCCCAGTACGCGGCTGCGTATTCTTCCTTCCGCCGCGACAATGAAAAATTTGGCCGGCGCCGCGTAATCACAGATCTGAAGGCGAAGGGAGTCCACGGTGAGGTCATCGAAAAAGCGGTGGATGCCGTTTACGACGAAGTGAGTGATGAGAAACAGGCGCGCGAATATTTGAAGCGCAAGCGCCTGGTGAAACCGAAAGATCAGAAGCAGGCAGCACGGGTCTTCCGCCAGTTGACCCGCGCCGGATTCGCATCGAAGACGATTTTTACCATCCTCAAAAAGTGGGAAGTGGATGACGAGACATTGAGCGCGCTGGAGGGCGAACTGGAGTGACGACTCAGGACCACAAATACCGGGTCGTCAGATCATGTTGCATTTTTCCTGTCGAATGCTTCATACTCTCCAAGCCATTTCCATCAAAATCCAACGGAGGCCATATGAGATCCAAATTGGCAGCAATTCTTGCTGCCGCTGTGCTCAGCTCGGGAACACTGTTGTTTGCGCAGGATGTCGTGCATGACGTCGATAAAGCGGCGAAAGACACGGCTCATGCTACGGATAAAGCCGCGAAGGACACCGGTCACGCCACGAAGGTAGCGGCCAAGGACACAGCGAAAGGCACAGAAAAGGCAGCCGACAAAACTGGAGACGCGACCAAGACCGCGGCAACCAAGACAGGACACGCTACCAAGACGGCCGCGAAGGATACCGCTAAAGGGACCGAAAAAGCCGCCGACAAAACTGCTGACGCGGTGAAGTAACTCGCGTAAAGCTGCTCAACTGGCGTCATCTCGACGGAGAGGTGCTCTTCGTGAACAAAGGGCACCCGACCGAAGTGTTGTGCCGTTTCATTCAAGGCGCAGTGTCAGCGGCGGCAGCGCCAAGCCTTCGACTTCAACTTTCCAGAGATCACCGCTGTCGGTCGGATGTCCCGCTGTGAGCGTTCCCGAGCTGACGATTTCGCCGGCACTCAGTGGTTCGGACGGGAAGCGGCGCACGACAGCTGCGCCGAGTTCAGCCAAGCATAAGGCGGGACTCCTTAAGCAGTTTCTGCCGGATCCTTCTTCCACAAACTCTCCATTCCTGAACATGCGCACCTTGAATCGCGGTAACTCATCCACGAGCGTGGCAATCCAGTCAGGCTTCACCTGCACCTGCTCCCCGATCACGAGTGCAGCATGAAGTCCAAAAGACGCGACGAAATCACTTGGCTGAAAATTCCATTCCGGAAAAGGGCAATCAATAATTTCGAAGCCCATCGCCAGCCATTCCGTGGATTCAAGCGCTGCGGTGGCATCGAGTCCTTCGGCGGTGATTGCTCGTTTCAAGCCGAAAACAATCTCGGGTTCTATTTTCAGCGAACGGCGATTCGGGAGCGTCAGCGTGACGGAGTTGCGACCGCTGTGCTGGACCGTGTCTTCGTACATGTGGGCCCAAACCAGGGTTTCAAGCTTGAGCACGCGCCACATGGCCTTATTGGCATACCCAACCTTGCGGCCGACTGCTTTGCGTCCACCTGCTTCGCGGAACCGCTTGAGTGCTGCTTCAACCTCATAAGCCATGTTGAGATCAAAACCGGGTCGCGCAGAAGGAAGCACTGCCACCGTCCGCCCTGTTTCATACGCAGACAGCAGTTCCCGCGCCAAAGGTTCTGCGTCAGTGTGCGACATAGGTCGATTTCGCCCTTCCGTTGCGCTGTTCGCCGGAACACGCCTCCGAGCGATTCGCGGTGCGGGCGTGGGATGCTGAGTATCCTAACACCAGCCGTTTGCTCGCCCGGAATCTGATAAGATGCTGCGTTTCTCTTTGGAGGCGTCATGGGAGGAATAATGCGCGTTTACTTCATCGTCGCTTGCCTGGTCGAGTTGACGACTCTGGCTTTGGGCCAACAACCCGCAGCGCCGTCCAAGTCTGGCGAAAGCCAGCCATTCGGCAGTGTTTCAACCGACTCGGGTCTGAACGAGATGTTCCAGGCAAAAATCAAAGCAGAGTGGGAGGCCATCAAGAACAAAGATAAGAAAGCATACGGCGAATTGTTGGCAGATGACTATCAGGGCGTCGAAGTTGATAATCAAGGGGAGCGCACTAAGATCCAGGCCCTTAACGAACTGGCGAATGGGAATGTTTCGAACTATACGTTCTGGGGCTTCAAACTGATTCCGCTCGGCCCAGATGCTGCGTTCGTGATCTACGAAGTAAACTTGCAATTTCCGCCGAGATCGGTCGTGCATTTTTCGAGGGTATACATCACCGAACTCTGGGTGAAACGCATCGGTCAGTGGAAGGTAGTCCACTATCAGGAAACTCACGTTAAGTAGCTCTTCGTCCGCATCCAAGACTTTGGGCCAACCTGTGCAATAATGTTGCCATCCCATGCTGCGAGAGGAGATATCTCCATGAAAAGGATGTGGGTGTTTTTACTGCTTCTGAGCAGTTCTCTCCTGGCGCAAGAACGCAATCCCAGCGCCACAAGCCAGACCAAGTCTAAAGATGCTAAAGGAGTAGTAACCCTCCAGGGCTGCGTCGGCAGATTTAGCGGCGACTACATATTGACCAAGCAGGACCCAGCCATCACCTACGAACTTCAGGCTACCGGCAAAATCAAGCTGCGACATTACCTGGGGCAACGAGTGGAAGTGACCGGGAGTGAGGCGCCTTCGATGAGCACCAGCTCCGACGCCTTAACCAAGACGGGTTCTGCATCCTCGGTGACTCTAACCATCACCTCGATTAAGACGATTTCACAGGAATGTACGGTGCACTAAGTCGAGCACCTTAGTCACACTCCGGGGGCATGGCCTCGATCTCCGATTCGGAGTCGCATGGCCTCTTTTTCTTGGCGGGCTCGAGCAAGGCCGGACGCGTGTAGCGTAGAATCCACAACCCTTCATTGTTGGTCAGATAAATCAATCCGTGGCCACCGTCGGGAAGCAGACTGGTGACTCCATTAAATTCCTGAAGGGTCTTGGGATTGTGCGGGTCGCTTAAATCCAGGACGCGCACCGTCTCCGTGGGATGGTTGCTGCTGGTGATCGTGGTAGGCTTTTTGTCCGGCGTTTCAGCGATGCCAACGTCAGGGCTGACCATCTCCAGGTTGCCGGATGTCGCCAGGCTCGCCTCCGCGGTTCGTTTCAGCAGAGTCGGCCTGTCCGGCTTGCTGACATCCACAATCATGAAGCCCTGCTTCGAAGCCTGCTGAACGTAAAGATAATTCTTCCCGTCCTCCCGCTGCAGCAACATCTGAGTTCCCGTCGCCTGAGGAAGTGGAAGGTGCGCAATCACCGTCGCTGGAAGATCCGTGGGCTTCTTGGGAGGTTCATCTTTAGCCGACGACAACGCGACAAGAACTACGAAAACAGCAAGAAGGGTAATTCCACCTGGTAGGACGGCTCTTCGAATACTTTGCATAAGTCACACCAACTTCAGGTTTGAGCTTACTGGGTCAAACTATACCACAGGCGTTCCTCGATCCTCGGCCGAATTGAACCTTGCCCTGACTGCGGAACCCTCGATCGCATGCTGGTGATCTCGGGTTCCGCGGCGGACCGCTGCCCTTCTCTCCTCACTGTTGTGCGTAAACGCCAATGCAACCGTTGCTGCTTTGCGAAGTGCAGATTCCGCCCGCCTGCAAAGGCACAAACGCGTGGTTATTGCTGGAATCAACCGCGATGCTATGCGAGTTGGCGTTGGTCGTAACGTTTTCAAGCCAGACGTTTGTGGCGGCGTCAATCACGCCCATGACCGGGCCATTGGGCATATCTCTCGCAGCTACGTAATATCGATTGTCGCCCGAGTTGTACCAGACCTCGTCGACGCCCCCTACGTTGGTGATAGTGGCGAGGATTGTGCCTGCACTTCCATCAATCACATACTCGTTGGGAGGGAACGCCTCGCCATCGTGGTCCGCACAACCTACCAGGAAGTTGTTACCCGGCCCTTGGGCAAGGCTGGTTGGCATGCAATTGGGCATCACGAAGGTGTTGACAACCACCGGCCCATTCGGGTTTCCGAGCCGTGGGTCGATTTCGTCGACGCACCCAATGTTGGTAATACCGATGCAATTTTCATTTGACTGTAGCAGGTGACCGGTGTTGGGATTCCAAACCATTCCGCCCAGTCCAGCCGGCGCTATAGCCCCGGCGCACGTACTCCCTGGCGTGGCCTGATTGCAAAACGCTCCCGTAGTCTGGTCGACGATCGGCCCGTGATGGCACGGGATGGTGTAAGTGGCGCCGCTCGGCCTTATTCCCGCTAGGCCTGGTAGCCCTAACGCGGCATTTGCGGCTCCACCGGAAACACCGCTGAACACGTGGGGGTTGGAAGGATCCGGGCAAGGGAACGTGGCGCCTACGGTATCAACCGGAACGGTCGTGCTGAGCCCAACTCCTCCAGATGCCCCGCCACCCGCACCGTCGTAGTAAATCTGCCCAATGATGCAGCTGGGCGGATTGAATGAAGTGCCAGCCACCCCCGGATCTAATATCGGCGATGGTTGGGGGATCGCGGTGCCAGATCCCTGGAAGGGATAGTTAACACCGTAGTCGGCAGGAGTGAACCCGGCTGCCCAGGGACCGTAAGCGAGCGTCGGATCCAGTGGAAGGCAATGCTGCTGTGCGAGCGTCCCAGTCTTGCCTACGATATGCGACATGTCGATAAACGTGACAAACGGTAGCCCTGGATCGCCGTTAATTACCGCGAGAACCTGGTGCACGGGATCGTATGCCATTTCGTCAGCGCGGTCGTCTCCGCAGGTGGCAGCAGAACCGGCTTCTCCATTCCAGGAAGCGACGCAAGGTGCGATCCCTAGCGGACCGTCGTAGTCTGCGGATGTGCCGGTCGGCACGGTGGCGAGCACGTTGGGCGGGGTCGGCGGATTCTTGGTCAGATCCATCGTGCTGAGATCGAAGACTACGACCCCAGCATTGCCAATCGCGGTAAATAGCGTCTTCCCGTCTGGGGTAACTTCTTCGCCGTCGGGCCCCGACATCGGATTCACGCCGTTGGCACGCGAAGCGCAGCACTGTGCCCCGGGGAATCCGCCGAACTTGCCATTCGCCCCAAAACCCGAGATCAGGTGAAAGGGCGCGTTCCGGCATCCGAAGCGGGTGAAATTTCCAACCACGTCAGCAGTTGGGGGTATGCTAGGATCGCATGAACTGGCCTGGTTCCCCGCCGCAGTCACGGCGTTCACTCCCTGGATCGCATTGACCGCAACGTTATTGATCGTATCCACGACCACTACGGCCAGACCAATACGGTCCGAAACGTAATCCAAGTGGGTCGCCTGATTGATCCAGCTGATGTCGAAGGAGTTGAAGGGACCGCCGGGCTCGCCGGTGGGATTGTGTTCCGGCACCGTGATGTTAACGATATCGGCGTAACCGTCGGCCTTGGTCGTACCGCACACAGGACAGTTCGCTACGCCGCCGCAGCCGCTCGCAATAACAAACAACCCCGTGAGAAGAACAGTAAGCAGAATTCTCGATCTCATCGAATCTCCTCCTGCAATTTTCCTTTCAGAGCAGGCTGCAACCGGCCCTGGCCTTCAACCCAAACACTCGATCTGTACTTCACGTCCAAACAGCTCCTCAGAAGCGGAACTGCAACTCCTGCATCAAGACGAAGAAATTTTGCGGTACTTGCCCGGTGATGCTGGGCTGTTTCAGCTGATCGATGTTGACGTTGAACTGGTACTTAATCCAATAATTCATGTACCAGTTGAGACCGAATGTCCACTGGTAAGTGTGAAAGTTATATTGGGGTACGAAGCCCGGCGTGTAGTAATTGTAGAAGCTCTGCGCGGGCGCATTCGCCTGAATGCCGGAAAACCGCGCGCCGAGTTCCCAAGCTCCCCACCCTCGTCCCGTTCCGCCCGGCGTATCCGGACCAAACAGCGGGTGCTTCACTCGGGGCGTGCCATTTTCTGGCCGCTTTTCACCGGTCAGCAAATACGTGCTCCCGATGTTCCAAGCCTTGGCTCCGATCCCGGGAAGAGTCTGGAAGCCCAGGCCACCGACCTGCTCAGAGCCCACACCGTCACGCTGTTCTTGCAGCTGAACATATTCGCCGCGAAGCGCGAAACCCGATTTGATGTAGGTGAATTCACCCTCGTACCGCTGAATGGGCCCGTTAATTCTCAATTGCGGAAAGAACGAATACGTGGCGTCGGGAAGTAACCCGCTAAAGCTCTGGTCGCCGGAAAGCCCTCGAGAACGGCTGTAGCTCATTGACCCTCCGAAAGCAAGTTGTCTCAACCATTCGTCCTTGGTCTTGCGCCAGGGATAAAACCGCACCCTCCCCACAAATTCTGGTTGGTTGGTGGCGTTCGGGGTAACCCCGTTCCGTCCGTTGAACATTCCCGCCCAGTACTGCATGACACCGCCGTCTATGTCTCCGTGAAACGTGATACCGGGACTGCGGAAGGCGGTGCCTACAGATGGGTAGAGAAGCGCCTGCAACCCGCGTTCGACGAAGTCCAGGTTGGTGGCGCCAATTCCGGTTTCCTGGGCGAAGGGCTCCTTGAACTGACCCGCCTGGAACTGGAACTCGGGCTTGATCCTCACGTTGAGATAGACATCGCGAACAATTGCGCCCGTAGTGGAGTTCGCGTCAGTCAAGATCGCGTAATCGAAGTGCGACCCGTAGATGCCCTGGAAACCGAAGCGGGCCCGGCGCACGACAAATGTATCTGGAGGTGCGCCGTCGCCCTTATAAGCGCGGTAGTCGGTGTCTACGTATCCATAGGGGCTGATACTGAACTGTCCATCGGGACTCTTGATGAAGAAATGCTCCCCGTTCCATCCCGCCGTGAGCGGCGCATCTTTCTTGGGCGCGGCCGCCGGTTGTGCCTGATTGATCATGGCGCTCTCCACCGGCTCAGGCTCGGGCTGGACCAGAACTGTGTTGACCAGATGGGCGTCTCCGGTCGCAGCGCCATTTGCCGGTTGCGCACCGGTCTCTGGCGAATCAGTCCTCGCGACAGGCTTCACGCTGGCCGAACCGCCGTCAACAGTCTTGGCCTTGCCATCCACCAACTGCTGAACCATGGCCTTCAATTCGTCGATCGTCTGGCGCTGCGCCGCGACCTCGCTGCGCAGTTCATCGACCTCTTCCTTGCTTGCGTTCCCAGAGGCGGACGCGCCGTTTTTGCTCGCAGGTGCCGTGCCTTGAGCGTGGACGAGCGAACATGGTGCCGTGAAAACGACCAGAAGCACGAAACACGTTGTGAGCAAGCGCATGTTTTCCTCTCCGACCATAATTTGGCAACCAACCGGCCTGGGCCCGGAACGAGCGTGCAGCCTCACACGCGGGTTGCCTCGGGGCCACAAATCACAAAACCGCCTATTCGAAAAATCGATAACTTGTATGAAAAGCGGACCAATCCGCTGGGGCGCCTGTTTACCACATTCTTAGATTGCAAGTCAAGGAATCTTTTTGCACGCCGCTGAATGAGATTAACCGCGATAACAACATTGGAACAAAAAGGGGATGAATGAGGAGTAAACGTAATCAGTCTCCGATCGCCAGTCTTGGACCCTGCCCGCTTGCGAGTGGCACCATATAAAACTCCCAACACCGTTCGCGCCTATCGACGATGCAAGACAAACGTTGCCCGCGTTACGAAAACGCACGCACATTTTTTGGTGATCAGCATCACACTTAACAGTTCGTGTCATCACTTTCTATTGGCATTCTTGATTCTCCCCAGGGTCTGCGATTGGTGGTTAAAGGTTATGTTCAGGATTTGGACAGTCGAGTAAACTAAACAGCTCTCCTGGATTAACCTTCGACGGGGTCCGGGTGCTTCTGGAATCGGCGGTTACGGTCACCGGAAAGAAGGCTTCATCCCCAGGCAGCGAAAATCAGAAGGAGTTCACCCGATGGCCGCTGGCTCTCGTGGCATGAATTACGCACCGACAGAGTTGAATCCGCAAAAAGATCTTCCTAAGGGGTTTTTCGATTACCTGTTGCCGCTGCACAAACAATTCACCCTTTGGCAACAGAAGCTGGTCGCGAAACGCGCAGAAGTGTTGCAACGTTCGCATAGAGGACAGCCGCCGAACTATTTGCCGCCCTCCGAGGCCACGACATCCGAGTGGCGAATCGAACTGCCTGATTGGTGCGCCGATCAGCGCAACCAGATGACCGGCCCGGCCGACGACGCGGAGTTGACAGTAAAACTGCTGAACTCCGGATCTCCCGCAGTTATGCTCGACGTGGAAGATTCCACGGCGAACACTTGGGAACACATCATGCTGGCGATCGAGAACACCATCGCCGCCTACAAGTACGAACTCAGTTACGACGACAAGAAGCGGAAGAAGAAAGTTACAGTTCAGCGTTCGAAAACCGTCACTTGGGTCCGGCCTCGTGGGCTGCACATCAGTCAAGGTGGAATTCTCAAGAACGAAATCGTGTCCGCTTCCCTGTTCGATCTGGCGCTAATCTGGTACCAGCTTGATCCCGCGTGGTTACCGCACAATTTCTCGGTTTACATTCCCAAGAGCGAGTCTTGTGAGGAAGCGTTCTGGTGGCGCGACCTGTTCCAGGCTCTGGCCAAACACAAAGGGTTGCCCACGGACTACATAAAGTGCATGGCGCTGGTAGAGGCGCATCCACTCGCGTATCAGATGGGAGAATTTCTTTTCAATCTCCGTGAGCACTGCCTCGGACTGAACCTGGGGCGGTGGGATTACATGGCCTCGCTGATCGATTTCATGTCCGAAGATCCAAATTGGGTTTTGCCTGACCGCAACACCATTCCACACGATGTGGCATTCTTTCAGAACTTCCGCACGCTGATGCCGGAGATCTGCCACAAGCACGGAGCTCATGCTATCGGCGGAATGACCGCGCTCTATCCCAGCCGCTCCGATGCGAAATTAAACGAGCGCGCTCTGAAAGTCCTCGAGGAAGACAAGAAGAATGAAGCCAAGTGCCTGATGGACGGAGCGTGGACTGGCCATCCTGATCAGAACGAGATGGCAGTTGCCCAGTTCCCGTATCCCAATCAGATTGCAAAACGGCCCAGGTTGGCGAACCCGCATCCAGACCTGCGGCCCGCACCGAAAGGCGTCGGCGAGACCACGCTTGCAGGAACCCGAGCGGCCGCGCGTACCGTGATTCGCTATCGTAACGGCGTGCTCAACGGGAAGGGCGCCAGCCTGCTCGATGGCTTTATGGAGGATCTCGCGACCGACCGCATCTATCGCTTGATGATTGCGCAGCGGGTGCGCCACGAGGTGAAAGTTCGGGACGACGATGGCAAGCCGGTTGAGCACACTCCAGCACTCATGAATCGTATTTTTGACGAAGAGCTGTCGAAAATTCAGCGTGACTTACCGGCAGAGATTGATTCCACGGCTGCGGCTGAGACACTTCCCGAGGCGCGCCGCATCGCTCAGTCAATGATTGTGCACGGTCACCATTCGCCGATATAACCCGAACCGGCGCCCGCGGGTCGAACGAAGTGAATGTGCTGATAAAAACTTCTGATCGAACAGATCAATACAATCAGCTTGACGGGGTTCGGCCGATCAGTGCCCACTATCAGACTGCATCGCATCTCGAACGTCACATTTCGGGTGGGGATGCTGGAGATCGTCCGCCCTACAAAATATCCGGCTATTCCTGAATAGAAACGAGGGTTATGAGCGCATTAGAACAGCAGGCTCCCGCAATTAAATCGCTTTCTCCGTTGCAACCGCCTCGACGTTATTTGTTCGGACCGGGGCCGAGCATGGTTCATCCGCGGGTATATGAAGCACTGTCGAAACCGATCGTCGGGCACCTCGACCCATACTTCATCCAGGTGATGGGCGACGTTCAGCAATTGCTGAAAATGGCCTATGGAACCAAACTTGGAGCTACGCTGGTGATCTCCGGCACCGGCAGCGCGGGCATGGAAGCAGCCGTTGCGAACTTCGTCGAACCCGAAACCAAATTGGCGGTTTTCGCTAACGGTTATTTCTCCGATCGCTTGACGGAGATGGCCAAGCGCCAGGGCGCGAATGTCGTGCGCTTTGAGAAACCTTGGGGTGCAACTTTCACGGATGAGGAAGCAGCGGAATTCATCCGTCGCGAAAAACCCAAAGTTGTCGCGTATGTTCACGCAGAGACATCGACGGGAGCGCTGCAGCCGGGCCATGCGATCTGTGCAGCCGCTCACGATATCGGCGCGCTGGTGATTGCGGACTGTGTGACCTCGCTCGGCGGGATGCAAATCGATTTCGACGGGACGGGTATCGACGTCGCTTACAGTTGCACCCAGAAAGGGCTGAGTTGTCCACCCGGCTTGTCTCCCATGGCCATGTCGCCGAGAGCTATGGGGTTCCTGCGCGAGCGCAGTACTCCAGTACGCAGTTGGTATCTTGACCTCAAGCTGATCCACGACTACTCGACCGTCTCGCATCGCTACCATCACACCGCGCCGATTTCCATGTTCTACGCTTTGCGCGAGGCTCTGCTGGTGATCGCGGACGAAGATATCGAGAAGCGTTGGGAGCGGCATCGCCGTTGCCATAGTTCTTTTGTCAAGGGCATCGAAGCGATGGGCCTGAATCTGCACGTTCCGGAAGGTCACCGAATTCCGACCCTGAACACGGTGTGCGTTCCAAAAGGAGTTGACGAGGGAAAAGTGCGAAAACGCCTGTTGGACGAAGCGGGCATAGAAATCGCTGGAGGGTTCGGTCCGCTTGCCGGCAAAGTTTTCCGCATTGGCGTAATGGGCCCGTTGGCTACCGGGGAGAATGTGAAGTTTTTTCTGAAAGAGTTTAGTAACGCGCTGAAGGCCGAGGGATACTCCTGAAGAAGCGTGCAAATACATTCCGCTCGTTTCACGAACAACGGACAAAATCGGCTCGTCATCCAAGGACTCGCGCTAGAGGCAACGAATGACTCTAAAGTCGGTCGACACACTGCTGGATGTATTACATTTTGCGGACAGCCACACGGCAGTTGTCGTTCCCGAGCTTGGAATCCGTCTCACCTACGATTCGCTGCGGCAACAAGTCTGGACCATGGCTAACGCTTTGGCCTCCGCCGGCATCCGTCGGGGCGATAGTGTGGCGATCGCATTGCCCAACGGATTGCCTGCGCTCATCAGCTTTCTAGCTGCTTCTATCGCCGGAACCGCCGCTCCGTTGAACCCGGCGTACCCGTATGAGGAATTTCTTTTTTTTCTTGGTGACACCGGCGCCCGCATTTTGCTCTGCCCTCCGGTAGGCGCTGAATTCGCGCGCAGTGCCGCCGCCGACCGCAAGATCCCGGTGTTCTCGGTGGAAATGAACGACCTGGGAAGCGTTCACTTAACGAACGCTCCCACTGGGGCATCGGCAACCGAACCCACGGCTGACGACATTGCCCTGGTCCTGCACACCAGCGGAAGTACGGGGCGGCCCAAGCGTGTACCCTTGCGGCATTTCAACCTGGCGGTCTCGTCGGCGAATATCGCGAACACCTACGCACTTTCCGAAGAAGACGTTTCGCTGTGCATCATGCCGCTGTTCCACATTCATGGTCTGATTGGATCAGTCATGGCGACTCTGCTGTCCGGTGGAACCGTGGTTATTCCCACCAAATTCAACGCGCTTTCTTTCTGGCGCACAATTCGAGAACATCGTGTGACCTGGTATTCGGGCGTACCCACGATGCATCAGATTCTGCTCGCCCGAGCTCATCGCAAAATGGTAGAAGCAGAAACCCTCCGGTTCATCCGTTCCTGCAGCGCTCCCCTCTCGGCGCAACTGATTCACAAGATCGAGGATCTTTTTGGCGTGCCCTTCGTCGAAGCCTACGGAATGACTGAAGCTGCCCACCAGATGACCTCGAATCCTTTGCCTCCGCGACATCGCAAGGCAGGCTCTGTCGGCGTGGGCACCGGGCTGCGCATCAGCATCATGGACAAGAATGGCAATCACCTCGGCATCAACCAGCGCGGCGAAGTCGCCATTCAAGGCGCCAATGTATTTCGTGGATACGAGAACAATCCCGAAGCCAACGCTCGCGCTTTTGTGAATGGATGGTTTCGTACCGGCGATGAAGGATTGCTGGACGGCGATTGCTATTTGCACTTGACCGGACGAATTAAAGACATCATCATCCGTGGGGGCGAAAACATCGCTCCTCACGAAGTGGATGAGATTTTGCTGAGGCATCCGGCGGTCTCGGCAGCGGTTACATTTGGTTGCGCGCATCCCACGCTGGGTGAAGAAGTTGCCGCGGCGGTCGTCTTGCACGAACCCCGCGGCGCCACCGAGTCTGTGCTCATCGAGCACTGCCGCGAGTCGCTGGCGGAGTATAAATGCCCAACCAAGATTTATCTGGTAGAAAGTATTCCAACCACCGCGACCGGAAAAATTCGCCGGCGCGCAGTCGCTGCCGCTCTCACGGATGATCAGCGTGGATGACGATCAACTATGAAATTCCTGATCGCGGGGGCAGGGGCAATCGGCGCTTATGTCGGCGCCCGCATGGCACAGGCTGGATTCGACGTCACCCTCTTTGCTCGTGGCCCGCATCTTCGCGCCATGCGGGAACGCGGCGTGCAGGTGAAAAGCAACGAGGGAGATTTCCTGGCACGGCCCACAATTGCCAGTTCCCTCGAAGAAGTGGGACTTGTAGACGTTGTCTTTCTTGGCGTAAAGGCGCACGGCTTGCCGCAACTTGCGCCCCAGTTGAAGCCGATATTGGGGCCAGACACCACGGTCGTCAGCACGCAGAATGGGATCCCATGGTGGTATTTCCAGGGCTTTGGTGGCGAATGGGAAGGGATGCGTCTTGAGCGCGTTGATCCCGGAGGAGTCATCTCTGCGGCCATCGAAGCGGATCGGGTTGTTGGTTCCATCGTTTACTTTTCGACCGAAATTACTGCGCCGGGAGTGGTTCGGCACATCGAAGGGAACCGCATTTCTCTCGGTGAGCCGGACGGAGCACGCTCCGATCGCTCCCGCAAAATTGCGGATGCGCTGATCGCCTCCGGCCTGCGCTGCCCGGTCAGCGCCCGCATCCGGCACGAGATTTGGGTCAAGGTGCTGGGCAATGCTTCCTTGAATCCTGTCAGCGCACTGACGCGCGCCACAGTGGTGCAGATGGTGCGCGACCATGGAATCTGCTCGCTGATCCGAAACATCATGCAGGAAGTGGAAGCGGTCTCTTGCAAGTTAGGGATGGAGCTGCCTGTTTCCATCGATCAACGGATTGCTGGCGCGGAAAAAGTTGGGGAGCACAAAACTTCCATGCTGCAAGATCTCGAAGCGGGCCGGCCGATGGAACTGGAAGCGCTCGTAGGCGCTGTCGTGGAACTGGGTGAGCGCGTGGGTCTTTCCATGCCCTACACGCAAACGGTCTACACTTGCACCCGGCTGTTAGCGGAATCTGTAGCTGAGGAGCGACCAAAATGAGCGGCCCGCAGGCCCCGAATCGCTCTCGGGTAAGCTTCTATCGACTTTCTTCATCCTGACAACAAAAATACTTGCTAGGATCTTAAAGGCGGGCGTATACTCCGTTCGCTGGTCCACTTATCGGACCACTTGGAGCCAGATTGCTAGCCTCGCTCAAATCCGACTTTGAAGTAGTCCGAAAAAACAAGGTCTACGAAGAAGTCGCCCAGCAGATCGAACGTCTGATTCTGAAAAAATTACGCCCGGGCGACAAGTTGCCTTCCGAGCGTGAACTCGCAGAAATGCTCAAAGTGAGCCGCAGTTCCATTCGGGATGCAATTCGGGGCCTTGAGCTCAGAGGCTTGGTTGAGCCGCGTCAGGGAGCTGGGACGATCGTTCGCGAAACCGCGGCGGAGCCCATGCCTAATCCTTTTGCCAGCGCTCTGAAGCGCCGGAAGGAAATGGTCAGTGAGCTTCTGGATTTTCGCAAGATGCTCGAACCCCCGCTGGCAGCCCGGGCGGCGACCCATGCTTCCGCCGACGAAATTTCCGAGATGGAAGAAATTCTGCAGCGCCAGGACGCAAAGCAGACCCAGGGAGAGCCCGCGGTTGCGGAGGACGCTGAATTCCACTACAGCGTTGCACTGGCGTCGGGCAACAGCGTGGTACTGAAGGTGCTCGACATTATCATGGACCTGCTGCGCGACACGCGGGAACGCTCTTTGCAGGTCGAAGGTCGCCCGCAAAAATCGCTGGCCGGGCACCGGCGAATTCTGGCTGCGATCAAGCGCCACGATGCGGAAGGCGCCAAGTCGGCGATGCGGCGGCACATTGAAGATGTCGAAGAAATCGTACTTGATCATTTTTGATGGAAGAGAATTGTCGTGGTAAAGCTGGCAATTCGCGATCTGCAATGCCGGGGGGAAGCAAATCGCGTCATATTGAGCACAGCAGTTACCTCTGCTAAGCGCTAAAGCGAGCCGTAGAAACTCACCAATCTGGGGACGATCGGTTTGACTAACCTGGGAAATGACGTGAACCGTGCGAGCGTCGCGTCGCACGAGGATGACACGGAGAAGCCGAAGATGAGACTCTTCGATGGAATCCCGCGCCAGGAGCCGGTCGCGAGTCGCTCTAACCCGGAAAGAGCGCCGTCATCTCCCGCGACCATCCTGACGCTGCGAGTTGCGGAGGCTCGTGTCGAGGACGTCGGCCACGCGATTGCGCGCCTGGCGCCAGCTGACCTGCTGCGCATCGGTGCGCGAGCGGGTGATGTGCTGAAGATCACCGGCGGTGCGGTCGGTGTCGCGCGCGCCGAGCTTTCCGACAATGCACATGAAGGCATAATCCAGATCGACGGCACCTGCCGCAGTAACTGCAGCGCTGGCCTGCAAGAGCAGGTGACGGTGACGCCGATCGAGCGCCAGGAGGCAGTGTCGGTTCGCCTCTCGCCTTTGTGGGTGGGCGCTGCGCCCGCGACCATCGCACCCGAGCGGATGCTTGAGGATCTGGTGGGCGTTCCCGTTGTTGCAGGATGCGCGGTGCGTGTGCCGACGTTCGCCAAGGCGGTGAACTTCCAGGTTGTGCGCACGATCCCCTCGGGGCCAGTCGTAATCGGGAAGCGCACAGATATCCGGGTTGTAGAAGGCGAGCAGACGGCGGCTCGTGCTCCGGCGGTTTCCTACGAAGATATCGGCGGGCTGGAACGCGAAGTCGCGCGGGTGCGCGAAATGGTCGAGCTGCCGCTGAAGTACTCGCGCATCTTCGAGCGCCTGGGAATTCTCGCTCCCAAGGGAGTGCTCTTGTATGGTCCGCCGGGTACCGGCAAAACCCTGCTTGCGCGCGCCGTGGCCGCCGAAAGCCGCGTACACTTCATTCATCTCAATGGCCCTGAGATCATGCGGAAGTTTTACGGCGAGAGCGAAGCCAAGCTCCGCGAGCTCTTCGAAGAAGCAGCGCGCCACGCGCCGGCGATCCTCTTCATCGACGAGATCGACGCCGTTGCACCCAAGCGCACCGAGGTGGTCGGCGAGGTCGAAAAGCGCGTGGTGGCCCAGCTTCTCAGCTTGATGGATGGTTTTGTGGCGCGCGGCCAAGTCATCGTCATCGGTGCGACCAATATTCCCGAGGTTCTTGATCCGGCGCTGCGGCGTCCGGGTCGCTTCGATCGCGAAATCGAAATCGGCGTTCCCAATACGCAAGCACGGTTGCAAATCCTCAGGATCCACACGCGCGCCATGCCGCTCGCGGCTGACGTCGATCTTCAGGAGATCGCCGAGCATTCTCATGGGTTCGTCGGTGCCGACCTCGAAGCGCTGGGACAGGAAGTCGGCATGATTGCCTTGCGCAGGTTTCTTTCAACCGTCCCGCTCGAAACCGACGGCGCCGCTTCGACTGAACTTGGAGAGCTGCAGGTTACGCGCGACGATTTTCTCGCCGGTTTGAAGGAAGTTGAACCCAGCGCGACCCGCGAATTCTTCATTGAGAAAAGTGCTTCGACGTTTGCATCCCTCGGCGGCCTGCACGAGGTAAAGCGCTTGCTCCACGCCGTAATCGAGCACTCGCATATGCGCGACGAGATTTATGAGCAGGTTGGACTGGCTCCACCGCGGGGCATCCTGCTGACCGGACCTTCGGGCACCGGAAAGACCGCTATGGCACGAGCGCTTTCGGGTGAAATGCAAATCCCGCTCATCGCCATTGACGGCCCGCAACTCTATTCGAAGTGGTTGGGCGAATCCGAGAGGGCTCTACGCGAGGTTTTCAAAAAGGCGAGACGGGCCGCTCCCTGCATCCTCTTCTTCGACACGATTGATGCCGTGGCTCCGAAGTTCGGCGCCGATCAATTCGGTAGCGATGTCTATCAGAGGATTCTCAGCCAGCTCTTGCGTGAGATTGATAACTTGCGCGATGTCAAAGGAGTGATCCTGCTTGCGGCGACCAATCGTCCTGAGCGGATCGAGCCCGCGCTCTTGCGGAGCGGGCGCTTCGACTATATACTCCCGTTCGCCAAGCCGGACGTTGCAGAGCGCGCCGCCGTCATGCGGCTATGCTGCCGACGGGTGCCGCTGGCGCCGGATGTCGATTTTGATGAGTTTGCCGGCCGCATGGAAGGTTTCACCAGCGCCGATATTGAAAGCCTGTGCAAGAAAGCAACGTTAACGGCGATTGCAGAGTTTCAGGATAACACTCGTGTCGCTCCCTTTGTCGTCTTGCGGAAAGACTTCCTGGCGGTTCTTGAGTCCGACCGTGGAAGTCCCAGGCAATCGAGCACCGCGAACCCGCTAAGCAATGGCGCCGGGGATCTGTGCCCCGACGCATCTACTAAGTGATGAACGAGGTTTGATCATGAGTTACACCGAACTTACCGTTTGGACGCGCGGCATCATCATGGACAAAGAGGGCCGCGACATTGTCAATTCTATCTCCGCTTCCGCCCGCATCGAGGGCAAGTACGCGCAGGCGATGGAGAACTACGTCGACAACCCCGACCGCACCAACGCCCCGACCCGCAAATACTGTCGCGTCAGCGACAGCATTCTCGAGAACGAGCTTACGTACGAAAACGAGCACCCCAACATCGTCGTGCTGGTCGAGGGAACGATGGTCAAGGGCTGGGATTACATGCGCGGCATGCCTGCTGGCGGCACGCTCGTGATCAATACACACTACACGCCGGATTACATGATTCGTTTCGTGCCGGGTGCCGAGCGCCTGGCACAACTCGTCTGTGTGGACGCGGCTCATCTGGCCGACCACAAATGGCTCTACTACCGGCTGGGCGAGCTCGGCCTCGACCGTCTTTCGACTGAGGGCGCGGCCGAGCGAAACAAGTCCATCGCGCCCGACATTGCAGCTCCGCTGATTGCAGCGGTAGTCAAGGCCACCAGCATCGTCAAAATGTCGACAATTGAGCCGATGATTTCGAACAAACATGCGTTCAATGCGGCGCTCGAAGCGTTGCACATCATGCCACTGAATCCAGTGGCAGTTTAGGGAAGGATTTACATGTCGACCAAAGGCACACGCATCCCCGATTGGCTTACTGTCCCGTTCGCGGGCATTACCCCAGCGCCCTCGCAGGAAAAGGGACAGGACCTGTTCCCCACCGGCAACTGGCGTTCGATCAGGCCGGTTTACCGGGACAAGTTGCCACCCTGCAACAACGCTTGCGGGACCAACGAGAAGATCCAGGGCTATCTCGACCTGGTGAAGCGTGGCAAGTATTTGGACGCTTACGCCCTCATCAAGGAAGACATGCCCTTCCCGTCCGTCACCGGCCGCGTTTGCTATCACCCGTGTGAGCAAGCCTGCAACCGTGGGCAGTACGACGAGGCCATTTCGATTCGTGCGGTCGAGCGTTTTCTCGGCGATCTGGGACAGGCGCTGGCACACGATGTGGTGAAGGCCGGGAAGCCGAACGGCAAGCAAGTCGCCGTCGTCGGGTCGGGTCCAGCCGGCCACAGCGCCGCGTATCAACTGGCGCGCCTCGGCTACAAGGTAACCATCTTTGAAAAGTCGCCGAAGGCCGGTGGTCTCAATCGCGGAGGCATTCCTGACTGGGTTCTTCCGGCGGACATCCTCGATCGCGAAATCGAGCGCTTGGTCGAACTCGGAATCACGATCAAAACCAACGTCGAAGTCGGTAAGGATATCAGCTGGGACGACTTGAAAAAGAATTACGACGCCTGTGTGCTAGCCGTAGGCCTTACCGAACCCAACAGCGTGCGCGCCGAAGGCGAGAACAAGGACGGCGTGCTTTACGGACTTCCGTTCCTTCGCGACATCGGCATGGGCACGTCGAAGGTGAAACTGGGCGCTCGCGTGGTTGTCATCGGCGGCGGAAACACCGCGATCGACTGCGCCCGCGAAGCCCTGCGCCAAGGCGCTGTCGAAGTGACCATGATTACCGTGGAAGCCAACCCCAAAGAAATGCCGGCCGTGCCGGAAGATTTGCACGACATGCTCGAAGAAGGGGTCGAACTGTTTCACGGGCGTGCTGTCACCGCGGTACTCGGCAACGGTAAGGTCGAGGCTTTGCAGTTGCACCCTGCACGTTTCTCCGGCGCAATCAACGCTTCCCCGATCACGGTAGATCGAGAAGCTCCGGCAGAGCGGTTCGCCTGCGACAACGTAATTATCGCTGTGGGACAGCGGGCGTCGCTCGCCTGGCTGCCGCAGGAGTTCAAGAACGAACGCGGCACCATCAAGATTGACCGGTTTGGACGCCTGGGTGACACGAACTTCTTCGCCGCCGGCGACATTGTACAGTTGGGTTCAGGTCAGCCCCTGATGGTAGTCAACGCCGTAGGCGATGGGAAGCGCGTCGCGTTCAATCTGGACAAGGTGCTGCGCGGGGAACCGTTGCAGCCGCGAACGATTCCGATCGATGTGATCGTCGATTTGAATCGTATGAACATGACCTATTTCCCGCACTTCCCGCGCGTGCAGCAAACGTTGCTGCCGCCGACCAGCCGGCGCAAAACACAGGACGAAGTGATCCAGTCGCTCTCTGAAGAGCAGGCGGTCGAGGAAGCCAGCCGCTGTTTCAGCTGCGGCACCTGTAACGCCTGCGATAATTGTTATCTGGTTTGTCCGGAGCCCTGCATCGCGCGCCCTGAACGCTCGAACGGTTTGTATAAGATCCTTGTCGACTATTGCAAAGGCTGCCGGGTGTGTATCGAAGAATGCCCGACGGGCTGCCTCGAAGGTGTCCCCGAACTCGACTTCGATACCGGCGTCGTGCGAATGGATACAGCGTTCGCGATCTCGCCGGGCCTGCACGGACGGCAGGCGGCGGAGTTGAAAAACCTTGGGGACCGGCCAGCGAAGAACATTTAGAATCGGAGTGAAACATGGCAACAGCAACTGCGAAAAAAAAGACGGTGCGGATCAACGGCTGCGTCGCTTCCGCCCAGGCCGCCAAGTATGCCGACGTTGATGTAATTGCGGCCTACCCGATTCGTCCTTACACAGCGACAATGATGGCCCTGGCACAAATGGTCGCGAACGGAGAACTCGACGCCGAGTACATCGTGGCTGACAGCGAGCACTCGCAATTGAGCATCGCGCACGGCGCGGCGTCCAGCGGTGCGCGCGTTTTCACCGGCAGCTCCGGGGTCGGCGTGCAGTTCGCTTATGAACTCTATTCGCCGATCTCTGGCAGCCGTATGCCGGTGCAGATGATGATCGCCGACCGCACCCTCGATCCTCCCGGGGATTTCGGTTCTGAGCACACTGACGCGCTGTCCACGCGCGACATGGGGTGGCTCATGGGCTGGTCGTGCGATGCCCAGGAAGCGTTCGATAATCACCTGATTGCTTATCGAATCGGTGAAGACCGGCGCGTTCTCTTGCCCCAAATGGTCTGCCAGGATGGCTTCTTCGTCTCCCATATCACCGGCGACGTAGAGTTACCCGACACCAGCCAGGTCAAGGAGTTCCTGCCTCCCTACAAGCATCCTTATCCGCTGGATCCGCGGCATCCGGTGTCGCACGGTCCCCAGATCATGCCCGAGCAGGGTCCCCCGCTTCAGTTGGAGCGTGCTCGCGCCATGGAAGAGTCGATGGCAGTCATCGAGCAGGCACACGAGGAGTTCGCGCAAATCTTCGGCCGAAGATACGATCCATGGGTCGAAGAGTTCATGACCGATGACGCCGAGGTGGTCTTTTTTTTACAGGGCGCCCACGCTGTAACAGCACGTTTCGCGATTCAGCACATGCGGGAGAAAGGTTTGAAAGTCGGCCTTGCGCGGCTGCGAACTATCCGGCCCTACCCCACCGAGCGGGTGAAAGAGGTCCTGAGCAAGTTCAAAGTGGTGGGCGTGATCGAAACCAATATGGCTCTCGGCAGCGTGAGCAGCGGGGGCGTTCTCTATGGCGAGGCCGTCGCGGCTCTGTACGAAAGCCAAGAGCGCCCGCTGGTTATGTCGTTCATGGCCGGCATGGGTGGCGAGGCCATCGTGCTGAAAGAATTCTACTGGATGACCGATAAAATGATCCAAGCCCAGAAACGCGGGAAAATTGAGAAGCGCACGCACTGGGTTGGATTCGAAGAGTAGCAGCGATTTGTTACCGCGACCCTGAAAAGGGTCTGCATTACATAAAGTTTGACGCAGGCCTGGACCTGTGACAGGGAGAACCGATATGGCAACAATTGAAGTTGAACGCCAGATACTGCCGATTCTCGGCAGCCCGAATCAGGGGGCACGTTTCTATAATCCCGAGCTGCCATCGAGCGAGCCGTTCGTCCCCGGCCATCGCACTTGTGCAGGCTGCGGGCCTTCCATCCAGTACCGGATGACAAGCAAGGCCTCGGGCGACAACACAATCCTGGTCGGACCGACCGGCTGCATGTATGTCGCGAACAGCTCCTATTTGTGCACGCCCTACAACGTGCCGTGGGCGCACACTCAGATTGGAAGCGCGGGCAGCTTCACCGCCGGAGTCGCCGCCGCCTACGAAGCCATGATCCGCAAGGGCAAGTGGAAAGGCAAGTTTCCAAACATTATCTGCGAAGCGGGTGACGGCAGCGCCTCCGATATCGGCCTCGCCTCGATTTCAGGCGCGCTCTATCGCAATCACGACTGCCTGATTATCTGCTACGACAATGAGCAGTACGCCAACACCGGTATTCAGGCCTCATCGCGCACGCCTTACGGTGGCATGACCACCTTCTCCCCTCCCGGGCCGGAAGTTCCCGAGGGCAAGAAACTGTTTCCCAAGGACCTTGCTCGCATGATGGCCGCTGGCCATCCTCACTGTTACGTTGCAACCGCAAGCGTGGGCTACCCTATCGACTTGATGAACAAGGTGCGCAAGGGACTCAACCACAAGGGTGCTGCTTATCTGATGGTCTACACTCCCTGCCAGAAGGGCTTCGTCTACGAGACCCCGCGTTCCATCGATCTTGGCCGGTTGGTTGTCGAGTGCGGACTTTACCCGATCTGGGAGTGGAACCCCGAGAAGCGCGCATTTGATTACAGCTTCCGCCCGCAGAATATGCGGCCGGTGTCGGAGTATTTGAAATTGCAAGGTCGCTTCGGCCATCTCCACGCCGAGCACATTGCCACGCTGCAAAAGTTTGCCAACGAGCAATGGCGAATGATGGGTGTCCAACTGCCTGAAGCGCTTATTCATGCAGCCGACGCGAAAAACTTGACTAATATGGCGGCGGCAGCAGAAGCCGAGGCGGTGGCGCAAACTTTATGAACACGAAAACTAGTGCTCCCTTTCATCCTGTCGAGTCCGAGCCGGAAGTTGAGCCTGAGGGACAAGAAAGTTATATCGTCACCGAAGGCAAGAAGCGAGGTTCGACCCGCGACGTACGGCCGGAAGCGGCGTTCAACCGCTACTACACCGTCCTGCGCGTGCACCCGGGCGATGCGATTCTCACTGACAACTGGCACACCAACGAAGTCTTGAGCCACGCGCGCAACAACTTCGAAGGACGCACCTTCGCGATGCGAACGCTGGAGGCCTGGGGCGCGATGATCGAAAACGATCGTCGCGCTTATTACACCGCCGGCGGGCGAGTGTGGGTCATGGACCTGGAGCCTTCGGAAGGCAAGAAGCCGCGGCTTCCTGGCGCCGGAGCCGGCAAGAATTAGGGTACGGTTGCACCGCGTCCTGCTCATTGACGATACGCCGGAGATTGCCGAACTGCTGACCTTTGCGCTGCGGGACCGCGGCTACGAAGTCTTCGTCTCGGGATATACCGAGAGCGTAAATGAATTGGTTCTCGAGCATCGCGCCGATGTTCTCGTGCTCGACTGTTCCGCCTTCGACATGAGCGAATCATTGTTCGACTCGGTGCGGCACCACCCAGATCACGCCGAGTTTCCCATCGTCATCATCAGTGACACACCGGAGCAGGCTGATGCGAGCCTTCGTTCCCGAAATGCCCGGAGAGTCTTGCTGGTCCCGAAACCGTTCACCGGATCGCAGGTCGCAAGCGCACTCAATCAGTTGCTGGGATGAAATACTGGGACGAAACAAAGATAAATATGCCGTTGTGGAGCATGGACGAGTGGCAGTACGTTGAGCGCGAGGTCGTCACCGACCCGAAAGGCAGGCGGTGGACCGTGGCATTGATGGACGTGCTGGGACAGGAGGGCGATCCAGAGATGCCGAACAAATTGCTCGAACTTCAGTATTCATCGGGCCGCTATTTCACACTCATCTACTCGGACACCGGAGCGCTACAGCGCGAACGCGGCTACGCATCGCTGCCTGAGGCGACGGACGCGTACGGAAACCTCCTCGTGGCCGTGATCGACGGCACCCTCGATCCATCTCAACCTGTATTTCGGCAGGACCTGGAAGATTGATAACGGGTCTTTAGCGGCCAGGGTCCAGATCTCTCATTACGATGCGAAGCACTTGTCCGGCCAGCCGTGCATCCCGCTCGGAAACCGTGGTCGCGTGATTCCCGCCGTCATTCCGATAACTCCGCGCGACCGCTGGCAATCGAGCACACCCGCCGCGAATGATTCCCTTGCCCTCCGCGACCGCGAGCCGTCTCTCGAACGACCAATCGGCAACCTTCTCTGTGGGACCGTCGGCAACCGCCAAGGCAGTCATCCCCTTGTCTTCCAGAGCGTCGGTTACGATGGCCTCCAGGATTCCGCAGGAGGTCCGCATCGCCAGGTCGTAGTCGCCTTGCTCGAAGGCGCGCCGGCTATCGGCGTAGGCCTGCTCGACCACGGGCCGGAGCGTGGGGTTGTGCACAAAGTCGAAGCGGTGAGGAACTGGCGCCTCCGACGATGCGGAAACTACCGGACCCTCGTCCTTTTGCGAGAGCGAGGCAACCGCTTGCTCGAGGACTTCGAGGAGTCGCTTGACGATTTCGACCGGTGACGCCCCTTGAATCGCTCTCCCGGCTTCCGATCGCATCAGGAAGGCTTCGCTGAACGACCTGGCAAGCCAATGGGCCTTGCTGCCTCCGGACAATTGATTGATCGTGACCCCGCAGTCTTCCTGCCATGCACGAGTGGCCGCAATCGCCGATTTGTCCGCGGGATCAGTAGCCAACAGGTCGCGAAGCTGACATCCCCGCCGGATCAGACCATTGAGGTGGGAGAGGTAAGTCTCAATCTGCGCTCTCAGACTTTCATCCATAGGTCCACGCTCGCACTATTTCCGGACAGGGGCGGCTCCAGGATCCGCATGTGTTCACGACCGCCGATCCGCCTGGGACCGGCTCCGCGATGTGGCATTTGTCGTCGGCAGATCGCGATAAAAGCCTCGTCGCCGCGAAAATTTACAAAGCTTGACATTCCAGAGTGACGATGATAAATTCGCTGCCGCAAAGTGGTTCGATCAGCGGACCAGTTTATCATAGCGCTCTTTGAACCACAGTGTTTTGCCGGAAAGTTAGTCGGCAACCCCTGATTCTGCCGATCGGGTCGCAGGCAAAAATTGGGCTAGCCGTTTTAGCGGAATGCTGTTAAAGTCTAGCGCGCCGTCTCGGAGGTAGGTCTATGGCTGCACCTGCAGACTCTCTTATTCACCCTTCTCGTATTCCCAATCGTTGGATCCAGTTAATTGCTGGCATCGTCGCGATGATGGCCATCGCGAACCTTCAATATGCCTGGACCCTTTTCACCAAACCAATGCAGTCCCACTTAAACGTCTCGCTGGCGGCAATCCAGGGGATATTCAGCCTCTTCATTATCCTCGAGACCTGGTTGGTCCCGTTCGAAGGATACTTGGTGGACCGGATCGGACCACGCTTGATGCTGGGCGTTGGTGCCGTTTTGGTTGGCCTGAGCTGGATCTTTGCCGGGCATGCCGACACGCTGCGAAGCTTGTATTTCTGGTACTGCCTGGGCGGAGTTGGCGCTGGAATCGTGTATGGAGGAGTCATTGGGAACGCATTGAAATGGTTCCCTGACCACCGCGGTCTATGCGTGGGTCTGAGTGCCGGAGCCTACGGTATCGGAACGGCGCTGACAGTTTCTCCGATTGCCACGATGATCAAGACTTCCGGATATCAGCACACCTTGGTCTTCTGGGGAATCATCCAGGGCACCGTAGTGCTAATTACCGCTCTCTTCCTGGCGCGTCCTCCCGTTGGCTGGACTCCTCCCAATTGGGCGCAAAAGGAAGCCAAGATCAAGGAACGCGTTCGCAGTTCGGCCGTGGACATGACTCCCTGGCAGATGCTGTGCCAACCCTCCTTCTACGTCATCTACCTGATGATGACGATGTTGTCGTTTGGCGGCTTGGTAGTTACGGCCCAACTGAACCCCATGGCCGTCTCCTACCATGTCGATAAAGTCGTCGTCGCCTGGGGAATGACTGCCCTGGTCATGGCGATCACTGTCGACCGCTACCTGAATGGGCTAACGCGGCCCTTTTGGGGATGGGTTTCTGACCATATCGGCCGGGAAAACACCATGTTCATCGCCTTTTCCCTGGAAGCGGTCGCGGTGTTCGCGCTACTTCAACTCATAAGCCGTCCGGTCTGGTTCATTGCGCTCTCGGGTTTGTGCTTCTTTGCCTGGGGCGAAATCTTTTCGTTGTTCCCATCCATCACCGGCGATCTGTTTGGAAAAACCTGGGCGACTACAAATTACGGCATCGTCTACACCGCCAAGGGAACGGGCGCGATCTTTGCCGGCTTCGGTGCCGCCTGGTTGTTTGAGAAAACCGGTTCGTGGACGAAGGTCTTCTGGGCGATGATTGCCTGCGACCTGATTGCCGCGTTTTTGGCCTTGTTCTGGCTGAAGCCGGTGGCTGCCCGCACAGTCGCGCAATCGAACAGCGGCGGGTCGCAGCAGTCGGTCAACATGTCCACGCCGATCAAGGCGCGAGGTGTGGCGTAGCAGAACTCGCAGAAGGAATAAACACCAAGAGGCTCTCTTCTCGAAGAGAGCCTCTCTCGCTTCAGGCGGGTTGCGCCGCCTGAACGCAAAACCTGTCACGCGGACGCGTGAGCTGCCATGCCCTTGACGGATGGATTCGCGACTGCTGTCGTTCCTGTGCCGGACCTGTCAGCGTTGATTTTGAACTGGCCTACCAAGCTGCGCAGCTGGGCGGACATTTCCACCAGACGCTCCGATGCTTTCTGAGTATCAGTGGCTCCGCGTGTTGTGCCTTGCGCTGCTTCCGCCACGCCCGTGATGTTGCTCGTGATCTCGCCGCTGCCTTGCGCCGCTTCGTTCACATTGCGCGCCATCTCATTCGTGGTTGCGCTCTGCTCCTCGACCGCCGTGGCAATCGTGCCCGAGATGTCGCTGACCTGATTGATCACCCCGCTGATCGATGCGATGGCATCCACCGCCGCTTTCGTGTCCGCCTGGATAGCCTCGATCTTGCGACTGATGTCTTCCGTGGCCTTTGCCGTCTCCTTGGCCAGTTCCTTGACTTCATTGGCCACCACGGCGAATCCTTTGCCCGCTTCGCCGGCGCGCGCCGCCTCAATGGTCGCATTGAGGGCCAGCAGATTCGTCTGCTGCGCAATTGAAGTGATGACTTTGATGACCTGACCAATCTCGCTTGAGGACTCGCCCAGCTTGGAAACCGTCATGGTCGTGGTCTCGGCCACTTTCACCGCCGAGGTCGCGACCTTAGCCGCTTCGCTGGCGTTCTTCGCGATCTCCTTAATGCTCGCCTCCATTCCCTCGGCGCCAATAGCGACAGTCTGCAGGTTCTGGCTGACGGCCTCTGCGGCTTTTGCAACCACGTCCGCCTGCGCCGAGGTCTCCTCGGAGTTCGCGGTGATCTGCTGGCTGGTGGTATTTAGCTCTTCACTTGCACGGGCTACTCGCTCCGCCGTCCCTGATACCTGGGAAATAATATGGTGAATCTCATCCAAAAAGGTATTGAACCACTTCGCTAGTTCGCCCAGTTCATCGTGAGTGACAATCTCCAGCCTTTTGGTCAGGTCTCCCTCACCCTCCGCCAGATCTTTGACCATGTTCAGCATGTTGCCGAGAGCCTTCGAAACGCTCCTCACCAGGGCCAGTCCCCAGACCACTAACAGGGAAATTCCGACGACCACTGCAGCAAAGATTGTGGACTCAAGCCGGCCCGAGCGAACTCCAACTCCCGCCGCATCGTCGCCCAGCTTCTTGGCCACCTGGTTCTGGTAGGTGCTAATGGCCCCGAGCAGGGCTTCAAACGCTGGATTCGATTTTTCGATAATTGCCTGATGCGACTCGGCATTGTGAGCGTGCAACACCAGATCGACCACCAGCTGGTTGGCTCGAACCAGCGCCAGAAATGCGGCCTTCACCGCGCCGTCGTCACCGGCGGACTGCTCGACTTTCGCCTGCGCATCCTTCACCAGCGACTGGTTTTGCTGGATCAACGATTCCATCACGTCGGGATCACTCGCCTGCACCAGTTTCTGCGTTGTCCCTTGCACCCGCACCGCCAGATCCAAAAGCTCGAGGGAGCGCTGGGTCTGTTCGCGCGCCGCAGCAGCCACGCTTCGGGCCGAATCCGCGGAAACGTGGAGCAGATACGACAATCCCAGAACCGCCGCGACCGTAATCGCGACCGATGCCGCTACCACGAAGGCCATGCGGCGAGCTATACCCTGATTTCCCATCGTTCAAACTCTCCGCTCCAGACTTTCAGCGCCAGGCGCCTGCCTAACGCAGCTTGTCAACCCGCAAACCGAACACGATCGATCCGATGGGCTTTCCACCATCGAGCACTGGCAGCCCAACCTGAATAAGCTGTTGCCCGGTGGAGTCATCCACCTTCACGGGACCGATCCAAGTCGCCCCGGTCATCGGCACTTCATGTTTGGGCAAGCCTTTGTGCGTCCAGTGTTCGGTCTTGGCGTCGAATCCAACCTTGGAACCATCTGCTCCCGAGACAAAGACTTTCGCGATTGTGTCGTCAGCATTCTTTTTGGTTTTCAGATATTCGGACAGGGGTGTCTTTGCCGTAGCCCGGACAAAAGGATCGAGCACGGAAAGGCCGTGCCACTGTTCATTGGTCATGGTCAGTGCCTCGCCCTCACGGGGTGTGGCATTGTGCGCCCTCACCGCGTTCACAATCTCAGGGTCGGTGCTGAACGAGGACAACTGCTTGATCTTGGCATCCAGCTTGGACTTGATCTCGGGCGGAGCTTGCCCAACACCTGCGACCACGCAGACGAGGACGACCAGACAAGCGATAAACGTATTCTTCAAAGTGGTCATCATTTCTCCTTGATCAGGGCAGCGCTCGAGCCGTGAGAGGACATAACAATCGCCCGGCCCGCGCGCCGTTTCAGCCAGTTGCACCAGGGAGTGTCCTTAACAAGATGTTTATCGGCGAAATCTCAGTGGAGCTTTAGAGACGGCGGATTGCACGCGGCCTCGGCCTTAGCTGTTCAACTAGGCTGGCAAACGCGAGCCGCGTGTTTCTGCGCCGAATGGGATCAGAAGCAGTCCCAGCGCAAAAGCAATCGAGGTCATGGCGACCGGAGTTCCCAGCGAGCCGAAATGGCGGACTCCCGCTCCCACCAGAAAGGTGATTCCAGCACCGCCGAATCGGGCAAACGAGGTGGAAAAGGCGAATGCGCTGGCCCGGCATTCCGTTGGGTACTGCTCGGGCAGCCAAAGGGTATAGACGGAAAAGTTAGCCCCGCCCAATCCCAGAAAAAAGAGACAACCAAAAAACCACGGCAGCGCGGCCGCTCCGAGATAGAAGACCTTGCCGAACGTGAGCGCAATGAACACCATCATCAAAGTAAAGAAAACCGCCAGCGCACCGCGTCGTCCCAACCTTTCGGCAAGCCACGGCATTGCCAGACAGCCGAGAATCGTAGCGAACGAGACCAGCATGATTCCCCAGGAGGCAAGCTGCGCGGCTTGCGCACCGCCGCGTCCACCAGCCTCGGCGACCGCGGTGATCGCAGCCGGAACATATACAGTTCCAGCCCACAAACCACAGATAGAAGCCAGCATGAGCAAGGCATTCACAATCGTGCGACGGCGCAAAGCGGGCGAGAACAAAATCACAAACGGACGCCAGACCGCCCATGAACGCACAACCTTTTCTTTCTTGGTCCAGGTGGCCGGCTCCGTAACTCCGTGCCGGACCCAAGCCAGAAGCAGTGCCGGCAGTCCTCCAACGATAAACATCGCACGCCAGCCGAAGTGGCTGCCAATGCCATAATTCGCCAGTGCCGCCAGAAAAATCCCGACGTAATATCCCGTGTGCATCAAACCTGCGCCCACGCGACGTCGATCCTCCGGCCACTCCTCCGCCACGAATGTACCGCCCATGGCCCACTCTCCGCCAATGCCAATGCCCGCTAGCAGGCGAAGAATTGCCAGTTGCCACACGCCGGTAACGAACGCACTCAGAAAAGTGAATGCCGAATACCACAGAATGGTCAGCATGAGGGTGCGGACGCGGCCGAACTTGTCTCCAATCGGCCCCCAAAGGAAAGCAAGTCCCCAGCCAATGAGAAAAAGGGCGAAGAGCAACCCTCCGTACAATCCGACGTTGCCCTTGGTGGCCGGAATACCCGAACGCGGTAGCAACTCGCGCAGCGAAGGCACGAGGACCAGCGCATAAACAAAGGAGTCCATGCCATCCAGCGTCCATCCGCCCCACGATGCCCAAAAGCCGCGAATCTGATTTCGTGTGAGAGGCGTAGATACGGCCGAGGTAGGATGATTCACTTCGTTCGCAGCCGAGCGCGCCATAGCAGTGGGGAACTATACCAAAAACGTCTGTCCATCAGACAAATATATTGAAGGCGCCTTCGTGTGGTTCAACTGAACTTCACCTTCCGCCGACCACTCGCAATTGGGCTGGATGCTAGAATCAAAATGTCGCAATTAAGCCACATCTCATGCTGACCGGCTCCCAAATTCGGCGCAAATTCCTGGACTATTTCGTCCAGCACGGACACAAAGAGGTCCATTCGTCTTCGCTTGTTCCCGCCAACGATCCCACACTGCTCTTCAACAACGCGGGCATGAACCAGTTCAAGGATGTCTTCCTCGGCCTGGAAACTCGCGACTATAAGCGCGCCACGACATCGCAAAAATGCGTTCGCGCCGGCGGCAAACATAACGATCTCGAAAATGTAGGTTTTACCAACCGCCACCACACGTTTTTCGAGATGCTGGGCAATTTTTCCTTCGGCGATTACTTCAAGAAAGACGCCATCGCCTACGCCTGGGAGCTGATTACGTCGAAAGAGTGGTTCGGCATCGATAAAAACAAGCTTTACGTGACCGTCTTCAATGGCGAAGGCGGCATGCAGCGCGATGCCGAAGCCTACGACCTGTGGGCTGCGCAGGGAGTGCCCAAAGAACGAATTTTCGAGATGGGCCTGAAAGACAATTTCTGGCAAATGGGTGACACCGGCCCCTGCGGGCCGTGCAGCGAAATCCACTACGACATGGGTCCGGCCGCCAGCGAACAGGGCCACACAGATTGCGCGTTCACCTGCGACTGCGGCCGCTACGTCGAAATCTGGAACCTGGTCTTCATGCAATTCGACCGCGACGCCAGCGGCAACCTGAATCCGTTGCCCAAGCCGTCCATCGACACGGGCATGGGGTTGGAGCGACTAGCAGCGGTGCTGCAAGGCGTAATTTCGAATTACGACACAGATTTGTTCACGCCACTGATACGGCATACCGCTCGTCTCATCGATATGGGAGTCCTTGCTGGTAGGGGTGGCGTCAGCAGGGACCTAAGCTCGTCGCAACGTGTCATTGCCGACCACTCTCGAGCCGCGACCTTCCTAATCTCGGATGGCGTGGTCCCCTCGAATGAGGGACGAGGATATGTGCTTCGAAAGATCATCCGCAGGGCAATCACGCACGGGAGACTTCTCGGACAAGAAAAGCCATTTCTGTTTGAGATGACATTTTCTGTTCGCGATTTGATGCAAGACGCCTACCCAGAATTGAGAGAAAGTGCCGATAGGGTCAGCAGGACAGTCTTGGAGGAGGAGAAGCGGTTCGACCGAACAATGGACGTGGGCGCCTCCAAGCTGCAGGATCTCATTAACCAATCACTTCAAGCTCAATACGACAGGCTCTACGGGCTGATAGACGATGTTTCTCGTTTGTCCCCCACAGCCGGGCCGAAAGTCATGTCGGCGTTGCGTGCCATGCGCGGGAATGAAGATGTTTTTTGGACTTCCCTTAACGAGTTATTAGGTCCGGAGCTCAGCGTGGCAGCAAAGCAAAGATGGCACGAAATCGGGCGACCACCGGTTTTGGCAGGCGACGGGGCGTTCAGGCTGTACGACACCTTCGGCTTGCCCCTTGATTTCATGCTAGACGCAGCTCGTGATCAGGGCATGGTGTTTGACCGAGAAGGCTTCGATCGCGCCATGGCGGAGCAGCGCGAGCGCGCCCGCGCCTCTTGGAAAGGCGCGGCCAAGCAGACGGCGAATCCCGCATACCAGCATCTGCCAAAATCCGAATTCGAAGGCTACCGCCAAACTCGCTCTGACAGCTGCGAAGTCCTCGCCATCATTCATAATGGCCACGGCTCGCAACAGCTCAAACCCGGCGACGAAGGAGAAATCATTCTCGATCACACGCCCTTCTACGCCGAATCCGGCGGCCAGGTTGGCGACCGCGGATGGCTTTACTCCGACGATCACAACACTATCGTGGCCGAAGTAAAGGGCTGCTACTCCCCGATTCAAGGCGTGCGCGCGCACCAGGTAATCGCCAAGCAACCAATCCGAATCGGCGACAAAGTCGACGCCATCGTCAACGCTGACATTCGCGAGTCGACCATGCGCAACCACACGGCCACGCACCTGCTGCAAGCCGGTCTGCGCGAAGTTCTGGGCAAGCATGTGAAGCAGGCAGGATCGCTGGTCGCGCCCGACCATCTGCGCTTTGATTTTTCGCACTTCACCGGCGTTGCCGACGAAGAGCTGCAAGACATCGAAGACCTCATCAACAAAGAAGTTCTGCGCAACGAGAAGATCGAAGTCATCGAGAACGTGCCCATCGATGTTGCCATCAACGAATACAAAGCCATGGCCTTATTTGGAGAGAAATACGGCGACCGGGTCCGGGTCATCAAAATCGGAGACTTCTCGACCGAACTCTGTGGCGGCACGCACACCAACGCGACCGGAGAAATCGGCCTGATCAAAGTTTTGAAAGAAGGCAGCGTTTCGTCCGGAGTCCGCCGCATCGAGGCCGTCACCGGCGAAGGCTCGCTGCACCACTTCCAAAAAGATCACAAACTGGAAAGCGTAGTCGCAAGCCTGGCCACACATTCGGACGCCATTTCTCCCGCCGACGCATTGAAACTCGAACTCGACAAGAAGGACTCCGAAATCAAGCGCCTGCAGCGCGAACTGGATCAGGCCCGCATGAAGTCAGCGTCGTCGACGGTAGCGTCGGTCACCGACAAAATCAAAGACATCCACGGCGTCAAAGTTCTGGCCCACCGCGTCGACAACCTCGAACGCGCCCAGATGCGTACCCTGGTCGACCAACTGCGCGACAAACTGGGCTCTGGCGTGGTAGTGCTGGGCTCGGCTACAAATGGCAACGTAGCGCTGATCGTGGGCGTCACCAAAGACCTCACGCAGAAAATCCAGGCCGGTAAAGTCATCGGCCCAGTAGCGCAAAGAGTAGGCGGCAAAGGTGGAGGAAGGCCGGATCTGGCCGAGGCAGGCGGGAAAGATCCTGCGGCGCTCGACGCGGCCTTAGCCGATGCATATGGGGTGGTAGAGTCCATGCTGGTGTAGGGCGGACACTTCTGTCCGAGGCCGCATAGGTATGGCGATTGGAAATCATGCGCACGAAAAAGGTAACACGCAAGAAACGAATGCTGGGAACATTGAAGGGCAAGATTCAAGTCCTCGACCCAAACTGGTGGAGGCCCATGACGCACGACGAGGTTGAAGACCTGCTATCGGGACCTCGCCGAGGCACGACTGCGTCCGGACACGGCCGTCCTGCTCAACGCCGTGGAATCCCGGGCACGGCTGGACTCGGCACTCGCTGAAGTATATAAAGTGGCGAGACGCTATTGAGTAAGTTCCGTTCCTGAGCAACTGCGCCCGGGGTCGCCTATGGAAGACCGCATACGGCTCATCACGCACAAGGGTAAGGCGATCCTGCTGGTCGATGCATCCCAGTGCTCGGCTGCCGAACTGCTGAAACTTTCACGCATGGTTCCACTCTACGTCATGCCCGAGCCGCGCGGCTCCGTCCTGCTACTGGCTGATTTCACCGGGGCGGAGTTCGATCGCGAAGCCATCACCAGCATGAAAGAGAGTGCGGTTTTCGATCGGCCTCATCTCAAAAAGTCAGCCTGGGTAGGAACGGAAAATCTGCCGCGTGTGTTTTACGAACACATCAAGAATTTTTCCCAGCGCGAGTTGCCCACATTCAAAACCCGCGAAGAGGCGCTGGATTGGCTGGTGCAAGACGATTCACCCACCGCCGCGGAGTGAAAACTCCGCATAGCCAGCTGAACCGCAACTTCCGCTAAGCCACTTCAGCCCGACCATCGCGCTTGCTCAAAGTTTCAGTGAACAGCTCCGTCAGCTTCTGCAAGGCCCGCTCGGCCTGCGGCGCGTTGTAGACCGGGCTGTCCGAAGACGTCCAACTGTGAAACGCATCCTTGTAAACTTCGCTCTCATACTTTCCGCCCCATGCTGCCAACGCACGGTCTAGCTTTGCGATCGCCTCTTCCGGCATGCTGCGATCATTCGTGGCATGCGCGAAGTACAGGCGCGCTTTGATGCGAGGCAACGTCAGGTGCGGACTGGTCGGCGCTTCGGTAAAGAGTCCTCCACCATGAAAGGAAGCGGCCGCGGCAATTTTATCGGGCAACGCTGCTGCCGTGCGTAAAGCCATTTTGCCGGTAAAACAATATCCCACCACGCCCATCGCGCCTGGGCGAACGCAATCCTGGGATGCGAGAAATCCGATGTAATCCGCCGCGTCTTCTTCCATCGCTTCGGGCGTCAACGGCTGCGAAAGCTCCGCTAAGCGTTCCTTCGCCGCCTCCGGGCTCAGCGATCGCAGTGATGGTTGCAAGGGCGTTCGGCCGGTGCGATAAAAAACATTAGGCATCAGAACCGCGTAACCCTGCTTCGCTAGTCGACCCGCAGCCCCCCGGTTCGCAGCCCGAATGCCGCCGATGTCAGTCAGGTAAAGAATGCCCGGCCAGCGCCCATCACCGTCCGGGCAATATAGAAAACCCTCTGAAGTACCCTCGCGCATGGAAATTTCAACTTCTCGTTCTTTCATCTCCTGGTCGAGTCATCTCTGCTGTCGCAGATCTACCGATCTCGATTCGATGCTACGGCCGCGCCGCCGGACGCTAACTTCTCCACTTCAACGTGACCGGTCCGGCCATGGGATGCTTCATCTCCCCGCCGGTTCGGCACGCCTCCAGATACGCCGCCTTCAACTGGAAATACCACTTCGCCGGACGATCCGCGTCGTCGATCAGCATCAGATGCGGATTATGCTTCAAGCCTTCCGACTGATTCTCCATCGTCTGGCGGTCTTGTTCCACAAACTTTGCAAAGACAAATTTGAGCAGCGCCGGTCCAAACAGAACCCGGCGGAAAATGTTCCAGCAAGCCACCACATCGATACGGCAATGGCTGCGTGTGATGGGCGTCACCGTGGTCAGGCTGGAAAACCAATACTTCCCTGCCCGAATGGTTTCGAGGCGCAAGTTGGGCAAAACAAAATCAATGGTGGTCGTGATCGAATCCGCATCGGCGTACAGCCGCAACAGTTTGTAAGGCGCGCTGTTCGAGCTAGGCGTGTGCGCGCTCATGCGGAAGCCCATGGGGATCGGCTCGAAATTCTTCTGCTTCTCGTGAATGCTGTGCCGGCTGCGCCACCACCAGGCTTGATGAACGAACGGTCCGTGCGCCGGATCCATGAGTCCGATGATTCCGTGGTCCACGTTGCATGGCAGCTCTGCGGTCAAATGGGCGATCTTGTACTTCCCGTCGAACGTCGGAACGCGCGGAGCCGGAAAAGACGGCTCGACGGCTTTGGTGAAACCGGCTCCCGGCGGGGGCGGCTCGGGAATGAATACCCAAATGTAGTCGTCGTGCTCCTCGCACGCGTAACTCCCGGCATAGATGCGGTCCACTTTCAATTCCTGATCGGAAGTCAGAGAAGGAATGAGCTGGCACTGGCCGGTGTGTGCGTCGAACTTCCACCCGTGGTAGCTGCACTCCAGATCTTGCCCGTCAAACCGCCCGCAGGAAAGCGGCATTCCCCGGTGAGGGCAGGCATCGCGCAGGGCAAACGGCTTCCCTTGGGGATCGCGGCCGATCACCAGAGGCGTTTCCAGCAACATAGCTTTATGGAGACGGTTCCTAGAAATCTGTGCGCTAGGTACCGCGCGATACCAGAAGCCGAACAGCATCAGGGAGTCCGGCGTCTGGTGGGAAGCAATTTGCAGTTCACTCATGAGGAATCTCAGGCAGCCTACTACACGAAACCAACTTTGTGGAGGACGGGCATCCCCGCCCGTCCAAATTCACCGTTCGCAACGAACCTGATCAGAAATGGCAGACGAACGAATACCCGTCCTCCATTCCCTCTGTTACTTCATAGCAACATTAGTGTTTTCAGTTATTTGCACATATTACCAGCGTGGTTCAATAACCCTTTGGTAAGTTGCCCCCCACCCCGTACCCACCTATAATTATCGCACTCTGGTTTTAGGATTCTCCGTCAGGTTCCGGGTGGGCAGGCGCGGATCTTTTTGTCCGCGTCGGAGTTCGTCGCGTTGACGGTCAGCCGTCGGCGTGACGTGGGCACCCGGCTATGCGAAAAAACCTGCAACTCGCCCTGATGGCTAGTCCCGTAATCGCGACCTTCCTTTCGTTCACCACGCCATACGTGCAGGCAGAAGCCGGTAGCACCGCTGCAATTACCAGCACGGACGACAACGGCCGGAAAGTCTACGTCAACGAATCCTTTCCGGTAGTCTCGAGCAAGCGTTCCGAGGCTCCAGCCCGGCGAAATTCGCTGGCATTCTGGAGCACCACGGAACACCGCTGGAAGCCGGTTCCATCCGCCAACGTCCGGGCAGCCCGCTCGGCTGCGGCGGAAGTCAACCAATACCTCGGCGAACAACCTGGCGAAAGCACATCGCAAGGCTTTGTTCGTGGCAAGTCATTCTCTCCGCAGGACATCGATACCGCCATTGACCAGGCGGCCTCGCGCCATAACGTCGATCCCAACCTGGTGCGTGCCGTCATCAAGGTGGAGTCGAACTTCAATCCCAACGCCGTGTCCCGCAAGGGCGCCGTAGGACTGATGCAACTGATGCCGCAGACCGCACGGCAACTGAATGTGACTAATCCTTTTGATCCGCAACAAAACGTGGATGCCGGGGTTCGTCATCTAAAGCAGCTCATGGAGAACTACGGAGGAGACGTGAAGTTGACCCTGGCCGCCTATAACGCAGGTCAGGGCGCCGTGGCGCGGAGCGGCGGAGTCCCGCATTTCGCCGAGACCCGCAACTACGTGAAACGGATCACGCAACTGTATTACGGGGGATCGGATCCGGGCTCCCACTTCCTGGATGGCCCGATGCACGATCCGATTCATGTGGAGCGGGACGCAAGGGGCGTGCTCCACATCAGCAACACCGAGTGATCTAGAGCGCATCTGAAAAGCAAAGTTGTACCCGGTTTTGTAAACGCGATTACGGGCAGTTCAATTGAAGAATCCTCGAATTCAACGCGCGCTGCGCTGGAGCGCGGCTGTGTTCACGCTGCTGCTGCCTGCGATGTCTGCCCATGCCCGCGTTCACAAATCCGCAACCTGGGCTGATTCCGAATTTGCCGCCGCCGAACAGAGTCAAGAGTCACTAGAGGGTCGGCCCCTCGAGAGCCGCACCCGCAGCGACTACGAGCACGTGATCGATGCCTATCGTCGCGTGTACCTCGGAGCTCCGACTTCAGGCCGCGCCGACCCGAGCGTGGTTGCCGCCGCCCAGATGACCGAGGAAATGGGCCGACGCTTCAATGACCCAGACATCTTGCGTTCTGCCATCCAGCAGTACGAATTCCTTCGCCGCGAGTATCCCGGCAGCAAATTCCGCTTCGATGCCCTGTTCCGGATTGGGGAAATCTACAAAGATGACCTTCACGACAAGACGCGCGCGGACGTGACCTTCGAGGAATTCCTGCGCCGCTATCCCCGCAACCAGTTCGCCGACGCCGCACGCCATGCCCTGGCCGAACCCGCGCAGCAGCAGGCCAGTCTGAAATCGAAGGATGCAAGTAAGGCCGCGAACAAACTTGCGAAAGAGTCCACGCCAACAGCCGAAGCCAACGACGGCAACGACGCCGATGCAAGCCAGGACAGCCCAATCAAGACAACCGATGCGGCAAACCTGGCCGAGAACGGAAAGCCCGCGCGAGTCCTCGGAATCCGCCACTGGTCCACGCCGGACTACACGCGCGTTGCCATCGATCTCGAGCAGGGCGTCAAATATGAATCGCAACGAATCGATAATCCCGATCGGGTTTTCTTCGATCTGTTGAACACGAAGCTCGATCCCAAGCTGTCAGGCAAGACCTTCGATGTGGGCGACGGTCTGCTGAAAGATATCCGGATGGCGCAGTTCAAAGCTGGACGGACGCGGGTCGTGCTCGATCTGGACCAAGTCTCGACGTTTGAAGCTTCCCTGCTTTCAAATCCCCCGCGCCTGATCATTGATATTCATAACACTGATATTCATAGCAAGGACGATCAGGACACTCGCAACCAGATTGCGCACGACCAGCGGGCGGCCAGAGCACTTTTGAAGCAGGCCGCATCGTCAACCGAGATCCTCGACGAAAAAACTCCCGCACAGGATTCGGTGGACAACCCCGAGGAGCCTGCTGCGGCTGCAAAGGCGACAACTGATAAACCGGTCCGCCGCAACACCGTGGTGGTCAGTAACGGCGTGAAAAAGACGATCGTTGACGCGGACGATGATCAGCCTCCAGTAAAAGAGTCCACTGTACCCGTGGTAAAAGACTCCGCAGCAAAAGACAAAAACACCGTTGCCAGGCTTGACACTCCCGACATCAACCCGGAAAAGCGTAACCCAGAAAAGCCCGACTCAGTAAAGCTCGACCTAGAAAAGAGCAAACCGGCCGGCGCAATTCCCAGCGCGCCTTCAACCTCAGATACCAAGACCAGCACCGCAAAAAAGAAGCGCAAGACGCCAACCGCCGATCCCGACGTCCGCGAAGCCCAACCCACGGCCAGCGGCGAACGTTCTCTAACCCGCGCGCTGGGCCTGAAGATCGGAAAAATCGTAATCGATCCCGGCCACGGAGGCCACGACACGGGCACGATCGGCCCCAATGGCCTCGAAGAAAAGGATCTGGTTCTCGAGGTCAGCCGCCGCCTGGGTATGCTTCTCCAGACCCGCCTGGGCGCCGAAGTGGTTTTTACTCGTCAGGACGATACCTTCATTCCGCTCGAGACTCGAACCGCCATCGCCAATCAGGAAGGCGCCGATCTCTTCGTTTCTGTTCACGCCAACTCCAGTCACGACCCGGACGCCCGCGGCGTCGAAACCTACTATTTGAATTTCACCTCGTCTCCCGACGCGCTTGAAGTCGCTGCCCGCGAAAACGCGGTCTCGGAGGAATCAATTCACGAACTGCAGGATCTGGTGAAGAAGATCGCGCTCAAAGAAAAGATCGACGAGTCGCAAGAGTTCGCCTCCGATGTGCAGAATTCGCTGCACAGCGGTCTCGCCGCAAAGAATCCCGGCGTACGCGACCGGGGAGTGAAGAAGGCCCCGTTCATCGTTCTCATCGGCGCCAATATGCCTTCGATCCTGGCGGAAATCTCCTTCGTCAGCAATCCCGGCGACGAGCGCCGCCTGGCGACTTCCGAATATCGCCAGAAGATTGCTGAATCCCTCTACCGCGGCATCGCCAAATATGTCAGCGGCCTGAGCGGGGTCAAAGTCGCCAGCAAGATCGATAAACAGTAGGCTGGTTCGGCTTTACAGTCGAAGTTCCAACCTCGGATCCTTGTAGTGACCATGGGAAAGCGAACCGGACCACGCGCCGCAGCTCAGAGAACCGGGAAAATCCAGCCAGGGGCCAGTTTCTGCCATCGCTCCCCAGCGATCATCTGCTCGTATCTACCTGTGGTGCCTTTTGCTCGGCGGGTTCCCTTGCACTCTACTCGCCAGAGCTCGCTGATCCTTCGAGCGTGCTTTGCAACTGGACCCGGGCTTCGCACCAGCCCGCCAAACCTTGCAGAATCTTCCGGCACAATAACCCCCGCCCTGATCCGCTCCACCCGTCAGCAACACGACCATCTTCCTGGGTCCTCCGCAACTCACTCACTCTACGGCAAATATATTGCGGATGCCTCGCATCGTTGATCGGGGACAATTTGTCCCCGTTCCCTTGAGCGGTGACAAATTGGCCCGTAGAGGCGTAAGACGGCCTTTCTAACCTATTGATTCTCCAAGTGCTGCGCGAGCCAGAGTCCGGCTTGTCAATTGCAACCTAGTGCTTCGACCTCTCCCGCATGCTTTGCTGGGCATCAGTGCCCGGCTAAAGGACTCAAGTTATGAAGAAGTTCGTTCTGTTTTGCTTGCTGGTGACGGTCACATTCGGCTATGCCGATGACACCAAGATTTCGCCCGAACTGCGTGGGTACAACTCCACCCAACCCGTACAGGTAATCGTGCAGTATGCGCCCGGAACCCAGCCCGGAGCGCAGGCCAACTGTAGTGGGCTGTTCGGCTTCCTGGATTGCGTGGTAAGCGATCTCTTGAACATTCTGGGTCAGTTGCCTCTCATCAATGGCGTTGTCGCCTTGGTGGATGGCACCGGTATCGTGAACCTGTCGAACCAGTCGAACGTGGTTTACATCAGTTCGGACCGCCAATTGGCAACGCTCGATAACGCGCCATCAGCGGTCAATGCGGAAGTGGCGTGGCAATCGAATTACATTGGCACTGGCATCGGCGTGGCGTTGATCGACAGTGGCGTGAATAGTCACCCGGATCTTTACACTGGCATTCTTCCCGTCTCGCGCGTGGTCTACAACCAATCCTTCGTGTCCGGGACATCGAGTACCGCCGACCAATACGGCCACGGAACCCACATCGCGGGCCTGATCGCGGGAGATGGACTGGCTTCGACCGGACTGGCGTACTCGCAAACATTCAAGGGCATTGCGCCGGGAGCCAAGATCGTCAATCTGCGAGTACTGGATGCGAACGGCGGAGCAACCGACAGCGAAGTCATCGCTGCGATCAACCAGGCGATCTCGCTCAAATCGAAGTACAACATCCGCGTGATGAACCTTTCGCTTGGGCGGGCGGTGTATGAGAGCTACAAGCTTGATCCGCTGTGCCAGGCGGTGGAAAAAGCCTGGCAAAATGGGATCGTGGTCGTCGTGGCAGCGGGAAATAACGGGCGCTACCTGCCTACTTCTGGATACGGGACTGTCACCGCCCCCGGCAACGATCCGTATGTGATCACGGTGGGCGCGATGAAGCCAATGGGTACGCCGCAGCGCACCGATGATCTGATTGCGAGTTACAGCTCGAAGGGTCCGACGGCGCTTGATCGCGTGGTCAAGCCCGACCTTGTCGCTCCCGGCAATTTACTGGTCTCAACGGAAACGCCCGGGACTACGCTGTACACCACCGAGACCAGCAACCTGGTTCCGTACAGTTTCTACCAGTACGGAGGAAGTTCTTCGCCGTCGGCATACTACTTCGAACTGAGCGGAACCAGCATGGCGACGGGCGTGGTGAGCGGAGCCGTTGCCGATCTGCTGCAGGCGCAACCGCGTCTTACGCCGGATCAGGTGAAGGCACGACTGATGAAGACGGCTTACAAGACATTTCCGCAGTCGAGCAGCGTTTACGATCCCACGACCGGAAACACCTACACCGATCAATATGACGTGTTCACCGTGGGCGCCGGCTATCTGGACATTGCGGCGGCATTGGCAAGCACCGACGTGGCCAACGGGACCGCGATGTCTCCTATCGCAAACTATGATCAGAGTACTGGCGACGTTTATTTAAGTTCCGATCCTTCGTCGGTGTGGGGCAAGTCCGCAATGTGGGGCAGTTCGGCGGTTTGGGGCTCGAATCAATTCACTGGCGCAACTTCTGCGATGTGGGGCTCGTCCGCGATGTGGGGCAGTAGCGCCATGTGGGGCAGCAGTGCGATGTGGGGCAGCAGTGCAATGTGGGGTAGCAGCGCGATGTGGGGCAGCAGCGCCATGTGGGGCAGCAGCGCCATGTGGGGCAGCAGCGCCATGTGGGGCAGCAGCGCGATGTGGGGTAGCAGCGTAGCGGGTGGAGAACAAAACTAGCATCAAGGATCGGGACTTTAAACACACCTAGACTGAGCTCGGGAAAGTCGCAGTTATGCTCGATGCTAAAGTGAGATACTCCCCAGTTGGATCCGAGAGTTCTCTGACCTTCGACAGCGACATGCTGCTGCAGAAGGTTCAGGATGCATCGATCACGATGTTGAAGGCCGCGACGGCGGCGATGGGCATTCGAAGGCCCGAAGTTGGAGCGTGCCTGACTGATCTGGCGGGCGCCTGTGTCGCCTATAACGGCGCAGAAGTTCCGCTGACGTGCGCCGTCGGAGTTGGAACCTCGAACGCTCCCGATGCAGCTGAGATCGAGGCAATCGAAGCTTTTTACGGTTCTCGAAAGTCACCAGTGCGCATCACAATCTCCGGCCGAACCCACAGCGCGGTAAATTCCTTGCTGGCGAGCCGCGGATACAAAGCCGGAACGCCCATGGAGAATTGGTGGAGGCCGCTCTCCGACATCCCGGCCAAGCCTGTCCCCGACAACATTGAAGTGATGCCCGCAACTGCGGACGACGCTGACTTGTGGGTACGCTCAGTGGCGGCGGGTTTTGCGGAGACAGACGCGCCCATAGACGATTCCAACTTACCATCAAGGCTGCTCGACACTTTCTATTGCTTCGGATTTGCCGATGGAGCAATACCGTTCCTGGCACGACGAAACCGGGAAGTAGCCGGTGGAGGCGTTCTACACATCAATGGAGACACGGCTCATCTGCGCACCACCAGTTGCCGATTTGTGCATCGACGGAACGGAGTACAAACCGCTTTGTTGAACTTCAGATTGCAGTGGGCTCTCAGGGCTGGCTGCCGTTTTGTCTTCTCAAGCACCGCGGGAATCGGAGCCTCCGCCCGTAACCTCGAGCGCTTCGGATTGCAGCCGCTCTCCATCAGCTTCTTGATGTCCAGAGCTTCCTGACAACAAAAGAATGAGAAGGAACGGGCCTCACTGAAGGTTCTAGTCTTCCACCACTCTGGCAGTCATTTCTTCTGGCGGGGCACCTGCCGTCATACCTTGGGCGATAATCAACTGGCGGGCTTCGACTCTGATTTTGGGCAACTGCAATCCAAACAATGTCGCGCCTCCGAGGCAGGCGACAGCTCCCATGCTAACGGTAATGGGCGCGCCCAAACGGTCCGCCAACGCTCCTCCGAGCAGGGCCCCGAATGGCGCCATGCCCATAAACATCATGGAGTACACCGCCATCACCCGCCCACGCAGATGATCCGGTACCATGGCCTGGATCAGCGTATTCGACGACGACATTTGCAGCATCATGCCAAAACCCACGGGCAGCAGCAGTGCAGCCGAGAGCCAGAAGTTCCGCGACCAGGAAAACAGAATCAGGCTGACTCCGAAACCAGCACAGGAGAATGCCACCCATCTTCCCAGTCCATGCACTCCGTTACGTGAGGCGAGAGTGAGCGCGCCGAAAAGAGCACCTACACCGGTCGCGCCCATCAGGATTCCTAACCCGCGGGCTCCGCCGTGCAGAATTTTGTCGGCGAAGATTGGCATGAGAATCGTGTACGGCATCGCCACCAGGCTGACCAGCCCCAGCAGAAGCAGGATCGCCCGGATCGGCGCCGTATGCTTCACGAAGCGAAACCCTTCGAGGAGATGCGTCCAGGGTGAAGCGGCGGGTGCGCGACGGGCCGGCCATTCCACGCGCATCATCAACAGTCCGATGATGACAGCAATGTAGCTGACGCCGTTGCCGAAGAAACACCAGCCTTCGCCAATCTTCGCCACCAGAATTCCAGCGATTGCAGGCCCGATAATGCGTGCGCCATTGAACATCGACGAGTTCAACGCAATGGCATTCATCAGATCTTCCTTGCCAACCATGTCGACAAGAAAAGCCTGGCGTCCGGGAATGTCGAAGGCGTTCACCACGCCGAGCGACGCAGCCAGCACGAAGATGTGCCAAACCTGCACCCTTCCGGTGAGAGTAAGGAGCGCCAGCACCAGGGCCAGGACCATGGCTGCGATCTGGGTTCCGATGACCACTTTCCGGCGGTTGAACCGGTCGGCCACGATGCCGCCCAGTGGAGCGACCAGAAATACAGGGAATTGACTGGCGAAACCCACGGCGCCCAGCTTCAACGAGGATCCGGTGAGGCGATAGACCAGCCACGCTTGGGCGGTGGTCTGCATCCACGTCCCAATCAGAGAAATGAGTTGCCCGCTGAAGAAAAGCTGGAAGTTGCGATGGCGCAACGCACGCAAAGTACTGGGCATCGCATTTCCCCGTGACGAGGTGCCGTTCAGGGCTTGCCCTTCAGTTCTTGCTGTGGTTGGTGGATTGCTCAAGCTGAATCTTTCTACTCGTTCTTAGGATGAGGATGCTCGATGTCTCGATTCAATCCCGAACCGTCACACATGGATATACCTCTTCCTCCCGTTACTGTCCCAATTTGGGGCTTCCCAGATGCCGCAAGAAGCGGTAGAGTCGGAGCGCCCTCAACTAGGCTGCCTTCCAGTATAGAGGCACCTCGTGGTTCAGGTTTGTGGAGAACGTATGAGCACCGATCAGGTTCAAATCGAACGCCGAGCCGCGCAACGTTTTGACTTCCATCGTTCCGTCTCCGTGCGTCTTTCCGGCAGGGATCGCGAAGGATGCGGCTTCACCCAAAACCTGTGCGCGCGCGGAGCGCTCTTCCACACCGATTTGCCGCTTTGCGAAGCGGACGCCATCGAACTCACGCTGGTCATGCCCTCCGAAATCACTCTGGCCGAGAACCTGCGTGTGCGCTGCCGTGGCCGGGTGCTGCGTGTACTTTCGTCCGCGGTGCGCGGCAGATCCGTGGTTGCGGTTCATCTCAAGGGATATGAGTTCCTGCCGGAGACCGACGACCGGTTCTCCGAGTGCGCCCAGGACTTCAAAAGGATAGGGGCTTTGCACGGGCATCTTCAGGAAGAAGAGAAAGCCAGCACGGCCGTACCCAAGGTTTCCCTACGGGTTTCGCAACCCTGATCCGCCCCGAGGCGTGCGCCGCACCGGATTTGATCGTACACTGGCTTTGCATTCGAGCATGTTTTGCGTAGAATACTCGGGGACACTCCTCCACTCCGCGGTTTTCCGCCGCTGTGTAGTCCTTAAAGCTCTTGGGGAACTGGCGTGGCATTCTGAAGGGAACTTCCGTGCGAGACTCCGTTACGATAGTCACTTGGCGGAGTTCGGATCTCTTCTTAACATGCACCTGCCGGGTACATAATTGAGGTTCCAGCCATGCATGGCATAGCGGTCACCCTCCTTACCGAGGACAAAGAACGGCTCATGGTCCTCCAGCAACGGCTGGAGAGCACCCAGATGGGCCGCAATGTCTTTGGGCATGTTGGGTTTCCCGCCAGCCCGACGGACGCCATCCTGCGCCAGATTCAGGATGTGCACGCTGACGTCGTATTGGTCGACATTGATCCGCAAAATATTCAACGGGCCATGCACGCCATCGAATTGATCCACTCCAACACCAGCGAGATTGTCATCTTCGCGGTTGGCCCCATGACCGATCCCGGCACCATTGTTTCCGCCATGCGCGCCGGGGCTCGTGAATATATGGAGCGCAACGCGACTCCGGAAAGCATGGTCGAAGCTTTCACCCGCTTCACTGCTTCCCGCGGGCGCGCCCGGACCTCTTCTGGCCGTGCCCGCGTCTTCGTCATCGCCAATGCCAAAGGCGGAGCGGGTGCTACCACGGTCGCGGTCAACACCGCCGTCGCACTACAGGAATTGCATGGCGGAGTGCTGCTCGTCGACTTTGCGCTCTTGGGGCACGCGGCGCTTCATCTCAACGTCCGGCCGACTTTTGGTCTCACCGATGCTTTGCAGAATCTGCATCGCATGGATACTTCGTTGCTGCAAGGCTTGATGACCACCTGCAAGAATGGCCTGCAACTGCTGGCGGGTCCGCAGGAGCCTCATCAGACGGTTCCGACCGCGGCCGAACTGGCTCGCCTTTTCGATCATCTGGTTTCGCAGTTCCGTTACGTTGTAGTGGACTGTTCGAACCGCACCGACCAGACGGCGCGCCTGCTTTGTGATTTGTCGAACGCCGTCCTTTTAGTCGCACAGTCCGATGTGGTTTCTCTCTGGAGCGCAGGCCGCCTGCGTTCTTTCCTCGAAGAAGGCGGGGGGCGCGATCGGGTCCGTCTGGTGCTGAACCGCTACAAGAAAATCCCTGGTTTCGGGGACGAAGACGTCGAGGCCGCGACTGGCTGCAAACTGCTTTGGAAAATTCCCAACAATCATCAAGCGATCGCACCTGCAATCGATAAAGGCGCACCCGTGGCGCTCCACGAAAGCGCGGATGTGGGACGCTCGTTCCGCAGCCTGGCAGCAACGCTCGCAGAAGCTTCTCCCACGGCGGAAGGTTCGCTCGACCTGGTTTACCAGCCGGACAAGTCCGACGCCAAGAAGAAGTCGACCACTCGTTTGCTGATCTCGCCCCTGCGCGCGGGCCAGTAGCTCAACCTCCCAAAACAGAACCGTGGGCCATTACCTCGGTTACCTTTTCGCGGTAACTGACCGCGGGCTACAATCGCGCCATTGTGATAAACCGGCGACTAGTCCTAATGCTGTTGTTGTGGGTCGCGATCCTGCCCTGCGCCGTTCAAGCTAAGCAATTCGCGATCGTTGCCGACAAGGCGAACTCCACTTCGAACCTTACCGCCGCCGAGCTGGTGAAAATCTTTAACGCCCATAAACAGAATTGGCCGGATGGAAAAGCCATCACGGTCGTCATGCGCGACCCGTCCTCCGCGGACATGCAACTGGTTCTCCGCAAGTTGCTGAACATGACGGCTGAGCAGGCACACGCCTTCGTTCTGGCGCATCGAGACGTGATCATGATCGCCGACAGCGACGACGCTGTCCTCCGCTTTGTCTCGACTTCGCCGGGAGCCATCGGCGTCGTCGATCTGTATTCACTGACCCAAGACGTGAATGTGTTGAAGATCGACGGCAAATTGCCGGTCGAGCAGGGCTACTTATTAAGGGGAAACTAAGATGATCCGCAGAGCAACGATCTTCAGAGTCACCATCTGCATCGGCCTGATGTTCGCCACAGTTGCCGGCTTCGCCCAGCCAACCGCTCCGCAGGCAGCCAATACAATCACCGCCAGCTTGCCGCTGACCACCAAATCTCCGGAAGCTCGCCGCCTGGTCAAAGAAGCCCTGGATATCTACCTCGACAAAGTGGAGCAGGAACAGTCCATCGAGATTCTGCGCAAAGCGGTTCAGGTTGACCCGGATTTCGCGATGGGCCATGAGTTTCTGGCGCAGATCAGCCTTGATTCTGCCGAACAGGTCGGCGAACAGGAGAAGGCGTTTGCCACCAGAAGTCACGCCACAACCTCCGAGCAACTGGTGATCGAGTGGTACCAGGATGCCGCCGATCACAAGCTGATTTCCGCCATCACCAAAATGAACGACGTGCTCAATCAATACCCGCACGACAAGTGGGTGATCTGGATGACCACGTGGTGGCTGCAGTCGCAGGCCCAGTACGAGCGCGTCATCGCCGTGTATGAGCATTCGGGAATCACCGACTCTCCCGGCCTGATGAACAACATCGGTTACAACTACGCCTACACTCGGCAGTTCGACAAGGCATTTGCGATGATGGACAAATACGTCGCGGCGCTGCCCAACGATTCCAATCCGCAGGATTCTTACGCCGAGATTCTGCGCCTCGCCGGGCGCTTCAATCAATCGATTGAACACTACCGGGCATCGCTCGCGATCAACCCTGAGTTCTATTCCTCGCAATTCGGAATCGCGGACACTTACTCGCTGATGGGAGATCAAGTTCGTGCCCGCAAAGAATACGAAATAGGATTCCAGAAATTTACTTTGCCCGAACTACAGCAGATTCTGTGGAAGACCCGGGAAGCGGCCACATACGTGCGCGAAAACGATTACGAGGGCGCCGAGCACGCCTTCCAGGCCATTGCCGACTATGCGCACTCCAGGCAGAACAGCCAGGCCGAAGCCGACACCTACCGCCAGATGGCAATGTGCACACAGAACCCTAAAGAGGCGCTGGTCTATTTAGGCAAAGCCGAAGGGGCCACGCAGGATGGAAAGAACGCCTTGAAGATCGCCATTACGCAGGAGCTTGCACAAATCCTGAGAGCGCGCGTGGAAGTCGCCCTGAAGATGGGGAACAAGGAGCTGGCGAAGTCCAATCTGGAGCGGCTGGCCGCGATGTCAGAAAGCTCCAACGATAAGTTGAGCGAGCTAGCCTACCACGGAGCTGCCGGAGCAGTTTTGTTCTCCGAACACAAGTACGACCAAGCCATTTCTCACTTGGAAGAAGACACCAACAATCCATTGTCACTGAAGCTGCTCGCGGCCGCATATCAGAAGATCGGATACAGCGCTGGAGCCAAGCGGACCAACGAGACCCTGACCAACCTGAACGATCCCACGCTCGAACAAGCGCTAGTCGTGCCCGCATTCCGCAAGTGCAGCGACACGCCATCGTCCTGCGTCAGCAACACGAAGAGCGCCTCGCTGAAGAAATAATAGCCTGTGGCGCGGACCTGCTCTGAGCGCAGTCGAAGGGGTTCTCGCCCTCGTTCTCGCGGCACACCTGAGTTATTTCCCGGCGGCGGCTTTGCCTTCCAGTTTGGCGTCGATTGCGGGGTTGGAGCAGACTTCATAGTACCAGCGTTCGGTCCAGAGTTGGACTGAGAAATTGTGGGGATCGATCTGGGGCATGCGGCTACCGCGCACCACGATCTTGCGGAAGATGTCGTTGCCGACCGGGACCAGCCCACTCCATAGATGAAACTCTTCGCCCTCCCACGCCTTGGGTAAGTCCAATGGAGAAAGCTCCAAAGAAATTTCCTGCTTCAGCCTTTGGAACGCGGCTTCGCTGATGCGAATGCCGTTCAGGTTGTATTTCAAAATAAAGTCGTCCGGACTGTCTTCCACGTCGGCGTCGGGCACGGTCTGAAATGCGTATACGTTGAACGGAGTCTCCATCGCCTTCATCGATTTCCGTACTCGCTTGCTGCACGAGGAGAGCCGGTCGCTCTCGTTCAATGCATCCGAGATCATGATGCGCTGCTCGCCATCCATCAGGTACATGGGAGCTGAATCCTGATAGGAAATTCCCACGCCTAGCTCAATGCCAGGAAGTCCGGCGCGCTCCAGCAACTGGTTGTACCCGCGCACGATCTCGATAATTTCGCGCGCCAGAACAGAGGCGCGGCAGACAGCCAGCCCCGGCTCTCCCTCGCGCTCGAGGATTGCCAGAATGATCGCGTCGCCTTCAAGAAAGACTTTGCCGGCCCCGTACTTCGATAGCAGCTTGTTGACCGGATCGTAGAAATTCAGACTGAAATAGGACGCCGGATTCATTCCGCGTTCGAGAAGCGAGCGGGTGAGCCGTGACGAATCGCGGACATCGGCCTTGATAATCACGTGGCGCAGCACTTTCTCTTCCGACGGCTTCTGCTCCTCGGGCAGCAAGAATTCGTAGAGCGTGCCGTTCATGGCGGAAAGCTGCCGCATCTTGTCGTTGGCAATGAGATTGACGTTGTCCATCGCCGACCTGAGTGCTTCGAGGTTCCTGAGGTCGCGGTGGTAGCGCATAAAGTCGCGGAGGAATCTGGCCGCAACTTTGCCCCGCTCCGCACCCTTGCAACTCGCCACTCTCTGCACTGCTGCTTGCAGGCTGTCGCGCGAGACTTTGCCCTGATCCAGAATCAGCTTTTCTACCCGCGTGCGTTCTTCGCGGGAGATGAGGGCATTCTTCAACTGCTGTGCGTTGATGCGCGGCGAGTACTCCGCCAGCAGCGGTACGGCTTCGTAAGAAGCGACCACATATTCCATCAGCTTCTCACGATCGAGCAATCCCAGCCATGTTGCCAACCGAGTCTTCTGAGCGCGCTCTTCGGGCGAGGAGTCATCCGGAGTTCCGGAGCCGATCAGTTCCTGAGCATTCTCCGGCACATTCAGCCAGGCGTTGATGGCACGCTCGGGGTCGACCTCCTGCCCAAGGTTCAGCGACTGCAGGAACTCATAAGCAATTCTGCGAACATTGGCAAAACGGTCGGGATCGCGGTCGAAATTGCCCAGCATGACATACTGCTCGGCGTTCACGTATGCGTCGCAACCATCCGCCGTGAAAATCAGTGGATTGAGAAACAGTTTGTACTGCTCGTCGTGGCTGCTCCCGAACAGCGAGCGCCGGGTGCGTGCTAGAGTTTCCTTTTCGATTTCGCGCAGGGTGCGAAACAGTTCCTGCCCTGTCTTGCGCAGAATGACTTTTTTTGCCACCTGGAAGGCCGCAACCCGTTCGCGATATTCCAGCGCTTTCTGCGCCCGGATGCCTTCGTAGCTCTTCAACGTCATACGGCAGCGTTCGAGAATCTGGGCAAACTGCAATCCCAGTTCGATCCGCAGAAACTTGATGATCGCGACCCGCGCCAGCACATCCAACGAAGGATTTCCTTCGGCCTTGGCGCGATTCAACGCGGCCGAATGCACTTCCGCCAACAGAGGCTTCAACTCGGAGCCACCGGGCTTGACATTGCTCTTCGGACCCGCATTCGATCCGATGAAGTGTCCACCCTGCCGCGGTTGTGTCGCTTCCGCCGCCAGCAATCCTTCGACATCGCCATGGCGGACGATCAGGCGCGAGATCTGCGAACGCGTCTGGGTCACAAACTTGGGGCTCAGGTGAACGTCGTGGCGCAGGTTATCGACCCCGAGTTGCAGCCCTTCCAGAGAAAGTGACGGAGAGTAGCCGGTCAGGCGAGGAAGTGCCGCTTCCTGCTCTGCTTGTCCGAAGCTGAAGATCGGGATGCGTGGCATGGCCGGGAGTGTCGTCGCTTTACGGCTGCCCCACCTGGCTGACCAGGCTCACCCGGAATTGTGGCACTACCAGCGCCTGCTCCACGGTGGGTAGATTCAGAGCAGCCAGCTTCGACGCGATCGCCTGCGCTTCCGATGTGGCTCCCGTGCTCGTGTACGCGCGCCACAAAAGCCGCATGGACTCCGGGTCCGCGGTGCCTTCCTGCAGATGAGGAATCGCATCCGTGAACTTGCCCTGAGCTACCAGCAACGCTCCGGCTGCCCCGTGATAACAAAGCTGGATGACTTGGCTGCGGCTCGTGCCGGCCATGGTTTCGAGCTGCTTGACCGCCTTCGACGCCGAGTCCATGTCCGGCAACTCAGCTAAACGGGTAGCCCGGGTTCGGAGGATTCGCGCCAGCTCCTCATCGCGGTCGCTGGCGGAAATCTCATGCTCTTCCTGCAGCACATCCTGAGCAGCTTGCAACTGTTTCAGCGCTGTCTTTGGATCAGGCTCGTACATGCCTAGAATCCTGTGAGCTTCAGCTTCGAGACGTGCCAACCCCGCGGAATGTGCATGCCTCGCCACATCGCTTAACGCCCTTTCCGCCTGTTTGCGATTGTTCTCGCGGATCCAGGTCACAGCCGATTGCAATTCCCGCTGCACTTTGTCGGCGTTGCTCGGAGCGAATACGATAGCCCGGTCATACTCCTCGCGGGCTTCCAGTTCCTTCCCCATGAGCGCATAAGTATCGGCGACGCCGACCTCCGAACCAAAATTCGGATCGATTCGGATGCTCATCCGGTACTGCTCGAGCGCAGCATCGAGTTTGCCCGCCATTCGCAGAATCTCGCCATAGGAATCATGCGGGTTGGGCTGATCAGGATCGAGTGCCACATAGCGATCCATCGCGGCAAAAGCCTTTTCGAAGTTGCCCATGTCGGCGTAGCCGTAGGCCACGTCATTCAGCGCCGCGGCATAATTCGGGTTCAGCGCCAGCGCACGCTCCAACACCGCGACCGCCTGCTCGTACCGAAACTGTTGCATCAGCCAGTCGCCGGCCAGATATGCGAGCCGCTGGTCGCGCGGATACCTCGTCAACAGATCGTTCATGGCTGCGATAGCAGGCAAATAATTGTTCTGCTGCGCATCCGCCAGCCACCGAATCAGCAACTGCTCGCTCGGAGTTACCTTAACCGCCAATTGCTCGGCCCGCTTGCGCGTGGACGCCTGTTCCACCGGATCCTGGCTCATCCGGGAAATCAGGATGAACGCCTGGGCAAAATTCGGGTCCGCCTTGGTCGCCGCTCGTAGATCCTGGAGGGTTTCCGGGATGCGGTACTCTTCGAACTCCCGCATCGACTTCTCGAAGTTAGCCCGCGCCTGCGCTGAGGATGTAGTGACCGGCAGCCTCGCGGACGCATTTTTCTGTCTGGGTTGGGCAGGATTGGATTTCGTGCCAGCCAACGCAGCCAAAGACCAAAATAGCAGCAGGTAGAGGCACCAGCGGCGAAGCATTTGTCCCCCGGAAACTGTTGATTTCTTGCTTCTTATCCGACGAGCGTATCACGCAGTTTCGGCCTGCCGAAAGTTACCTAGGTTACCCGCCAAACGATTGATTGTCGGGCTGTTTTCGGCGTGATTCTCCGCCTTGAGGCTGGGTTAACTTCTCGGCTCGATTTATCAGAACCCAAAGTATCGCAGCTAGGCTCCACCCCGCCAACAGCGGAAGTAGGCTTGCCAAGCCGTGCAGGCCCATGAGTTCGCCCACGTTGAAGGCGCCGTGCACCTGGTTCGTTCCCTGTTCCGCAGGTATGAGCACGGTCCCCAGATTCAAAGAAAATCTTCCTGCCCAGAAGGACGGCCAATAGAACTGGCGCAGTGGGCAATGAAACTCGTTAGGCGGTTGCGCCGCGACCGAAACCGCCATAAGCGTAAGCCCAACGCCCGCGGCGGCCAGCACAGCGACAACGATCCTCCAAACGGGCCGTGCATGATCCCAAAGCGGCGCCAGCCCCAGGCACAATAACGGCAACCCCGGCGACATATACCGCGGACCGTACGACCAGCCGGCCGGCCATGAAGAGAATGCAGCGTGAAAGAGAAAATAGTAGGTGGCGACGCCGGCTGCCGTAACTGCCGCTGCATGGCTCGCGGGATGCTTCCAAAGCATGCGTAAGCCGAAAGGCGCGGCCAGGGCAACCGGACCGGTAAACAGCAGTCCACGCCGGCAACCGAACAACAGCTTCAATGCGACATCGATTCTGGGATAGGTCAGGCCCAGGTAGCCATGGGCCATCCACGCAAAGGCTCCCTGCGGATAATACGCATAGCTGGGATGAAGCACGGAACCGAACGCGGCGCGCTGATAAGCCATCAGCACAATGACGCATGGCAACGCTCCCGCGCCAATGCCAAGAACGACACGCCAGCGTCGAGGTGCCCCATCCTTCCAAACCAGAGCCAATGCCAGCCCGGCGACCATCGCAGCGGCCGGGGCCGAAGGATATTCTGAAACGGTGGCCCACCCGGCGGTCAGGCCAAGAACCAGCCCCCAAAATATATCGCCCGCAGAGCTCACCCCGCCGCGCAACTCCAGAGCGCAGGCGAAGGCGAACACTAAACATGATCCGGCCAGCGCGTGTCCCCAGAACAGCGTCGAGTATGCCCAGAGGGGAGTCGCCAGGCCCAGCGCGAGCGCAGTAAATGTTGATGCGCCCACACTGCTTCCGAGCTGCAGTGAGATCCAGAACAGGCATGCGCACGCCGCCGCCATGGGCAGAGCGACGGCGAATACTGTGATGTAGTAGGCGAGATCTACCAAGCCACGAGGCGACGCAGGATCCACTCCCGCCACTGTCAGCAGGGGTCTTGTGACCTCTGCCATCGGTACCGCCAGCAGCGCGAGTCCCGGAGCCTTGTCCGAATAGTAATGGCCGTTGGCGAAGGCTTTGTCGCCGGTGTTCTCATCGTAGCCATCGATGCGCAACGTCCCCTGCTCCACGATGGCCCGCACCAGATCGAAACGGGAGTTCTGATTCCAGCCCCCTCCTTCGTAAAAGTATGCGTATGAAAAAAAGATCACGCCGAAGATCAGAAGTGCGTGAATTCGAATCGAAGAGCAACTACGCTGTAGGGAAGCGTTCATCGCCGCAGTTTCAGGGTTTACTCGGCGCGGGCGTCGACTCAGGAACCAGCTTCAGCTTCCTGTTAATTCTTGGCCAGTACTGGCGCAACATGTTCCCGCCGAATTTCCAACCCAGGTCGGACCCGTAGCGGATAAACGTGCTGCTGACGCCACGGTTCCCTTCAGGATAGTAGGTGTCGGCCAACGCTTCCCCTGCCAGCGGACCCAGCGTGTCCGCAAAGTTCACCACGCGTTCTCCCGAGTCGCTGCGCGTAATCACGATCCGCTCCGCAGCATATTTCAGCGACTGCTTGAAGGTGTAGTGCTTCTTCACATAAAAGCGCGGATCTTCGTGCAACGCCGATGCGATCAGAAATGTACCGAACAGATTGGCGGAAGCGGAGCGGGCCATGTCGGCGGCAAAACGCTTGCCGTATCCCTCAGCCCCCTGTCCATACCCTTTGGGGCTGTTGATCGCCTGGCCAAAAGCTGAGCCGGTCAGCGCCGCGCCGATCGTAGCTAACGAAACGCTGTTGTTTGCCGCCAGCTTGAATTTCTGCCAAACACTCAACGGCCCGGAATTAGTAGCGAGGTTAGGGAAGAACACCGACTTCCGCTGTAAGAAGGACATACCACTCTGCAGCGGGTTCGTCGCCTGCGGTGCGGTTTGCGCTTGTGCGCTGGCAGAGGGCGCATCGGGCGGCGCGCTGGGTTGACCTTGCTGTGCGACGCTGCCGGCGCACGCTAAACAAATGATGGCAATCGTCAACGTCAGTCGTTGCATCCCGGCCCCACGCTTGTATCCGATCAAAGGATCTCCTCGACTCAAAAAAAGGGTGCAATACCCAGGCTTGGTAAAACCGGGATTGGCTGGCTGTTCAGTGCTGACTATCCAAGATTATCATCAGATCTTCAGGAAGATGCCTTTGCGATACAGCAGCCACATCGCCACCCAGCAAACCAGCACGTAGCTCAGCGCATAGAGCAAGGAAGCATTCGCCGGGCTGCCTACCGGCACGAATATGCGTTCGTAAATAAAGTCCTGCCAGGCCATCCCTGTACTGGTGTGCATGTGATCCAGCAAGTGGGACATCAACTCGGCAAACACGTAAGCTGCAATCGCGTTCATTCCGAACACCAGGAGCGGTTTTGTCCAAAATCCGCGCCATCGTTTCACATCCGCGATCCAGTAACACAGCGAGAGGCAGAGCAGAGCCAGACCGGCGGTGAAGATCACGTAGGAACTCGTCCACAGTTTCTTGTTGATGGGAAATCCGAGGTTGAGAATCTTGCCCGCCAGCACGCCGATCATTCCAAATACCGCCATGCCCCACGCCTTGCTCTGCCCGGAACGCGCGGAGCGAAGCCACTGCCCCGTGACCATCCCCAGCAGGCTGGTGGCCACGGCGGGGATCGTACTTAATACTCCTTCGGGATCGCGAGTGCCCTCGTACAAGTGTCCGGCCAGAAGCCGCCGGTCGAGCCAGGCCGCAAGGTTGCGGTCGGGATCGAGTAGCGGGATATCGTGAGTGGGCACGCCGAATCCCGGAACCGGAACGAAACGCATCAAAATCCAGTAGCCCACCAGACAGCCCAAAATAGTGACGATCCACCCTCGCCAGCCGGTCCACAATGCGAGAACCGCCGAAATCACATAGCAGACGGCGATCCGCTGCAGCACGCCATAGACGCGCCACGAATCCAGATGGTAGCGGTTGGGAAAGCCATTCAGAAACATTCCCAGAGCACACAGCGCCAGGCCGCGCCAAAGCACGTGCCGCAGAAGCGCCGCTCGCGACTCGCCGCGTTTCAGCCGCGCGCTGAAGGAAAACGCCATCGCCACTCCGACGATAAAGAGAAAGAACGGGAACACCAAATCCGTCGGCGTCCAGCCGTTCCACTCTGCATGCTTGAGCGGCCAATAAGAGTTGGCCTCGTCCCCCGCGTTGTTGACCAGAATCATTCCGGCAATCGTCGCCCCGCGAAACAGATCCAGTGACATCAATCGCAACGCCGACGAGGGCGGTGGCGCGGTGATTTCTTCTTGTTGGACAGCGGTGTTGGGTAGTGTCGAAGCCATACGAACCGTTATCTTAGCAGGCAATTTTGCACGCGTGGTGACGGGCGACCCTCCCGTCGCCGGAGCGAAGCTCCACGCAACGCCTCGTCATTCCGAGGAGCAAAGCAACGAGGAATCTTGGTTTCGCTGCAGATTCATTGCAAATTGGTTTTCACGGGATAATATTTCTGGATCATTCTCCCGGTCATCAAACCGCCTTCATACTCCGGAATGATGACTTCATCGGCTCCCGAGTTGCGGATCGCGTTGGCGTAACGCTGCTGTCCTGCCCGGGTAATGATTTTCACGTTTGGATTCAGCGCCCTTGCCGTGACTGTGATGTACAAATTGTCGGCATCGTTGTCTATTACAATGCAGATTCCCCGCGCACGTTCAATTCCCGCGGATTGCAGGACGTCGTGCCGTTTCGCATCTCCCTGAATGACCATGACCCCATCTTTCAGCAGCTCACGGTAGAGTCCCTCGTTGGTTTCGATGAGGACAAAGGGAATCTCCAGCTTGTTCAACTGATCCACTACTGTGCGACCGACCTGGCCATATCCGCAAATAATGAAGTGGCCCTTCACTTTTTCGAGGCTGATTTCGTTCACCATGGATTTCCAGACCTCCGTTCCATGCCGGCTGAAGATCGTGACCGCAACCCGCTCTGCAATCCAGACCTGAAAGGCAAAAACTCCCATAAGGACGAACAGGGCAAAAAACTTGGTGGAATTGTGTACAGTGTGGTAATCGATCGCGTGCGGATTCAAGATCCAGAACAGTGCATCCTGCCAGCGCAACCCCTCCAGCCTCATGTAGACGCGCACACACAAAAGGCCAAATCCCGCAAAGAGCAGGAACGGTAGCCGCAACCGGCGAATAAAAACGACAAAGATGCGACCCATCGAAGCTCGATCCAATGACCTGCAGAAAGAGTGGTCGGCACTATATCAAAAGTCGCGGCAGCCGTGAAAAGAATCGGAGTCACGCTGTCTACGGACGCGTATCCAAGGGATGCTTGGCCTTCTCGAAGAATTCGTTCTGCAGCTTTAAGCTTTCCTGATCCGCCTTGACTGCGCGAATCGCGGTGACGATTGCGTCCTGCCAGGCCTTCATTTCAAATTCACCACGCTCACGGGTTGCAGCTGAACCATCGCCCGAATAGTGATTGGGAAAGCGCGCATACCACCAGATGCCGGTGTAAAGCGTGTCAGGCAAACTCAGCCGAGCCTGGTCAGCGCCCGACTCTTGATTCGCCCGGTCGATGTGCACCAGGTTCGGAGTCGCAATCAGCATCTTCGATGTCTCCGATTCACCCGCGTGCATGTCTGTTGATGTTTTCTTCGCCGGTCCGCCCGGCGGCGGCGGCACCAATCCCATCACATAAACCACATAGTCGTGCGGCTTCTCGAGTTGCGACTGGGCGAAGAAGGGCAGCAGATTCTCATTGCCGCCGTGGCCATTGACGATGATGATCTTCTTGCAGCCATTGCGCGCCATCTCGTCGGTCGTTTCTTGTAGCAACTCGAGTTGCAAATGCGTACTGTATGCAACCGTGCCCGGCTCGTGCCGAGCTTCCAGAATTTGCCCGAAGTAGTATTCCGGAAACACCACCGCGTACTCCTGTTCGGCCGCATGAAGGACTTCATATCGGACCTTGAGCAAATCAGTCCCGAGCGGCAAATGGGGGCCATGCTTTTCCAGAATCCCGAAAGGCAAAAGGCAAGTCCCCTTTGATAGTTCGATTGCCGACCGGAACTCGGCCGCGGTGAGTTCTTCCCAATGTACGGAAAGCTTGGCTTGCGTCCACCCCGGGCTGGTGCACAACACTGCCATCACGAGTGCGATTGATACCTTGCGCATGAACGTTTTCTCCAGGATAGGGGGAATTCTAGCACTCACGCGACCGGTGACTTTAGTCACCATGACCTTCACACTGGGGGCAGGATATGATTCAGAGTCAGGCGTTTCCATGAAGAAATTGAAGTTCATCCTCTGTCTCACCAATAACGATAACGATTATCAGATCGAGCAGGCGGCAGCCGCGGAAACCGCAGCCAAGAGCCTGGGGGTAGAGCTGCAGGTCATCAACGCTGAAAATGACTCGGTGACCCAGAGCCAGCAACTTTTGAAGATTATCCAGTCGCGTAACGACGCACTTCCAGATGGAATCATCTTTGAGCCAGTGGGAGGAACTGCTTTGCCGCAGGTGGCGCGTGCCGCCGCTATTGCTGGAATCGGATGGGTCGTCCTGAATCGCGATGTGGAATACATCGCGGAGCTGCGCAAGGCTTATCGAGTTCCGGCTTTTTGCATCACTTCGGACCACGAAGAAATCGGACGCATCCAAGGACAGCAATTTGCCGCCATTCTGCCCCGCGGCGGAGCCGTGCTCTATATCCAGGGCCCCTCGGAGAGCCTCGCGGCCAAGCAGCGGACCTTTGGCATGTACGAGACCAAGCCCGCCGAGGTGCAGGTCAAGCTCATGAAGGCGCAGTGGACCGAAGCCAGCGCCCAACGAACCGTGAGTTCGTGGTTGCGATTGTCTACTTCCCAGCAGACTCATCTCGACCTGATCGCCGCCCAGGACGATTCCATGGCCCTCGGCGCGAGGAAGGCCTTCCATGAAGAATTGAATCTGCAGGCCCGCGAGCGCTGGCTGAAGCTGCCTTACATCGGCTGCGACGGTCTTCCGAACAGCGGGCAAGTCTGGGTGAAACGCGGCCTCCTTACGGCCACAATCTTTGTTCCGCCAAACGCTGGCACGGCCCTGGAGATGCTCACAGACGCCATTCGAAACGGCACCATGCCGGTAGAGCGCTCAACCGTAGCGCCGGCGTCGATTCCAGCACTCGATGTCTTGGCCAAGTCCCACGCCGAAAAAACCCGCGCCCTGTCGGCAGGCGGCGCGTAAAACCGCCAACCTCTCACACATCAAATTGTTCCTGTCACACATCAAATTGTTCCTGAGACTTGAGCTTCCCTTTGTGCACCTCTGTGTCCTCTGTGGTTAACCGTCCTTTGACTTCCGATGTTGTGCCGCCTCTTGCTACAGTAATCCTTCTCAAAAGGAGCACCTATGCCCACCCTGGTAGCGCAACCCACTCGCATTTCCGCCGCGGGAACCAAGCCCAAGCTCATCGATGAATACATTGGACGCATTAACTCCAAGACGGCCGGCGTAAGCGTCGCCCACATGCGCAGCCCGCAAGGCTGGGAAGAACCCGGACAGACTCCCGAATTCGATGAGTTCACCCTGGTGCTCAAGGGCACGGTGCGGGTGCGCCACAAGCACGGCGAGATGGACGTAACCTCAGGCCAGGCGGTCATCGCGCATGCTGGCGAGTGGATCCAGTATTCCACCCCGGCTGAGGGCGGCGCGGAATATATCGCCGTCTGTCTGCCAGCCTTCTCCATGGAGACAGTTCACCGCGACCAGTGATTCGGACGGCTCGTCAAACTTCTTAGGCCATCGCCCGATCATCCTTGTAGACGAGGCCTTCGTGCCTGCGGGCTTCGTACCATAGCGCAAGCTCAACCCGATTCCAGAGTCCAAGTTTGTCAAAGATGATGCGCAGGTGGTTTTTCACCACATATTCTGTAGTGCCGATCGCTTCGGCAACTTCGCTATTCTTGAGGCCCTGGGCGACCAGCACGATGACCTGCTGCTGGCGAGGGCTGGGGACACGGCTTCCGTAGAGACCGTTTGCGGGCAGAACCGCTTCCGATTTTGAAGGCTGCATAAAATTTGGACTCCTAGTTTCGCCAGGTGCGGCCACACCGGCTGGAATAAATCTCCCGTAGGTTCGATTCCTATTGCTGCCGCTACTGATCCCGAAGAGCATGTACATGGACGCTTTCAATCAGATTGTCGAGCGGGAGCCCTGAGGAGTTCAGCGTAAGTCGTCACAGGGCCGTAGGCAGGAGGTCACACGGGAAAGGCATTCGAGTGACCGCAATAATGAGCAGGTTACGAAGATTTCCACAGTTTGGCAGGAATGTTGCCTTACCACCCAACTCTTGCCTGAGGATTACTTTTGAGCTGGCTATCAAAGAACCCACTACCGTGTGGGAGTCGCCGCGGGTGCATGCAGACCCTCAAATGCCGGATCGGAGTTGAACCGCTGGGGGAAGCTTTCCTCATAAGTCGATAAGCCGGGACAAATGAAATGGTGAGACAAAGAAAAGCCGAATGCTTCCATCTCTTTCCTCGCCTCCGTAGCGGTCCAACTCTGTTCGGCCATACGATACGCGGCAACCATCATTCCCGTACGATCGTCACCCAGACGACAGTGGACAAAAACCTTTTTCCCCGGGTTTTGCCGAAGCAGAATGAAAAACCGCGCGAACGATTCGTCCTTGGGAAACGGACAGTGCCAGGGAATCGAGACATACCGCATCCCAAGCTTCGCAACCCGCTGACTTTCGCCTTCGCGTGAGCCCCGCAGGTCCACGACGATGTTAATCCCCATACTTGCGAGGGCTTCGAAACCGGTTGCAGTCGGCTGTCCGCCGCGATACAGGTTGGCAGTGACCTGGCCGGCGTTCGGCACACCCTCAATCGTCAAGTGCCGTCCGAAAGAATGTTCTTCGGTCGGGGTCGACCCAGGCGGACTTCCCGTTTGCAGCACGGTGCCTGCGGCGCACAACCCGGCAACGACGACCGTGCTAATGACCAGGTAGCAGTAGTGTTGCCACCAGAATCGCAATTTCCTTCGCTCCTCTGCCCGTAAGGTTCGAGTTAAAGAATGAGTTCGTCGCGGCAACGAATGGGAGCGCCGACGCGTTCTTGACCTTCGTTCACTTGCTACGGATTGGCACGATTAGGATCCGCCGGGGCGGACGGCGACGGCGCCGTGGATCGGGCCTCGCGAGTGCCCAGCCCGATCACCATGGACATATCTTTGGGATAGACCACGTCGCGCCCTCGAGCGAGGAAGTGCGAATACACCGACATCGCCGCGCCATAGAAGCCGAAGCCCGAGGCCACCACTCGCGAATGGGCGAGCGCTCCCACGATCGTGCCCAGAAAACGAAATCCGGAAGCACCATTGGCCGCTCCCGCACCGGCGTCACCGCCCCCGTCTCCACCGTGGAATCGCGCGTCGTGATCCGAAGACATGGAGGAAGCCGCCAGGGCCACGGCAATACCAGTGGTCAAGTAACGCGTCCTGGGAGTGGTCACCTGCGCCCCACCCTCGGCATCGAGAGTAAGATGTTCGCCTTTGGCAACCTCAACGCCTTCCAGGCTGGCCTCGACTCTCTCTTCAATTCCATCGGGAGGAACGACCTGATGAAAAACGACCCGGAGCTGTCCATTACGATTCAGCCTGCGGGCCGGACGCACTTCCAGCACCGAACCTCTAATGTGGCTGCCCTGGGGAAGGAATAACTGATTGGAAACGACGAGCGGCTGGCTGATGACAGCCTCGACTGGCTCACCCTTTTTCGCGGTCGCGGAATCCAGCGGCGTGACCAAAAGGGCATGCACCACGCTGCCCGACGGAGGAGGATTTCCAATCGAGGACAACGACTCCGTTTTCAGCGGTTCCATTCCAAAATCGAGAGGCATCTGCAGATCCGCGTTGAAGCTCGTCCCCGCGTCCATGTACTGGGGATGATATGGAAGTTGCGCCACGCCGAGTCTTTCCAGACGGTGCATCTTCCCGGGCTCGTGCAGTTGCTGCATGGCGGTATTCCATTCTCGCTTGGCTTCCTGCCGCGCCTCGCCGATCTTGCGTGAGGCCGCATTCTTGGCTTCCGCAGCTGCACTCGGATTCTGTTTGGCACTCGCCGGGACAAACTGCAAAACACCCTGGGACGCGGGAGAGACGACAGTCTGCAAGGGGACGTGGCGGCCATCGGCCATCACCAATTCGTCAAACTCGATGTGCACTTGCCGGTAAGGAGAAAAATTCGCATTCATGGCGGCGACGGTGCGCTGCATCTTCGAAACCCCGTCGATGCCCGAGATTCTACCCGTAACTTCAGTACCCGCAGGCACAACGATCTTGTCGAAGCAATAAACCGGCTCAACAATCTTTCCATGAATCGACTGCCCAACCTTCTGGATGCGGATTTCCTGATCCAGAGCCACTTTCAGCGGAGTACCCGCTGGCGCCGTCAAAGGAATGGAACTGGACAGTTCCGGCAAAGCTGGCGATGGTAACAGAACCGGAGGCGGCGGAACGGGTTCCGCCGGTCTGGTAGCCAGGGTTTGAGCCCAGATCCAGCCGCTGCAGACGAACGTCAGCAGGATAGCCCGAAAAATGTCACGCATACGGTGTTCGATTTTCAACTGGGCACCCCGAGTTGTCTGGCTAGCGGCTTGAGCAAATGATACAGCAAAACCAGGCTCCAGAAACCTGCAATTGGATCGACTGGGTTGCTATTTCAGAAATTTGAAATAGTCGAGCACCATTTTGACGGGATAGGTCGTACCTTCTCGAAATCGAAAGAGCTGATCAGCATCGCTGCAGCGGCTCTGAACTTTGGGGGAGCTCCCGCATTCCGCGAAGCCCGGGTGCTGCCGGGCAGAGGGTTTGGGTGTGCTTGGTATGCGTGAGGCAGTCTTGCGAAGTTTCTTGAATGGCGTGTCTCTGAATTGCAGCTGAATGACGTGCCCAAACCCTCTTTCTTGGTATTTTTCGAGGTCGGAAAACTCCCCCGCTTTCCGACCCCCCTTACCGTGCTCAGCGCTCCTTACGGAGCAAGTGAGCAAATCCCGCAAGTGAGTGCGATCTTGCTCCTGATCCCTGGAAACGTCCATAGAGCCAGTCTGAAGCGGTCTGAACTGATCTGAAGAAATTCGCTTGAATGAAACGTTTCGAACCCGGCTGTCGCTATAGCAAGTGAGGGCTAGAGAAATGGATGGCAAGAATGTCCTTCCCATGGCTCGCTCTTACAAGGGGGATTTATGGCAAAAATCATTGAGTTTTACGTACCTATCATGTTCAAAAAAAAGGCAACCAAGTGGATCGCGCCACAAAGACAGGCGAAAGTGATACCGTTCAATTCCAAAAAGGAAGTCGGCCTGACGAAAACCATTATGCTTTTGGTCAATAATGGGTTCGTCAGATCCTCTGCGCGATTAGGGGTAGTCGAGGGATACGTGAGTGAACTGGAACAAAACGGCAGCACAAAACAATAGAATGGCGCCCCTTTCCAGCATCCCGCGGTTTTGAGTCCTATGGCCTTGTCAACGACAATTCCCGATGAGGCCCGGTCACTTTCAAGCGAACCAATACGTCATTCAATCACTCTACTGTTCAAACGCCCCATGTCCCGACCCGCTTTCGCCTTTTCTGCTTGACCACAGTCTTCATTTGCGATAATATATTTGTATAATGGTTATCTATAAGATAATCATTAATCTTTGACAAACTAACATCGGCGCACCTTCTGGGCAGCCTCAAGCGCCGAGTCGTGATCGATGCGGGGAGGCGAAGATCTCCCAAAGCAGTTCCTAGAATCGAACCAAACGCGGTCGGCTAGGCAGTAACTCCAATGTTTCCATGATTTTTGTTTCTAACTACCTTAAGAACCATAGATCTACGAGGCAAGAAAATTCCCAGCCCTTTGTTTTCTAAATTTTGCGCGGAAGCGAGTGTTTTTTCTGTACGTACAAACGCGAGGACGACCGGAAGCTTAGGGATGTCTCCCCTGCTCTTGAACCTGGCCCACCCCGGTGACGTCGACCTCGACCTTGTCGCTAACGTGAAGCAGGAACGTGCTTGGGTTCTTCAGTCCCCATTCAACGTACGGAATGGCGATGTGGGTCCGTGCGCTAACACTGTTTCCTTTGGTTTGAATGGTCAAGGCGAGAGTAAGGGGATGATCGGTCCCGTGGAGTCTGAAGATACCATCAACCTGCACATCGGAATCTCCCTGAAGCTCGAATCTCATTTTGGTGGGCGTAAAAGTAATCTCGGGGTAGCGCTGACTTTCGAGGATTTCTGCGTGCATTTTGTGGTCGCGGCCCGAATTTTCGCTGTTTCCACTGGTAGCATCCACGACTACTAGGCCGCTGGCCGCGCCGCTTGATGGATTGAAGTGAACCGTCCCATGCTTGAGCGCGAAAGTGCCGTGCACAGTATGGAGAGTGGCGGCGACCGTGAACTCGATCCGGGAGTTCGCTGGATCGAGTTCAAGAGCCATATCTTGCGCGCAAAGCGTCTCCGCGCACGGGCCAATGGCAAACACCAGCCCGACGCATAGCCAGCGAGTCATAAGGATTCGTGCCTTAGAACCACTGATGCGGGGTTCTGGTCGGTCGACGCGATCGTCCACGCGATCAGCGGGGGAAATGATAGTAGACGTCCTGTTTGGAGGGAATGGGCACGCCGTTCTTGGATGCCGGAGTGAAGCGCCAGTTCTCCAGCGCCGCAAGCACCTTCTGGTCGACAACAGGCCCGAGGCTTTGAATCACGATCTTCTGCACAATAGCGCCCGCCTCGTCGATCGTGATTTCGACGATAACATCTCCTTCGATCCCGGCTGCGTCCGATCCAAATGGCGGATCAGGAGAAACGATCGGCAGCGCTGGTCGAATTTCAGGGCCGGTGAAGGTTCCGTACGAGAGCGATCCGTAGAGAGATCCAGCAGCGGGCCCACCCGGCCGGGCGGTGGCAATCTCATTACCCGCTTCCCGTTTGGCCGCAGGAGGCTCGAGACGGTGCGGGCTGGCGATCTTCGGCGGTCGCTGCAGGGTAAGCGGCTTCGGCTGCTCCTGCGTGACTCCGGAGTCGCCTCCGAAATAAATGCGAGTCAACGAGCTGCCGGATTCGCCTTTCGCCACCGACAACGGAGCCACGAAGATTGGGGCCGGGCTGTGCAGAAGCCAGCCAAGGAAAAGCAAATGGATCGCCAGGGAAATGCTTAACGATGCGGCTTGGCGTTTCGGAGCGGCGGGATGGAGTTGCGAGAACATTGGCCACTAGGGGCTAGGTTCTCTCTATTCTACTCACTCTTTCGCTAAAATGAATGAGCAATCGCACCATTGCGATGCCACGCAATTACAATGGTTTGCATCTATGCTGCGGCAGCCTGAATCAACATAACATTAATTATTGGGCTGCTTATGCCCCCGCTTATCATCTATGAACGACCTGAGCCTGAGGAAGCAACGGCGGCACAAGAGGATAAGTTTTGCTTGTGCGGCTGTTCAATGTGTTGTGACGAACTTCGTCCTTATTTGCCAGACGGCGTCGGCCCAGACTCCGACGCTCGCACCACCGGCACCATCCACCTCGTCTTCGTACAGCAGTTCACCCAGCCAGTCCAGCAATCCTGCCGGTACCCTTGGCCAAACGCCGTTTTACGGCAGCGTTCCTGAAGGCAAAGCGATTCCCGGAGTTTTACCCCTTACGTTCAAGGATGCGCTCGATCGTGGATTGAGAAACAATCTCGGCCTCCTGCTTCAGAGTGACACCACTCTGACCGCCCGCGGAGAGAAGTGGAAAGAACTCAGCGAACTGCTTCCCCACGTGAACGCCGCAGTCACCGAGAGCGCCGAACAAATTGACCTGGCAGCTTTAGGATTCCGCTTCAAGACTCCGGGCATACCCAAAGTCGTGGGCCCCCTAGGAGTTTTTCAGGCTAACGCGTATCTGACGCAGTCGCTGTTCGACTATCATTCCATCGAGCGCAATCGCGGCGCTTCGTACAATGTGAAGGCGGCTCAGTACTCTCTGAAAAACGCTCGCGACCTTGTGGTGCTTGCGGTCGGGAACGCGTACCTTGTGGCGCTCGCTGGAGCCGCAAGAGTGGACACCGCGCAAGCCGACGAACAAACGGCGCAGGCCTTATATGACAAAGCGGCGGACCAGCAAAAGGCCGGAACAATCCCGGCGATTGATGCCCTTCGGGCGCGTGTGGAACTGCAAAGCCGGCAACAGCAATTGATCGTTGCCCGCAATGACTATGCGAAACAAAAGCTGACGCTCGGGCGCGTGATTGGTTTAGCACCGGGACAGGAGTTTAGCCTTGCAACCGCAGCCCCATATGAGCCGTTAGCGACTGCTCCACTGGAGGACGATCTGCAGCGCGCGTACGCATCGCGGCCGGACTATCTGGCGGCGGCACAACAGGTGCGGTCCGCGGAAGAATTTCGCCGGGCGGCGACGGCAGAGCACTATCCGTCGCTTGATATGGCGGGAAATTACGGAGCGGCGGGAATCCGTCCGGGCAGCTCGCACGGCGTCTTTGAAGTTGGAGCCACATTGAACATCCCAATCTTTGCAGGCGGAAGAATTCATGCGGACGTTTTGGAGGCGGAAGCCTCGCTGCGACAAAGCCAACAGCAACTGGAGGACCTGCGCGGCCAGATCGATTACGAGGTTCGCAGCGCCCGTCTGGATCTCACCTCCGCGGCGGATCAGGTCGAGGTGGCTCGCAGTACAGTTGACCTTGCCGGCCAGACCTTGCAGCAGGCCCAGGATCGCTTTGCCGCCGGGGTCACGGACAACCTGGAGGTAGTTCAGGCGCAAGAGTCTCTGGTGTCGGCGAACGAAAGCTACATCTCCAGCCTCTACGCCCACAACTTAGCCAAGATATCCCTCGCGAAGGCGATCGGCATTGCCGAAGAGGGTGTCAAGCAATACCTCCAGAATCAGAGTAAGGACAAGTAAAAATCATGGCGGAAAATACAGACACAGCGGTGCGAGAAAATCAGCCTCAAGCCCAGCGGCCTGCAAATCAGCCAGCTCCACTGCCCGCGGCGGACAGAGATCTCCGCTGGAAGAGCTTTCGAGCAGGCAATCCCCGATTCCGCGTGTTTCTTATCGTGGGAATCATCGTATTGCTGGTAACGGGCTTCTTTTTGTGGCGCTACTTCGACAGCTATGAAGATACGGATGACGCGCAGATCGACGGCCATCTGAACTCAATCAGCGCGCGCGTCTCCGGCCATGTCCTGAAGCTTCTGGTCGAGGATAACCAGTATGTGCCCATGGGAACTCCTTTGATCGAGATTGATCCCAAGGACTATCAGGTTGCGGTGGATCGAGCGAAGGCAGATTACGCGGACGCCGTGGCCACGGCGGAGGCTGCGCGCGTAAATGTGCCTATCACTTCCGTCAACACCACTAGCCAGACCTCGAGCGCGCAAGCGGATGTGGAGAACGCAAACGCCGGAGTCGCTGCCGCCCGTCAACAGTTTTCGGCAGCCAAAGCGCAATTGGCCGAGGCTGAAGCCAACAATGTGAAGGCACAAAACGACTTGGTGCGCTATAAGCAATTAGTCGATAAGCAGGAAATTTCAGAGCAGCAATATGATCAGGCAGTGGCTGCGGCCACTGCGGGCACGGCCTCGGTAGAAGCAGCTCGCGCCTCGGCGTCGGCTGCCGAGAACCAGGTGCGGCAGGCGCAAAGTAAGTTGCTGGAGGCGCAAGCGAATCTTCGCGCGGCGGGGACCGGTCCGCAGCAAGTCGAAACCTACCGGTCGCGGGCGCAATCTGCTCAGGCGCAGGCTGATCTCAAGAAGGCTGCGCTGGAGCAGGCTGAATTGAACCTGCAGTACACGATCATCGTGGCGCCCGTGAATGGAGCCGTGACCAACCGCACCGTGGAAGTCGGACAGAACGTCTCCATCGGCCAGGAGTTGATGAAGGTAATTAACCTCGACGATATCTGGGTGACGGCGAACTTCAAGGAAACCCAGCTCAAACGCATGCAAGTCGACCAAAGGGCGACGATTCACGTGGACACAAATGGCAAGGATTACAAAGCGCACGTGCAGAGTATTGCGGGAGCGAGCGGCGCCATCACCAGCTTGCTGCCGCCCGAAAATGCGACTGGCAACTACGTCAAAGTAGTGCAGCGCATCCCGGTGAAGATCACATTCGATCCGGGTGAGACCAGGGAACACGTTCTGCGTCCGGGAATGTCGGTTGAGCCCAAAGTCTGGGTAAAATGAAGTTTAGTGGGGAGAACGGATGTATCGCATCATCACGGTCGAACGCGAATATGGCAGCGGCGGTGGCGAGATTGCCTGCGAGCTTGCCAAAGGGCTCGGCTGGAAGGTTTGGGATCACGCTCTGACGGAAGAGATCGCGAAGGTAGCCAACGTCGAGTGTTCGACTGTCGAGCGCTGCGAGGAACGCGTCGACGGCACGTTTCAACGTCTGGTTAAAGTGTTCTTGCGCGGCAGCCACGAGCGCAGCATCCCGCTGCCCGGCGCCGAGCCGTTTGACACCGACCGCTTCGTATCCGTGGGGCAGCAGGTCATGGAAAAAGTCGCTGAGGCCGGCAGTTGCGTCATCGTAGGCCGGGGCGCACCATACTTTTTGCGCCAGCGTGGGGACGCCTTCCATGTTTTTCTCTATGCGCCGTACGCGGAGAAGCTCAATCGGTTGCTGAAGCTGGGAAAGAACGAGAGAGAAGCAAGAGAGTTACTCGACACGATCGACCGCGATCGAATCACATTTGTGAGGCGCTATTTCGATGCCGACTGGCCGACGCGTTGCCTCTATCACATGATGATCAATACAGCCGTCGGCAACGAGAGCGTCATCTCCACGATTCTGACGACCATGCACGCATTGGAACGAGCGCCGGTGAACGTTTAACCGAAAAGCCATGCCCGGCGCGGTCGTCTTTTACGGCAGTCCGGTTTACGGCCGCGAGCTCTGAAGCCAACCCCGTTCCTTTATTGGTACTTCAGTAACCCTTGCCCCTGCACCTTTTTTGATGCAATTTAACATTCCTGCAATATTCTCGAACTATCATGAGAAGGGCCGGACATTCGATTGAGGAGTGGCAGGTGACATCGCCCCGACTTTCACGATTCGCGCTTCCACTGCAGGTAGCCGCAGTGTGCTACCGGCGGCAAGGGGATTCGATCGAGTTCCTGCTGGTAAATACCAACGGCGGCGGCAAGTGGACGTTCCCGAAAGGCGCTCCTGAGCCTGCGATGTCGCACAGTCAGGCCGCCGAGCGTGAAGCGTGGGAAGAAGCTGGAGTTCGCGGCCACATCGAGCCACGGCACTTTCATCTTTATTTGCATTCCAAGGGCGTCTTCTGGAAACCGCCAGGAGTGCGCGAATTTGTGATTAAGGCTTTCCTGATGGAAGTCGAGTTGATCGATGGATCCCATGAACCCGAGCGCAATCCCACCTGGTTCAGCCCTGACGATGCCAGAAGGATTCTGGCCAAAGGCCGCGAAGTGAAGTACGCGAGAGAAATGCAAGCGGTAGTTGACCGGGCCATCGAGCACCTGGGCGCTGCCAAGGCCACAACCGCGCAGTAGGGATTTGATTTCGCGATTTCACCGATCCTGTTTGGCCCTTCCGCCGCCTTTGTGTACCTTTGTGTCCTTTGTGGTTCATGAAGTGCAGATGCTAGAACTACAAAGGACTCAAAGAACACAAAGGGTGTGACGAAATGTTTCGCGGCAAGACCCCGCTTCTTCTGCAAACCGCCCTTCTCATGAGACGATTGAATTGACGCCATGATTCAGCTGTCCTCTGCCGGAAAACGGTACGGTCACAAGCTCCTGTTCGAGGGAGCCGACTGGATGGTTACGCCCCGGGATCGCATTGGACTGGTGGGCGCGAACGGCACTGGAAAATCCACGCTGATGAAGATCTTCGCCGGGATCGAGACGCTCGACTACGGTTCCTTCAGCACGGCCAAGGGCATCAGCGCCGGCTATCTCCCTCAAGACGGACTCACGCTTTCGGGACGCACCGTGTTCGCAGAGTGCATGGCGGTTTTTTCCGAGCTGCGCGAGATGGAGCAGGAGATGGAAGACCTGACTGGGCGCATGCCGGAGCTCGATCATTCGTCTGCCGAATATCAACAGGTCGCGCAACGCTATCAACGCCTCGAACACGAATTTCGCACTCGCGATGGATACGCCATCGAGGCCCAGGTCGGAAGCGTGCTGATGGGCCTCGGTTTCCGCAAGGAAGACTGGCCTCGGCGGACCGAAGAATTTTCTGGCGGATGGCAGATGCGCATCGCGCTGGCCAAGCTGCTGCTGCAGGAACCGAACCTGTTGCTGCTGGACGAGCCCACCAACCACCTCGATCTTGAAGCGCGCAACTGGCTGGAAGAGTATCTGACGCATTATCCAAATGCGTTTGTGCTGATTTCGCACGACCGCTATTTTCTCGATGTCACCGTCAACAAGATTGCCGAGATCTGGAACAAGCGCATCCATCTTTACCCCGGCAATTACGAAAAATACCTGGCGTCGAAGACCGAGCGCATGGAGCAACTCGAAGCGGCGTATCGCAATCAGCGGGAGCGCATCGAGCAGTTGGAGGTATTCATCAACCGCTTCCGCTACCAGGCGACCAAGGCGAAGCAGGTGCAGAGCCGCATCAAGGAGCTGGAAAAGATCAAGCGCATCGAGCTGCCGGAAGAAGAAAAGGTCATTCACTTTTCTTTCCAGCAGCCGAAACCCAGTGGCCGGATCGTGGCCGAGTTTATTGACGTGGCGAAATCCTACGGGGAAAAGGAAGTATTTCGCAATGTCAGCTTCATGATCGAGCGTGGCGATCGCATCGCGTTGGTGGGTGTGAACGGTGCTGGCAAATCGACCTTGATCAAGCTGCTGGCGGAAACGGAACTGCTGACGGGTGGCCAATACCGTCTAGGCCACAATGTACTGCCCGACTATTTTGCGCAGGACCAATACAAAGAACTCAATCCGGACGCGCGCATTCTGGATGACATCGGCGAACTCTCCCCGCGTTCCACCCAGACCGAATTGCGCAGCCTGCTGGGCTGTTTTCTCTTCTCGGCGGACGATGTTTTCAAGCGGATCGGCGTGCTCTCAGGCGGCGAGCGCAACCGCTACGCCCTGCTGCGCATGCTCCTGCATCCCGCAAACTTCCTGTTGCTGGACGAACCCACGAATCACCTCGACATGCGAGCCAAAGACGTGCTCCTGAAGGCGCTGATGGATTACACCGGCACAGTTGTCTTCGTGTCGCACGATCGCTATTTCATCGACAAACTGGCAACCCGGGTGTTCGAAGTGGGCGATGGAAAAGTGGAAGTCTATCCCGGAAATTACGAAGACTATCGCTGGCGGAAAGAAGGCGGCGCGGAAAAACTGCAGGAAACCGTGAGCCGCTCGACGATAATTGCCCAGCCGGTAAACGGTAACAAGAACGAGGTTATCTCCGACGACGGCAAATCCAAGCGCCTGAATCCGATCAAGCGCAAGCAGATTGAAGAGCGAGTCAAAGAACTCGAAGCCGAGATTTCCCGCGCCGAAACCGCCATCGCCGAGTGCGAATCTGCACTGCAAACCTTCGTCAGCGCGGACGAGACGGCGCGCGTCACGCAAGCGTTGGCCGCTCATCGTGCGGAACTGCAAAACCACATGACGGAGTGGGAAGAGTTGGCCCAGTCACTGCAGATCTAACCTATTGCTCATCGCCGAAGACCCTGTTCTTCCGTAACCTCCTCGATTACCAAAGCCCGTGCGATAGTCAATTTGGCCCATGGCCACCATCTCACACGCGCCGCATGCGGCTGCGCACGAATAAGCCGCACGGAATAAGGAAGGCCCAAATCGATGTTGCAGCCAACGCAGAATTCAGCCAACGCACCTAAATATTCCCCGAGTCCGAACCCGTACACACCACCCAAAAACGCAACTTCCTCGATGGAACAAGCCACGATCGGACGCTCGGTGGTCATCAAGGGCGAGGTTAGCGGCGCCGAAGCGCTTTATGTCGACGGCCGTATCGAGGGCACCGTCAATTTTGCCGACAGCCGCGTAACCGTCGGACGTAGCGGCGTCGTTGTTGCCAATATCAGTGCCAAGGAAGTGGTCATTATGGGCACGGTGACCGGCAACATCCATTGCACCGATCGCTTGGACATCCGCAGCGAAGGCTCGCTTACCGGCGACGTAGTCACCCCGCGCATCTGTGTCGAGGACGGAGCGGTGTTAAAGGGCGCCGTTGAGGTTCGCGCCGAACACCAGAACGAGAAAGCGCAGTCGAAGTCGGTCGAAGCTGTGAAATCTGCCGAGCCCCCGAAGGCTGCGGCGGCCGCAGCGGGAGCAGGGACATCGGTGGCCTTGGCCCACGGCAGCAAGGTTATGTACAACGAATCGAACTGAGCACTCCGAAAACAACGGGCACTGAAGATCAAATCCACAGTGCCCGCGTTATTTTTACCTGAAATAATTCTGTTACTTCTTGCTGGTTTCGTCCTGCTTCAGATCAAGCGCGGCCGAATTCATGCAGTAGCGCAAGCCCGTCGGGGCCGGACCATCGGGAAAAACGTGCCCCAGATGCGCATTGCATTGGGCGCAGCGGGCCTCGATTCGCACCATGCCGTAAGCGTTGTCGGTTTCTTCCGCGATTGCGGTTCGATCGATCGGCTTAAAGAAGCTCGGCCAGCCGGTGCCTGAATCAAACTTCGTATCCGAACTGAACAGCGGCTGCCCACAGCACACGCACGCGTAAGTGCCGGGTTCCTTCGTCTTCCAATATTTACCGGTAAATGCCGGCTCGGTTCCCGCCTTGCGGGTGACGACGTACTGCTCGGGCGATAGCTGCTTCTTCCACTCTTCTTCAGACTTCATAATTTTTTCAGCCATAACATTCTCCTTATGAATACAGTCATTGGATTACGACACATGATTAAAAGTTACGGCGCAAAGGCTTTTCACCACGGAGACACCGAGAAAAATCTGTGTTCTCCGTGGTGAATCTGCAAAGTTCTTGACTTCGCCTTTCATTCGCTTACAATGGCGTCATGGCGATCACACGCAGACAACGGCAGGTGTACGACTTCATTTCCGAGTTCGTACAGAAGCACGGCTATTCTCCCTCGTTCGAAGAAATTGGAGAAGGCCTTGGACTGAGTTCGCTGGCCACGGTGCACAAGCACATCTCGAATCTCGAGAAGAAAGCACTTCTGACGCGCGACTACAACCGTAGCCGCTCCATCGATCTGCTCCCGCCCAAGGGGCGCCTGAAGCAGGCCATGTCGGTCAATACTACGATGGTGCTTCCGCTCCTTGGACGGATCGCAGCCGGTCAGCCGATCGAAGCCGTCGAAAACCCGGAGACGATTTCTCTGGCCGATTTCGTCCGCTCGAAAGAAGTGTTCGTGCTCGAAGTGCGAGGCGATTCCATGCAGGACGAACACATCATGAGCGGAGACTACGTTCTGGTCGAAAAGGCAAAGACGGCGCACAACGGAGATATTGTGGTCGCCCTCGTCGGGGGATCGGATGCCACGCTCAAGCGTTTCCATCGCGAAGGCGACAACATCCGCCTGCAGCCTTCCAACGTGAACATGCAGCCAATCATCGTCCCCGCCGCTTCGGTTGAGGTCCAGGGACGAGTGATTGGGGTGCTGAGGAAGTACTGAATTCAGCGTTTAGCATTAAAATTTGTTCGCAGTCGGAGACATAGAAAACGCCCGGATTCAAGCCGGGCGCTAAACATTCCTAGCCAACGACCAATGACGAACGACCAACGACTGCTCACCCCAAATGCTTGTCAATGGCCTTCTGAATCGTTTCCTTCGGAACATATCCGACGATCTGTTCCTTCACTTCTCCACCCTTGAACACCAGCAAGGTGGGGATGCCGCGCACGCCATAACGCATGGGCGTAGCGCTGTTGTGGTCAACATCCATTTTGCCGACCTTGAGTTTGCCCTGGTAGTCCTTGGCCAACTGCTCAACGATAGGAGCGATTGCCTTGCAAGGCCCGCACCAAACAGCCCAGAAGTCGACCAGGACCGGAGTCTCCGATTTGAGAACATCCTGATCGAAATTCGAGTCTGTTACTTCAAGTATTCCATTGCCTGCCATGATTCCCTCCACTGGCGCACCTGCTTTGCGTGGGCGCAGCGAAACAGTATAAAAGCCCATCCATCCATAACAATAATGGACTTCTGATGGGCTTACTAAATCTTAACACTTCTATTGGATGCAAAGCAGCCCCAGAAGTCGCAAGCCTAATGGGAGGCTGATTGCAGGAGGCACTGGCCGCTACCCTCACGGACTCGGCGCAGGCGGTTGGAACAGATCCGGTATGCTCGCAATCGCGGCCGGCGGGAGTGGTTTAAGGTCGAGCTGCTCGGTAAGGAAGGCAATGCGGTCGCGGCGGGCCTGCGCATTCAAAGCATGGGGCGCGTCGTAGAGTTCAAAACGCTTGGGTTCACTCACGATCGCCGCATACGCGCGCGCCCGATCGGGGTTCAGGAACTCCTCCCGTGAACCGTATTGCAAAAACACCACTGCGGGCGCCGCATGCGAGACGAATTTGCCCGGATCCAGCCACCCGTATTTTGCCTGGAATGCGTCAAACTTTTCCGGGCCAACCTTCTGGCGATACTCCTGTATCTCTTTTGTCTTGAGATCTGATTCATCCGACAAACCGCCCGCCATCAAAACGAAAGCCACGAACCGCTTATCAATGCCGCTGAGAAACCCACCCACGCTGGCGTTGTAGCTGTGCCCGACATAGGCGAGACGCTTGGCATCCACGTCCGGACGGGCCAGCAGCAGGTCAGCACCGCGGCGCATGTCCACGATCTGCTGTATGAGATCGGTGGCTTCCTGCTGGTTCAGCGGGGTCGGATCCTCCACGTGTCCAGGACGCGCGATGGGTCCGTCGGTAAGCAATGAGACGACGCCCGCCGGCGCGAGGGCCACGGCTTCGTCCAGAAACTCCTTGCGGTTGCGCATCGGCGAATTGTCCCAATACCAATGCCCCCAGATCACCGCGGCGAACGGCCCCTTGCCGCTGGGCACGACCAGATAGGCTGGAACCCGTCCGCCCTTGGGACTGGCGTAAGAGATGTCGTGAATGGCGACGTTGCCGCGGTCCTCGACACCGATCTCCTGCAGGTCGAGCGATGCTTTCTGGTCGTAGTCGAAGTGTCGCAGAACGTCGGTGTCCTGCGCGAACAAAGAGAGGACTGCGGCCAGCAGAATGGCAGAGAGTAACAGTTGCATCCGGCAGAATCCTCACTATCCCACTCATGGGCTGTCGGAAAACATGAAAGTAGCACAGACGCGGCGCCTGGCGCCACAAGCCTTACACTTGCCAGCGTCACTTCTTGAGTTCCTCGGCCCAGTTTATGACTACTACCAGGTCTGCACTTCAATGCTGCGAAGCCACAGTTGCGTCTCGAGCCGGCGGAGGAGCAGGAGTCGGCTGTGCGGCCTCCCCTGTTTCCGTGTTGACCAGCGGCCCTGCCGGAGGTGCGTCGCTCTTGGCCAATTCTGTTTTGATTTCCACCTTCTGGTTGGCGGTCGGATTGATGTCCGTCTCAAAAGTTTGATAGCCCGGAAGCGCGATCTTTATCCGGTGCAGTCCCGGCGCCACCAGCATCCCGCGCCCCGCGCCCTCAAACTCCCCTACGTGTCCCACGAATAGTCCATCCAGAAAAACGGCGGCCCGCGATGGGTTGACCGCTATTTTGACTTCGGCGGTTACTTGCGGGATAGGTCCGGTGGGCGCCTTCTGCATCACCACGCTCACCACCTGCTTTTGTCCAGGCTCGACCGTGACTCGCTGCGTGAAGTCCTGGTAGCCGTCCTGGCGCACGGTAATTACATGCTCGCCCGGAAGGAGTAAAACTTTTTTCGATCCCTTGAGTTCTTTCAGATAGCCCACATACTGTCCGTCAACCCAGACGCCGGATGTCTTTTCGACATGGGATTTTCCTTCAAACTGAATCTCCCCCATCACTTGGTTTTCGGCGTACGCTTGTAAGCTTGGGAATACCGGGCCTGGGAAGAATGGAGAAACCGCCAGCAGCATCCACAGTAATTGAGTAACTTTTTGGAGTACTTTTTTCATGACACCCTCCTTAATACTTCATTACTTCGATGTATAAAGAGCAGCAGGCGTGCCAGAGTACCTAAATTATTGAATCAAAGAGCCCTGCCGGAGGAGGAACACTGCAAACTGGATTGACAAGTGGGAAGAATGTTCTACCAGCGGTAAAAATTTCGATCACTGGCCTCTAGTATCGGGTGGCGCAGCCAACGGGGTTACTCTGGGTTCGGACTCTACGGACTCCCGCACGCAATTTTCATCAAGGTGACGAGCGAACAATTTGTCGAGCTTGTTTCTTAGCGCCTCCAGGTCAGAACTCTCCCGGTTATCAAGCCGGGCGATCAGAACCACACCACATGCGGAGCACCGGCCTGAAATGTCTCGTTCGCTACCCGGCCCGATTTGACGAACGTCTATCAAACGAGGCGTACGATCCACATTCACCGCCCATCGGATCGTGGCGCTGCATGAAGTCTGACTTGGGTAGATCAAAGACGCAATACAGTGTTTCATGTAGCGGAGGTACCCATCGTGCAAGTGGCAAGTTTCTTTAACATCGAAGACGTAGACAAACAGCGCCAGCAATCCGGGAAACGTTACTTCGAGTTTTTGCGTGTCCCGGCAATGAGTGCCGGAGTTTATGTCTTGTCCGCCGGAAGCACCGACCCTCAACCTCCCCACAAAGAAGACGAGATGTACTACGTCGTTCGGGGCAGAGGCCGCATGCGGGCCGGCTCCGACGATCAAGCAGTAAGCGAAGGTAGCGTCATCTTTGTTGCGGCTGGAGTGGAGCACCGCTTCCACGAGATCACGGAGGAGTTAACGGTGCTCGTATTTTTCGCTCCAGCGGAAAGCGAATAGCGAGAAAGTTCTTCTGCTTCGCCGCGACCTTTGGAAGCATGCCAGGATCAAATCCAAATATGGGCTTCGACATCAGAGCCATGCGCAGTGCGGACTGGCCTGTGGTGCTAAGCATCTATTCCGAAGGCATCGCGACCGGTAACGCCACGTTTGAAACGGAAATTCCAGAGTGGTCGAGGTGGGATCAATCGCATCTTCAGGACTGCCGCTTAGTTGCGCAAGACAATGAACAGATCCTGGGCTGGGCAGCGCTCAGTCCACTATCCAGCCGTCGGGTTTATTCGGGTGTGGCTGAGGTTTCGGTTTACGTGGCTGCCAAAACACGAGGCCATGGAGTCGGAAAGATGTTGCTGCAATCGCTAGTCGAACACTCGGAGCGTTGCGGGATCTGGACGCTGCAAGCTGGAATTTTCCCAGAGAATGCTGCGAGCGTTGCGTTGCATAAGTCCTGCGGATTCCGCGAAGTCGGACTACGCAGGAAATTGGGTCAGCGAGGCGGCGTTTGGAGGGACGTTCTTCTGCTTGAACGCCGAAGCTCGACTGTCGGCGTTTAGGACGGTTTCAAAAGCTAAGCGGGTGTAGTTGCATGCCTCTCCTTTGATGGAACCCAATAGATCTCTTCTTTCAACCCCTCTTTGGTGAAGCCGATACGCTTCAGAATTCCTTTACTATTTTCGACCATCGCCGGATGCCCGCATAAATACGCGACCGCATTCGGCCCGATGCCCCACATGTCCGCGTACTTCCGCAGAATGTCATCGACGCGTCCGGTCTCGCAGGTCCACTTTTCATCGTCCCAGGGACGGCTGACCGTTGGCACATACTTGAACCAGGGCGCGTCCTGCGCGAACTTCTGCAACTCTTCCAGATATCCGAACTCGCACGAACGGCTTGCCCCATTCAGCAGAAACAGTTTGTGCTCTCCCGCGAATCTGCCTTCTTTCCAGTCTCGATAAAGAGCGCGGACGTAGCTTACGAAGGGAGCGACGCCGGTTACTGTGCACACTAAAAGGTGGTTCGTGCGGCCGCTCTTGGTGTCGAGCATGAACCGTCCTTTAGGAACCTTTCGCATGAGCACTTCGTCGCCCGGCTGCAGCTTGTATAGCAAAGGCGTCAGATCGCCGGGAGGCACGAGTTCGAAGAAGAACTCGAGTTCGTTCTCGTGAGGCGCCGACACGATGGAGTACGGCCGTTCCCTTAGCTTGCCCAGACCTTCGAGGCCCAAAGTTGCGTACTGGCCGGGAGCAAACTTGAACTCGTGGTCAGGCTGGATGCGGATCATCCACAGCTCAGGGGCGATGTCGATCCGCTTGGTGATTTTCGCGCGATGAAATTTCTCTGTGTCGCTGGCGCTCATGAAAGATCACCCCGGGTCTCGTTCCGCCCGGGGTTGGCATAGTTTACAGTAAGTGCGCCGCCGCTCAACTTCTCTTCAATCCAAATAATCTATTCGACCTATCTCTTTTATCGATCTTCTTATCTCGTCCCCTAACGAAAGTTATTTGCCCAGGACCAGGACCACGAAACTGTCGGGCAGAATCGCATGCCGGGGATGCGGGTTTTCCGCGGTGGGGGCGGGCGGAGGGCCGAATTTTGCCGTCACCACGAAGACCTGGTGGGTCTTCTCGTCGAGGGCGAGGGTACGGGCGCCTTCCTGAGTCTTCACATTTTCGGCGACGCTGAAGTTGCTCGGCGACTCTTCTCGCACTACGGTCAGTACGCCCTCGCCGCAGGACGCGAAGGCGAGGCTGGTGCCTTCGTCAAAGGCGGTGGCATCCACTCCCTCGCCGATTGCGGGGGTAGCAAGCACCTTCCCGCTGTCAGCATCGACGACGGCCATCATCTTATTGTCACAGCCGGCGAACAGGCGCCGAGTCTTGCGGTCCATCGAAAGGCCACTGGGTTCCTGACACGGAGCCAACGGCCAGCGCGATTTTACTTCGAGCTTGGCGGGATCAATCGCGTCCAGCTGGCTCTTGTCTTCGATGTTGACGAAAATCTCGCCCTTGCCGTCGCTGACCGCAAATTCCGGCTTGCCCTGTAGCTTGATCGTGCCGAGCACCGTACCTTTAGCCGCGTCGATAGCCGTCGAGTCCTGGCTCCGTCCGTTGAAAGTGAAGACCCGTTTGGTGGCTGGATCGTAAAGAATCGCGTCGGGATTGTCTCCGGCCTTGACCTTCGAGATCAGCTTCAGCGTCTCGATATCAAAAATTGAGACCGTGCCTTCGCGACCATTGCTGACAAACCCGCGTCCCAGTTCCGGCGCCAGCGCGATGCCGTGAACACCGGGAGTGTCCGGAATATCGCCAACGGGCTTGCCTGAATCCGCATCGATCACGATGACGTGCGTGGCCCGCGAGATGTAGAGACGCCGCGAGGAGCTGTCGAGGTTCAGATAATCCCAGCCGCCGTCACCGCCCAGCTTGTAGGTTTTGATCACGTGATAGCCAGGATCGGCCGCAGCAGAAAAGGTTGCGCACAGAGAGATGAACAGTCCCAAGCGGAGCCAAGTCGAACGCGAATGCCTCATGTTTGTATCCCTCATTCCTGAAGATCGATTCTGAAGACCACCCATACTAGCGCCGGATAGCTGAAGGCAACCTTAATCGGCGGGGTCGCGGTTGGCGGATTTGCAACGGCAGCAGGACTTCGTTTTGACGACGAACTGACGACTTTAGGCTAACTCCAATTCAATCTTCTTCGCAGCTGGATCCAGCTTCGCGATCCTAAAGCTGCGAACCTGTCCTGCGCGGACGGGTTCCGGCTTCGATTCTGCAGCCGCAGCACTGCCTTTCCAGTGCGCCTTCAGCATGGAGCTTAGCGATCCTAAATCCGTCTTCGATTCAGCCGGGGGCTGCTCCTTCGCCGTTCGCTCTGCAGCGATCCGGCAATTAGCGTGGATGCCGTCTCCCAGTTCAACGCGTGCCTGCTCCCCCGAAATCTCCATCACGCGGCCCGAGACCACATCGCCTACCCTGCGTTCGGCGATGTACTCCTCGATGCTGGTCGGAACCAGCTGCTTAATCCCCAGTTTCAGCCGCCGCTTTTCGGTGTCGACTTCGAGCACCTGCGCCTTCACGGATTGCCCAACCTTCAGCATGTCCTGCGGGTGATTAATGCGCTTCTCTGCGCTCATGTCACTGATGTGAATCATGCCCTCGATGCCTTCGGAAAGCTGTACGAAGGCGCCGAACTTGGTCAGGCTCGTGACCGGCCCTTCGATCACCGAGCCCACAGCAAACTTCTGCGCCGCGTCGGCCCATGGGTCACCGAGCGCCTGCTTCAGGCCCAAAGATATGCGGCGCTCTCCCAGGCTCACGCTAAGAATCACGGCCTCGACGGTATCGCCCGGCTTAACTACATCGCTGGGTGTCCTCACCTTCTTTGCCCACGACATTTCCGAAATGTGGATCAACCCTTCGATACCGGGTTCGAGTTCCACAAACGCGCCGAAGTCGAGCACACGGGTTACCGTGCCCCGAGCCCGCTCGCCCGGCCTGAATTTTGTCGCCACCGAATCCCACGGATCGGGCTCAAGCTGCTTCATGCCGACAGAAATACGGCGCTTCTCAGAGTCAATTTTCAGAATCTTGACTTCGACCTCTTGCCCCACTGAGAGCACGTCCGCGGGTTTAGTAACGCGGCTTCTAGAGATGTCGCTGACATGCAGCAATGCGCCCACACCGCCGATGTCGATGAAAGCACCATAATCGGTCAGGCTGCGAACCGTGCCGTGCATGATGGCGCCTTCCTGGACCTCCGAGTAACGGCGCCCTTTCGCCGCACGCTCTTCCTCTTCGAGAACGATGCGGCGATCCACGACTACGTCTTCCTCTACCTCGTCGAGCTTGGTAATCCGGCAGCGGATCTCCTGTTCCACTAACTTGGCAATCTCGGCGGCGTCGCGCGCTCCGCTGCGTGAGTTAGGCATGAAAGCCCGCACTCCCACGTCCACGCTCAGGCCACCTTTGACCACGCTCGTTACTGTGCCCACAATCGACGTCTTCTCGGTAAATGCCTTTTGCAGTGCCGCCCAATCCTTTGGCCGCTCGCTCTTGCCGAGAGTGAGCTCATAGTAGCCTTCAGGATCACGACCTTTGATCGAGACCACCAGTTTGTCACCGGCCTTCACTGCTTCACGCGCACTTTGGAATGCTGAAAGCGGAAGGATCCCCTCGGTCTTGAAACCAATGTCGACCAGGACCGAATCGACGGTGACGGCAATCACCGTGCCTTCGCGCCCTTTTCCGGCTTCCTCGGGCTTGCGCGATTTGCTTTTCTCGAACTGGGTGAGAATGTCCTTGAACGACTCGTCAGACTCGTTGAGAGGTTGGGATTCAGGACTGCCAGGACTGGACATGAAAGCTTACTGCCTCGCTGTGGGATTCGTCCCGACTAGGATAACACCGCGCCATCCGCAGCAAGATTACAGCTGAATCAAAGCCACCAAACAAAAGGCTGGCAGCTTATGCCGCCAGCCTTTTCAACTCAGTTATGCCGACGCTCACCGGTGCCCGCCACCACCATGAAAGCCGCCCACTGCACCGCGAGCGTAGCCGTGGCCATAACCAACCCCGCCACCCCGGTAAGCATACGCCCCCGGCCTGTAATATCCACGACCGTAGTAGCCGTATCCGCCACGACCATAGTAGCCGTATCCGCCGCGTCCCCAGTAACCGTAGCCGGGCCTGTAATAGCTATGGTACCACGGGCCTGCGCCAATGAAGACGCCGCCCGCGAACCATTGCGGTCCGTAGTATCCATAGGGCGCACACGCGTACGGATAATACGCGTAGTAGCCATAAGCGCACACGGGCGCTGGTCTGACATAGCCGGGGCCGATTCCAATTCCCACCGCAACTTGCGCCTGCGAATAAGCTGCCGGCAGGACGAAGATGCTCAGCAAAGCCAAATACCTTAGATAACGCATTGTTGACCCCCTTCTCCGATCTGTGATCTTTGTCATCGTAAAGATCGAGATCGGGAGGCCTTCAGGCATCTTGGTTTCGTCTGAAGCGCCTATCCGATGTATATAAACCCTGAACGACGGCAAAAGTTCCAGGGCGTTGCGCCTCTATAGGTTGCAGGAAAAAGATGTCATCCTGAGCCCGGCGTCAGCCGGGGAAGGATCTCGCGCGTACTGACACACAATGGGAAGGTCTACCTGTGTTAAGCCAGCCCTTCTCGCCCCAGCCGCGGGAATGGCAGCGTTGTTTTGTATACTGCCCCCGTGCCAGGTAGCCAGCGATGAATCCGTCTACTCAATCCCGGCTCGCTTATATCGACTGGATGCGCGGTCTGGCCTGCGTGCTGATGTTCCAGACGCATTGCTACGACTCCTGGCTAGGAGGTGATGCGCGCAAGAGCACCTTCTTTATGTGGTCTCAGCTGGGCGGAACGCTGCCCGCGCCCCTGTTTCTTTTTCTCGCAGGAATTTCTTTCGCACTGGTAATCGACAAGTCGCGGCAGAGAGGCGTGCCCACCAATCAGATTGCGCAAACTACAATTCGCCGTGGAGCGGAGATTTTCGCGCTAGGCCTTTTGTTTCGATTGCAGGAATATCTCATTGCATGGGGCTGGGCTCCGTGGAGCGATTTGTTGCGTGTGGATATCCTCAATACGATTGGCCTTTCAATGATGTTGATGGGCGTGATCTGCTGGTTTGTCTTAGCACTCAACTTCGGATCGCACGTGCGGTTCTCTCTGGGAATGACGGCAGCCGCTGTCGGGATGAGCATTTCTCTTTTGTCCCCCTTGATGTGGACGAGTTGGCGCCCGCGGTGGCTCCCCTGGCCGCTTGAGTCTTATATCGATGGCGTACACAACCTGGGTGAGCCGCAGGCTTGGCTGTTTCCCATTTTCCCGTGGACTGCGTTTGCCTTCATCGGTCTCGCGGTGGGATTTTTTCTGTTGAGCGATGTAGGGCGAAAATGGGGCGCTGCGACCTTTGCGGTTGCGGGAGTGGGTGGAGTTGGGTTGATTTATCTGGCACGATGGCTGGATGCACGGCCCGAACAGCTTTATGCAACTGATGATTTCTGGCACACCAGCCCGAATTTCTTTCTGATTCGCGTCGGGCTCCTGCTGGCGATTCTGGCAGCAGCTTATCTTTGGTGCCGATGGGGAGCCGGGCAATGGGGCTTCAGCCCTTTGATACAACTCGGGCAAACCTCGCTGCTGGTTTATTGGGTACACATTGAATTCGTTTACGGCCGGCTTTCCATTCTCCCCAAGCGAGCTGTCGACATTCGTACGGCTTCTTTTGGATTGCTGGCGATTTTCCTTTCGATGGTTCTGTTGTCTGTGCTGCGCACCCGGCTCAAAGGCCGGGGCGCCGAAGCTCGGGCGTGGTTCTACCGGCCGGCCAAGGCCAGTTAGTTTCAACCGGCCGACATCTGCCGGATCGCATTCCCGATCAATTTCAATCCGATTGCCCAATTTTGGCGGGATCGAACCTCATCCTTGCCGTATCCGAAGAGGTACAACGTGATGTAGAAGCCATCGCGAATTTCTTCCTGCCCGGGTATTTCTTCTGGCTCGTGGTAATAACAGCGGCGGATTAAAAACTCGACCGAAACAGGCATTTCAGGAGCACGCTGCAGGAGGTTCGTGAGTCGCTTCGCGAGTTGCTCATGCAAGGGGAACGAAAAGCGTTTTGGTTCATCGAAAAAAAAGAGATCGACGTAGGAGCCAAACTTGTGGGTCGCTTCGAAGATCTCCTCTTCGGGATTTATTTCTGTGCTGGACCAGACGTCACATTTGGCCGTCTCCAGCGGACTCTGCAGAGAATTGACCTTGGAAAGGAACTCGCCCAGCTCAGGCGCTTGCACGGCCTCTTCCAGATTGGACAAAAGCTCAGGATGGCGCTTTAGATCGTAATAACGTGGGCCGCCTTCCTCGGCGGCCCAAGGCATTTCGAGCGTTTCATCGTCGGCGCCGAGTTCGACGGCGAAATCGGCTTGCACGCTACCTTGCTGGCGCAGGCTCGGGAGTAGCCTGCGGGGTTGCGTTCGGGGTGGAGAAATTCACCTTGGGAACCTGGCGCGATTGCTCCGAAGCGGCAAAATAGGCTTCGTTGGGTTTGAACCCAGCCCAGCCCGCGTAAATGTTGTTGGGAAAGTGCTGCACGTAGGTGTTGTAGTCCTGCAGCGCATCGTTGTAACGCTTGCGCTCAACCGCAATACGGTTTTCCGTGCCCGCCAACTCATCTTGCAGGCGCAGAAAGTTCTCATTCGATTTCAATTGCGGATAGTTCTCGACCACCGCCAGCAGGCGCCCGATTGCGCCGTCGAGTTGTTGGTTAGCGGCGATCTTGTCCGCGGGAGCGTTGGCGGAAAGCAGCCTGGAACGGGCGGCCGCGATATCGCCGAACACTTTTTGTTCCTGCCCCGCGATACCCTTCACGGTTTCGACAAGGTTGGGAATCAGATCTGCACGCCGTTGCAGCACGATGTCGACCTGCGACCACGCCGCCTTGACCGCTTCATTCTTGGTCACCAGCGTATTGCGGATGCCCACGTACTGTCCGAACACGACCAGCGCGATCAACACCAGGACAACAATCACAATCAAACCAATTTTCATCGTCATTCTCCTGTAAGAAAGCTATCAAACCTACACGCCGCTTGGTCCCGGGGAGTCTAGCATTTTATCCACCGCGGCGGTTACCTGCTGCACCGCAGCCAGGTAGCGGGCAAAAACATCGGTTACATCGAACTGCTTAGTTTCCGCCTTGTGCTCGCGAATGTCGAGCAATTGCAGGAAAGCGGATGCATCGAACGGAGTTCGCGCGGCCAATTCCTTGATCGTTTCCCGCTTTCCTTTGGGAGGCGTCGCGCCGAGAGCAATCAGTCCGTGGCGGAAAAGGGTAGTGAAGGTTGATAAGGAACTCAGCATCAACTCCCATAATTGCTTTTTGTCGCCGGTGGCAAGCAACAGGCGTTCGCGCAAAAGGATCAGTTTCTCGCGTAGCTCGTACTCCAGTTGGGCGCGGTGCAAGTGCATGGGAATTTGTAGCCCACTCAGGACATCCTCGCCGAACAGAACGCGATGACGTTGCTGCATGTCGAGAAACTCGATGGAGAAAACATCGGTGGAATGCTCCACTTCCTCGCGTGTCAGCACCAGCGGCTCATGATGCTTCTGTTTCGCCCACCACTCGACCGCCGGCGCAATCGCGGTGAGCGCGGAGAAAGAACTCTCACGCAAGACGCAAAGGAGGTTGACATTGGAGAAGTCTGGGTGAAATTCCCCGTCCGCAGCGGAACCGTAAAGGATCACGCTCAGGAGATTCTCTCCTGACGCCGCGCGCAGCCGGCTGATGAATTCGTTGATTTGTTTTTCCGCAACCATAGTGCCCCTTCTGCTACAACCTACCAGCTTCCACTTGCTCCGCCACCGCCCGAACTGCCACCACCAAAGCCTCCGAACCCGCCGCCTCCGCCGCCAAAACCTCCACCACCTCCGCCACCGCGACCCCCTAATAACATGCTGAAGAGGAGCAGCCGCCCAAAAGGCGTGGATACCAAAATAAGGAAAATAACAATCAGAACGATGATTCCAACAACGGACATTCCCTTGTTCGGTTCTTCCCTCTCCGTCGCGGCGACGGGACGTGAACCAGTCAACTGAATGCCGGCGTCCTGCGCGATCACGTCTGCAACTCGCGTTGTCAAGAGCGCCACAGCGCCGTTGTAGTCATTCTGCTGGAGCAACGGGACGGCCTCGCGTCCGAAGCCGCCGACCTTGCCGTCAGGCAAAATCGGTTCAAGCCCGTAGCCAACTTCAACTCGGTAGCGGCGATCCTGTGTGGCCAGCAGGATGAGCACACCGTGGTCGGTAGCTTTGCTGCCGATGCCCCATTGCTTGAACAGAGCGACCGAATAACTTTCGATATCCGATCCGTCCAGCGACTTGATCGTAACGACGGCAATCTGTGCGTGCGCCTTCTCGTCGATTTGCTGGCAGATGCTATTGAGTTGCGCGACGGTGTTCGAGTTGAGAACGCCGGCAAAATCGTTGACGTAATTCGTGGGCTTCAGTTCCGATACAGGCTCGGCGCGGAGGGTCAGCGTGAACGCGAGAAGAACAATTGCTATCGCGGTGAATTTGCCGCCGAGTTTCATGCGAAGTGATTATAGGAGAGAAGTCGAGCTTGCGCTCGACGGACAGCCGAGGGCTGGCTGTCCCCGCGTGCTCAGAACGCACGCAGAAATTCCACGACCTGCCGCTCCGCCCAGCGGCCGTCGTCGCCGTCAGGTTGGGCGAGGAATGAGCAATGGCCACCGTCCTCAGTTTCGACAAAAGTGATATGGGGGTTGGAAAGAATCTTCCGCCGCGTTTCCGGAAGAATGCGGATGAAGGGATCGTTGGCCGCGTGCAGGATCAACGTCGGCACGGCGATGCGGTCAACGACGTTGGCGGCGGCCGAGCGTTCGTAATAATCCGATGCGCCCTCAAAGCCGCAGTAGTGAGCCGTGACCTTGTCGTCGAAATCACGAAGGCTGGTCACGCCCCGCATGCGCGCAGTATCGAACACTCCGGGAAACAAACGCGCTTTCGCTTTTAGACGACGGCGCAGTTGCCACATGAAGTAATACTCGTAGAGCCGATTGGCGGGTATGTGCAAGGCGTCGGCCGAGGCCGCGAGGTTCACGGACGGGCAGACCGCCGCAACTGCGCGGAACTGGGGTGGCCCTCCCTTTTCCCATTCGCCTGCGAGCTTTAATACCAAGTTGCCGCCCATAGAGAATCCAACGAGAGCAAATCGGGAAATCCGGTCCTGGAGCAGAAGATTCTTAGCAACAGCAGCAATATCCTGAGACCGCCCCGAATGATACAGAGTAGGTGACAACGCGTCCGTGCCGCCGCAATTGCGCTGGTTCATGCGCACCACGCTCATGCCCGCGGCCATGCCCTTCGCCGCAATGCCGAGCATGTACTGAGATTCACTCGAACCCTCGAGGCCGTGCACAATAATCACAGTCAGTACGTTTTCCCGGTCTGTCTGCCAATGGCAGTGGCACAGCACCCGAACGCCGGGTTCAACTTCGATCAAGCGCTTTTCGGCCGGGGGGACGCTGAGGCGCCGTGGGAGAAAGAAACTAGCCAAGGTTTGGCGATGTCCGCCACGCAATCCGCGTCGTGCCACAAATTGTTGCGCTACCGTTTGCGTAGTTCCCACACTTTGATTTTAAATGGATAAGGTCTGTAAAACCGTCAGGAGTTGTCCATGCCCATCTTCGAGTACGTTTGCCAGGAATGCGATCATCCATTTGAAGCGCTGGTCTACGGCAGCAAGAAAGCCGAATGCCCCAAATGCCAGAGCAAGAAACTGGCACAGCAACTTTCTGTTTTTGCCATGTCGACCAAAGGCTCCGCAGGCGCATCCCCTTCGGTGGGAGCGTGCGGGAGTTGCGGCGATCCGCGCGGCCCCGGCGCGTGCTCCATGCCCGACATGGATTGATTCTGTCAAACACCCCACCTCGATCTCTATCTTAGGCCAGCCGTGGATGACTTTCGGTACCTGTTTTCGGGTGACCGCGGTAAGTTTCGATAATCATGAATATGCCGTACCTTCTCAGGAGTCGAATTCAAACGGGTCCTATGGATCGTCGTCGCAATCGACGTGTCGCCGCATTCCTGACGGTGCGCATCTGGGGTGTAGATGCCAAGTCCATGCCCTTCACGCAACATGCTCAAGTCAGAAACATCAGCGATCGCGGAGCGGTGCTGCAGGGAATGATCCGTCCAGTCAGGGCCGGCGCGATCCTCCACCTCCAGCATGATGAGGATCAGGCTCAGTTTCGAGTCGTGTGGGTGGGCAAGCAAGGCACCCGTAGACAAGGTGAAATCGGCCTCGAGAGTGTTTCGTCAGAGCCGTTCATCTGGGATGTAAATCTGCTGCACTGCGCTCAGGCTGCGGGAAAAGGGTAGGCGCAGTTTCCTATTATTCTTGAGTCTTACCGCGCTCAACTTTCCTTCTTCAGTGAAAATTCTCCGCGCAGGTCTTATTCCTGATTTGCGGACTGCTCGGGATTCCACTATCCTGCCCCTTCCAGATGCGAAGCCAGGAGAATGCTTTGTGCGGGCAATTCTTGTAATTCTGATCCTGTGTTCGGTATTTGTGTCTTCCTCCGTCGCTGAGCCACGGCCATTAAGTCTCATGCCGATGCCGGCCAAGGTGCAACTTAAAACTGGCCAGCTTGTCATTGACGATTCGTTCACGGTTGGAATCAGCGATCCCTCCGATGTGCAATTGCAACGGACGGTTCAACGCTTCCTGGATAATCTCCCCCGCCAGACCGGCATGCCTCCGTTGGACATGAAGATGGCCGATGCAGCTAAGGCAAAGCTGGTAGTTCACACTGAACACGCAAGTAAAGCCGTGCAGGAACTCGGTGAGGATGAATCGTACTCGCTTGAGATCAGCCCTGCGGGTGCGAAGCTCGATGCCGCGACGACGCTCGGAATCATGCGCGGGCTGGAGACCTTTCTGCAGCTGGTGCAAACCACTTCCGATGGCTTCTCCGCACCGGCAATTGCGATTCAGGACCACCCGCGCTTTCCCTGGCGCGGCTTGATGATCGACGTGGGCCGCCACTTCATTCCGCTCGATGTTCTGAAGCGCAATCTGGATGGCATGGCAGCGGTCAAGCTGAACGTATTTCATTGGCACCTCTCGGAGAATCAGGGCTTTCGCATCGAGAGCAAGAAATTTCCCAAGCTGCAGGAGATGGGCTCGGACGGCCTCTATTACACGCAGGACGAAGTGCGCGACCTGATCGCTTATGCGCACGACCGTGGCATTCGCGTGGTCCCGGAATTTGATATGCCCGGGCACAGCACAGCGTGGTTTGTCGGCTATCCCGAACTGGCCAGCGGACCAGGGCCGTATCAAATCGAACGCAAATGGGGCGTCTTCGATCCGGCCATGGATCCTACACAGGAGCGGACTTACAAGTTTCTCGACGGCTTCATCGGGGAGATGGCGAATCTCTTCCCTGATCACTATTTCCATATTGGCGGGGACGAGGTAAACGGGAAGCAGTGGGACGCGAATCCAAACATTCAGGCGTTCATGCACGCTCACGGGCTCAAGACCAATCAAGATCTTCAGGCATATTTCAACACCCGCGTGCAGAAAATCGTGAGCAAGCACGGGAAGACGATGGTGGGATGGGATGAGATCCTGCGGCCGGATTTGCCCAAAGACATCGTGGTGCAATCGTGGCGCGGGCAGGATTCGCTGGCGGCGGCGGCCAAGCAGGGATATCGTGGCATTCTCTCCTTTGGGTATTACGTCGATCTGATGTGGCCGGCTTCGAAGCACTACGTGGTTGACCCGATGAGTGACGCGACGGCAAACCTGAGTCCTGACGAAAAGAAACTGATTCTGGGCGGCGAGGCTTGTATGTGGTCTGAGTATGTATCACCCGAGAATATTGATTCGCGCATCTGGCCTCGAACCGCAGCCATCGCGGAGAGGCTGTGGTCGCCGCAGGATGTGACCGACGTCAATTCGATGTATCAGCGCCTGGCGGAAGTCAGCCGATGGCTGGATTGGCTCGGGCTCACGCACAACTCCAGCTACGGCCCCATGCTGCGCCGCATCGCCGGCTCAAATGATATTTCGGCTCTGCTCACATTCACAGACGTCGTGGAACCGGTGAAGGATTACAACCGCGAAGAGCTTGCCGCTGTCGAGGCCACGAGCTTGTCGCCATTGAATCGTGTCATCGACGCGGCTCGTCCGGAGAGCGTGACCGCTCGGAACTTTTCGGATCTCGTGGATGCAATGGTTGCAGGGCGCGCAGACGCCCGTGCCAAGCAAGAAGTCCGAACCTCGCTGATCCGCTGGCGGGACAACCAAAGTAATCTGCAGGCGCTTGAGACCCAATCGTTTCTGTTAAAGGAGATCGTTCCCCTGTCGCAGGAACTTACCGCTGTGGCTACAACCGGTCTGCAGGCGCTCGACTACATGGACCGGGGAGAGCGCGCACCCGCTGCGTGGGCAACTGAACAATTCGCCTTGTTGGAAGAAGCCCAGAAGCCGAAGGCGCAATTGTTGCTCATGGTCGCGCCATCTGTGCAGAAACTGGTCGAAGCCAGTAGCGGGCAGAAAGCGCCGCCGCCACCGGCGGAGAAGTAGAGACACGCCAACGCTTAGTATTCAGTTGCGATTCGCCAATTCCCCGACCGCGCGATAGGCCTGATCGATCGCCACATCCGTATAGGCGCTCGCGCCCGCGTCGGAGTTCGCGATCGTAATCCTGCCGAATGGCTTTCGTCCCACTACCCATGGTTGTTCGCCTTCGGGCCAGTCGGGGTCGAACAAAGAATTCGGGCTGTAAGCGTAGCCGTGAGCCCATCGATTTACAGTGATGCCCTCAACGTCGCGTGCCGGATCGAAACCCGCAGAGCCCAGCATTCTTGCCAGTTGATCTCTGACATTCCGCTCAAAAGTCGAGAACGGCGTTCGCATCAGCTCTGCGCGGCCGGCTCGAAATTGATCGCGCTGCGGCAGCCCCGGTTTGCAGGGCGTGCGCAGCATGAACAGAACCATGGGTTCATTGGGCTTGGCGGGAAATTCATACTGGCCCAGGCTGACGGGAAAATCGAGCGCCGTATAAGTATGGTAACCGCCGGGCGCAACGATCTGATGAATGCCCAGACTCTGAAAAGCAGTCCAGTTGCTGATCGCAACGTGGGTGTAGACGAGCGGAACCTTGACGAGGTAGTGAAGCGCGTCCTGCTGTTTTTGGGGGAGCTCGGGACAAAGATACGGAATCATCATGTTGTAGCACGCGAGAACACAGGCACTCGCCTGCACGCTTTGCAGCTTTCCGCCGCGCATGTACGAGACTCCGACCGGTTTCTCCGAACCCGGGTTTTCCAATTTCGAAGACCCGTCGTGGCGGACTTGCACGACCGTCGCGTTCAAGCGAATCCGGATCGAGGCCTTGGCATCGTCGAGACGGCTGTACTCGGCGCGGGCAGAGACCACGTCCTCCATGCTTTGGCCGGGAATCGCTCCGGGAATCAATGACCGAACCAGCAGACGCGCGATCGACGCGTTGCCGTCCGGAAAATGGAAAATGTAGGGCTCTTCTTTTTCCACTTCGCCGAGGTTCAAGCCGTCAAAGCCCGGGTAGCTGAACGAGTGGTAGTCGTCGCCATTTTCGAAACATGCAAGAGCCGGCACAGCATCGATGCCAACGCCGAACAAATCGTGGGGATAAGTCTGGAAAAACGGCAGCGCCTTGGGATTGAGTTTGCAAACTTTAGTGAGATAGTCAGCGTAGCTGATCTTGGCCAGCCGCGCGTATTTCTCCTGCTTCGATAAGCCCGGCAGGTAATCAACTTTCTCCGTATAGACGCGCGCGATGTCGCGTCGAACCGGTTCTGAAAGCGGGGCTCTGCCAAGGAACTCGGGCCACGGCGTCGACCCCAGCCCCGATACAAGGCGATCCTCGCCAAAGGTCTCATGATCAAAGAAGCACGCGGTGTTCAGCTTCGCGTACAGCTTTTGATCGTAAGCTTTGTAAAAGCGTTGGGTGTCGATACCGAGGTCCGCGATGAGTGCCTTCGCCACTTTGCTATATCGTGCCGGGCTCTCGATCGACTGCGTTCCGCCATAGCTCAACAACAGCCGGTTCGCGGCCCGAAACTCATTGCGCTTGGCGTGTCCGCCGAAATCGTCGTGGTTGTCGAGGATGAGAATGCGCGCATTCGCACCCGCCTGTTGGCGATAGAAGTAAGCGGCCGCCAGCCCGCTAATTCCGCCGCCCACAACCACGAGATCGTACTTTTCGCCGGTGCTCTCGGGTTGACCCGCAGACTCCCAGAACTCGCCGTCGCGCAGGCTGTGCGCAGTGGTGTAGGTCCCTTCATGATTCCCGCGCATTCCCATCAGGGCCGGAGGATAGTACTTCGGATCCTTCTCGGGAGCAAAAACCGAATCACTCGACCCCAGACCGTGCAGCCACGGAGCGCTCGAGGCCAGAATTGACCCTCCGACGGCAAGCGCGACTCCGTCAAGGAAGTCACGCCGCGTGATCTTCCGGTTCATCCCCAGCTCGCGGTCGCGCGAATCGGCGCTCATCAACTGTCCCATTTCTTCTATGAAATATAACCAGGCAAAACCAGAAGCTTACTATAGTCGCGCAATGTTGCAGAAGTGGGCGGAGAAGATCGGAGTGATAGCGTTCTATCGGGCGATGTCCACGGATTCACTTCCACCAGAGAGAAGTACCAATCAAGGCAAGCATTTCTAGAACCGCGAGGGAAACCCACAAGCGTTGGCGAAAAATCGAACGCCGCAAGTCTCTTTTCAAATCAGCTTCGAGGACGTGCACGAATTCAACTTCAGCCGGATCCGGCTTGGGCGGCGGCGCAGCGACTCGAGCAGTCGGCACGAAAGCCGCCTTCGGCTTGTCAGGATAAAACACTTTGGGCGTGCTGATCACAGAGGACCAGCGCGGCAGCTGCATCGCGCCCTGAGTCAGGCTGGGGTCGTCCATCGGGGCCGAGGTCAATTGCAATGCAGGCAGGCGCTCAGGAGCAGCTGCGTCGGCGAGGCTTCGCAGCAGCGAAGTCCACCACATGTGACTCATCTGATCGCCGATCAACTCGCCCACATCGACGGGGCGTGACTCCAGTTGCAAAGGCGGCAGCGTCTCCGGCGAAATTACGTCGCCAAGGTTTGTGAATACCGTGCGATACCAAGGCAAGCTCAGGATGTCGCCCGCAAGCATGCCGACATCGACAGGCCGTGAAGTAAGGCGTAGCGGAGGCAGCTTCTCCGGCGACAAAGTATCGCGCAGATGGTCGAGCAAGCGGAGCGGTAGGGGGCGATTCCAGGCCTCGGGCAGCAAAAGATCCAGTTCAGCGCCGTCCGATAAAACGGACGACTCTAATTTCTTTTCTTCCGGCGACCCGGGGCTGTTGAGTTCAGAAAACATGGGCTACAAATACAGTTTAAACGGTTTACCAGTTTGCCGGAAGCCTGGCGCGAAGGGGATCGTAAACGCCATCACGGTTTGGTTATCAAAACACCTGTTACCCGATCATTCACAGACTCGGCCAGCTTTCTCGCCTGGTCCTGCGTCGTTCCGTTCAGCAACTCAAAATCAACAGTCGCGTCCGCCAACAGCGGCACGGTTTGGTGAAACATCTCCATCCGGATGACGAACTTTCCATCCGCCCCCTGGATCGCTTTGAAGCGGCAACTGCCTCGCTCTACGTTTGCCATAAATTTGTCTTCATAAAGGCGCGATGTTATCACATCGCCGCCTCCCTTGACGGTTCGACAAAATGAACCCCATGCTCGCCAAATAGTGTCTAATGCATACAGTGGATTCCGATCGCGAAAAACCCAAACGCCCTGCCCGAGAAAGGCTTATCGCCGTTCTTCCCCAGGTCTGGGAACTTATTCGACCGCGCCGCGCAGTGCTCGCCCTGGGCTTTCTGCTGATGGTGATCAATCGCGTTTCGGGTCTTGTGCTTCCCTACTCCACCAAATATCTGATCGATAGCGTCATCATTAAGCACAACACTCAACTGCTGAAACCGCTGGTGCTCGGAGTATTAGGTGCTACCGTAATTCAGGGAATCACGTCGTTTTCGTTGACGCAATTGCTCTCGAAGGCCGCACAGCGGCTGATCACGGAACTTCGTCAAAAGGTTCAAGCGCACATCGGCTGGTTGCCAGTATCTTTTCACGATTCAACCAAAAGTGGTGTGCTGGTCTCGCGCATCATGAGCGATGTCGAAGGTGTTCGCAACTTGATCGGTACCGGATTAGTCGATTTGGTTGGAGGCCTGATGACCGCGGGAATTGCGCTGGTCGTGCTGTTCCGCATCAGCGCCCTCATGACCGCCGTGGCTTTCGGATTCTTGCTGCTATTTGCAGGTGCTCTCTATAAAGCCTTTGGGACCATCCGTCCCATCTTTCGCGAGCGCAGCAAAATTAATGCTGAAGTGACTGGCCGGCTTGCGGAATCGCTTGGAGGGGTTCGGGTGGTCAAGGGTTATCACGCCGAAGCGCGCGAGGAGAATGTTTTTGCGCGCGGTGTGCAACGCCTGCTCGAAAACGTTCTGCGAACTCTAACTGCCACATCGGTGATGAGCCTCTCCGCCAGTTTGCTTCTGGGCGTAGTCGGCGCCGTGATTATGTACGTCGGCGCCCGCCAGATCGCCGCTGGCATGTTGACCATCGGCGGATTCTTCACCTACACGCTTTTCCTTGGCTTCCTGGTCGCGCCCATCATGCAGATCGTTCAGATCGGCACTCAACTCACCGAAGCGTTAGCCGGACTAGAACGCACGCATGAAATCATGAGCGAGCGGCGGGAAGATCACGATCCCAAACGAACTGTAGTTTTGAGTGAGATTCGCGGCAACATCGACTTCGACAACGTCAGCTTCAGCTACGACGGTAGTCGAATGGTCCTCAACGACATCTCTTTTCACGCTGCGCCTGGGACGGTCACCGCGCTGGTTGGGCCATCCGGTTCCGGCAAGTCGACCACCATCGGACTGATTACTGCTTTCAACGTGCCCACGCTTGGCAAAGTCCTGGTCGACGGCGTCGACCTCAGCACGGTGCGGCTGGATTCTTATCGCACGCGTCTGGGTGTGGTCTTGCAGGAGTCGTTTCTGTTTGACGGCACCATCCGTGAGAATGTTGCTTTCTCACGTCCCGATGCCAGCGAAGAAGATATTCTGCGAGCCTGCCGCATCGCGCGTGTGGACGAGTTCGCCGAGAGTTTTCCGGACAAATACGACACCATAGTCGGCGAACGAGGAGTGAAACTCTCGGGAGGACAGCGCCAACGGATTTCGATTGCCCGAGCCATTCTGGCAGAGCCGCGCATCCTGATTCTTGATGAAGCTACTTCGAGTCTCGACTCCGAATCGGAGCAACTGATCCAGCAAGGCCTTTCCTACCTGATGCAAGGACGAACCACCTTCGTGATCGCGCACCGTCTTTCTACCATCCGCAGAGCCGATCAGATCCTGGTTGTCGAACAGGGACGAATTGTCGAACGTGGCACTCATGAAGAACTTTATGCTCTTCACGGCCGCTATTACGATCTCTACACCCGCCAACATGGCGTTGAGACCAATCTGTTTCTGGCTCCCGGCGAAGGTGATGCGGTGCCGGTCACGGCAGGAGATGAGCCATCCAAAGTGGGCCGAAACGGCGATCCCGACCTCGCCGACACTTTGCGTTTGGTAAGAGGAGAGTCCCGTTAGCCCATGCTTCGCGCTGAAAACTCAATCGCTATTCATACCGAGAATCTGTGCCGTCATTACCGCATGGGCGATGCTTTGATCCGTGCCGTCGATGGCATCTCCATCCGGGTCGTTGCAGGCGAGTTTGTCGCTTTGCTCGGTACTTCGGGTTCCGGCAAGTCGTCGCTGCTCAACCTCATCGCTGGCCTTGATCGTCCTACGTCCGGAAACGTGGTCGTGCAAAAAAGCGATTTGGCAAAGCTCTCACGGGAGGAGCTGGCCAAATATCGCCTGCACACTGTGGGGATGGTATTTCAGTCTTTCAACCTTATTCCCAGCATGACCCTGCTCGAAAACGTAGAGTTGCCGCTACGCTTTGCGGAAGTGGATCGCGACAAGCGCGAGGGATTAGCCAAGCAAGCGTTGGATCGAGTCGGCTTAAGCTCCAGGTTGCGGCATCGTCCCACGGAACTTTCCGGCGGCGAGCAACAGAGAGCTTCGCTCGCTCGAGCATTGATTAATCGGCCGCGATTCTTGCTGGCGGATGAGCCCACTGGCAATCTCGACAGCCAGACGGGTACGGAAATCATGAACTTCATTCGAGAGTTCAATGAAATGCTGGGCATGACGATCATCATGGTGACGCACGAACGCACCCTTGCCGAGCGCTACGCCAGCCGCATGATTTTTCTCGCGGATGGGAAGTTGGTGGGCGATCAAGCCAATGTAGTCTCGTCCGCCAGCGGGCAAATACGCGGAGGCGGGTTGTGAAAACTTACGATATGGCCGAACTGGCGGTGCGAAATCTGCGCGAGTCCTTCCTGCGCAACTCGCTTACCACGGTTGGCATCTCCGTCGGAGTGGCTTCGCTGGTCGCCATGCTTTCGTTGGGAATTGGGCTGCAGCAACTCGCGGGCCGGCGTCTGCAGAAATCTGGATTGTTCGACACTGTAGTCGTAACCTCCCGGCGCGACCTGCGCGGCTTCAACCGCGAGCAGGAAGAAAACGGCCCTGCGCCAGCCGAAAGTCCCGCACTCAACGAGTCCGCGCGGCAACAGATTGCGCAACTCTCCAACGTGCTCGAGGCCTATCCCGACATCCGCTTCATCACCGAACTTCGTTATCAAGACAAGCCGTACTTGACGATGATGGCGGGCCTCCCTTTTTCAGCGAAGAATAACGACGCGTTCGACGGCATGCAGGGTAGTTTCTTTTCCTCTAACACCGCGCCTGAGGTCATCCTGCAGAAGTCTTTTGCCGCACAGTTGCTGGGGAAGACGCCGAAAGCAGGCAGTGACGAGGCGAGCGTGACAGACCTGGCAAAACCTCTGCTCGGCAAGCAACTGACGATGAAGTATGCCGAACGAACCGCGACGCCCACGACCGATACCGACAAGAAAGACCCTTCATCAGCCAATTCCGCTGAGGCGAACAACCTCGCGGGCTCAGCCTATTCTGTAATCTCGCGCGAAGTGACTTTGAAGATCGTCGGCATATCCGATCTCGATCCCGACAGCATGCGCGGCCAAGCCAGAGCGCGCATCTTCCTCCCACTGAAACTCGCGCAGAACTTGCACGTGATGCAGCCTTCCGACTTGCGCGACACAACCAACATGGCGAACGGTACACCTGCATACACAACCGTCGAGGTGCACGTCAAAAGTCCTACCCGGGTTCAAGCCGTCGAAGACGCAATCAAGAAAATGGGGTTCAATACCTTTTCGATCGTGGACGCGACCCGCAGCTTGCGGCAGTTTTTCGCCGTGCTCGATCTGTTCCTCGGAATCTTCGGCAGCCTGGCCCTGGCGGTTGCCTCCATTGGAATCATCAATACGCTGGTAATGGCAATTCTCGAGCGCCGCCGCGAAATCGGAATTATGAAGGCCATCGGCGCCAGTGACAGCGATGTGAAAGGATTGTTCTTCGCAGAAGCTGGCGTAATGGGTGTGTTCGGCGGGTTTGTGGGGGTCGCGTTAGGGTGGGCCATCGGCCGGGTCATCAATGTAGGCACGAACGTTTATTTGAAACGCCAGCATTTCCCGCCGGAACAGATTTGGTTTGTACCCTGGTGGTTGGTGCTTGGTGCGATTGCCTTCGCGATCGTGGTGAGCCTGCTGTCCGGTTTGTATCCCGCGAGCCGCGCTGCGCGCCTTGATCCCGTGCAGGCCCTGCGCTACGAGTAAACTGGTTGCGGAAGAGCGCAGCGAGATTCGTATCAGGGTATGCCTTCAGGCATACTGTAATTCGACATAAATGATGTCGGCTTTAGCCGCTGGGGCTCGGCTTTTCATCAAACATACTTTTTCTTCAGCCTGTAAACTGGATTCCATGCGGGCGTTGCGCTGTCTTCTTTTCTTCCTGTTGCTCGCCATCTCTGCCGCGGCGCAGAGCCGTATCGATTGCAACGCCATCAAGAGTCACACTCTCGGAGAAACGGTCCACTACTGCGTGCTTTTGCCGCCTGGTTACGATTCCGTGCCCGCAAAGCGGTACCCGGTGCTCTATTTCCTGCACGGCCTCGGTGAAAATGAACAGACCCTCTTCAAAACCGCTGGATGGAACCTGATCGAGGACCTGCGTCAACAACACAAGATCATTGATTTCCTGATCGTCACACCGGAGGCGAAGGCCACTTTCTACGTAAACTCCGCGGACGGCAAGGTCCGGTATAGCGATTTCTTTCTCCAGGAATTCATTCCCTACATTGAAACCAACTACCGCATTCGGAGGGAGCGCAAAGGAAGAGCAATCACTGGTATTTCGATGGGAGGCTACGGAGCGCTTCGTTTTGCATTCGCCGATCCCGGCATGTTCTCAGCCGTGAGCGCGCAAAGCGCAGCTCTCATGACCGAATCTCCGCAAGAACTCAACGCCGCGCTACGCTCAGGTACTCCGCTGGGCAGGCTGCTCGGATCCGTCTTCGGCGATCCCATTAACGTTCCCCACTGGAAGGAAAACGATCCATTCTCGTTGGCCAGGAAAAATAAAGCTTCGATCGGCACCCTAGCCATCTATTTCAACTGCGGACGGGATGACGAATATGGATTTGAGGTCGGCGCTGCGGCCCTCGACAAGCAACTTCAGGAAGAGCACATCAAGCACGAATTCCATCTCTATCCCGGCAATCACAGCGCGTCATACTTTGGCGCACATATCGGCGAGGTCATGGAATTTCATTCCAAAATGTTTGGGCCCGAGAAGTGATCTCGAACCGCTTCTAGCTGCTAGCTCCTAGCTAGAAGCCAGGAGCTAGGAGCCACAAGCTACTTATTTTTCTTTTGCGTCTTTTTCTTCGACTTCTATTTCGCCAGGCATCAGCTTCTTAAGCGGCGCTTTGCGCTGCTCTTCGAGTTCCGGATGTGGCAACGGCTTGCGCGGCAGCATCTGGTCGCGCATGGCGGTGTTGTAAACGAAGATCGCCTCAACCGTTGCGGCCTGCGCCAGATCACCCGGCTGCAGCCGCTCGTAGGTATCCATGTTCGAGTGATGAGTCCGCGAGGAGTAGTCGAGCTTGTCCTGAATGAACTGGAAGCCCGGGATGCCGACTGCATCGAAGGACTCGTGATCGGTGCCTTCGGTATTGCGCACGCTGATTGCGGTTACTCCAAGGTCCTTTAGTGGTTCGATCCATTGCGCAAAGATTGGGGTCTCGGCGATATTCTCCTGCAAATAGATTCCAAGGATCTCGCCGCTGCCGTTGTCCACATTGAAATATCCCGAGATCTTTTGTTGCTCGGGCTTCAGCACAAGCGGTCCCGCGGGCTTGCGCATCCATTCGGGCAATTTGACCTGGTCCGGCGCGGTGGAGAGCGGCACAAATCCAAAATGCTGCTTCACATAGCCGACCGAACCAAACAAACCTTGCTCTTCTCCAGTCCACAGGCCGATGCGAATCGTACGCCGTGGTTTCACTTGGAGCGCGTTGAGAATGCGCATCACTTCCATCGCAACCACGGTCCCTGCTCCATTGTCGGTGGCGCCGGTCGCGGCTGCCCACGAATCCAGATGGCCGCCGACCATAACAACTTCGTCCTTGAGCTTCGGATCAGTCCCTGGGATCTCTGCAATGGTGTCGAAGCCGTGTTCGTGATCGCCGGTGAACTTTACATCGACGTTCATCTCGATGGTGACCGGGACGTTGGCTTTCAGCAGCCGGTAGACGCGTCCGTAGTTTTCGATGGCCGCGATTACAACCGGAACCGGCTGAATGTGCTCGCGCTGATAGCTAAACCATCCCAGGCCGCGGCTGCTGTCAACGAAGATGGTTCCACCAGAGCCGCCGTTGTTTCTGCCATCGCGGCTTGGAAGAATCACCGCCAGTGCATGCTCGTCGGCCAGGAACTTGGAAATCTTCTGTCGCAGGTCGATCGATTTCTTGAGCTCCGGCGTAAAGTATTCAGGCTCTGGCACGAGTGGATGCTCAATGATCTTGGCCAGGTCTTTTTCATCGTCGCGCTCAAAGAGCGGCTTGTCCACCGGCTTGACTTCGCGCATGTCGCCCAGCAGAACCACTTTGCCGGCAATCTTTCCTTTGTATTTGTCGAGGTCTTCTTCCTTCTTCACATCCATCCAAATAGCTTGCCCGCTTATGGTCCCATTGCTCGAGGGCGACCACGGTGCGGCCTGCGTGATGAACACTGCGGTATCGGGCGAAGCCATGCGCGTCCAAGTGTTGAGCTGCTGCCAGCCCATGCCGAATTCGCCCCAATCTTCCAGGTGCGCATTCGTGCAACCCATAGCGGCGAGCTGATCGCGCGTCCATTCGTTGGCGTGCTTCAGATTCGGCGAGCCGGTCAGGCGCGGACCAATCCCATCCATCAGCGCGGAGGCGTACTCCATCACGTGCGAGTGAGTCAAACCTTCGATCCGGATCTGCTGGTACATGTTGTAATCGAGATTTTCTTTCGCCGGTTGGGCCAATTCGTACGACGGCTTGTTGGCGTCCGGAGAGTTCGCGTTGGTTTTGCTTTTGTCGGATGCCGAGAGCGGGAGGACGAAATAGAGTAGCAATGTGATCGTGACACTGAACCGCTTGGGGTATCGCATCTTTTGACGATTTCCTCGTTTTAATAAGAAGTGATAGCAGAGTAGCAGAAGTCTATCCGGCTCACCAACCGACACGGTGAGATCGAAACGCTGGCAGTGCTTACCAAGTCTGCTATTTCTGAGTCTATCCTAGAAAGAAAGTGTCGGGAGATTGCTTCTATGTTTAGGCCTCGCGTTTTACTTTTTGCGTCGTTTCTTTTTCTGAGTTCGGTTTGCACTCAAGCGCAAAGCGCTCCTGCAACCGCCGCTCAGCAGGCTGCACCTCGAAAAACGAGCACGCCTTACACCGGCGATCTCACAATTTTCGATTCGCCAGGGCGAGATGAGCGGCTTCAGATCAACCGGGTCATGGATATCCTCGAGATTACTCCCGGCAAAACCGTTGCCGACATCGGGGCCGGCTCCGGCTGGTTCACGGTGCGCGCCGCGCGCCGGGTGACTGAGACCGGCAGCGTGTACGCGGTCGACATCAATCCTGAGGCCACGCGTTACATCGACAAGCGAGCTCAGAAAGAAGGCCTGCACAACGTGAAGACCGTTCTGAGCAAAAGCGATGACCCGCAACTGCCCGCGAACCAGATCGACTCCGTCCTGCTGCTGAAGACCTACCACGAAGTGGATAAGCCCGTCGTCCTGCTGCAAAACCTGCGCGCCTCTCTTCGCCCCGGCGCCAAGGTTGGAGTCATCGACCGCAACGGCAACGGCGAAAACCATGGCGTAGCTGCGGAAATCGTGATCAAAGAAGCTTCCGAAGCTGGTTACGTTTTGCAGTCACGGTATGACTTCGTCAAGGGCGACGGGATGGATTATTTTCTGGTCTTCGCGGTGAAGAATTAATTCGAAACGGAGGGAGGGAAGCAAGTCCCGGATTCCCACTCTGGGACTCAGTTTACTGTTTAGTACTGGGTACCCCCCCCTCCCCCCTTTCGCTGCAAAATCTTGAAAACAAGAGATTTAAATTCTGACTACGTGCTAGATCTTTGAGTTTTAAGGAGTTACACGCAAAATCTAGACAACATGGGAGTTACGGGACCGATTCTCGCGCACTGTGTTCCGTTTTGAGACGCGAAATGGAGACGTCGTAGGCAGAAAGCGCACCGTTTGCCTAGGCTCAGATTGTCAAAGAGCGGACATTATCTTGGAGATAATGTACTTTAGCTAAGGTTATCGGAATTGACGGCTGCGGTCAACAAGAAAAAAGAAACCCGGAAGAGGCCGCAACTCGGTGAGAATGAGGAATAGTGGCCACCGCTAAAGTCGAAGTGATGACGAGACATATTTCATTGCTGGTGCTGTTGGTCGTTTTCATGCCGTTCGCTGCTGCGCAGTCGGCTCACGACGGCAAGACACTGGTGATCACGCACGTGACCGTGATCGATGTCGAGAACGGCGCACTTAAGCCAGAGATGGCGGTCACAGTTCGCGGCGGTCGCATCACCGGGATTGAAAAAACATCTCGCAAAATACCCAAAGAGGCGCTAGTCGTCGACGGATGGGGCAAGTTTCTCATCCCTGGACTCTGTGATATGCACGTTCACACCAATTTTGGCAACTGGCTGCCGGGCGGCGAGGAAATCATTCTGCCGCTGTTCGTCGCCAACGGAATCACCGGGGTTCGCGACATGGGCGGCGATCTGCATCAACTGCTCGAGTGGCGCAAACAGATCGATCAGGGGACGATTCTGGGACCGCGCATGGTCATCTCCGGGCCGATGATCGACGGCGCTCCACCGCATTTTCCGGCTTCTGTCCCGGTAGCTACGGCCGCGGAAGGCCGCAAGGCGGTGGACGACTTGAAGCAGGGCGGCGCCGACTTCATCAAGGTGCAATCCTACATTCCACGCGATGCCTACTTCGCGGTCGCCGAGGAATCAAAAAAGCAGGGTATGACTTTCGTGGGGCATGTTCCGGATGCCATTCGCGCCGCCGAGGCGAGCAATGCCGGGCAGAAAAGCATCGAGCACTTCACAGGAATCTTCGAAGGCTGCTCCACCATCGAGGACGAATTATTGAAAGGACCCAAGGGCCCGCGCCGCGTGCTTGAAACCTACAGCGAACCGAAGTGCACGGCGCTGATTGCGCTGCTGGCAAAAAACGGCACATGGCAGGTGCCGACTCTGGTCTGGGAGCGAGGCCAGTGGCTGATCGACGACCTCGACCTCAGCCAAAGTCCCGGAGCCAAATACGCGGCTACGACCTGGCGCAACAAAACCTACAGGAAGTTTACAGAGAGCATTGTGAAAGAACTGGATACGGATCCGATCACTTACCGCCGCCAGTTCGTGGCCAGGGAACTGGACATGACCCTGGCCATGCATCGCGCTGGCGTGCCCCTGATGGCGGGCACGGATACCGCCGCTGGCGTGTACGTAATTCCGGGATTCAGCCTGCATCAGGAATTGGAGTTGTTCGTGAAAGCCGGACTGACTCCCATGGAGGCGCTGCAAACGGCCACGCTGAATCCGGCGAAGTTTCTCGGCCGGACGAATGATTCAGGTACGGTGGAAACCGGCAAACTGGCTGACCTCGTCCTGCTCAACGCCAACCCCCTCGACGACATCCGCAACACGCAGAAAATTTCGGCCGTGGTATTGGGCGGACGTTATTTCTCGCGTGCCGACCTGGATCGCATTTTGAAAAATGCGGAAGCCGCCGCTCGGGAGAAGTAGAGAATCAAGCAGACACCGGTTCCCATTTTGGAACCAGGAATATCGACCGGGCCCTCCTCAAGTCCAATCCTGGGGTTGCCGATATATCCCAGTGAGCGCAGGAAGAACAACACGCGGTCCCTTCGGGGGGAACGAATAACACCTCATGAACAGCATACAAGCTCTTATCGTGGACGACTCCTCGGTGATGCGGAAGATTGTCGAACGGTCGTTGCGCCAGGCGGGGATTGAACTCAGCAAGGTATTTGAAGCTGGCAACGGAGCCGAGGGGTTGGCAGTGCTCGCCGAAAACCGGGTGGAGTTGATTCTTTGTGACATTAACATGCCGGTCATGGATGGACTGGAGTTCGTAAAAGCGCTCGCCGGCGTCGAAAACGCCAAGGGAGTCCCGGTAGTCATGATTACCACCGAGGGGAGCGAAGCGCATGTGGTACAGGCGCTGTCTCTGGGGGCGCGGGGTTACATCCGCAAGCCATTTACGCCGGACCAGGTCAGGGAACAGGTGATTCCTCTGCTGACTGTGAAAGCATGACAATGCCAACTGAATCGCCGACCCTTACCGCCAGCCACCCCAGTTGGGGTCCGATGCTGGACGTAGCGGTGCGGGAAGTCTTCGAACTCATGCTGAGTTGCAAACTGGAGGTTCCGGAGACTCCAACCGACGGAACACCGGATATTACCGCGATGGTCGGGCTGGCGGGTCAGTTGTGCGGAGTAATGAGCATCCAGTGCAGCCGCCAGTCGGCTGGTCTCATGGCTTCCAAAATGCTGGGGGTAGAGCCGGAAAAGATTGGCCCGGAACTGTGCGATGCGTTTGGTGAAATCTGCAATATGGTCGCCGGAAACTTCAAGAATAAGATCGCCGGGCTGAGTGACGGGTGCCTGTTATCGGTTCCCACGGTGATTACAGGGAACGATTACACCTTGTACCCTGTGTCAGACTCAGCTGCGCTGGAAGTCACACTATTGTTCGAGAACAAGCCCATCGTCATCTCGCTACAAATCCACAGCTAACCGCTAAACTTCGCCAGAGTGGCGCACAGCGCCGCAAACCTGGCAGGTGGAACTCCGTTCTTCTCCAGCGTGACGATAGCGGGCGGGGTGCCGATTGTCATTGGGCTCGTGGTTCGAGGGTAATGTTGTTGCCGGAGGTGAAGGCAGCGCGTGGCGCGCGGGTTCGCAGTACCCGGCGCGTGATCTCGGCCGCGAGTTGGTCGAGGGGAAAGACGCCGTCAGCCTGTCCCGCCGCATATACCAAACCGGGCATTCCCCAGACGACGGCTGAGGGCTCGTCCTGAATAATGACTTCTCCGCCTGCTTCACGAATGGATTGCGCCCCGAGCACGCCGTCCGATCCCATACCCGTCATCACCACGCCCAGGACGCTGGCGTGACAAACGGCGGCCACTGACCGAAATAACACGTCAACCGCTGGACGGCAGGAGTGCTCGGGAGCATCCTGGTTGAGGCCCAGGCTCCACTTCAGGCCGGCGCGAACCGTCATGTGGAAATTCCCCGGAGCGATCCAAGCGTGTCCGGGGGAGAGAACTACGCCAGCGCCGCCCTCTTCTACCGGAATCGCTGAATATTTGGCCAGCCGCTCGGCGAGCATGCGAGTAAAAATAGGTGGCATGTGCTGCACTACAACGATCGGAACAGGAAAATCCTTGGGGATTCTGGGCAAGACCTCTGCCAAAGCATTGGGACCGCCAGTGGATGTACCAATGGCCACGATGTCAATCCGACGATTCGCTGGTACTCTGACTCTCACTGCTGGACGCGGCGGCGGCAAAGACTTGAGCTTCGTGGAACGGTTACTGCAAAGCGCCTTGATCTTGGGGATGAGTTCGGCACGAACCGCCTCCATCGCAACTGCCGGGCTGCCGATATTGCTGGGCTTGGTGGCATAGTCCGAGGCCCCCAGGGAGAGCGCATCGAGAGTCGCCGACGCGCCACGTTCGGTGAGCGTGCTGAATATGATGACCGGCAGTTTGGGGTACAACTTGCGCAGTTCGGCCAGGGTCTCCAAACCATTCATCACCGGCATTTCGATGTCGAGCGTGACCACATCGGGATGCAGCTGCGAGATCTTCGCCAGGGCGATTCGCCCGTCGCTGGCTGTAGCCACCACCTCCAGGTCCGGGTCTTTGGACAAGGTGTCGGAGAGCACCTTGCGGATCACCACGGAGTCGTCGACCACCAGAATGCGGATCGCGGTCATAGTTGAGTGGTCACAGTCAAATCGTTCCGGTCCAGTGCGCAGCTAAGGAGTGGGTCTGGAGTTTATGAACTCGCATGGGCTGCCATGGTCTTGCCTGACGACCCTGCTTCCGCCGCATTTTCGCTGCCCATGGTGTTGATCTTGAATTGCTCCACCAGGCGGCGGAGTTCGGAGGACGTATGCACCAAATGCTGCGCTGCCTTCAGCGTGTCCGTGGCTCCACGTGAAGTGCTCTCCGCTGCCTGGGCCACGCTTGCGATGTTGCTAGTGATCTCGCCGCTGCCCTGCGCCGCTTCGCTCACGTTGCGGGCCATCTCATTGGTGGTCGCGTTCTGTTCCTCCACGGCCGTCGCAATCGTATTGGAAATGCCGTTGATCTGGTTGATCACTTCACTGATGGTCGTGATCGCACTGACCGCCGCTTTGCTGTCCGTCTGAATGGCCTCAATCTTGCGGCTGATGTCTTCGGTAGCTTTTGCGGTCTCTTTGGCCAATTCCTTCACTTCGTTGGCTACTACGGCAAAGCCTTTACCGGCTTCGCCGGCACGTGCGGCTTCAATAGTGGCGTTCAGGGCCAGCAAGTTGGTCTGCTGCGCGATCGAAGTGATGACTTTAATCACCTGGCCAATCTCGGCGGAAGAGTCGCCTAGTTTGGATACAGTAACGATGGCGTCCCTGGCAGTCTCAACGGAGGCGCTGGCGACCTTGGCGGCCCCGGTCGCGTGCCTGGCAAGTTCCTGGATGCTGGCACTCATCTCCTCGGAGCCAGTGGCCACAGTTTGCAGATTCTGGCTGACATGCAGGGTGGCGTCAGAGACCAGCTTCGCCTGGGCCGACGTTTCCGCGGAATTGGCCGTGATCTGCTGGCTGGTGGTATTCAGTTCTTCGCTGGCACTGGCGACCTGCATGGCATTTTCTGAGATGGATAAGATGATGCGTTTAAGGCTACCGCTCATCTTGTTGATTGCTGTGGTCAGATCTCCCAGTTCGTCATGGCTGCGGATTTTCAGGTCTTCGCGGGTCAAGTCCCCCGCCGCGATGGCCTCGGCCTGGACCAAAAGCGACTGCGTCGCGCGGGCGATGCCGCGGCTCAGGGAAACAGCCACGAAAATTCCGATCCCCAGGGGCACGAAGGTGGTGATGGCTATCGTCCGGTTCATCGACCGGCTCTCGACATTCATCCCTTCCGTTTCCTCCAACAGTAACTTGTCGTTCGAATCCGCCACTTCGCCGAGGGGGATTTTCATCGCCTCGGTGATCGGCGTAGCCTTGTCGGTGAATTCATCTCCCGCCTTGATGACGGCATCGCGCTCGCGGCCGATTGCGTGTTTCATGGCTGCTTCTTGGACCTCATGGAGAGCGGGAAGCTGCTTCTTCACTTCGGCGAGTTGATCCCGATTGGCCTGAAGACTCCATTTGGGAGACAATTCGTCCAGTCTGGCGACGTCCTTCCCAATCTCCTCCCAGGCCGTGTCGAACAGCTTATTCCCGGCCTCCCACCGGTCTGATTCGTTTCCAGCAAGGACCGCCTGGCGACCCTTGCTCTGCGCCTGATTCAGGTCCCTCTGCAAGTCCGTAAGCGCCTTGATGGTAGGCATGCGCACAGCTGTAGCGCAGTCCTGTATTTCTTTCATTGTGCTCGCCTTCACATAGGCGAGCATCGCGCTGAGAACCGTGAGGGCAAGGATCACGCCAAAGCCCAAGCCGAGTTTCTTGCCGAGCGTATGTTTCATCTTTTTTCTCTCCTGAATCCCAAACTTGGAATCAGTTGAACCCATCGCTCGCGGAGCGGCCGGGCACAGCCGGCGTAAGGCTCGTCGAGCTATCGTCCTGCGGCGACGGTCTCAGCCAGATCCATCATTTGGCACGCTTTTTCTATGTCCAGCACATGCATGAGCCGGTCGTTCAGTTTGTGGACTCCGAGAATCATGGTCCGTACCGTACCCCGCAGAGTTTCGGGGGGGGACTCGAAAGTAGTTTCTTCGACTTCGACCACATCGCCGATTTCGTCGACCAGCAGGCTGACCGCGCCATCTTCGGAACGCACCACCACATTCATGGCCAGCATGCCCGGCGGCCGAGGCTCCAGTTCAAGCCGCCGCCGCAGATCGACCGCGGTAACGATCTGGCCGCGCAGGTTGATGAGCCCGCTGACCACTTCTGGCGCCAGCGGGACCTTGGTCATATCCAACGAGCGCATGACCTCCTGCACGCCTTTCAATTCCACGCCGAACAGCAGCTTGTCCAGATAGAACGTGCAAAACTGCGAAGTTTGAACCATGTTTAGTTCGCAACCTCCGCTGATTTCGTGGCAAGACCGCGACGATTGGTGCTCACATCCGCACACCACAAAATTGCCGGGATATCGAGCATCTCCGTGACCCGGTCACCAATCACGACGGAATAGAGAACAGCAGTCCGGGTCGCTGCCGACCTTACGTCCGCCCGATCTTCGACAATATCCAGAATCCGTTCCACGACGAGGCCAAAGGGTCGGCCATCGTGATTCAGCACCAGCACCTGAATCGGCCCCGCATCGGGTGAGGGCGGGGCTTGCAAGGCCCGCAGTTTATTGCGCCGCTCTTCCAGCGCAACGTTGAGGCGAACCAAGGGCAGGATCTGGCCGCGATATTGCGTGACCCACTGGCTGCCCGACATTTCCACTTGCGCCACGGGAAATTCCTCCAGGCGCGCCAGCGTGGTGAGCGGGACGGCCATGCGGGAATCACCCGGGCCCGCGAACAGCAGGAAGGTTTGCTTTCCTTGAGCGGACGCCGCCAAATCGGTGGCTTTTTCAGTCAGGGCGCGATCCCGTGTTTCCGCAATCACGCCGGCGCGCTGGGCCAGGCCGAGCACGTCCAGGATGAGCGCAACTTTGCCGTCCCCCATGATGCTGGAGCCGGCAAAGGTTTTCACCGTCTTAAGTTGTTTGCGCAGCGGCTTCACTACGATTTCTTCGGTGTCGTTGATCTGATCGACGACCAGCCCGAACCGCCGCTCATCGGCCTGTACTACTACGATGTTGATGGCGTCATCAGCTTTCGTAGCGCAACGCGTATCCGCAGCCAGTTTCAATTCCCGGCTGAGATACACCAGGGGCAGAAGACGTCCGCGCAGCCGGTAGACGGGTGCGCCATGAACCAATTCGATGCCCTTGCTGACTTGATCGGCCTTAAGCCGCACCAGTTCCAGCAAGCTCACCTGGGGAATGGCATAGCGATCGCCACCGCAAGTCACAACCAGCGCCGGAATGATGGCCAGGGTCAATGGAATCTTTACCCGAACCGTCGTGCCCCGTCCTGGAGTGGACTGAACATCGATGGCGCCGCCGATCTTCTCGACATTGGTCTTCACCACATCCATGCCGACGCCGCGGCCCGAGACGTTGGTCACCTTTTCCGCCGTGGAAAACCCGGGCAGGAAAATCAGATTGAAGATCTCCCGCTCCGGCATGCGTGTTGCTTGTTCTGGCGTGATCACTCCGCGTTCGACCGCTTTCTTGCGGATGCGCTCGACATTCAAACCCGCACCATCGTCGCTGATCTCGATATTGACCTGGCCGCCTTCATGAAAGGCACGCAGAATCAAACGTCCGGCACGCTCCTTGCCCGCTTTCACTCTGTCTTCTGGAAGTTCGATGCCATGGTCCACGGAATTGCGCACCAGATGCGTAAGTGGGTCTTTAATCGCTTCGATAATGGTCTTGTCCAGTTCGGTCTCTTTGCCCTCCATCTCGATGCCCACTTCCTTGCCACAGCCGAGTGCGACGTCGCGCACGGTTCGAGGGAATTGACTCCAAATGTTTCCGATCGGCTGCATGCGGGTTTTCATGATGCCCGCTTGCAGTTCCGTGGTGATCAGGTTTAAACGATGGGAAGCAGCCAGAAAGCTGGTGTCTTTCATCCGGCTGGTGAATTGCAGGATCTGATTGCGCGCCAGTACAAGCTCCCCTACCAGAGTCATGACCTTGTCCAGTAATCCGGTATCAACCCGGATTGTGCTCTCCGAGGCACCCGTGCGTGCGCGCGAGGATTGCTGGATGCGCAGAGCATCCACGATATCGCCAGGTTGCACCGCGCCCTGTTCCACCAGAATCTCGCCCAGGCGACGAGGGTCGCCTTCCTTCTGCTTCTCGGTGGCCAACTGGATCTCGGCAGAGGTGACGCCGGTGGTTTGCATCAGAATGTCGCCGATCGAAGCGGGTGACGCGGCGCCTTCGGGAGTGGTCGCCGGCAGCGGAGCCGCCTTGCTTACAGCTTGCGCTTCAGGTAGCTGCTGCACGCGGGTCAGCGTGGCGATGAGCTTGGTATCGTCACGCTTTCCTTCGCCCCCGGTCGCTTCGATACTGCCCAGTATCTGGCGGACCGCATCCACCATTTCGAGCAACGCCGTAGTGAGTTCGCGGTTCAACGTGAGTTGCCCGTCGCGCAGACGAGTCAGCAGGTTCTCCCCAACGTGCGCTACCTTTTCCAGTTGGTTGAAGCCCAGGAATCCGCATGTTCCCTTGATGGTGTGAATCGTACGAAACACGCTGGCGAGCGCGTCGCGATCCTGTGGGTTTTTCTCCAAACCAACCAGTTCACGGTCCAGCCGGTCCAGGTTCTCGTAGCTTTCCACCAGGAAATCCTGGACGATGTCGCTGTCGCTCATCGGCTGTTCCTTCCGATCCGGAATGACTTCCGAGAATGGACCAACAGGTTTGCAATCACCGCTTGGCCGAGAACGCACGAATCCGAATCCGCAGCCCGTCCGCCCGGTGTGATATTTCTCTGTCTTTTTCTACATCGTCTGTTCACGAATCTTCATTAGTGAATTCCCCGTTTCTCCGCGATAAGGTCCGCAAATCAACGGATTGCATTTCCTTTTCCGGGATTCCATCTCCCTGGGGAAGGAATCGTGAGCTGGATTACTCAATCAACGCGATGGGGACGGGAAACGTGATGAGAGACGTAAGCATTCGGGAATCAGCTGTTGTTTCGTGACGGCCTGGGTAAGCGACGACAAGACTGGGCGCAGTGCCATCAAGGAACCGCCCCGGAGAGAGCGTAAGTGATTGAAGCAGAGGTTGGTAGCGCTACCGGGAATCGAACCCGGGTTTGAAGATTGAGAATCTTCCGTCCTAACCCCTAGACGATAGCGCCAGTGAGCCGATGCTGATTATAACAAAGCACACGGGCTGGAGTATCGTTTCAGCCTTAGCATTAGCGTGAAGCATGAAGCTCGTGTCGTTCTCTAGAAGCGGGCGTTCGTGCCGCCGCTTCTATGAATCCTGTGGGGCAAATAATTTTAAAAATGCTTGACAACTCTGCTCCGCAGGAGAACAATTAAATAGCGAACAAAAGGCGAATACACATATCCGCCCCAGAGCCGGGCATGGCCCTGACGTTCCCAGAAATCCTGAGGTTCCATGTCGTCTTTACCGCTTGTTTCTCCCGCGGCTTTGGGCCGCCCGGTTGACGTTGTCGCCACGGCGTGGCCCACGCTGGTTTTTGAACGCTTGTCGGCCATGCCCAAGCTTGCCGGGGTGACTCCCGCGTCGCGATTGGATGTGCGGCCCGCTCCGCAGATGGTTCCGAGCGGCGTCCGCGAAATCGATACGCTTACCGGCGGACTTCCGCGCGGGTGCCTGACCGAAATTTGTGGGCCAGCCTCGTCAGGACGCACCAGTGTTTTGTTGGCCGCCTTGGCGGCCGCGACTCAGCGGCAGGAAGTTTGCGCTCTGGTGGATATCAGCGATGCTTTCAATCCTCACTCGGCTGCGGCGGCTGGAGTGAATTTCGAAAAAATGCTTTGGGTGCGGTGCGGAGGATCTAAACAAAAGGCAGGTTCACCACAGAGACACAGAGACACAGAGAAGAAGAATGGAAAAATCGAAAAACCGGTCGAGCAGGCATTGCGAGTCACCGACTTGCTCTTGCAAAGCGGCGGCTTCGGGTTCGTGATTATCGATCTCGGCGACACTTCATTGAAAATGGCTCGCCGCATTCCGTTGACCTCCTGGTTTCGTTTTCAACGCGCGGTCGAGCACACAGCCACTGTTCTGTTCGTCATTAGCCAGGTTCCGTGCGCTCAGACCTGCGCCTCTCTGCTGCTGAAAGTTTCAGGGAAGAAGCTGTCAGCTCTCAGCTGTCAGCTTTCAGCAGGAACTTCTCCGGCTCATGCTCAGCTTCTGAATGGACTTCAAGTACAAGGGGAACTCTTGCGGTCGCGACTGGAACGCAAACCGGCGGGAACGGTCACAACTGCGTTCACAACCAAAGTGGGATGAAGAATTGAATCAATGAGTCAATATTTTGCCTGCATCTTCGTTCCTGATTTCCCCGTGCAGGCGCTGTTGCGCGCTGAGCCGGAGTTACGCTCGCAGTCTCTGGCCGTGCTCGAAGGCAAAGCTCCGCTACAAACAGTTTTTGCGGTGAATGAAAACGCGCGCCGCGCCGGAGTGGATACGGGAATGTCCAAACTACAGATAGAACCTTGCGCCGGTTTGGTGTTGCGTGCCCGCTCTTTGCCCCAGGAAGCCGCTGCCCACGCCGCGCTGCTGGATTGCGCGCAGTCATTTTCACCACGAGTGGAAGTCCACGGTTGCGACACAATCGTATTGGATCTGGCCGGGCTGCAGCCGCTTTTCGGCCCCCTGCCTAAAATTGCGCGCGCTTTGTCACGCCGCGCTTCCGATCTCGGACTCGAGACCAACGTGGCCGTGGCGGGCAATCCGGATACCGCCGTGCTGGCGGCTCGTGGATTTTCTGGCGTGACTGTGATTCCGGAAGGCAAAGAGGCGGAACAGTTGGGCAGTTTGCCGGTGGAAGTATTGCTTGGAAACTCGGCTCAGGAGTCCGGGCAGTTATTGCTGACTTTCAGCCGCTGGGGAATTCGCAAGCTGCGTGATCTGGCGGCATTACCCGACGTCGCACTGAGCGAGCGTCTCGGGCAGACTGGAATCCATTTACAAAAGCTGGCATGTGGCGCCACTTCCCGCACTTTGGTTCCGGTCGAGCCGGCGCTGATTTTCGAGGAAGTGATCGAGTTAGAATATCCGCTCCTGCTTCTGGAACCATTGGCATTTTTGCTGGGACGGTTGTTGGAACAATTATGCGCCCGTCTTGAGGCGCGCGCGTTAGCAACTCAAGAATTGCGGCTATGTTTGGAGTTGGAGAACGGATGGCAGACAGAAGATCTCTCGACAAATAATGGAGCGACGGGCGTCCTCGCCCGTTCGGGACAATCTCGACTATTCCAGCGCACTCTGCGGCTTCCCGTCCCGTTGCTGGACTCCAGAACTTTCCTCAAGCTGTTGCAGCTTGATTTGAAGGCGCATCCTCCGGGTGCTCCCATCGTCAAGATTCAGCTGTCGGCAGAACCAGTGCGGCCACGGGCGGCGCAGAATGGACTTTTTCTTCCGCCCTCGCCCGAACCGGAAAAGCTTGAGCTCACGTTGGCTCGGATTGCGGGCATCGTCGGGGAAGACAAAGTTGGATCGTTGGAACTGCTGGACACGCATCGTCCCGGGGGATTCCGCATGCAGCGCTTCGCACCTGAACCGATTTCACCGCAGAGACACAGAGACACGGAGAAAAACAATTCGACTTTTTTATTTCCTGTTTCTTCTCTAAGTTCCTCTGTATCTCTGTGTCTCTGTGGTGATAGTTCCAACGATCTGGTAACTGCGCTGCGCATCTTCCGTCCACCGGTCGACGTTGTGGTAACCATGCAAGACGGGAAACCTGCATTTATCAACTGCCCACAACGCAAAGAAATACAGGGGGAAATCCTCTGGGCCGCCGGGCCCTGGCGCTCGTCCGGAGACTGGTGGGAGCAGGAAGGCTGGGCACGTGACGAGTGGGACATCGCGGTGCAGGGAGAAGCTGGCATCGCTTTATATCGCCTGGTCCGCGATCGGCTCGGCGGACGATGGATTTTGGAAGGAACGTATGACTAAAAATCAGCACTTAGCATTTAGCACTCAGCATTCAGCCATTAACGATTCAGTGTGCTGTTTTTTAACTTAGTGCTGAGTGCTAAATGCTGAGTGCTTCTTTCCATGTACGTCGAACTTCACTCCCGCTCTGCTTTCAGCTTTCTCGAAGGCGCTTCTCTGCCTGAAAACTTAGTGGCGGCCTGCGCCAATCTCAACATGCCGGCGATGGCGCTGCTCGACCGCGACGGCGTGTATGGGTCGCCGCGTTTCCACATGGCGGCAAAAAAAGCGCGGATTAAGGCACACATTGGTGCGGAGGTGACATGCGAACTGTTTTCACCACAGAATCACCCTTCGACTACGCTCAAGGCAGGCTCCGACGCAGAGAAGAACATTATTGGCCACAGATTCACAATTGCCAAGAATCAAGTGGACCCTCAACAATCCAAAACCAAACATTCCTCTGTGTCTCTGTGTCTCTGTGGTGAATTCAGGCTTCCACTGCTTGTCTCCTCCCGCCTCGGATATCAAAACCTCTGTCGCCTGATTACGAAGATGAAGCTGCGCTCGGCCAAAGGCGAGGGCGCGGTGCGGGAAGAAGAACTGCGAGAACATGCTGCTGGATTGATCTGCCTTACTGGCGACGACGATGGTCCACTAGCTTTTGCTCTCGCACGCGGTGGCATGGAAGAAGGGCGTAGCTGCGTGGAGCGGCTGACCAGCATTTTTGGCCGGGATAATGTTTATGTGGAACTGCAGCGGCATTTTCATCGCGAGCAGGAAGCCCGTAATCACGCCGCCATCGAGATTGCCCAGTCGCTCCGTCTTCCTTTACTCGCAACCAATGGCATTTGTTACGCCACGGCTCGGGAGCGCGAACTTTGCGATGTTTTCACCGCCATTCGGCACCATCGAACGCTGGCCACCGCGGGGCGACTGTTGGCGCGCAATTCCGAACGCTATCTGAAATCGCCGCAAGAGATGCAAGCGCTCTACGCCGATCTGCCCGAGGCCATTGCGAACACGGTGGAATTGTCTTCCCGGCTCATTTTCACTTTCAAAGATCTGGGATATGAATTCCCTAAATATCCCGTAGCCGAAGGCGAGACCATGATGTCATTCATGCGGGAGCGCACCAGGGAAGGCTTTCAGCAGCGCTATGGCCGGTGCACTTCAGATCTGCAGAACCGCGCCCGCTGCCAGATTGAGCGTGAACTAAAACTCATCGAGAAACTCGACCTCGCCGGTTACTTTCTTATTGTCTGGGATCTGATCCGCTTCTGTCGTGAACAAAACATCCTGGTGCAGGGACGAGGATCGGCTGCCAACAGCGCGGTCTGCTATTCGCTTGGCATCACTGCGGTCGATGCCGTCAGCATGGAATTGCTTTTCGAGCGCTTTCTTTCCGAGGAACGCGGCGAATGGCCTGACATTGATCTCGATCTTCCCAGCGGTGACCAGCGCGAACGCGTGATTCAGTATCTGTACAAACGTTACGGCGAACGCGGCGCCGCCATGACTGCCAACGTCATCACCTATCGCAGCCGCATGGCTTCGCGCGAAATGGGCAAGGCGCTGGGTTTCGATCCTGAAACCCTCGACAAAGTATCAGCCGCCGTTTCCACCTGGGAATATCGCGACGCCAACGACACCTTCGATCATCGCTTCCGCGATGCGGGGTTAGATTTGAATCATCCCCGGCTACGCAAATATTTCGAACTGTGCGTCGCGGTGCAGGATTTGCCACGCCACCTCGGCCAACATTCCGGCGGCATGGTGATTTGTCAGGGGCAGCTCGACTCCGTTGTGCCACTCGAACCCGCGTCGATGCCAGGCCGCGTCGTCGTCCAATGGGACAAAGAAGACTGCGCCGACTTGGGCATCATCAAAGTAGATCTGCTCGGGTTGGGCATAATGGCGGTGCTCGAGGATTCCCTGCAACTCATCCACAACCATCACGGCGAAGAAGTAGATCTCGCCCACCTGCCGCCCGACGATCCTACGGTCTATTCCACCCTGCAGAAAGCAGACACGATTGGCATGTTTCAGATTGAGAGCCGGGCGCAGATGTCGTGCCTGCCGCGCCTGCGTCCAAAATGTTTTTACGACATCGTGGTGCAAGTCGCCATCATACGCCCTGGGCCAATCGTGGGGCAGATGGTGAATCCTTATTTGCGGCGGCGCATGGGGCGCGAACCCATCCACCATTTACACCCATCCCTCGAACCAGTGCTGTCGCGCACTCTAGGTGTGCCTCTGTTTCAGGAGCAATTGCTGCGCATTGCGATGGTGGCTGCCAATTTTACCGGAGGCGAAGCCGAAGAACTGCGCCGCGCCATGGGATTCAAGCGTTCGCAAGCGCGCATGAAGGATATCGAAGCCCGGCTTCGCAGCGGCATGGAACGCAACGGCATCTCTCGTGAAGCGCAGGAGCAGATCGTTCTTTCGATTTCTTCGTTCGCTCTTTACGGATTCCCTGAGTCGCACGCCGCCAGCTTTGCACTCATCGCTTACGCCAGCGCTTACCTGAAATGCCATTATCTAGCCGCCTTCACCGCTGCCCTGCTTAACAACCAGCCCATGGGCTTTTACCGTCCACCCACGATCGTGAAAGATGCGCAGCGGCACGGCCTGAAAGTCTTGCCAATTGATGTGATCAAGTCAGAATGGAAATGTACGCTGGAGCATTCAGTAGCCAGCAATCAGCATTCAGCCAGTTCGGTCGCTCTACGTCTCGGTCTCCGTTATGCCCGTGGATTACGCGAAGCAGCCGCCAAAGCCCTGGTTCATCAACGTGATCTAGTTCCATTTATTTCCATTCGAGATCTGGTCCATCGCGTACCCGAGTTGCGCAAAGATGAATTGAACACGCTGGCGGAAATTGGAGCGCTGAATTCAGTCGGGAATTCACCACCGAGACACCGAGACACAGAGAAACCTAAAAAAGGTAATTCAAGAATTACCTCTGTGCCTCCGTGTCTCCGTGGTGAATTCGCTTTTCATCGTCGCGATGCCCTCTGGCAAGTCGAACGCGCCGTCCGCCATTCCGGCCCGTTGCTCGACGAATTGCCCGAGCCCGACGCCAACTCCCCGCTGCGTCCTATGAACTCGGAAGAACGGCTGGTCGCCGACTTCCGCGGCACCGGCATGACCGTAGGCCCGCACCCCATGGCTTATCACCGCGCACGAATGCAAGCGATGGGCATCCACAAAGCCGGCGACCTCAGCCACATCCCCGATGGACAACATTTACGCATCGGAGGATGCGTCATTTGCCGCCAGCGTCCCGGCACTGCTAAAGGTTTCGTGTTTCTCAGTATCGAAGACGAGACCGGAGTAGCCAACGCGATCGTCATGCCTGACCTGTTTCAGAAAAACCGGCTGCTGCTAAGTTCCGCGCAGTTCCTCATGGTGGAAGGAATTCTGCAGAATCAGGACAACGTCATCTCCGTAAAAGCCGAGCGCGTGCTGCCACTATCCATCACCCGCGCCGAAACCAGCTCGCACGATTTCTATTAACCGTTATCGACAAAATCAATGTTTCAAAGAGAATAATTCTTTCCACCTTTCGCACAAATTCACAGTCTTTCGGTTTATCATTGATACGTAATTCCTACATGTTCTTTGTAAGTTCATCAGGTACGGTCGCAGTGTATGCGGTCAATCATAAACGATTCTAATTCATGGACTTGGCAGTCCCAAGGAGCACCAATCATGGCTAAAGCAAAGACCCCCCGCACCCCTAAGGCAACCAACAATCAAGTCATCACCATGCCCGAAGCTGGCTCTATCCCTCTGGTCCGGAAGAGTTCGCCGGCGAACACGTCCTCCGCTGACCTGGAAGTAAAAATCCGCGAGCGCGCGTATCAGTTGTATGTGGAGCGAGGGAGCATCTCAGGCCACGAAAATGAGGACTGGCTCAGGGCTGAACGCGAAATTCTCGCCAGGAAGAGCCAGCAACAGAGCGCATAGGCGCGAGAGTTTCGCCAGCGCTACTCAAATTCTCACCATCCATACGTGTGCCGGACGCCCTCGTCCGGACGGCGGAGCAAAGCTTCGCGAGCCTACGAATGCGCCCCGAAGGCCGCTGGAGAATCTGCACGTCCCGGCTTCTTGGTTGCTTCTGTGGATGGTTTCTGAAAAAATACAACCCAGGTTCCCCCCATGTCGCAAATAGGCAGTTTTGCGCTCCTCCTCGGGTTGGCGTTGTGTGCCTATTCGTTCCTGGCAGGTCTGCTGGCCCTTGTCATCAAGGGACCCGGATCGGGACGGTTGGGTGAAACAGGGCGTCGCGCGGGCATTGCCAGCTTTGCTGTAGTTTTCCTGGCGGCCGTGGTCCTGGTCGTCGCGGCCTTTCAGAATGATTTTTCCATCGCCTACATCTTTCATCACAGCAATCGCGATCTGCCCGCGCCTTACAAGTTCGCCACGCTCTGGTCAGGACAGGAAGGGTCGCTGCTTTTCTGGGCTTTGCTGCTCTCGGCCTACGGGCTCGTCCTCCGGCTCCGTTACAAAACCGACGTCCGCCTGTTTGCGTACGCCTCAGTCATCATCGCCGCCGTTCAAGTTTTCTTCTTGTTACTGCTGAACTTCGCCGCGAATCCTTTCGGCGTCATGCAAGGTTCGTTACCCGCCGACGGTAACGGCCTCAACCCGTTGTTGCAGTATCCGGAAATGGTGATTCATCCGCCCATGCTGTACCTGGGCTACGTCGGATTCACGGTTCCATTTGCCTTCGCGCTGGCCGCATTGATCATGCGCTATCCCGGCGAGAAGTGGATCCAGATCACTCGCCGCTGGACCATGGTGACTTGGGGATTTCTGACTTGTGGAGTCTTTCTCGGCGCGCACTGGGCTTACTCGGTGCTGGGATGGGGCGGGTATTGGGGATGGGATCCGGTCGAGAACGCCTCGCTGATGCCATGGTTAACCGGTACCGCATTTCTGCACTCGGTCATGATGCAGGAAAAACGGGGAATGCTGAAGACCTGGAACATGTGGCTGATTTTTTCCACCTTCATGCTTTCGATCTTCGGCACGTTCCTGACTCGCAGCGGCGTCGTCAGTTCGGTGCATGCTTTCGCGCAGTCGTCGATTGGCGATTGGTTCGTTGCGTTTCTCGCGATTATTTTTGCGACTTGTCTCTTTTTCTATGTGAAGAACCACTCGCACCTGCGCACGGAGCACAAACTGGAATCGTTGATCTCGCGCGAATCCAGTTTCCTGTTCAACAATTTGCTACTGCTGGTCGCCTGCTTTACCGTGCTTTGGGGAACGCTCTTCCCGGTGCTCTCGGAGTGGGTTCAGGGAACCAAAGTCACAGTCGGACCGCCATTCTTCAATCGCGTAAACGTGCCGGTGGCATTGCTGCTCCTGCTGCTGACTGCGGTCGGCCCGTTGCTGGCGTGGCGCAGGACATCGGTCGAGAGCTTGAAACGCAACTTCCTGTGGCCGGCAATCGGCGCGCTGGGCACGGGCGTGCTGCTGGTCGCGCTCGGCATGAGACCGTGGACGGATGTCTCCTACTTCTACTCGCTGATGACCATCATGTTGTCCGTGCTGGTGGCGCTTACCGTAATTTCCGAGTTTGTTCGCGGGGGGCGCGTGATTGGCCGCCATACCGGCCAGAATCTTTTTGCCTCCATGGTGCAACTCGCGCATCGCAACACCCGCCGTTACGGCGGCTACATCGTTCACTTCGGCGTGATCGTCATCATGATCGGGTTCGCCGGATCGGTGTTCAACCAGGACAAAGAGCAGGAGATGGGTTTCGGCGACAAGATGACGATTGGCCCTTACACTCTCGTCTGCCAGTCTTACACCCAGGATGACAATCCGAATTACGGCAGCGAGTGGGCGGTCATGAACGTCTTCAAGGGCGGGAAACAGATTGCCACGCTCAACCCCGAGCGCCGTTTCTACAAAGCGAGCCAGCAGACTTCGACGATGGTCGCCAACCGATCGACGCCTCAGGAAGATCTGTACGTAGTGTACGAAGGACAGAATCCAGAGACCGGCAAGCCCATCATTAAGGTGCATTTGAACCCTCTGGTGATGTGGATTTGGATTGGGGTGTGGATCATCATTGCAGGCACGGTTGTGGCCTTGATCCCCAACGCGGCCCCGGTGCGGGTTCCGGCCCCGGCTCGAATGCGCGCCGAACCGGTGGGAGCGGGGGACTGATGCGGATTGAACCCAATTTGGTATCCCGCCTATTGTTGTCATCCCGAGCAAAGCGAGGGATATGCAGTTCTCCTCCGTCCAAAAAAGTTACCGATTCCTCGTCGCTAACGCTCCTCGGAATGACAGTTTTTGTCTTAAGGCGAAGCGCTCAACTGATTGCGGTAACGTTGGCCGTCTTCGCCCTGCTCGGCGCGGGCGACGAATCGGCTCGCGTCAACGATCTCGGCCATCGCATGATGTGTGTTTGCGGCTGCAACCAGATTCTGCTCGAGTGCAATCACGTCGGCTGCGCCTACTCCGAGCGTATGCGCAGCGAACTGATTGCTGCAGTCGACCGTGGCGACAACGACGATCTGACCCTGCAAGGATTCGTTCAGAAGTACGGCACTACGGTGATGGCTGCGCCGACCAAGACCGGCTTCAACCGCGTGGCCTGGATCATGCCTTATCTGGTTTTGGTGCTCGGACTGGCGATGGTTACGCTGATTGTGCGGGCCTGGAGATCGCGTCCGCTGGTGTTGCCGGCTGGTGCAGTTGCCGCAGTTCACGGCGCAGAGCTAGAACATTTCCGCGATCAGGCCAGGAAAGAGACGGAGATATGAGCATCGAACTTCTGACTTGCATCCTGATCACGATCGGCGCGCTGGTTTATGTCTTTTATCTGCCCGGGAAGCTGTACATGGGGCCGGAAAAGACCCGCGTGATCTACCTTCGCGAGCGCAAGGAAGCGATCTACGAAAATCTTCGCGACCTGAATTTCGAATTCAAAGCCGGCAAGTTTCCAGATTCTGACTACCAGACTATGAAAACCTCTCTCGAAGAGGAAGCGGCCGCAGTTCTGGCCGAGATCGCGCGCTTGGAAGAAGCCGCCACTACTGCGTCAGTCCGTCCCCGAAAAGGAGCCAGAGTTTGAGCCTTGGTAAGCAAGAACCTGAGTGCCCCATTTCTCGTCTTCATTGCCAGAAGTGGGCATTTTCTGTTGTGCTGGTTTGTACGCTGCTGCTCGCTTCCGCATCCGCCCAAACCCTTACTGGCATTGTCACGAACGGCACCACCAAAAAACCCGCAGCAGGCGACGATGTCGTGCTCTTAAGTCTGGGCCAGGGAATGGAAGAGTCGGGCCGCACTCAGACCGACGCCAAGGGCAACTTCAGCGTGAAGCTCGACGACGCCAGCAGCCCCCATCTGGTTCGCGTGATTCATCAAGGAGTGACCTATCACCGCATGGCTCCTCCGGGGACGACCTCGGTTGAAGTGCAGGTTTACGACGTCGCCAAGAAAGTTGACGGCATCAGCGTAACCGCCGACGTGATGCGTTTTCAGGCTCAAGGTAACGAGTTGCAGGGCATCCGCCTCTTCGCCGTGAACAATGCTTCCGATCCGCCGCGCACCCAGATGAGCGATCAGAGTTTCGAGTTCTATCTGCCCGACGGCGCTCAGGTTGACCAAAGCATGGCGATGACCTCCGGCGGTCAACCCATCAACACGGCTCCGGTGCCGCAGAAACAGAAGAACCGGTACGCTTTCGTTTTCCCTCTTCGCCCCGGCGAAACTCAGTTCCAGGTTAGCTATCACATGCCTTACAGCGGCGCGGCGAGCTTTGATCCCAAGGCTTTGTATGGCGCCCAGCACTTTGTTGTGGTGCTACCCAAGACCATGAAATTCTCGCCCGGGCCCGGCGAGAATTTCCAGTCGATGGACGACCCGCGGCAATCGGACGCGGTAGTGCAGGTCGCTTCAAACACTACTGCGGGCCAACCCCTCGTCTTCAAAATCTCAGGTACGGGAACCATGTCTGACCAGCCAGAGGAAGCCAAAGGAAGCGGCAGCCCGGTCGGCGGACCCCAAACCAGTGAAGCCCAGACCAGCGGACCGGTGGCGGGACGCGACTCCCGTCCCGGCGGCGGACTGGGCCCACCCATCGACGCTCCCGACCCGCTGGAAAAATATCGCTGGTACATTCTCGGAGGTTTTGGAATTGTGCTGGCGGCAGGCGCGATCTACATCGCCACCCGCTCCAAGACCGCCACAGTCACCGATTACGGCCCGGCAGATGCCGAGCTGTCCGACTTTCCACTCACTCCCAAACCCAAGACCGCTGATCGCTCTGCGCTCCTGCTCGAAGCCCTGAAAGAAGAAATCTTCCAGCTCGAAGTCGAACACAAGCAAGGCCGAATCTCACAGCAGGAATACGAGAAGGCTAAGGCCGCGCTCGACCAAACCCTGGAACGAGCGGTCAAGCGAGGCGCAGTCAAGGTCAGCTAACCGACGGGCGGAGGACGGGCGCCTCCGCCCGTCCGGCCGGAGACTATTGGGCATTCACCGCTTGCGCCGGAATCGCCTTGTATCCGTGGTTGAATCCACCGCTGCGGGGTACCATCTAATGTGGTGAGACTTCTATGGGAAACACATTTAAGACCGCATTTCTGCTTACTCTTCTGACGCTGCTGCTGATGTTCCTCGGCCGTTTCTTTGGCGGACAGAATGGCATGCTGCTGGCGCTGGTCTTTGCGGCAGTCATGAACTTTGTTTCGTATTTTTATTCGGATAAGATCGCGCTGGCGATGTACCGCGCCCAGCCGGTCACCCGCGAGGAACTTCCGCGCGCGTACGCGGCAGTCGAACGCCTCACGCAAAAGATCGGCATTCCTATGCCGAAGATCTACGTGATTCCGAACGAATCCCCCAACGCGTTCGCCACTGGGCGCAACCCGCAACACGCTTCGGTAGCCGTAACTCAGGGAATCCTCAGCCTGCTCAACGATGAAGAACTGGAAGGCGTCCTGGCGCACGAACTTGGACACGTGAACAACCGCGACATCCTTATTAGCTCTGTCGCCGCGACTGTCGCCGGAGCCATTACCATGCTGGCCAGCATGGGCCGCTTCGCTATGATTTTCGGCGGCATGGGTGGAGATCGGGATGACCGCCGAGGCGGCGGAATCGGCGCGCTCTTCATGCTGATCCTCGCACCGATTGCAGCCACGCTCATTCAATTGTGGGTGTCTCGGACGCGCGAATACGACGCCGACGCCACGGGAGCGCACTTTACCGGCAATCCGTACGCCTTGGCCAGCGCCCTCTCGAAACTCGATGCTTACTCGCGCCGCCTGCCTATGCAGGCCACGCCCTCGACCGCGCACCTGTTTATCATCCAGCCATTCCTCGGCATGAACTTTGGCAGCCTCTTCTCGACCCATCCCCCGATTGCGAAACGGATCGAGCGGTTGACGGGAAGGCCAGCGGAATTCATGCAGTAAAAAGCTCTCAGCTGTCAGCTTTCAGCTGCGACTCGAAGGCGGAGCGCGGAATGTTTTAGCTGATAGCCGACGGCTGAGAGCTGATAGCTTTCGATATAACCTCCGTAACCGGCTGGGTCCCGCGCCCGCATAGTAGAATCCCAGTAATGTCCCCTGAAACCGCCAGTGCCGTTTCTCATCGTGCGGCGCAACTGGAAAACGCCCTCCGCAAGGTCATTCGGGGCAAAGACGACATCCTTCGCCTGGCCGTTGTGTCCTTAATTGCTCGCGGACACCTCCTGATCGAAGGAGTGCCCGGCGTCGGCAAGACTACTCTGGGACAGGCTCTAGCGCGGGCTCTCGATTGCATGTTTCAACGGGTACAGTTCACCAGCGACATGCTTCCCTCGGACGTGCTGGGCATTTCGATTTACTCCGCCGTGGAGCAGCAATTCGAATTCAAACGCGGCCCCGTTTTCACCAACGTGCTGCTGGCCGATGAAATCAATCGCACCACGCCGAAAACCCAGTCCGCGCTGCTCGAAGCCATGAACGAAAGCCAGGTTACCGTGGACGCGCACTCCTACCCGCTGCCGCAGCCATTCCTGGTGATCGCAACGCAGAACCCAGTCGAACACCACGGCACCTATCCTCTGCCGGAATCCCAATTGGATCGTTTCCTGATGCGAGTAAGGATGGGCTATCCCGACAGCAATGCCGAGCGTGAGATTCTGCGCTCCGAAGCAGGCACCACGAAGTTGGAGGCCATGCAGCCGGTGCTCAGCGGCGCTGACGTTCTGGAAATGCAGCATGCGGTTACGCAGGTTCGCGTGGATGAATCGCTGGTCAGCTACGCTCTCAGCATAGTCAAAAAAACACGCGAGTCCGAACAGTTCTCGCTCGGAGTCTCGCCCCGCGGCTCGCAAATGCTCTATCGCGCTGCCCAGGCCATGGCGTTTCTCGACGGTCGCAGCTTCTGCACGCCAGAAGACTTTAAGCCGCTGGTCGTGCCCGTCTTTGCCCATCGTGTAGTCATAAACGGCCTTTACTCATCAACCCTGAAGAAATCTGACCAAGCGGAACAAGTCATCCATGAGATCGTGGACAGCACACCCGTGCCGGTGTAACGTTTTCACTAAACTTCAATTTCCCTCCGCTGTCGTCACTAAGAATTGCCGCACGGCTATAATTGCGAATGTCCTTTCTCCGTTATCTTATTCTGCTGAGTTTGATCGTCTGGCTGGGCGGCCTGATCTTCTTCGCTTTTGTTCTGGCGCCGACGGCCTTTTCCGTATTGCCCACGCGACATCTCGCGGGAACGATGGTTGGGCGTACACTGGGCACACTGCACTGGATGGGCATCTTCTCCGGTATCATTTTTTTGGTGAGTTCGATTCTTTATAGCCGCCTCAGTCAAGGCACGCCGCATGTGTTCGCCGCTCGCCACCTTCTTATCTGCCTGATGCTTGCGCTCACTCTGATATCGCAATTCGGACTCATCCCCAGAATGGATACGCTGCGAGCATCGCTTGGTGAAATTGACTCTGTTCCACCCGATAACCCGGCCCGCATGCAGTTCGACGCTTTGCATGTCTGGTCTACGCGAGTCGAGAGCGGAGTCTTCTTGCTGGGATTGGTAGTTGTGTATTTGACAGCCGCTAGCTTCTAGCTAGTGGCTGCTAGCTTTCGAGATTGCGTCAATCAATTTCTGTAATCTCTGCTTCATCATTTATCCTTCACAAGCACTTGCTAGAAGCTAGCAGCTAGAAGCTCCTCTTATGAAAACTGGCATCATCGGCCTGCCCCAGGTAGGAAAAACATCTCTCTTCGGCATTTTGACCAAGGCGCATTTGTCCGAGCAGGCTTACGCCAACCCGCGCGAGGCGCATCTCGGCGTGGCCAAGGTACCCGACGATCGCCTTGACCGCCTGGCCGCGCTCTACAGTCCCAAGAAGTTGACCCACGCTTCAGTGGAATACGTCGACGTCGGCGCTATCGGCCAGGATGCGCTCAAAGAGACCGCTTATCTCGCCCACTTGCGCGGTGTGGACGCGCTCGCCCACGTCTTGCGGGCATTCGACGATCCCGCGATCCCGCACGTAGGCGGCATCGATCCCTTGCGAGATATCAAGAATGTCGAGTTTGACCTCATGGTCAGCGACCTTGGGCAAATCGAGAAGCGGCTGGAGCGCCTGGAAAAAGATCTGAAGAAAATGCGCACGCCGGATCTCGAAAAAGAATTCGATCTGCTCAAGCGAGCCAACGCACATCTCGGATCGGAGCGTCCGCTGCGCGAGATGGAGATGACGCCCGAGGACAAAAAGCGTCTTCGCGGCTTCATGTTCCTCAGCGAAAAACCGATTCTTTATGTCCTGAATGTGAACGAAAGCACGGAACTCGGGAAGGAACTGGAAGCTGCCGCTGCCAAATATAAGCTGACGGAAGTCGCCTCTCGTCCGAATGCGGGCGCGGCAGCCATCTGCGGAAAGGTCGAGGCCGAACTCGCGGAAATGAGCGACGCCGATGCGGCCGAATTCCTTTCCAGTTACGGCTTGACCGAGAGCGGGTTGGTTCGACTGATCCGCACCACGTACACCCTTCTCGGCCTCATTTCTTTCTTCACCGCCGGTGAAGATGAATGCCGCGCCTGGACCATCCCGGTGAATACTCGCGCGCAGGATGCGGCGGGTGCGATCCATTCCGATCTGCAGAAACATTTCATCCGCGCCGAAACCATCCGCTGGGATCAGCTGCTCGAAGCCGGATCAGAAGCCAATGCCCGCGCCCGCGGCACGCTGCGTCTTGAAGGAAAAGACTACATTGTGCAGGACGGCGATGTGATGCACATCCGGCACAGCGGTTAAGAACCAGTTCTCTGTTCCCGGTTCACAGTTCTCAGTGTTCACATGTCACATCTTTCCTGTGGGAAGACTGCCATTGTTTCTCAGGAGGTTCTATGGGACAGTCCTACCGGGAACTAATCGCCTGGCAGAAAGGCATGGATTTTGTGATGAGCGTCTAAGCGACTACAAAGACGTTCCCGCGCGATGAAGTCTATGGCCTCGCCACCCAATTGAGGAGATCGGCAGTATTGATTCCGACCAACATTGCCGAAGGTCAGGCACGATTCTCCCCGCAAGAGTTCTTCCACTTTCTTGGAAGAGCCCGAGGCTCCCTGGTTGAAGTAGAGACCCAGTTGCTCATCGCCCAGAATCTTGGTTATTTCGCTCCCGAGCACGGCAAGCAATTACTGGACAAAGCTGCCGAGTTAGGACGAATTCTAAACGGACTCATCGCCTCAATCCGGCCGGCAGCCTGAGAACTGAGAACCGGGAACGGAGAACTGATATCATCCTCCCGCATGCATCCCATAATTCTCAGTCTTCTGCTCGGCCTCACGGCCGCCGCCGCCAATGTTTTCGGTGGTGCGATTATCGTTCAGAAGAACTGGGACCGTTCTTACCTCAAGTACTTCGTTGCGCTGGGCGCGGGATTCATGCTGGCTACGGCCATCGTGGAAGTTTTCCCAGCCGCCATCGAGCTAAGTGGCAAGAACGCTGCGTTTCTGGTTCTGGTGGGCTACCTCATCATTCATTTCTTCGAGCACACAGTAACCACGCACTTTCATTTTGGAGAGGAAACTCACAAAGACCAATTTGTTCACACCCACAAGGGATACTCCATTCTGATCGGCCTGACTATTCACACCTTCTTCGACGGCATCGCGATCACCGCCGGCTTTCTCGTCTCTAACTGGCTGGGCTGGATCATTTTCCTGGCGATTTTCCTGCACAAGATTCCCGAAGGCTTCACCATCACCTCGGTCATGCTGGCGAGCGGGCAGAGTCGCCGTATAGCCTGGGGAGCATCCGCGCTTCTGGGCGCCGCAACTTTCGCGGGCGTATTGGCCATGGCAGTCTTCCACCACCAGGTGAGCTACGGATTACCGTTATCCGCCGGAGTGACGATCTACGTCGCGGCCTCTGACCTCATACCGGAAGTAAATCGTGAGCCGGGGGCAAAAATGGCTTTAGTCGTTTTTCTGGGAGTTGGATTCTTGTTTCTGTTGGACCACTTCGTCCACGTCCACTAGCGGCTATTCCACTGTGTGCTTCGCCGTGTAGCCTTCGCGTGCAATCACCATGTACTTCAGGTCTTTCCCCTTCTGATCTTTAATCTTGAGTGGGCCACCGTCCGGCGCGACCACTTCAACTTTCAGTTTGCGGTAAGTGCCATCGAGCTTGGGGTTGGTGGGATGATAAGCAATGCTGTACTGATTGCGGATGTCGCCGCCGATCTGCTGGAAAATCTCTGGGAACTCGGCCTGAAATCGCGGGAAGTAGGCGCGGCCGCCAGTTAAGCGTGCAAACGTGTTCATCTCGTTGTCGGCCTGCAGGTAGTCGATCTGGGTGACCGGAATGCCCATACCATGCGGCGCCGCCATGCCGCGCGACTCGAAATATTCGCGCGACTGCCAGCCCACGCTGATCGGGAAGATGGTCACATCCTTCGTGTTTTTGATCTTCTTGGTAATCTGGTCCAGATTAAGTTTGCTGAAAGTATCGATCCCGGTCGTAACTAAGATGATGTACTTGTGCCCTTCAATCCGGTCGATTCGATCCAACGAATCATAGAGGGCATCGAACAGATTGCTCTCCGTGAATCCTGGAATCCGCAACTGGTTCAGCGCTCCATAAGCCTCCTGCTTGTTTTGCGTGAAGTCCGCCAGGATATAAGGCCTGATGTCGTAAGAAATCACCGCCAGCCAATCACTCTTTTTCAAAGTGCTCACGAACGAGTAGGACGCGTGCAGGATATCGCTCATGAAGAAATAATCCCCGCCGGAGAATTCGACCAGCAGGACGGCCGTTATCGGCGCCTCTGAGATGGTGAAGTTGCTGATCTTCTGCGGTGTGCCATCCTCCGCAATGCGGAAATTTTCCTGCTTCAGGCTAGAGATGAACTGCCCGTCCTTCGTCGTGACCATAACCGGCACTTCCACCACCGGCACGTCCACGTGAATCGAATAGTCGGGCATGCCCTCAATCTTTTTAGGCCTCTCCGGCGGCGGGGGGGGTGGGGGTTCGTCTTTCTTCTTGGGAACGGCGTATGGACCAACGTCGCTTTGCGGGCCGCCATCGGCTGGCGGCGGTTCCTGACCCTTGGAAGGCGCGGACGACCCCTGATCCTGTGCTGCGCTCAATCCTACAAAGCTCGCCAAGGCCAGAATCAACAATGAGATACGGAAGAATGGTCGCAGCGTACCGCAGCCGAGCCCCCGGCTAAAGCGCACGAACGTCTGCTCAGATCGATCTGAAATCATTTAAATCCCTCGGAAAATCCCTGTGCTAGTATAGACGCAGAGCTTCGCGATTGGGATGTTTGCTCGGCTTAACCCTCTCCTTCCCGGCAAATCGCGTACAAACCGCGAAGTGTAATTCTGTGGTTAGAGAACCAAGTTGGCGGTTCTCGGGGAAAATTTGTGGGTGAACCTGTGGGTCAACCTGTAATCAGGCGAATAGTTCTCGTCCCAGTGGCTCTCTGTCTTCTTCTGTCTCTCGCAACCCAAGCGCAGACTCCCAAGCCGGTCGAAACCATTCCGATCGAGCAAATTCACGCCGGTATGCGAGGCGTAGCCTACACCGTGTTTCAGGGCACGAAACCGGAACCCATGGATGTTGAGGTGCTCGGCGTACTCACGAATGCGAATGGCCCCAAGGGCGACGTCATTCTGGTTCGTCTGGGGGGAGCCAAGGCCGAATACACCGGCGTCGTCGCCGGTATGAGTGGCAGCCCCGTGTACCTGAATGGCAAGCTGGCGGGAGCGCTCGCGTTCCGCATCGGCGAGTTCTCGAAAGAACCGATCGCTGGCGTCACCCCGATTGCCGAGATGCTGGAAATCAGCGCGCAGAATCGAAATCCGGGTGCGGCACCGATTGAAGCCACATCGGCTGCTCATTCTCCGAGCAAGACTGCGAGCCCCGGCACCACAAGCGCGCCATCATCGGATTCCGTCACTCGCGATTTCACCAATTACCTCAAACCCATCGAAACGCCACTGGTCTTCAATGGATTTTCCGAGGACACAGTGCAGCGCTTCGCATCGCAATTCTCCGCCGCTGGAATCGTCCCAGTAATGGGCGCGGGTTCCATCAGCGATGCCAAGCAGCCTGAGCCGATGGAACCTGGCTCCGCCGTCAGCGCGATTCTTGTGCGCGGCGACATGAACATCGCCGCCACCTGCACCGTCACTTACATGGACGCGCAACGTCTGCTGGCCTGCGGCCACCCCTTGATGCAATTTGGCATGGTCGACCTGCCCATGACCAAGGCGACCGTGCTCGCCACTCTGCCCTCACCTCTCAACGCCTTCAAGATCGTGAATGCCACCGAACCCGTGGGCGCATTCGTGCAAGACCGCCACAACGGCATTCTGGGAGAATTCGGCAGGAAGCCGGAAATGATTCCGGTCACGCTCACCATCCGCGGCGAATCCGCCGACAAGCAGTTTCACTACGAAGTCCTGAACAACGCCCGCCTGAGCCCGATAGCGATGATGGCCACTGTGTTCAATGCACTGCACGGGGTGAATGAATACGGTGAAGAAACCACATACCGCATGAACGGAAGCATCAGCGTAGACGGATACCCGGACGTGGCCATGCAGGACATGTTCGCCACGGTTGATGGAGGACAGCCAGGCGCTATGCTGGCCGCCATCTCTCTGGGCGAACGCTTCAGCCGCATCTTCGACAATCCGTACAGCGTCCCCGCCATTCACGGCGTACAGCTTGATTTCAACATCGTCCGCGAACGGCGCTGGGCGCGGCTGGAGAGCGCCCGCACCGATATTACGGAGGCACGACCGGGGGACGACATCACCATTGAAGCTCTGCTGCGTCCTTATCGTGGCGAAGGCGTCGTGCAGCACATTCCCATCCATATCCCGACGTCTACTTCGAAGGGACCTCTTCGCATCCTGGTCAGCGATGGCGATACGCTCGACCATTTTCGCCGCGGCTCGTCGCTTCTCGGACGCAAACTGGATCTGGCTGCCACCATCGCCTTTCTGAACAAGGAGCACGTCAACAACCGCGTCTACGTATCACTGCTCCAGGCCGACCCCGAGGCGATGATCGCCGATAAGGTGATGCCCACGCTTCCACTCTCGATCATGAACGTGATGGATGGCATGCGCGGAACCCAAGACATGGTGGTCTCGAACGAGTCCTCCGTAAACGAAGCGGCGACGGCGCCGCTCGACTATGTGGTCGCCGGTGCGCAGGTTTTGACCATCAGCATTAAGTAGGTCCACCTGGTAAGCCAACCGTTATGCTCAAGAGCAACGATTACGCCATGCCGTTTTCGATCAAATTGTGTCTCGGTGCGGAGCACCCGATCATATTTGAGGGTTGGCTCGAAGATATTTTTGGCAAGTATGTTCGGAAGGGAACAGCCTTCGCCAAAGCGAGTAGCCCGACTGGACCGGGCTTCATTGTCACCAACGGTCCTATGTTCCTTTCATCCGGAGCACCCTTGGTGTTGGGATCACGAATCGTGCCCGGCGAATTCATTGCTGCCGGAGCAGGGAACGGGGAGGACATTCCCTACGGAAAAGCCTACTGTGTTTTTGTTCCGAACACGACACCTTAGCTAAAGCAAACCGTGGGTAATCTCGTCGTCGAAATCCTGGACCGATACAGGCGACCCCTCCAGTTCTGGATTGCGTCGGCAATGCTCGTAACGCTAAGATTGTCCGCAGTTCCAGCTGCACATGGCTCATAACCCAGGCGACGCGCTGACTGAATCGCGCCGAGTGTCGGCCGCGCTGGCCGGTCGGAAGTTTTTTCTGCTGTTCCTCTTCCTTTTGGCTTCTCTGGTTCTCTATCCCTGCGCCGAGAACAGCGTGGTCGGTTACTACGTGTTCCGGGTGCTGGAAAGCACGGCGATTGTGCTTTGCGTGTACGTGGTCAGCTTCCGGAGCAGAAAACAGGACTGTAAATCTTACCAGTAGCTAACTAGTGAAATTACAGGTGGACTATAGAAGAGTGCAGAGGCCCATCTGCGCCGAAGAACCCGCGATTCATGGAGGATGCCACATGCCACTGCGGTCTAGAGCCTTCTTGACCAGCGTCTTATCGATGATTCTTGCGGCATCTGCGTCGGCTCAAGAACAGCCAACGACGGCTACGCCGGTGCAGCCGCCTGCGCCGCCACAGGAACAGCCCACGAAACACACGCGACCTACAGTGGGCCTGGTGCTGCAAGGCGGCGGGGCGCTCGGACTGGCCCACATCGGCGTTATTACCTGGTTGGAAGAACATCACATTCCGGTCAACTATATTGCCGGCACAAGCATGGGTGGTTTGGTCGGCGGGGTTTACGCCACTGGCCGCACGGCGGCTGAGGTTCGAGCGGTGGTCAACGGAATCAATTGGGACCAGGTCATGTCAGGCCAGACCCCCTTCGACGATCTCTCATTCCGGCGCAAGCAGGATGCCACGGATTATCCCAACAGCCTTGAGTTTGGAATACGCAAGGGCGTGCAGTTTCCCGAAGGATTCAACTCGGGGCAACAGGTCTCGCTGATTCTCGATCAGGTGGCGCTTCCGTATTCGGAAATCCAAAACTTCAACGACCTTCCCATACCGTTTGCGTGTGTCGCCACCGACCTGGTTACCGGCAAGCCCAAAGTTTTTCGCAATGGATCGTTGTCGCTGGCTCTGCGGTCCACCATGTCCTTGCCGGGAATTTTCACGCCCGTGCGGACGAAAGATGCCATTTACGCCGACGGTGGACTGCTGCAGAACATACCGGTCGAGGTAGCGTCGGAGATGGGAGCCGATTTGACGCTGGCGATTCATCTCGACGAGGCGCCACTCAATCCGGACTCGAATCTTTCTTCATTCTCGGTGCTCGGCCGCTCGATTTCGGTCATGATTTCGGCCAATGAACTTGCAAGCATGCAAAAGGCAGACATTCTGGTTTCAGTTCCGCTTCAGAAGTACGGGACGCTCGATTTTAATAAGGCGGACGAGATCATAAAAGCGGGATATGATGCGGCCGAGGCCAAGGCCAAAGTCCTTTCTACTCTTTCAGTGGATGAAGCAAGCTGGGCACAGTATCTAGCGGACCGCGAAGCGCGCCGTCGGCGAACCAATCCCATTCCAACATTTGTGGCAGTGGATGGGGTGAACGGATATTTGTCACAGCGAGTGCAACAGGAATTCGCGGGCGTGGCGGGCAAGCCCATCGATTTTGATGAATTAGATCAGGACATTATGCACCTGAAGGGGATTGGACGATTTTCGACGCTGAGCTACGAGTTCGTGGAAAGAGACGACAAGCAAGGCTTGCTGATCAAGACACAGGAGCACGCTTACGGTCCTCCCATCGTGCGCCCTCTGATTCTGGTCGATGGCTCGAGTCTCAACAACGTAACCTTTAACCTGGGAGCGAGAATCACGTGGCTCGACGTTGGTGGTTTCCGCTCGGAATGGCGGAATGACTTCATTCTGTTCTCCGAGTATGGCTTCAACTCGGAGTACTACCATCCCTTTACGCCTTTGACCCACTGGTTCGTAGCCCCGAGGGGACTGATCGATGACAATCCGTTTTATCTCTATAACGACAACAAGCTGCTTACCATCTATCGGTTGCACAATTATGGCGGAGCGGGCGACGTAGGCTACCAGTTTGGAAATACGGCTGAATTGCGTGTCGGCTATGAAGGGGGATGGCAACGGTTCTTGCCGGAGATCGGAAACCGGGCCGAACTGCCCACCTATTCAGGCGGGTACGCGGATGCCAGGGTGAAATTCCAAATGGATCGCCGGGACGATCCGGTGATTCCGCGGCAAGGGCAAGCCGCCACGGTGCAGTTTAACTGGTACAACGTCGACCCCATCATATCCACCCAATACCCGGTGTTCGAGGCCACATCCAACAATTTCTTCCGGATCAGCGAACCGGCGTCGGTCTTTGTGAACGGGTTCGGAGGAACGACGTTCAACTACGAGACTGGCTTCCCGCAATTTTCGTTGGGAGGCTCGCAACGGCTGGTATCGTACGGCACCAATGAACTGTTGATGAATAAATACTTACTGTTCCAGGTGGGATACCTCCGGCAGTTGGCGCGACTGCCTCCGCTGCTGGGTAGCGGCGTCTATTTCCTGGGGTTGTACGAGGCGGCTCAGGTTTATGGGCCGCCGCACACCATGATCAATAAGGCCTCCGGTTTGCCGACTGATGCTGCGGCCGGCCTGGTGGTCAACACCATCTTCGGCCCGGTGGAGGCGGCATATGCTTATGGCGATACCGGACACCACAAGTTCTTTTTCCGCATCGGGCGGCTGTTTTGAGATGTCAGAAGGGGTCCATGCTGGGCTGCTGCTCCGGGTTTAGAGACAGTACGCCGTAGCCTTCCTTTTCGAGGGACACTTCGACCGAAATTCAGGTACATTCTTTGACACGTTCGCCGTGTTTGCCGCGATGTTACGCTGCCGATTAGTGAAACGTATCCCTTCACTCGACGGCCTCCGGGCAATTTCCATCTCGCTGGTGCTCGCGGGCCATCTTACCAAGGCCGGGCTCGTGCCAAAGTTTATGGCGAATTATGCCGGTACTGGAGTGCGGATCTTCTTCGTGATCTCGGGCTACCTGATTACGACAATACTGCTCAACGAGCATTCGCAAACTTCCACCATCAATTTGCGACAGTTTTATACACGCCGTGCTTATCGAATCCTGCCCGCCGCAGCGGTTTTCATGTTGTTTGCGATGCTGATGTACTGGCACGAGCTTCGCTGGTACGACATCGGCGCCATGTTGCTCTATTTGGTGAACTTTGACGGAGCCCGGCCGTGGATGGTGATGCATTTGTGGTCGCTCTGCGTCGAGGAGCAATTCTATTTTGCCTGGCCTGGCGTATTGCGAAAGTGGTACCGGCAAAGGGTTGCCATCCTTTTGGGAGTCATCGCGCTCGCTCCCCTCTATAGCGCTGGCTGTTATTATTTCAAAGTTCCAAGTGGCGGCTATGGAACCTTTCCCGCGGTCGCCGACAACCTGGCGATCGGTTGCCTGCTGGCGATATTCGGTTCGCGTATCCCACGAATCCGGCTCTGGGCAGCGTTTCCCATGCTGCTCGCGGTTATTCTCATTCCAAGTTATCCCGCGAATACTCCAACCCGAACCTTAATTATGCTGTTTGTGCTGTGGCCGATCTTGCATTGCTCGATTGCCGGGCTGGTGATGCACGTCATCCAGTCGCCGTATCGCATCTTGAACCTTGCTCCCGTCGTGTGGCTGGGGAGAATCAGCTACAGTCTGTACCTTTGGCAGGAACCTTTTTTCTTTAATCCCACTCGGCAGCCAGCCTACAAACTTCTTCTTGGCATCGGGCTGGCTTGTCTTTCTTACTATCTGGTCGAACTGCCGGTACTTAGATTGCGGGACAACAAAGTAACTGCTCCTGCAAACAATGCGTCCGAGGAGGTATTGGTTATGTGCGAGGCCTGCAGTGACCGCCCGGTGCCACTTGCCACCGTCGTGGTAACCTGAACTCTCCTCCTAAAACTGTTGGTTGAGGTATGAACTTGATCCGTTTGCGTTGGCTGTTGGGTATCTTTTCCATTCTTCTTCTGCTTTCTTTCGCCTTTGCCGAAGGCACGCGCACCTGGGAACAGTCGAAATTCGAAGATCTGATTAAGGGCACGACCAAAGGCGTGGCCGTCCGCAGCACCGGAGGGCTTGAACTGGCTCCGGCTTTCACAGCGCTGTCTACGACTCCGTCGACTTATATCTGGTCGATCGCGGCCGATCGCGAGGGCAATCTGTATGCCGCCTCTGGTTCTCCGGCGCGCGTCTATCGAATTACACCCGACGGCAAGTCCACGGTGATTTTCGAGCCCCAGGAACTTCAGGTCCAGGCTCTGGTGGTGGACAAGAGTGGAGTCATCTTCGCGGCCACCAACCCCGACGGAAAGGTTTACAAAATCGAGCATCGTGCTACTTCGGCGGAGAAAGGCTCCGGCGACAAGAAATCTACGGAAAAATCGGCGCCCGATTCCGGTTGGAGTTCATCGGTTTATTTTGAGCCCGGCACCAAATACATTTGGGATCTCGCCGTCGACGATTCGGGCAATCTTTATGTGGCCACGGGGGATCACGGAGAGATATTCCGAGTCACTCCGAAGGGCGATCACTCGGTCTTCTTCAAGAGTGACGAAGCCCATATCCGAGTGATGGCCTTCGATAGCAAGGGCAATCTGATTGCGGGTTCGGACGGCAGCGGCCTGGTTTATCGAATCTCTCCGAACGGAGAAGGGTTCGTCCTCTACAGCGCGCCGAAGAAAGAAATCACCGCCCTGGCTATCGACAAAACAGGAAACATCTACGCCGCGGGTGTCGGAGAAAAACGTGGCAGCACAACCGTACCGAGTTTTCCCTCGGCGCCGATCTCAATTCCAAGTTCTCCGTCCGCTTCAAGCACCGGCTCGCAGGGCGGCATCGTGATCACCGCCGCTCCTGCCAGCACGTCGCCTCCATCGATGAGCTTTCCCATCCCCGGCGCGGGGGCCGCGGGCGGATCGGAGATTTATCGCATCGCGCTCGATGGCTCTCCCAGCCGGGTGTGGAGTTCGCGCGAGGACATTGTGTACACCCTCGCTTTTGATCAACGCGGTCGCCTCCTCGCGGGCACGGGAAACCGTGGACACGTTTTCGCCATCACCGGAGACGACGAATTCACCGACCTTCTCAAAGCCAGCGCGACCCAGGTCACGGCCTTCGCCAACGCTCCCCAGGGCGGCCTCTACGCGTCGACCAGTAACCTCGGCAAGGTGTTTCTGCTTAGCGCCATCCCTGAATCCCAGGGCAGTTACGAGAGCGACGTTTTTGATGCTCGCAACTTCTCGCGCTGGGGACATGCCGAATTCCGCGGCTCCGGCAATGTTGAACTGTTCGCCCGCAGTGGCAACGTGGACAATCCCGACCGCAACTGGAGTCGGTGGGAGAAAATCGATCTGCGGAAAGATGGTATGGTCAGCGTTCCTCCCGCGCGGTTCATTCAGTGGAAGGCCGTGCTGCGATCGGGAGATCCTGCCCCCCGCGTCGAAAGCGTCACGCTCAACTACCTGCCCAAAAACGTGGCGCCCGATTTTGACGACGTCACAGTACAACCCGGAGTGCGCTACCAGTCGCTGCCCAAGCCTGCGGGCACGGACCTTACCGCCGGCACCGGCCAGCAACCGCACTTCGATACGCCTCCTCCGACCACGCATGACCGCGATTCCATTGGGGTAAAGTGGAGCGTTCACGACGACAACGATGATCAAATGGTTTACTCGGTTTACTATCGCGGCGATGGCGACACCCGATGGCTGTTGCTCAAAGACAATTTGACTGACAAGTTCTACTCCTTCGACGCGTCACTCTTGCCGGATGGCGGCTACACCATTAAGGTTGTCGCCTCCGACGCGCCCTCGCATTCTCCCGAGCAGGCATTGACCGCGGAAAAAGAGAGCCTGCGATTCGAAGTAGACACCACGCCGCCGCAGATCGAAAATCTCACTGCATCCGTCGAGAACGGCAAGATCCACGTAACATTCCGCGCAGTAGATAGTTTTTCGAATATCAAGCGCGCCGAGTATTCCGTCGACGCCGGCGATTGGCAGTTCGTCGAACCGGTCGGGCAGTTATCAGATTCGAAAACGGAGAGCTATGACTTTCGAGTCACGGTGCCGGTCGCAAAGTCTGCGCCTGCGACTGTCACAAGCGCCGCCGGTCAACTCGAGCACGTCGTCGTAGTCCGCGCGTACGACCGCTATGACAACATGAGTTCGGCTAAAACCGTCATCCGCGGAAAGTAATGCTGGCTCAATCACTCGATGGCTCAACCGCCAAACTGGTGAGCCGATCCGCATTTCGCAACTCGGGAAATTGCCAAGCCCACAGTGCGATTACGACCAGAGTTCCGATGCCGCCCAGCACGACGGCAGGGACGGTCCCGAACCAGTGTGCCGTCAAGCCCGACTCGAACTGGCCAAGCTCGTTGGAAACTCCAATGAAGAGCATGTCAACCGCGTTGACCCGGCCGCGCATTTCGTCTGGCGTGCCCAACTGAATCAGGGTGCCGCGAACGACCACGCTCACCATGTCGGTCGCCCCGATCAGCAGCAGCGAAATCAGAGAAAGCACAATGCTTCTCGAGATCCCGAAAAGGATGGTGCACACCCCGAAGCCGGCAACGCACCACAACATGGTGGGTCCGGCCTTGCCACGCAGCGGACGATGAGCCAGCAGGATCGCCATCGCCGTCGCACCTACTCCAGGCGCGCTGCGCAGCAGTCCCAGGCCCCATGGCCCAGTCTTGAGAATTTCGCTGGCATAAACCGGCAGTAGCGCCACCGCTCCACCAAGTAAAACCGCGAACATATCCAGCGAGATCGAACCCAGAATCAACTTCTGACGCCAGATGTAACGAAATCCGGCTAACACGGTGGTCAGACTCACAGCTTCCTGAGATCGCGCCCGCGTCTGCGGTTTGATTCGTATCGTGGACAGTAATGCCGCCGCCGACATCAGCATCGCCGTCAGGTACACGGCCGAGGGGCCGCGAAAAAAAGCGTAGATCAGTCCGCCGACTGACGGGCCCAGGATCGTCGCACCTTGAAAAACGCTCGCGTTCCAAGCCACCGCATTGGCGAAGTGTTCTTCCGGGACCAACTGCGGCAGCAGGGCGCGGCCGGTCGGCCCGGTCAGCGAACGTACCGCGCCGAGCAGCACCAAAACTCCGTAAATCGGGTAAACGCTCGCATGAATTCCATGCGCGCCTCGCGATGCAATCTGCCACAACAGGCCCGAGCACACCACAAATCCGGCATAGCACAACATCAACAACCTGCGGCGATCAAACCGATCCGCAGCGTGCCCTGAAGCCAGAAACAAAACAATTCCAGGAAGAAACTGAGCCAGGCCGACCAAGCCCAAGTCCAAAGGCCGTTTCGTGATCTCGTAAACCTGCCAGCCCACCGCGACCGATTGCATCTCGAGCGCGGCCTCGATGAAAAATAGCGCCAACTCGTAAACGGCGAAATCCGGATAAGTAAACGCAATACCGCCTACGAGCCTGGGATCTCCGCCTGCCGCCATGTTTTCTTACTGTGCCATAAAAGTGGTAGGGGAGCTCCGATATTCTCGCTGGCACTCGCTATAATCCAGTTTGGCTGAGAGCTCATGGCTGACAGCTGATGGCTTCTATGCGTTTCGAACTCTTCATAGCCTCGCGCTACCTTCGTGCCAAACGTCGCCAGGCGGTCATTGGCGTTATTACCGGCATTTCCATCGCCGGGGTCGCGGCTGGAGTCGCTTCCCTGGTCGTCGCGCTCGCGATCAACAATGGATTTCGACAGGATCTCCAGGACCGCCTACTAGGCTCGACTTCCCACATCAACCTGCTACGCATTCAGAGCGACGGGATCAAAGACTGGCGTCCGCTCATGGATCGTCTGACAAAAGAGAAGCACATCGTCGCCGCCGCACCGGCCATTTACGAGCAGGTTCTGATCTCTCGCGGACCACGAGCTCGCGGCGCCGTGTTGAAGGGGATGATTCCGAGCGAAGAAAGAAAAGTCAGTGACCTTCTGAAGACGGTAACGATCGGCTCGGCCCGGGCGTTGGATGAAAGCACAGATCGTCTGGAGCCTGACTCTGTTACGACAAACGCGGGCGAGGGCGCCCGCGCCACACAGCCCGCACAAGAGAAATCCCCCACAGACCTTCAAGCCGTGGAGAACCGCATCGCCGCCATGCCACCTATCATTCTCGGCAAAGACATGGCCGACGAACTCGGCACCACCGTGGGATCGGTTGTGCTCGTCACCAGTCCGCAGGGCGAACTCACCCCCTTTGGGATGGTGCCTAAGTACAACCGCTTCCGCGTAGTGGGAATTTTCAACTCCGGTTTCTACGACTATGACAGCTCCTGGGCTTTCACTCGCCTGAGCGACGCGCAACAGTTGTTCGGCCTCGGCGATCTGGTTTCCGTGATCGAGTTCAAAGTGGACGACATCTACAAAGCCGATGAGATTTCCAGGCAACTGGAACAGGCTGCCGGCAGGGGTTTCATTTCCACCAACTGGATGGAGCAAAACAAAGCTCTGTTTCGCGCTCTGCGCCTGGAACGTCTGGTCACATTCATCACCATCGGCCTGATCGTCTTCGTGGCTGCGCTCAACATTTTGATCTCGCTCACCATGATGGTGATGGAAAAAACTCGCGACATCGCCGTGCTGATCTCGATGGGCACTCGCAAGTCGCAGGTGCGCCGCATCTTCATCACCCAAGGTGTGCTGATTGGAGTGGTCGGAACCGCGATCGGCCTGGTGCTTGGCTACGCGCTTTCCTGGGCGGGCGGTCATTACCATTTGCTGTCGCTGGCTCCCGAGGTGTATTCCATCGATTACGTCCCTTTCGTCCCGCGAGCCATGGACGGTGTGCTGGTGGCGCTAGTGGCGATCGGGATCTCCCTGATCGCAACCATCTATCCATCATGGTCAGCAGCCCGAATTCTTCCCGCCGAAGCCTTACGCTACGAATGACCCTTTCGGTTTCCTTTGTGTACCTTCGTGTCCTTTGTGGTTAACGCGTTTTGGAGGCATTCACCATGAACACCAACAGCGATCTCGTGATCTAGTTTTGACCCCGTTATGACATCTGCCGTAGCCCTTTATGTCACTCTTCCCGCGTGGCGTTGAAACGTGACTTTGGGTCCCACTCTGTGGATTCATGCATCAGTGACCGAGGTCACATTCAACCTCATGACTTCTGAAGTACAGTTTGGTGGAGGTGCTCCCGAGAAGTGAGCAGAAACGTTTCCGGCGTAGCCGTGTTTTAATGGAGGGGGCAACCTGCCGCGAGTCAATTGAATCGGGTAAGTCGAGTAGATGTTCGCTCGGCGGCCTGTATTCCTGAGACGAGGAGCACTGCGGGTGCATCTAATTGAGCAGGCTATATTAAAGATTGAGGGCCTCAAGAAGGTCTTTCGATCCGGCAAGGCGGATTTAGTGCTCTTTGAAAATTTGACGTTCCAGGTGGCCAAAGGCGAAATGCTCGCCATCGTGGGCGAATCGGGCGCGGGAAAGAGTACGCTACTGCATATCGTTGGCGCTCTTGATCGGGCTTCCGCGGGTGACGTATACTTCGCGCACTTGCAGTTGAATTCGCTTTCGGAAAACGCTGCGGCCGAGTTTCGCAACCACGAGATCGGCTTTGTTTGGCAATTCCACTATCTCTTGCCGGAGTTTACGGCACTAGAAAATGTGGCTATGCCACTCTTGCTTCGGGGTCGCTCCCGGCAGGAGGCACAGGGAGAAGCTTCCCGGTGGCTCGGTGAGGTCGGATTGGACCAGCGCTCGCATCATCGTTCGGGAGAGCTTTCCGGGGGTGAACAGCAGCGGGTTGCTTTGGCTCGAGCTCTGATCACACAGCCCAAGCTTTTGCTGGCGGATGAGCCGACCGGAGATCTCGATAGCCGTACGGCGGATTCAGTCTTTGAACTGATCGCCAGGCTCCATCGCGACTATCAGCTGACTTCCCTGATCGCCACCCACAATTTCGCGTTTGCCCGTCGCTGCCAGCGCGTGTTACGGCTTCAGCAAGGCAGGATCGAAGAGGTGGCACCGGAAACGCTACCGGTATAGCACGTCACGGCGATTGACTTTTGTCGCTTGACGTGTCGGAATGAGGGTAGGACGTTGTGGATATGAAATGTCTCGTAGCGAGCGCGGACCGGACCGACAAACACCAGCGCGAAGGGGCCGACACTTGATGGCCTATGACGGTAAGTCCTGGGTCGGACGAAAAGACATTTGCAGGCACCGCGTCGCCGCGAAGACTGTTTATCGCGTAACGCTGGCGAAAGTGGCGAAACTTACAAAAAGTTGCAACCGTTTGCGGAGAAACGACAAGTAAGGTGTCTTTGGTAACTGATAACCGCGAGCCAAACTTGCGATATAAAGAATGTAGCGGTTGGCACATTGATTGCACCATTAACTTAGGGTCAGGGAGATCCGAGGAGCAGGGCCGCCAAATTGACCCGGAACGCTCCCCGAGAGCTCAGGGGAAAGGGCCATATGTTTGAACGTTATACGGAGAAGGCGAGGCGCGTCATCTTTTTCGCGCGCTACGAAGCCAGCCAGTTCGGGTCTCCTTATATTGAGACGGAACACCTTCTGCTGGGACTTCTGCGCGAAGACAAAGCCCTGACCAATCGTTTTCTGCGTTCGCACGCTTCGGTCGAATCGATTCGCAAACAGATCGAAGGACACACCACGATCCGCGAGAAGGTTTCCACTTCCGTGGACCTGCCGCTGAGCAACGAGTGCAAGCGCGTGCTCGCCTATGCCGCGGAAGAGGCAGAACGTCTTTCCCACAAGCACATCGGCACCGAGCATTTGCTGCTGGGTTTGCTGCGAGAAGAAAAGTGCTTTGCGGCTGAAATTCTGCACGAACGTGGCCTGAGACTCTCGACCATCCGAGAGGAATTGGCTCGCACCAGCCAGGAGAAGGCTCAGCCTCAGCGTCAGCGTGAATCTTCGCTGCTGAGCGAGTTCTCGCGCGACCTGACCCAGGCCGCAATGGATTCGCAACTCGATCCGCTGGTCGGACGTGACGGCGAGTTGGAGCGCGTGGTTCAGATTCTCTGCCGCCGCACCAAGAACAATCCGGTGCTGATCGGTGAACCTGGCGTGGGCAAGACCGCTATCGTCGAAGGTCTGGCGCAGCGCATTGCGGATGGTGAAGTCCCATCCTTTCTCGCTGACAAGCGCATCCTGGCTCTCGATCTCTCATTGATCGTCGCGGGCACCAAGTATCGTGGTCAGTTTGAGGAGCGTCTCAAGACCATCATGAAAGAGTTGATGGAGTCTCAGAACTCGATCATCTTCATTGACGAATTGCACACTCTGGTCGGTGCAGGCTCGGCGGAAGGTTCGCTCGATGCCGCCAACATCCTGAAGCCAGCGCTGTCGCGCGGAGAAATTCAGTGCATCGGCGCCACCACACCGGGTGAGTATCGCAAATCGATCGAAAAAGACCGCTCGCTCGAGCGCCGCTTCCAGGCGGTAAAAGTTCCGCCGCCCAATGAGGCTGACGCTACCAAGATTTTGTTTGGGATCAAAGACCGGTACGAGAAGTTCCACGCCGTCACCTACACCGATGACGCTATCAACTTCGCGGTATCGCACTCGAACCGTTATATTCCCGACCGCTTCCTGCCCGACAAGGCAATTGACCTCGTCGATGAAGCCGGCGCCCGCGTAAAGCTGCGCCAGACTTCTCTGCCCGAGGAACTGACCGAAGTGCAGAAGCGTATCAAGTTCATCGTTCACCGGATGGAAAACGCCATCGCGAACCACGAGTTCGAGAAGGCGCGTTTCTATTCTGACGAAGAACGCAAAGAGCGCGAGAACCTGCGCGCTCTTCGCGAAAAATATCATTTGGATGAATCTTCCACGGGCGTAGTGGGCCGCGAAGACATCGAAGATGTGGTCTCGCGCTGGACCGGCGTACCCGTCACTTCGATCAAGGAAGAAGAAACCCAGAAGCTCTTGCGCATTGAGGAAGAACTGCACAAGCGCATCATCTCGCAAGATAAAGCCATCAGCGCGTTGGCCCGTGCCATCCGCCGCAGCCGTGCCGGGTTGAAGAACCCGAACCGGCCCATCGGGTCATTCCTGTTCCTCGGTCCCACGGGCGTTGGCAAAACCGAAGTTGCTCGCACCCTCGCCCAATTCATGTTCGGCACCGAGAAAGCCCTGGTCCGCTTCGATATGTCGGAATTCATGGAGAAGCATTCCGTATCAAAGCTGATCGGTTCGCCTCCGGGATACGTCGGTTACGAAGAAGGTGGTCAGCTCACGGAACGGGTGAAGCGGGCGCCTTACTCCGTAGTTCTGTTAGACGAAATTGAGAAAGCGCATCCTGATGTCTTCAACATTCTGTTGCAGGTGTTTGAAGATGGACAGCTCACCGACGGGTTGGGCAATACCGTCGACTTCAAGAACACGATTCTCATCATGACCTCAAACATCGGGGCGCGTCACCTGCAGCGCCGCGAGGGTCTGGGCTTCCAGTCGAGCAAGGAAGACATGATCTCGGAAAAGGTCGAGGACCTGGTCAAGAACGAAGTCAAGCGCACGTTCAACCCTGAGTTCCTCAACCGGCTGGACGAGATCATCCTGTTCAGCGCTTTGAGCGAAGGTGATCTGATCCAGATTCTCGAACTCATGGTCAGCCAACTGAATCAGAATCTGGCGCAGAAAGCGATTACGGTGACCGTCACCGACGAAGCCAAGAAGTGGATCCTCAGCCAGACGCTGGTGGATCGCAGCTACGGCGCCCGACCACTGCGCAGAGCCTTGCAGAAATATATCGAGGACCCGCTGTCGGAGGCTTTGATCCAGGGCACGATCGCGACCCGGCCGGCGTTCATCGAGGTTTTCCTCGGGGACAACAAGCTGTTCTACCGTCCCGTGGACTCGAAAGAAACCGAAGGCGTCTTGTTGTACGAGAACTCGTGAAGAACTAGCTAGCTACGTCTCTGCAGCCGTCAGCCAAAAGCTGGCGGCTTTTGTTTTTTCTCGCTGCGGTCGGGTTATAGTGGCAGCTGAGGAACCACACGTGACCGGCGTTATCCACTTTGGCAAAAGCCTGTTGTTCTCTGCTGCATTGGTTCTCACAACCAGTCTCATGGCGGCCGACGGCCAGCAGACTCCAGATCCGCACCAGGTTCCCGTAATGGACGGCGAAGCTGGCCCTTGTTCGGTCGGCTTCACTGTTACCGATGTCAAAGGCGCGCCGGTTTACGACGCGCGCATTCGAGTCCACATCGCGTACGGATTCGCGGGGGTGCGGCGGCTTGATCTCGAGGCGGCTACTAATGTCGATGGCAAAACGCAATTCAAGGGACTGCCGGAGAAAGTCAAAGGCGGAATATTGATGTTTCGCGCCTCGCAAGGTAAGCGGGATGGATCGGCGACCTACGATCCGGCAAAGAACTGCAGCGGTCAGCAGAGTTCGATTGTTCTGACGGCAGACTGATGTCGTCGGCTTTCAGCTCTCAGCTTTCGGCTGCCAACGAAAAGCGGAAATGGGCGGATTTTCCTGGCGGCCGCACGAGCGGGGACGCTCGCGCCTAAATTTATTGCAGGAGGTCCAGGGTTCTGCAGGTGCGGGTGATGGTTTCGCGTTCTTCGGGGGTTAAATCGGTGAACTCGAATCCGTAGCGGTAGCCGGTACGGTTTCGCACAACGCCTTTTACTTTGATCGGGTTGGTGGCAATCGGGACCGAGAATTGCAGCGCGACGGAGGTGCCGACGTCCCAGCCCGAAACAAATATTCCCCCCATTCCCCCCTCGTTAATATTCAAGGAGCGCCCGCGCATCTCGCGGTGCTCCGTTCCAGGGCGATCCATTGCAGAAATCGCCGCCTTCAGTTCGGTTTCCAGTTCATATCTCGGATAACGGCGGCTGTTTATCGTGCGTTCGGGTTGGTAGGGTTGATCCATAGCGGCAAGAATCATTTTTACACTTCACGGCTGTGAGCGGTAGCTTTCGTTGGTTTGTTCGGAAATCGGAACAGCACGCAGGGACGTAGGCATTTCCCATTTCCCAATCAGAAATCCTACTCTGGTGAGGTCGTAGCCAGGGATTTTGGCGCTTCGGCGATCATCTCCTGCCTGGCTTGAAGTCTTTCTAGAATCATGGGCCCGAGTTGCGAGACGCTGCCAGCGCCGAGAGTTAGAATCATTTCGCCCGCTTGCGCTCCGGCGACGACTGCTTCTGCGGCTTCGGCAAACGAACTGACGTAGTGGGCTTCGTGTTTGCCTACTTCTTCAATGCGTTGAGCCAAGACCTCTCCGGTGATTCCCTCGATCGGCGGCTCGCTGGCGGCGTAGATGTCCAAAATAAACAGCGTGTCGGCATCGTCGAATGCGTTGGCGAACTCGTCCATTAGCAACTGGGTGCGCGTGTAACGGTGCGGCTGAAATATAACGTGGATCTTGCGGAATCCGCACTGGCGCGCGGCGGCGAGGGTGGCCCGCACTTCGGTGGGATGGTGGCCGTAGTCGTCGATCACGCTGACGCCAGATGCGGTGCCTCGCAACTGGAAACGCCGATCCACGCCGCGGAAGTTTTCTAGCGCAGTGCGGATCTGTTCTACGTTGACATCGAGACCGATCCCCACTGCAATCGCTGCCGTGGCGTTCAGCACGTTATGCGCGCCGGGGACGTGGAGGCGGAACTCGCCTAACGGCTTTTGCTTAAAGGTGACATGGAAACGGCTGATTGGCCGGTATTCGCCGGGGTTGAGCACCGGCTCACCTGACTTAATGTGGAAGTCGGAACCGCGACGCGTGCCGTACGTGACGGTGCGGCGTTGAATTTGTGGGAGCATGCGGCGCAGCAGGGGATCGTCGTTGCAGACCACGACCATTCCGTAGAAAGGAACGCGATCCATGAAGTCGAGAAAAGCGCGTTTGACGTCGCGCATGTTGCGATAGCAGTCCATGTGTTCGCGATCGATGTTGGTGACGACGGCGAGAATTGGCGAGAGCTTGAGAAACGAGCGGTCGCTCTCGTCGGCCTCGGCCACGAGATATTGCGATTTACCGAGACGGGCGTTCGATCCCATGGCGTCGACCCGGCCGCCGACGACTACGGTGGGATCGAGCTCGCCGCCTGCCAATACGGCCGCGACCATGGAAGTGGTTGTGGTCTTGCCATGCATTCCGGCGATGGCGATGCCGTATTTCAGGCGCATCAGTTCCGCCAGCATCTCGGCGCGCTGGATTACGGGAATGTGGAGGGCGTGCGCCTGGGAGATTTCTGGATTGGCCGACGCAATGGCTGAGCTGGCCACAACCACTTCGGCGCCGGCAACGTTTTCGGCGCGGTGTCCCTCAAAAACCGTGGCACCGAGGGTGGCCAGCCGTTGCGTAACGGTCGAGCTTTTGAGGTCGGAGCCGGAAACCTTGTAGCCGAGGTTCAGCAACACCTCGGCAATACCGCTCATGCCGATGCCTCCGAGCCCGACAAAATGAATGCGTTGAATTTTGGCGAACATTTAAGTCAACTTCTTGGCCACGGACTTACACGGATGAACGCGGCTCTGCGAAGAGATTAATCCGTCAGATCTGTGGCTGCTTCTTGCTTCCTGCCAGCCGCGCTGCCATTGCCGCTATGTCGCGCGCGGCATTTGGATGCGATAGTTTGCGGGCTGCGTCGCTCATTTCTTGCAGCCGCGACGCCTTGCTGAATAGTTTGCTCACGACTTCTACCAGGCTATCGCGAGTAAGGTTCGATTCTTCCAGCATTACTGCCGCGCCTGCCCGCTCCAGGGCTTCTGCGTTGCGCTTTTGATGATCGTCGGCGGCGCGCGGAAAAGGCACGAGAACTGCCGGCTTACCCGCCGCCGTCACCTCGGCCACCGTGCTCGCCCCGGAGCGGCAGATCAGCAAATCTGCCCGGGCAAACAGACTCGGCATATCGTCGATAAAGCGATGGACTTCGACGGAGCCACCCAAATTCGCGTAGGCCGCTTGAGCGTCATTATAGTCACGTTCCCCGGTTTGATGGACGATATGAATTCCAGGAACACGCTGGCACAAGTCGGCTACCGAATCCATGACCACTTGGTTGATCGCGTGCGCGCCCTGGCTTCCTCCGAAGACGAGCAGAGTCCTTTTATTCGTGGGATTGTGGTTAGCGATCTGGAAAAAGGCCTCGCGGACCGGCACTCCGGTCACCTCGCAGCGGCGAAAATAACGTCCGGTGTCGGCGAAGTGCACGGCGGCTCCGGAAACCAGTGGGGCTACCAGGCGATTGGCAAATCCTGGGACGAAATTCGGCTCAAACACGAGCGTTGGGATTCGGCGCAATATTGCGGCGAGCATGGCTGGGCCGGAAGCGTATCCTCCGACGCCGATCACGATGCCGGGGCGAAACTTCGAAAGGATGCGGCTCGAATCCCAGACGGCTCGGGGGAGGTCGAAGACTGTTTTCAGCCGTGTCTTGAGGCTCACCCGGTTTAAGGCACCGACCTGGACCAGCCTGAGGGGAAATCCCGCGGCGGGAACTAATCGATTCTCGATGCCTCTCGCCGTCCCGATAAACAAGACCTCGGCGGCGTAATCTTTTTGGAGTTGCTGGGCGATAGCGATGGCGGGGATCACGTGTCCGCCGGTCCCGCCTCCCGCTAGAATGGCCCGCATGCAGTGACTATAAACCAGGCTGCGTGGACGGGCGTCAGACAGCGAGGTAACGTTCTAGTTGCCACTTGATGGCACTAAGCAGCGACTCGCAGGCCAGGCGATGCAAACCTTTGCATCTTGACTGCTGTCTGACATTTTCGTACAGTGGGTTGGCTTCGCAGTAACTTGGGGTTGTTTGCTTCAAGCTCTCCTCTGTCGCAAACTGCGCCGGAAAAATCCCGTTTCACACAGGAGCTACTCAGATGGAACGATTTCCCGCTCGATTGCTTGCAATCGCAGGTGTGTTCGCTGCCGGACTGTTCGTCGGCTCAACCACTACTGCCGCTGCGGCGCAGAATACACAAGCCAGACCGTTCAGCACGGTTCCGGTGAGAAACGAATCACCGACCTCAATTTCTCCGGACTGGCCCCCAGCGATCGTCGTTGGCAAGAACGTGAACGTAACCAATGAAGCCGGCCCGCAGAGCGAAACCAGCGTGGCCGCGGACCCAACGAACCCGAAGCATCTTCTGTACAGCGTGAACGACCTCACCACGACGGCGGGAGTGTGGCAATCGACCGATGGAGGCAAAACGTTCGCTCGCACCAGTTTCAGCCCCACCGCGTTCTGCTACGACACGTGGCTCGACTTCAAAACATCCGGCGAGGCTTTCGTCTCCTATGAGTGCGGCGGTGACGAGCGAGTCGCGTACGAGAAAAAAGGGCAATCCTCCTGGACTGAAATTGTGATACCCAACGCTGGCGGCTTCCCGGATCGGGATATGGTACGCATCGATAACTCTACCGGAAGCAAATTCAAGGGCAGCGTCTACGTTGGCTACGATGACAATGGCAGCGGCAATATTCCCCTTGTCCTCTATTCGCGCGACGGCATCCACAACTGGCAGCGCAGCCCTCAAATCTCGACCACTGGAGTTCCGGTAATCGGCGTCAACGTTGCCACTGGGACGAACGGTGAAGTGTACGCTTGTTGGGAAGACTACACCGGCGGTAAAATTTGGGTCGCGAAGTCGACCAATGGCGGAGCGAAATGGGGCCCAGCCCATTTGGTGACGACTTACCGCATCAACACAACCGGCTTCTTCATTTTCATTCCGCCACAGGAGCTCCGTGGAATCGTCCCCATGCCGTTCTCTGCTGTCGCGCCGATTGGTGTGGCCCATGCCGGTCGACTCTACATCAGCTACACCGACCAGGACGCCAGCGGTAGCAACACCAGCATCTACGTCCGCTACTCAGATAACGGGGGTGTAACCTGGTCAAAGGAAGCCAAGGTCAACGATGACCGCAACCACGCCTACCACTTCCATAACGCCATCTCGGTTGCAAAGGATGGGACCGTCGGCATTTCGTTTTACGATACCCGCCGCGACTCGACGAACGTGAAGACTGACCGGTATATGAGCATCTCCACCGACGGCGGTGCGACCTGGCAAGCCAACAAGAGAGTCACCACCGCTCAATCCGATGAGAGCAATGGTGATGGAAACCAGTATGGTGACTATCAAGGAAGCTTCGCTGATTCGACCGGGACGTTCCGTTTGTCTTGGACAGATTCTCGCCCTGGTACACAGGCCGAGGACATGTTTGGCGACAGCGCGAAGCCGTAGGTTCTGGCTCAAGAATCCACACCGTGTGACGGGGGTCTACCGTGAAATAGACTCCCGTCGCCGTGAGAACAGCTCAGTACTCCAACCAAACAACCTGGACGGGCTATTCGGCTTGCTTTGAAATGTTCAGCAACACGCCGATGCAGGCCAGGGTGACAAGCAAAGAAGAGCCGCCGTAGGAGACCAGGGGCAGCGGAATACCTTTGGTGGGCATCAGCCCAAGCACAACGCTGATGTTGATGAAAGCCTGCACTACGATCATGCTGGTAATTCCGACCGCGAGAAAGCGCCCGAAAATATCCTCCGTCCGCAGAGCCGTGCGAATGCCTCGCCAGAGAAATATGGTGAACAGCAGCACCATGACGAGCGCGCCCACCAATCCCAGTTCTTCAGCGGTCACGGCGAAGATGAAGTCGGTGTGGGGCTCCGGCAGGTAGAAGAGCTTCTGCTTGCCTTCCATCAGACCGACGCCGGTAATGCCTCCCGTGCTCACCGCGATCAGCGATTGAATGATGTGAAAGCCACGGCCCTGCGGGTCGGAGTAGGGATTGAGGAAAGCGAGGATGCGGTCCCGGCGATAGGCCACGTGGAAGATCAGAAAATACAGCGGCAGCAGAGATGCTACAAAACCGTATCCGAGGACGCGCAAATCCAGGCCCGCCACAAACAAGACGCAGCCTGTGATTGCGGCACAGGCTATGGCGGTGCCGAGGTCGGGTTGGAAGACGATCAGGGCAATAAAGATCAGCGTGGGAACGACCGAGGGCAGAACTGTGTTCCGCCAATCTTTCATCGATTTCGTACGGCTCTCCAGGAAGAATGCCAGAAACAAAATGAGCGCCGGCTTGGCCATTTCGGACGGTTGGAAGGAGAGCGGACCCAAGTGAAACCAACGATGCGTATGGTGGGCGCGATCGAGGAAAAATACTGAGATGAGCAACAGGGTGGTCAGTCCGAGCAGAGAGAAGACCACCGCTGGATGCCTGTACTGGCGGTAATCAACTTTCATGGCCACAACCATGGCCAGAATTCCGGCTGTGGCCCACCCTAATTGTCGTAACAGAAAGAAATAGCCCGAGCCGTAGCGTTCTTTCGCCATAACCGCGGAAGCGCTGAAAACCATCACCAGCCCTATGAAGATCAAGAGCAGCGTAACCGCAAACAGCCAGCCATCGACACTGACGCGCTTCGCCATGGAGAGGATTTCATTTCACCACGGAGACACGAGGTACGGAGGCATTTGGTGGACAATTTTTCGGGTGGATTTAACTCTTTTGGTTCGCCTGCTCCGTTAACGTTTTTACGACTTCCTTGAACACCTTCCCTCGGTGCTCGTAGTTGCGGAACTGGTCGAAGCTGGCACAGGCGGGAGCGAGCAACACAATATCCCCTGCGCTTGCAGCCTGGGCCGCGTGCCTGATCGCTTTTTCCAGGGTTTCGGCGTGATCAAGCTCCGGGCCCTCACGTTTCGAAGAAATGATCTGCGATTCGATCTTCGCCGCCGCTGCCCCAATAGTATAGACACGTTTTACGCGCTGGCGCAGTAGGTCATTCAACACCGTGTAGTCGCTGCCTTTGTCCTTGCCGCCGAGGATGAGGTGAATGTTTGCCGGGAAAGACTCGATCGCCTTGATGGTGGCGTCGACATTGGTGGCTTTGGAATCGTTGTAATATTCCACGCCGCGAATGGTCGCAACGTGCTCTAATCGGTGTTCGACCGCCTTAAAGTCGCGAACCGCTTCGCGGATTCGTGCAGGCTCGCAACGCAGGAGAGCACTGACGCAGACTGCGGCCAGAACATTTTCAACGTTGTGCCCACCCTTCAAGGGAATCTCGGAGACCAGCATAATCTCTCGTTGACCGCCGTGGTCGCGGAAGAGGATGCGGCCGTCGTGAACAAACGCGCCCTGCTTCACTTCCCTGGTCCTGCTGAACCAAAAGACCTGTGCACGGGTGCGAGCCGCCAATTCAACGCAGGTCAGATCATCGGCGTTGAGCACCGCAAGATCTTCCGCATGTTGATTTTCAAAGATGCGTGCCTTTGCGTCCGTGTACGCAGCGAAGGTACGATGCCGGTCGAGATGGTCCGGGGTGACGTTGAGAACGACAGCAATCCGCGGACGGAATGTCTGAATGGTTTCGAGCTGAAAGCTTGAGACCTCCCACACGGCGATTGTGTCAGCCGTAGCTCCCTTGATCAGCGAAATCGCAGGTGTACCAATATTGCCGCCCACTGCGACGCGATGTCCGGCCGCCGCGACCATCTCGCCTGCCAAGGTCGTGGTCGTGGTCTTGCCGTTGGAACCAGTGATAGCGACTATTCGTCCGGGGAAAAACTGAGATGCCAGTTCGATTTCGCCAATGACGTTCTCGCCGAGGGCACGTGCTTGTACTAGCGGAGGCGCGTTCGTTGGCACTCCGGGGCTCACTACGATGAGATCCTGGCCGCCGAAAGTACGCTCTCCATGCCCGCCCGTCTCCACTGCGATGCCCTGATCGAGCAATACCGGAATCTCGTCTTTCAATTGGTCCTGGGGCTTGGCGTCGGAGACGGTCACGCGTGCGCCCCTCGCTTTCAGAAAAAGAGCCGAGGCGACGCCGGATTTCCCGAGTCCAACAACCAGCACGCGTTTGTCGATTACATCCACAAGATCCTATTTCACCGCCGAGCCACAGAGTCACAGAGAAACCAGGAGGGTCTTCGGTCGACCGCAGCGCATTCCGTGGTAAAGTCTTGGACTTTTCCCTTTCTTTGTCTTCTCTGTGCCTCTGTGTCTCCGTGGTGAATTCTTATCTTAGCTTCAAAGTCGTCAGCGCGAACAACGCGAACACCAGCGACGCGATCCAGAAGCGCACAATAATTTTAGACTCCGACCAACCTAGCAGCTCAAAATGATGATGAATGGGCGCCATCTTGAAGATACGCTTCTTGCGAAGTTTGTAGGACGCCACTTGCAGGATCACCGAGATCGCCTCGATCACGAATATGCCGCCGATGAACGGTAGCAGCAGTTCCTGCTTGATCATTACTGCGACCGTTCCGATCGCACCACCGAGCGCGAGTGAACCTACGTCGCCCATGAACACTTCCGCAGGGTGTGCGTTGTACCACAGGAAGCCGATTGCCGCACCGACCATTGCGCCGCAAAAAATAGTCAATTCGCCCACCTGGGGCATGCGCTCCAATTCGAGATAGGAAGCGAAGGTCGCATGGCCGCTGACGTAGGTAAGCACGGCCAAAGCCCCGGCGGCGATCACAGTACAGCCGATGGCCAGGCCATCCAACCCGTCGGTCAGGTTCACCGCGTTGCTCGATCCCACGATCACCAGCACGACAAAAGCGATAAAGGGCAAAAACGCCAAAGGCCACAAGTGAGGATAGCGTTCCAGACTCCCGATGACCAGGTCAGGTCGAAATTGCTTGAAGAAAGGCACCAGAAGCTTGGTTGAATAAAGACCGCGAGTCTGCATCACGATGAGCGCGACCGCAATGAGAACACTGGCGGCGATCTGGAAACCGATTTTGGCTTTACCCGTCAGCCCCAGATTCCTGCGATGCACAACTTTGATGTAATCGTCACTGAAGCCGATAGCAGCAAAGGCGGAGGTAGCAAGGACAGCAATCCATACGAATCGGTTGGTCAGGTCCGCCCACAACAAAGTCGGAATCACAATCGAGATGGCAATCAACAAACCGCCCATCGTCGGAGTTCCAGCTTTTTTCTGATGAGCTTTGGGACCCTCCTCGCGGATGTATTGCCCGATCTGAAATTCGCGGAGACGATTGATCACAAGCGGGCCAACGATGAGTCCCGTGAACAGTGCGGTCAGGCTGGCGAACGCAGTCCGGAACGTCAGATAGCGGAATATACGAAATGGCGGGAAATAGTGGAACAGTTTTTCGTACAACAGCCAATAGAGCAATCAGCCTCCGTGCAGTCGTGGGAAGTCGGTCGTTCGTCGTTGGCCCGCACGACTAACGATGTGCGACTGATGACTTTTGCGACTGCCACTTCTCGAGCGCTCGTTCCAGTTTCACTCCGCGCGATGCCTTCAGCAAGACCACGTCTCCGTCGCGGGTTTCGCGGGCCAGCCATTCGCCAGCTTCTTCCGGCGTGGACACGAACTCCGCCCGCATTCCAGCCCGAGTTGCGGCTTCGACCATTTGCTGCGCCTGACCTTGGACTCCGAGTAGCAGGTCAATTTTCTTGCCGGCAATATGTTGACCGGCCTGCCGGTGAAGGTCATCGCCGGTCGGCCCAAGTTCGAGCATCTCACCTGCCACAACGATCCTGCGCTTTGCAGGCATGCCAGCCAATGCATCGACCATGGCTTCGAGTGCTTTCGGATTGCAATTGTAGCAATCGTTGACGATGGTGATGTTGCCAAGCTTGACGACCTGTCCGCGCTTGTCCGCCGGAGCAAGCGTAGCCAGAGCGGCGACGGCCCCTGAGGGACTCAGCCCCCGATTCAGTCCGGCCGCAACCGCCGCCAACGCGTTGTAGACGTTGTGCGTGCCAACCAACCGCAAGACGGCTTTTTCGCGGCAGCCATCGACTAATACGTCGAACGTGGACCCTTCCGATCCTTGGGGCTCGATGTTTTCCGCCCGCACGTCCGCCGAGGCGCGTAAGCCATACAGGACTACATTGCCGCGAAAATCGCGGCCAAACTGCGAAACGTATTCGTCATCGCCGTTCAGTATCGCGGTTCCGCCTGCCGGCAGGGCTTCAATCAGTTCGTATTTCGCGCGTGCGATGCTCGCCACCGAGTCGAAGAACTCCAGGTGCACGGGGGCGACATTTGTTACCACTCCAATTTCGGGCTGCGCGATTTTCGCCAGCGCGGCAATCTCGCCGGCGTGAGACATCCCCATCTCGATCACTGCGAAGTCGTGCTCAGGCTCAATTTTCAGCAGCATGAGCGGAAGGCCAAAATGATTATTGAAGTTGCCTTCGGATTTCAGCACGCGGAAACGGGTCGAAAGCACGTGCGCGATGGCTTCTTTCGTGGTGGTCTTTCCCGTCGACCCGGTCACCCCGATTAGCGGCTTTCCCCACAGCCGCCGAACGGCACTGGCCAGGATCTGCAGCGCAACCAAGGTGTCGTCCACCGTGATCAGGCCGGTTTTCGACGAGTAGCGAGACCGCTGATCTGCACGGATGACCGCAGCTGAAGCGCCTTTTTCCAGCGCCTGACTGACGAAATCGTGGCCGTCCATGTGCTCGCCCTTGACCGCGAAGAAAAGCTCACCCGGTTGAACGGTGCGGGAGTCGATGGAATACCCTTGAGCCACCGCCTCGTGGTCGAACTCACCGCTGGCGGAAAGAAATTCGGCGACCCGAGTGAGCGGAAGCTTCATGAGTTTTTTCCGGCGGCGGCATTTGCGGCTTCACAGTCGTATCCCGCGTCGCGCAGGGCCTTGTGGGCTACCTCGACGTCGTCAAACGGATTGGATCCCTCGCGCAAGACCTGCACCTTTTCATGCCCCTTCCCCGCAATCAGAACGATGTCCCCCGCTGCCGCCTCGCGGATGGCGAAAGCGATGGCCATTTTGCGATCGGCCTCCACTTTGTATTTTGCCCCCGAGCGCTGCAGGCCCACCATGGCGTCGTTGATAATCGCCAGCGGATCCTCGCTGCGCGGGTTGTCTGAGGTCAGGATCACGAAATCACTGCCTCGACCGGCAGCTTCCCCCATCAGCGGCCGTTTGGTCCGGTCACGATCGCCCCCGCAGCCAAATACCGTAATTACCCGTCCCTTCTGTCTTGCCTGTTGCACGAACTCTCGTGCGAGCGAGGTCAAGTTGCGAAGTGCGTCATCGGTGTGGGCATAGTCCACGACTACCGTGAACGGCTGTTTGCAGTCTACGCGCTCAAAACGTCCCGGCACACGGGCAAGCGAAGCAATTCCCTTCGCGATCTCGTCCGGCTTGCAGGCGCGCGCATAGGCTGCTCCCGCTGCCGCGAGGATGTTGTACACGTTCACCTTGCCAATCAGCGGAGAAAAAACGGGTAGGACTTCCTCTGGCGTCACCAGGTCGAATCGCGTACCCCGCGAGGTGATGTCAACTTTACCGGCGTGCAGGGCACCGCTGTTCAGACCGTACAGCAAAACTTCTGAACCTTGTTTCTTGCTGACTTTCGCCAACTTCTGACCATACTCGTCCTCAGCGTTAAGGACGACCACGCGGGGCGGATCAGTGCCGCAGCCTTCAAACAAAATCTGCTTCGCGTCAAAATACTCTTCCATAGTGTGATGATAATCGAGATGGTCTCGAGTCAGATTGGTGAAAACGGCCACGTCGAATGGAATCCCGTGGACACGTTGTTGAGCCAGAGCATGCGAGGAGACTTCCATGACCGCCTCGGTCGCACCATTGCCTAGAGCCTCGGCCAGGATTCGGTTCAGATCGAGCGCTTCAGGCGTCGTGTGCGGCGCGGGGAGGATTTTTCCGGCAACATGGTATTCGATTGTCCCGATCAGTGCGCTTTTGCGATTGGCTGCGCGGAGGATTGCTTCGAGGAGAAATGCAGTTGTGCTTTTCCCGTTGGTTCCGGTGATGCCGGTGAGCGCCAGCCGCTCAGCGGGGTGCTTGTAGAAATTCGCGCTCAGTCGCGCTAGCACTCGGCGTCCGTGCGACACCTGTGCCCAAGCCACATTGTCGCGCGGCTTCTCATTCGCCGAGTCGCTGAGGATTGCTACCGCACCTGCTGCAATCGCTCTATCGATGAACTTGTTTCCGTCGCTCGTCTCACCCCGCATAGCGATGAAGGCATCGCCCGGCTTTACTCGTCGCGAGTCGTATTCCAACCCGCTGACACTCGGATTACCGCTCTGGGCGAGGACTTCCGCGCCGTCCAGAAGCTGAAGGAAATTCATTGGAATTCTATCGTGAGCTTACTCCAATTCAATGTCCTGACCTAGAGGAGGCTCTCGTCCGACGCCCTGTACGGGGGCACGCGGGCTTGCGCGAGTTCCTCAGCGGCCAAACTTTACCGTCACCCTCGATCCCGTCGCGACATGCGATCCTGCCACAGGAGTCTGCTCACGGGCCAAGCCGCTCCCCACCGCATCGAGGTCCAGACCCATATCCTCGGCCAATTCGATCGCGCCCCGCACGCTCTTGCCTGCGAAAGACGGCACTACGATTCCTCCCTGCTCGGCGTCCAGCACAACCGTACCGCTGGATGGAAGATGATCGCCGGCGGATGCCGCCGTGGACTGCGAATTTTCTAGCGCTTGAGATTGCTTCGAGTCTGTAGCTGACGTTGCCACGGTTTCACGCTGGTGCACCGCGGCCGGAACTACGACGCCTCCCGTCGATTCTGCCGTTGCACTGGTGACAGTACTCGCCGGTGCCGGAGCTGAACTTGTGGCTGGAGCCTCCGCGACGTCCAAAACCTCTCCCAAATGGTCGGGGGAGCCTTCCGTGAGTTCCTGCGTCTTCACTTGACGTGAAGCCAGCAACATTTGCCGGCTTCGAGGCAACTCCACATCATGCGGCGTATGCAGGTATTCCAAAACCTGCTGCGCGACGCGCTGGAACACCGGCGCCGAAACCTGTCCACCTTGATGGAGGCCGATAGCCGAATCGAGAATAACCGCCACCACGATCGCGGGATTGTTCAATGGCGCAAAGCCGGCGAATGAGGCGACGTACTTCGTTTTAGAGTACGCGTGCGTTCCAGGATCTACCTTTTGCGCAGTTCCAGTCTTGCCCGCGGAAGAATATCCTTCGAGGACTGCCCGTTTCCCTGTGCCTTCGAGCACGACCTTCTGCATCATCTGCTTCATCTGCGCCGCGGTCATGGACGAAATGACACGTCTGCTGTCGGCGGGATGAAAAGCAATGGTCTGCGGCGTAGGTTGCGGATCGGTCATCGCTGCGACGATGCGGGACGGCACTTGGACACCGTCGTTGGCAATTGTCGAAACTAAGGCCGAAAGTTGAAGGGGAGTAATGCCGATCTCCTGTCCCATGGAGATCGCCCCAATCGAAACTTTCGACCACCGGCTGACTGGCTTGGTTAAGCCGCGGGTTTCGCCAGGCAACTCAATTCCCGTTTGCTGTCCAAATCCAAAGGCTCGAATGTATTTGTAAAATCGGTCTTCGCCCAGGCGCAGCGCGATCTTAATCGCACCCACGTCGCTCGATTCCGCGAGAATACCCCAGACCGGGAGCAATCCATGCGGCCTGCTGTCCCGAATGCGCATGCCATTGATGACGATCGATCCCATCTGGCAATCGAAAACTTCATCGGGACGGGTTAACTTTTCTTCCAGCGCCGCCGAAATAGTTACAACTTTGAAAGTCGAGCCCGGCTCATAGACATCGCTGACAGCGTGGTTTTTCAGGCGCTCCGGCGTAATTTCCTTCGTCAGGTTCGGGTTGAACGTGGGTTGGTTGGCCAGCGCCAGGATTTCTCCGGTACGCGGATTCTGCACAATGACCGTGCCAGTTATGGCATGGGTCTGCTCCATGGCGGTTGCCAGTTCGCGTTCGGCGATGTATTGAATCTGCTCGTCGATTGTCAGGACAACGTTCTCACCGGGCTCCGGTTGCTTCTCGACGCTGCCAAACCATTTCTTATGGGCGTCGACCGAGATCAGCATGCGCCCGGGGCTGCCGCGTAAGCGGTCGTCGTACTGGCGCTCGATCCCGCTCAAGCCTTCATCATCCATTCCCACGTAACCCAGGACCTGGGCAGCCAGTTCGCGCTTGGGATAAAAACGCCTGGATTCTTTCTGGAAATAGATGCCACGCAGATTCATGGCGCGGATGCGCTCGGCAGTCTCCGCGTCCGACTTGCGCGCGACCCAGCAAAAGGTGCGGGCAGCTTTGCACTTGGCCAGGGTTTCGCGAGGATCAGTCCTCGTGATCTTCGAAATCAGCGAGATGGTGCCGGCAAGATCGGGAATTTCCGTGGGCACTGCGAAGGCGGAATCAACCGAGATTGACATCGCCAGTTCGTGTCCGGTTCGGTCGTAAATGATACCGCGCCTCGCCGATACTTCCTCTGTACGCTCACGCTCATGGATGGCGCGCTTCTCAAAGCTACCGTAGCGAAAGATCTGCAGGTAAACCAGACGCAGACAGATGCCTCCGCACCATAGCACGAGAATGGCGGCCAGCGAGTAGAGCCTGGTATTGGAGCTGTTGCGGGGTGTGTTGGCAGCCACGGGTCACGCCCTCTAGACAAACATGGCGGCCCGCCAAGTTAGGGAAGCCGCCAAAAACCTTCAAATCGCGCCGAAGCGGATTCCTCCCCAGGGCGCACCTAATCAGTCACTTCCTGATTGTTTAAGTCCGATGCTGTAGTTAACTAGGGGCCCCGTAGCTCAACTGGATAGAGCGCTCGGATTCGAACCCTGACGATGCCCGTTCAAGTCGGGCCGGGGCCACTAGTCCTTTGACATCGGAAGGATTGCCTTCCGTCATCAAACTTTTGAACCCAAATCTTACTCCTAATTCTATCGGCGAAGACGGGTGGAGACGCTCGCCCTCCACGATCCTACGGCAACGAGATTACGGATACCGAAGCCTCGGCCATCACTGGCGAGCCCGCGTCCTGCGGGGTCGAATCCATGCGCAGCACCTGACCTGCCTGCGGCGGCTGCATTCCGTACTGCCGCGCCAAACGATCGATGCGATCCGGCGACCGTAAGGATGCTTCTTCCAGTCGGAGCGTGCGATTCAGCTCCGAAAGTCCATTACGCTCGTTCTTCATGAATTCAATCTTGTAGCCGTACTCTATCGCCTTGAAGTGCTGCCACGTATACGTCATGACCAGCAGGAAAAGGCAGCTCAGTGCGATGCCGAACTGTCTCATCTCGCGGCTGCGCCGAGGGTCTTCAATTTTCATCAGGCGCGAATTGTCGATCGGCTTGGCAAAGTAAATCTCTGGCGTGCCGGTCCAGCAGGGCCTGCGCCGGGTGCTGCGAACTGAGCCTTGTACGGCAATAACGGCTGCTGCCATTTATGCCACCCCGAGTAACTTCGAATCAAATGCTCCCTCGCGCTCCGTTGCCACGTACCAATACGGCAGTTTCGTTTCTTGAGAATCGGCAGTTTTGTGGGCGTGCTTTTCCGCGCGCTCAACCGTTGAAATCAGTTCGTCAATCAAATTGCCTGTAAACATCACTAGCCTCCGTTTTACTTTGGTCTCTTCTTCTTTAACGAGCCTGTCATCCCGAGTGAAACGAGGGATCTGTAGTTTGTACGCACCGGCAAACTGCAGATTCCTCGCTTCGCTCGGAATGACAAACTTTAAACTCGCTTCGCCGCCCGCAATTTCGCGCTGCGCGACCGCGGATTGCGATCAATCTCTTCTTCTCCGCCGGTCACCGGCTTCCTGGTCAGTAACTCGTAGTGACCCTGCTTCACTCCCTCGCGGAGCGCATCTTTCACGATGCGATCCTCCAGCGAGTGGAAACTGATGATCACCAACCGTCCGCCCGGTTTGAGCACCTGCGGAGCTGCGACAAGCAACGCCTGCAGGTCCTTCAATTCGTCGTTTACGAAGATTCGGAGTGCCTGGAAAGTTCTGGTCGCCGGATGAATCTTTCGTTCGGCCTGATTCATTGGCCGGGCCGCGGCTGATACGACATCTGCAAGCTGTGCAGTTGTTCGGATCGGCCGCGACCGGACAATGGCTCTGGCGATTCTCCGCGACCTCCTTTCCTCACCGAATTCGTAAATCAGATTGGCGAGTGTGACCTCGTCGACCTGGTTTACCACTTGTTCGGCGGTGCGCTCGGCTTGCGGATTCATTCGCATGTCGAGCGGTCCTTCCGCCTGAAAACTAAAGCCTCGCGCGGGGTCATTAAGCTGCAGACTGCTCATTCCCAAGTCGGCCAAAATTCCGTCGTAGGCCTCTGGTCGTTGGTTGCTGGCAAGATCCGCAAACGATCTGTGCAGCAACGTAATCTCCGGCCAATCGGGTTGGTCAGCGCCTTCGCCAACGACCAACGACGAACGGCCAACGACTAGCCTCTCCCGCGCGATTGCCAGCGCAGCCGGATCCTTATCGAGCCCAATCAAATGACCCCGTGCGCCGAGGCGTTTTGCGATTTCGAAACTGTGCCCGCCCAGGCCCACCGTGGCGTCGATATACGTCCCGCCGCGCTTGATGGCTAAAGAGTCGATCGCTTCTTTTAAAAGAACCGGAACATGGCCCGTTTCCCTGCCACTGCCATGCCCAACCCCCTGAGGGGTGTCTGTTAAACCCTCGCCCACTAGATGCCCAATTCGTCGAGCGTCTTCTCATCCTCAGGCGTGAACTTCTCTTCTTCCATCTGCTGCCGGTACGCTTGCAGGTTGCGAACTTCGAGGTACGTCTGGTATCCGCTGACGGCCACTTCTCCCTTGATCTGCGCCGCATCGCGCAACAGTTGCGGCATCAGCAGCCGCCCCTGCCCGTCCATCTCGACCACCTGCCCCCAATAATTCACCTTGCTCAGAAACTTTTTCTTCGTAGGATTGAAGGTCGAAAGCCCCGCCAACTTTTGCTCGATCCGTTCCCATTCCTCGAAGGGATATACTTGAGCAACCTTGCCGTCCAGGCTGGTGATGTAAAATTGCGTGCCGTACTTCTCGTCGATGACGCGCTTGAATTCCGACGGAACTTTGAGCCGTCCCTTTTCGTCGACGCGAGTTGGGTGATTGCCGCGAAACATGTGTTCGACCCCTTACCGGGGCGGAAAATCTCTTGGCAGCTATCGCCGCAAGAACGAGGGAGGTAAAAGCGGTCAAAATGCTGGTCGATTGCGGTTCGTTCGGGCTGTTTGTGGGGGTCCCAGCTTCAAATTCCACTGGCGCCTCTCAGTTTTCCAATCTTGCCCACGACCTATACTGCCGCGACCACTTTCTACCACTTTTGTCCACATCTTACGCTTAAGCTGTTTGTTGTCAACAACAAAGTTATAGGTGTTCAGAGTGAGACACACCTACATCGAGAAAACACCAGAAATTGTGGCTAACTGATGAGGTGACCCCAAGGGATGGGGTTTAGAACTCTGGTTCGGATTTGTAACCTTCGTTATTTCTTCGCTTTACGCTATCATTGCTAAAGTGACGGCGGTTGTGGAAATCGACCTGGCAGTCAAAAAGAGCCCGGCTTTCGTTCGGAAGGCCGGTCCCTGCGTCCGCCGGAACGCTTTTTCGAATGATCCACCGCATTCAGTTCGAGCAGTGGGTGCCGCTGGCCATTGAGAAGGTTTTCCTGTTCTTTGCCAATCCCAGCAATTTGCCCCGCATCATGCCTCCGGAGACCCGAACCGAGCTGGCTGTCCTTCGACTCGTGCCTCCTCCGACCGTTCCGATCGGGCAGACAGTCATCGCGAATCTCAACTCGCTTGCGGGCGTGGGCTCGGAGATCGTGACCTCCTTTCGCCCTCTCGCTTCTCTACCCTTCCGCGCTCAATGGATTGCACTGATTACGGAGTTCGAATGGAACCACCACTTCGCTGACATCCAGAAGGAGGGGCCATTCAAGCGATTTCAGCACCGCCATGAGTTCTCGTTGGAGACGCGAAACGGTGCGAGTGGAACGACGGTCCGCGATGTAATTGAGTACGATCCCGGCTTCGCGGTGGTTGGCGATTTGGCACAAAGGCTGTTTATCGCACCCAGCCTAAAGCAAACATTCAACTACCGGGAAAAGATGCTGGAAAAACTGCTGGGCTAAGACCGATGCCGAGCGACGAGCGCTATTTAATTGCTTCCACAACCACCGCGGTCCCATACGCCAGGACTTCGGTGACGCCTTGCATGATCTCGGTGGCGTCGTAGCGGGCGCCTACGACTGCGTTTCCACCCAGTTCAGCTGCGTGCTGCAGCATGAGGTCAAACGCTTCGGAGCGGGTTTTCTCGCACAGATTGGTCAGCAGCGTGATGTTGCCGCCGAGGATGGTTTGCAATCCCGCGCCAATCGTGCCGAAGATGGAGCGTGAGCGAACCACGATTCCGCGCACAACTCCCAGACTGCGAGTCACGCGAAAACCATCCAGTTCAAATTGCGTGGTCACCATAGTGTGGGAGACCATTCGCCCGGGTGCACTGTAGCTCATGCCCATTGAGTTCGTCCCTTCTTACAGACACCAATTACAACTGAACCCAGTCGCCTCTTCGCAATACGCTATTCCAATTCTGCCGTAATCACAAATTCCCGCTCGTCCTGATCGTACTCGATACGAAGCAGGTTCGGTTTGCAACAGACCTGGCAATCTTCAATATAAGATTGGCGGCGGCCAGCCGACTCATCCACCATCGTCTGGTTCCACTCGCCGCACCCGGCACATTGAAATCGGCCCTGCACGCAACTATTCTAGGACAGAAGAGTGCGTTGGTCCGTTGCTTCCCACGTCAGTCACTCCGCGCCAAATTCGCCCCTAAAATGCGTCCCGCCGCGTAATCGTCTCCCACAAATTGTTCGCACCCTATAATGTTGCTTCCTATTCTCTTGGAGGACGAATGATTTCTCGACGCCGGTTTGTGCAACTGAGTACGGTGGCTAGCGCAGGGTTTACTGCACATTCCCTTGCTCAAACCCCTGCAGAAATACCGCATTCTCCGCTGCCACCGTCAATAGCGGGTTTGAAGTCGATGAAGGACCAAGCGCGGCCCATCACACTAGAGGAACGGCGTCAGCGTCAGGAAAAGGCGTGCCAACTGATGCGCTCCGATCATATCGATGCACTCCTGCTGATGGAAGGAACTTCGCTCAATTACTTCACCGGCATTCGCTGGTGAGGCGGGGAGCGACTTTTCGCGCTGGTGCTGCCCGCAAAAGGCAAAGCGTTTTATGTGTGCCCGGCGTTTGAGGAAGAACGCGCGCGTGAGCAGATTGCGACGGCTCCGGACGGTGAGCGCCCGGACGTACGCACCTGGCAGGAAGACGACAATCCATATCGACTCTTGGCGCAAGGTTTAAGGGATCGCGGGATCTCGGCCGGGACGTTGGGCATGGAAGAGACCGTGCGTTTCCTTTTCAGCGATGCAGTCGCCAAGGCGGCCCCGCAAGTGAATATCGTGAGCGGCACACCGGTGACCGCCGGCTGTCGCATGGTCAAGAGCAAGCATGAAATCGAGTTGATGCGGTTGGCGAACAAAGTTACGCTCACGGCCTACGAAGCCGCTTACCGCGCTCTGCGAGAAGGCATGACGCAGAGTGCAGTCGAAGATCTGATCACTGCTGCGTATATACAATTGGGTTTCCCCGGAGAGGCCACGGTGCAGATTGGTGAATATTCGTCTTTTCCACACGGCTCGGCAACACCCCAAGTGATTCGCGAGGGCAGAATTGTAATGGTAGACGACGGTTGCACGGTCGAAGGCTACCAGTCCGACATCACCCGGACTTTTGTTCTCGGCAAGCCATCCGACAGAATGAAGAAAGTGTTCGACACCGTCCACCAAGCTCAAACGGCTGCCCTGAAGACCGCGCGGCCAGGGTTAGAGTGCCAAGCTGTGGACGCTGCAGCCCGAAAGGTAATTACAGATGAAGGATACGGGCCAGATTACAAATACTTCACTCATCGGGTAGGACATGGCATCGGTATGGACGAACACGAATGGCCTTACCTGGTGCGCGGCAACACCACTCCCATGATCGCGAACATGACTTTCAGTGATGAGCCAGGAATATACATTCGGGGCGAATTCGGCGTCCGCCTGGAAGACGACATGCACATTACTGAGGACGGCGCGGAGTTGTTTACTCCGCAGAGCCCGTCGTTAGAGAATCCGTTCGGGACCGCGTGATCGCTCTGCGCGACTATCAATTACCACTGTCGACCCTAGCCCGCCGCAACAGCCGTCTCTCCCAGTCCAGCCTTCAGATCTGCGGCCAACAGACGATGGAATAAATGCTCGCCCGCCTCACGCCGCACTGAAAGCCTTCCTGCGCCATACGCGCGCGACTTTAATCCACGCTGCACCGCCTCGCAGATTCCCAAGTCTTCGTCCTGAACTCGCAGACTCACGTCAATGCTCTGCTGGTTGTATTCGCGATGGGTTTCGCTCACGTCGGCAAAATAGAAATCGAAAATCACCCGGCAGTGATCGGCGTCCACCGGCAGCACGAGATTCGTGTCCATGTAGCCTTCGTAACAATTGATCATCAGATTAGGATATTGCCAGAAATACCAGGCTCGATCGCCTTTGCGGGTCGCTCCCGTCGCCGCGTCTTCGTTCGAAGCCACCATCGGGCTCGACTGGAGGCAATACCGGTCCTCGTTCTCGATGGTGTATTCCTTGTAATCGAGTACCGAGTTCAGGCCTTTGTGCAGATGAGGCACGTGATATCCGCCATCGAGATAGTTGTCGACAAACACCTTCCAATTGCAATGGATATCGTAGGAACGGCTGTCGAAATAATGCAGCTTACTTACGCCGAGCGGCGCCACTCGCCGCACGAACCCGCCAAGAAAATCCTGAAGCGGCGCTGCTTCGGGATCAAGATTCACGAACACGAACTTTTCCCAAATGTCGGTTTTCACCGGGACCAAGCCATTCTGTTGGCGATCGAAGTTCCTAACGCCATCGAACTCCGGCATCCCTTTGAGCGAACCATCCAACCCATAGTTCCACCCATGATAAGGGCAACGCAAAATCGAGGCCTGTCCGCACGGCTCGGTGGCTACGGCAGCCGCGTGGTGGCGGCACACGTTGTAGAAGCCACGCAACATGCCGTCGTTGCCGCGCACCACGACGATCGGCTCGCCAGCCACGGTTGCGGTGACGAACTGGCCAGGTTTTTCAACTTGCTCAGTCCGCCCGACCATTTGCCAGGTTTTGCTAAAGACAGTTTTGGTTTCAAGGTCGGCGACGCGGGTGTCGACATACCATGCCGCGGGGATGGTCGAGGCTTCTGCCAGCGGCGCATTCGCGTCGTAAGCAACGAGAACGGTTTGCAAATTTTGTTGGATCATCGGTTGTTCGCACCGAAAGACCTTGCGTCGCCTAAGGCTCGACTGAGCGGCTAGTTAGATGGATGCTTTGGCCGGCTTGTCTCTGCGTTCCACGCCGACCGCTCTTCTCAACACATCCAGAAACTGAGCGATCCGTGCCTCTTTCTTCTCCGCTGGATCGCCCTGTCGTCGAAACAGACCGGGATCCAGTTCCTCGATCAACAGAGCATCCTGGAAACGCTCAACCACCCAATCGAGAATGGAAACGACCATTTCGATATCCAGATCCCGGCGGAGTTCCCCGCGTTCGAGGCCAAAGCGGACGAACTCGACGCGTCCATAGGGATCTTCGGCAATCAGAAAGCGGTTGATTTCTCGTCTTAGGACCAAGTCCGTCCCGTACTGTCCCAGCAGATAGACGCGGTAAGGAATCCAGTCTTCGCGTACCATGTGCTCGGTCCGCACCAGCCAGTAGTGCAAGACTCCAAAGAAGCCAAGCTCGCGCACGTCGGCGGGCACTCTGAGATAAGGAGCAAAGGAATAAACTGCCCTCTTGTACGCCTCGAAAAACAGACCATCCTTGCTGCCAAAGTGCTGGAAAATCGAACCCTTCGCTATACCCAGGCCCGCAGCAATGTCGCCGACTCGGGCCGCGTGATAGCCCTGCTCGGCAAAATGACGCATGGCCGCATCGATAATCTTCGCTCGCTTATCTTCCGAGCGAGGCCGTGGAGGCAGGTTTCGATAGCGCGGGGGAGAGACCAGGCTGCTGCTGATTCCGCTCATGGTTGACCTCAAGTCATGGCAATGTATCCAATAAGTGTTTGAAATTCAACCTTAATCTTCCTGATGGTTTCGGCGTTGGACGCTGCTTCGTTTCCGTAATTTTGGACTAAATGACCGAGGGTCGTAAATCTGGACGTAAACAATGCTCAATTCGGGGTCGGTACCGGCTCTGGAAAAGACTGGAACCTGCGGAAATAATCGGCGGCCGCTGCGATGGATGTTTTCGGCAGCGCGTCCGGCCTGCTCGGAGTTAAGGAGGAAACGATGTTGGAGGTCCCGGGACCTCCGACCGCGAGCGGGCCAGCAGCGGATCACCCGTTCGCCTTTGACATAGATTAGCGCGGGCTGCGGGTCGAACTTGTCAAAGAACCATCACGAAATTGTCATTTTCTTGTTACATGAAGCGGCACACCGTCATCGCGGCACGGGCTCGCGTAGCCGAAGGATGCCGCCCAGCACTCACTTTCGTTCGTAACTCGGACTATCAGGAAGAGGCGGAGGGTAATCGTGCCCGTACATGTTTTGGTGAGTCTGTGGCATGTTGGTGGCAGGCAATCGCATAGCTCCCAGACTTGAAGCGTCCCCGGAAATGTTGACCTCGCGAGTGAGGTTGTTCAATTCCTCGGGCAACGCCTCTTCGTACCAGATCCGAAGCGTATAGCGGCCCGGAGGCACGTGAGGAATGCTCACTCGGCCGCGCGTGTCAGAAATTCCGTAGTAGGGGCTGCTCACGGCGATCACAACCGCGCTCATTTCAGAATGGATGTTGCAGAAAATATAGGAAATGCCAGGCTTGTCGAAAACAACATCGCGCGTGCTCCCGGCTTCATAGAGGCCCAAATCAAAGCGCTTGCCCTCGAACAGCGAAAAGACGTTGTGAAAAAACGGATCCCGGTTGGGAAACTCCACCACCGACCCCACCGGCACGACCTGGACATGAGGCTCGAAGCTCTTATTCTTCTGAACCAGGCGTGGCCGACTGGACGCTGGAAGCGTGGGCGAAGGCGGCGTACTTCCGACCGGCGTCAGCCAAAGCACGATATTGTTTGCTGGACGCGGCTTGCTCTTTTTCCCGTTGTACACTAAGGCTACATCTGCGGTTACCGTAACCTCCTGCGCGCAGGCCAGAGTGCCCCAAGCTATCACCCCGCAGAGCCAGTAAACGGTTGCCGCCTTCATAATCAAAACAAAATTCCCATGATCAGATTGAACTGATCGGCGTTATTGCTGATGTCATAGAGTTGAGACGTTCGCAAGTGTCCGTATTCCGCGGAAAACAGTAAGCTCGAGCGCGGCCGAAAGACCACGTTTGCCAGGACACCTCGATTTTGAACAAACAAGGGGCCAAACAAGTAAGGCTGACTCGCTTCCGCGCCTCGCACTTCCCGGGTGGTCGGATTATCGAGTCCCACAGCAGCATTAAATTCGAGCGTACTGGTGGCCTTGAATTTTAGCTGAGACCATCCGCCGATCGTATCCAGCCCGCGTGCCGGGGTGCCCGCGCTGTTGGGGTTTCCGTCATACACCACGCTCTGGGTAATGTCGGCGCCGATCCCGCCAATCGCGCGTCCACGATAGAATTCACCCGTGAAAAGCAGACGCCGTGCCAGTGGAATCTGCCAGTCTGCCATGCCCGCCCAACCGTCGACGTAGTGGTCGAGTGGTTGAGGACAGCTGGATGAATTTCCCGTATTTGACGGGCACGTTTGCCAATCCTGGCGGCTATAGTAGCCGGCCGCTCCGAAAGTCATCGGCTGACCAAATACAGTGCGCGTCCAAGCCGTGCGGATCGCATAAGCCGGCTGGCGCGTGAGTTCTCCAGCACCCGGCACGCGAAAGTATGAATCCGCCGGGAACTCACCAGTGAGATTGTCGAGAATCCCGCCCTGGAGCAGGATATTCTGATCCCCGGAAAGCTGGAATCGATGCTCCACCCGAACCTGCGGACTCCATGCCCACAGGTTCCCCGCATAGTTAAGGGCGGGCACTGCGAGAGATGCAAACGAGGTTGGTGAGAGTGGGGAGAAGAATGCGTTATCCTGCCCCACCACAACTGAGGTGTTTTTCCAATCCATGCGCATGCTGGCCGTACGCAACCGAAAAATGCCTGAGTTGACTCCATTCCACGTGCTCGGAAACCCCCCGGCAAAGTCGGCCTGCAAGCTTCCAGATACTTTCGCTCCCGCCCACGTAGGCCCAAAAACCTCCAGTCCGATTTCGGACTGCCGCATGGTGAAGCCCAAGCTTCCCGTACCCGTGCTTGGGCCTTTCACAAAGCTGGGGAAGTCCTGATTGTCAGTGTCCCCGTGACTGTTAAAAAGATTCAAGAGCACGATGCCAGAAAGCCGAACCCGATATTTCGACGCGCTCTCGACCTTGGTCTGATACTGATCGTTAACCTTACTGTTCACCAGTTGGGACGATTCTTCGAGTGACGCGACGCGCTCTTCCAGCGACGCCGACTTGTTTGCCGTCGGCAAGTCGGGTTGGGAGTGCGGAGAATCGGCGTCGGCCGGCGTCGCCAATGGGTACGAGTTCCCCGAGGGTGGCCCGGCTGCGGACGCCGACGGACTGCGCGCAGTCTGCAGCTCATGTCGCAGTTCCGCATTCTCCGCCCGGTACTGTTCAGTTTCGGAACGCATTTCTGCCATCGCCGAGCGCAGTTCGTTGACTTGTTGTTGAAGTTCGTGAATCGCGGCCGCCGTCGAATCGCTCTGCGCCGATGCCCCCGTCGGGTTCGATTCTTGTGACCACCCGAAAACACCACTAAGCAGCACCAGCAATCCGGCCACGCTGGCTCCCCGCATCCAATCAGGCAAACCACTCCCCTGTTTCACAAATCGCCCTCCCCCAAGAAGATTGTGGATTCGCGAACGATATTTAGTGAACCCGTGAGACGGTCTTGGACTAAGTTGCGCGCACCTCTGAACGGAAAATCTTACTCCGACTCAACCCTTTTTGCTCGGGCGAGTGGCGGGAACTCCGGCTTCGCATCGCCACTACTCTCAGTAGTAGACGACGAAACGATGGGCAGGGTTATGCGGAAGACCGTCCCTTCCTCGGACGTCTTCTCGACCATGACGTCTCCCCCGTGATCCTGGACGATTTTCTGCACCACCGTTAACCCCAAACCAGTCCCGTTTTCCTTGCCATGGCTGATGAACGGCTCGAAAAGTTTGCCGCGAATGGACTCTGGGATGCCGCGACCATTGTCCGAAAGCCGGATCTGCAATCCCCCGGGAACTTCGCGCAAGTCGATGTTGATTCGCCCGCCCTCTCCGGCTCCCGCAATCGCCTCGCACGCGTTCAACAGCAGGTTGTAAAGGGCGCGCTCAAGCTTCTTAGTATCGAACCAGCCGATGCAGTTGCCTTCCTGCCGCACCGCAACGCGCACCGAGTGAAACCGCGGATGAGTACGTACCGCCTGCATCACACGATCGACCGACTCCCTCACGCTGCCGTACGTCCGCCTCAAGGACTCTCTGGTTCGCGAGAACTCGAGTAAAGAATCGATCAGCTCGGTCATTTGGTTTACTGCAATCCGAATTTCCTGGTAAAGCTCCTCTCGCTGATCGGTCGACAAGCGGCCCTCGCACAGGAACTCGGCATTCGCCACGATGGCCGCAAGAGAATGCCGCAGGTCGTGCGAGACCGAACTGGCCATTCGACCGATCGTTGCTAATCTCTCCGCATCGATCAACTCCTGTTGCGTTTTCAGCAGGCTATCCCGCATCCGGTTAAACGCTCCCGTTACCTCCGCAACTTCATCGCCGCCACGCGCGTCCAGTGGATAGTTGAAATCGCCTCGTCCCAAAGCTCGCACGCCAGCCACCAGGTTTCCCAACGGCCGCGTAAAAGTGTGCGAAATGAAAAATACCAGTGCACTTCCGCCCAGCACAGCGGTCAGTCCCAGAGCCAGCAGCAGGCGATTCAGGCTGTCCAGAAAAGCGGTGGCCTGATCGTAAGATTTGAGCACGACCAGGCGCACCGACGGTGCCTTGTCGGCCGCAAGTTCCAGCGAGGTTGCCAGGAAGCGTTCGTCGCCCAGTTGGACCTGTTCCGGCTCCGGAACGCCCGGAGCGGAATGCACGATCGAATGCCGCGCGAGCTCAGCCTCATGCGTGGGATCCAGAGTGCTTTTCACAATCGTGTCGCCGTAGTAGAAGGCCACCTGGCTGGCCGCGATCCGGCTTACCTGCGACGCCACCGTGTCGTCAATTTCATATCCGATCACGAGGAATCCCAGCAGCTTGTTCTCGACTGCGGGACCGGAATAGATAGGCTTGAGAAATACCTGGTACAAATGCTGAGCGCCGTACCACCACTGGCTCGAACTTTCTTGACTGGAGGGGTTCAGCGACCGCTGTGCCATCTGCCGCGTAAAACCCGGGCTCGCCGTGTGCAACGCGACTACTTTGCCAGTTCGGTCCGCCAGCACAAACAAATCACTTCCCGCCAGTCGCCACAAATCGGTGGAGGTATCCTGGATCGTAGCCTCGTGCTGCGTGGTCATCAGGGCCCGCAAATTAGGCAGGTCCGCCAGCAATTCGGCCGAGTGGGTAAGCGTAAGCTCGCGTGCGCGATGAAAGTTCTGGTAGGTGCTGGCTGAGTTATTAAGGTCGGCGAAGATACTCTTCTTCACCTGCGCTTGAACCGTGCGCCGAACCAGCAGCAGGCTGGTCCAGGTGAGCCCGGCCGAGATCAACAGCATGGAGAGCAGAAACTTGGTCCGCATCCGAAGTTTCATCATGCTCTCTTGTCCCTGCGCTCAAATTCCTCGCAGCAATGGGAGTTAACGCACAAACTTGTAGCCCATACCATGCACCGTCCGAAAATGTACAGGATTCGTCGGATCTTTCTCCAGCTTCTGCCGAAGCTTCAGAATATGATTATCCACCGTGCGGGTGGATGGATAATTCTGGTAACCCCAAACCTCATTCAGCAATTCGTCTCGCGAGATCACCCGCTCCGCATTCTGTATCAGGAACTTCAAAGTCTTGAATTCCTGCGCCGTAAGGACGACTTGCTCTCCATTGCGGTTCACTTCCATCTTGATGAAGTCCACGGAGATTCCCGCAAAAGTGACCACATCTCCGGTTCCGGTCTGAACCGTCCGCCGCAAGGCAGCCCGTACCCGAGCCAGCAGTTCTCGCGGGCTGAAAGGCTTGGTAACATAATCGTCCGCCCCCAACTCCAAAAGCAACACCTTGTCCGAAACATCACTGCAGGCGCTTAAAACAATAATAGGAACCGTAGGCGCCTGTTGTTTGATCTCCCGGCAGACATCCCGTCCCGAGACCAGCGGCAGCCGCAAGTCCAGCACAATGGCAGCGGGTGCGGCTCTGCGGAACGCTTCCAGCGCCGCCTGCCCATCCGTACTGATTTCAATTTCGAATCCTTCCGTCTCAAACAAACGCTTCAGAGCCTTCTGTACCGCATGGTCATCTTCTACGACGAGAATTCGCTCCATCGTGTTCGCCCCTGGATTGACGTAAGCCATTGCCTTCTGCAGAGTACCTGGGGCACGCTGTAAAGTCGCTTCTCGATTTGTCTCCACTCGAATCATAGCCCGCTCCAGAACTTGACGATTTATCGCATCAACACTGAACAAGCTTACTACCGGCAAACCGCCAAACACCGTCTGGGACGAATTGTTGACAATGTTTTTACAATCTCCAGACAATTGCAGCGTTCGAATCGCCGCTTTGACCTGCATTCACGCTCTCATTCGGGATTGGCTCTGTAGGACCATGAGACTTGCCCGTCCCCGGAGTTTGTCGCAGGCCGGGCGTCCTCAACCAAATGATGCGTGGGGGCAAGGGTACACACCGGATCCGTCGCGCTGGCATCGCCTGTCAGCAGAAAAGCCTGGCAGCGGCAGCCGCCGAAGTCCTCAGCCCGGCGGTCGCAGCTTCGACACGGTTCGGGCATCCATTGTTCTCCGCGAAAGCGCTGGAAGGCCGCGGACTCTCGCCATATCCATTCGAGAGAATGTTCGCGCACATTGTCAAAGCTCATGCCCGGAATCACTCCTGCAGCATGGCAGGGAAGCACCTGTCCTGACGGATCGATCAACACCAGACGCCGGCCCCATCCCCCCATACACGCCTTGGGATAGCGCGCGTAATAATCCGGAACTACACAATCAATTTTCATGCGGCCGGAAAGCCGCTTCTGCGCCGCTTCTACAATGCGCAAGCAGTTTTCCAGTTGCTCACGAGTAGGAATCAGCGTATCCCGATTCTTCAGGGCCCAACCGTAATATTGAGCGTGGGCAATCTCCAGGCGGTCTGGCTTCAGCTGTTCCGCAAATCCGATCATCTCCTCCAGGTGAGCGAGATTTTGACGATGCACCACCAGGTTCACAGTAAAAGCAACCGGGAATCGGCGAATGGCCTCCGACAGAACGATCTTGTGCGCGTGCGCCTTTGTGCCCGCTATCCAGTTCGCCGGCTGGTCTCGTGAATCCTGGAAACTCAGTTGAATGTGATCGAGCCCTGCCTCAACCAATGTCGCCAGCCGCGCTTCAGGCAAGCCGATCCCCGAGGTGATCAGGTTGGTATAGAGTCCAGCAGCGTGCGCGGCCTCAACCAACTCTCTCAGGTCAGCCCGCGCCACGGGCTCACCGCCAGTCAAGTGGAGATGAAGAATTCCCAGCTCTCGGGCTTCTTGAAACACGCGGACCCAATCGTCAGTTGGAAGTTCCGCCTTAGCTGCAATCATCTGCAAAGGATTCGAGCAATAGACGCAGTGCAGCGGGCAGCGATGCGTGATCTCCGCAATCAACGCGAGTGGGTTCGGGATCATTGAATAGTCCGTCGACGGCCTTGTTGAGTCGCCAACCCGGGAGGGGGCTTCGACGCGAGCAGCTCCGCAATGTCCTTTGTGTACCTTCGTGTCCTTTGTGGTTGATGAAGTGCAAATGCTGAAACCACGAAGGACCCGAAGGAACGCAAAAGATGTCATGCAACCTTACCCGCCGACGCTCGGGCGGCGTTCCGGTCGAAATTCATGCTCAGTCAGCGCTTCTAATAATCGACAATCCGCTTCTGTTGCAGAGCGTCCAGAAAGTTGCCAACGTCCTCGCGAATCTTCACTGGATCGCCTCCGCTGTACGTCGCCGAAAGCGCGGTCACGATCTCCTGAACCGTTCTTTGTCCGTCGCAAAGTTCCAGAATTTTCTGCCCGGTCCCTTGAACCCGAATCATGCCTTCGGGAAAAAGCACGACTCGTTCCTCGCCTTGGGTGCCCCATCGACAACCGGAGGCGAAACGCGGCTGGCTGGAATCAGACGGAGGAGCCACGCTCAAGACTCCTGAATCCGAAAAGCCCCGGGCGGAGGCCATCCAGGCTGCACGTACGCAAAGTAGAGCGCGTCCAACTGTGCCCAAAGAATGTCACATTTCGCCCGCAGCGCCGCGATTGCCATTTCCTGCTCCGATCGCGTACGAGCGTTCTCCGTTACCCATCGCAGAGCGAATCGCGCGTCTTCCGGCGCCTGGTCGAGACGCGCCGTAAAATAATCAAGCCCGCCGGCAAGCCAGGGATAGTGCTGACGCAGGCGATCCATTCGCAACGTAATCAGGTCGCGGGAAAACATTTCGGTCAGCGACGAAGCCACCGCCTCCAGAAAACTCCGACTACGGACCAGACTTAGATAAGCATCCACGGCGTATCGCGTCGCGGGTAAGACCTCTTCGCCACGCAGCACGCGGTCGCGTTCCAGCCCAGTCGCTTCCGCCAGTTTGATCCAGCGCTCGATTCCGCCAGCCTGCGTCGCATCCCCATCGTGATCGATCACCCGCTTCCGCCACGTCCGCCGAAAATCCGGATCATCGCTTCGCGAAAGAATGATCGAATCTTTTATCGGGATGATGCTCTGGTAGTAATAGCGGTTCAGCGCCCAAGCCTGCAACTGTCCCCTGCTCAACTGGCCTTCGTGCATCATGAGGTGGAAAGGATGCCGATGGTGATAACGCTCCGCGCCCACTTGCCGCAGCCGGGCCTTCAATTCCTCAGCGGTGAGCACCGAAGATTCGCACGACATTTCATTCGTCGATTCCGGTCTCATAGCTCGAGACTCCACCCGTCTTCCGCTACTTCCCAACCCGCCGCTCGAACCTGCGCATACTCGGGACCAGTTTCATCCAGCATGGGATTAGTATTGTTGATGTGCACAAAGACTTTTCGCGGACGCCGCAATCCCGCCAGCTTGCGCAAGCTTCCTTCTACACCAGACACAGGGATGTGCCCCATTTCGCGGGCCGTCGATCCGCTTCCCTGCACCCGGATCAATTCGTCATCGCTCCAAAAAGTCCCATCGAACAAAAGCAGATCGGTTTCCTCAAGCTGTTCCAGTAGCGAATCATCTACATCCGGAACCGCAGGCATGTAAGCCATGTGCCTGCCTGACGAGGATGTCGCGATCACGCCCAGCAAAGCCTCCCCCTGCTTGAGTGCGAGCGATCGATCGGGCGAAACGTAAGCTGGAAAGCGACTCCCCAGCGAGAACACGCGGCAGTTGATTCCCACCCCTCTCTCATCTTGTAAGCAGAAGCTGCCGTCGCAACTGATGTCCGTCCATGAAACTTGGCCAGGTACGCGATTCAACATCGCGAACATGCTGTTGTCCTCCTGCAGAATACGCCGGATCGAGGTCGTGCAATAAATGCGGAAAGGTTGCAATTCGCGGAGAGACAACAGTCCCGCAATCTGATCGATATCGGCGCTGGTCAGCAGTACGCCAGCAATGGGAGAGTCTCGCCCCGCACTCCGCGGATGAAGAGCTGGTGTGGCTTCGATCTGCAAACGCAAATCAGGGGAGGTATTTAACAAGAACCAGGCGTGATCGTCGTCGCTCACCGCCACCTGGGTTTGAGTCCGGTTCTTACCCTTGAAACTCCCGGCACGGAACGAGCCGCAGTTGCGGCAGTTGCAATTCCACTGCGGAAAGCCACCGCCGGCAGCCGAGCCCAGGATTTTTATGAGCATCCTTGCCGAGAATTACAACGCGGCGGAGGCGTAAGAGTTGATCTCACAATTCAACGCAACTTCCTCGAACTTCGGTGCTGTCCACTCCATGGTCTCAATCCCCTCAAAAACAGTGTTACCTGCCTGCATAGTATACAGCCCTTCACGGATTCTGATCGACGAAAAACTTGCGCGTGGAAAGCGCCACTTTTCAAAGACTTAGCGCAAGGTTACTTTAGGGCCTGTCCCTTATCTAGTTGGTGTCCTGTCCTTACGGCAGGCTTGCACCTGAACCAGCCTTAGTTTTAACTAGCCGTGGCCCTCCCCTAAATCCAAAGGGATTAGTGCGCTGGAGAGACTGACTGTGGTAGAGGATCCGAAGTGGGAGTTGGCTATTCTGGCAACTGTTCAGGGCTTCTATGAGAAGCTCTTGCAGGAGTCTGTCCGTGGAGAAGTTCCTGTCCCGGCCGGCCTTGAGGCGATCTCGCTGCAGAGCGATGACAGCGTGCTCGAAACTTTGTCTGCCATGCATCGCTGGTTGCGTCTGCTCGATCTGGCCATTACTCCGGCCATGCTGCGCCGGGCTTTTACGCCTGACACCGACCCCGAAATCGCCGAGGCGATGCTCCGTTACTTCACTCGCAACCGCGAGACCAGCGAGGTCCATCGCGACAAGACCGATCTGGTCACGACTTTCCTTTATCGCCATCCGCGTGTGCCGGGTCAGTGGGAGCGCCGCGGCTATGGCCTCGATGGCGCGCTTCCGCTGTCCCCATTCGAAATCGCGTTGCTCGAGATTCTCGCCGAGACTGACGTTCCCGAATTAACCGACGAACACATGCAAACCCTGCGCCTGTTCGATCACTTGCAGCAGGAGGCGGAAAACTTCCGCGATCTCAACGCGCTTCTCGAATCAGGAATCATTCCTCGAGTGCGAGAACTAAAGCAGTCCCTCGACACCTCCTTCTACCATCCCGGCGCCTTGGCCACGATCGCGCCGTACAACACGGCCTTCGGCAAGAAATTCGACGACCTGTTCCACCAGTCCACCGCGGAAATCAAGAACTTCGCCGAAGTGGTCGAGGAGCAGGGTGGCAGCATTCTGGGCAACGTCGACGGCGTGGATGTCACCGTGGAACACGTCGCTGCGCTCCAGGAGAGCGACCTGCTTCGCATTGACTACGGCGCGGCTTTGGATAAGTTCCGCCGCATCTCGAAACTGAAGAAGACTTTGGACCAGCGCCCGCCCATCCGCCGCAGCCCGCGCCTGGTTCGTCCGGCGGCGAAAGCGCCGGTCAATAAGCCAGCTAAAATAGCTTCGTTCCCAAGCCGGCGACCAGTGCTCGATGTGCCGGCCATGCGTTCGGCGGTTACTCCGCAACAGATTTCAACCGAAGAAAGCAAACTGCTCAGGATCGAGGAGTCGATTCGCATCTTCGTGCGCGTGGCCGACCCGAAATTCCGTCAAGTGGTTCCCATGCGCTTCTTCAATCTCCTGCTCACGGCCGCCGAAGCCGATGCCTATTGCGCCGACTATTTGGAGGAGAAGAGCGTTCGAGCCGGAGTCGCCCGGGTGATGTTGCGCCTGGTTGCCGTGGTCGCGCGCATGACCACTGAACTGGAGGAAATGAAGCGCGCCGAAAATTCCGCATCGCTTTGGAAGCTGCACGCCGACGCCCTGGTCGTGCTTCTCGAAGTCGGCCGCTCGGTGAATCAGAATGCCGAACGCGTCATGACGCTGGCCGAACAGCGCGGCGCCAAGGTTGAGGCTGACAAGATCCGTCCCCCGCTGCAAAAGCTGCAAGATTGCTCCGAGTTAGTCGAGAAAACCCTGACCGGAGTTCCACAGGAAAAGACGCTGGGTGCCAGCAACGCCAGTTGAGTTTGGATTGAGGGCCGCGCTGCTGTTTACTTATAAGTTAACGTTTGCGAGTCGGTGTTTGTCATGAAGTACAGGGTATATACCCGAAAAAACACATTTTCTTGCCAGATCTATGAAAACAAAGGCTCTGTTCTAGAGATACCCTCGTAAAATATCCCTTCTAAAGGACTTACGGAGGGGATAATCCCGGAACTTTTTCTGCTTCGTAAGTCTATGAAAACAGGCAGCAAGTTGAGATACCCCTCTAAAATATCCCTTCTAAAGGACTTAGCGGGGGTGTTTCGGAGGGATAGGTCGTTCTCGCGAGCAGATCGACGCGCTTTGCTGCGGGGAATCCCGAAATTGTCAAAGAACCCGAAAGACACTGCTGTTATCAAACAGCTAATGGAGTTATCATTATGTTAGCCGTTTGAAGACGCCTGGGTCAAGGAAAAAATAGGCATTTCGCTGGGCCAGCCCCGGCCTTATAGTGCCCACCCGAGATGTAGATTCTTCATGAACTGCTCCATCGTCTGAATGTCGGGTTCCGATGCTCTAGCGGGCAGTCGAACCGTGGATTCCCGCATGCGCCCAGATGTCCATTTCCTCGCGTAGTTGAAACGTTTGCTCTCTTTGCGGAGCAGTGTACAAATAAACAATGCGGCCGCGGCTGAGAGGGGCATTTTGGGCTGTAGTACCGTCACGTCGCGCGAGGCGGTGAACGAGCGCGGCTGATAGAAGGCCGCACCTATGCTTCCGTTATTCGCGACAGTAATCTGACCGCCGCTCCAATTGGGAGGCACTGCCACCTTTGCTGTGATCCCATTGTTCCAGGCGGAGGCGCTCACGAATGGAGTCTTGCCGTGGCCTAGGTTCCGCCGCGTAGTGTGTTCGCCTGCGTGCATCGAGAACATGTCCAGCAATTTGAAATTTACCCACGAGGATGTGTCGACTGCAACACCAGCATCCCCAATCTCATCGCTGCCATGGCTCGGAAGTTTCAGAGCCGCCGCCCATGCAGGCACGCCGTCAGGAAGCGCTAGCGACCCGATAGTGCGGTTGGCCTGACGTCCGAAGTGAAACCGGAAGCGGTTCGCCCTAAGGCATAGGCACCACCAGAGCTTCTCCTGAATGGTCATCGGCGACTTCGGAGTAAGGATCGCGACGTGGTATGTGGTATAGAAGCGACGCGGCTGGACGAATGCGGCAAGAGAGTGGTTTCGCGATCTGAGGCACACGCTGATATCTCCCGCGTTCGCCGGTTGGAGCCCGTCGATCTCACGGACCCACGCTGTAATCCCATTGTTTCGGTGGCTGCGCGCTACATAGGCCACTGCGTTCCGTCCGTCCGGGACGCGCTCGACGCGGTTCAGTGCGAGTTGATGCCCCTTGTGAATATCAAAGAGTCTTTCAACAGACTGCATGGTCTTAGGCACCGTCACCGGATCCTGCCATTACTGCCTCGAAAATGGCGTATTCCCGGACTAGCGCCTCAAAGTCTCTCCGTGTCAGGGCGCCGTAGTCTGTCTCAAGGTAAGCCTCCGCGCACCATTCGCCTTCGGCGTCGACTTGGCGCACTACGCTCTGGCCCGCAATCGTTGACCGGGCGTGGAAGCTCTTCAGCCATCCGTCACGTATCGTCGGCCACCTACCCTGTAGGTCGATCCGCCCTCGCTTTTTTTGCTTCACGAAACCGTCGTCCTTCCACGCCCCGAACCACGTTGGGCTCGGGGAATCGGCATGTGGTTGGTGCGCCTCAAAGACCATTGCACACGCAATAACGCCGATTGGATGGAAGAGGTCGTTCGGTAATGAAATCGACGCAACGAGTGTATGTTCCGCGAGAATGGCCTTCCGCACCGGATGGGGTTCTATCGCGCAGCTCATGGGCAGTACGACCACTGCCCGACCGCCTGGACGCAGGATGTCTAGGAGTGTCTCGACGAAATTCAACTCATGGAGGCCTTCGCCCTGCTGTGCAAATGGGGGATTAATAAGGCCGATGGAGGGGCGCTGGAAGCGGTTACTATCAGGGTTCTTCAATTTTTCGATCGTCGCTGGATCGAAACAGCTGCCCTGAAACAGGTTGGCTTTCCCATCTCCACGGAGGATCATGTTCGACGCAGCCAAAGCGAACATTTGAGGTTGTTGCTCGATGCCAATGAGCCGATGGTGCCTGATATCGTTTCGGAGAGCCGGATCGCCTTCGGCCTTGGTGTCCAATTCGGCAAGTGCCGCAATTAAGAAGCCACCGGTTCCGCAGCACGTATCTATCACAGTGTCTTTCAGCCCGATCCGAGCCATCTTCACAAACAGCTCGGTCAGATGTCGCGGCGTTAGGACGATGCCGAGCCCCTTCTTGTCCCCGCCTGTGTAACGGAGAAACTCTCCGTAGAACTGTCCGATCACGTCGACGTCACGATAAGTGTCGAGGAATGGCCGAACATGCTTTTCTATTCGGCCCACTAGCGTTCGCAGCGGCCATTCGGTTTTACCAGACGGGATGCGATTGAGTTCCGGATGCGTCTCTAAGAACTGGTACGGCTGAAGCATCACCTTCTGCTTAGTCGGCTCCGGTACCGCCGCGTCGATCTCGCGACGAAGGGCGGTGATCAGCTCGCGACCAAGTGTCGGGCTCTTATATTTTCGCCAGCTCACTTTAAACGCCTCGTCGCGTAACGCGAGAAGACAGCCGGAAACGGCGAGAGGCTTCTCGTTTTCGCTTAGCTTGGCGTAGTCACGCAGATAATGGTGCAGTTGTTGACTAAACAGCATCAGTTCGTCATGTGCCCGTTGGCGGACAGCCGGGTCGAAACTCAGTAGGCGACGGTACTCCGCTACGGGGAGCAGTCGTTCTACGTGCCCGTGTTCGTCGCAGAGCGGCTCGGGCGCTGCACTCTCCCGTAGCTGTCGAAAGGTCGACACCTTAATGGCCGTCGTGTTGGTGCCGCTGATTGCGACTGAAATGACATCGAAGTCTCTGGAGAGATGTGCGCTGTACAGGAGCACGCCGTCGACTGCGTAGATGCCAGGTTTGTTCTTTTGAGCACTCACGTGCCTCGACAGGTCGGCCTTACACTCAATCACGATCAGAAAGTCGGGGTCGTCCTGGAGCCGAACGATGAACTCGGGTTTTCCAATACCGCCGCCGCTCTTGCTCGCTTTGACGAGCGCCTTTTTGATCTTCGGATCGTCGCTCGTTTGCTCCTCGACGACCTGCGCGGGCATGCCATACTTCTGCAGATGACGACGAACAATGTCCTCGGTGGTGCGCTCGTTAGGCATGGTTACTTACGCAACTGTCTGAGCGTAGTGCTCATGTATCGTCGCGTGACGCCTGGTGCTTATTTGGACTCCGGCAGTACGCCCGCTGCGCGAAGGGCAAGCTGCCGCAGCCACGCTGATAGCTCAAGACCATCGCGCTCCGCCGCTGCTGTGAGTGCCCGCTTCTGCGTAGTCGAGATTCGCATTCTCACTATGTCGTCCTTAAGTGGCCTAGAAACTTTCGCACTTTGCGCCCTGCCCTTTATCTTGGCCACGCGCCACAATGTAGCCGCTATGTGGCTACATGTCAATAGCGATGTTTGCGCTTTGACATCGGAGCTCAAAAGCAGTCTCAGTTGATGTCGAACTGCTCCTGGTGTAATGCGGGATCGCTCTTCACGATTACGGTCCGCTTGGTTAGCTCTTCCATCTCGGTTAGTGCTTTGCCGTTGTTGCCTTTTAGTGCCTTGGCTACCTCGGGATTTACCCGCAGCATTACGTCGGCGTGGTCGAGGTGCTTGGCCATCTTGCGCATTTCTACGTAGATGTCGTTGCAGACTGTAGTCACCGATTTCACGTAGCCGGTTGCCTCGCAGTATGGGCAGGGCGATCCGATGGTGCGTTCGAGCGATTGCTTTACCCGTTTGCGCGTGATGGCGACTAATCCAAAATCGTTGAACTGCAAAACTTTCGACGGGGCTCGGTCGCTGCGTAGCGCTTCTTCGAGCGCCTGCATGACTTTTTGGCGGTTGCGGCGCTCGTCCATATCGATGAAGTCGATGATGATGATGCCACCCAGATCGCGCAGGCGGATCTGGCGGACGATTTCCTTTATGGCATCGACGTTGGTTTTGACGATGGTGTCTTCGAGGCGCGCCGTCTTGCCGACGTATTTGCCGGTGTTGACATCGATCGCGACCAAGGCTTCCGTCTGATTGATGACGATGTAGCCGCCGCTCTTCAGCCATACTTTCGACTTGAGGGCTTTGTTGATTTCGTCGTTCAAGCCGAACTGCTCGAATAGCGGGACTTCTTTGCTGTAGAGCTTGACGCGCCGCACCAACGCTGGCTGAAAACGGTTGGCAAAGCGCAGGACGCGCTCGTATTCCTGCTCAGTGTCGACCCAGATGGCGGTGAAGTCGGACGTAACCTGATCGCGAAGGACGCGCTCGACTACGTTGAGGTCGTGATAGATCAGCGTCGGGCCTTTGCCAGCGTCGGCGCGAGTTTTAATTTCGGACCAGAGATTCTTCAGGAAGCGAATGTCGGCGCGCAGCTCTTCTTCGGAAGCTCCTTGCGCCGCCGTGCGCACGATAAAGCCGCCGTGTCCGTTTTCGCGTTCGCTGATGATGATGCGCTTCAGACGCTGGCGTTCTTCTTCCGAAGAAATCTTTCGCGACACGCCGGTGTGATTGACCGTGGGCATGTAGACCAGGAAGCGGCCGGGCAGGGCGATGTGGCTGGTGATGCGGGCGCCCTTTTTGCCAATGGGTTCCTTGGCGATCTGAACCAGGATTTCCTGACCTTCTTTGAGCAGTTCGGTGATCAGGGGCACGTTCTGGGGTTCATTACGGCGAAAGCGTCGTCCGCCCCCACCGCGGCGCCCACGCTGACCACGTCGTGGATCGAATGCAGGACGCGGAGCACGCTGCGTATACGCTGCAGTCCCAGCCGGAGCGCGGACTTCAACCCGCGCATCCACTGTGCCATCGCCGCGAGCTTCGGCATCAAGGAGAGCTTCGGCCTGGGCCTGGGCTTCCTCAAGCTCCGCCTCTTCCGCCTCTTTTTCTTCCTGCTCGGCAACCGCTTCGTCTACTTCGCCAGAAACAGGTTCGTCGATGCCACCTTCAATGACAAACGGTTCGGGACCGCTGGTCTCGCTGACGGCTTGAGCAGCCTCGGCAGAGGCTGCAATCTCCCGCGACATAGGCTCGCGATATTCTTCGGCTGATCGAGTTTCTTCTTCCAGTTCTTCGAAGGCCGCGTCCTCCTCGAGATCTTCAACGTACGAGGCGAGATCGGCTTCTTCCTCTTCGATGAGTTCTTCCTCGATCGTGCCCTCGGCGGCCTCGGAGATCCGAATCTGATCCGAATGCTCGTGGTTCGTAACCGGGTGTTCGTCGTGGCCGTCTGCGACTTGCGCAGGTTCGCCAGCCGTCCCTCCAAAAACTGCGGCAACGTTCATCTCGTGCAAACGCTTTTGCTCGCGATCCCACTCGGAAGATCCGACTTGCGCGTTCGCGGCCGCGCCCCTTGCTTTGTCTCGCGTTGCGCCCTCATGGGGTTCGCTAATCGCCGGTTGCTGCTCCGTTTCCGGCTTGGCGAATAACGGTTCATCCTCGGGAAACGCCGCGGTAATCGGGGCTGGCGCGTCCGGATTCTGCGAGGCCGGCCTTGATCCGGCGCGCACTTGAGTCTGCGCCAGACGCTGATACTTTGAGATCGACTCTCCGGGCAGCAGGATCGGTTGGTAGCCCGGCGGCGGACCATACTCGGACCGCTCCGTTCTTTCTGGACGCTCCGTTCTTTGTGGACGATCATTCCGTTCCTGGCGATCGCTTCGTTCCGGATGATCGCTGCGCGGTGATTCTGAAACCGGCCGGGCAAATTTGGATTCGGGCATGCGCTCGCCTCGTCGGCCGCGACGGCGACGGCTGCGCCAGTCTCCGCGTCCTTCGCGGCTCTCTCCACCGTTGGAGCGTTCGCGATTCTCTGAAGGCTGGGCGGTTTGCTCGGCGTGCTGTTGGGGTGCGGAACTTGATTCGTTAGTGGATACGAAGCTCTTGGCTTCCTGTTCCGAAGGCTGAGGTTCGGTCCGCGCCGGCGATTGATAAGGTTGGGATGGAGCAAGGTTGGTGGGGATTTCCTCGACTTCGTCTTCATCTTGCAATTCCATGAAGTCGGAAACATAGAGGAACGCGTCGCGCTCCAGGCCAATATCCACAAATGCGGATTGCATGCCCGGCAGGACACGGGTTACGCGGCCCTTGTAGATGGAACCAGCTAAGGTGTATTCATTCTCGCGTTCAAGGTAGATCTCGGCGAGCAAATCGTCTTCGACCAGCCCCACTTTGGTTTCGTGCGGGGTAGTGGACACAAATAGTTCTTTCGTCATACAGACTCCGGTTCTGCGCCGTCAAGCGGCAGCAGGATTCACCGGAACATAGGCAGGGAAAAACCGGGAGGATGGAGCGATGCGATATCCGCCCCGCACAGGGGACGGCTGGGGCTACGGAGATTTCTCCGAGGCCGGACTCGTAAGACAAGCTTGGAAATCTTTCGCACTTATCGCATTGCGCTTGCCCAAGGTTTGTGACCTGCTCTCACAAAGACCGTCTCAGATCTTTGGGGGGGCCGTTACCCGCCTGGCAGCGCCTTAGCTTCAATCCTGCCCGGCCTTTCACTGCTGCTGGCCGGTGAGTGCCCTCTTTACGCGAGGGCGATCGTGATCTTGTTTTAAGCCGCAAATGGCAAGCGCGGCAAACTCTCCTTGCCTTCTTCCCCTGCTTCAGTTAACGAAGCGGCGCATCCGGACGTTCATCACAATGCCCAGCGCCAGAAACATAAACAGGACGGAAGACCCGCCATAACTCATTAAGGGCAAGGGTATTCCAGTGACCGGCATAAAACCGACCACCATGCCGACGTTGACCAGGATGTGAAAGCTAAGCACAGCCACCACACCCATCACCACGAACGTGCCGGCGCGGTCGGGCGCCGTCTGCGCGTTCTGCGTCAAACGCATCAGCACGATAAAGTATAACAGCATTACCGTCAGGGCGCCCACAAATCCATGCTCCTCGGCAAAAGCCGCAAAGATGAAGTCGGTTTGTGGGACGGGCAAGAACGCTAGGTGAGTCTGGGAGCCGGCACTGCTCCCCCAAAGTCCACCTGAACCTACCGCAATGAGAGATTGAATAACTTGATACCCGGAGCCTTGGCTATCCGCCTCGGGCTGCATAAAGCTGGTGAGCCGATCGCGTTGATAGGGCTTCAGCACATGGAACGCAAGCGGCATCATGAGTCCCGCCAGGACTACCACGGTCAGAGCTTGCTTCCAGCGCACTCCGCCCAGAAATAACCCCATCACTGCGATCGGGATGTAGGTCAGAGCCGTCCCCAGGTCGGGCTGAGCGAGTACCAGGAGCATGGGGACGCCGACGATTGCCCCAGCCTTGATGAAATCGGGCCAGGAAAGTTCCCGCTGGTGCAGGTCGGCAAAGTATTTTGCTACCGCAAGAATCAGGATGAGCTTGACCCACTCGGAGGGCTGGAAGTGTCCGCCGCCGGGCATTTTGATCCAGCGCCGCGCGCCCAGATATTTCTGCCCGAAGATGGTCACGGTCAGCAGCGAAGCGATGGAAGCGATGTACATCCAATGGACGCCATCGAGCAGCTTCTGATAGTTGATGAAACTCATCAGAAACATTCCGGCAATCCCGCCGCTAATCCAGTAAAGCTGCCTGATGTGGGCCCCGGCGAACTTGGTATGCGCCGTGGCGCTGCGGATCTCGAGCACGCCCAAGCCGCAGATCAGCATGACAAAGATGAACAGCAGCCAGTCAAAATCGCGAAATGAAATGTAGCGTGACATGAAGTCAGTCGTTGGTCGTTAGTCGTTGGCTGTTGGCCATTTGCTTCAAAAACAAACTCGTCATTCTGCAGCTTTCTCCGCGCACTCTGCGGCCGTTCTCCGCGAGCTCGGCGATTTAAGACTTTGCGTTTGTCAAAGTCAAAACCTTAAAACGCGGAGACCGCGGAGAACAGCCGCAGAGTACGCCGAGGTCCCGGACCAAACCTTACTGCACTCCCGGCTCTGCCACCGCCAACGACGCCCGCTTCTTCGGCACATCAACCTCGAACCTACCCCCGTGCAATGTGTCCTGCTCGGTGCCGTCCGGGCTCGCGGAATTCCATACCGCTCCGATTTCCACTTTTTTATTGCTTGCCGCGACCTTGGTGGGCTGCCGGCGCTGCTTCTCCACATAGGCCTTCACCACTTGGGCGGCAATCCGGGCCGCAAACTGTCCGTGCTCTCCACCCTCGAACAGAACCGCCACGACGATTTCCGGATTTCTTCGCGGAGTCACACCCACGAACCAGGCATTGTCTTTGTATTTCGACTTGCCATTGGCGGTCTTGGCCTTCAGCGCATTGCTGACCGTCTGCGCGCTTCCCGTCTTGCCCGCGAAATCGATCCCCTGCAAATGCGCGCTGCCCGCCGTGCCCATTGGCGTAGGCACGTTCGACATGGCGTCGGTGATGATTTCCCAATTCTCGGGATCAATCGGGATCTTCACCTGGCTCGGCGTATCGATGGCGGGCATGATATTGGCTGGCAACTCAGCCGGATTGGTGACGTGAGGACGCACCAGCAGACCGCCGCTCGAAATCGCACCGATGGCGCGCGCCAATTGGATCGGAGTTACGGCCACGGCTCCCTGGCCGATGCCCACGGAAATAGTCTCACCCGCGTACCATTTCTGTTTGAAGTTGCGAATCTTCCATTCTTCCGACGGCATCACTCCACTGACTTCCTGCGGCAGATCGATCCCGGTCTTTTGTCCCAGGCCAAACATGGTGGCGTATTTCGCAATGCGATCAATGCCAAGCTTTTCCGCGAGCGTGTAGAAGAAAACGTCGCAGGACTGGTAGATCGCCTTGCTGATTTCGACCACGCCGTGGGTGCGATGCTCGGTCGACACCCAGCATTTGAAGTAGCGTCCATAAAATGTGGCACCGCCGTTGCAGATCACGTGCATGTCCTGCGCGACGTTTTCCTGCAGGCCGGCCGTTGCCATAATGATCTTGAAGGTCGAACCAGGTGCAAGCTGAGCTTGAATGGCTTTGTTCAGCAGCGGGTGATCGTCATCGTTGACCAGCTTGCTCCATTGATCGCGCGAAACCCGCACCGCAAAATCGTTGGGATCAAAGGTCGGCCGGCTCACCATGGCCAGGATCTCCCCGTTTCGCGGGTCCATCGCCACGATCGCCCCGTTCTTGTCACCCAAGGCCTGTTCGGCCGCAATTTGCAGATCAAGATCCACGGTCAGCTTGAGTTGCTTGCCGGCTTCGGCCGGGGTCTCATCCAAGCGGCTGACTTCTCGTCCGCGGCTATTCACAACGGCCCGCCGCGAGCCGTTCTTGCCCATCAGAATCTGGTTATACTGCAGCTCCACTCCTGACTTCCCTACTACGTCGCCGGGATTGTAGAACTCCCAACGCGGCTGGTTCAGCATCTCTTCGCTGACTTCGCCAACGTAACCGATCAGGTGGGCCATGAAGCCATTGCGTGGATAAAGGCGACGGTGCGCCACGATGGTATCCAGTTCGGGCAGTTCATTGCGGTGCGACTCGACAAAGGCCAGTTCATCGGGCGTGATGTCGTCTTTCAGAAAAATCGGTTGGTATTGCGGCATCGATGCGAAATGGCGAATGCGGTCTCTAACTTCTTTCGCGTCGAGGTGCAGACCCTGGGCAATCAGGCCGGCGTCGGCTGAGAGATCCCGGGAAGAATCGCGCAGCAGCAACGCGGTAAAGGAAGGATAGTTGTCCACGATGATGCGCCCTTCGCGATCCAGAATCTTGCCGCGCGGCGCAAGGATGGGTACGTTGCGGATGCGATTCTTCTCCGCCAGCGAGGCGTACATGTCGCTCTGCACCACCTGCAGACGCCATAATCCGTAGGCCAAGATCATGAAAATGGCCAGGATGATGTACTGCACCGCGGTGAGGCGGAGAGGCGATACTTTTTCGTCGCGGCCGAACATCGGGTGTCAGGCTTTAGGCGTCAGGCTTCAGGCTCTTGCAGCCGAACGCCGGACTGGTTCCGCGCTGACCAAATCCTTTCGGGAAGATAAGCATATTGTAATCCGCCGAGCCCAAGATTGCGTTGCAGTTTCGGGTGACGGAAGGGCATAGACGGCGGGCAACCCCAAGTCGAGGCCTGACGCCTGAAGCCTGCCCTCATGTTCTCTGCTTGAACCGATCGAGCAGCGCGAACAGAGCAACCGCGAGCAAGGCGTTGGCCAGCGCCGAGCCCAATTCGCGCGGCCAACTCCATTGCAGGGTCAATCCCACCAGTCCGCGGGCAATCGTGAAGTAGACGATCTCGTGCACTACATAGAAAAAGAGAACCACCAGAAACCGAGAACCGGCGTTCTCCACGTCTAATTTGACGCCGAGCGACGATGCCCCGTATCCAACTACCGTCTTGGCGATCCCATACAAGCCCAGGGGATGGCCCGTAAGCGAATCCTGCAACAGGCCGATCGCAGCACCGGTGAGCAGTCCTGCGACCGGGCTCCGCCGCGCCACGGCAAAGAAAATCACGACCAGCAAGGGCAAATCAAAGATGGAAAAGAAATGGAATCGCCAGGGGATGAATGCCTGGAGAAATACGGCGATCAGCGGGATCAGGATGGTTGCCGGAAGACTGAACCGGTAAACCTCAACCTGCTCATTCGATGTGTAGGTGATAGGCACGCTATTGAGGTTGTTCCTGGGGCGGCGCGGGTTCGGTCGCCGGCTGCTTTGATGGTGCGTCGGGCTTCGGAGAGACCGGCTGCGACTGGTTGTCTGGTGGCGCACTCGTGATCTCTGGAAGTTTCACTGCGGGTGCAGCTGGCTTCGGTGCGGTCGGCTGCTTCACCGCAGGTGGGTTGCCGGTTTGCCTGGTTGCGGAAGAATTACTTCCTGGATTGCTTGCGCTCCCGGCAGAATCTGCATGCGGCTTCGGGATCACGGAACTGGTCGAGGTCTGGCCCGGCCCTAACTGGCTCTGGCCCGTTCTCGATTGCCCCGAGCTCGGGCTGGATGCACTCGGGCCCGGCTTGGGGCCTCCCGCCAAACCCGGCCCTGGTTGCGTGGTCGGTGCGGGCAGAATCTTCAGCCCACTGGTCGGAGGCGGAGGCTTGTTGGGATCATCCGGAGGCCGGTCGGGAACCGAAGGCAGGCGTTGCGCCAGAATGTCGGCCGCGCGTATCGGCGCTGCGCCTTCCGCCAGCGCAGGTTGTTTTTCTTCCTGTTGCGTGATCACCAGCACTTCTTCGAGCCGGCTTAAGTCGGCGGCGGGTTTCACCCGGATGTTAAGAAAGAGTTCCGGACCCGGCGAAACTTTCGTGACCGTGCCCACGGGCAAGCCCTTGGGAAAAATTTGATCGCCTCCACTGGTCACCACTTTTTCCCCCGGCTGCACGGTTTCATCGGACATCACTTTTTCGAGCACAACTTCGCCAACAGGCGTACCGCGCAGCACGCCTTGCAAACGCGATTTCTCCAGAATCGATCCCACTCCGCTGGTCTGGTCATTAATCAGCAGCACCTGCGAAGTAGTTTTGAAGGCGCGCAGCACTTTGCCGACGACTCCCTCAGCGGTGATGACGGCCATATCCGGCCTGACTCCTTCGTGTGTGCCTTTGTCGATGTAAATCGACCGCGATTGCTCGCTTCCGCTCGATCCGATGACCTGCGCGGCTAGTGTCTTCGAGATGAATTGTTCCTTGAAGCCGAGGAGCGCCTGCAGGCGCCGAGCCTGCTCCGCGTCTTCGTTAAGGCGAACCTGCTCGATGCGGAGCCGCTCAATCTGCAGTTTGAGGTCGCGATTCTCCTGCCGCACCCCGCGCAGATAAAAATAGTTATGCCACAGGTTGCTGATGCCCTGCTGAAACCAGACGATAACCTTTTCCAGAGGAGTGACGGCGTCCACTGCCCAGACGCGAATCAGGCGGGTGGATTCGTCCTGAGTAGAGCGCCTGACCTGCATCGCCAGTCCCAATACCTGGGCAAACAATACGATCACCAGGATAGTGACGTTGCGGTAGCGGCTGATGAGGTTTTCCATGGCGGGCTTCCCCTAGTGTACTTCGTGTCCTTCGTGGTTTTCTGCTTTGATTTTCAACCACAAAGGAACACGAAACTGCACCCAGGCGATCGCGCTACTCGATCGAAATCTTGCGCAAGAGTTTGAAGTCGCTCAGCATCTTGCCGGTGCCCAGCACCACGCTGCACAGCGGGTCGTCGGCGATCGAAACCGGAAGCCCGGTTTCCTCGCGGATACGCTTATCCAGATTCTTCAGCAGCGCGCCGCCGCCGGTGAGCACAATGCCGCGATCGCTGATGTCCGCAGAAAGCTCGGGAGGCGTGCGCTCGAGGGCCACGCGGATGGCATTCATGATGGTCGATACGCATTCGCTCAGGGCTTCCCGCACTTCGCTGTCATCTACGGTGATGGTCTTCGGCACGCCTTCGATCAGGTTGCGGCCCTTGATTTCCATGGTCAGCGGCTTGTCCAGCGGATATGCCGAACCAATCTCGATCTTGATCTGCTCGGCGGTGCGCTCGCCGATCAGCAGGTTATATTTCCGCTTCAGATAATTCATGATGGCTTCGTCCATCTGATTGCCGGCCATGCGCACCGAACGCGAATAAACGATGCCGCTGAGAGAGATGACTGCGATGTCAGTGGTGCCGCCGCCGATGTCGACAACCATGTTGCCGCTGGGTTCGGTGATGGGAAGCCCGGCGCCGATCGCCGCGACCATGGCTTGCTCCACCAGATGCACTTCGCTGGCCTTGGCGCGATAGGCCGAGTCCATGACGGCGCGCTTTTCTACTTGCGTAATTTCCGAAGGCACCCCAATCACAATCCGGGGATGCACCAGCATCTTCCGGTTGTGCGCCTTCTGGATGAAATAGTTCAGCATCTTTTCGGTGACTTTGAAGTCGGCGATCACGCCATCTTTCATGGGTTTGATGGCCACGATGTTGCCCGGCGTACGGCCCAGCATCTCCTTGGCTTCCTTGCCCACGGCTTCGACTTCGCCAGTGTTCTTGTTGATGGCCACGATGGAAGGCTCGTTCACCACGATGCCTTTGCCGCGCGCGTAGACCAGCGTGTTAGCCGTGCCCAGGTCGATAGCGAGGTCGCTCGAAAAAACACTGAACAGCGACCGGAGATTGTGCCAGCGTGATGCGCTCGAATGAAAGCCGTTGTTCGATGACATGCGAAAACTTTCTCTCTGATGGAGTCGGTCTTTTTCCGGTTTTTGTCCGGGTATTGTGGAATCTAATCTCTATCCTTAATTCTATGAGGGATTGCCATGGGTTTCAGCAAACCAAAGTAACTGTCCTTAAGGGGCCTCACTGAATCACTACTTTCTTCTGCAGAGTGTTAACTCCGCCTTTAGCATTCTGCGCCGTAATGGTGATCGTGCTTTCCCCAGTCGCCAACGGAGGCGTGAAGTAATGGAAGGCGCCATCGCTCCCGACCACCGGGACCTCGCGCCCATTCACCATCACCCGGGCCCCCACCTCAGTCTTTCCCGTTAACTCGATCACGTGACCATGCTGGATCAGCGGATCCAGATCCAGATTGATCGCGGCCGTGTCGCCACCCTTCGGAATAATTGTAAAACGGTTCTTTTCGCTCTCGACCGATTCCTTGCCCGCGGCATCCTGGGACTGCACCACCCAGTAGTAGGCGCCTTGTTCAAGGCCCGAAACCAGCACGTCGGCCGTATTCACTTTGCGGTCCACAATGGTCGATGAAAAGTACGGGTTCCGCGAAATGCGCAGCCGGTATCCTTTAGCATTGGCCATCGGGGTCCAGGAGAATTCAATGGGCTTGGGATCGCTCGACACGAACATGGGCATCATGTTCGCCGGCGAAATCGGCGTCGGAGGACCGATCTCCTTCAGCTTGTCCATATGCGGCTCTGCTGCCTGAAAGCTGACCTTCTCCCAATCCGCTAAGCGGACCGTCTCGCCATTGCGAGTGATGTCGCCGCTTCCTTTCTTGACCAGAATCTCATGCTGATCGCCCTTCGGATCGTTGTGCACCATGGCCGCGCTGTCGGGCGCCAGGGACGCCGTCGCACCCGCCACAATCACCTGCGACCTCGAACCTTGAACATACGTGGCCGTCGCCAGGTCCACCGTGCCCGTGCTGACCGCGACTGCAACGTTGGTCTGCTGCTGATCGTTGGTCGAGTTCTCCTCGATCACAATCAGCGAGTCCTGTTTCACCGTGTAGTTCGTGCCGTCGTTGAAGACGATCTTGGCCATGCCCTCGGAACTGGTCTGCACGACATCGCCTTTTTCCAGCGGGATACTGTAGTCCGCCGTTCCCCAACTGTTGCTGTTCGCCTTCTTCACCCGAACCGTGCCGTCGAGCGCGGTGAAGTGTGCCTGCTGCGCACCCGCGCCGCCTGATTTCGCAGGATTGCCCGCGGCCCCGGCCACGACTTCGAGCAACTTGGTGCCAAGCCCGTCCGCTGCCTTGATGCTGTTCTCGGTGAACTGCGGAAATGCAAAGCGCATGCCCACGAAAATAATCAGCAGGACCGCCAGCACCAGCAGCGCGACGCTGCGGTAGGTGACCGTCTTCCACGCGATGTGGATTCCCGGCTTGCTGTTTGAAGACACCAAGGGCACAGAGAAACCTAGCCAAACTCCAGAGAATATGGGGTACTTTCGAGAGTACCACAAGGCCTGTGGACGCAAAACAGGTAATCAACTTGGGACATTACGTTGGTGCCATTCTCCCACGGCGCGCACCCTGCCGTCTGCGTGTTTTTGCCAGTCGGGGTCGAGCGAGAGTTCCCCTGACCTCTTGCTTATCCGCGCTTCAGCTGGCATGGGTGCGGGCAACTCGCCTCCGCCCGTCCCGCCACAGCAAGAAGCCACAAGCCGTCCCGTGCGCGGTATCATCTTGTTCTGAATACAGGCCTGCCTGGAGACAACAATATGGACGCTTCCAAACCGACCCTGAAACAAAAAGCCTGGCGCGGAATAAAGGAATATTTTGCGATCTCGCTCTATCTCTGGGTAATCTTCGGCTTGTTCGTGATATACCAGTCGGTGATTTTAGCCCAGCATGGCATTCCTTACGCCATGCATGGATTCGCCCTGATCAACGCGCTGGCTCTCGCCAAAGTAATGCTGGTGGCCCGGGAGTTCAACTTTGCTGACAACTTCAAAGATGCGCCGCTCATCGTCCCCACCCTTTTCAAGTCCGCCGCCTTCGCCGTCATCCTGGGTTGCTTCAAGATTCTTGAAGCAGTTGGGGTTGGTTGGTATCGCGGGCGCTCGGTCAGCGAGAGCATTACCGAGGTCGGCGGCGGTACTGTCGAGGGCATCCTCGTCCTGATAGCGCTTCTGGGTGTCCTGCTGATTCCCTTCTTTGGATTCACCGAGCTACGCCGGGTCTTCGGCGAAGGCAAATTGGAGAGGCTCTTCTTCACCTCGCGCCATCCCGCCAGCGCCGCGGAGTGAAGGAGTGAGAGGGTCGAGGTCGAAACCAGCTTCAGGCTTCGGCACTCTGATGGGAACCTTATTTCTCGCACCTCGGAGCGGTGGGAATGCTAGCGGCAACCGGCAGCGGTGCAAGGTTGTACTTCTGCAGGACTTCGTTGACCGGCTGAATCTTCTGTTGATTCAAGTCGCGCCACTGGGTCAGGCGCTTGGCCAGTTGCTCACAATATTGCTCCACACCGGCTTCGAGCATAGCCGCGGGACGCGCGTCCCCGCTCTCGATCATGAAAGCCAGGCGCCCGAGTTCACGATTCAGCGGACCGAGGCCAAGTTCTTCAGGTTTACCGTCGCCGATGTCTTTGGCCTGGTCGTCCAGTGCTTTCAGCGCGTCGGCCGCGTCTTTTTTCGTTGCATCGGTGTTCGTTGCCTCGGTGCCCAAGGATTTCAGGCGGTCGGCAATCGCGTCGCGCAGTGCTTGCACCTGCGCGTGTCCGTTGTAGCTGGCTGCCATCTGATCCGCAATGCTAGTTTCGGCGTCGAGTTGCTTCACCAGATCGGCTTGTGACGCTTGCACTCGCGGATCAAGGGTCACGGTCAACGGCTGACGATAGCTTTGGCCGTTTGCCGTTAAGACCACCGAATACTGGCCCGGCACGACGAACGGACCTTGCAGCGGCTCGCGGGGAAATTGATCCGGGATGGCGTGATCGGCCAGCGTGTACTCGATGTAGTCGACAGTGTTGCCGTAGTAGCTGTAGCGCATCGCCTTCATCGCGGGATAGCGAAGATCCCAGGTGAAGCGGTTGAGCCCGGCTTTTTTGGACAGCGCAGTCGGCGACGCGAACCAGTACTCGGGAACGTTGGCTGGCGTCTCGTCGAATGCGGGAGCCACATCCGTGTACTGCCGCACCAGACGATTTTGCGAGTCGTAGATCGACAGCTTGATGTCGCCCGCGGGCACGGATCTCAGGAAGTAGTAAATGGTTGCGCCGTCGGGCGGATTGCTTCCGGCAGGAGTTTCCGGTGGCAGCGGAGTGTCCTGATTCATATCCCAGCGGGCGCGCACGGTGTTGCGCGGACGAAGCAGGTACGCATCCGACTGCGGCCACTTCGCGTCGAGCTGCCGCAGCGGCGTGATGTCATCGAGGATCCACAGTGAGCGTCCATACGTCGATGCCACCAGATCGTCGCCGTGAACATCGAGATCGGTTACCGTAGCTGTCGGCAGATTCAGTTGCAGAGTCTGCCAGTGATCACCGTCGTCCAAGGAAAAATAAACGCCGTTCCAGGTGCCGACGTAGAGCAATCCCCTGCGCGCTGGATCTTCGCGAACCACTCGCGCATTTCCGGACTCGGGCAAGCCGGCGTTGATCAGCTGCCAGCTCTGTCCGTAATCTCGCGTGCGGTAGATCAGCGGACGCAGGTCTCGAAATCCGTTAACCACGGCGTACGCGGCGGCCGCATCGTGCCGCGATGCTTCCACCAAGGTCACGCTGCTGCGCTCATGCAATCCTGCAATGGTCACGCTCTGCCAGGTCTTGCCATCCCTCGTAACATGAATAAAGCCGTTGCCAGTACCTGCCCAGATCACGCCGGCCTTCACCGGCGAGAGCGCGATGGTGCTAATTACGGCCCTCCGCGGATCGGGTTTCTTCTTCTCTTTTTCTGGTTCCGCCTTCTGCGTAAGATCGGGGCTGACTTCCTGCCAACTGAATCCGCCGTCGGTGCTCTTCAAAACGTACTGAGATGCGGCATAGAGCGTGTGCGGATCCTGAGGCGAAAACGCAAGCGGGGCCATCTGAGCGGTGCGGTACTTCGAACTACGCGTCAAAAGATGCACGATCTGCCCGGTCGTCTTGTCGTAGCGGAGCACAGTTCCGTACCATCCTCCTGCGTAAACGTAGTTCGGATTAAGAGGATCGGGCGCGATGTAACAGAACTCGAATCCTCCGGTTGGCGCCCAATCGCGGTAGGTGATCTCGCCATAATCGCTGCGGCTGGGGACTGCGGCAGTTCCGCTATCCTGCTGTGCCGCGTACGCGTAATAGGGAAAATGCTGATCAGTGCTGACGTGATAAAACTGGCCGGTCGCCTGGTTGTACCAGGAACTCCAGCTATTGCCGCCATCCACGCTGACGATCGCACCCTGGTCGACTCCGAGGATCATGTTCTGCGTGTTCGCGGGGTTGATCCAGAGGACGTGAAAATCATCGCCGCTAGGCGCGCCCGCCCAGGCTGCGAAGGTGCGGCCTCCGTCGGTGGAGCGGTACATGGAAGTTTGCGCGACGTAAACGAAGTCAGCATTCCTGGGATTGACAAAGACGCGGCTGAAGTATCCGTTTCCCAGAATGCGAGGATCGGTCGTGCTTCGTTGCCAGGTTGCGCCACCATCTTCCGAGCGGAATAGTCCCTGAGTGCAGATGGCGTAAACTCGCATGCCATGCGTGCTCGGGGCAACGGCCACGCCGACGCGGCCCATGGGATCGGCCGGCAGGCCTTTGCCGTCGATGGGATTCCAGGTAGAACCCTGATCGGTGGATTTGTAGATCGCAGCGTCCTGCTTTTTCTTTTTCTCCGGCTCATCCGTGCTGAACGGATCGTCGGGACGGGTCCACAGCGCGGCGTAGAGAATGGCGGGATTATCGGGATCAGCCTCGATGTTTGCGACGCCCGTTTCCACATCCTTATACAGCTCTTTCTGCCAGTTCTTGCCGCCATCGGTGGTCTTGTAGATTCCGCGCTCGGCCGCGGACCAATGATCTCCAGCGGCGGCCACCAGAACGGTGTCGGGGTTTCGCGGATCCACTACGATACCTGTAATGACGTGGGTCTCGCGCAGGCCGATATTCGTCCAGGTTGAGCCGGCATCGGCTGACTTGTAGACGCCGTTGCCCTGCGTCTGTTCACCGGTTCCGACGTAGACGATTCTGGGATCGGAGGGTGCGACCGCGACTGCGCCGATCGAGGCGACGTGTTCCTGATCGAATATCGGCATCCAGACTTGCCCACCGGTTTCCGTTTTCCAGACGCCGCCACCGGGAGTGCCGATGTAGTAGATTGCGGGCTGGCTGGGCACTCCCGAGACTGAAGTAACCCGGCCTCCGCGATGCGGACCGATCAACCGCCACTGCATGGCCTGCAAAAGGTTGGGAGGGACGTCCTGTGCCGTCGCCGTGGCGGCGACAAAAACGGAGAGGAGAAAAAAGAAGCCGGCAGTCCTTCTGGCAAAACACTTAACTTTTGTGTTGTTCATTCCGATTTTTGGTGGCTCCTTTTATGCCGCAGTGACATGGTTCCGCAGCGGAGTATAGCACTTCGCGTTTCGCGGCCTGATGGAGGCCTCTGTCGTATTTGATGCGCCTAACCGGGCCTGAACTGCCCGTGGACTTACTATGGCACTTTTGGCGGGAATGGACTAACATTCACCTGCCCGACCGGCGGAATGCGCCGTTGGCGCGAGGTTTTGAGACGTATGCGTGGCTTTTTGCGCGTGGTTTTCTGCAGTTTCATGACGAGCGTTTCGAACCCTGGCCGGTGGCGAAGGAACCATCCCCTCTGCGGATCGAAACGATTCTTCTCCGCGCTTGGCTCGACTCTCGGTGTCGTCGCGCTGTTGCTCTCGCTTTTCTCCATCGCAGCGGGGGCGCAATCGGAAGCTGCGCAACCCGCGCAACCGCAGCCTGCACCCGACACGCAGTCGCATCCCGATCAGACCGCGGCAGAGATTGCTTCGCACGAAGAAGCCACCACATTCAAGGTCAATGTCAAGTTGGTGACGGTGCGGGTCGTCGTGCGTGACGCCCAGGGCCACGCGGTCGGTAATCTTCATAAAGAAGACTTCAACCTCCTTGACAATGGCAAGCCGCAGGCCATCGCTCATTTTTCGGTGGAGCAACCGGGAAGTCAGGCTGCCAGGGAACGAGCAACTTCGGATGAGAAAGCCGGCGAAAAACAGCCTTCAATTCCTGAGCACTATATTGCCTTCGTTTTTGACGACATTCATATAAAGTTTGGCGATCTGGTGCGGTCGCGAACCGCCGCCGAGCGCCATATCGCAACTTTGCTGCCCACGGATCGTGCCGCAATTTTTACGACATCCGGGCAAACCACGCTCGACTTTACGGATGATCGGGCAAAATTGCACGACACCTTGCTTCGGCTTCAGCCGCGGCCCATTGCTGGAACCGGGATCGCCGAGTGTCCGGACATCAGTTACTACATGGCGGACCTGATCCAGAACAAGAATGATATCCAGGCAGAGCAAGCAGCTGTTCAGGATGCTCTAGGGTGTTCGCCTCTACCTGCGTCGCCGAACGGGAACCAGCAGGCAGCGTTACAAACAGCAGCCATGGAAGTGCGTGCAGTGGCTCAGCAAGTGCTCGGGATAGGAAGCCAGGAAAGCCGTATCGCGTTGTCGGTGTTAAAGGATGTGGTACGGAGAATGTCCCTGATGCCGGGTCAGCGCAGCGTGGTGGTTGTGTCGCCGGGATTTCTTACTCCCGAGACCGACATGCTGCAGGACTACATGGATGTCGTGGAACGGGCATTGCACTCCGACGTAATGATTAGCGCTCTGGATGCGCGCGGCCTTTACGTTGTCCTTCCGGGGGGCGATATCAGCAGGGAATCACACCCTCTAAGTCCATTCGCTGCGGCCATGGAACTTCAGTATGAAACGGAGAGCGCTGTGGCCGAGGACGACATTTTGTCGGACCTGGCAAACGCGACTGGCGGGGCTTTCTTCCATAACAACAATGATCTCGATGCGGGATTCAAACAGATATCAGCCACCCCTGAATATTTCTACACGTTAGGGTTCTCGCCCCAGAATATGAAACTGGACGGCAGCTATCACAAATTGAAAGTCTCGCTGAAAAGCCCCGCAAAGCTGACGCTGCAAACCCGCCGTGGATACTATGCTCCAAAACATGCCGCGGACCCGGCGGAAGAAGCAAAGCAGGAGATCCAGGACGCCATCTTCTCCCAGGAAGAAATGCACGACCTGCCGGTGGAACTTCATACCCAGTTTTTTAAATCCAGCGATACCGAGGCCAAGCTCTCGGTGCTGGCGCATGTGGATGTAAAGAGCATTCACTACCGGAAAATAGATGGCCGAAACACCAATGAACTGGCGGTGGTTTCCGCGCTCTTCAATCAAAACGGCGTCTTTATTCAGGGAACGCAAAAGAACGTCACTATGCGGTGGAAAGACGAAACGCTGAACAAGCTGGGTTCGGGAATCACTCTGAAGACAAGTTTTGACGTCAAGCCGGGGAGCTATCTGGTCCGCCTCGTGGTAAGAGATACGGACGGACAGTTGATGTCGGCGGAAAACGGCGCTATCGAAATTCCGTGAACGCATTTCGGAAAGACGATTTCGCACGCAGGGGTGCAATGCATATGCAATCTCACCGGGTGACTCTCTTGACCGGAACGATGTGCATCGCCATTGTTGTTCTCTTTTTGCCTTTAGCACAGGCTCAGCAGGCGACGACTGAGACGAGCGCTTCTGGCACATCGACCATCCACGCAGAGACGCGGTTGGTGCTGGTGGACACGGTGGTAACCGACAAGAGTGGCAAATACATCCGCGATCTCACCGCCAAGAACTTTAAGGTTTGGGAAGATAACAAGGAACAGCCGATCAAGAGTTTCTCGCTCGAGGACGACACCGCGGCGCCGACCAAGGCCCCGACCCGGTACGTTGTCCTTTTCTTTGACAACTCGACAATGGACGTCCAGGACCAGATGCGAGCCCGGCAGGAGGCGGCCAGGTTCATTGACGCAAACAGCGCTCCCAACCGCTTAATCGCGGTGGTTGACTTCGTTGGCTCGGTGCATATTGCGCAGAATTTTACCGCCGATGCCGCCCGTCTAAAGCAGGCAGTGGTCTCGCTGAAATCGTCGTCGGTAGCGCCTAACTCTGCGCCGCCGGTGGAAGTCGCATCTCTGACTTCGCCGATAACGCCGATCGGTACGCCCTCCTTCTTTGGGGATCCCGAAGCCGACTTCGGGGCGCACACCTTAATGATCGCTCTGCAAGACGTGGCCAAAGGCCTGGGCCCTGTACCTGGCCGTAAAACACTTGTGCTGTTAACCTCAGGCTTTCCCGTCACGCCGGAGCGTCAGTCGGAGTTGACCTCGGTGATTTCGGTGTGCAACCGGTACAACGTCGCCGTCTATCCTCTTGACGTGCGCGGGTTGGTGGCTGGTATTCGTGACATTACTCAAGGCGCATTCATGCGTTCTCCTTCGCGTCCGGGAGTAGAACAAGTCAGGTCTCGACAATTGAAGTCCGCGACCCTCTCCTATGCCGGAGCTGGGCCTACACGATACCCACTGAAGCTTGCCTACTTTTCTCCCGCACAGCACGGAGGCGGCGGTGGCCACGGTGGCGGAGGGGGCGGCGGTGGTGGCGGCCACGCCGGTGGAACTGGCGGGACGGGTAGTCACACTGGTGGAACTGGCAGTGGAACCCGTGGCGGGGGATCGAGTGGGACGAGCCCTAGCCGAATGTACGGAGCTAATCCGTACAATCAGCCCCGGCAGATCGTTCCCCCCATTCCTGACGTTTCGCTCAACCAGCAAATACTCTATCAGTTGGCAGAAGGTACAGGTGGGTTCGTCATTGTGAATTCCAATGATCTGGCGGGCGGTCTGGAAAAGATTGCCAAGGATCAATCGCAATATTACGTTCTCGGCTATGCGCCTCCCGAATCAACCGAGGGGAGTTGTCACACGCTGCGGGTAAAGGTCGACCGCGCCGGAACCGTGGTCCGCGCTCGCAGTGGCTATTGCAACGTGAGGCCGCTCGACATGCTGGCAGGGAATCCCGTCGAGAAAGGGTTGGAAGCTCGCGTGAACGGTGAAATGGCCGGAAACGTTACGGCCGATATACAGGCCCCCTTCTTTTACACATCGCCCAATACTGCGCGAGTGAATTTGACGATGGAGCTTCCGTCAAGCGCGCTGAAGTTCGAGAAGGTCAAGGGCAAACAGCACGCGGCGGCCAATGTACTCGGCATTGTCTACAAGCCGGATGGCACGATCGCTGCTAGATTCAGCGACACGGTAAATTTCGATCTTGAAGACAAGAAGGATTTGGCAGAGTTCGAGAAGCGGCCCGTGCACTATGAGAACCAGTTTGCCGTGGCGTCTGGTCAATACGTTCTGAAGGTAGTATTCAGCTCGGGGAATGAAAGTTTTGGCAAGTTGCAACTGCCTCTCTTCATCGACGCCTACGATGGCAAACAATTCAGCATGAGTTCCATGGCGCTCAGCAATGAGATAGTCCCGGTTTCGACCTTGTCCACAGCTCTCGACTCAGAATTGCTCGCTGATCGGACGCCCTTGGTCGTGCACGACATGCGGATCACGCCCTCCGCCTCCAATCGTTTCCAGAAGACGGACAGTGCGGCTCTCTACGCGGAAGTTTATGCGCCGCTACTGGACAGTGCCAATCCTCCCAAAGTTGGGGTTACGCTTGCCATTTGGGATCGCAAGAGCGGCCAGAAGAGAGTGGATTTCAAAACCACGCCTACGAATCAGGCGGAGAGTCGAGTAGTTCGGGTGGGACTTAAGGTTCCGGTGGATGCGCTCGGCCCTGGTTCTTATCGCGCCGAGTTAATTGCGGAGGACTCTATTGGAAACCACACGAATCGGCGCATGGCTTATTTCGAAGTAGAGTAGAAGCGGCAAGCGCGCGAGCGCAAAAGGGAGGTAGATATGCAATCTCGACGGATGATTCTCTTAATCGGAATGCTCGGCATGGCCATCTGCGAACTGGCTTTATTTGCGCATTTGGCGCAGGCTCAACAGCCAGCCGCCGGGAACTCCGCCGGGGATACAACCACCATCCACGTGGAGACGCGGGAGGTGCCGGTGGACACGGTGGTGACCGACAAGAAGGGGAACTACGTCCGCGACCTGACCGTTAAGGATTTTAGAGTCTGGGAAGACAACAAGGAACAGGCAATCAAGAGTTTTTCCTTTCAGGAAGGCACAGCGTCGGGGAAAGAGCAGAAGCAATATTTGGTTCTCTTGTTTGACAACTCGACGATGGACGCGGGCGACCAGATGAGAGCCCGGGAAGCGGCGGGTAAGTTTATCGACGCCAACGCTGCTCCCAACCGTTTAATCGCGGTGGTTGATTTTGGCGGCACAATACGAATTGCTCAGAACTTTACCGCGGATGCGGCTCGTTTGAAGCAGGTCGTTGCCGGACTAAAAACGTCGGCAGTTTCGCCAAACGCACCTCCGGTGGAGGTTGCATCTCTCGGCACGCCGCTCGCCACGCCTCCGATGGGCGCCGCTCCCCTTGGCATGCCTTATTTGGGCAATGCGGAAGCCGACTTTGGAGCGCGCAGCGTACTGCTGGCTCTGCGAAGCCTGGCAAAAAGTCTTGGCACCGTGCCTGGCCGCAAGACGCTGGTGCTGTTGACCTCTGGTTTTACCATTACACCGGAACTTCAGTCGGAGCTGACCGCAGTCATTTCGACGTGCAATCGCTACAACGTCGCCGTCTATCCCGTGGACGTTCGTGGCCTGGTTGCCACGACCATTGGGGGGCCTCAATCGCGCCTGCGATCTCCATCGCATCCCGGGTCCGGCAAATTGAAGTCCGCGACTCTTACTTACACGGGAAATCTGACCGCGCTCTATCCCTTGAAGCTGGCTTATTTTGATCCCGGACAGCGCGGCGGTACTGGTGGTGGAGGGGGCGGAGGCGGAGGTGGCCACGGCGGAACTGGTGGCGGAACGGGCGGCGGAACTGGGGGCGGCGGAGGTGGTGGCCACGGAGGCACCGGCGGTGGAACGGGTGGTGGCCACGGAGGAACCGGGGGCGGCACTAGTGGTGGCGGTTCTCGCACCGGAGGGGGCACGATCAGCCCAAGCCAAATGTACGGAAATCCTCAATACCAACAACCCCGGCTGATCGTTCCCGAAATTCAGAACGTTTCGGACAAACAGCAAATTCTCTATCAGCTGGCTGAGGGGACGGGCGGGTTTGTCATCGTCAATTCCAATGACCTGCTCGGTGGCCTGCAAAGGATTGCGAACGACCAATCGCAATACTACGTGCTCAGCTATACGCCTCCGCAGTCGCCTGAGGGCAGTTGTCACACGCTGAAAGTGAAAGTCGACCGCGGCGGAACCATCGTCCGCGCCCGCAGTGGATACTGCAACGAAAGGCCCAAGGACCTGCTTGCAGGAAACCCGATCGAAAAAACGATGGAAACACGTGTGTCGGGCGAGATGGCGGGAAATGTCACCGGCACCATGCAAGCTCCGTTCTTCTACACTTCACCGAACACGGCCCGGGTGAATCTGGCCATTGGCATCCCGTCGAATGCACTGAAGTTTGAAAAGGTGAAGGGAAAGCAGCATTCTTCGGTCAACGTGCTCGGCATCGCTTACAAGCCGGACGGCACGATCGCCGCCCGGTTCAGCGACACCGTCGACCTCGATTTTGACGGTAAGAAGGAAGTGGAGGAGTTCCAGAAGCAGCCCTTCCACTATGAGAACCAGTTTGATGTTGCCTCCGGCCAGTACACGCTCAAGGTAGTCTTCAGCTCGGGAAATGAAAGTTTTGGCAAGCTGCAATTGCCCCTGGTCATCGACCCCTATGATGGCAAGCAGTTCAGCATGAGCGGGATTGCGTTGAGCAACGCGGTACAACGAGTGTCCGATATGTCGACCGGGCTCGATTCGGAACTGCTCGCCGACCGGACACCGCTGGTGGTGCAAGGCATTCAAGTTGTTCCCTCCGACTCCAATCGGTTCAAGAAAACGGACAATGCGGCGGTCTACGTGGAAATCTATGCACCGCTCTTGACTGGACCGAATCCTCCTCAGGTTGGAGTTGAGCTGGTGGTGGTCGATCGCAAGACAGGAGAGAAAAAGGTGGACGTCGCGTCCCGGGCGACCACCCAACCCGGGAGCGCCGTCGTTCCCATGGGGCTGAAGCTGCCAGTAGGTTCGCTTTCCCCAGGCTCCTATCGAGCCGAGTTACGAGCGGTGGACTCCCTGAACAATACCGCCAAGCCACGCAGCGTCGACTTCGAGGTGGAGTAGGCCATCAAGATCACTGCGAGCGAGGTGATACCATCTTGCAGGGCGTCGATGTAGCGCGGGCTTCACCGCCCGTGCAGTTGTGATTTAAACGCGTCCGTGATTCGATCGGTCTCACCTCAAGATGAAGAAGCTCTTTGGAAATAGCGCGCTGTTTTGTGTCTTAGCGATCTTTCTGAAACCTGCTCTAAACGGGACTCCCGCGGGTGACGCGGGAAAGAACGATATCCTGATCGCCGCTATGCAGCAGGAACTGCACCGAGCCCAGGGTGATTTGGGGAAACTCGATCCTGCTCCTTACTTCATCAGCTATTCCGTCTACGATCAAGATTCGGCGATGGTGGTCGGGAGCCAGGGCAGCCTGATCAATTCCATCCACGCCCGCAGGCGATCCGCCGATGTGATCGTGCGCGTGGGAACTGCCGCGCTGGATAATACTCACGAAGAGAATCGCGGCTCTGCACTCACCTCCGGATCGCTCCCGCTCGATGACGACAGTGACGCCATCGCACATGTTCTTTGGCAACTCACCTACGGGGAATATCGCAAAGCGTCGCAAGCCTACTTGAACGTCAAGACCACGACCCAGGTCCATGCCCAGGAAGAGGACACTTCCCCGGACTTTTCCCAGGAGACGGCGCAAAGCCATGCGGATTACGACGATCTGTCGCCAGCGCCGGATCCCCAGAAGCTAGAAGAGATTGCTAGACGCTACTCCGCGTATTTCCGCAAGTATCCTTATATTTATGCGTCGAATGTGGTGCTCTCGGCACAAAGGATGCGGTCTCGCTTCGTTTCTACCGAGGGCAGTCACGTGGTCAGCACCGGTGCCTGGGTCCGGCTTGCGATTGAAGCCGAAACCCGCGCCGACGACGGCATGGAATTGATGCGATTCGAAACCTTCCAAGCCGAGAATCCGTCGCACTTACCCGCTGAAGCAGAAATCACCGCGCGCATGGAAAAAATGGCCTCCGACTTGAAAGCTCTCCGGGCTGCGCCCGTCGCCGAGCCATTCGATGGGCCGGCGTTACTCTCAGGGCGTGCGGCAGCGGTGTTTTTCCACGAGGTTCTCGGGCACCGGCTGGAGGGCCATCGCCAGCGCGGTGAGCAAGAGGGACAGACCTTCACCAAGAAGGTCAACCAGCAGGTTCTGCCCGAATTCCTCAGCGTCACCGACGATCCCACCGCTCGCACCCTGAACGGCATGGACCTCGGCGGTTGGTATGAGTATGACGAAGAGGGCATGCCCGCTGTCCGCGTGGAAGTCATCAAGGACGGGATTCTGAAGAGCTTTCTGATGTCGCGCATGCCCATCAAGGATTTCGACAAGTCGAACGGCCATGGACGCGCGCAGGCGGGCCTGATGGTCACCGGACGCCAGGGCAATCTGATTGTTACCTCATCGCGCACAACCAAGGATTCAGAATTGCGGCAAAAGCTGATCGATGAGATCAAGAAGCAAGGAAAGCCATACGGACTGTACTTCGAAGACATCCAGGGAGGCTTCACATTAACCCAGCGGGCGATGCCGCAATCCTTTCAGATACTGCCAGTTCTAGTGTGGCGTGTCTATCCCGACGGCCGCCCGGATGAACTGGTACGCGGCGTGGATATTGTGGGAACTCCTCTGGCGGCCATGAACCGGATTGTGCTCACGGGAGAGAAAATCGAGGTCTTTAATGGCATGTGCGGCGCGGAGTCGGGCAGTGTACCCGTGTCGGCTGCTGCACCCGCCATGCTTTTTTCCGAGATCGAAGTGCAGAAGCGAGCCCACTCCCTGAACCGTCCACCCATTCTCCCGCCGCCAGGCTTCGACGCGACCGAGACGAAAGTCGGAGGGCGTCCGTGAGTACTATGCAATGGAGCCCGTCCGCCAGAATGCAAAAGTTGGCAAAGGTCGTGGCGTTACTGATCGCGCTGTTATTTGCTTCAACCTCCGTGCAAGCGAAAGACACGCAAACACCCGCGGATGACGATCCAGTCCTGCAAGCCATGCGAGCCGAACTCGAGCGCTCGAAATCCGCGCTCAAGCTGGAAGGAATGGCCCCACCTTACTACATCGACTATCACGTCACCGACATGGATACGCATGCAGCCGAGGCGGCGTTTGGAGCCTTGCGCACGGATGTGCGATTGCGTTTTCGATTCCTTCGTGTCGTCGTCCGCGTCGGTGACTATAAGCAGGACAGCTTTTTCGGCCAAGGCCAGGGCGGGCTGGACTTTATGCCTCTGGATAACGATATCGTCGCCCTGCGCCACGAGATCTGGCTCGCCACCGACAGCGCCTACAAAGCGGCAACCGAGGCTCTGACTGCGAAGCAAGCAAAACTGAAGCAGTTTTCTGTCGATCAACCCGTCGATGATTTTGCCCATGCCGAGCCGGTAGTCTCGATCGGACCCGCGGCTAAACTGGACTTCGATTCCCAGCCCTGGCTCAAGATGCTGCAAGACGCATCCGCCCTGTACAAAACCGATCCTCAGATCGAGGCCTTCGACTCTGCCCTGAATTTTGCCGCCGTCACCCGCTATTTCGTCAGTTCGGAAGGCGCGGTCGTTCGCAGTGGCCAGAACGTCTACGATCTGCGAATCGCGGGAACCACGCAGGCCTCCGATGGCATGCGGCTGGACCGCTCGCACAGCTATGCTGTCACTGATATCAAGGAACTTCCGTCAGAAGAAAAGCTGCTGGCAGATGCCACCAGAATGCTCGCGACCTTGAAGGAATTGCGCGATGCTCCAGTCGCCGACGAAGAGTATCGCGGCCCCGTGCTCTTCTCCGCCGACGCGGCTTCGACGGTCTTCTCCGATCTGGTGGGTGAAAACGTGCTCGGTCTCAAACCCGAACTAGGCCAGCCCGCCCGCACCAAAGGAGCTTTCGCCGCCAGCTACAAATCCCGCGTCCTCCCCGATTTTCTCTCGGTGGTGGACGATCCGACGCTCGCCTCGACGAATGGACGAAGCCTCATGGGCAAGTACGACGTCGACGACGAAGGGGGGAAGGCGGTGTCCGTCTCCGTGATCGAGAACGGCAAGCTGGTGAACTATTTGATCGGACGAGAACCGATTCGAGATTTCCCCGCGTCCAACGGCCACGGCCGCGCCCGCCTGCCTCAAAACAACCCCGGGCCCACCCTCGGAAACATGATCGTGCGCTCGTCCGAGACTTCATCACCCGAGGAGTTAAAGAAGAAACTCATCGAAATCTGTCAACAGCGCGAACTTCCTTATGGATACTACGTCGAGACTCTGGGCCCGCAACGCGTGCCCCGCTTGATCTATAAAGTATGGACCAAAGATGGCCACGAGGAACTGGTGCGCGGAGCAACTTTCGGCGACTTGGATACTCGCACCCTGCGCAACGACTTGATCGCCGCCGGGAACGATGTCAACGTCGAGAACCACCCCCTGAACATCCCGCACAGCATCGTAAATCCCTCCGTCCTCTTCGATGAACTGGAAGTAAAGCGCGCGAATGCCAATAAAGACAAGTTGCCGGATTACCCCGCGCCAGCGGTAGCCTCGAAATAGCTCAGGTGAGTCGGGCCTCGCTTGCCGCGTCTCACCCCGGCCTGTAGCATAGGGATAGTTAATTCTTCCCCAGCACTCTTTGTTCGTATTCCCAGGAGGCTTTATGGCAACCGATCTCTTAACCGGGCCGACCATCATGGGCACGGCCACCCGGACCAAGGTGTACAAGAATTTTATCGATGGCGAATGGGTCGAGGCGTCGACCGGACAGACTTTTGAAAACCGCAATCCCGCCGACACTCGCGATGTGGTTGGCATCTTCCAGAGATCGGGCAAGGCGGACGTGGATGCCGCCGTCGGAGCCGCGAAGGCAGCCTTCGCCAAGTGGCGTCTGATTCCGGCTCCGCGTCGCGCCGAAATCATCTACCGCGCCGCGGAGATGCTGTTCGAGCGCAAGGAAGATTTCTCCCGCGACATGACCCGCGAAATGGGCAAGATCCTGAAAGAAACCCGGGGCGACGCGCAGGAGGCTGTCGACACTGCATACTACATGGCTGGCGAAGGCCGACGCATGTTCGGACCGACCACACCATCGGAGTTGCCTAACAAGTTTGCCATGGCCGTGCGCCAGCCCATCGGCATTTGTGGAATGATTACTCCATGGAACTTTCCCATGGCGATTCCGTCGTGGAAGCTTTTGCCGGCGCTTGTGTGCGGCAATACCTGCGTGATCAAGCCCGCGCAGGATACTCCGCTCTCAACTTTCAATCTGGTGCGTGTGCTTTACGATGCTGGCCTGCCGCGGGGCGTGGTGAACATCGTGACCGGTTTCGGCTCCGAGGTCGGGACGCCACTCACGGAACACGCCGACGTACGAGCTATATCGCTGACGGGTTCATCCGCCGTGGGGCGCATCGTGGGCACGACGGCTGCCAAGAGCTTCAAGCATTGTTCGCTCGAACTCGGCGGCAAGAATCCCATGATCGTGCTCGACGACGCCAACCTCGATCTCGCGATCGAAGGCGGGCTGTGGGGCGGCTTCGGAACTACTGGCCAACGTTGCACTGCGACCAGCCGGATCATTGTGCAGAAGGGCATCTACGGCGATTTCATCGAGCGCTATGTGGAACGCGCGAAAGCCCTGAAGGTCGGCAATGGTCTGGATGAAACGGTCGAGATGGGCCCGGCGATCAACGAGAACCAGCTTAAGACTGATCTCAGCTACGTGGACATCGGCAAGGCTGAGGGCGCTCGCCTGAAGTGCGGCGGCAACCGGCTCGACAAAGGCGAATATCAGAATGGTTATTTTATGGAGCCGACCGTGTTCGTCGACGTCGATCGCAAGATGCGCATCGCGCAGGAGGAAATTTTCGGGCCGGTGGTCTCGATCATTCCGTGCGACGATCTCGAAGATGCCATCGAAATCGCAAACGGTATCGAATACGGATTGTCTTCCGCGCTCTACACCAAGGATGTGAACCGAGCCTTCACCGCCATGCGCGATCTTGATGCCGGAATCACCTACATCAACGCGCCGACGATTGGCGCCGAAGTGCATCTGCCTTTCGGCGGAGTGAAAGCCACTGGCAATGGCCATCGCGAAGGCGGGTTGGGCGCAATAGACTTCTACAGCGAGTGGAAATCGATTTACGTAGATTATTCCGATCGCTTGCAGAAGGCGCAGATTGATCGCGCGGACTAAAGACTTTCATCGCAGAGTTCGCTCAGAGGGGCTGCAGAGGGCGCGGAGACAAACTACGCATTCTCTGCGGGCTCTGCGGACTTTCTCGGCGCACTCTGCGATAAGTTTTTTGTGTTGCCCCGGGACCGTCCCCGGCTGGAGCTATTCATGCCCATTACTCAAACCCGCGAAATCGCTGCCGCCTCTCGCCTCGACAACGTTCGTTATGCCATCCGCGATCTGGCCTCCGTCGCTAATGAGATTATTGCGCAGGGCCACAAAGTCATACCGGTGAACATCGGCGATCCCAACGTTTTCGACTTCCGCACTCCTCCTCACCTGATCGAGGCCGTGCACCGGGCCATGCTCGATAACAAGAACGGCTACGCGCCCTCGCCGGGAATCAAGCCGGCGCTGGATGCGATTCGGGGCGAGGCTGCGCGCAAGGGAATCACTTCGGTGCAGGACGTTTTCGTCACCAATGGGGTCAGCGAAACGGTGGATGCCTGCCTGACTGCGTTGCTCAATCCGGGAGACGACCTGCTCACTCCCTGCCCGGATTATCCGCTGTACTCGGCCTTGCTGACCAAACTGGGCATAAAGCTCAACACCTACTACTTGAATGAAGAAGATGGTTGGCAGCCGGAACTCGACGACATACGGAAGAAAATCACGCCGCGAACGCGAGGCATCGTGCTCATCAATCCCAACAATCCCACAGGCTCGATTTGCACGCGGGCCATGCTGGAGCAGATCGCCGAAGTAGCCAGGCAACACAGCCTGCTCATTTTTTCCGACGAGATTTACGACAAGCTCATCCTCGACCAAACAGACGAGCATATTTCGATGGCCGCCGTCGCGCCCGACCTACCGGTGGTAACGTTTGGAGGACTCTCCAAGAATTATCTTGTCCCCGGCTGGCGCATCGGATGGGGCATCGTGAGCGGGGACTCGGCAACCGTGAAGAACTACAACGAGGGCATTCAGCGGCTGCTGCGGGCGCGTTTGTGCGCGAATCATCCTGAGCAGTACGCGATCAAGGCGGCGCTCGAGGGACCGCAGGAGCATTTGATCGAAGTCCGCAAGAAGCTGCGCAGCCGCCGTGATCTTACCGTGCAATGGTGCAACACGACCCCGCGCGTAAGTTGTGTCTCGCCGCGGGGCGCGTTCTACGCCTATCCCCGAATCGATATTCCTGAAGGCGACGATGTGTTCGTGAAGGAGCTCATCGTTCAGAAGCACGTAATGGTGGTGCACGGCTCCGGCTTCGGGCAAAAGCCGGGTACACAACATTTTCGGATTGTCTTCCTGCCGGATGAACAAACGCTATCGAAAGCGTATGCGGCCATCGGCGAGTTTATGCAAGAGCGATACAGGAGTTGAACTACTTCCTCGGTTTTCCAGTCAAAAGAAACGGCCCCGGATTCTAAAGCATCCGGGGCCGTTGAGTGCAACTGCAAAAGTGACTATTGTACGAACGGGTTGCAGAAGTCGGTCGCGCCGATCGAGGTGCCCCAGTTTCCCGAGGCCTCGGATTCCTCGCCTGCGATCCACAGCAACGGGCAGGTAGCTATGGTGTTATCGGGTGCCGTGGCTTCATAGTCTCCCCAGCGGGAACCGCCGTAGAAACCGGCGCCGCTCGCCAGGTAGACTCCGGCCCCGTCCATCAGGCCGCTAAAGTTGACACGCCGGGCGGTCAGAGCTGCACCGGGGAAGCTGTTGTCGTCAGAGAACTCGTAAATCATGGCTATGTCATTGTCCGCATTCGGCTGCAAGTCTCCGAAGAAGCTGGAGCCATTGGCGCCCTGGCCGCCGCAGAAGAAGCAATCTTCGCGGCGATTGAGTGCGCTGGTGATGTTAGCGTTGATGTCCAGTTGAGGGGTAATTTCGAACCACAGAACGTGCCCACCGGCAACGTTGGGCACACCTGTTTCCAAAGCTCCCCACAGCGAACCGGCGTGATACTTCACCTGTCCGGAAATGCGTTTGTCCAGGGTTTCAATACAGCCGCCGCAACCGCTTTCGTCAGCCCTGGGCGGGAAGTAGTAGTTGTTGACGGTGCCGACGTCAACCGCACTAAAATTAGGACCATTGAACGGACTGGTAAACGCCCACACTTCAAGTCCGTTGCTGGGATCGCCGAACAGCATGTTGAAGGAGTTCATGGCTAGAACAGAACTCGGCCGTTCCGCTCGATCGGTGACGTTATACGGTTCGATGGTATCAACCAACGTTCCGCCCACCGTAAGGGCCTCATAGCCCCCGATGCCGAAACCGGCGCCGGAGTAGATCGCATCTTTGGGCAGGAAGAACAAATAGTTAAAGATGAACCCACCGGCGCCACAGGGATTGGAGTTGCCACCGAACTGGTTGATGCCGACATAAATTCCGCCCTTGGTCACGCCGTTGCCCCAATTGTTGGCATCGTGGCCCAGGGTCGGGTAGTCGGGGCATTCGCCCGTGTTGCCGATCTGGAAGGCGGGGCTGTAGAGCCACCAACCCAACCGCGGATCGTGAGACTGGCTGGCCGCAATCAGCAGGCTGCCGACGTTGTCGCTGTTGAACCGGTCGCTCTCCGTTAGCATCACAAAGACGAAGCGATGGTTTGCCCAGTCATAGAACGCCCGCGGATCGGTGGTGTAGGTGCTCGACGGCAGCCCGAAGAACGTGTTGATGCTCTTGGGAAAACCCGACTGAAGATTTCCGCGCTTGTCATACACCGCGATCGCGGTGTTCACGATCTGCACGACAAAGTTCTCGCTGACGGCAAGAGCCATGTCGGGAGGCTCGCAACCACCACATCCCTGGGCCTGGTCCATCGCAAAAAATGCGAAGTCAAAGCCTGGGGTGGGAGGCTGCAACGGGGCCGGACCTTCCTTGCCGGTGTGGATGATTGGCCAGCGCTTCAACGCCGCGCGCTTTTTGGCCTCGTATTGCTCGTCAGTGAGACCGTCGCGCGGGCGCAGGGGTTCTGGGTGTGCGGCTAACTCGGCCGCCGTAGCCTTGTGAATGTCATCCATCATCACCAGACGCGCGTTCCCAGAAGACCTTGGAGCAATCGGATGGGCGTTTGCCACCTTTGACGACGATGGCGTCTCTGCGACTGACCGTGGAGCGACCAATACAACGGCGAATGTCAGCGCCACCAGCACGGCTGTGCCTGGTATGGCTCCGACCAACTTAGAAAGAAGCTTGTTCTTCTCTCCATTTGTCAACATATCATTTCTCCTTTTCGCGAATCATCGCGATCTGATCGAGTGGTACGGTTGCAGCCGCATGCCTCTCGACGGTTTGGATCTTTGTCGTGCGGGCCCAGGTCACTAACCTCAAGGTTTGCACGGCTCATTTCAATTCCGACATATCTCGCAACCTACCTTCGGACGCCTGATGCGCTGGAAACCGACGGCCGTACTGGCTTGCTTATGAACCTCCCAGTGACATCGGGCAACCGCGAGGATTCGACTCCCTTGCGATGGGCAACGATCCTGTAATCGAATGCCACGCTCGAGCTTCCATTCTTGAGTTCACGGACCTCAAAGGAAGTGGCAGTCCGGTTGGCGATGTACAGACCGCCACAGTCACCGGCGGGCGTGAGAAATACGTGGTAGTCGGATTTGCCGCTGATAGTCTTGGCATAGCGCTGGTCCAACTGAATGGTGGCTACCCCTCCGCTGAGTGCACCGGAGCCGAAGTCTTCGATCCAGTCTTCGGACGATTGCATGGTGTAGAGACCGATCTTCTTGTTACCCGGAGCTTTCGCTGCGACGCCCAGAGTGCCAGTGCAGAAAAGATTCCCACTAACATCGATGGAGCATTCGCCGCCGAAGTTGGGACCCTTCACATCCAAGGCCAGATCGCCGGCATTGGTCACATCGTCATTCTCCACATACAGCGCCGGGTTGGTGGGAACTGTACTTGCATTGATCGCGTAGACGGCCGTGGCATCGCCGTTTTGAGTATAGAGATAACCCGGATCGATGAACTGGCCGGCCGAGAAGAAGTTAGTGATGGCCAACTCCGGCACGATCGTGGTATCGATGCCCAAGGTCGGATTCTGGCCGCCGGTGTTAGTGATTCCGGCCCCAGTCGTTACGCTGAGAACACCCGTGTTGTTAAGAGTGGTGCTGCCGCCGAGCGCCACGGCTCCGCCGCCGCTCAACCCTGTGCCAGCCTTCACCGTCACTGACGAGTTGGCAAGCATGGCATTAGTCACGCCGCCGGTCGCGATGCTGAGCGTCCCGGTCGTCGTAATCGGACCGCCCGTCAGTCCCGCTCCGCTGTTGACTTTGGTCACCGTGCCCGCACCGGGGAAGGTCTGACCGGAAACAAAGGTCACTTTGCCGGTACTGCTGACGGCGAATGCGGTTCCGTGAATCGACAACGTCGGATGAGTTGATTTGGGAAACAGGGTGAGAGTGTCGCGGACGTCTCCGGTGCCGTTGAGGTCCAGTTTGGCGGCTGGAGTTGTAGTTCCAATCCCAACCTCCCCGGTAGTCGTTTCAAAGATCCCGGAGTTTCCGAGTTTCGTAGTTGTGATCCACTTTGTAATGTGATTCGGCGTGCCGGTACCAGTTATGGGAGGAACCGCCGATTGCTGCGCAGCCATAGGCAAAACGAAGCAAGCCAGCACAAAAAACGCACACACACCAACGCTTATGCGGAACATAGATTCTCCTTTTTTGGATTTGCTACCTGATCGAGATCGAGCGCGAATCGCGCGTTGATCCCTAACCTCAGAACCTTACCGATTAAATACTTTCCCCCGATTCGGAATGACGGCCCCGGGACTTGACGCCCGGGGCCGTATTGCGTCCGGGAAGGCAAACCTTCTCCCCCGAGGGTTTGTCTTCCCGAAAATCAATTTCTGTTTAAATGAACGTCCAGCGTGCGGACCGAACGCTCAAGATCGAACCCTGCTTCGTGGCAGGGCTCTTGCTTTCGTGCATAGTGTTGCGAGCGTCGATTTCGTTTCAGTCGTCGCGCGCCGGATCGGCATCCATCCCGGCGGATGGTGGAGCGAAGGCCCTTAACGCCTCAACATCGGCCCCCGAACCCTCCGCCGCCGCATAGCAACCGAGGCCTCCCTGCTCTCTCAAAGCGCGAAATCGAACCAGAAAGGATCAGTCGGCATAAGCGTCTTTGTCCTCGCAGAAAGACGGCACACCTGCCCTGCCTTGGGCGACGCGCTCATGCTTTCGTGGGCATAGTGTCGTGGTTGCGAATTTCGTTTCAGGCACATCCGTCGAATGCGCGTGCGCGAGAAAAAATCGAGTGACCGCCAATCCTGACTGATATCTCCTCACTCCTAACGCAGTCGAAGTCGAGGCTAGGGTGCCAGAAAATGAAATCAAAGATGGCCACGCCTTTGCCCGTGCCCTCCCTAGACGGAAAGCTCACGGACTACTCGTTTCTGCTGGGGCAGACATTGTCAGGTCTGGACTGCGTAAGCAATGCACCGTCAGTGAATTGAAGGTGAATTACGGGTGATTCGGCAAGCGATTGAAAATACAGATAGTTAGAATTTGTTGGCGGTGTTCAAAGAACACAATGGTACAATCCCCGCTCGAAGTTCCCGGCACCCAACGCTGGGTCTGGCCACATGGAGACGCCGTCGTTGATCTTCCGTTTTGGGCCGTTTGAGGCGAAGCCCCGTGCCCAAGAGTTGTCCAAGCATGGGACACCCTTGAGGCTTCGCGGCCAACCCTTTGCCATCCTGGACTTGTTGCTCAATCGTGCGGGCGAAGTCGTGACTCGGGAGGAAATCAAACAAAAGCTTTGGCCGGCCGATACCTTCGTCGACTTCGAGCATGGGCTCAATACGTCAATCAAGAAGCTTCGCCAAGCACTTTGCGATTCCGCCACTGAGCCGCGCTATATCGAGACCATCCCGCGACTGGGATACCGGTTCATCGCTACGGTCGAAGCTACCGCGGAACCGAAAGCAAAGAAGCCAACCGCAGCCGTCCCGACAGTAGCAGAGGAAGACTTAAGAAATCCTGTGTCCCAGGTTGAAGCAGGACGCCCGCGCCTGCATTTATTTCTTGCGCCAGCGGTTCTCGTCCTGGCTGCCGCGGCTCTGGTTTTCAATGTGGCCGGAGTGCGAACTCGACTCTTCGCGCTGTTTCGGTCGACGAAAAATGCGTCTGTGGCGGTAGCGTCTGCTCCCAAACCGCTCCCCTCGATTGCCGTCCTCCCGCTGCAGAATCTCTCCAACGACTCGGCCGAGGACTATTTTGCGGATGGGATGACCGACGAACTCACCACCGATCTCGCCCAGTTCGGCAGCCTGCGCGTGATTTCGAGGACCTCGGCCATACACTATAAAGGCGCGAGCAAGACCGCCCCGGAGATTGGCCGTGAACTTGGCGTGGATACTCTGATTGAAGGAACGGTGCAACGGGTTGGAGACCGGGTACGGATTCGGGTGCAGTTGATTGACTCTGCCAGTGATCGTCATTTGTGGGCGAGAAGTTACGATCACGAACTCAAAGACGTATTAGTTCTGCAGAGCTCGGCAGCCCGTGACATTGCGGAAGAAGTGCAGGGAAAAGTCGTCTCCCCGTCCGCTGACGCGCGGCCACTCAATCGGCATCCCGTAGAGCCCGCGGCGTACGAAGCTTATCTGAAGGGGCGTTACTTCTGGAATAAACGGACCGAGGACGGGCTGAAGAAGAGCATCGATTATTTCGAGCAAGCGATTTCGCAAGACCCGAAGTTCGCGGCTGCGTATGCCGGCATGGCGGGTAGCTATTCCATCCTGGGGTCGGATGTCTTACCTGCTCGCGTGGCAAGTGCGAAGGCCCACGTCGCAGCCAGTAAGGCGTTGGAGTTAGATCCGACGATCGCAGAAGGACATGCCGAGCTGGGGCTGATCGAGTTTTACTACGACTGGGACTGGACGCGATCTGAACAGGAGTTCCGGCGTGCCATCGAGTTGAACCCGAACTATGCGACCGCGCACCAATGGTTCGGCTACTATCTCGCTGCTATGGGCCGTTTTCCGGAGGCGCTGGAAGAGGCCAGAAAAGCGCAGCAGATTGATCCTCTCTCCTTATCGATCAATACAACCCTGGCGGGGCGTTATCGCGATCTGCGTCAATATTCTCAGGCCATCGACCTGAGCCGTCGAACTCTGGAAATGGACCCCAACTTCGTGCCCGCGCACATTGCTCTAGGAGCCACGTACGAAGATCAGGGAAACTGGTCGCAAGCTATCAGCGAGTACCAGCAGGCAGTTGCCATCTCCCAGAGCAACCCCATTGCATTAGCGTCGCTGGGTTCTGCGTACGGACATCTGGGCGATCAAGCCGCAGCCCGTAAAGTGATAGCCCGTCTGCAGGAGGCATCTAAACACCACTACGTATCTGCTTTCGATATGGCGACCGTTTTTGCCGGCATCGGCGACCCGGACACTGCATTCCATTGGCTGGAGAAAGCGTATGCCCAGCGGGAAAGTCAAATGGCGTTTCTCAATATCACCCGGCGGATGGACCCGTTGCGCTCGGACCCGCGTTTTGCCGACCTGCTGCGCCGCATGGGGCTCAGTGTCCGCCTGGCCTCAAACTGATGGGCTCGCAACCAGCTTGGTCTTTGTCGCAAAATCTGCTTAAATCGCATTAAAGTCAGTAATCCAGCGTGATCGACATCCACTGCCACATCCTCGCCGAGGTGGACGACGGCCCCAAATCCTGGGACGTGGCGGAGGAGATGTGCCGCATAGCGGTTGCGGATGGCATCGAACAGATTGTCGCCACGCCGCACGCCAACGACCGCTATCATTACGACCGCGACTTCCTGGCGCGGCTGCTCGACTATCTCCGGCAACGCATTGGTCAGGCTCCCAGCCTCAGCCTGGGTTGCGACTTCCATCTCTCGTATGAAAATCTGCAGGATGTGATGGTGTTTCCCAATCGCTATACCATCGAAAATACGCGGTACCTGTTGGTCGAACTGAGCAATTACAGTGTTCCGGTTCAGATCGAAGAGCACTTCAGCAAGCTGCTGGAGAAGGGCTTGACCCCGATCATTACGCATCCGGAACGTAATCCCATCATGCAGCGCACTCCGCAACGCATTCTGCAGTGGGTGGAACTGGGCTGCGTGATCCAGGTGACCGGATCGGCGTTCACGGGACGCTGGGGCGAGGCGGCGTGGCAAACCGCGCAGTGGCTGCTCAAACGGGAAGCCGTCCACGTGCTGGCGACGGATGCGCATGACACCAGAAATCGTCCACCAGTGCTTTCCACAGCGCGCAACGCAGCTGCGGAAATCTGCGGAGAAGAGGTCGCGCGCGCGCTGGTCGATGGTAATCCGCGAGCGATTGTGAGTGGGCAACCGCTACCCTATTTTCCGGCTCCAGTAATGAAGAGTTAAGTCAAAACCTCGACACGGATTCCCACGGATCAACGCAGATAACCCTTTTCTCTTTTGTTCTTCAGATCCGTGCTGATCGGTGAAAATCCGTGGCGAGGTTTGACTCTATCTTTGTTGCTTGTCGGGTTCAGCCGCAGTGCCGGGAGTCGAAGGACGCGCCTGAGGCTGGCTGGTCATGGCGCTTTCGGGATTCAGTAGATGATCGTGATCTGGCCCCAATCCCAGTTTGATCAGGGCGCGAGCGTCAGGGGTAGTTTTGGATTGCCAGTTGTTGTCCGCCTGATACTTCTGCATGGCTTGTTGCGTGGCGTCGTTCCACACGCCCGTGGGTTTTCCGTCCAGGTAGTGCTCACGGATCAGGGCTTCCTGGATTTCCAGGGTGCGCTTGGAGTCAATCTTCTGTTGTCCATGAGTATGCCCCTTGGAGGCAGACTTTCGCGACTTCTTGCTCTTGCCCGTAGTCGAGTGCGCCGACGTGTGAGTGGACTTGGAGGTCGTAGTATGAGAACTCGTCGAGGCATGTGAGGAAGATGCAGGCGTGCTCGCCGGCTGGGCAGAGGGCTTGCCGTCCGCGTCTTGCGCACTCGACAGCGTCGCCGCAACTAGCGCGACGCAGCCGAGCGCCGAAAGCCTTGTTATCCCCCGGTCAAATAAGCGCAAACATTATCCTCGCAAACCAGAGTCCGGCACTGAGTAATCATCCCCGATCAGGGTTCTCAGTGCCAGTCTCGACGGTTTGTATACAGGTTACGGAAGTGTACCGGCCAGGAAGATGGTGCCGTCCTGGCGGCCTGAACCCCGCTGGCGTACCAGGAACACCACATCCTGTCCGCTCTTCAGAGACGAAGAGATCCGGTTAAAGTCATCCTCGGAATTCACTGGTTGTTTATTGATCTCGAGGATGACATCTCCACGCGTGAGACCTACGTCGTCGGCGAAGGACGAGGGCTTGATATCCTGCACAATTACGCCTTTGCCGGCAGGAATATCCAGGCGATCGGCCATTTCAGAAGTAATGGCGCGAACCGTCAAGCCCAACTTGCTCTCTTTGGGCGCTTCCGCCCCACCGTTATCATCATCTTCACCGAGGCGAGCGGCAAACAGTTTCGCACGATCAGTGACGGTGACCGTAGCTTCCTGTTTCTTGCCGTTGCGAACCAAGCCCAGGCTTACTTTCGTGCCGGGCTTGCGGCTGGCGATATCAGCAACCAGTTCGTCGCCATTCTTTACCGGCTTGCCATCGACCGAGACAATCGTGTCCCCCACTTTCAGCCCGGCCTGCTCGGCAGGGCTGCCCGCAGTTACCGCCGACACGGTTACGCCGCCGGCGCCCGCTCCATAGACACGCGAGATTGCCGGATTTTCCTGGGCATTGAACATGATGCCGATCGAGCCGCGGGCCACGCGGTGTTCCGGAGCAATCAGTTGGTTGTAGACGCTCACGACAGTGTTCGAAGGCATAGCGAAGCCCACGCCAGCGTAGGCGTTTGTGTCGGTGAGAATTGCGGTGTTGATGCCGATCACTTCACCGGCCATGTTCACCAGCGGCCCTCCCGAGTTGCCGGGATTGATGGCCGCATCAGTCTGAATGAATGACTGGAATTGCCGGTTGGGGACGATGTTGCGGCCCTTCGCCGAAACGATCCCCGCGGTGACCGTCTCTGACAGGCCGAAGGGACTACCCACGGCCAGCACCCAATCTCCTACCTCCATGCTGTCGGAGTTGCCCAGCTTGGCGACGGGCAGGGGCTTCTCGGACTCAATCTTGATCACAGCCAAATCCGTTTCCTGGTCGGAACCGATTACCTTGGCGTCATGAAAAGTTCCCGGCGGATCGTCCATGAGCTTCACCCGGATGCGGTCGGCTTTTTCGACCACGTGGCGATTGGTGACGATGTAGCCTTTAGCGTCGACGATCACTCCTGAGCCCAGAGAGCGCTCGCGAATAGGGCCGTTGCCTTGCTGCCCGCCGAAAAATTTATCAAAGAAATCGCCGAAAGGGTCCTGATCATCGGGCTGGTCTGGATTACCGCCGTGCCCTCGACGATGCGGATTCTTGATCGTCGACTCGGTGTTGACGTTGACCACAGTCGGTTCCAGTTGCTTGGAGATTTGCGAGAACTGGTTCGAGAGTTGCTGCGGCGAGGGGACGGTCAGCGGGGTTGCATCCGAGCCCTTCTTCTCCTGGCCCTTCACTCCCTTGGAAATGACCGTTCCGATAAGAATGCCGACCGTCAGTGTGGCCAAAATCGTGAGCGTGTATGCTGGGCGGTTGGCTTTCAAGCGCGCCCAGAAACCGCTGGCAAGCGGATCCATAAAAACTTCCTCCCGTCGTATCAGTGCTTTAACATTATACCTTTTCATCGTGGGCCGACGAACGAGCGTCCGCGGACGCTATTGCATCGGCTGTCCCGGAGCGAGCACGCCTTTGCCGGTGGCCCAGGGATGGATTTCAGGCTTGAGCAAACCTGCTTTGACATCGGGGTCATCTTTCAACAACTTCGCAGTCTGCTCCGGTCCAACGCGGAAGATAGCAACTGCACGCAGCTCGCCCGGAACATTCAGCGGGAACAATCCAGCGACGGCCAAATATCCTTGCGCCTCCATCTCTTTCGCGAAAGCAGGATATTCTTTCACCACGAAGTTAAACGCAGGCGCGTCCGATTTCCATTTTTCACCTTTCTTCGTCAGCACGAGCGTGTACTGCTCCATTCCCTCAGGAGTGGATGGTGGGTGAATCGCGCTGGCATCAATAAGCCACGGCCCGTGTACCTCGGGTGCTAGACGGCCTGCTTTGACGGCCGGATCGCTATTCGCCCAATCCTGCGCCTGCGCCGCCGAGTCGGCCTGGAACACGAAGATGCCACGCAGCGCTGTGTCCTCCATGAATGGCCCGGCGATCACGAGTTTGTGTTCAGCAGCCATCTTTCGGATGTTGGCCATGTGTTCTTCTTGCAGCTTTTCGCCAGCTTCCTTGCCGAGTTGCGGAGCGTTGGCAGGACGATTCAGCAGTACGAAGAAATACTGAGCGGACTTGGCGTTCGGATCGGCTTGGGCCTGAGCACGAGCCGGGTGCGCGACCGTGAGCAGGCTCAGCAGAAGTACATGGCTGAAGGCAATTCTTCTCATACGCAGAGGCTCCGTTGACTTAGACGTTGCTGCTGGAAAACGTGTTCGACGTTTCTCCTAGAGCTTGGACCAGAGTCGTGATTCCCATTGCGGGAATTTTATCAACGGTACCCCCCCTCCCCCCCGATCTTTTGGAATCATGGGGTTAGGGGCAGACTACCACCAAAATCTTTGAGGAATAAGGACTTATGCGTAAAATATTCCGGAATAAGGAGTTAGCAGTCGCCTTCGAGGGACAGCGGCTTGCAACGGGTGGAGCAGCAGGATTGTCAAAGAGCTAATTTGTACTGATACAGAATATCCAGTTGAGGTAACTAAGTAAAGACTAATCGCGAAATTGATTGGAAAAATGCCCTCGTGGGTTGAGCGAGTGGAACAAAGGCTTTAATCGCAGAGGTCACCGAGACGTTCCGCAGAGGACGCAGAGAATGAGCGGCGGACATTTCTGCAACTGGTCAGGATGAAATAGTCCGCGCGAGATCCCTCGCCCCGCTGAAAAACGCGGGACTCGGGATGACGTCTTTAAGAACAGGATGAGGTTTTTAAGAAACAGATCGTCGTCGTGTCTCGGTTAATGTTTAAGTTTCTCTTCTGGAGTTTTATAATCGACTGTGACGGCTGTTTGGAGAGCAGCCCGCGACTTTGATCAGGAGGTTCCCCCATGCTCTCCAAGTGCGCGAACCCGGTGTGTCTGTCTCGCTTTCACTACCTGCACGAAGGCAGGATATTCAAGATCGAGACCAGCATCGTCGCCTCGGACGGTACCCACTCATCATCCCGCAGGATTGAGTACTTCTGGCTTTGCGCGCGCTGCGTCCAGAGTCTTGAGGTCGTGCTCGAGAATGGAGTCGTAACCACGCGCCCCCTCCGCCTGCAACTCGCCGAAGGCGCACGCCAAGAAGACTCTGAGGGAAAGCGGCACGTCGCGTAGATGGGATCAGATCGGCCGGTCCGCTAACCGCCGATATGCACCATTGTCCTTGACGCTGGCACGAAATCGGCCTCGCCGATGTGGTGGCGCTCTTCTTTTCTCTGCACTACGCCGCGGATAAATTCGATCAACTCTTCGTCTGAAGCGCCGCGGCGCATGCGGTCGTGCAGGTCGTGGTCCCACACCGAAAACAGGCAGGTGCGTATTTTTCCGTCGGAGGTGATGCGGATGCGGCTGCAGTGACTGCAGAAGGGATGCGAAACAGGAGCGATGATTCCAATTTCGCCAACGCCGTCGCCAAAGCGATACCGTCGCGCGGTTTCGCTGCGGGCGTGGGGAATCTCGACCAGCATGCGGTACTCCGCCATGCGCTCGATAATTTCATCGAGCATGACCACGGTGGCCGGCGACCAGGTTCGGTCTTCTTCGAGCGGCATGAATTCGATGAAGCGAACGATCACGCCTTCTTCACGGGCAAACATGCCAAAGGGGATGATCTGATCTTCATTGAAGCCGCGCATGAGCACGCAATTGACCTTGACCGGCCATAGCCCCGCCCGCCGGGAGGCGCGAATTCCCGCCAGCACGTGGTCATAGCCGTTGGGCACGCGGGTGATGCGTGCGAAACGATCGGGATCCACCGCATCCATGCTGACGGTGATGCGATTCAAGCCAGCATCCTTCAACGGTTGCGCCATTTCCGCGAGCAGGTGGCCGTTGGTCGTCATCGCGAGATCAAGCTCTTCACCGTCCGTGGAGCGCAGCTTCGCCAGTTCCCGTACGAAGTCCACCACGCCATTGCGCAAGAGTGGCTCACCCCCGGTGAGGCGGATTTTCTTGATCCCGAGCGCCGCCAATATTCGAGCCATGCGCAAGTAGTCAGCAAAAGGCAGATCGCCGTACAAAGCGCCTTCGTTGCCCGTACGACAGTAGACACACTTGTAGTTGCAGCGATCCGTAATCGAGATCCGGAGATCGGTGATGGGGCGGCCGAATTTGTCGGAGAGAATCATGGTCGCTGGCCGATGGCCGTTGGTCGGTTTGTCGGCGGAAGTTTTTGAAAACGACCATCGACTATCGACTAACGCCTGTTTCTGGAAAGAATCGACGCAGGCGGGATTCCCGGCAGGCGCTTCCTTTCCAATGGCTTCACGAGAAGCACGGGAGGCGCAAGCGTTTCCACCTGCACCCTTGGGAAAGAGCGCTTGCAATCTCTGCCGCGAACTCTTTACCCTCGCCGCTCCAGCCAGGGTATGCCCAAAGGCTGCAGCGGTCGGAAACTTGTCTTCAATTATAGATGCAGACGGGCAATCAAAGGCACAACTAAGGTTTGGCAGACTGCGCCGCCGCTTTGTCAATCGCAGCCTGGGCTCGCGGCGCCATTAACCGGTATCCGGCCGCGTTGGGGTGCAGGCCATCGTCGGCGAGGTCTCGCTTCAGCAAGCCCTTGTCGTCCACCATGGCGCTGAAGTAATCGAGATACACGAGGCCATTCGCTTCGCAATAGGCTTTCAGCCAGCGATTCAGTTCCAGGATTTTCTCCGGCGAACGCTGGGCAAATAAATCCTGCGACTGCGGGGTGTAATTGTGCACTGGCAGAACGGACGAAAACACGAGGTGGGTTTGATGTGCACGCGCCAACTCCGCCATGGAAGCGTAATTGGCTTCGATGTCTTCCAGTCGTATGGGCCCGGTATTGCCAGCGATGTCATTGGTGCCCGCCAGGATCACAATCACCTTCGGTTGCAGATCGATGGCGTCCTGACGGAAGCGCACCAGCATTGCGGTGTGGTTTGTCCGCCGATGCCGCGGTTTATGTAGGGCTTGCCGGGGAAATATTCCTCCAGCTTCCACAGGTCGGTAATGGAATCGCCGAAGAACACCACGCGGTTCTCGCCCACTGCGGGCGGCTTCCAGCTGGCATTGGCTTCGCGATAGCGGGCGAGTTGGCCAAAATCATCGGTGAAAATCGAGATGCGCGACGCACGGTATTGATCCAGACCGGGAAAGCCTGTGGGCGGGATGGAGGGTTGCTGGGCTCCGGCCGAGAAACAAAAGATCGCGACGAGCAGGAACAGCACGGCGTTTCGGGATCGTATCAGCATCATCTTTTTCTTAATCACATCCCGTCATAATTGGGCCCGCCGCCGCCTTCCGGCGGAACCCAGGTGATGATCTGATACGGGTCGGCGATGTCGCAAGTTTTGCAATGTACGCAGTTCGAGGGGTTCAAGCTGATGCGCTTGCCGTTGGGTTGCTCGGCGTCGTCGACCATTTCGTAAACGTTGGCGGGACAGAAATTCTGGCAAGGGCTGCCGTATTCTTTCACGCAGCGCGCGTTGCAGATGTTGGTGTCGTCGATGACCAGATGCGCCGGCTGATCTTCTTCATGCTTGGTGCCCGAGTGATACAGGTCGGTGAGCTTGTCGAAGGTGAGCTTGCCGTCGCCCTTCGCGGGGCCGAGCAGATGGGCTTCAGCGCCGCCATCGGCGGGCAAGTCGGCAAGCTTCTTCATGTGTTGATAGCCCGCGGTCCCGGGGTACCGGTCGCGCAAGCCGCGGCCTCCGGTGAACTGCTGGATACCGGCGTGAAACAAGCCGGCGAAGAATCCGCGCTCGAATCCCTGATGAAAGTTGCGAACCTTCCAAAGCTCATCTTTGATCCAGCTGGCTTCGACTTTCTTCCGGTAGCCGCTGAGCATGGCGGCAGACGAGTCGTCTTTCCTGAGCGCTTCGAAAGCAGTTTCAGCCGCCAGCATTCCACTCTTGATCGCCAGATGAATTCCCTTGAGGCGTTGCGAGTTGAGGAAACCAGCGGAATCGCCGAGAATCATCCAGCCATCGCCCGCGACCGGCGGAATCGCCCACCAGCCGCCATAAGGCAGCGACTTCGCGCCGTAGCGAATCATCTTGCCGCCCTCGAGCAATTTCGCCACAAATGGATGCTGCTTGAAATCCTGCAACACGTGTTGCGGATCAAGACGCGGGTCGGGATAATCGAGGCCGGTGACGAAGCCGAGCGAAACGATGTTGTCTTTTCCGCCGTAGATCCATGCGCCGCCATACTCTTTCGTCGTCAGCGGCCAGCCCAGCGTGTAGATCACTTCGCCGGGAGCGATGCGGCCCGAGGGGACTTCCCACAGCTCTTTTATGCCCTGGCCGTACGTCTGCGGATTGCCGTCTTTGGCAAGATCGAATTTCGCAATTAGTTGTTTGGTCAACGACCCGCGCGTACCCTCGGCCAGAATGACGACTTTGGCCTGCAGATCGTAGCCAGGTTCGAAGTTCGATTTGGGATGGCCTTCTTTGTCCACGCCCTTGTCATCAGTGCGAACACCGCTGACGCGGGCGCCGTCGAAGAGCAACTCTGATCCCGCGAAGCCGGTGAAGATGGTGATCCCGGTTTCTTCGACCTTGCTGCCCAGCCACTTCACAAAACGATTCAGCGAGATGACGTAATTACCGTGGTCGCGCAACGGCGGCGGCGTGATCGGAAACTTGAACTTGCTTCTCTCGGTGAGAAAATAAACCGCTTCTTGAGTGACCTCGGCATCGAGAGGAGCTTCTCTTTCAAAGCCAGGAAGCAGTTCGCGCATGGACCGCGGATCGAGCAGCGCGCCGGATAGACAATGCTGCCCAACCTCGCGCGCTTTCTCCAGCACATAAATATTTTCTTTGCTCAGCTGCGAGTCCGGATTTTTCGAATTATGCTCGTCGATAAGCTGCGACAGCCGAAGCGCACACGCCATCCCCGCAGGCCCGCCGCCGACGATGACAACATCGGCCGGCATCTGCGGACGTTCCATACCCTCGATCGGTTTGCGGAAGATCAGCATACGATGCCCTTAGCGGTTCGCCAGACTGGCTATCTCGCCCAAGCCGAGCAATCTCTGGTCCGCAGTCACCAAAGTTAACTTCAGAACCTTGGCGGTAGCCGCCAGGAATCGGTCTGCCGGATCAGCGTGAGGCAAAGACAGCGCGAAGCCAGTGCGAACAATTTCCTGAGTTAGTGGCGCTTCGCGTAGCTGATCGGCGGCGCGCTCGACCCAGGCCAGCGGGTCCGCCACACGAATGCGGCCTTTTTGCATCAACGCGAGAGCTTCCCAAACGCTAACCGGAGACAGCCACAGATCGTTATCATTGTTTGACAACTCTCGCGCTGCGCCTTTTCCTATTCGCTTCGGATCCAATTTGCTCCAAATCCAGATATGGGTATCGAGAAGCAGGTTCAATCGCGGTAGGCCTCGATGTCTTCAAGATCGATGACTGGAGAAACGATATCGCCCACGATTTCGGCGGTGCCGATCATGTCTCCCAAGAACTTTCGCTTGCGGTCGGGTCCAGCAGGAATGACTTCCGCAACTGGGCGGCCATGACGCGTAATCCGCAGCGGCTGGCGCGTCTTGTGCACTCGTTCAATCAGGCCAAGACACTTGGCTTTGAATTCGGAGATGGAAACATCATCCATGACCACTATTCTATCTATAGTCAACAAACTAGTCAATTCGTAGTTATTTTATTTAAAGCCGGCAAACAAATGCGGGATGAACGACCTTATCCGCCTGCCTTCGCCTTCTTCACTTCTTCAATCAGTGGCGGCACGATGTCGAACAGATTTCCTACTACGGCGTAATCGGCGATTTCGAAGATGGGCGCTTCGGAATCCTTGTTAATCGCGATGATGGTTTTCGCGCCCTTCATTCCGACAATGTGCTGAATCGCTCCGCTGATCCCGAGCGCTAGATACAGCTTGGGCGCGACCGTCTGACCCGATGAGCCGATCTGCCGATCCATGGGCAACCATCCAGAGTCGCAAATCGGACGAGAAGCGGCCAGCTCTCCGCCCAAAGCCTCGGCAAGCTGTTGGGCCAGTTCGATATTCTTTTGTTCTTTGATTCCGCGCCCAACGGAAACGATAATCTCGGCCTGCGTGAGGTCAACGGCCTGCTTGGCTTCTTTGAAAACTTCCTGCGGCTTGTTGCGGATGACGCCGTCCGCAATCTGCACGTTTACTGTCTCAACCAGAGCAGGGCTGGCTCCGGCTTCGGCTTTGTCCCCGCGAAAGGCTCCGTTCTGGAAGGTGACGAACCAGGGAGCATCACAAGCAAAACTCACATCCGCCGCCAGCTTGCCCTGAAACATTTGGCGAGTGAAGAGCAGCTTGCCGCCTTCTTTTTTGTAGCCGATGCAGTCTGTGATCGCGGTGCGCCCCATGGCCGTAGCCAGCTTGGGAATAAAATCGCGCACCTGGTAAGTGTGCGGCATCAGCACCAGCTTGGGCTGTTTCGCTTCGATGAATTGCTTGAGCGCCGCCGAGAAGGCATCCGGGGTATACGGCTCGAGCTTGGCCGATTCGATGGCGTAAACCTTTGAGACCTTCTTAGCGGCAACTTCGTTGGCAAAATTCGCAACGCTGCTGCCGACCACCGCGGCTTCGAGTACCCAACCGGTCTCGGCCGCAAGAGCTTGACCCGCAGTGAGCGTCTCCCATGAGACGCGGTTCAGTTTACCTTCGCGTTGTTCAACGACGACTAAGATTGTGTCAGGCATAAAGGCAGCTTCCAGCTCCTAGCTCTTCGCTTTAATCACGTGGGGACAGCCGCCCTCGGCTGTACAGCCGAGCGAAGCTCGGCGCTTGCGGTCACTAAAGCACACGCACTTCGTTCCGCAGTTTGTCCACCAACTTCTTGGCCACTTCTCCGGCTGAGCCTTCCAGGAATTCCGTATTCTTGGTTTTCTGGGGCACATACAGCCGCTCAATCTTCTGCAGATTTCCCGTCACCGCCGGCTGCACTTCCGCCATTGCGACCTTGCGCAGCGGCTTGTTCTTGGCCTGCTTAATGCCAATCAGCGTGGCATAGCGCAGTTTGTTGATGCCCGACTGGATGGTCAGCACCGCGGGCAGCGGCATGTCCACGAACTGGAAGTAGCCAGCCTCAAGTTCTCGCTTGACCCGAATTCCAGTGTCGCTTTTCTCGATTTGCATGATGATGGTGGCGTGAGGCCAGCCCAGCAGTTCCGCCAGCACGACTCCGGTTTGCGCATAACCGTAGTCGTCGGATTGCAACCCGGTAAAGATCAAGTCGAATGTTTCATCTTTAATCGCGGAGGCGAAAGCTCGCGCCGTATTGAATGCATCCAGTCCAACGAAGGCGTTGTCTTCGAGATGAATGGCGCGATCAGCGCCTTTCGCCAGAGCTTCCCGCAACACCTGCTGGGCGCGGGGCGGGCCGGAAGTAATGACCACGACTTCTCCGCCGTGCTTCTCTTTCTGCCGCAACGCCTCCTCTAACGCGTAGGCGTCGGGCTCGTTGACTTCGTAGGACACGTCTTCGCGAATCCAGGTGCCGGACTCGTTAAGCTTGAGCGGCGCATCCTTCTGCGGCACCTGTTTCATGCAGACCAGAATCTTCAAGCGAAAACTCCTTTGAGTCCGGCCGGCTGCGGCTGAGAGGTTGCGAGCAACGTCCTACAGAAACCGCCAACCAGTTATGGGAAACCAATTAGTATAAATGAGTGAAGAGGACGAGAGGAAATTCGGAGACAAAAAAGCACTACTCGGTAAACACGACCGATTGTACGCCGGAAATCTCGAAGCGTTTGCGGCAGCGCATATTCTTGCAGGCCATCATGTCATCGCGGCGGAGCATGTAGGATTTGGCTTTAGCGAAGCGGGCGCGATCGCGCTCGTCGGCGCGGCCGGAAAGCTGTTTCTTCTTGGTGCGTACCAGCCAGTTGATTTCGTATTCAGAGGCCTGCTGGCAATGCGGACAATTCAGCGTCGCCACCTTCTTTTCAGGCCGTTCATCAAAAAACTCGCGTTCTTCCATAGGATCGTTGGCCGCTCGTCGTTAATCTTTGGCCAAGCCGCGGCAATTCGCTCCGCTCAACTCTTCAATAGCTCTGTATTATTGCACGTCACCGCGGGATGAGCTATGGCAAGATGAGAGCAATGGCAAAGAAGAAAAAATCGAAGCGCTTCACGGCGGTGGAAGCGGTGAAGACCATGGCCCGGGAGCAAATCGGAGCGCCTCCAGCGTCGCGGGTAGTTCCCAATCGCAAGAAGAAGACCGAGAAGCATAAGCCGACCCTGGAGAAACTTCTAAGCGACCCGTAGTGCAGCGTTACGGCGTGGTTGTCGGACACCCGGAATTGGCCGGACCGTCGACAGTGACGTTCGTTGTGCCGGTGATGACGTTTCCTGTCGGACTGTTCGTCAGTAAGCTTGCTGTGACACCGGCTGTCCCACAATTGGTACTCGGACTCACTTTACCAGTGGCCGTGACCTGCGCGACCTGAACTGTATTCGATGTCCAAGTAACTTGATTGGTGATGTCCTTTGTTGCCGGGGGATGCACGTAGCTGCCAGTGGCCGTGAGCTGAACGAATAGCGAAGGGTCCGTCCCGCCAAAGACAACCGCTGTCGGTGTTACCTGGATTCCCACGAGTTGCTGACCACTGCCGCAACCAGGAAGAAACGGTGTAACACAGCAAATCAGGAGTAAATTAAGCCAATTTCGACCCATCTCATCTTCCGAAAAAGACAATCCTTCCCCAAATTTCAGGGGAGTGAGCGACACTGTAGTAGAAGAACAGCCAAAAATCAATAGCGGCCTGGGCTCTTACCTGTCGCCAATGAACACTGCCGGGCACCGCCCGATTTCTTCTTCGTCCTATATCTAAAAAGACGAGTATATTTGTCCAGTTCTGTTCGAGGGTCGATCGGACCGGAATTTCGACCCAGCGCGAGGCCGATATGTTGTGTAGATGGTGCGCCGCGGACATGCCGGATGGTTCACGATTCTGCTTGAAGTGCGGGCAGAAGACTGATGTGGCGGCAATAAAAGCTCTGCCCGCAGCGACTCCATCTCGATTGTCATGTGTTACTTGCGGTGCCAGCTTGCCTCCGGCCGCAGCGTTCTGCCTGGAATGCGGACGGCCCGCGCCGTCAACCGGAAACCTCGAAGCCCTCGCGACAGTGCTGGTCGAGTGCATGGCGTTCTTGCGGGCACGGCGGCAACGCCGAATTCTACTGTGGTCGTTCGTCCTGTTTTTGCTCGGGGCAGTTCTGTGGGCTGCAACCGGTGAGAGTCCAGCGGCACGGGAGGTCCAGGAATTCGTCCATTGGTCCCAGGCGCAAACTGTCGTTGACGCTTCCGTGTCGTTGAACCCGCGCAGCTTCTCTGCTCATGAGTTTACGGTCCCGCCGGGCGCGCTGGATGTGACCGTTACTGGCGAGTTCAGCGCATCTCCGGTCGGCCCACCCCATGGTAAGGGCAAGGGCAACGAGAGCGGAAAAGATGCCGACAACGGGATCGAAGCCTATGTCCTAACCAACCCTGCCTTTGCGGTGTGGCGCACTGGCTACTCCACCGCGACCATCTACCAAAGCAATTCGACAACCGGTGCCGTGATCGATGCTCCCCTTCCAGGTGCCGGAGTCTACGATCTGGTGTTCAGCAATAGGACCTCACCGAATCCTAAGACCGTCCATGCGACTGTGCTTCTACGCTACAAGAGCGGATGGCCCAACACGATCTTGCGCATGAAAGAGCGATTGTGGAACTCGATCGGGCTGTGAACCTCAGGTTGCGTTAGTTTTCCGCACCCGCTTCACTCCTTGACCGTCTCCGCCACGAACTTGGTGAATTGCTTCACATCCTGCTCGGTGGTATCGAAGGAACACATCCAGCGGACGACCGACTGCTCCTCGTTCCATACGTAAAAGAAATAGCGCTTCTGCAGCCTGGCGATGGCTTTGAGTGGGATTTGCGCAAATACGCCGTTGGCCTCCACCTCATAAACAATCTTGACTTGCGGGATTTTGCTGATTTCTTTTTGCAGCAACCTAGCCATCCGGTTGGCGTGCTGGGCGTTCTTCCGCCACAAATCATTCGTAAGCAACGCCTCCAGTTGAGCTGAGATAAAGCGCATTTTCGACGCCAACTGCATTCCCTGCTTGCGAAGATAAAGAAAATCGCGGGCGAACTTCTTATTGAAGAAAACCACGGCTTCTGCGCCCATGGCCCCGTTCTTGGTTCCGCCGAAAGAAAGGACATCGACGCCCAAGTCCCGTGTCGCTTCTCGCAGGGTCAGGCCCAGGCTGACGGCCGCATTGGCAATTCGCGCGCCGTCCATGTGCAGAAACATGTTGCGCTCATGCGCGAAGCGGGCCAGATCGCGAATCTCTCTCGGCGTGTAAACCGTCCCCATTTCGGTGACTTGCGTGATCGAGATCACGCGCGGCTGAACATGATGCTGGTCGCCAATGCCGTGGTAGGCGTGGCCAACAGCCTCGACGGTGAGCTTGCCGTCCGAGGTAGGAATGGGAATGAGTTTGCAGCCGGTGAATTTCTCCGGCGCACCGCATTCGTCGGTATAGATATGGGCGGCCTCGGCGCAGATCACAGCCTGATAAGTCTCGGTCAGCGCCTTCAGGCTCAGGCAGTTTGCAGCCGTGCCATTAAACACGATGAAAACTTCGATATCAGCGCCGAAGTGCTGCTTGAATTTGCGGACCGCCGCCTCGGTGTAAGGGTCGTCTCCGTAGCCCACCACATGCCCCTGGTTGGCGCTGGCGATGGCTTGCAACATCTTGGGATGAACGCCAGCGTTGTTATCGCTGGCAAAACTGCGGACAGGTTTCATGGCATCAACAAATGTAGCAGAGGCGAAGTGCCGGTTCACGCCGGAGGCCGAGTCCATTGCAGCTTTGCCAGAGATGCTTGGTCTGCCTGCTGGCAAGGCACATGTCCCAGAACCCGCGCCAGCACCCGCCGATTAGTGCAAAAATGAATGATGATGAAGGGCCGGGACCGTCGGCCTCCACGATGGATTTATAATCGTCGCTTCCGGTTCATCATGCGAATACTTCTTTGCTTGGGTCTGTTGTTCTCGGTCTTTGCCTTTGCGCAAACCAATCCGGTCAAAACTCCCATGCCTCAGTTTGAAGACGTCGCTAAGCACGTTGGCTTGATCGTCCCCCATATTTCATCTCCAGACAAGCGCTACATCGTCGAATCGATGAGCGGCGGCGTGGGCCTGATCGATTGCGACAATGACGGAAGACTCGACATCATCACGGTGAACGGATCCACGGTCGACCGCTATAAGCAAGGCGGCGATCCAATGATCACGCTCTATCATCAAGATGATGGTTTCAAATTCACCGACATCACCAAGGCCGCCGGGCTGACACGGAAAGGGTGGGGCATGGGCGTGGCCGTCGCCGATTATGACAACGACGGTCTGCCTGACATCTACGTAACTGGCTACGGAGGAAACGCTCTGTATCACAACCTGGGCAACTGCAAATTCGAAGATGTCACCGATAAGGCAGGAGTTGGAGCCGGAGGGTTCAGCACTGGCGCGGCCTGGGCCGACTACGACCGTGACGGTTACGTGGACTTGTTCGTCTCGCGTTACGTGCACTTTGATGTGAATAAACTGCCCGACTTCGGGAAGAATGAAAAGAACTGCAGCTTTAAAGGCATCCCGGTGCAGTGCGGTCCGTGGGGCATGCTCGGTGAATCCGACCTGCTGTTTCACAATCGCGGCGATGGCACCTTTGAAGAAGTTTCCCAAAAAGCTGGCGTCGAGGATCCCAACAAGTACTACGGCCTCGGCGTAATTTGGGCCGATTACGACAACGACGGCTGGCCCGATTTATATATCGCCAACGATTCCGGACCCAATTATCTCTACCACAACAAGCACGATGGAACGTTTGAAGAAGTCGGCATGCTCTCAGGAGCGGCGGTCAGTGGTGATGGCTCGGAGCGCGGCAACATGGGCGTGGACTGGAGCGACTATTTGCACGAAGGCCGCCTCTCCGTCTTTGTCACCACGTTTACCGAACAGCCCGACAGCCTGTATCACAATTTGGGTGAGCAGGGATTCTCCGAAGTCAGCTATCCCGCAAAACTCGCCAAGCCCACGTACAACCCGGTGGGTTGGGGAACCGGATTTTTTGACATGGACAACGACGGCTGGCCAGACCTGTTCGTCGCCAACGGACATGTCTATCCGCAGATGGACCAAGTGCCTGGCGCTCCCCGCTATCGCGAGCCCATGTTGCTGTTCCGCAACAACCGCGACGGCACCTTCGAGGACGTTTCCAGCGTACTTGCTGGAATCCCGGATGCCTCACGCCGAGGCGCGGCTTTTGGCGACCTCAATAACGATGGAAATATTGACATCGTAGTCATGAATACGGGAGAACCGCCAACCCTGCTGCTGAATCAGGGAGGAAACAAGAATCATCGCGTGCTCTTTAAGTTAGCAGGCACAAAGAGCAACAAGATGGCAATCGGCTCGCGGGTGACGGTGAAGGCGGGAAGGTTAGTACAATTCAACGAGGTTCGGGCCGGAGGCAGCTACCTTTCGCAGAACGATCCGCGACTGCACTTCGGCCTCGGCACCGAAGCCAGAATGGACGAGATCGAAATCAGATGGCCAAGCGGCAAAGTTGAAGTCCTGCACGATGTCCCGGCAGATTTCATTTATACGATCGTTGAAGGCGAAGGCATTCAGAAAAAAACGGCGCTCACGGTGCCGTGAATTTGCCGCTTCCTTGCCGTCAGTGCCCCATTGAGCTAGCCGCCGAGGAAAGCCATCGTTGGCATACTACTTGCCGGGCGCGGCTGCAGGCTTTACGTCTTCGGCAGATTTTCTCAGGTCATCCACTGCCTTGGAATCGAGTTGGTAGAGTGTGGGATCGTTTTCTCGTTTCGCGATGTAATTGTCGCCGGCTTTCGAAATCGCGACCTTCTCTACCCGCTTGCCATCATTCGATGTGACGGTCAGGTCAATCAGCGTTGTCGTGAATCCAGAGTCGACAAACTTGCTGGCTGAGAGATCGCGAAGTTTGTCGATAAGCTCCTGAACCGTGCCGGCATCCATCTTTTTCGCACTCCCAGACCACCAGTCTTCTCCGCTCCGGGTCAGGAAATAGGATTTTGTGACTGCGCGAATTTCGATTTTGTTGGGATCGTCGGAGCCGAGGTCGAACAACTTTTTGTTGCGGAAATCGTCCAGGTTCTTGTCGAGCGCCTGACCGAGCGCGCTCGGAACTTTATAGACGCCTTCTAACGCGCTCGATTTGGCGTAGTAGTCGTCCTTGTTCTTTCGGACCTGCAGTTCCTGCGTTCCCGACTCAGCTGTGACTTTCGCTGTCGCGACCGGCGCGGCTGTGGAGAAGAGTGAGGCATCCTTTTTGGGGTCGTCCGATGCGTCGAGTTCCATCTTCGCATCGGTGAGAGCGCGAACCAGTTCATCCACTGCCGTCCCATCCGCCCGCAGCGGTCTGGGTTTCACGATTTGCCATTCGTCCTTGTTGCGGCCGAAAGCTATTTCCTGCTTCTTCGTGGTCAGGTCGACTTGGCTGATCTTGTCGGAATCGACCGTTAACAGCCGTTTGTCCCGCAAATCGTTCGCGTTCTTGTCGATGCTGGTCTTGTCATACTTGGGGATGGTGAAGACACGAGGATCGCCGTCGAGTTTGGCGTAAATTCCGTTGCCCGCTGGGGTCTCGTCGCCCAGCAAAAGCTTCTGAGTCTTGTTGCCTTTTTCAGACAAATCGACTTCAAGCTTCGGCGAATTCAGGCCATAAGGAACGAGATTGGAGGCTTTCTCTTCGACCAATCTTTCTGAGTTAAGCGACGAAAAAGTACCCAGCAAGCTGGAAACCGCACTCTGATCAGCAGGCAGCGGCGTTGGAGAAGTAATGCGCCACTGGCCCGCGCTATTGCGCTCGCCGCCGAGTTGCTCGGCGCCATCCTTCTTCAGGTCGAACCTGGAAATGTCGGCTTCTTTAACCGCAAGAACCTTAGGCGTCACGTCGGCGGAAGCTTCGGTGGTATCGGACGGCTTATGGTGATTCGACCAGTAGAGCGTTCCAGAGAGCCCCGCTAGGACGACGGCGGCGACGATCAAACCACGCAGTTTCATCTACCGCCTCCGCCACCACACCGACACGCCGGCAAAGACTACAACCAGCGGCAGCAGAAATTGGCTGGTGATCCGAACCAAGTTCAGCTGAGCGCGAGTCATGGTGATGCGGCGGTCTTCCTCTTGCTTGGGACGGATCGAGATCAGATCTTCATCCGAAGCCAACCAGTCGATCGTGTTCAAAGCCAGATCGCTATTGCCGTTGAACTTGAGGAACGAGTTCGCAGCCCATGAAGAACTGCCCACTACAACGAACCGGCCCTGCGAATCCTGCTTGCCGGTGTTGTAGGTGCCAGCTGCGGCAATCGTCAGCGGTCCCTTTTTATTCTTCGGGTCGTTTGGATCGATCGCGGGAGAACTCAGGTTGTTCGTCGCCAGGCTTGTGCTCGACGAGTCAAACATCTTTTGGACTGTCGTCTTGTCGCCGTTCTTGATCTCCATTGAACGCGAGAGCGGGAATCCGGTTGCCGTGCCCTTCATACCATTCACAATGGGTTGCGAGTCGTAGCTGGTTACAAGGGCCACCTGCGGCCCCAGTCCGGCTAATTGGCCGATCGGATTCAGGTCAAGGATCAGGTTCTTGTCCATGGTCACGCCCCAGCTTTGCAACAGGCTAGTCAGGGCATCGTTATCGGCGATGTCGGAGCGACCGATCTTCAGCGGCGGATCGAGCATGAACAAAGCTCGCCCGCCATCTTCGACGTATTTCTTAATGGCGTCGACCTCGGGTTGCTGATAATCGCGAGTCGGTCCAGCGATTACCAGGGCCGTGCAATCCTCCGGGACCTGGGCTGTCTGCAGCAAATCGATCGACTTCGCCTGATAGTTGTCTTTGCCGACCAGTTCTTTGAAGTTGGAATAACCGTTCCGATCGGAGTCGTCGATCTGATGTTCACCGCTGCCGGCGACAAAGCACACCGTGCGCGTTTTGTTCTTTAGCACTCGGATGAACGCGCCCGTGATGCCCTCTTCCGTCATGCTCTTGGCTTCTTCTTTCTTGTCGCCAATCTGAACAATTGCGGTTCCGTAATTCTTTATGCCCGCTTCACGAGCCTCCTGGGGTTTCTTGTCAGGGTCGATGTAATCAACGTGGACTCTTGGGGAAAGCGATGCGTATTCCCCGAGCAGGTCTTTCGCGTGTTGAAACCTCGTCCCCTGGTCGAAATAGAGAATGGTCGCATTCTCTTTTAGGCCCTTCACGATCTTCGCGGTCTGCTCGGACAGGCTATAGCGCTTGTTCGATGTGGCGTCATAGGACTTGGTGTAACGATTCGCAAGGACATTCACGATCACAACCGCGGTTATGACGACCAGGACGTAGACAACCGCATAAGCTGCGTACTTGGTCTGCCTGGCTTTCAGCAACTGTGTATTCACCTACGACCTCCAGCGGAGAGATTCCATGGAACGAGCCGTGAAAAACAGTCCCAGGAAAATCACCGTCACATAAAAGATGGCATCCTTCGAGTCGAGCACGCCTTTGGCGAACGATTCAAAGTGCGTAATGATCGACATGTAAGCCAGCACTTGCGCCCAGACAGCGGTCTCGTATCCAGCGACCCAGCCTACAACCCAGAGGAGCAGGCACACTCCAAAGGTCGCAGCACCGGCAATGATCTGGTTTTTGGTCAGCGTCGAGATGAACGTCCCAATCGCCAGCAGCGCGCCCGCTTGTAGCAGCAATCCTAGATAGCCAATCGCCAACGGCTTCCAATCCGGCTTGCCGTATTTGAAAAGAAATGCAAAGTTCACCGCGGTCACCAGCAGAATGCAAGCGTAAAGGCCGACTGCCGCGAGCCACTTGCCAAGGATGATTTCGCTGTCGCGGACCGGGGAAGTGGCAAGCAGCTCAATCGTGCCGCTGCGTTTCTCTTCGGCAAACAGGCGCATCGTAATCATGGGGATGAAGAACAGGCCAACCACGCCGACATTGAAAAGCAGCGGCCGTACGATCATCTCGTTCAGATTCATCGGGTACGCCTGGCCCCGCATTTGCGATTCCATGGCGACGTAAACGAATTCTCCCAACGAACTCCAGAAAAAGTAGCCGAAGATCAGCGCAAACATGGTCAGCAGCAGGTATGCAATGGGCGACGCAAAATAGCTGCGCAGCTCTTTACGGCAGATGATCAAAATATTCCGCATTTACTGTGCCTCCTTGACTGCGCCCTCTTCCTGTGCGGCTTTTTCCGCGCCGGTGAGTTGCAGGAATATCTCTTCGAGACTCATGGCCGCGGGCCGCAACTCGTTCAGGTCCCAACCGGCCTCGACCACAGCGCGGGCCAGATCGCCACGGACAAAGCCCTTTCCGCTTTCCACCTCGAAGCTGCTGCGGTTTTGCTGGTTCTGCTTCGCCACGACGCGGCTTACACCAGCAATCTGCTCGAGCCGCCGCTGCACGGCTGCAAAATCGAGGGTGCCATTGCGTCCGCTGACTTCGACCAGGACTGATTCTGCTCCGCGCGCACGATTTTGCAGGTTGTGGACTGAATCCGTCGCGACTAACTTGCCCTTGTTGATGATGAGCACTTGCTCACAAGTCTGCTCGACCTCGGGCAGAATGTGCGTGCTGAGAATGATGGTGTGATCGCCGCCCAGGCTCTTAATCAGATCCCGAGTCTCGTTGATCTGCTTCGGATCGAGACCGGCTGTGGGTTCGTCTAGAATCAGCACCTCGGGGTTGTGAATGATCGCCTGCGCCAGACCTACGCGCTGGCGATAGCCCTTCGAGAGCTTGCCGAGGAGTTTGTTCTTTACATCGGCGACGGCGCAGCGATCGCAAACGTAATCGACCCGCTTGCGCAACTCCGCGCCCGAGAGCCCTTTGAGTTGGCCGACGAAGGTCAGGTATTCGCCAGTCTCCATCTCTGGATAAAGCGGGGGCGTTTCCGGCAGGTAGCCGATGCGCTTTTTGACTTCAAGCGGCTGCTCCAAGACATCGTAGCCAGCAACGGCTGCGCCGCCCGAGGTTGGCGATAGAAAGCCCGTCAACATGCGCATGGTTGTCGTCTTCCCGGCGCCGTTCGGCCCGAGAAAACCTACGATCTGACCTTTTCCAACTTCAAATGAGATGTGGTCGACGGCGGTATTACGAGCGTATCTCTTGGTGAGCTCTTTAACTGTAATCATAAGAGGTGTGTCGCAAGGAATTACGGTTTGCAACGCCCGAACCGTACAACTGTTGAACAGTTCAAGGCTGAACGTATATGTTAAGAAGCTCCGAGCGGGAATGTCAAATCCCGGCAGCGGGATCTTTTCATCTCGCGGAGGAGGATTCATGAAGTATCGAAGGCTGGGCCGCACCGGTTTCGAGGTAAGCGAAATCGCCCATGGACTCTGGGGAATGAGCGGTTGGAGCGGCTCCGATGACCACCAATCGCTCGAGGCTCTTCAGTTAGGCGTCGACCTTGGCTGCAATTTCTTTGATACCGCCTGGGCTTATGGCGGAGGTAAGAGTGACGCTTTGCTGGGTAAAATCTTATCTGCCAATAGCGGCAAGCGCCTGTATGCCGCATCCAAAATCCCGCCACTTAACGACAAGTGGCCTGCTTCTCCGAAAGACAAATATTGTGATGTCTTTCCATCGGAACACGTCTTCAAGTATGCCAAGCTCATCCGGGAGAAACTTGGAACCGACTCCATTGACCTTCTGCAATTTCACGTCTGGGACGATAGCTGGGCGGACGAAGCGGAATTTCGCGACACGGTCGAGAAGCTGAAGCGCGATGGACTGATCCGCTTCTTCGGATTGAGTCTGAATCGGTGGCAGCCGGAGAACGGCATCAAGGCCATGCGAACCGGGTTGGTGGATGTCGTACAGGTGATTTACAACATTTTCGATCAGTCGCCGGAAGACAAACTTTTCCCAGCGTGCCGGGAATTAAACATTGGCGTGATCGCCAGGGTCCCTCTCGATGAAGGCAGTCTGGGTGGCAAAATGACGGCGGAAACCAAGTTTCCAGCGAGCGACTGGCGCTTCAAATACTTCAGCCCGGACAATCTCACGCAAACGGTGGCACGCGTGGAGAAGCTGAAGCCGGCGATTCCCAAGAACATGAGTCTGCCAGGCGCGGCATTGCGGTTTATTTTGTCGGACCCAACGGTAAGCACGACGGTTGTGGGAATGAGAAAGCCGGATCACGTCCGGCAGAACATTGCGATGAGCGATGCCGGGCCGCTCGACCACGGATTGCTTCAGCTCTTGAAGAAGCACCGCTGGGATCGCACGCCGCAGCCCTGGTCAGACTAGCATGGTCAGACTGGCATGGTCAGACTAGCTGGCTATTATTTAGAACACCTTCGGTCGTGATTCGACTGGCTTTGCAGATTTCCTCTGCAACCTTGACCACAGCGTCTCTGCCGTGGACGGGCCCATCTGCCGACATGACCGAACTGGCAGCCAAGGTGAAAAGCAGAGCATCCTCCTGCTTGTCGAAGTAAAGAACCACCTGATTCGCTGCCATGTGCCCTACCTCCTACTGATGTTCTTAAGAATCATAGGCCGATTCGCGGAGGAAATGAGGTTATCTCTTTTGGTGCGCCCTACTCGGTAGGGCAGGTTGTCCAGCTTTTGGACAAGCCTCGCCAAGCCGTGAACGCTTATGAGCGCGTCCCGGCCTGCGCCACGGAGCACGCCTCGGAAATGCTACATTGGAAGATCGCATGTCCGCCCCTGAATCCCGATTCGTCAAGGCTTGCAAGCTGCAACCGGTGGACCGCACGCCGGTCTGGTTTATGCGGCAAGCCGGCCGTTACATGCCGGAATACCGCGCCGTCCGCAAACAATATTCGCTGATCGAGATTTGCAAGAAGCCGGAAGTCGCGGCCGAGGTGACCATCACCGCCGCGGAGGCTCTCGGGGTCGATGCTGCCATTATTTTTGCCGACCTGCTCCTGCCGCTGGAAGTCATGGGACTGCCTTTCCATTTTTCAGCCGGAGAAGGCCCGGTAATCGAGAAGCCCGTGCGGACGAAAGAGGACATCGCGCGCCTGCGCACCGACTGCCCAGCTGATCTGGGATACGTATCCGACGCGGTGCGTCTCGTCTGTAAGCATTTTGGCGAGCGTCTGCCGGTGATCGGCTTTTGTGGCGCGCCCTTCACCCTGGCCAGTTACATGATCGAAGGCGGTGGCTCGCGCAACTACGTTCATGCCAAGAAAATGATGTACTCGTCGTCCGCGGCTTGGGATGAGTTGATGCGAAAGTTGGTCGCAGTCGTCTCTGAATACGCGGCGCAGCAAGTGCATGCCGGGGCCGACGTCATCCAGATTTTCGATAGCTGGGTTGGTTGCCTCGGCGTCGAAGACTATCGCCGCTACGTGCTGCCGCGGACCACCGGATTGGTGAAAGCGCTACAAAAAACCGGTGTGCCCATAATTTATTTCGGGACCGACAGCGCCACGCTTCTGCCCTCGATGCGAGAAACCGGCGCCGAAGTGATTGGGCTCGACTGGCGCATTCCGCTCGATGACGGCTGGCGCAGCCTTGGCTTCGATTCTGCCGTGCAGGGTAATCTCGATCCGGTTCTGCTGTTCGCGGAATGGAAGGAACTGAAGTCGCGAGCGCAAGACATTCTGCGTCGCGCGGCCGGACGTCCCGGACATATTTTCAATCTGGGTCACGGCATTTTGCCGGAAACTCCGGTTGAGAATGTGAAAGCACTGGCAAAATTTGTTCAGGAAAACTCGACCAGGGTCATCCCTGCGTCGCAGTCAGGTGATTAGAGATTGGCCGATTCAAAAAAAAACGCCGTCCTGCTGCTTGCTCATGGCAGCCCGGACTTGGTGGAACAAGTGCCAGACTTTCTCCTGCGAGTAACCGGTGGGAGGCCGCTTCCGCAGCCAGTTGTGAAGGAAGTGAAGCATCGTTACGGTCTGATAGGCCGCTCCCCGCTAACCGAACTCACGCTGAAGCAAGCAGAACTCCTGGCGGGTGAATTGTGCATGCCAGTGTACGTGGGCATGCGTAATTGGAAGCCGTTCATCGCCGATGCGGTTCGTGCCATGGTTTTCGATGGTATCGAGCGCGCAGTTGCAATCTGCCTGGCGCCACAGAATTCGCGGACCAGCGTGGGTCTTTACCGCTCTGATCTCGCCAGCAATCAGGGAACGGCCTTTGCCGTCGATTTTGTCGAGTCCTGGCACGATCATCCGCTCTTGATCAGGGCCTTTGCCGACAAGTTGCGTGCCGGATTGGACCGCGCCCGTCGCGAGGCAAGAACGCAAGAAATCCCGATTATCTTTACCGCGCACAGTGTCCCTGAGCGCACGATCGCGGACGGCGATCCGTATGAAAGCCAGACGAAGGAAACTGCTTCGCTGGTGGCGCGTGAGGCCGCGCTGGCTTCGGAAGACTGGACGTTCGCATTCCAAAGCCAGGGCATGTCAGGCGGAGCGTGGTTGGGACCGCGCGTTGAAGATACGATTCTCATTCTGAACGAAAAAGGTCATCGCCACGTTTTCATTCAGCCCATCGGATTCTTGTGTGACCACGTTGAAGTTCTCTACGACATCGACATCGGATTCAAGCAATTCGCGGCGGCGCAAGGCATGCGGCTGTGGCGCGCCGAGTCGCTGAATGATTCGTCGTTGCTGGTGGCAGCCCTGGCCGATGTCGCCAGAACGCGGTTCTCGCAATCTCTGCGAGCCAGTAAATGAAGCGCATTGCCATCATCGGCGGTGGAATCTCGGGATTGTCAGCTGCCTTCGCGCTGGAAAAGCGACGCCAGGGTGGGGCTTCGCTGGAATATGCTCTGTTCGAGTCGAGCCCGCGGTTCGGCGGAGTGCTGGTGACCGAGTGGGTGGATGGCTGTCTGCTCGAAGCCGGCCCCGATTCATTTCTCACAGAAAAACCCTGGGCCAGCGACCTGAGCCGCGAAGTCGGACTGGGCGATCAACTCATCGGCTCCAATGATGCCGATCGCCAAACATATATTTTGGTGAAGGGCAGGTTGGTCGTGATGCCCGACGGCCTGATGTTCATGGTTCCGACGAAGATCGCGCCGACGGCATTGTCACCGCTGTTTTCCGCGCGCACCAAAATGCGGATGGCTCGCGAATGGTTTCATCCTCCGCGAAAGGCCGAGGCAGACGAAACCGTCGCTTCATTTGTGGAGCGGCACTACGGGAGCGAAATGGTGGATCGTCTCGCTGATCCACTGCTTTCCGGCGTGTATGGCGGCGAGGCCAGCCAACTTAGTGTACGCGCCGTTCTGCCGCGCTTTGCCGAGATGGAGGCGACCCATGGCAGCCTCGGCCGTGCCATGCTGGCCGCACGAAAGAAAATGGCACATGCTTCCAAGGGCCCAGCCAAACCGTTGTTCACTTCTCTGAAAGATGGCATGCAGCAGTTGGTGGACGCGGTAGTTTCCCGGCTGCCTGCATCTACGCTTCACTCCAGCACCCCAGTGCAACGTGTTCAATCGCAGAATGGAGGCTGGGTGGTTTCCGCAGGCTATGCTTCGGATGAATTCGACGCAGTAATTATGGCCACGCCGGCGCAAGCGGCTGCGGAGTTACTGGGGGTGGCCAGCGTCGGGCTTGCTTCTGAACTCCGAGGCATCCAGTACACCTCGTCGGTCACTGTAAACCTCGGTTACGATCGGAGTGTGCGTGCGTCTCTGCCGCCGGGTTTCGGATTTCTTGTGCCTCGCAGCGAGGGCCGGCGCATGCTCGCGGCCACGTTTGTGCATAACAAGTTCCCCCATCGCGCTCCGGAGGATCGAGCTCTACTCCGCTGCTTCATTGGCGGCGCGCGTAACGAACAGGTGCTCCAGACTCCGGATGACGAAATTGTCCGCATTGTTCGGGAAGAGCTTGGCCAAGTCATCAAGCTGAAGGCCGATCCGCTATTCACTCGGGTTTACCGGTGGAACGGTGCGATGGCTCAATATGGAGTCGGGCACCTGGAGCGGTTGCAGAGGATCGAAAGCCTGCTGCACGACCTTCCCAGCTTGGCGCTCGCGGGCAACGGGTACCGCGGAATCGGCGTGCCCGATTGCATCCGGTCAGGAAATGAGGCGGCAAACAGTGTGTTGCTCTCCGTCGGATTGGCAGAGGCAAGGCCAACTGGACTCGCCTCCTGAGACTGTCCGATCAAACCAAATTACTCCCGTAACTTTCAGTAACGCTCTCCTGTTGCAGAAACAATCTACTTCGTTCAGGGTTAGTTATAGTGGGGGATTTTGTATGAGCAAACCAATTCTGTGCGCGGCTGCGATCGTGATGTTCGCGTTTACTCCGCTTTGGGGCCAACAGCACGGCCAGAGCGACATGTCCAAAATGAGCGCGTCCGAAATGCGCGACATGCCGGGGATGGGCAACGACGGCAGCACTCACGCCATGCAATCCATGGAAGGCCGGCACATGGATATGGGTCCGCACATGAAGATGACTGGGCTGCGCGATCTGAAGCCAGGCGACCAGGAAAAGGCCGACCAGGTGGTCGTAGCGGCTCGCAAGGTCGCAGAAAAATACGTGGACTACAAAGCCGCTCTGGCCGACGGCTACAAGATTTTTATGCCTAACCGGCCGCAAAAGCAGTACCACTTTACAAACTACTGGTACGCTTTCGAAGCGAGTAAGCGCTTCAATCCCGATCATCCGACTTCATTGCTTTACGAGAAACAAGGCGACGGCTACAAGCTCATCGGCGTGATGTATACCGCGCCCAAGGGCACTGACGAAGAGGAACTCGACTCTCGCATTCCGCTCAGCATCGCCCAGTGGCATGCCCACGTAAACTTGTGCGTCCCTCCAGATGACAAAAGAAGTGAGATGGGCGGTCCGAATGCGCAGTTTGGGCTGCACGGTTCAATTACGACTAAGGAAGCCTGCGATGCCGCCGGAGGCAAGTTCATGCCGCAGATCTTCGGCTGGATGGTGCACGTTTATCCGTTCGAGCAAAAGCCGGAAGATGTTTGGTCCGTCGAACGTCAAGCCCACAATCACATGGACTAGGCTAGGCGAGGTGAGTACAAGATGATTGGCTGCAATAGGCTTGTAGGCCGCTCGTTACGGCTTCTTCTTTGAAACGTCTAACTTGGTTTGAAACGTGAAAGTCAAGACTGTCTCCATCTGAACCGGCACGCCGTTAGCCGCAGCCGGCTTGAACTGCCATTTCCTTACTTGATCCCGAGTGTAATCCTCGAGATCAGAGTTGTCTGAACCTTCCGGCCACACCTCGCGAACGTGGCCTCCTTTATCCACGGAAATGTAGAGAGCCATTCTTCCGGAGATCGGGTTCTTTCCAACGGCTGGCCAAACAATGTCGGGTGTATTCAGCAGCAACTTCCTCGCAGTTTCCTCGCTTACCCTAATGCTAGTCAGACGATTCTGCGGGTCTGTGGGCTGCTGGATCGCAAACAAACTCTCATCCGCTGAATCGAGTTCATTTAGTTCAACGATTTTGGCTTCTATGGTGGATCCCGGTTCCGGATTGAGTATTACGCGCCGGGCAACCTGCTTGTCCTTGAACGCCTGATATTCCCTGAATTCCGCGTCATATCCCGGCGTTACCACAGAGCCCAACAGGCCTCGCGCGCTCTTAAAGCAGAATACAAGATACCCCTCCTTCGATTGTAGGCGTGCGCACGACGAAGAGTTCTCACCTCCGCCGGGCCTCATTACTTGCGTGTTGATCTGCTTCAATTGTTCACGCATGGGCAGCGGATTAAAGATTGCTGTGACGAGGTCCGTCAACCACCAGGGATAGTAATCTCCTTCGTTCTTCTCAAGAACCTTGTCGCCATTCACGATTAGGGTCTGGGCAAGATGTGGAGACCGGATTGTGCGCCGCCACTTCTGATTTGAAAGCCAGTACTCTTCGATTTCAGCTTTGTAGTCGGAATCCGGGCTGGCTGTCTCCGCGATCATGACCTTGAGATGAAACGAGGCGCTGCCGGGCAACGTCAACTGAGACTGCTTGACAGCGTTGCTTGCCGCGTCCGCCAACGAGATTTTCTGAAGATCTCCGCCCGCGAATGCCGACGCGCTCGAAAGAATCAGTAACGCCAAGAATCGCATCTATCGACCCTCCTGGAAACATGCTACTGCTTCTTCAATCGCTTCCCGCAACTGTTTCACAGCCCAATCGATTTGCTCAGCGGTGATCACAGCGGGAGGGGCGATCAGCAGATGCTCTCCTGACACTCCATCCACGCATCCCTGCATGGGATAAACCAGCAGGCTTCGATTCACTGCCGCCTGAGCCACGCGACCAGCGAAATTCAGTTCCGGGGTAAATGGCTGCTTCGTGGCTTTGTCCGCAACGAACTCTACGCCCCACAACAATCCAATCCCGCGCACATCGCCAACTGCCTGAACGTCGCGCAGGCCTTCGAGTGCTTGGCGCAGGATCGTAGCCGTTGAGCCTCGACTCTCAGAATCAGCTGCCCGTACGAGTTCTTCCTCTTGGAGGCGTGTAAGGACGGCCCTCCCGGCGGAAAGCGAAATCGGATGTGAATTGTAAGTGAAACCGTGCAGAAAGGCTCCCGATCCGTCAGCAATCGCGCGGGCCACTCTCTTCGAAACCAGGACGGCACCCAGCGGCGCATAGCCACTCGACAATCCTTTAGCGGTGACCAGAATATCCGGCGCGACTCCCCAATGGTCGACCGCGAAATTTCTCCCCGTACGCCCCATGCCGGTCATTACTTCGTCGGCGATCAGGAGAACGCCATGGCGACGGCAGATCTCCGCCACACATTGCAAGTAACCGGGCGGCGGCACGACGGCACCCAGGGTCGCCCCGCTCACTGGTTCGACGATGAATGCAGCCACCTCTCCGTTTGCGGCCTCGATCGCCCGCTCCAACTCCGCGGCGTATTCCTGACCGCAGCTGCGGCAGCCGTCGGTGCAATCGAACGCGCAGCGATAACAATACGGAAATCCCACATGGGCGAATTCCCGCACCATCGGAAGATAGATTTCGCGCCGCCGCTTGTTTTCGGAGACCGACAAAGCCCCGAGGGTAGACCCGTGGTAGCTTTGCCCGCGGCTGATCACCTGATGCCGCTTGGTTTGTCCAATCTCCACTTGATACTGCCGTGAGAGCTTCAGTGCGGTTTCGATCGACTCCGAGCCGCCGCAGGTGAAGTAGACACAGCCGCCCTCGAAACTCTTTCCGGCGAACTCGAGCAACTCCGCCGCATACTCTTCCGCCACTGGAGTCGTAAACTGGCTGCTGTGGACGAACTCCAGTTGTTTGGCCTGAGAAGCCATCGCTGCTGCGATCTCCGCCACTCCATGTCCGATGAAATTCACTGCGGCTGATCCGGAGAAGTCGAGATATTGTTTGCCGCGCGCGTCCCACAGATAAACACCTTCGCCGCGCACAGCAGGTGGGAAACTCTTGCGGAAGGAACGCCGCAGAACGGCGGAATGCGAAGAAGCATCGATTGCAGCGGAATCCGGCACGCCTCGGATTATCCGGCGGCTCGCCGACATGTGTCAAAACATCAACGCCCACGCTGTTATCGCGAGACGAACCACGCGGCCTAATAAAAGAGAAGTGGCCGCCGTGTAGAATCGGCCTTTGATGGCAACTCCGGCAAACGGTCCCGACAATCCGATGAGTGTTTCGGCCCGCTGGCTGCGCCTCTTCCGCCCTTCTCACCAGCACACTGCATTTTCCGCAACCGTGCTGTTGATGACCGCGATGGTGCTCTCGCGCATCGTCGGCTATTTGCGCGAGGCCTATACCGCGTGGGCATTCGGTGCCGGCCCGACAACCGATGCGTACATCGCGGCTTTTCAGATTCCCGATTTCCTCGCCTACCTGGTCGCCGGCGGCACCATTTCCATTACGTTCGTTTCCATTTACACGCGATTCCTGGCAGAAAAAAGAGAGGATGACGCACAAAGAACCTTCTCCGTAATCATTACGGTGATGACGCTGGTTTTGGGGATTGGCGTCATTCTCGCGGAAATCTTTGCTCCTCAGATCACGCGGCTCATGTTCCACAACTTCAAGCCAGAGCAGCTTGATCTTTGCGTTCACCTTACACGTATTCTCCTGCCGGCCCAGATCCTGTTCTATGTCGGAGGAGTGGTTTCCGCGGTACTTTCTTCGCGCCGCCTTTTTCTATTTCCGGCACTGGGGCCGTTGGTCTACAACGGATTCATCATTCTTGGAGGTGTGTCGCTTTCGCATTCGTTCGGGATCGCTTCACTCGCTTACGGAGCGCTGGCCGGCACTTTCGTCGGACCATTTCTAATCAATGCAATCGGAGCTGCGCGCGTAGGAACCGGTTACCGCATCTCGTTCGATGTGCGCAACTCAGCCTTTCGGGAATGGGTTCGAATGTCGATCCCTCTGATGATCGGAGTGTCGCTGGTCAGCGCCGACGACTGGATTCTCCGTTATTTCGCTTCAGATTCTCCCGGCGCAATCAGCCACATCAACTACGCCAAGCGCCTGCTGGCCGTGCCGATTGCAATCCTCGGGCAAGCTGTCGGTCAAGCTTCTCTGCCATTTTTTGCCCGGCTCTTTGGCGAAAAACGAAGGCAGGAGTTTGCTGACACGGTCAATGGATCGGTCTATCGCACTGCCGCCGCCGCGCTCCTCGCATCAAGTTTGATGATGGCAGCAGCGCTCCCGATGATCGACCTGGTATACCGCCTGCCGCATGGACACTTCGTTTTCTCGGACTCCCAAGCCACCGCTACGTACTTTTTTTGGTTCTCGCTGTCTCTTGTGTTCTGGTCGGCGCAAGGACTTTACGCGCGGGCTTTCTATGCGGCCGGCAACACGCTCACACCCATGGTTGCCAGCAGCCTGATCACAATCGCATCGCTGCCTATGTATCGTGCGCTGTACCATGCCTTCTCATCGGTGGGACTTGCGCTGGCTTCTGATTTGGGAATCGCAGCCAACTGCCTCGCTATGGCGATTCTGTTGCATCAACGTAAGCTGGTTGCGTGGAATGAATTGCAATGGGGAGAGCTGGGGAAAGCCACCATCACCGCAACCACAGCGGGGTTGCTAAGTTATCGCGTCGCAGGCGCTATAGGGGTCACCGGCAGTCGCATCGCTGACGCCGAGGCTCTCGCCTTAATCTGTATCACTTGGGCTGGGGCTGTTGCGGCAGGACTGTGGCTGACGCGCTCTCAATTGCCCGGCGATCTGCGGCGTCGTAAAGGAACAGCTCTCCCGCGCGTGGTGGAACGGCAGGCAGAAGAGCTAACCAAGGGAATTGTGCCGTAGACAAATTTCGGCGTCAGGTCTCGGGCGTCAGGTCTCGGCGCTAATCCGCGACCAAGACCTGCGTTGATGAAGTCTGACTAGGCTCGGGCTGCGACTGCTTCGGCAGCAACTGCCGTCGCTTTTACTTCCTCGCCATTCGCCTTCTGGCCGCCCTTGCGAATATCGATGCCGCCCTTGAAGAATGCGCCATCTTCGATCGAGATGCGCGCTGCAACCACGTCGCCGGTAAGCGAACCATCGCTGCGGATGTCCACTCGATCGCTGGCAGTAAGATTGCCGCGCACTTTTCCCAGGACCACAATCTCGCGGGCATTGATATTCGCGGCGACCACACCATTGCGGCCGACCGTAACACGATTGCCAGCGAGGTTGATGGAACCTTCCACACGGCCATCAATATAAAGCGATTCCGAACCGGTCACCTCGCCTTTGATCACCAGCGATTTACCGATCGTAGCCTGATCCGCCGTGCTGGCCGCAACCGCTGGACGAGCCGCAGTTGGCTCGCTTGGCGCAGACGTCACCGGAGTAGGCATAGCGGGACGCTCTGGCTCACTTGGCCGCGAAGGTGTCGTAGAAGGCTGATTTGTCGGTTTCCACATGTCAAAAAAATCCTTTCCTCACGAGAAGATTGAAGGGTCAAGCCCGCATTTTGGTGACCAAACAAATTCTACTCCCGCTGCCAGATCAAGTCTTGTGGAAATTCTGTGCTTTCTGCACTTTTAGACCCTTTCGTAACCTACTTGTGCACCGGGATGAAGTCGGATGCAATGTAATTCCTCCCGCCGAATGGAGCTTCTTATACGGTCAAAACGGGTGCGATGACAGCAATGCAACGATGTGATCGCGTATTATGATTCGAAGAAGCCGCCTGATCTTGGACAAACTCTCCGATTCCGCCATCCTGAAGAAGATTGAACGCCAGTCCAAAAGCACCGCAGGCTTCAAGCAATTGGTGCGGGAACTGGGATTGCATGGTGCGGCTCGTCAGGAACTCTCCGCCCGCCTGCAGCGCCTGGTTAACAGTGGCCAACTGGTTCAGATCGATTCGGATCGCTACGCGATTCCGAAGGCCGCTGCCAGCAAGAACGTTCTGGTAGGAAAACTGAGCATGCACCGCGACGGCTACGGTTTTGTCACTCCCGATGCCGCTACCCTCGACCCGCACCTTAAAGCGCTGCTCGCGGGGGATATTTTCATTCCGCCATCCGCGGTAGACTCGGCAATGCACGGCGACCGCGTGCTGGTGGAGGTCGGCACGATCCGCCCCGACGGCCGCGCTGAAGGCCGCATCGTTCGTCCCGTCGTCCGTGCACACAGCACGGTCGTGGGAATCTTTCACTACGGCAATCGCGGAAACTATGTCTCACCGATCGACCAGAAGATTTCCCAGGAAATCGTAATCCCACCCGGCATGGAAGTTCCTGGCAGAGCCGGCATCTCGCCGGGTGCCCCAAGGGAATCCCGTCCTCGGAAGTCCGTTGACCGCGTTCTGGGCAACGAGGCCGCTCGGCGCGCGGAATGGGACGATCTCGAAAGCGTCGTCGTGGATGTTGAAATCACCGACTGGCCCTCGGCCACGCAGAATCCGCGCGGAAGAGTGGTTGAGATCCTGGGCTACGAAGACGATTTCGGTGTTGACGTCGAGGTTGTCATTCGCAAATTTCACTTGCCACATCGCTTCCCGCCGGAAGTCCTCGACCAGGCACAGAGCATCGAACCCATAATTCCAGCTCCCGAGACTCACAAAAGACGCGACTTCCGGAATCTCCCAATCGTCACGATCGACGGCGAAACCGCGCGCGACTTCGACGACGCCGTCACCGTACGGCAAACTGCAGACGGCAACTACGAACTCCAGGTGCATATTGCGGACGTGGCCCATTACGTCACTCCAAGTTCAGCCCTCGATCAGGAGGCGCGGCTACGCGGCACCAGCGTCTACTTCCCCGATCGCGCCGTGCCCATGTTGCCGCTTGAGCTTTCCACCGATGTCTGCAGCCTGCGCCCGCACCTGGACCGGTTGGTGCTTTCCTGCGTCATGAAGATTGACCACCGGGGCGAGATTCTCGGCTACGAACTGAGCGAAGGGATCATTCGTTCGGCCGAGCGCATGACCTATACCGACGTGAACGCCGTGCTCGAAGGCGATGCCACCACGCGAGAGCGTTACTCGAATCTGGTTCCGACCTTCGAAATGATGCGAGACCTGGCGCTGATCCTGAACCGCAAACGCGAGCGGCGAGGTTCCATCGACTTCGACTTGCCCGAGCCCGTGATCGAATTCGACGAGTTCGGAATGATGAAAAGTATCACCCGTTCGGAGCGCAACATGGCGCACCGCCTGATTGAAGAGTTCATGCTCTCGGCGAACGAATGCGTAGCCGGATATCTGGAGAGCAAGCGCGTCGCTTCGATTTACCGCATTCACGAAAAACCCGATGCCAAGCGCGTCTACGATTTCGAAGTTATTGCCGCGGCCTTCGGATATTCGCTGGGTGTAGGTGCGCTACCGATTCAGCGGGTACAGTTCAAGTCCGAGCGCCGTGAAACCCGCGGAACCGGCAAACGTCCGCGCGAAATCGAAATCCCGAAAGAAGTTCATATTACTCCGCGCATGTATCAGAAGTTGACGGAGAAGATCGCGGGCAAACCGGAGGAACGAATCCTCTCCTACCTGATGCTGCGCTCGTTGAAGCAAGCCCGCTATTCAGAAGTGAATCTGGGACACTTCGCGCTGGCAGCGCCCACTTATACCCACTTCACCTCGCCCATCCGCCGCTATCCCGACCTGATCGTCCACCGCATCCTGAAAGAAGTATTACGCAACTCGCCGAACGATCATGTCGCCGATCATGTGGCGCGGGCGCCCTCGCCGGCGAAAGATGCAGCATCTGATACACCCTCGCCATGGTCCAAACGTCGTGACCACGTTGCACATCGAGAGTCACTGGAACCCGTCACCGGCCCGATCCCGCTTGAAGAGCTTCACGAGATCGCCGAGGAATCCAGCCGCGCCGAGCGCCGAGCCGACGAAGCCGAGCGCGACCTGATGGAATGGAAAAAGGTTAAGTTCATGGAGAAACGGGTCGGCGAAGACTTCGACGGCCTGATCACCAGCGTGACGAAGTTCGGATTCTTCGTCGAGCTCACCGATCTGTTTATCGAAGGCCTGGTCCCACTGGACTCGTTGACCGACGACCGCTACACCTTTCACGAAAGCACCCGCGAGATAATCGGCCAGCGCAACCGAAAGATCTATAGCCTGGGTGAGAGGATACGAGTGCTCGTGGATCGCATCGACCCGGTAGAAAAGAAAATTCAGTTCGCCGTATTCGAAGAAAAACCGCAACGTTCTCCGAAGAGAAAACGGAGGTAGAATCCCGCGAAAGCTGGGCCTTAATCTCCGAGACCTCGAACTCAAAACGTGGTAGACTTTCCTCCCCAGTGGGTGTGCACCCCGCCCGGATTCGTTGTTTATGCCTGAACCGCTCGCCAAGAAAGTGCTGCTGATCGGCTGGGATGCGGCCGACTGGAAGGTGATTAATCCCTTGCTCGACCAGGGCTTAATGCCCACGCTCGACGATTTCATCAACCATGGGGTGATGGGGAATCTGGCCACCTTGCGGCCCATCCTTTCGCCCATGTTGTGGAATTCCATTGCTACCGGCAAGCGCCCGAACAAACATGGCATCCACGGATTCATGGAGCCGGACACGCAGAACGGGGGGATTCGGCCGGTCTCAAGCACGTCGCGCAAGGTCAAGGCGATCTGGAATATCCTCACCCAGCGCGGCTTCAAAACCCACGTCCTGGGCTGGTTCGCTGGTCATCCGGCAGAGCCGATTAACGGCATCTCGGTTTCCGATCTTTTTCCGTACGCGACCGCGCCGCAGGATCAGCCTTGGCCGCTTCCGCCGGGTGCGGTCCATCCGGAAAATCTGCGCGATACTTTCGCCGAGCTGCGCATGCATCCAGCGGATGTGACCGAGGCCGCGATCCTTCCCTGGATTCCGCGCGCGGCGGAGGTCGATCAGGAGAAGGACAAGGGTTTGATGTCGTTTGCCAAAATCCTGTCGGAAAACTGTTCTATCCACAACGCTGCGACCTGGATTCTGCAGAATGAGCCGTGGGATTTTCTGGCCGTCTATTACAACGGCATCGATCACTTCTGCCACGGGTTCATGCATTATCATCCGCCGCGCATGGAAGGGATCCCGGAGGATCGGTACGAGATTTACAAAGATGTGGTGAATGGAGCGTATCGCTTTCACGACATGATGCTGGAAACGCTGTTGAATCTGGCCGGTCCGGACGCGACGGTGTTGCTGGTATCAGATCATGGCTTCCATTCCGATCACCTGCGACCGCGCGGCATCCCGGCAGAACCGGCAGGTCCAGCAGTTCAGCATCGGCCGTTCGGAATTTTCTGCATGAAAGGACAGCACGTTCAGCAGGACGAGCGCATCTACGGAGCGACTCTGCTGGATGTGACGCCAACCATCCTGACGCTCTTTGGATTGCCAGTAGGCGCGGACATGGATGGTCGCGTTTTAGTGCAAGCCTTCGAAGAGCCGCCGCAGATTGCCCGCATTCCCAGTTGGGAGCAGGAACCCGGTGAGTGTGGGATGCATCCCAGCGATTTGCGCATGGATCCTGCCGCAGCTCAAGCCGTGCTGCAACAATTTGTCGCGCTCGGTTACATCCAACCTCCCAGTGAAGATCAAAGCAAAGCCGTGGCCAGCGCGGTACGCGAAGCAAATTACAACCTGGCGCGCGACTATCTGGATTGCGGCCGGCCTGACGATGCCCTGCCCCTGCTCGAAGACCTGGCCAAGAACGATCCCAAGCAGACCCGTTTCCAGATGCATCTCGCCCAGTGTTATCTCGCGCTCAGCCGTCGCGCAGAAGCAAAACAAATTCTTGAAGCCCTGATCACTGCTGATTTGAACCCGCCTGAGGCCGAGACGAAACCAGAGCAGCCGGACCAGGCCGAGACGGCGCAGGTGTCGGAGAATGCGCAGCCAGCCGAATCGCCGCAAGCACTGGCGCAGGAAACAGCGCGAACGGAAACCCCGGAAGCGGCTGCACCCGAAACAGCGACGCCGGAAGCTGCAACATCCGAGGAGAAACAGCGCAACCCACGGCCGTGGGCAGACCTGCTGATGGGCGTCATACACTTTGAAGAAGGAAACATGGAGGCAGCGCTCGCCAGCTTGCTCAAGGCCGAGCAATCCGATCCACGCCTGCCTAATCTCCATTTGCGAATCGGAGAGACTTATCTGCGGCAGAAGCGCACCGACGATGCCGACCGCGCCTTCCAGCAAGCTCTGGATATCGACGGCGACAGCCCGGAAGCCCACTTGGGTCTAGCCATGGTGCGCCTGCGACAACGCCGAAATGAAGAGGCGGCGGAACAGGCATTGTTGGCTGTAGGTCTGCAGCACTTCCTCCCCCTGGGTCATTTTTATCTCGGCGTGGCCCTGGCCCGGTTAGGACATCGTCAGCGGGCCATGCTCGCATTCGAAACTTGCCTCAGCATGCTCCCCGGACTGGTCGCCGCGCACCGCTGGCTGGCCGCGCTGCATAGCCAACCCGGCGGGGACCTCGACAAGGCCATCCGTCACCGAAGCTTATACGCTCAACTCATGCAGCAGAGAAAGACGAGAGCGCGAGCGTGATCACGGTTGTCCTCTGGGCCTCCTGCGATCACGAACCCGAAGTTAATCTTTTGCAAAGTGCAAGATCTTGCATTCTTGACTCACGATTCGAGCCGCATCATAATCTTCGCTTGAATGGTTCCCTCCCAACTGTTCAACAATGTGAGCCGAGCAGACCATCTCAAAGTTTGCGGCATCGGATCACTAACCCTGGCTGACGAGGAAGCGATATGATCCCGCCAAACTTGCCAAGCAGAACTCCCACCCGACGCGCGACGGCCCGGGTCGGCACAAAGTTGGACAAGAATCTATTAGCCTACACCGCAGCAGCCAGCGCGGCGGGCGTGGGAATACTGGCCATGGCGCAACCGGCCCAAGGGAAGGTCGTGTACACGCCAGGGAACGAGCCTATTATTGTGAACGGCGCCCTGCTCGCACTCGATCTTAACCACGACGGAACCGCCGATTTCTCTTTTAAGAATTTTTATTACGTGACTCACGGGCTGGGTGGCGCCTCATTAAAGATCACGCCGGCTCAGCAAGCGAACGAGATTTGGGGAGTCAAAAGCCGCGGAAAGTCTTGCGCTGTGGCTTTGCCTGTGCGAACCAAAGTCGGACCTAAGGGACGTTTTGGACCATCCCCAAACGGCGCTTTCATGGCCGGGGTGAACCTCGGCAACTCCACTCATTCGGGTTTTGCCTACTGTCCATGGGATGGCGTGGAAACCGCCTATCTGGGATTGAAGTTCGTCATCAGCGGTGAGACCCACTATGGCTGGGCGCGGGTTAAGTTTGTCGCTCCGAGTTTTTTTAATTCGGCCACGTTGTCGGGCTATGCCTATGAAACCGTTCCCAATCGGCCGATCGTCACCGGACAAACCACCGGTACCGATGAGACCAGCATCGGCGATGAAGTACTGTCTCCACCCGTCAGCTACTCCACCCCGGCGCCGGACGGCTTGGGCGGTTTGGCAACGGGCGCAGCCGGGCTTGAGCGTCGGCGGAAGCAACCGAACGCAGAGTAGCACACGGCAAACACCACGCTCACTCGGACAGGGTTAGAAGGGAATCGAAACATATGCGAAACAACAAATTGTGGTTCGCCCAGAGCAAGGTTTTGATCGTGATCGCGGTGATTCTCACCTTGGTGACTGGCAGTTGGGCAACTCCCAAAGAGAGAGTGATTCATCACTTCCAGTACTTAAAGGGAGACGTCCCGACCGCCGGATTGGTCTTCGACGCGCAAGGCAATCTTTATGGCACAACGCTTCAAGGCGGGACTCACGGACGCGGCACCGCCTTTGAACTCTCGCCGGCCGCGGGTGGCGGCTGGACTGAAACTGTCCTTTATAGCTTTAACAATGCGCCGGACGCAGCCAACCCCTACGGAGGGCTGGTTTTGGATACAGCGGGCAATCTCTATGGCACTACTTATTATGGGGGGACGAGCAACCGGGGCGCGGTTTACAAACTGACGCGCGGCTCCAATGGCACATGGACGGAGAGCGTCCTTTACAGCTTCGCTGACGGCAATCCTACCGGCGCCCTGGTGTTCGATGCCCAGGGTAATCTGTACGGGACAACGACGAGCGACGGCGTTACCTATCACGCAGGCACTGTCTTCGAGTTGACGCCCGCTTCCGGGGGTAACTGGAACGCGAGCGTGCTCTACAGTTTCAAGGGTAGTGGAAATGGGGATGGAGACTCCCCCTACTGCGGGCTGATCCTTGACGCTGCCGGCAATATCTACGGCACCACCGAACTGGGCGGCGCCAAAGACGAAGGTACGGTTTTCAAGCTGACGCTCTCAAAAGGCATCTGGACGGAGAGCCTGCTTTATAGCTTTACAGGCCAGAGCGATGGATATGATCCGTACGCCGGAGTGACGATGGATCGCAGCGGCAATCTCTATGGCACGACTCTGTCCAGCGCCTTCGAACTGAAGCCGACGTCAGGTGGCGGCTGGCAGTTTATCCTGCTCCATCCGTTAACCGGCAGCAACGGCGGCCGGTTGGCTTCCTATTCGGGCGTAGTCTTGGACCAGCAAGGCAATCTCTACGGGACCACCCTTCAAGGGGGCAATGGATGTAACTATCCTGGGTGTGGCATCGTCTTCAAACTGGCACCCCAGTCGGAAGGTTCCTGGAAAGAGACCATACTTCATAACTTCGAAAGCGCCGACGATGGGTCTTATTCAGCTGCGGGCGTAATCTTGGATAAAATGGGGAACCTGTACGGCACCACCAATTACGGCGGCGGCGAATTCGGATATGGCACCGTATTTGAGATCACGCCTTAAGACTTGCGCAACCCGGATCGAAACGTGATCACCATCGTCTCTGGTCTGCCGCGCTCCGGCACTTCGCTCATGATGCAGATGCTCGCGGCGGGCGGCATGTCAGTCGTCACGGATGGCGAACGTCGAGCTGACGCTGACAATCCGCGCGGGTACTTCGAGTGGGAACGGATCAAACTCCTGCCCAAGCAGCCGGATTGCATCGCGGAAGCCGAAGGCAAAGCGGTGAAAGTGATTTCGCAACTTCTTTTCGCGCTACCCGCCGGGCGTGAGTATCGCGTTATCTTTATGCAACGTCCGCTTTCCGAAGTGGTCGCTTCTCAGGGGGAGATGATCCGGCGTCGAGGGACAACCGGCGCCGCGTTGGCTCCGGCGGCACTGATTGCCGGGCTGGGGGCCCATTTGAATCAAGTCAACGCCTGGCTGAAAGACAAGGCCAACATATCGGTCCATCGTGTGGAACACGGCAACGTCCTGCGTGAGCCGCTACGCGTCTCGGAATCCATCCAACAGTTTCTCAACTGCCCCCTGGATGTGGACGCGATGTCGCAACAAATCGACAAGTCGCTCTACCGGCAAAGATCCCAAACACCGTAGCCCCGGACACCTCGTCCGGCGCCAACAATCAAAACTCGAAATACCCACCAGACGCCGCCCGACGAGACCCGCCATCGGTTCCTGTGGCCGGCAGCAGGCCGGTAATTCCACGCAAGCTTTCCCATGCCGCGTGGTTTAACGCCGGGTCGGAGCCGACCAGATCGCGGATCATGTTCCACGCCGCAATGTTCAGAGCCCCCTCCGGTGGAGGTCCCATCGCCAGGGAGACCGAGCACTGTGGGCAGAAACATATCCGCTGGGCCGCCGATTTCTGCCGTGGTCGTATCCCTACAGTCTGCGCGAACATGTATACCGCAACCGATTTGTGCCCTGCCTCGAGTTCCCGATTACAGCGAAGACAATACAAGTTTTCCAAAGGTCCTCCTGGCGAGATGTCGCAGCCAAGAGAAAATACTGTCGCCAACCCTCGAGGATCGCAAGTATGCAGAAGGATTCCCGTAGCGTCAGGCGTAAGTAAGTCCAGCCACCCGATCGACAATCGCCCAGAACCAAGGTGTGCTCTAGCCAGACGCAGACAGCATCATGCACTCTGGTTTTATGCGCGCCGATGCCACGGATCAAGTCGAACCTCATTTGACCGCCAACGCGCCACGGGCCCGGGCGCATCTGCCTTCAGGCAAATTCCTTCGACTGTCGCAACTTCGCAAGCTCCGTGGTTGCGAACAAGTCGCCGCTGTTTGCTACCGAGTCCGCGCAAACGGCATTGAGTTCCTCCTGGTTCGGACCAACAGCGGTCATTGGACGTTTCCTAAGGGCAAAGCTGAACCGGGGTTGACGCACGCCCAAGCGGCAGCCCTCGAAGCTTTCGAGGAGGCCGGAGTTCACGGACGGATGGAAGAGGCCTCGTTTGCCAGGTACGTTCGTCGCAAGCGCAGTGACCCCCGAGATGCTTCGCGATCCGCCGCGAAGTCTGCAGAAAAAGAGCTCATCGTCCAGGCTCATCTCTGTGAAGTCTCGCGGCTGGAGCCACCCCAAGAGCCCAATCGGAATCCCACATGGTTTTCGCCCGAAAAAGCGAAGCGGCGCTTACGGGAAGACCGCACCACTGACTTCGGTTCCGAGCTCGCTCGTGTCGTCGACCGTGCCGTCAGCCGCATCCGCCGATCACGCACCGCCATCAGTACGGTAACTCGGAGACCTCAAAAAGATGCGCTGCAGAAAGTGCAATTCATTGACAGCGGACGGCGAACGCCGGTGAGAGCGAAAGCTGCAGGTTGATCCTAAATTGTTTGTGAACGCATAGCTAACCAGCTTTGCGAAATGTGAGGTTCACGCGGTATTCGCCGAGCAAGGGATGTTGGACTTCCTTCAGCGGCAACACACCGTGATAGCGAAGCCGCGCCGGTCCACCCCAGACAATAACGTCCCCGTGGCTCACTGGAACCCGCTTGGTCTTGTCGGCTCGATTCATTCCACCGAAGAGAAATACCGCAGGAATACCGAGCGATACAGAAACGATTGGCGCAGTAAAATCCCGCTCGTCCATATCTTGATGCAACGACAGCTTCGCTCCCGCCCCGTAGCGGTTCACCAGGCAGGCATCGGGCACGAACCCGGCGAAGCCCGCCTCTGCGGCGGCGTCCTGCGCAAGCTTCAGAAAGGGAGCCGGCATCGGGGGCCACAGTTGTCCGCTCTCCTGGTCAATGACATCGTACCGGTAGCCAGTCCTGTCCGTAATCCAACCCAGGGAGCCGCAGTTCGTCATCGCCACGGACATACGGAAGCCGCCCGGCGTCACCATGTGGCGAAAGGGAGCTTTTGCGGTCACTTCGTGGAACGCGTTCAGAAGCACGGTTTCATCCTGCAACGCGAAACCATGCAAGACGAACGCGCCCGGGCACAACTCCTCCTTGCGGGTGCTCGTGTCGTCGCTTGTCTGATCGAACAGACTCATCGTTATTGCATTGCTATTTTGCGTCATGAAAGATGATCCCCAGCGTATGACGATGGCCAGAGCGCAATCGGCTCACACCGTGCCGCATGTTAACGCGATAGCTACCGCGCTTGCCCCGCACAGGACGATGGTATACCGCGAAAGCTACGGCATCACCTTGACGAAGCGGAACGACCTCTGGCCGCGACTGCATGCGCGGACGCTGTTCGGTAAGTATAAATTCTCCGCCCGTGAAATCGGTCCCCGGCTCAGACAGCAGGATCGTCACCTGAATGGGGAAAACATGCTCGCCGTAAAGGTCCTGATGCAGACAGTTGTAGTCACCCTCGCCATACTGCAGCAGCAAGGGCGTCGGCCGCAGTTGCCCGGCATCGTGGCATCGCTTGAGGAATTCAGAGTGCGTCTCCGGATAGCCGACTTCGAGGCCCATCAGCGCGTTCCAGCGATTGGCGATGTGCGCCAGCCGCGGATAGATGGCTGTTCGAATCTCTTCAACAACCTCGGGCAGTGGATAGTCGAAGTACTTATATTCGCCCCGTCCAAAACCATGTCTCGACATGACGACGCGGCTTCGAAAGAGGCTGTCGTCTGGGTAAAGCGCGGCCAAGGCCTGGCACTCATCCGCAGATAGAATGCGTTCGAGGATTGCATTCCCCTGGTCGTCCAGCTCCCGCGAGATCCGTTCCCAGTCGAGCGTCCGAATACGGCTGAGAGCGTTTGCCGACGAAATTGCTCCGTTTGCTGTGGCTGTTGCGTTCATGAAGCTCACCTTTTCGCGCGCGTATATCGGTAGCCTAACGCTTACCGCCGGACCGCGGCACTCCGATCCTTGCGTTCAAATTGAAACTGGACGGAAGTGTCCGCGAATTGAGGCCCCTCTAGGCTTGGTTTGCGCGATAAACTCTAATCCGAGAGGAGGGAGAAATGTAGAGCCACGTCGCCCAATCAGTTAGCTTCGCGGCTGAATCAGGGTTCGGCGCAAACCCTCCTTGTACGAAACGTGCTCGGCGTAACCTAGTTCCGCCCGAATACGGCTCGTGTCGTAAGCGATGTCTTGTGCCAGGTTAAATTCTGTACGTTCGTCAGTCGGAATACTCGAAGGCGGCAACGTAGCGAGCCGTTCACCCACCGTTGGAGTCGAAGCTTCACCAACGTTGTAGATACGCCCTGATGCGGCAGGATGGCCCGCGGCCAGCACGATAGCGTTTGCCACATTTTCGACATAGCCGTGTGTCCAACGCCACTGCGGTTGGTGACGGAAACTATAGACTGTTGCCAGGTCTGCGTTGTTACCCGGCCCGTACACCTTAGGCAGCCGCAGAATCACACCCGGCAGATCGCGACTGCCGAGAATCTCGCGCTCCACAAAAATCTTCTCGTAGTCATAGACCCAATCTGCGGCCGATTTTGCCTGCTTCCGATAGGGATAAAAAACGCTCCTGAGAGGCGAATCCTCGTAGAGCAATCCTGCTTCGATGGGGCCCGGCTCAATGCCAGTCAGACGGCCGTAGGCGCGATAGACGTCGCCGCTGCTCAACGCTACAACCCGGGAAGCGCGACCGCGAAACGCTTCCATCGCGGCTCGCGAATCAGCTGCGCCCATGGGAATCATATGCACAATCGCGTCGAACGATTCTGTCAGCAGTTCATGAGGAAAGCGCAGTACCGGCATGGCGGCCAGCGGGCTGCGAATGTGCCGGATGCTTTTGGGCAGGTCGGCCTCCGTCTGCCCACGATGGTAGAGAAGAACCTCATGGCCTTGGTTCACAAACTGCCGCGCAACACGTGGCCCGATGAACTTGGTGCCGCCAATCATCAAAACGCGCATGCGGTCGTCCACCTTCGTACTTAGGCTACGAAGCGTATCATTCGGGCGTGCACCAAATACGTCCACACGCTCCGACCTCAGACCTTCTCGGAGTGAAACTTCCCACTCTTCGGGCTGGAACCTTCTCCCGATGCTCCGTCACTTCAAGCCAAAGGCGTAAACCTTGCCGTCGTCCGAGCCGACATAAACCAACCCATTAGCCACGGTGGGCGAGGAATGCGAACTATCGGTGGTGGGGCTGCTCCACAGCTTAGCGCCAGTCTTAGCGTTGAGCGCGTAAATGTTGTGGCGGTTCGAGCCACCATAGACCAACCCATTGGCCCCGGCGGGTGAGGGCTGCTGCACCTGGTAGATCGATTACGCTCTGCTAAGGCCTGTTTTCAGCGGTTGGGTTAGATCAAACGTCCACAACCAGCTGACTAGCAGTGTCCGGTGACCGACTCTTCGGACAAAACAACAACTTTCTTCTTGACAAGCAACACAGAACCGCTCAGAATGCTGCGCCAGTTTCCGGGGCCCAATAATCCTCCTTCCCCAGCCCGGTTCAGTATGTTACGAGTCGTGTCCCTACAGATGCGTGGTGTGCCATCCCACTCGGGCACATCGGGTCTTCTTCAGAAGCAGAGTGGAAAAAAGGAGCGCAACATGAAAGTACAACTTCGTTTCATGGCAGCCTTGTTGATTTTGGCCCTGAGCTTTTTTCGGGCTCAAGCGCAAGTAAAAGGTAGCGGCACAAAGGGCAAAGTCCCGGTGTGGACGGACAGCACGACGTTGGGAGATTCAAACATCGCGCAGGGTACCGGCGGGATCAAGGTGGCTGGTACGGGAACCGCGGTCTCCGGCGTCTCGAGCAGCAAAGTCTCGGGAGCGTCCGGCGTGTTAGGGCAATCAACCGCGAAGACAGGGGTGGTAAACGGAGTCGTGGGCATTGCGGCAAGCAATACCAATGGAACAAACGGAGTGTTGGGATTGGCGAGTGGCAGCAGCGGGACGGTTTTTGGCGTGCAAGGTTCCACTGCCAGCACGGGCGGAGTCGGCGTGTTGGGCGTAGCCAACGCCACTTCGGGTGCCGCCGCTGGAGTTGTCGGCACAAGCGCCAGTCCGAACGGTAACGGAATGCAGGCAACCGCCACCGCTACCAAAGGCACCGCGAATGGTATATATGCGTCGACCGCAACCAGTGGCGGAGCCGGCGTAGTTGGAGCCAATATTGCCACTAGCGGCGGTGCTATAGGAGTGGTCGGGTATACCGCGAGTCCGGGCGGGGCTGGAGGCGTGTTCGACAACGTGGCCGGAGGAACGAGCTTGATTTTGATCGGTAACGGCGGCAGTAATTACACCCAGGTCTTCAACGTCGATGCCAGTGGCAACGCTTTTTTCAAAGGCAATGTGAGTAAGGGCGGAGGCTCTTTCAAGATCGACCATCCCCTCGACCCGGCGAATAAATACCTTTCTCACTCATTCGTGGAATCGCCAGACATGGTGAACCTGTACAACGGCAACATCACGACAGATCAACGCGGAATCGCGGTCGTTGTACTTCCCGACTATTTTGAAGCTCTGAATCGGGACTTTCGTTACCAACTAACCGTCTTAGGGCAGTTCGCTCAGGCGATTGTGGCCCAGGAGATTGATAAGGGCCGGTTCACAATCAAGACGGACAAACCCTCGGTTAAGGTCTCATGGCAGGTCACCGGTGTGAGGCAAGATGCCTTCGCAAACGCCCACCGGATTCAGGTTGAGGAGGAAAAACCCGCACAGGAGCGGGGACATTATCTTCATCCTGAACTGTTTGGCGCAACCGAAGAAGAAGCCATCGGTGCGACCAGTCATCCAGCAATGACATTGCCAGTCACTGCGGCCGTGATGAACGGAACCGACGGGCGCTAGCGATTTTGTAGCAAACCCAAAATACAGAATCGCCGCTAGGTGGGCGACTTTCTTTCTTCAGGCGGCCCGACATTTAGTCAGGCGGGTTGAGTACTGAGCGGCCGGAGATCAATTTCTCTACTTGCCGAGAAATCTCGATTACGCTCATTAAGGGGGTTTGACTGTGATGGCCTGATTTCGACAGTTATAAGAGAGATCGGGCCCGCCGTGATTCAGGCTGCAGTTAGTGCCCGCCATTTAGTGCTTCCACGCCCGACACGCTATCCCAGCCGTCGCCGGGGTTATATTCCGTCATAGCTACGGCAACATCGGCCGTCTTTTCGCCCAAGTCTTTTTGGTGGACGGTGCCGTTTTTGTCAACGATGAAGGTCATGATTCCTGAATTCCTGTATTCGGCGGGATAGGCGAGAATCGCAAACCCGCCTGTCATCTTTCCATCCACGATGTAATCCTTCGCGCCGCCTGGAGCCTTGTCTCCTTGTTTGGTCAGTATCTGGAAGTAGTAGCCGTTGAACGGCTGGGGCTTGTCGCCGGCGTTGACGTAACCTGCAGCTTTCGCGAAGTCACCAAGCTGGCCCAGCGGGCTCGGAGTCTGACCTTCTGGAGCATTCCAGTACAAACCGTTGTGCTTGCCTTCATCGCTGACGAACTTTTGAGCGTATTGCTTTACCTTGTCATCATCGTGAGTCTGGCTGAAGTATTGCCGCTGTGCGTCGGCGATAGCGCCGCACGCCTCGATCGCAGTCAACTCGCCTTTGCCGATGCGGCGCGCAAGAATCTCGTCTTTGCCTGCCGCAGTGTCGAAGGCCCACCTGCCTTGGGGATTCTTGTCCAGAGGAATTGGAAAAGGAAAATTATCCGCTCCGACGTAAAGCAGCTCACCGCCGGCCTTGATCGGGCGCCAGCGATTCATTTGGCCGTACGCAGCAACGAAGTCTTGCAGCGCGTCCTTATCCTTCACCGGGTCTCCCGAGAACAAGACGTCCTTGGCGTCCGGGCCGAAGATCGCAAGCAGAGCACCTTGGTCGCCAGACTTGGCAGCCTCGATAAATGCGGCTCCTGCGTCGGCCGGAGACGCGAAGGTTTTCTGAGCAGCTGCTTGTTCAGCTGGAGCCTTTTCCTGCTTGCCGCAGGAGACCAAGGAACAGACACACGCGAGCAGCATCGATAGCATCCAGAGACGTGAGACGAAGATCCTTTGCTTCCCAATCATTCCCGACATACCGATCCTCCCATTCTGCATTTCACGGTTCTGCGCCGAGTAATCTTTAAACTCTTCTAGCGGCGGAACCCACCGCCCCCGCGGAAGCCGCCACCGCCAAACCCGCCACCTCCGAAGCGGCCACCGCTGAATCCGCTGGATCTCATGCTTCCCCAGCCGCGGCTGCTTTCCGCCCTCGAGGACCATCCGCCGCCACCGCCGAAGCCGCCGGAATGTCCACTCATGCCGCTGAACGCATTCGATCTTCCACCGCTCAAATTGCTATGCTGCGCCCAGGAGTTTGAGGCGGAAGGGTGGCTGGACTGGAAGTTTTGAGCACTTTGCCGGTTGATGTTAGTCGTGTTGTTCACGTTTCGGTTGTAAGTGTTGCCGCCGCCTCGGTAGTTGTTGTAATTGTTTCCGCTATGGTTATAGGCGTTGTTGTACCCATAGCCGCCGTGGTAGCCACCGTTGTAATAACCGCCGTGCCATGCAGAATTCCCGTAGTACGCCCCACCGTGATAGACCACGGCAGTTCCGTGCCAGCCGCAGTTCCAACTGCTGTAGCCCCATCCGCAACACCCGCCGCTCATCAATGCGCCGACAGCGATCCCGGCGCCGAAGCCAATGATCCCGGCCGCAGCCACATCTCCCGCGCTGTACCCGGGAGTCACATAGGGTGTGCCATAAATAACCGCGGGGTTGTACTCCGGGACATAAACGATTTGGGGGTTAGCGGGTTGAATGACGATCGTCTGCGGCGACTGCTGAACCACGGTGATCTGGGAGCTGGACTTGAGATTGCCAGCCGCTTTAGCTTGCGCGCGCAAAGTCTGAATCGCGGTCATTACCTCCGCCTGCTGATCGTGATAAGCCTCTCCTAGCGAGGACGTCCAGGTGAGATTGTTCGCCAGGTTCGTGAGCACCGACGGAAATTCCGTGAGCGCCTTCACGCTTGCATCCCACGATTGTTTGTTCACCGCCTGCATCAAAGCGCTCCCTGTCAGACTCTTGTTTTGCTGCATCCAGTAATTGGCAATCGCGACTTGGTCTGGGAATGTCGATGCCGTGAGAATCTGGGCCACCAATGCATCCGGATACAGGGCGATGGGTGCCACCAATGACTGCAACTCCGTCGCGCTTTGCGGCGCCGGGTCCGTGGGATTCCCACTGTCGGCTGGTGGAGGAGAAGTTGCAGTCTGATATCCATACAGGATCTGTGATGACGTGGTGACGAGAACGAAGCTAAGAGCCACCGATAGAATTTTCCTGGCGTCTTGAGAGATCATTTGACAGCTCCAAGTTGACAGTCATTCACTGACGGAATTGCAAGCTTCGTTACGGCGCCGCAAAGTGCTTGTTGGATCCCGGCTTCAGCAAATCGGACTAGGGGAGGGCCCTGCACCGGCCCGAAGCCCCGAGAGTTCCAAACCCGCCTACGCAGCTATCGCGGGCCGATCCGGCTGGTGAACGTTTCGTCCCATGGTTTCTCCGTGCGCATCGACCTGTCGATTTGTTCCCCGAGTCGGGAAGAACAGTCTGATGAAAACCGACATTTGGGCTGCTTGGGAACTATCAATTTTGATAGTGGACGGGAATTGTATGGTCGTTGTCGTAATATCTCGATTACGCTCAAAACCCCAACCCCCGGCGAGGAGAAGTTGGGGTTTGGGATTGCGAAAGCAGCGATCGCATTAAAGGGCTGGGCATGGGCTATCTCACCCAGAATCTGAATCCGCAGGCAAGATTTGATCCGAAATCAGATCTTCGTTCTGGATTCGATCGCTTCCAGCCGGCGAGCATTGCTGCCAACAAGCCCTTTGTCGATCGTATCGCGGAGCTTGCGAAAAGAAAGAACGCAACGACCGCGCAGCTGTCACTCGCATGGCTGCTGCCACAGAAGCCGTTCATCGTTCCGATTCCAGGAACGGGCAAGGCCAAGCACCTTCAGGAGAACGTCGAGGCCACGAACCTCGCGCTAGCCGCTGAAGACCTGAAGAGATTGACCGTGCTCTGTCTGAGCTCAAAGTGCACGGCGGTCGTATGAACGCAGAACAAATGAAGGTTGTTGAAGCGTAGGCCTAGCTATGGGAGACGATATCGACAGGTCCTCAGAAACGGGCTTCGAGGACATCTGGCTCAGTTTACATTCATTAAATCATGCTTCCCCGAAGCCGACTTCTGGACAACGTCAGTGGGGTTCATTCCATGAACCAGTGGTCCGCCACATTGCCCATAACTGAACACAAGCCGACTTTCCGGTACTAACGTCGTGCTGGTTGGATCGCAACGTTCTCAGAATACCCGCTAATTCCGAGACCGCTCTATACCTTTTACGATTACCGCTGCGCCCATTTGTTCTCAATCTTGGGCGGATGCTGCAAGGTTTGCATTACCACGCAATACTGTTCTGTTTTCGCCTGCAACGCGCTTAACTGCTCAACAGTTGCATGCGGCGCGCGGACGTCGAAATTGACTCTGATGCTCTGAAATCCGACAGGCGCCTCTTTCGATATTCCCAGCGTTCCTTGCAGATCCAGATCGCCCTCGACTGTGACGTCTATGCCCTCTGTAGGTATTTCCATGGCAGTGGCAACCATTTGGCAAGTGATTTGCGCGCAGGCGGCTAACGCGCCTAACAAGAGGTCTCCGGAGCAGGCTCCGGTACCCGCGCCACCGACTCCTTTGTGCGCTTGCGCCTGGTATATTGCCCGCCCCAAGTCCACAGAACACGCAATAGGTGCGTCAGTCTGAGAGCCGTGCGCCGTCAGCGTGATTTGGGACCGGACCGGGTCTTGCCGGTACAGATCTTTCAGCGGCCGCTGCAACGATCGAACATCCATAAAAATCCCCTCCGAAATTTGCGCTATTATAAACCTATCCAGGGGTGCTGCCTTTGGCTGTGCCGGGGCAGCGCCTTGAGATTCTGCTGTAATTACGCAGCGGCGAGCAGCCATCTTGCATGCGCGGAGCTATGCCAGCAAGGTACATGAACCCACCTCCCACGTCAGGTTCGGTGCCATTCACCCCGTCGCCGGGTACACGCTTCGGCAGTTACGAGATTCTTCAGAGATTGGGCGCCGGCGGCATGGGTGAAGTCTATCGCGCCAAGGACACCCGCCTCGATCGCGAAGTCGCAATCAAGACCCTTTCGCTGGACCGCTGTTCTGAACCAGAAGCCTTATCGCGCTTCGAGCAGGAAGCCCGTTCCGCCTGCGCGCTTAATCACCCGAACATCGTGACGATTTATGAAGTCGGGCTTGTGAAGGGCACGCGTTATATCGCGATGGAACTGGTGGATGGAGAAACGGTGCGTGCGCTGCTCGCCTCCGGTCCGATTGCATTTCGCAAGTGTGTTGCACTCGCGGTGCAAATTGCAGACGGTCTCGCCAAAGCGCACGAGATGGGAGTCATTCATCGCGACCTGAAGCCGGAGAACCTGATGGTTTCTCGCGACGGTACGGCCAAGGTGCTGGACTTCGGTCTGGCGAAACTTCGAAAGCTCGACCACCCTCGGGGTTCGGATGCAACCACCAGCATCACCGAGCATGGAACAGTGATGGGCACCGTCGGCTACATGTCGCCCGAGCAAGCGACCGACGGCGAGGTCGATTTTCGTTCCGACCAGTTTTCCTTTGGATCGGTCCTCTACGAAATGGTCACCGGGTCTCCCGCGTTTCGGAAAGAGACCCATGCGGAAACAACGGCCGCAATCCTTCGCGATGAGCCCGAGAGCGTCGGCGCCAGAATGCTTCAGGTACCCGCTCCATTCATATGGATCGTGGAGCGCTGCCTCGCCAAAGACCCTAAGCAGCGCTACGCCTCTACCAGGGACTTGGCTCGCGACCTCGCCGCAGTGCGCGACCGCCTCGCCGATGCGCCTGCCCGGGAATCCGAACCTCGCCGCAACAACCTGCCGGTGCAGCGCACCGCATTCATTGGACGGGAACACGAAGCGGCTGGTCTCCGTCAGCTCTTGAGCCGCGTGGACGTACAGCTCGTGACCCTCACCGGTCCGGGCGGCATCGGGAAGACGCGGCTCGCCTTGCAGGTGGCGGGCGAAATCGCCGATCAGTTTCCAGGCGGCGTGTGCTTTGTCGCTCTGTCAGCGATTGGCGAAGGTGGCTTGATCGCTTCCACGATCGCGCAAGTAGTGGGCGTGCGCGAAACTGGAAATACGTCGCCGCTGGAAAGCTTGGTGGAGTATGCGGGCGGCCTGAGCCAGCCGATGCTCCTGTTGCTCGACAACTTCGAGCATCTCGTCTCCGCCGCGCCGGTGGTGGCGCAAATGCTGACCACCAGCCCCAAACTCAAGGTCGTGGTCACGAGCCAATCGCCGCTTCATGTGTATGGCGAACATGAATTTCCAGTGCCACCGCTCGCCCTTCCAGACCCCAAGTTCATTCCGCCTCTGGAGGTGCTTGCGCGCCTTCCGGCGATCGCGCTCTTTGTGGCACGCGCGGAGGCTGTGAAGCGCGAATTCGCGCTGACGAAGGAGAACGCACCCGCGGTGGCGGCCATCTGTTCTCGCCTTGACGGCCTGCCTCTCGCCATTGAACTTGCTGCGGCGCGCATTAAGCTGCTTTCGCCATCCGCCATGCTGGCACGCCTCGAGAGCCGTTTAAACCTGTTGACCGGCGGGGCTCGCGATCTACCCACTCGGCAACAAACTCTTCGCAACACCGTGGACTGGAGTTACGGCCTCCTCAATGGCGCTGAACAGACTCTTTTTCGGAGGCTTTCTGTGTTTAGCGCCGGCTGCACGCTGGAAGGCGTGGAAGCCGTGTGCGACACCAAAGCCGACCTGGGTCTCGACGTGCTGGAGGGCATGGCTTCCTTGGTTGACAAGAGCTTGGTGCAGCAGGTGGAGCAGGTCGATAAAGAAACGCGCTTCTTGATGCTCTCCACCATCCGCGAGTATGCTCTCGAACGCCTCGCCAAGAGCGACGATCAATCTGCCACTCGCCGGGCTCATGCGGCTTATTACCTCGTGCTTGCCGAAGAAGGTGCCGGGGACGTTGCCGCTCAAGCCGAATGGCTCGACCGTTTTGAGGTCGAACACGACAACTTCCGCGTGGCACTCGATTATCTGATCAAGACTGGGGATGCCGATTGGGGTCTCCGTCTCGGTGCCGCCCTGTTCCGCTTCTGGGAAACGCGAGAGCACCTCAGCGAGGGTCGCGACGCCATCGCCAGGCTCTTCGCCCTGGAAGGCGCCGCGGCTCGTCCCAAGCTTCGAGCGCGCCTGTTGTTTGCTGGTGCAGTTCTGGCCGGCGAGCAGGGGGACTATGGATCCGCACGGCAGATGTTCGAAGACAGTCTCGAGACCTGTCTCGAGCTAAACGACAATCGCGGCGTTGCTGTCGCACTGAACGCGTTGGCCGTCAATACTCGCGATCGTGGCGAACTTGCGGCCGCATCCTTACTCTTCGAGCGATGTGTCGCAATATGGAAGGACCTTGGCGATCCCGCTGACATCGCCCGAGCCCTCAGCAATCTCGCTAGCGTGTTGAAGTTGCAGGGCGAATATGAGCGCGCATTCTTGCTTTACGACGAGTGTCTGGCGATGTTCCGTAAGGTCGGAGATGGCCCCGGTGCCGCCTGGACCTTGAACTGCCGGGGCGACGTCGCTCGGGAAAAAGGGGACTTCGTTGCCGCCCGTTCATTTTGCGAACAGAGTCTTTCGGAGTTTCGCCAACTGGGCGATAGCTGGGGAATTGCGAGCACTCTGTCCGATTTGGCGGGTCTAAGCTGCGATCGGGGTAACGACGCAGAGGCTCGTCACCTGTTCTGCGAAAGTATCAAGCTGTTCCAAGAGTTGGGTCACAAACGCGCCATCGCGAGGGTACTCGAATGCCTCGCCATTAGTGCCGCAGCGCAATCGAACGCCGAGCGATCGCTGCACCTGGCGGGAGCCGCCGCCGCGCTTCGCCAAAGATTGGGCGCTCCGCTAACGCCCGCCGAGCAAGCCAGGCTTGAGAAGGCCTTGGAATTTGCCCGCCGAACGCTCGGCAATGCCGCCGGGACGGCGTGGTTGGAAGGTTGGGCGACGCCGGTCGAGCAAGCAGTCCATGAGGCGCTCAACTGCGATGCGGAGACCGGTCTTCCTACTCGAAACTCTGCTTGAGTCAATTTGCAGTGCTGGGATCGATCAGGCGCCGCACTGCCGAGATGCGATTTGCCGGAAAACCTCCGCGGCGTGCGTGTTCGCGAATCGTTTCCTCGTCTGGCGCCAGGTACACACAATAAACTTTATCGCCGGTGACGTAGGAGTGGAGCCATTTGATTTCCGGTCCCATATCCTTCAGCACACCTACCGACTTTCTGGCAATCGCCTGCAGTTCCGCCTCCGATAAATTGCCTGCGCCTGGGATTTCCCGCTCGATCACGTATTGGGGCATGGCTACCTTCCCGAACGGTCATGGTAACAGATCGTGTCTAGTGGATGCACCCGACGTGCCACGCCGGGAATTAAAGGATATGGAAGATTAGCTTCAGTAGTTATAAACGTTAGAACCCTATCGGGACTGCCCCGAGAGGAAGAGCCGGATTGTCCGTGAATGTGTGGCTCGGGGCAGTTTCGATAGGGTCGTTTGAACTGAGCCGCTAGCGTTTGCGGCGGACGCGGTCGG